>Ga0209273_10000148_pt1 | contig 130798 bp, 123 predicted proteins | sample tdAd471_FD_187126 | JGI IMG/M metagenome (GOLD analysis project Ga0209273, IMG submission 187126) | Marine sediment microbial communities from the Atlantic coast under amendment with organic carbon and nitrate - tdAd47.1 (SPAdes)... | ecosystem: Environmental > Aquatic > Marine > Coastal >... | reverse complement strand
CATATAGCCCAACTCACGCGCGAGCACGTTGGCAGACCCAGCCGGAATGATGCCCACTGGCACCTTGTGACCAAATGCGCCTTCGGCCACCTCGCGGATCGTGCCGTCACCGCCTGCGGCGACAATCACATCCGCCTCGCCCGTCGCGGCGATCTTGGTGGCAAGTTCCGTGGCGTGGCCGGCAAACTCAGTATCCAGCATGCGCACGTGCTGGCCGCCGCGCCGAAGTTTTTCGGCGATCCTGTCAACAAGGCTGCTTTTGCCCTGTCCGGCGAACCGGTTTCGGATAATGGCGACACGTTCGCTCATACTGCCCAGCTGTTCCAATTGGTTAAAGTCAGCCCACACTAGGCTGAGTCAGGTTAAACAATGGCTACATAAGCGCAAATTGCAACCGTCTGCGCCCAAATATCACAGCTTGGCACACCCGTCGTCACCAAAAGGTGAAAGAAAGCTGCTTGACCTTGGAGCCCGCTCCGGGGTTAAACTCCGCGCCATGACACGGTTCGCACATATCATCGCAATCGCCTTCCTGTTGGCGACCATGCTGGGACAATCCGCTGGGGCAACCCGGGTGGAGGGCGCCGCCATGGATTGTTGCGATGACGAAATGATGCAGCAAATGCAAGTGATGGGCGGCCATGAAATGGGTGACTGCTCAACAGAAGCAGAGTGCCCCGGCGGCGATGCCTGCTGCCTGCCTGCCGTCAACAGCGCCCCGGTCCTGATGCCGCATTCGCTTACCAGCGCAAGTCGGCTTGAGGGCCAAATCCGTGTTGAAGTGGCTACTTTCCATGAACCGGGAAGCGCCCCTACCCGGCTGTTTGCCGAACCCCCAATCGCCTGACACCACGCCACACGTGTATCTTTTTGCAGCAGGGCGCCCTCATGCGCCCGAATGTCAGGTGACCCAAAATGTTCAAAATCCTTATCCTTTTCATCGGCCTTACTGCGTTCAGCGCGGTGGCCCACGCAAACCAGAGCCCCCTCAGTCTTGAGGAAGCCATCAAGCTCGCGACCGCCGCGACGGACCCATCGGTCGAAGCCTATAGGGCGCGCGAAAGAGCAAACACCGAAGCCGCCACAGCAGCAGGCGCCTTGCCGGACCCATCAGCCAGCTTTAGCGTGCGCAACCTGCCGGTGGACGATTTTGACCTGAACCGCGAAGCCATGACCCAGTTGCACCTGGGGGTCAGGCAGATGTTCCCGCGGGGCGACACCCGCAGTCTCAAGAGCGAACAGCGCATGCACATGGCCGATGAAAACAGCGCCTTTGCCCTTGAGCGCACCCGCGCTATCGTACGTGACGTCACCATCGCCTGGCATAAGGCACGCTATAGCCATGTGGCACATTTGGAGCTCAAGGGACTTGCCGACCTTCTTGGCGAACTTCGCGCCGCTCAGGAAGGCAATTTTGCCGCCGCCGGTAAGGCCGCAATCCAGAAAATCTACCGCACTGAACTTGAAGCCGCGCTTGTGGAAGACCGTGTTGCCTCAACCACGCAGGCCCGCGACCAGGCAGTTGAGATGCTGGCCCGCTATATCGGCCGGGCTGAGGCCATGCGGGCACCCGCTGAAACACCATTGCTGGCCCGCGCTGACACCGCAGCCGCCCGGCTTGATAGTGCGCTTGACCGGCACCCGCTTCTTGCAGCCGCTGCCGCCCGCGAAAAAGCCGCTGGCTCCAAGGTGGCGCTGGCGCGCGAGGCCTACAAGCCCGCCTGGGGGCTGGAGGTTGGCTATGGCGCGCGCTATGGCGGACGGTCCGATTTCGCGTCTGCCATGGTGACCTTTGACCTGCCCTTCTGGACCGGCAGCAGGCAAGACCCCGCGCTGAGGGCAGCGAAGGCAGAAGCGCAGAGCCAGTCGCTGTCAAAAGAAGCCCTGCGGCTCAATCTGGAGCGCGAAGCCCGAAGCCTGCTTGCGGACATCCGCCACCTTGAGGGCCGCATCGACCGGTTCGAAGGCACCATTTTGCCACAGGCCAACAGCGTGGTTACCGCCACACGGAACGCCTACGGCGCGGGCGACGTGGACTTTTCAGAACTGATCCGCGCCGAAATTGCGCTGGTGGACAGCCGCCTTCGCCTTGCCATGCTCTATCGCGATTTGGGCATCGCCCACGCGGGCCTCACTTTCCTGACCGGAGACGACCAATGAACAAGACCATCCTGATTGCGGCCACCGCCGCAGCCCTTGGCCTCGCCGGCGGATACATGCTGGCAGGCAGCACCATGACCCCCAGCGGCAGCGACACAGCGGCGGAGAAGAAGCCACTTTATTGGGTCGCTCCGATGGACCCATCCTACCGCCGTGACGGCCCCGGGAAATCCCCCATGGGGATGGACCTTGTGCCGGTCTATGAGGAAAGCACGGGCAGCACAAAGGGCTATGCCGGCGCGACCGTAGACCCGCGCATTGTCAACAATATCGGGGTCAAGACCACGCCTGTTGAACGCGCCATGCTATTGCCGGCAATCGATACGGTCGGCAAGATCACTTATGACGAAAAGGCCACGGCACACGTACACGTGCGGGCAGACGGCTGGGTGGAAAAACTGCATGTCCGCGCCGAAGGCGAGCGGGTCAAGAAAGGCGACGCGCTGTTTGATGTTTATTCGCCTGAACTGGTCACAGCCCAAAGCGAATATCTGCAGGCCCGCACGGCAGGCCGCAGTGCGCTGGTGGCATCGGCCCGCGAACGCCTGGTGGGCCTTGGCCTGACCGACACGCAGATCGGCGCGCTCGATGGCCGCAGCAAACCGTGGCAGACCATCACGGTGCGCGCACCGCTGGACGGCACGGTCACCATGCTGAATGTCAGCGACGCGGCCCGCATCACCGCAGGCAAGCCAGCCATGCAGATCACCAACCTGGACAAGGTGTGGCTGATCGCTGACGTGTTCGAGGCGGACATGACAGAGGTGCGTATCGGCGCCAAGGCCACCGCAACATCCGACGCCACAGGCGAAACGGTGTTTGAAAGCACGGTGGATCATATCTATCCGGACCTCAATAAAATGACCCGCACCAACCCGGTGCGGATCCTGCTGGATAATCCGGACGGCCGCTTGCGCCCGGGCATGTATATGCGCATCCGCATCAGCCGCCCGATGATCGAAGACACGCTTGTGGTGCCCGCCACCGCCCTGATCCGGCTGGGCAGCAGTAATCATGTCATGCTGGCGGAAGGCGACGGCAAGTTCCGCCCTGCTGAAGTAACAGTGGGTGAAACCGTTGGGGGCCGCGTGCAAATCCTTGGCGGCCTCAAGGCTGGCGAACGCGTTGTCACCGCAGGACAGTTCATGCTGGATGCGGAAAGCAGCTTCCAGGGCGCCAGCATGCGCATGAGCGCGCCAGAGCAGGCCATGGAAGATATGGCCATGGAAGAGCCTGAGTCCCAGTCTGGTTTCACATCCGGCACCATCAACGAAGTGATGCTGGACGAGCAGACGTTGAACATCAGCCATGGCCCAATCGATGCTTTCGATATGATGGGCATGACCATGACCTTCCCGGTGTCGGACGACGTGGACATGAGCACGCTTGAAGCCGGACAGGAGATTCATTTCGAAGTCACCAAGACGCCAGAGGGCCGCTATCTGGTGACAACCATCCACGTAATGGGAGGCCATGAATGATCGCCGCCCTGATCCGCGCATCCGTACAGCACAGGGTGCTGGTGGTGCTTCTGGCGCTTATCGCGCTTGCCTGGGGTATTGTCACCCTCAGGCAGACGCCGCTTGACGCCATCCCTGACCTTTCCGATGTGCAGGTGATTGTCAAAACCCGCTTCCCGGGCCAGGCCCCGAAGGTGGTGGAAGACCAAATCACCTACCCGCTGACAACCGCGCTGATGGCGGTGCCGAAAGCCACCAATGTACGCGGCTTCTCCTTTTTCGGGGACAGCTATGTCTATGTGCTGTTTGAGGACGGCACTGACCTTTATTGGGCGCGGTCCCGCGTGCTGGAATATCTCAACCAGGTGGCGGGCCAACTGCCCGAAGGCGTGCGCCCCGAACTGGGCCCTGACGCCACAGGCGTAGGCTGGATTTACCAGTATGCGCTGATCGACCGCAGCGGCAAGCATGATTTGGCGGACCTCACAAGCCTGCAGAACTGGTTCCTCAAGTTTGAGCTTCAGAGCGTGTCGGGCGTTGCGGAAGTTGCCACCATCGGCGGCATGGTTCGCCAGTATCAGGTGGTGCTGGACCCGTTGAAGCTCAGGACCTTCGGCCTCACGCTCGCGGAAGTCAGGAACGCCATCCAGATGGGGAACGGCGAAGTTGGTGGCTCGGTGATCGAGCTTGCCGAAGCCGAATATATGATCCGTGCCAAAGGATATGTGTCTTCTGTGGACGACCTAAAGGCCATCCCCGTTGGGCGGCTTGAGGAAGGTACGCCTGTGATGCTATCGGACGTTGCGACCATATCGATCGGGCCGCAGATGCGCCGCGCAGTTGGCGAACTGAACGGTGAAGGCGAAGCCGTGGGCGGCGTGGTGATCATCCGGTCGGGTGAAAACGCCTATAACACCATTCAGGCGGTGAAGGAGAAGCTGGCAGAGCTCAAAAGCGGCCTGCCGGAAGGGGTTGAGGTCGTCACCACCTATGACCGGTCTGGCCTGATTGAACGCGCCGTCGACAACCTCAAGGGCAAGCTGACAGAAGAGATGATCGTGGTCATCCTGACCTGCGCCCTGTTCCTTCTGCACTTCCGCTCGTCGCTCGTGATCCTGCTCTCATTGCCGCTTGGTATCCTGATGGCTTTCGTTGTCATGAAGGCGCAGGGCATCAACGCCAACATCATGTCGCTGGGCGGTATCGCGATTGCCATCGGTGCCATGGTGGACGCCGCGATCGTGATGATCGAAGGGCTGCATAGGCGGCTAGAGAATGAGAAGCTAACGAACGAGAACCGCTGGCGGATCGTCACGGAAGTCTGTGTGGAAATGGGCCCGGCGCTCTTTTTCTCGCTGCTGATCATCACGGTCAGCTTCGTGCCGGTGTTCGCGCTGGAAGCCCAGGAAGGGCGGCTGTTTGGCCCGCTGGCCTTCACCAAGACCTATTCGATGGCGGCAGCGGCGATCCTGTCGGTCACGCTGGTGCCGGTGCTGATGGGCTATCTGATCCGTGGCAAGATTACGCCTGAGCACAAGAACCCACTCAATCGCGCTTTGGCCGCGGCCTACCGGCCGGTTTTGAAGACCGTTCTGAAATTCCCGAAAGTTGCGATCCTGGCGGCGCTGGCCATCACCCTTTCAGGCATTCTGCCGCTCTCGAAGCTGGGCAGCGAGTTTATGCCGGACCTCAACGAGGGCGACTTCCTTTATATGCCGTCCGCCTTCCCCGGCGTGTCGGTGGGCAAGGCGCGGGAACTTGTTCAGCAGACCAACAAGATGATCATGACGGTACCTGAGGTGAAGACCGCCTACGGCAAGGCCGGCCGCGCGCTGACCGCGACAGACCCCGCACCGCTCACGATGATCGAGACCACTGTGCAGCTCAAGCCAATGAATGAATGGCGCGAGGGCATGACCGTTGAGAAGATAAAGGCGGAACTGAATGCGGTGGTGCAGATTCCGGGGCTGACAAACGCCTGGGTGATGCCCATCAAGGGCCGGATCGACATGCTGGCCACCGGCATCAAGACGCCCATCGGCATCAAGATCCAGGGGCCTGACCTTGAGACCATCGCCACCATCGGCACCGATATCGAACGCATCCTGAAGGACGTGCCGGGCACAGCATCCGTTTATGCCGAACGGGTGGTGGGTGGCCGCTATGTTGAAGTGGACGTGCGCCGCAATGATGCCGCGCGCTATGGCATGACCGTGGCGGCAGTGCAGGATGTTGTGCGCTCAGCCATCGGCGGCGCCAATGTGGGCCAAACGGTAGAAGGGCTGGAACGCTACCCCATCAACCTGCGCTTCCCGCGCGACGTGCGCGACAGCCCAGAAGCCTTGCGGGCCCTGCCGGTTGTGACCCCCACAGGCGCACAAGTGCCGCTGAAGGTTCTGGCTGACATTCATGTCACTGACGGCCCCGGCATGATCCGCAGCGAAAACGCCCGCCCCGGTGGTTGGGTGTTCGTGGACATCGAAGGCGTGGACGTGGGCACCTATGTGCCGCGCGCGCAGGCCGCCCTTGAACGCGCTGGCAAGCTGCCCGCGGGCTATACGCTCGGCTGGTCAGGCCAGTTCGAATATATGGAACGCGCCAAGGAACGCCTGACCCTGATTGTACCGGTGACGCTGGCGCTGATCGTCATCATCCTGTTCCTGCTGTTCAAGCGTCTGACGGACGTGGCGCTGGTGCTGGTGAGCCTGCCGCTCGCGCTCACAGGCAGCTTCTGGTTCATGCACATGCTGGGCTATGACCTGTCTATCGCTGTCGCTGTCGGGCTGATTGCGCTGGCCGGTGTGGCCGTGGAAACGGCCGTCGTGATGCTGGTGTTCCTGCATAAGGCAGTTGAGGAAAACGAGGCCCATCCAAAGCCTGATACAAACCTCGCCAGCGTGATCACCGAGGGGGCATTGAGGCGGCTAAGGCCCATCATGATGACCACGCTGACGGTGATCATCGGGCTGGTGCCGATCATGTATGGCACCGGCACGGGGTCTGAGGTGATGCGGCGCATTGCTGCCCCCATGGTGGGCGGCATGGTCACCGCGCTTGTTTTGACACTAATCGTTATCCCGGCAGCCTTCTATCTGCTAGAACGGCACAAACAAGGGGCCAAGGGCGCATGACGACTAAACAGAAATGGCACAAATATATCGCGCAGACCCACAAGTGGGTCGCGCTGATCCTTGGGCTGCAGCTGATCGCCTGGACCGCAGGCGGCGTAGTGATGTCCTGGATTCCGCTGAATGAGATTCGCGGGCGACACAATGCGGCGGAGCAAACGCCCTTGGCGTTACCGGCCGACGCGGCTGCGCTGATGCCTGCGCAGGCGCTGGCAAATGCGGCGGGCCAGCCAGCCACGCAGCTGACCTACCGCGACCTGCTGGGAACGCCGGTCGCCCTGATGACGCTGCAGGACGGCAGCCTGGAACTGAGGAACGCCGCAACAGGTGCGCTGATGTCACCGCTTTCCGAAGACTGGGCACGCCGCATCGCCGATGCTGATTTCGTGCCCGAGGCCGACATGGCATCGGTAACGCTGCTGGACAAGCATGTGATCGATTATCGCGGGCCGCTACCGGTGTGGCAGATCACCTTCGCGGACGCGGAGAACACCAACATCTATGTCTCGCCCACGGAAGCACGCGTGGTCGGACGCCGGACGGACCGCTGGCGGCTCTTTGACTTTTTCTGGATGCTGCACATCATGGACTATGACGAGCGCGAGGATTTCAACAACCCGCTTCTGATGATCACAGCGCTTTCGGCGTTGTTGTTCTCTATCTCCGGTATCTGCCTGTTGTTCTTCCGCTTCTACCGCCGGGATTTCAATTTCATCCTGGGCAAAAAGAAAAAGGCCTAGTCCGCACCAGCGGCATCACCTTCAAGGGCGGTGATCCGGCCCGCATAGGCCTTGGCGAACGGCGCCAGACGAAGGGCCTTCCGGTATAAGGCCAGGGCGGCTTCCGTGTCGCCCTGGGCCACCAGTGCCTCAGCCTTCAGCGAAAGCGCATAATGATCCCCCGGTGCGCGGGCAAGCACATCATCCAGAAAGCCCGATGCCGCCGCCGGATCGCCATCGCGATAAAGTGCCAGCACCGCGCGGTCCACTAGCACCTGATAGTCTGGGCCCGCGTCCGCCGCCTCGGGGAGAGGCCCAACCGGTGCCTCGACAGAGGTCCAGCGGGCAGCCAGGGCCGCCAGCGCCCGCTGTGCATCCGCGTTGCCCGGGTCAGTTTCCAGCACCTTCCGCCACTGTTTGGCCGCACCTTTCGCAGCCCCCGGGGTTGAGAGGTGTGCCAGATAGCGACCGACCCAGTAACGGTCGTCCTCCAGCCCCACGGGTGAGGCCTCAGCCATCGCCGATACGCCAACGCTGCCAAACATCTCCCCAAGCCGGGCAAACAGGGCACCGCTGCCATTCGCCACATCATAGACACCGGACCAGTGCACCTCGTCGGTCTTGGGGTCAGAAAGAAACAGCGTCACCACACGGCTTGCTCCGTCGTTGATCAGCGTCCCCTTCAGCAGATACACAGGCGTGTCCGCGCCGTAGCGCGTAAAGATGCCACCCGTCGGGTCGGGGGCGTCCACATTCCACCAATGGCGGATCACCAGCACCTCAGGCGTCTGCGACAGGAAATAGGATGCCAACTCCGATAGCGCGATCACCCGCGAACGGTCTTCCTCGGCTTCTGATTCCGTGCGGATGTCCTGCACTGTCAGGATAATGCCGGGCTTGGCAGCACCGGCAGACGATACCAAGGGGGTCGTGCGCGGCCAAAGGGTGGCAACAGCGGCAAACAGGACCAGCGCAGCGGCCAGCGGCCAGAAACGCCTGAGCCCCGCGACGGGTGGTTGGGCGACGTCAGCCGGGCTTTCCCCACCCTCCAGCACCAGGCGGTAACCACGCTTGGGCACGGTCTGCAACAGCCTGTCTTCCGCGCCTGCATCACGAAGCGCTTTCCGGAGCTTGCTGATGGCCACAGGCACTGTCTGTTCGCTGAGGCTGCGTCCCGCCCAGATAGTGGCCAGTATGTCTTCGCGCGACACGACATCGCCCGCCCGCATACACAGAAGCTGCAGCAGTTCGGCGATCTTGTCTTCAAGCTTCACCTCACCCGCAAGCCCCTTGAGCGTCTTGATGTCCACTTCAAACCGGACCGAGCCAAAGGCAAAGGGGTTTGACTGCTGTTCGTCCATCTGGGCTGTCACCTTGTTTCTTGTGTTTTGGCCAGTTTAACGACTGGCAGCCCCATGCGGCCAGCAGAAAGCGCACAAAACACAGTGCGGAGGCCAGATTTAAGGTTTTCTTAAAGTGCCTTAAGCGGCCGCATAGGCCTAGCCTTTCACCCAGACATCCAGCGAGGAGCATACCAAAATGAGGATAAATAAATGAGATTCCTGAAAACACTGTTCGCCGCATGCCTCCTTTCAGGAGCCGCGGCAGCCGAGGACTATACCGTGAACGGCCAGACCTGGAGCCTCTCGGACCAGGGCGCCAGCATCGTCACCCACATGGGCCGACAAGCCGTGAAACTGAATCGCGGCCTCCTGACACTGAACGACGTGACGTTCGAGAACGGCATCATCGAATTCGATATTGCCATGCCCGGTATTCGCGGATTCGCCGGTGTTACTTTCCGCACGCGCGACGGCGGCATGGGTGAAAACTTTTACCTGCGCGGGCACCTTTCAGGCATGCCGGACGCCAACCAGTACCAGCCGGTTTTCAACGGCAATTCCGCGTGGCAGATTTTCCACGGTCCCCGCTATAGCGCGCCGACGCCTTATGCCACTGACCGCTGGACCAAAGTGAAATTGGTGGTCAAAGGCACCAAAATGGATGTCTTTATCGACAGCGACACACCGGTCCTGCATGTGGACAATCTGATGCTGGGCGAAGGGGCCGGCGGTATCAACCTCAACGGCGCTCTGGCCGACTTTTACTATAGCAACATGCGCGTCACCAACGACGACAGCGTCACGTTGACCGGCACCCCCGCCCCGCTGCCTGAGCTGCCAACCGGTTTGATCAAAAGCTTCCATGTAGGCACCACCGCAGTGGCCGCCGACAAGGTGGAAGCCAAGGCCTGGCTCGACAAAGCCTTGCTGGAAGGCCAGACGTGGCAAATGCTTGAGGTCGGCGAAACTGGCGCCCTCAACCTGGGCCGGATCAGCGCCAGGACGCGGGACGTCAACACGCTGCTGGTCAAGATGACCATCAATGCCGATGAAGCCAAAACGGTCCTGATCAAATACGGGTTCAGCGACCGGGTCACCGTGTTCCTGAACGGCCATGCGCTGGCGCACGGCAACGACACCTATAGGACACGCGACTATCGCTATCTGGGCACCATCGGGCTTTTTGACAGCGTCTTCCTGCCGCTTGAGGCAGGCGACAATGAAGTGGTGTTTGCCGTTACCGAAGCCTTTGGCGGTTGGGCGCTGATGGCCGCGATCGAAGACCAAACCGGCATCGAGGTCCGTTAAGCTCCCCTCATGCCGGCCGGGCAGCCCTACCCTGTGTTCAGGCCCCTAGGGGGCTGCCCGCCCTTCTCAAACGTCAGATAAGAAAGCGGCAGCTCGGTTGTCACGCAGCTGGACACCAGGCAGATGCTGGAGTTCACTTCCTGAACGCCCTGCGCTTTCGACAGGCTCTCCCAAAAGAAATCTTTATAGTCTGCAACCGACGGCACGATGATCTTCAGCAGGAAATCAAAGTCACCCATCATGGTGTGGCACTCCAGCACCTGCGGGTAACGGAACATGAAGTCAGCGAAATTCTCCAGCGATTGGTTATCGTGCTTTTTCATTTTCACATGGGCAAAAACGGTGATGCCAAGCCCCACCTTTTCCTGATCAATGATCGCCGCCCGGCTTTTGATCACACCCGCATCGACCAACTGCTGGATACGCCGCCCACACACTGATTTTGACGAGCCTACCTTTTCAGCGAGTTCAGCGAGAGAGGGCGTGCAATCGTGCTGTAGCTCAGCCAGCAACCTGAGATCAATATTATCCAGCTCCATTTTCAACGTCCCTATAAATTTAAAAATATGGGATTTTGTCCCATATAAGACGCCATATTTCAATCTTTAGGGAAGATGCTGCGGGCACTCTGGACTATAGTCTGCTCTGGCCGCAGGGTTTCTGCGGCCGATTTTTTTTTGGATTATTCAAACAGAGGAAAATGTCATGGCACAGGGCCAGAACCAGTTCGTTCGCTACACGTTTGTTACCGAGGAATGCGCAAGCGACCTCACCGCGGTACTTACCTACATGCGCGAACACGACATTCTACCGTCTGTGATCGAGACCGAAAAAACCGGCGAACGGGCACGCGTTGTGATCAGCAGCAGCGGCAGCAAGGACTGGCACAGCCATGCCATTGCCGCCCAGTTCGAAGGCCGCCCCAGCGTTCAGCATTTCGGGTTCGAGCGCCTAACATCTGACGCCTTACGCGCAGCATAAGGCGGAGCCTGTGTCGGGCACGGCCATGGGGCCAGTGCCCGGCATGTTGTCCAACCTATCGCCAGACACGGCAGCCAGCATCACTTCCACAATCTGGACTTCTAGCTGTGCGCCCATCACCGCGTTGATCTGGCGCACGGCGGACGGGCTGGTGATATTCAGTTCCGTCAATTGCCCACCAATGAAATCAGCCCCCACCAGCATAAGGCCCCGCGCTTTCAGGAGCGGCGCGATGCGCGCCACCGCCTCCCGCTCGCGGCCCGTCAGCCGTGCGTTTTCAACCCGCGCGCCCTGGTGAATATTGGCTAGATATGCACCTTCACGCGGCACGCGGTTAACCGCGCCAATGGGAGTGCCGTTCAGCAGGAATACCCGCTTGTCGCCTGCCGCAACTTCCGGCAGGAAGGCCTGCGCCTGTACCATGCGCCTACCACCGCCTGCGCCAATGAAAGACTGCACGCTTTCACGCCAACCTCGATCGGATGTACTGACACGCGTGATCCCGCGACCGGAACAGTCCCCAAGCGGCTTCAGCACAGCGGTGCCATGCTCTTCAACAAATGCCTCAAGCGCTGCCGCGTTCATGGTGGTCAGGGTGGCGGGCACCAGGTCCGGCCAGTACAGCGGCAGCAGTTTTTCATTCAGGTCCCTGAGCGCGGCAATCCGGTTGAACTGATGCACATGACCCGGCAGAAAATCCAGCAGATACGTCAGATGCAGATAGGCTTCACCCACCGGCGGATCAGTGCGCAACAGAACTGCGCCAAAGTCGCCGGTCCACATTTCCAACGCCTCGTCCCGCGCTAGCGGCATCGCGCTCCTGACCCGTTGTGCCCGAACCTGAAGCGTGTTCTGCCGAAGAATCAAATCACCCGCTTCAGCCCAATAAACCGGCACGCCGCGGCTGATCAGCTCAGCCATCAACAGTAGCGAAGTTTCGGTTTCGAGATTCAGCGTTTCTGCCGGATCCATGATAAAGAGGAATGGTTCGGTCTCGGTCATGGGGCGCTCCTTACATCACAAGCTGGAAGCCGAAGCTGAAGATAAGTGTACCTAAAAGCGCGAGCACAAGATAAGCCAGAAAGACAGGCAGGCGGGCGAGCGCAAACACGGCAATCGACGCCGGGATAGATGTCACCCCACCTGCAAGCAAGAAGGCCATACCAGCCGCCGGCTCCATGCCTTCACCGATCAACCCGCTGACAAGCGGCAATGCGGCATAGCCGTTCAGGTAAGCTGGCACGCCGATGACAGTCGCCAGGAAAATGGGGCCCGCACCCTCGCCGCCCAATGCAGACATCACAAGGCCCTCCGGCATGTAGGCGACCATCAGGCTTTCCAGCGTGAAGGCGAAAACCAGCCATTTTCCCAGGAAGAATGCGTTCGACAACGTCGCCTCACGGAACATCTGGCGGCGTGCTGCATCGCCCCAGAAGCGCCATATAATCGGTTGCTTGCCCGACCCATCGGGCGCGCCGCAGCCACACCCGGATGCAGTCTGGCGAAGCGGATCGCGGAATGCCCCGAACCGCTGCAGGGCGGCCACGCTGAAGCCACCCACAAGCCCCATGCCCACTGCGGCCACAGCCTTGTAGGCAGCAAATTCAAACCCGAGCGTGCCCATAGTCATGACAAACATTGTCGGGTCCATGATGGGGGAGGCCAGCCAGAAAGCCATCACAGCACTCAGGGGTACACCCATGGCCAGAAGGGCCGCCACCAGCGGGATCACGCCGCACGAACAGAAGGGTGAAAATGCCCCAACTACAGCGGCACTCAGAATCATCACCGCCAGATGGCCAGTGAAGGCTTTTGCGATCATCCGGTCCAGCGATGAGGCCCTGGCATAAGCGGCAATCAGGACCGACAACATAAGGAAGGGAAACACACCCAACACCGCATCCCACACAAACCAGAGCGAGGCCTTGGCCTGCGGCTCATCCCACAGGGCGAGCCCCACGAACAGTGCAAACAACAATATCAGAAGCTTGTCCGGCTTCGGTAGGTTGAGAGTAGTTTGATTTTTTTTCGCGATGTCAGTCATGATTATAAACCTAGTTTTATAGTTATATTTTCTTAAAAAAAGCCGAAGCTTTTCTCACTGTCGCGCCCCCGCCTGGGTCGCTCTCTATCTAGCCCGCGCTTTATTTAAACGGCACGCTTTACTTCAACGGCACACCGGCACAGCAATCAGCGGTCAGGAAAATCGCAACCTCGCCGAGGGTTTTGAAGTCGGCCACATTGATCACCTCGCGGCCCTGGCGTTCCTGCTTGATCGTACCGGCGCGCACCAGGTGGCTGATATGATGCGCCAGTGTAGAAGCCGGAATATCCAGATGCTTTTGCAACTGGCCCACATTCATGCCGTCGCAGCCCGCGCGAACCAGAAGCCGAAGCACAGCAAGCCGGGCCGGATTACCCAGCGAGGCAAAAACAGTGGCGGCGGTTTCATCCTTCATGTGGCACTCCTTAAAACTATATTTCTAGTTATGTCGATTAATACAGTTTGTCAAGGTCTCGACTGTGATATCCTTGCAACAAATCTGCTGGTGTTTCCGGATTGCCAAAGAAACTTTCTACACAAATCATTTGAATTCTAAATATAATGCCCCTATATCATGGCCATCAACGCACGAAACAAAGTGGTTCATGGCAGCAAAAAGGCGTGTATACGTTCACACCTCCCTTTTCAAATATTTAGATTTGAAACTTTCTCGCACCAGCGAGACGCCTGAACGCGTGTTTCAGCAATCCATACAGGAGATTTTTCCAATGGAGCTTTTCTTAAGAGCTCAATCCCCCGCCGACTTTGACCGCACCACCGACACGGACGTTTTCGCTTGCGCGAAGAAACAAAGCCCGCTGGTGAAGTGGACATTCATCAACCGCATCAAGTCCTGCCACCAGAATGGTGAGCTGGGTGCAACTATGATGCTGCTGGCGTGCGGTACCGTTCTCGCTGGCCTTCTGGCCGTCGCCAACATGGCAGACCGGGCAGCAGGGCTTTTCCGCTCCTGAAGATTACTTAAGCCTGTTCCTGCAACAGCTTGCGCACGTAAGGCGTAATGCTTTTACCGAACCTGCTGATCGCCTGGCCGACTTCAAGTCGTGCCAGAACCTTCTATGACGTCTCAAGTGCGCGATCGCTTGGGACAGCCCCTCTTGCCTTCACGTGGGCGCGCACATGCCTGCGGCCTCTTCAAGACAGGCACTCAGGGCACATTTTCCCGGAACTGGATCAATCGCTTGGGGATTTGCGCACCGTCTTCGATATCCCGCCACAGACTTTGATATCCGGAGTACCCTGCAAGATGTAGAGTGAGGAACGCGCGTGAGCCATAGGTTGAGTGAAATTCCACCTGCGGGGCCTCAGCCGCTGTCGAATGCACCGGGGCAGCCCGATGGCCACCCCGCTTATCTGCCTACCGCCTAGAAACGGGCCCGAACGCCTGCGTAGGCTGAAATGCCTGGCGTGCCATAACCCAACACCTGCTGATAGTCTTCGTCGAACAGGTTATCGATCCGGCCAAACAGCTCCACCGTGTCGGTGAGCTTATAGGCAGCGCTCAGGTCCACGCGTGTCCAGGCATCCACCACCCGGCGCTCGCCGGTCACAAAATCGGCACTGGTGTCGTATTCCTTGTCATTCAGCGTGATGCTGACATTGGTAGTCAGCCGGTCTGTTACCTGCCAGCTCAGGGCGGCGAAAGCCTCATTCTTCGGCTTACGCGCCAGCTGCTGGTCTGCCGTCAGGTCGCGCGCCGCGTTATGGGTATAGTTGGCGCTGAGGTTCACGCTGTCCGTCAGGTCAGCCGTCAGCTCCAGCTCCACGCCCTTGGCGCTGGTTTCCTCGATGTTGCGGTAACCGTCTGTGAAGGTGAAAGTGATCAGGTCTTTGGTGTCCTGGTTGAAATAGGTTGCGCTGAAAGTTGCCCGGCCATCCAGGAACGGTTGCTTGAAACCGACCTCCCAGCTATTGGACCGCTCGGGCCGAAGCGCTACTTCCTTGACTGCGTCTGCCTGGGCGATGTTGGAATCGAACCCGCAGCAGGAGAAGGTCAGGTGAAAGATGCTCGGCGCCTTGAAGCCTTCGCTCCAGGCAGCTGTCAGCTGCGTGCCCGTACCTTCAACCACATAGGATGCGTTCAACTCGCCATTTGTCGTGGAGCCGAAGGTTTCATGGTCATCCAGCCGCACACCACCTGAAATTGTCAGCCCATCGATGCCGTCATACGAGAGGATGCCAAACAGGCTATCGGTGGAGATGGGCTCAGGGTCCTGCAATTTGGCTTCTGTCACTTCATGCTGTGCGCCGGCCGTGAGCGTCCAGCCATCCGCGACTTCAAGAATGCCCAGATAGTCAAAATTCAGCCGTTCGCCTTCCGCGCCAAATGCGAAGGCGCCCTTGCTGAAATTGTCGCGCGTGATAGACGAATATTCCACGGACAGCGTGTTCGACAGCCGCCCGTCCATCAGATCAATATAGGCACGCCCAGCGATGGAAAATTCCTCAGACTTGCTCATGTCATCCGTGTCGGTCAGGGCATAGGTGAAGTCATCCATCAGGGCGAAAGCGTCATACTCGCTTTCAGTGTCGGTATAGCTGGCGGTAACATTAAAGCGCACGTTGTCTGACAGCTTGGTGCGCACCTTGCCGCGCACGGTCAGGCTTTCATACCCGTCCGCTTCCTTGCCGCCATCAGAAGCAGAGATGCCGTCGGTATCGAAATAGGATGCACTGAGGTTGAAGTTGACCCGGCCTGAGCCACCACGCGCGGAACCGCCGATGCGCTTGCTGTCATAAGCGCCATATTCGCCAAAGACCTCGCCGGCGAAACCCTCCTCGCCAGATTTGGTAATGATGTTGATCACGCCGCCAATGGCGTCAGAGCCATAAAGCACGGCCTGCGGACCGCGCAGCACCTCGATCCGCTCGATGCCGTTTGGATCAAGGGTCGAGAAGTCAAAGCCGCCGCCCGGCGAGGACGGGTCGTTCACCTGAACGCCGTCAATCAGGATCACCGTCTGGTCCGATGACCCGCCACGGATGGTCACGGTGGCCACACCGCCAAAGGTTCCATTCTGGTTAATGGCAACACCCGGCAGGCTTTGAAGCGCATCGACTACATATTGGTACTGGCGGCGCTCAAGCTCTGCCGCGCTCATCACCGAAATGCTTTTGGCAACTTCGCTCACGGGTTGGACGCGCCGCCCGGCGGTCACAACGAATTCTTCGATATCTTCGTCCTGCGCGGACGCGGCAGGCGCAAAAGAAAGCGCGGTACTGGCAACAAGAAGCGCCTTCAGGGAAAACAGTCTGGACATGGACAAACTCCATATTCGGCCACAGGGGCCATACAACAAACGCTGTCAAAAGGAGATTGTCTAAGCAAGAGAGGGACAAGCTCCGTACACAGCAACGACCTTGTCGCCGGTACGGAAATCCGCTTCCCATGGTTGACCCGACCGGGGAAATGGGCGACCGGATGGCAGGTCTCCTGGCTTGTGTTTCACCGTGTTCCCCGCCCTTCCCGGCTATTGCCAGTGGGCCCACTGGGGGACACTCCACACATACAGTTGCGGGCACAGCTGCGGATTTACCTTTTGGGCTTACCGCATTCCCTCTTCGCTCTTGCCCATACGGGCAACAGAACCATCGCGTGCGCCATGCTTAAAGGCTGATGGGGCTGAATACAACAGAAAGATCATCTCATTCAGGTGCCCCAGGCTTTGACAGGTGGTGTGATCTGTCACGCCGTCCAGCCCGTATTCACAATGCAGTCTAATTAAAAGGGATACTCAGAATGTCTATAGTTCAATTCGATCAGGACAATATTGAAAACACACTTGCGAAAATGTCCGACCAAGAGATCGACAGCCTTGCTTTTGGCGCGATCGAACTCGACTCCACCGGCAAAATCCTGCGCTACAACGCTACAGAGGGCGCCATTACCGGCCGCGATAAAGACGCAGTGATCGGGGAAAATTTCTTCGAAAGCGTAGCACCTTGCACTAAAACAGAGGAGTTCTTCGGCCGGTTTGAGAACATTCGAGACGGCAAAGAAGAAAGCGTCATCTTCCACTATACTTTTGACTACCAAATGTCGCCCACTAAAGTGAACGTGCACATGAAAAAGGCGATAGTCGGGGATAATATCTGGATCTTCGTCAAGCGGATGTAGCTGATGACCATCCAGCCCCCTATTCTCAAAACAAAGCCCTCGCGCACCTGCCTTGAAGACGATCAAATGACCTTCTTTCGTGCAGTAGCAGACCTTGTTCGTCAGGAAGTGGGAAAGCTGCGCGGCCAATCCTTCACGGAAACCCTGACCCCGGACACACGTCTGGACAGCGGACATGAAGGGCATCCGGGTCTTGCGTTAAAATCCCTGAATCTGATGGATGTCGCTACATCGGTGTCTGACATGTTCCATATTGGCAAGGCGGGGCTGGATGATTTACTGCTGGCCAGGCGCACGCTTGGCGACTGGGCCGAAATTGCGGTGCAGGCCCAAAGCATTCTGCTCGCAGGGGATACCCCTGATGAAGGCATCGGCTTCCGGACGTCCGGCACGACCGGAAGACCCAAACTTGTCAAACATTCCATGAACCGCCTTCTGGAAGAAGTCGATTTTTGGGCGGACATGTTTGCCAACCACAAGCGCATCGTCAGCGCGGTGCCCGGTCATCACATCTATGGCTTTCTGTTCACCTGCCTGCTGCCAAGCAAACTAGGCGCAGAAGTTCTGGACGTGCGCTATTCCATGCCTGGGGCCACCATCGCCGCGCTCAGGGAAGGTGACCTGATCATCGGGCAACCCGACTTCTGGCAGCGAATGCTCGATACAGTATCCAGGCAGGATCTGGCGCTACCCCAAGGCCTTTCCGGCGTGACATCCACCGCACCGATGCCTCCGTCAAGCGGCAGGCAACTTGTCGAACAGGGGATGGAAAAATTGATCGAGGTGTATGGGTCAACCGAAACGCTGGGGATCGGCTGGCGAGACTTGTCCGAAACCAGTTTTTCCCTGCTTCCGCTATGGAAAAGGGAAGGCGGCGGCATTCGTCATGCAACGGAAAAGTTCATTGCCCCCGTTCAGGATAGGCTTGTCTGGCATGATGACATCCAGTTCAGTATCTCGGGGCGGCTTGATGGTATGGTGCAAATTGGCAGCAAAAACCTGTGCATTTCGTCGATGGAGCAGGCTGCGAGCATGATAGAGGGCGTCCGCAGCGCGTCAATCAGGGTCGAACAGCGGGAAACGGGACAGCGCCTTATCGCTGATATCGAAGTGGCAGACCCGGACATATCCCATACAGTCCACGCATCTGTGCAGGAAGCGCTGGCGCCGCACTTGGAAAATTGCTGTGAACCGGAGATCCGGTTTCAACCTGCTTCAGATCACTAAAATGTCGGGAAAGAGAAAGCGTGGTGCTGCTGAGAAGATTTGAACTTCCGACCTCTCCCTTACCAAGGGAGTGCTCTACCCCTGAGCTACAGCAGCAGGCCACGTCTTGCGAGCGATCTTCTATAAGCGCCCCCGGCGCGAGTCAATAAGTAATTTCGGCCCACATTCAATCTTGAAAATCGCCGCGCTTTGGCGCAAATGTGGTCGCATGAGCGAAAAGACGAAAACCGACAAGCCTATCAAGCAGGATTCAGGCAAGCTGAAGGATGCCGAAAAGCAGGCCCGGCTGGCAGAAGCCCTGCGCGCCAACCTGCGCCGCCGCAAGGAACAGCAGCGGACCCGCAAGACCGAAGACTAAATGGCCGCGCCTTCACGGCTTTTTTCCGCTCGCACCCCACCCCGCCTTTTAAAAGCTACATCTGGTAGGTTTAACGCTTGTCGCGCACAAGCGATTGGCTTACTAATGCGGGAAATAACTGTGCCCCTGTGGGTTGGGGCAAAAGCCAAACAAAAGCCACTCAGGGGAGACGCCAATGGCCATCATGTCCGATAAATGGATTCGCGAAATGTCACAACAGCACGGCATGATCGAACCGTTTGTGGACGGCCAGGTCAGGAAGGATAACATCTCCTACGGGCTGTCATCCTATGGTTATGACGCCCGCGTGGCACCTGAATTCAAGATTTTCACCAATGTGGACAGCGCGATCGTTGACCCGAAGGACTTTTCCCCGAAAAGCTTCGTCGACCGCGACACAGACGTCTGCATCATCCCGCCGAACAGCTTCGCCCTGGCGCGGACCGTTGAATATTTCCGCATCCCGAAAGACGTGCTGGTGATCTGCCTTGGCAAATCCACCTACGCCCGCTGCGGCATCATCGTCAATGTGACGCCCTTGGAGCCCGGCTGGGAGGGCCATGTGACACTGGAGTTTTCAAACACGACACCGCTGCCCGCGAAAATCTATGCCAACGAGGGCGCGTGCCAGTTCCTGTTCCTGCAAGGGAACGAGCCTTGCGAGACCGCCTATAGCGACCGCAGTGGCAAATATCAGGGCCAGACCGGCGTAACCCTGCCAAAGCTTTAAGACTTTCGCCCCATCAACGGGTTAAACAAGTTCAGGAGCGTGGTCGTATGGTGATCACAGCGCTGAATTGAGGCTGTGGCGCGCCTATTCCTGTGCTTGCTGCTATTGCAGCGGCTTGTTGGCTTACCCATATCAGTCGACCAAACAAATAACAGAACCAACCAACAACAACTTGCGAGGACCTCACCATGAAGTTTATATCGGCGTTATTGGCGCTATTTTTTCTATCTACCGCATCCTTGGCAGATGAAGCACACAAAAAGAAAATCCTGATCCTTGTTTCCAATGTTACAGAAATGGGAAAAACTGAAAAGCTGGATGCGCGCAACAACTTGTGGGAAGTAGCGCCGCCCTATCACATTTTCCTGACCCACGGCTATGATGTGGATTTTGCTTCCCCGGACGGCGGGCCAGTTGCCTTCATGATGGATCCACTGGGTATCAGTAGCTACACAATCAAATATGAGGGCTTTCTGGACAAGACAGCAGCCACCCTTACACCAGACCAAGTCAATACAGCTGACTATGCAGCCGTTTTTATCGGCGGTGGGTATGGCCCGTTGTTTGATATTGCCCAGAATGAAGCTATGCTCAAGATCATGCAGCAAATATACGAAAAAGGCGGCGTGGTTGGCGGATGTGGGCACGGCCCGGGCGCATTCGCAAACGTGAAACTCTCGGACGGGTCCTTTATGGTCGCCGGGCTAAAAGTTGCTGGGTTCCCCAATTCAACAGAAGTGACCAAATCATGGGCGAAGCAAGGGACGTTGCTGCCGATATTGGTTGAAGACCAACTTCGCGCCAATGGGGCAGTCGTTATCAATAAAGACAATATCGCCGACAAGCATGATGTGGTTATTGATCAGCGACTGGTATCAACCATGTTTCTTCCTTCATCAGCACTGGTTGCCAAAGAAATGGTCAATATTCTGGATGAAGAAGCAGCCGAATAACACAATCCATGGTGATAAGGGGCCAATTGCCCCTTATCACACTTTGAGCATTGCAACGCCGCCAAGCTGCCTTTATTGAAGGCCATGTTTCGCCTTCAGTTGATTATCGTTGAATAAGGGCACAAGGACAGATGGACAAACTGGTTATTGAGGGCGGGAACAGGCTTGAAGGCGTGGTTCCTATTTCGGGCGCGAAAAACTCCGCGCTCAAGCTCATGTGTGCGTCTCTTCTTTCTGCCGAACCGCTGACGCTGCATAACATGCCGCGCCTTGCGGACATCACCACGCTCGCGGACCTTCTCAATCACATGGGTGTCACTGTCACCATGGCGGGCGGACAGGGCGGTCGCATTGCGGGCCGCAGCCTCACGTTCGATGCCGGGCAGATCAACGACACGGTCGCTCCGTACGATTTCGTGCGCAAGATGCGCGCATCCATCCTGGTGCTGGGGCCCCTTGTGGCGCGCGCGGGCGAAGCGATCGTGAGTTTGCCCGGCGGCTGCGCCATCGGCACGCGCCCGATTGACCTGCACCTGAAGGCCCTGAAGGCGCTAGGCGCAGAGATCGACGTGGCCGAGGGATATGTGAGGGCAAGCGCACCAAAGGGCCTCACGGGCGGCAACATCCGCTTCCCGTTTGTCTCAGTCGGTGCCACCGAAAATGCGCTGATGGCCGCCACGCTCGCCAAAGGCACGACGGTTATTGAGAATGCCGCGCGGGAGCCTGAGATCGCCGATCTGGCAGCCTGCCTGAATGCCATGGGCGCGCGAATTGAAGGCGCGGGGCATGAGACCATCACGGTTGAGGGCGTGGACCGCCTTCACGGGGCCGAACATGAAGTGATGCCCGACCGGATCGAGGCGGGCTCATACGCTGTCGCGGCACTGATGACGCGCGGCAACCTGCTGCTTGAAGGCGCACGGGCCCATGACATGCAAGCGACTTTGGACAAACTTGAAGAAGCAGGTGGCATCGTGAGCGTTGAAGAGGGCGGCATCCGCGTCAAATCCAATGGCCATATCCACGGTTTCAATATCGTCACCCAGCCCTTCCCTGGTTTCGCCACCGACATGCAGGCCCAGTTCATGGCGCTCGCCTGCGTGGCCGACGGCGCCAGCGTGATCACCGAGGCCATTTTCGAGAACCGCTTCATGCATGTGCCGGAACTGTGCCGCCTTGGCGCGGACATCACGGTCACGGGCGCCAGCGCCACCGTGCGCGGCGTGGAACGCCTGAAGGGCGCGCCCGTGATGGCCACGGACCTGCGTGCAAGCATGGGACTCGCGCTCGCCGCGCTGGTAGCGGAAGGCAAGACGGAACTGAGGCGGCTTTATCACCTGGACCGCGGCTATGAACGGCTTGAAGAGAAGCTCAAGGCCGTCGGTGCGAACGTTGAGCGCATGCCAGACTAGCCGGACCAAACGCTTCCAATAGATTTTCTGCGCTCTTCCTTAACGGGAAACCACTTGAAGCATGGGGGCATGCCGCCTACATTGCAGTCGATTCTGACTATTGGAAACCGTGCTTTATGAGCGACCCTTTGAAACTGATCAGCCACACCGAAGAGGACCTGACCGTCATGTCAGGTCTTTTGCAGGACACCACCGTGCGCGTGGGCGACATTGCGTGGCTGCCGAAAGAGCACCGTTTCGCTTTTGTCGGCAACCGCTTCCGCTGGGAAAAGAAGCGCAAGTTTTTCCGCCCCAAGGGCGAGCGCGTGCGCACCGGTTTTCACATGAACGGCATCCTGGCTGCCAAGCTTCACGGCATTGACATCAAGGACGAGGATACTGTGCTTGAGCTTCTGGATATCGAGGTTCATGAAAACGGTGTCGACTATTTCATCATGCTGAATTTCGCTGGCGGGGCCAGCATCCGCCTGACGGCCGAATGCATTGATGCCACGCTTTCGGACATGGGCGATGAATGGGAAGCGCTTGAACGCCCCCATCATGTGGACTAAGTCCACCCTGGCAGCACCACGCTACCACCATTTCTTTCGAACTTTATAAAACCGAACCGGAACCGACCGATGGAACTCACAGATAAACTGGTACTCGCCCTGCCGAAGGGCCGCATTCTCGAGGAAGTCATGCCACTCGTGAAAGCTGCCGGTATCCATCCGGAAGCCGCGTTCGATGACCCAAAATCCCGCGCCCTGCAGTTCGACACCAACATCCCGAACCTGTCCATCATCCGTGTGAGGGCGTTCGATGCCGCAACCTTCGTCGCCTTCGGTGCCGCCCACATGGCGGTTGTGGGCAACGATGTGCTGCAGGAATTTGGATATTCTGACCTCTATTCCCCGCTTGATCTGGACATCGGCCACTGCCGCCTGTCGCTCGCGATGCCGGAAGATGAAGCCACGGAAGACCCGCGCGAATGGTCACACATTCGCGTGGCCACCAAATACCCGAACCTGACGCGGCGCTATTATGCCGAACGCGGGGTTCAGGCCGAATGCATCAAGCTGAATGGCGCCATGGAACTGGCGCCGCAGCTGGGGCTTTCGCGCCGCATTGTTGACCTTGTGTCCACCGGCGGCACGCTCAAGGCCAACAAGCTGAAGGAAGTGGAGGTGCTGACACACATCACCTCGCGCCTTGTGGTGCATCGCCCGGCCTTCAAAACTCGCCCACGCGAGATCAGCTACTGGATCGACCGTTTCAGGGAGGCTGTGCAAGATGGCGCAAATTCTTAAAAGCCGCGCACCCGATTTCGAAGCCGCCTTCAAGGCGCTCCTGTCGGCCAAACGCGAAACCACGACGGATGTGCGCGATGTGGTCACCGACATCCTGCGGGACATTCAGGACCGGGGCGATGACGCGCTTTATGACCTGACATTTAGGTTTGACCGGTTCGACGCGCGCGGTCGCGGCCTCGCCATATCCGACGCCGAGGTCGAGGCTGCCTGTGCACAGGTGGACGCCGAGACCATGGCTGCTCTCGAAGTAGCCGCGAACCGCATCCGCGCCTTCCACGCCAAGCAAATCCCGGACGACCTGGACTATACAGACGACTTGGGCGTACGCCTTGGCCAGACCTGGCAGGCTGTGGAGGCCGCTGGCCTTTATGTGCCCGGCGGTACCGCAAGCTACCCATCAAGTGTTCTGATGAACGCCATTCCGGCGTCTGTCGCGGGCGTTGACCGGGTAGTGATGGTTGTACCCACACCCGATGATGTGCTGAACCCCCTCGTACTGGCGGCTGCCAAGCTCGCAGGCGTGACAGAAATATACCGCATCGGCGGCGCGCAGGCTGTGGCCGCGCTGGCGTACGGCACCGAAACAATTGCACCAGTCGACAAGATCGTCGGCCCCGGAAACGCCTTTGTAGCCGAAGCCAAGCGGCAGGTGTTCGGCAAGGTGGGTATCGACACCATCGCCGGCCCGTCGGAAATCCTGGTGGTCGCTGACAATAAGAACGACCCGCGCTGGATCGCGGCGGACTTACTCTCGCAGGCTGAGCATGACACGGCCGCCCAATCGATCCTGATCACCGATAATGAAGCCTACGCGCGCCAGGTTATGGCCGCAGTTGAAGACCATCTGGCATCGCTTGACCGGCGCAGTATCGCGCTCGCAAGCTGGACCGACTATGGCGCTGTCGTCATTGTGGACAGCCTGATGGACGCTGTACCACTGGTGAACCGGCTGGCACCGGAGCACCTGGAACTGGCGATGGAGGATGCTGACGCGTTTGCGGGAAAAGTTCGCAACGCGGGCGCCATCTTCCTGGGCCGCTACACGCCCGAAGCCATCGGCGATTATGTCGCAGGGCCGAACCACGTGCTGCCAACGGCGCGCGCGGCGCGCTTTTCATCCGGCCTCAGTGTCTATGATTTCATGAAACGCACCACATTTGTGGGCTGCACGGAAGCCAGCCTTCAGGCCATTGGGCCGTCTGCCGTGCGCCTTGCCGAAGAAGAAGGTTTGGGCGCGCATGCACTTTCGGTTGCCATTCGGCTGAAAGACCCTAAACAATAGAGCCATGGCTACTCATAAGCTCGTAGATGTGACACTGGATGAAAGCACGGTCGTGCGCTGGAGCGCGGACGTCGAGCACGAGCGCCGCATTGCCATCTTCGACCTTCTCGAGGAAAACAGTTTCCAGCTGGAAAAATCCGCCGACGAAAGTTACCAGGGCCCTTACAAGCTGACGCTTGCTACCATTGAAGGACGGCTGAACTTCGACGTGAAGTCCACAAACGATGACCTCCTGATGACCTTCCGGCTGGCCATGACACCGTTCCGGCGCATCATCCGCGAATATTTCGCTATCTGCGACAGCTATTATGAGGCGATCAAGACCGCCAGCCCCAGCCAGATCGAAGCGATCGACATGGGCCGCCGCGGGCTTCATAACCAGGGCAGTGAACTGCTGCAGGAACGTCTTGAAGGCAAGATCAAGGTGGACACGCAAACTGCGCGGCGCCTTTTCACCCTGGTGTGCGTGTTGCACCTCAAGGAAAACCGGGGACCACGATGACAGACGCGCAGAAACCCGTGAAAAGCGTTCTGTTTGTCTGCAACCAGAACGCCGTCAGGAGCCCGATGGCCGAAGCGCTGGCGAGCAAACATTCGAAGCGTCGCCTGTTTGTCGAATCGGCCGGGCTGATCGCGGGCGCGCTTGATCCTTTCTCAGTCGCCGCCCTCAAGGAAGAAGGCATCGACATTTCAAACCACAAGGCACTGACGCTCGCTGATGTGAAACTGGACGCGTTCGACCTGATTGTGGCGCTGACCCAGGAAGCCAAGGACCGCATCGAAAAGGATGCTTCTGCCGCAAATGTTGCGCTTGAGTTCTGGCCCACGCCCGATCCATCCGACGCAGAAGGCAACCGGAATCAGATCATGGACAGCTACCGGCTTGTGCGCGATCACCTGGAGTGCCGCATCGCCGACCGCTTCCCCTATTAGGCCATAACCGGCTTATGTGCGGTAAAAGTGGCACTGAATTTGGGCCATTCATGGCAAAATCACCACAAACCGCTGACTTTTTAGCCCCCGAAACGCCAAAAATGTTGCATTTCGGCTGCACACGCTTCATGTATGTGCGCGAATTGAAAGCCATAACAAGGAGATAAAATGGCTAAAGAAGAAGTTTTGGAGATGCGCGGCAAAGTGACCGAACTGCTGCCAAACGCCATGTTCCGTGTAGAACTTGAAAACGGCCACGAGATTCTGGGTCATACCGCAGGCAAGATGCGCAAGAACCGCATCCGTGTGCTGGCGGGCGACGAAGTTCTGGTTGAACTGACGCCATACGACCTGACCAAAGGCCGCATCACCTACCGTTTCAAATAAGAACGGTCGGGACCTGATGGCCGTGCGCCCACATGACGCCCAGGAGGGCGCGCAAACTACCCAAACAGCTCAAACACTCGTCCTCGCCTCGGCATCCCCGCGGCGGCGGGATCTGTTGGCGCAGATCGGCATAACGCCGGACGCCATCGCGCCGGCCCATATTGACGAGACACCTTTCCGGGATGAACTGCCAAAGCCCCACGCCGAACGCCTGGCGCGGGAGAAGGCGGCAGCTATCGCGCCTGACCATGTTGGCACGCTCGTTCTGGCGGCCGACACAGTCGTGGCCGTGGGCAAACGCATCCTGCCGAAAGCGGAAGACGAAGCCACAGCACGCAGTTGCCTGAAGATGCTTTCGGGCCGCAGGCACAAGGTGATTTCCGGCATATCCATCGTGCTGCCGGGCGGCAGGCAGCTGACCAAGTCGGTCACCACGGTTGTCGCCTTCAAGCGTCTCTCAGACGCCGAGATTGACCACTATATTGAGAGCGGCGAGTGGGACGGCAAGGCCGGGGGCTACGCCATCCAGGGGCTTGCCGCCACCTATGTGCGCTTCCTTTCGGGGTCATACTCAAACGTCGTTGGGCTACCACTTTTTGAAGTGGGTGGCTGGCTGAACGCGCACCTAAAGCAGAACTGACATGACAGGCTTCACCATCATCGAGCCCGGCTTACTGGAGTGGCGCAGCGCCACCGTGGACGAAGACGGCTTCGCAGAGACCATCCAGTTTCATACCGACGCGGACCTGAGCCCCTTGGACGCCATTTTCCGCGCCCGGGTCACCCGCGTGGACGGCACGCTGGACATGGCTTTCCTTGACCTGGGCGCCGGGCTCGCGGGTGCCATGAACCTCAGGCGCGCGAAACTGCTGGTGAAAGGCCGCGCAGATAGCATCAGCGACTGTGTGCGTGAGGGCGACATGCTGACCGTGCAGGTGCTGGCGGAACCTTCCGCGCTTGAAGGCAAGGCACTGCCAGTAACGCCGCGCCCACGGCTCCTGGGCCGCTATGTGGTGGTGGAAGCCGGTGGCGCGCGACTGAACTTCTCAAAAGACCTGGGGCCAAAGGCCCAAAAAGCACTTGCCCCGCTTCTCACGGATATGGCGTTAAACGCCGCCCTGATCGTGCGCAGCCACGCCGGCAGCGTTCCGCCTGAGGCTGTTGCGGCAGAAGCCGGGATGCTGATGAACGCACTTTGGGGCATGGCAGATAAGCCGGGCATGCTGTTCGCCCACAGCCCCATGGCGCAAGCGCTGCTGGCCGCACCCCACGACGATGGCGAAATCCTGATCGAGGGCGGCAGTGCGCTTGCAGACGCCAAGGCCATGGCTGCCCGCTACTGGCCTGACGTAGCCGACCGGCTGCAGCCATACAAGGGCAAAACCGCCGCATTCGAGGAATATGGCGTCAACGAAGCCGTTGAAGAAGCGCTCTCGGACCGGATTGAACTGCCGTCTGGCGGCTGGATCTCCATCACGTCCACGCCTGCGCTGACGGCTGTGGATGTGAATATGGGGGGCGCCCTGAAGGGCCGCAATGCCGGGGAAGCCAAACTCATCACCAATATGGAAGCGGCCATGGCTGTGGCATGGCACCTCAGGTTCCAGGATATCGGGGGCCTTGTGGTGGTGGACTTCATCGATATGTCATCCAAGGGCCACGCCAGGGAACTGATGAACACCGTGGATGCCGCCTTCAAGAATGACACTGTGCCGGTGCAGCACACGGGCCTGTCGCAGTTCGGCCTGATGGAAATCAACCGCAAGCGGTCTGGCCTGAGCCTTCGCGACCGCATGATGGTGCGTGCCGCCCCAAGCGCCCGGGCACAGGCACAGGCCCTGCAGCTTCTGCGCGACGGCGTGCGCGCGGCAAACCGGGCAGAGCCAGGCGCACTTGTCATTGCCGCCCCTGAAGGCACGAAACGGTGGCTGGAGGCGCGCACGGATGTGACCGATTCGCTCCAGGAAGAGACCGGGCGCGACGTGGTGATCGAAGGGGCAGCCGAACCAGCAGTGTGGCTCAGGGCATAAGAGAAAGGGAGACCATGTCTGACAAGGAAGCAAAAGCAAAAACCGGCAGCAAGTGCCCCGAATGCGGCAAGCCGGGCGTTCAGCAATTCCGCCCCTTCTGCTCCAAGCGCTGCGCGGATGTGGACCTTGGGAAATGGTTCAACGAGGAATATACCCTGCCCGGCGACACGGAAATACCGGACGATATTGGCGAGGCAGAGCCGTCGTAACAAAGACGTCAAAAAAATTCGATTCAGCGCTGGACAGGCCCAAAGTTATTGCCTATAAGCGCCTTCGCTGACGCGGTATTCATTGCTGCGGATATGGCATGCCCGGGTAGCTCAGTTGGTAGAGCAGCGGATTGAAAATCCGCGTGTCGGTGGTTCGAATCCGCCCCCGGGCACCACTTAAAAAAGCCGCTCCGTCATGGGCGGCTTTTTTGTTGGCCTAGCACCTCAACGCGCAGGGCACCGGGACAGGGGCACCTTGGAAGGCTTGAAGCGTGTGAAACGGGTTTCTGACACCTTGCGGCCGTCACCATCATATACGCCAAGCAGATATTCACGATTTTCCACACGATATGGGCCTATTCTGCCATCAACGCATGTTGGGAAGGTTCGCAAGGTCTTGTCATCCACGACGAACTTGTCGCCACTGCTGAGGAGAACCTCGATACTTTTCTCAAACAATAGCTTGTCGCCGCGGCCATAAAAGACCGCCTGGTGGCGTGCAATGTTTTTACTGACCTCTTCAGCAGACAGTTCAACAGCCATCACATTCGCTTTTTCAAAATAGCGGCACAGCCTGCCACGAAAATTCGTTTCATGCAGGAATGTAGGCTGGCCAGGACCATGGACCCACTCGCCGGTCTCGATATTGATGACGCCCTCTTGATCCAGCCCCTTCCCTTCCGGCGCCAAACTGACGCAGGCCAGATCGCCCTCTGGCAACCGGCCGTACAGCTCATTGAAATAGGGTGTGATGGCGGTGCCGGTCGAATCGATGTAAGTGAAGTTATTCTTGCTGCCGCCGAGGTCCTTTTTGCTCATGACCACAAGGGCGCGGTTGTCCCTGAACCTGCTGTCCGTCAGCTGCCCCATCTGGTGAATATATTTGGGCGGGATAACCCAGACACCATGCTGGTCGACAAAGCCGAAGCGCTTCTTCTCTTCATCAAACTCCCTCTTGAGCTCCCGCCAGTCAACGGGCGGCCGCACCATCGCGGCTATGGCTGGCGAAGAAATTTCTGCAGCCAGCTGGTGACGGAGATCATACCCCGGTTTGCTAAGGAGGAAGGCGAATGCAAACAAAAGAAGGCACGTGGTTCCGGCAAGTTTGGACCGCCGTTCAATATAAACGCCATAGACGGCATCGCTTTGCACAAACCCCATAACCACCGGCCATGCTGCCATGGCGTAAATGGCCCAGGAGGGGGCATCACGCTGGGCGCCACCATCAGCAAGATCGGGCGCGAGCGCATACTCAAGAAACCCCAATATCAGCGGATAGGCCAGCGTCACCAGAAAGCGGACCGGTTGCCAATGCAGCCACCAAAAAATCCCGCCCAAAAACGTGTAGAAAAAGCCACTCCAGCTCCACCAGTCTATGGTTGATGCATTTTTCATAGTCTCACCCTGACCTTCAGCGCCGCTGCTTCCGGCGCTTCTTTTTTTCCCGCTTGCTCAGCGGCCCACCTTCCATCGGGCCGCCCTCGTAACCATCCAGTTCGGGCCAATCGACCTCGCCCCAGGGGTTGTCACACGCCGGCGCCACATGAACCACCATGCCATAGCCCGAGAGGCTGATGACCCCGTCTATCGTATCTTCCTCGAAGGAACAGTGCGTGGAAAGGCTGCCACCATATTGATCCATGCCTGTGTCATGGCGCCATGCCATGGCCATCTTGTCCAGAAACTCAACATCCCGGACCTTGAGCGTCCAATAGTCGCCCTCAACCATGAAGCTGGCCACATAGCCGCGGCAGACGAACTGTCCCTGTTCGTGCAAGAACGCCCGCCCGACAATATCACGCGCAATGACATCCTCTGCACTGAGTTTCAGAACCGTCATTTCCAGCCCTTCTTGCGCATCACGTCCCGCCGCAGGTCGCGGAAGCTTTTGCAGAAAGGATTATCCATTCGCGCACGGGTGTTGCAGACGGCTTCATAGTCACTCACCAGCAGCGTTTGGCCCACGCATCGCTTGTTATATCGCGGCAGCAGGTTTTCGTTATAATCTTCTACATTCGAATTATAGCGGGACTGGTACCGGTCATGCTCGCGCGCCAGTTCCCGCTGGTAGTTCCGGTTGGTGGTCTCATTATAGCGCTTCTTTGCATGGCGCTGCATGCGGGCATAGTCATCCATGCGTTTCTGGGCACGCAGAATATCATCACCATAAGAGATGCAGTCCCACGCCTGATCCCGGGTCAGCGGCTTGTCGGCAGCCATTGCCGAAATACCTGACACCACCAGCAACAATACACAGGCAACAGTCATCATCAGGGGCTTCACCTGTTCCTCCCTTTTCCGCTCGCGTCAGTTGGCCATATTCTGCTCGATCTGGGCGCAGGGTTCACACGGCTGGCCATGACGCTCATAAATGCCTTTCAGGACATCAATATGCTTGCGCGCCTCATCACCAAGTCCCGCGCGGGCGGCAAAATCAGCCCGCAAGGTCTGCGCCTCAACCAGATCATTGGTCGGTTGGGTTGGCCAGGCGTCTGACAAGCCTGAAAAATACTGGTTCATCAAGTCAAAGGCGTCACTGAACCGCGCTTGATTGGCAGCGATCAGCGCCCGCATGCGCAGGGAAGTCCGGCCAAGTCCCTTGAGCCCAGCCTCAATCGCCAAGGGCAGAACGGCAGCGAAATCCTGGTCAGCCTGCCCCAAATCCTGCTTGCGCATGTGGATGTCTGCCCGCGACATCAGAAGGCGCGCCTTTGTACTTGGGTCCTTGACCCTGTATACACGACTATCCAGCAGGCTTTTGGCCGCATCAATACCCGCATCCCCGTTTTGAATAAGCCACCCAACGGACGGCAACAGGAAGCGCGTGGCGATTTCCTCGTCCCTTGTCCTTGTCTCGCGCTGGTAAAAGGAATAGCTGGAAATCAGCGGTGACCCTTTGGCCAGCGCCTTTTCAAGGAATGTCCGGTAGCTGCTTTCCACATCCTGGATGTGCGCCGACAGATCGCTGATATTGCCCTGCCGGATGATATGAAACAGAAACCGGTGCATCATGCTGCTATCGCTGCTCGCACTCTTGAACAAGAGATCGCCGCGATCCAGATCGGAGAATGTTGGCAGGTCTGTACGCACGCGCATCAGCTTCAACAGGCTCTGGTATGACGCGTCCGGCTTTTTATCACGGTCATAGAGCAAAGATTGCAACCGATAGGCTCGCGCCTTATCGATGGACGGCAGGTTTTTTGATGACAGGCAGTCGTCAAGTTTTGTCAACTCGTCACCGGCATTGAACTCATAGGCATCGAGCACAGCGCAACCGGGGCGCCAGGACTGTTCGCGCATGATGCGCAGCGCCTGCTGTGTCGCAGAACGCCTACTGGAGATGCTGCCCGCCACGAAGGGGCTGTCATCCAGTAAGCCGCTTTGTTGGAAGTCTGCAAGCGCGGCCTTTTTATTGCCCAGCTTTTCGTGCGCCTGAGCACGACGCGAATACAGAAGTTCCCGCCGGTAACCCAGCTGACTGCCGAAATGAGACAGCATATAGGAGGCTTCCCGGATGTAGCCCCGATAGCCTTTCGATTCCCAGATTGCACCGACCAGATCATCGCGAAACTTGATTTCGCTGTCGACTGTCCAGTTGGCGGCCGAAAGGGCACGGCGGTAAAACTGGATGGCTTCCTGGAAATTGTCTTCGGCCAGGCTGAGGTGCCCCAGCCTGGAGAGAGCCTTGCCCTTGTTCACATCATTCGACGTAACAGCAACGCAGGCATTCAGTTGCCGGCGTTTTTCCCGAATCACCACAGGCTCGACAACATCATCGACACCGCGCTTCCAGTGGCTGTGATCATCAAAATACTTGTAGGCATTATCACAGACAACCTGGGCAGCCGCAGGCATGGAGATCAACCCGGTGGCAATGCCCAGAGCGGCGATCCCGATCTTCAGCCTGACGGCCTTCTGACTTTTTTTGCAAAACTCGGAACGCAGCTTGCTCAACCGCTGCCTCATATACCCTCCGACATCCGACCCCAGCTGAGGATTTTAGGCAAGCATGCGTATAATTGCAAATATGCCCCTTCCGCCTGACTTTTCATTTGACCTACATATTTTCCGCCTATGTATTAGCTTCATCAAAATCAAAGCGAGTTATGGCGGACGAGGCACCGATGACATTCAGGCAAGCCGGTAATATATTAGCCAATACGGTACCCTTCTGCGCCGCGCTGCTTATCGGCCTGTTTGTCTCAGCCATGGGCCGGGCAGCCCATGCCCACGACCCGGGCTTTGACCAGGCGCCGGCCTATTTTGATCTCTATACGGCCAGCATACCGCCCTACACAGCACCCGCCCCGGGCGGCCGGATAAAGGGAACGCTGGTGCCTGTGGTTTATGAATTCCTGGAAGAACGCGGCATCCGCTTTCGGGCGTCGATGCTGCCGTGGTCGGCCGCCTACCGCCGCGCGGAAACCAACCCCCATGCCCTGATTTTCCCGCTCGACCGCACGGCAGTCCGCGAGGACAAGTTTCACTGGATACTGCCGCTTGAAACCACCCATTATTATCTCTATGGCCTACGAGGGCGCGCAAAGCCTGATACCAGCCTTGAAGACATCGTTCGCGATGGCGACAAGGTCAGCTGCACCCGCAACTCGATCCAGTGCGAACTACTGCTGAAGAACGGCCTGCCGGACGCCAATATCCTGCGGATTGAAGGCGCCTCAATCCCTGATCGCCGAAATCTCATCATCAGGCAACGCAATTTATATTCCGTGTTTGACCCTGTTGTTTACGAGAGGCTGACCACCCAAAACGGCATAGACGGCAGCCGCCTGATCAAGCTGATGAAGGTGGGGGACATGACGTCCTATCTGGCGGCGAACAAAGGGTTTCCCGCCGCCGCCCTGAGCAGCCTGCAGACCGCCCCCAGCCAGCCAGCAGACAATTGACCCTCTAGTTCCCTCGGCCCTCCAGGGCATTTTCCATGCAACACCATCCATACGATCATGAAATGGGCCGGGAAATGACCCCGTAATTGGGCCCGTAAAAAGGATTGAAGTATCCCAGAAGGTGCCTACAGTTATGGCTGACCGTCGGAAGCAGGCATCACATATGGCAAAAATCACTGTCGGCATACCGCTCTATAACAATGAGCGCACCATTGAGCGCTGTCTGAACAGCGTGTTTGCCCAGTCTTGCCAGGACTTCGAGCTGCTGATTTCCAACGACCAGTCGACCGACGGATCACTTGCGCTCGTGACACGACTGACTGAAGGGCATACCAACTGCCGCATCATGACGCCGGACCAGAAGCAATATTACAATAACTTCCCCTTCCTCGTGAATTTGGCACAGAGCGAGTATTTCGTCTGGCTGGCAGGGGACGATTACTGGGAACCCTCCTTCCTCGAGGAAACCCTGGCCGCGCTGGAAGCCAACACCGGCGCTATTGCCTGCGTGCCAAAGTGCCGACACTATTTGAACGACGGCACGACCACAGTCGCAAACGACACCTTCCCGATGGGAGGCAGCTTTGAGGCGAAGGTCGCCCTGTTTTTTGAAAAGGGGCTGAACAACAACCGCATGTACGGCCTGTTCCGAACAGATGCCATCCGGGGGTGCTACCCGGAGAAAATCATGCATGCCCAGGATTTCGTGTTCACCCTTCGGACCCTGGCTCGGGGTGATTATATGGCGCTTGATACGGTCTTGATGAACCGGGAAGTCACACCTCTCGAAGCCTATGCGACAAGTGTACGACGGGATCACCGGTCGGCGCTCTACCGGGCTTTCCCATTCCTGCCCGCGACGCTCTTCCTGCTGCGGAAGAAGGACGTGCCTTGGAGCCTCATGCTGTTCAGGAAGCTGCTGAAGCAGAATTTCGTCATGCATTACAGGCAGGTACGATTCATTTATCGGCGCTACGGCTCGTTGGTGGAACCAGTATATCACTTCCTCGCCACGCGCCTCCTCTGGCGGCTCTAATGCCACAGACGCAATTATGCTGGACGCTCAAGCTGCGCCCAGATAACCTGTTGATTACATGAATTTTTTGGCTCTCACAGGGGATGAGGCACCATGGGGCTTGGGCGTTCCCTTTATTTTTCCGGTCTGTCATCGGTTCTGAAACTCGGCATCCAGTTCGGATTGTCGATTTTCGTTGCCCGCATGCTGACGCCCACAGAGCTTGGCAGCTTCGGCGTGGCGCTGGCCGCCGCCGCCTTCGTTCGCGCCTTTGAAAGCGCGGGCGTGGAAAATTTCGTCGCCAGCTACAAGGGGCTCGACAAGCCCCTGATGCGGTCTGTCTTTACGGTCAACATGCTGCTGAATTTGCTGCTGGCGCTGATCCTTTTCCTGATTTCGGCGCCGCTTGGCGCCTTTTTCGGCGCCGACGTTATTACAGACATCACCCGACTGACAGCCCTCGCCACGGCGCTCAATACCCATGTTCCCATCATGCGCGGCCTGATGCGGCGGGACATGCGGTTCCGGGGGTTCCTTGCGATCGACAGCGGCCTGATGATCATCTCCGCCGTCACCACCATTGTCGCCGTTCTTTATGGCTATGGGGCGCTCGCACTGGCCATGGCGATCGTGGCCGAAAAGGTCGTCTCCATCATAGTGGGGGTCGCGCTGTTCCGGCGGGACATACCAATTTTACCCCGTCTTGAAGGGGCAAAAACCATCATACGCTACGGCCTGACGCTCTCCACCGCGACGGTGATCGGTATGATCGGAAACCACGCCAATAATTTCATCCTGGGCAAATTGCTGGGCCTTGCGCCTGCCGCACAATTCGACCGGGGCTACATCCTGCCGCGGCTGATCTCTCAGGTGGCCCAGATGAGCTTCCACAATGTTCTGGTGCCGGAAGTTGCCCGACAAAACAAGGCGGGCAAGGCGTGCCAGCCGGTACTTAAGGAAGTGATACATGTCTATGCCATGATGCTATGGCCTGCGGGGCTTGTGCTCGCAATCGTTGCACCCGAGGTCGTGCTGACGCTGTTTGGTTACCAATGGTCACAGGCTGCGGCCATCGCGCCCTATCTGGTGATCTACAGCCTGCTTGCAAGCCCTGTATCGCTGGCCTGTTCCGCCATGGTGGCGCTTGGGTATGGCGCAGCGCTTATCCGAAACCAATTGGCCGATAATGTCACCAAGGTTGTTGTGCTGATGTCCGCCTTTTACTTCGACCTGAAAACGGTCGCCTTACTGATGTCTATTCCGGCGGTGGCTTATATCCTGACGGCGGGATATCAACTCAAACGGCTCAATCTGATTTCCCCGGACGCTTTCGCGAAGGCGCTGGCCGGGCCGGTTGGGATCAGCCTCGTTTGTGCGCTGCCGTCAATCGGCTTCCGCCTCTATGCGGGGCCGGATTATCTATCACTTGAGGCACTAATCCTGCTTGCCCTCGTCTCTGTTGCAACTTATGTCCTGAGCCTGAAACTTTGGCAGCCCATGATGGTTGTCAAGATAATGGAAACGCTTCGGGGCCAGAAACCGGCGGCATGATGACAAACGCCATATACTGGCTACAATACAACGTGTTTAACGACTTCAAGAGCAAGACAAACTGACCATGCACGAAAACGCCATGCTCATCGAAATCCTCAGCCTGATGGCAGTCGCCGTGATCGCGGCCACCATTTTCAGTCGCTTGGGCCTTGGGGCCATCCTGGGCTATTTGGTGGGGGGAATGCTTATTGGCCCTTCTGGACTGGGCCTGATCACGAACCCGGCCCAGATCGCCCACATTGGCGAATTTGGTGTGGTTTTCCTGCTGTTCCTCATTGGAATTGAGCTCAAGCCCGCACGCCTCTGGGTGATGCGGCGACAGGTTTTCGGCCTTGGCAGCGCGCAGCTTCTGATTACCGGTGCGGTTCTGTGGGGTGTAGTGCAGTATGGCCTGCAACTGGACACCGCACAAAGCGCTCTGGTCGGTTTTGGCTTGGCGCTTTCCAGCACCGCCTTCGGCATCCAGCTTCTGGCGTCCAAGAACCAGCTTTCAAGCCAATGGGGCCGCGCCGGGTTTTCCATCCTGCTCTTGCAGGATCTGGCTGTCGTGCCGCTTCTGGCGCTGGTACCAATTCTGGTGAAAGGGGATGCCACCATCGGGGCGTCGTTCGGGATCGCCCTTCTTGAAACAATGGCCATCCTCACGGGCGTGATCATTGCCGGTCGGTTGGCGATCAACCCGCTGTTTCGCTTGGTGGCCGCAGGGCGCACACCTGAAGTCTTTACCGGCTTTGCCCTGCTTCTCGTGCTGGGTTTTGGCTGGCTGATGGAAAGCATTGGCCTTTCCATGGCCATGGGGGCCTTTATCGCAGGCCTGTTGATGGCCGAATCGGAATTCCGCCACCAGGTGGAAGTTGACATACAGCCCTTCCGCGGTTTGCTTCTGGGACTGTTTTTCATGTCTGTGGGCATGGGTATCAACATCAGCACGCTGGTGGACCAGACCGGGCTGATCCTTATCGGGCTTCTGGTCCTGCTGACGCTGAAGGCCGTGATCATAACAGGCCTTGTGCGCATCATGAAACAGCCGCTGGGAGAGGCCATCAAGGTGGGGGGCCTTCTGGCACAGTCCGGCGAATTTGGCTTCGTGCTCTTTACCTATGCCCAGCTTGAAGGCCTGCTTGAAGGGCCGCTGGTAGAAATGTTGTCTGCCGTGATTGCACTTTCGATGGCCGCGACACCGCTTCTGTTCCTGCTTGGTGAACGACTGGCACGGCGTGTAGCCCGCGATACCGGCACGCCTCCATCAGTAGCACCTCAGGAAGACGACAAGAAACATATCGTCATCGCCGGTTTCGGCCGCGTGGGCGACACGATCGCCCGCATCCTGTCAGACCTGGAGCTGCCGTTCACAGCCGTGGACCTGAACCCCGAGCACGTAAAACGCGCAAGAAAGGCAGGCCATACAGCCATTTATGGTGACGCTGCGCGGCCTGAAATTCTGCGCGCTGTCGGTGCTGGCAAAGCTGCCATGCTGGTGATTACGGTGGATGACCCGAAGGCATCGGAGCGCATGATCGTGTGCGCCAAGCGCGAATGCCCGACCCTGCCTATATTTGTCCGCACCCATAACAACACGGCGGCCAAAGCGCTTCGGAAGCTGGGGGCTATGCACGCGGTGCCGGAAACACTTGAAGCCAGCCTCAGCCTGGGCGCAGAAGTGGCCCGGGCCATGTGTGCTGACGAAGCCGATATCCAGACAGTTGTGACAGCGCTCAGGTCAGATGACTATCGCGCCATCGCGCCAGAAGAGGAAACCCCAAGCAAGGCCTAGTAATGCGGCGGCTTGATATTACCTGGGTCTGCCGGCCCCTGGGTATCTTCAAGGTCCGCGATCTGGCCCTGCAGCTGCGACAGCATCCGCTTTAGCCGGTCGATCTCCGCCCACTGGTCGGTCACTGTGCTGTTCAGCGTCTCGATCGTTTCCTGCTGGAACGCGAACTTGACCTCAAGATCATCAAGGCGGGTGCCCAGGTTGGCTTCATCAGCCATGTTTAAGTCCTCCTAAATCGGCGGGCCTAGAAAAGCCCCGCAACACGGCCCTTGTCGTCCACATGGATGGCGTTGGCGGATGGCACTCGCGGCAGGCCCGGCATGGTCATGATGTCGCCGCAGATGACCACCAGGAACTCTGCCCCCGCGCTCAGGCGTACTTCGCGGACTGGCACCACGTGCCCCGTGGGAGCGCCTTTATAGTCCGGATCGGTGGAAAAGCTATACTGCGTTTTCGCAATACAGACCGGGAAATGACCATAATCGGCTTCCAGGTCCCTGATCTGGCCTCGAACTTTCTTGTCGGCGATGATTTCGCTGGCGCCATAAAGGTCCGTCGCGATGGTCTGGATCTTGTTCCAGAGCGATGTGTTGTCACCGTAGAGCGGCTTGAAATTGCTCTCGCCGCTTTCTGCTGCTTCCACAACCTGGCGTGCGAGCTCTTCGGCCCCAGCGCCGCCCTGGGCCCAGTGGTCGCTTTCAACCGCCGTGACGCCAAGAGAGGCGCATTTTTTACGAACGAGTTCCATCTCCGCAGGGGTATCTGCCGAGAAACGGTTGATGCCCACCACCACCTTCACTCCAAAGCGCTTCAGGTTGCGGATGTGACGCTCCAGGTTCACGCAGCCCTTTTCCAGCGCATCCAGGTTTTCCGTCTTAAGGTCATCCTTTGCCACGCCGCCATGCATCTTGAGCGCGCGGATCGTGGCCACCAGCACAGCGGCGTCTGGCTTCAGGCCACCCTTGCGGCACTTGATGTCGAAGAATTTCTCTGCCCCCAGGTCAGCGCCGAACCCGGCCTCGGTGACCAAATAGTCCGCCAGCTTCAGGGCTGTCTTAGTGGCGATAAGCGTGTTGCAGCCGTGGGCGATGTTGGCGAACGGCCCGCCATGGACAAACGCAGGATTGCCTTCAAGCGTCTGCACCAGGTTGGGCTTCATGGCGTCCTTCAGAAGCGCCGTCATGGCGCCCTGGGCGTTGATCTCACGCGCCAGAACCGGCTTGCGGTCGCGCGTGAAGCCAATGATCACATTGCCCAAACGCCGTTCCAGATCCTTGAGGTCCTTCGCCAGGCACAGGATCGCCATCACCTCTGATGCCACGGTGATATCGAACCCGGCCTCGCGCGGCGCACCGTTTGCCACACCGCCAAGCGACGTTGTGATCTGCCTCAAAGACCGGTCATTCATATCCAGTGCCCTGCGCCAGGTGATGCGCCGGTTATCAAGGCCGGTTTCATCGTTCTGCCGCCAGTAGACATGGTTGTCAATCAGCGCGGCCAGCAGGTTGTTCGCGGCGCCGATGGCGTGAAAGTCGCCGGTGAAATGCAGGTTGATATCCTCCATGGGCACCACCTGGGCGTAGCCGCCGCCGGCCGCGCCGCCCTTCATGCCGAAGCAGGGGCCGAGGCTGGGTTCGCGTAGGCACATCATGGCGCGCTTGCCGATACGGTTCAGCGCGTCGCCAAGACCCACGGTGGTGGTGGTCTTGCCCTCGCCCGCTGGCGTCGGCGTTACGGCCGTTACAAGAATGAGCTTGCCGTCAGGGCGGTTTTCAAGGCTGTCGATATAGTCAAGCGACAGCTTGGCCTTATAGTGGCCATAGGGTTCAAGGTCTGTGGCCTCAATCCCGAGCTTATCTTTTGCCACGTCCATGATCGGCCGCATGCTGGCGGCCTGGGCGATTTCAATATCAGATTTCGGATGTGCGTGTTGGTCTGAAGGTTGGCTAGCCACCTCAAATCCTTCCCGTTTTTTGGCGCTCTTTGGCGCCCTGTTGTCCCTCGGTGGAAACTATGGTGGCTGTTAACCGTGCTGTCAATTTAGACAGGTTGCCGCAGTCAATTCTGCACCTCTACCTTTGGCCCGTAACGGGCCTCGTCCTTGCGGTCCAGGATCACCATGGTTTCGCCCGCTGGAAGCGCCGGGAAAGTGCCTCCGCCAAACTTCCAGCCATCATCCGAATTTGCCATGATCACATATTCGGGCTGGACCGGTTCGGCTTTTTCGTATCGTGTGTGAAGAAGGATCAACACCACTTGCATGTCCTTGCGGTAACAGTGGCGCAATTCGGTACATGGAAGCTGGCGTGCATCCACCGGCCCTGCCTTGGTAACATCCACACTTAAGAGGTCGCCCGCTTTTGCATGGCCCTTGCTCATGGTACGACGCCAGCGCTTCCTGTGGTGCCACCGCTGGATGCGCGGATGTGTCAAGCGCCATTGGTCTGTATAGCGGCCTTCCCTGTATGCATTCGTCCAGTCAAGGAATACACGCACAGCATCTTTGACCTCATCTTCTGTTGCCAACGGCGGAACATCAGTTGCAGCCACAGGACGAACCGCGATCAAGCACCATATCGCTACCAGAAGCCCTTTCATGGCACATCCCTTTCGTTTCCATTAAAGCAGCTTTAGTGAGCCAGCACATCGCAACTTTGGCTTACAGGGCCCAAGATTTCGTTGGACAGGTCCCCGCGTGACGCCCATATGATGGGGACTACAACAGAACCCGCAGGCCCATGCCATGACCAAGAGATCAGACTTCACGCACCGCGTGGCCACAAAAGACGATATCCCCGTTCTGACCAGCATCATGAATGCCTCCATTGGCAAGCTGCAGGACGGCTTCCTGACACCAGAGCAGGTTCAGGCCTCCTATGAGCTGATGGGCATGGACACACAGCTTATTGAAGACGGCACCTATTATGCGATTGAATGTGAGGGTGAGATTGTCGGCTGCGGTGGGTGGTCCCGGCGTGAAACGCTCTATGGTGCCAATCACACGAAGGGGCGCAATCCGCGCCTTCTTGACCCGGCAACCGAAGCCGCCCGCATCCGCGCCATGTATACCCACCCGGGCTGGGCCCGCCAGGGCATAGGTCGCATGATCATGGAACTGTGTGAGGGCAAGGCCCGTGAAGAAGGCTTCAGGACCTGCCAGCTGATGGCCACCCTGTCTGGCGAGCCGCTCTATAAGGTTTGCGGATATTCACCTGTCGTGTATGAAGAGGTCCCGACGTCTCTGGGCGTCAATGTACCGCTTATAAAAATGGAAAAGTCGCTGGTCTGATGGTCTTGCTCCGTCCCTATAATCCTCCCCTTGAGCCCTGGCTCGATATCCTGTTCGAAGATGATGATATCCTGGTGCTGAACAAGCCCGCAGGGCTTTTGTCCGTGCCCGGGCGGACGGAGGAAAAGCAGGACTGCCTGGCCACACGGGCGCAGGCCCAGTTCACAGGCGCCCGCACGGTCCACCGGCTGGATATGGAAACCTCGGGCGTCATCATCATGGCGCGGCACATGGATGCACTGAGGCACCTTGGACGCCAGTTTGAAGACCGGCTGACAGAAAAAACCTACGAAGCCCGCGTTTATGGCCAGATGGGCGCCGATGAAGGCGAAGTGAACCTGCCGCTTGTGTTCGATTACCCAAACCGGCCCAAACAGAAGGTCTGTTTCGAGACCGGCCGGAAGTCCCTGACCCGCTACAAAGTGATCGAACGCGAAGAAACTGCCACCCGTGTGGCGCTCTATCCCGTCACAGGGCGGTCGCACCAGCTTAGGGTTCATATGCTCAGCCTCGGCCATCCGATTCTGGGTGACAATTTATATGCCGAAGGTGAGGCACTGGAGGCCGCACCGCGCCTGCAACTGCATGCGAAAACACTGACGCTCAGGCACCCTGAAACGGCAGAAATACTCACCTTTGAGGCGCCTGTTCCCTTCTAAAAATGCGGCGCCCAAAAAAACGCTTGCAATCACGGTCAAAAAACATCATTTACGCCGCCAGACGTAAAAAGCGCACGTGCCACGACTCCCGGACAACAAGCCATCAGGCTTCCGGCAGCCATGTACGGGTAACGACGCAAATCGTCCTTTGTTGATTGGGGCCGGCCACTATCCGGTCAAAGTTGATCGAGGGGTTTGCCGGAATGATCCGTACCGCACGCAAAGAGGCGCTGCAGCAGCTGTCTGCATCCCATGAATTCGAAGCCAACCGGCTGTTTCTGTCGGCCGACATGTACGACTATTTCTCAGTCGTGCTGAAACTTTTCCATATTTCCGCGCATCGCTAACGGATGCGCCAAACGCTGGCAATGCGCTGGCGGCCCTGTCTAAGACCCTTGGAGCTGTTTCCTTCAGGGTCATGTGCTTTTTTCCTCTTGAGTGAAGGAATCCAGGCCAATGCAGGTATTGGAAATTGTACGTCCATCGTCCCCATCAGAAGATTTTCGCGGACAGTATGGAACTCTGAATTGCTATTCTTCCGTTCGCGGTGCAATCGAAGCCGAGGCATCGAACGACAGCGTGCATTTGTTCTTCCCGGACGTACTGAAGGATAAGGCAGCCGAATTCCTGACCGGATTTCGTGGCCGATCCATGTATGCCGTGAAAGCAAACCCACACGCAGAAGTGCTGAAAACCCTGTGGATTGAGGGCGTGCGCGATTTTGACGTGGCCTCTATCCGCGAGGTTGAGCTCGTCTCCGGCCTTCTGCCGGGCGCGAAGCTTTACTTCATGCACCCGATCAAGAGCCGCCAGGCAATTGCCCGAGCCTACATGATGGGTGTGCGCGCCTTCGCGTTCGACCACATGGATGAGCTGAACAAGATCCTCGAAGAAACGGGCTATGCCGAAGATCTGGAACTGTTCCTGCGTCTTGGCGTGTCCGCCAAAGGTGCCGCCTATGAGCTTTCCGGCAAGTTCGGTGCGCCGCTTGATATGGCGCCGATGCTGCTCAGCCGTGCGCGTCAGGTTGCCAAACGTCTTGGTGTCAGCTTCCATGTTGGCAGCCAGTGCATGCGCCCTGGCGCTTTTTCTGAAGCGATCCTGCAGGCCGCAGCTGTTGTTCGCCACGCCGGCATCAAGCTGGACGTGATCGACGTGGGCGGCGGATTCCCTGTGGCCTACCCTGGCATGGAGCCCCCGGCACTAGACAGCTATTTCCAGACCATCCACAGCGCGCTCGACATGCACGGGTTTAAAGACGCCGAGACCCTGTGCGAGCCCGGCCGGGCACTGGTGGCCGAATCCGGCGCCGTGGCAGCTCGTGTGGAGCTCCGCAAAGGCACCGACCTCTATCTCAATGACGGCACCTATGGCGCGCTGTTCGATGCGGGTGTGCCAGAGTGGCCATTCCCACTGTCGCTCATCACTGCCGATGATCGCACCCTTCTGGACGAGACCAGCTTCTACCGCTGCTTCGGCCCAACTTGCGACAGCTGCGACAAGATGGAAGGCCCCTTCCCGCTGCCAGCAGACGTGGCGGAAGGTGACTGGGTGATCTTCGAACACCTGGGCGCATATGGCCACACCATGCAAGCGCGCTTCAATGGTTTCTATTCCGAAACGATGGTTGCTATTTCACGTGAAACGGACGTTTCCAACACAATTTCGGTGCCAACGCTTGTGGCTGCACCGACCCTGATTGCCTAAGCGCTTTAACTAGCTGGCAGAACACTTTGACTAAAGAACTGGACTGAAAAATGAACGAGCAAATCACTTCACCAATCATTTCGAACGAAAAAGCCGAGCTGTTGTCGAAAAAGGTCGAGCATATCGACATCAAAAGCTTCGACGCCCGACCAATCATCGAAGCGATGGACAAGATGGCTTTCACGTCGCGTGACCTGGCCCGTGCTACCAAAATCTTCAACATGGCTGTTGAAGACAAGGATTGCAGCGTGATCCTGACGCTCGCAGGCTCCACGTCCGCAGGCGGATGCATGCATGTGTATCGCGACCTGGTAGAAACCGGCATGGTTGACGCCATCGTCTCCACCGGTGCTTCCATCGTGGACATGGACTTTTTCGAAGCGCTCGGCTTCAGCCACTATCAGGGCGATCAGTTCATGGACGACGGCAAGCTGCGCGACCTTTACATCGACCGCATCTACGATACCTACATCGACGAAGAAGAGCTGCAGGCGTGCGACGAAACCATCAAGATCATTGCTGACAGCCTTGAGCGCCGCCCATATTCTTCCCGCGAGTTCATCTGGGAAATGGGCAAATGGCTGAAGGAAAATTCCGTCAAGAAGGGCTCCCTGATCGAGACCTGCTATGACCACAATGTGCCGATCTTCGTGCCAGCCTTCTCTGACTGCTCCGCCGGTTTCGGCCTTGTGAAGCATCAGGTTGAAAACCCTGGCAATTATATGTCCATCGACAGCGTGGCCGACTTCCGCGAGCTGACAGATATCAAAATCGCAGCGGGCCAGACCGGCCTTCTGATGATCGGTGGCGGCGTACCTAAAAACTTTGTGCAGGACACAGTGGTGTGCGCTGAAATCCTGGGCAAGGAAGTGGACATGCATAAATACGCTGTTCAGATTACCGTTGCTGACGTGCGCGACGGTGCCTGCTCGTCCTCCACGCTGAAGGAAGCCTCAAGCTGGGGCAAGGTTGACACGGTCTGGGAGCAGATGGTGTTCGCTGAAGCTTCTTCCGTTGTGCCGCTTCTGGCATCTGACGCCTACCACCGCGGCGCCTGGAAGAACCGTCCACGCCGTGAATTCGCGAAACTCTTTCAAAAGTAAGCCTGATGAAAGACGCGATCAAAACGGCGCCATTTGCCCTGCTGCGGCCCGAGGACGCCTTCCTCGGGCTTGAGGCAGAAGACGCCGCGACTTACGCTGACGCACAGGCCGTTATCATTCCGTTCGGGCTTGAGGCTTCTGTTTCCTATGGGGGCGGAACAGCCATGGGCCCAGCGGCAATGATTGAGGCCAGCCATCAGGTGGAGCTGTTCGACGAGGACCTGTGGAAGGAAGCTTTCCGCGATTACGGCGTTGTCACCATGGCAGAACAGCCGGTGAACGGCAGCGACATCCCAGCAGCCCTTGACCAGCTTGAAAGCTATACCCGTGCGGTGCTCGAGGACGGCAAGTTCCCGCTGGTGTTCGGCGGCGAGCATTCGATCACGCCCGGCGCCATCCGGCCCTACTTCGACAAATATGATGACCTCATTATCCTGCATTTCGATGCCCACGCCGATTTGCGTGATGGGTACGAGGGCGAGCACTATAGCCACGCGGCGGCTCTCCGCCGTGTGCTCGACCACCCGTCTGTTGAACTGGTTTCTGTTGGCATCCGCAATATCTCCGCCGAGGAAATCCCGTTCCTGGAGGCCAACCGCCACCGCATCACCATTCATTGGGGCAAGGATCGGGACGACTGGACAGTGGAGGAGATTGTCAAACCGCTCAAGGGTCGCAATATCTATCTGACTTTCGACCTGGACGGATTTGACGGTTCGCTGATGCCGGCAACAGGTACGCCGGAACCGGGCGGTGTGATGTGGAATGATGCAATGAAGATCATCAAGGCAGCGTCAAAAGCCGGGACGCTCGTGGGTGCCGACATCAACGAACTAGCCCCCATTGAAGGCTTCCACGCGCCGAACTTCCTGGCCGCCAAGCTCGCGTACAAAATTTTGAATTACGCTCTGGCCCAGTAGCCAGCCACCAGAACAAGACAGAGGCGGCCGCTTGGCCGCCTCTTCGCTTTTTACTGGCCTGTCTTAGCGACGGGCGTAATTGGTGCGCTCGGCTGCGATCTCATACTTGAGCGGCAGCACAAGCGTGAAGCTTTCCTTGCCTTCAGGCAGCTGCGGAAGGCGCAGGTCACCCGCCATCAGAAGCGCCTCTTCGTCCAGTTCTTCGTTGCCGGAAGACTTCAGCAGGCGGGCATCGGTCACCAGGCCGTTCGCCGCAATGTCGACGCGCAGCTTCACGCTGCCCTCAACACCCCGGTTGATCAGATACTGGGGATATGATTGCTTCAACGCCACCTGGCGCTTCGCCTTTATCTGCCATTCGGCCATCGCATCCGACGGCTGTTCAACTGTCACCCGGTCCGCCGACATGGCGACATCGGTCAGGCGGAAGTTCAGCGGAATCACGAAAGACTGTTCGTCGCGGGCACCGGGCACGGCAGGCAGTGGGTCAACGCGGGCGATCAGGTCAAGCGCTTCAGCGTCGAGATATTCGTTGCCGGACCGTTCAACGATTTCAAACCCATTGACAGCACCTGACGCCGACACGCGCACGCGAACCTTGACCGTCCCTTCGGCATTGGCCTGGCGGGCACGGCGTGGGTAGCGCTGCTTGGCTGCAAATTCATGGCGGACATTATCGGCCCAGCCTTCAAGGGTATCGGCAGCAAAAACCGGCACGGTGATTGACGCCATCATCAGTGCCGCAAGGGTAGCGGATTTCAAAAAAGAACGAGGCATTGTCTGCTCCTAAAAAACACCTGTGGGAAACCCCTGGGGGAGGTAAAATTCTGGCGCTTTGTGCGCGCTGTCTAAATGCCCCGCGGTCCATTTCAACATGATCGCACTTATGTGAAAAAACGGTGACCCGCGCATACAAGCCATGCGTCAAATGACCACCTCAAACCAGCTTGCCTGGGACGGACATACGCTCTAGTGTCCGGGCGAGATTGGACCACCCGGGGAAATGCGCCGTGACACCATCAGAGGAACAAGTGGATGTTGCCATCATTGGCGCCGGGCCTGCTGGCCTGATGGCAGCGGAAGACCTGATCGCGGCCGGCATCACCCCTGTTATCTATGACGCCATGCCCACGCCCGCCCGGAAGTTCCTGATGGCGGGCAAGTCCGGCCTCAACCTGTCGCACTCTGAACCCATTCAGGCGTTCCTGAAACGCTACGGCGCGGGGGAAGACCGGCTGGGGGATGCCATCCGCGGCTTCAACAGCTGGGCCATCCGCGACTGGGCCAAGGGCCTGGACACCGAAACCTTCGTCGGCAGCTCGGGCCGCATTTTCCCCACCGCCTTCAAGGCATCGCCGCTCTTGCGCGCATGGCTGACGCGCCTCAAGGACGGTCACGCCGTACTGAAGACCCTGCACCGCTGGACCGGATGGTTGGAAGACGGTCGCCTGCGCATGCAGACGCCAGAAGGGGAAGTGTTGGTCAGGGCCAATACGGTGATTCTGGCGCTTGGCGGTGTGAGCTGGCCACGTCTTGGGTCAGACGGGTCGTGGGTCCCGTACCTCAAGGATCTCGGCGTGCATGTCACACCTTTCCGGCCTGCGAACTGCGGCTTCAATGTGAACTGGAGCGATCATTTCCGTGACAGATTCGAGGGCGAGCCGGTGAAGAACACAGTTCTGACATTCGTCGGCGAAGCCATTAAGGGCGACTTTGTCGTCTCGAAACACGGTGTGGAAGGTAGCGCCGTCTATGCCCTGTCCGCCGCCATCCGCGACGCGATCGAGGAAGTTGGACCGGTGGCTTTGACGGTTGACCTGACCCCGGACCGGACCGTCGAGCAGCTCACCGCCGCCCTCTCGAAACCTCGCGGCAAGAAATCCATGGCCACCCATATCAAGAAGGCAACCGGGCTAACTGGCGTGAAGGCCGGCCTGCTGCGCGAATGCCTGCCAGCGGACGAGTTTGCTGACCCTGAAAAGCTGGCGGCTAGTATCAAAGCACTGCCGCTTGTGCTTCAGAGCACCCGACCCCTTGAGGAAGCCATCAGCGTGGCCGGCGGCGTGGCATTTGAGGAACTGGACGACCATCTGATGCTGAGGGCGCTGCCCGGTGTCTTCTGCGCCGGTGAAATGGTGGACTGGGAAGCCCCCACGGGCGGCTATCTCTTGACCGCCTGCTTCGCCCAGGGCAAGCAGGCAGCTGCCGGTGTGATGAACTGGCTGAACACCCACAGCACCTAACTGTTGATTGACACACCCCCGCGCTTGCCCCTTAACTTGCCTTCAGACATCGGACATGACCGAACCAAAGGGGGCAATCCTCATGCGCATTATCCTTGGCCTGCTTGCGGCGCTTTCTGCACCTGCCGTGGCAGACACCGACCCGCTTCTGAGCGACCCGGCAACCATAGACCGTGAAAACCCGCCCGGCATGGTCGAACTGCAGATCCCATCGGCGGGCACCATGATGAACGGCCATATGTATCTGGCGGGTGGTGCAGGGCCGCACCCAACGGTGGTGATGCTGCACGGCTTCCCCGGGAATGAAAAGAATTTGGACACCGCCCAGATGCTGCGCCGGGCCGGGTTCAATGTGCTTTATTTCCACTATCGCGGGGCCTGGGGCTCTGGCGGTGATTACCATCTCGCGAACGTAGTGGCGGATGCGAAGGCCGCTGTTGCCTATGTGCGGACACAGGGCGAAGCGGGCAAGGACAGGATTGACCCCACGCGCGTTAGCCTGTTTGGCCACAGCCTGGGCGGCTTCAATGCGATCCTGAACGGTGCGACTGACACGGGTCTTGCCTGCACCGTCGCAGCGGCGCCAGCGGACATGGTGAATTTCGTGGAAAATGCTGATCCCAACATTGTCGTCAGTGCCGGGGCCAACACGCCGGTACCTGGTCTGAAGAATTATAGCTTCGCCGACCTGATAAAGGAAACGGATGCCGACAGAGAGGCCTTTGACCTGCAGTCCAAAATGGCTGCTTTCAAAGGGCGCGCCCTGATGATCGTGACGGCCAAAGGGGATGTGGTCGTGCCGCCTGAAGGCCAGCAAGCCCTGGCGGACGCCGCGAAAGCTGGGGGCGCCAAACCGTTCCGTCATGTGGTGATGGACGGCGACCACGGCTTTGCCTGGACCCGTATCGCTTTCAACACCACTGTTACAAACTGGATGTCAGAACACTGTAGATAGGACCCACCATGACCCGCCTTTTCGCCCTGCTAACCGTTGCCTTGATCGCCGTGACGCCTGCGGCACTGGCCGACGCCACAATCTATCTGGTCCGCCATGCGGAAAAGGCGTCGGACGGCACCCGTGATCCTGATCTCACTGATGAAGGCCGGGCCCGCGCTGCATGGATCGCCGAATTTCTGGCGGACAAAGGCGTGACGAAAATCTATTCGACCGACTATAAACGCACCCGGCAGACGGCAGCCCCCGCAGCGGAAAAAGCCGGCGTGGAGGTTAGCTTGTATGATCCGCGCGCGCTTGAGGCTTTCGCCGAACAGCTAAAAAAAGAAACGGGTGTCATTCTGGTAACCGGCCACAGCAACACAACGCCTGTACTGGTTGGCCATCTTGTCGGTGAACCATTGGACGAGCTGACCGAAGACCAGTATGACCGGATTTATATTGTGACCGTCAGCACGGACGGCAACGCATCTTACCGCCTTACCTTTAGCGAACCGCGCACGCCCTGAGGCGCTCAGGCTTCAAGCCCAAACGGGTCATCGATGCTGTGGCTTGGTGTGGTGAACCATTTCGGGCCGTCCGTATCCATATAGAAATGGTCCTCAAGTCGGACGCCGAACTCACCGTCGATTACCATCATCGGCTCGTTTGAAAAGGTCATGCCCACATCAAGCGGCGTGCGGTCGCTCTTCACCAAGTAGGGCCACTCGTGGATATCCAGTCCGATGCCGTGGCCTGTGCGGTGAGGCACGCCCGGCGTCTTGTAGCCCGGGCCATAGCCCTTGCTTTCCACGTACGCCCGCGCGGCAGTGTCCACGTCACCACAGGGCGTGCCAAGCTGAGCTGCCTCGAAGGCTGCTGCCTGTGCGGCCTTTTCAATATTCCAAACCTCGCGCTGCTTGGCGTTCGGCTCACCGAACACATAGGTGCGAGTGATATCAGAGATATAATCATGCAGCTGGCACCCGGTATCGATCAGCACCGTGTCGCCAAACTGAAGCGTCTGCTCATAGCTCACACCGTGCGGGAAGCTGGTGGCTCTGCCGAACAGCACGATCACGAAATAGCTGCCTTTGGGCGCCCCCACGCGCTTATGCGCTTCGTGGATGAACTCTTTCACTTCAGCTGTGGTGATGCCTTCACGCAAGATGCGGGCGGCGGCCTTGTGGACCTCAATGGTCATTTCCATCGCACGTTTGATGAGCGCAATCTCGGCCTTTGACTTCCGCGTTCGGCACCCGGCCGTTACCGGCTTGGCGTCTACATAGTCATAACCCGGATGCGCCAGCCGAATGCCGTTGGTCATGGCAAAGCTGGTGCTTTCGTCAATGCCGATCTGGCCGCCCCGGATGCCAAGCGATGCCAGTACTTCACCAAACAGCTCATAGGGGCTTTCATGTTCTTCCCAGCCGTGTATCTCGCCCTCAATACCCATGAAATCTTTCACGGTATCAATCTCGAACGCCGGGCAGATATAATGCAGCGCGTCCTTTGTCACGATCGCACCCACCAGCCGTTCGCTCGCGTACCAGCGCGTACCGGTGAAATAATAAAGGTTCGTGCCCGCGTTCAAATACACGGCCTCAAGGCCTTCAGACATCATCAGCGTGCGTGCTTTCTGGAGCCGGGCTTCAAACTCGCCCCTGCCTATGGGGGAGATGCCCGCCGTCATGTCTGAAAGTTTCGCCAGTTCTTCCTGAGCCGTTGAGCCACCTACGCCGATTGTCATTGCTGTCCCTCGCATTACACGCGTTTCATTTGCGCGCAGCCTACCAGCTTTTGCCCGCAAGAAAAGCAAATTGTATACAATTCTTTGAGAGATATTGAGGGTAAAAAAACAGGGCCGTGCAGGCCCTGGATTTTCTTTACCAGTTTGCTGTTTTGGTCAACTGCTCGCCATAGTCCACCGCGACACCATAGATGGGATCTTCCTCGTGGCTGGCCTTGACCATGGTGCCTGCTTTCTTCAGAAGCGCCTTACAGTCAGACGACAGGTGCACAAGGCGGAGCGTGCGGTCAGCGCGCTTGTAGCGTTCGGCGAGCGCGTCGATGGCCTGCAGGCCCGAATGATCCAGCACCCGTGTTTCGGCGAAATCAACGATGACACGGTCAGGGTCTGTCTTGGGGTCAAACAGCTCATTGAAACTTTCAACCGAACCGAAGAACAGCGGGCCTGAAAGGCGGTAGACCTTGCGGCCCTTGGCATCCTGTTCCACGCTTGCCACGATCCGGGTTGAGCTTTTCCAGGCAAACACCAGCGCCGCAACAATCACACCCACCACAACGGCCATGGCGAGGTCGCTGACAACCGTAACGGCAGACACAAGCACCAGCACGAAAGCATCGGATTTCGGGATCTTGTGCATGATCCTGAGGCTGGACCAGGCGAAGGTTGCGATCACCACCATGAACATCACGCCCACGAGTGCTGCGAGCGGGATTTGCTCGATCAGGCCGCTGGCGAACAGGATGAACGCCAGAAGAAACAGCGCAGCGGAACTGGAAGACAGGCGCGTGCGCCCGCCAGATTCCACATTGATCATGCTCTGGCCGATCATGGCGCAACCGCCCATGCCGCCAAAGAAGCCGGTGACGATATTAGCCGCGCCCTGAGCCGCGCATTCCTGGCTGGCGCCGCCCTTGGTTTCGGTAATTTCCGCCACAAGGTTCAGCGTCAGCAGTGATTCGATCAGGCCGATGGCCGCAAGGATCAGCGCATACGGGAATATGATCCCCAGCGTTTCAAGATCGAACGGTACATTGGGGATGTGGAAATCTGGCAGACCGCCCGCGATGGAGGCCATGTCGCCCACCGTGCGGACATCAAGGTCCAGCCCAATCACCAAGCCAGACACAGCCAGAATACCCACAAGGGGCGCCGGTAGGAATTTGATGAACTTGCCAGACAGCACAATCAGCGCCATCGTCAAGCCCGTCAGGCCCAGCATCAGGTAAAGCTGGCTGCCTTCCATCCACGCTTTGGTGTCTTCCGGACCAGGCACCTTGAACTGGCCAAGCTGCGCCAGGAAGATCACGATCGCCAGACCGTTCACAAACCCAAGCATCACCGGATACGGCACCATGCGAATAAACTTGCCAAGTCTGGCAATGCCCGCAAACACCTGAAGAATGCCCATCAGGATCACGGTGGCGAACAGATATTCAACGCCGTGGGTAACCACCAACGACACCATCACAACCGCAAGCGCCCCGGTGGCGCCGGAGATCATGCCCGGACGACCGCCAAAAAGCGCCGTCACGAGCCCGACTATAAAAGCAGCATAAAGGCCGACAAGCGGGTGAACGTGGGCAACAAAGGCAAAAGCCACCGCTTCCGGCACCAGCGCAAGCGCCACCGTCAGGCCCGAAAGCACCTCGGTCTTGATGCGCTCTGGGGTGAAGATATCGGCCAGGCTGGCCTTCTTTGTTGCCGTCGACTGCACGGGATTTCCTTACACGTTGGATGCATCTGTTGCGGAGCATTGGGCGTCAAAAAACACAGCCCCGCGCAAAATTGAGCGTGCCTTCTGGGCTATTTCGCCCGGAAAAGCAAGCTTTGTGGGGCCAGAGCATGGCCTTAAAAGATGAAATTTCTGTTAGGCGTTCGGTGTGTTCGTGCCGGTCTCGAGCGGAATCTCGATCTCCGTCTCGCCAGCTTCCAGCATATAAACCACCGCCAGCATCGCCAGTTTGCCCATCTCGGCGGTGACCTGGCCCACGTCGCCAGCATGCATATAGCCCGACAGCATAGACGCCGCCTGGCCGTGGGTCATCTCCACTTCCTTTAGAAGATTCACGATAACCGGATAGTCCTCATCCTTCACATCGAAGGTGCCGTTCAGGAACGGTTGTTCATCCTTCAGCACTGTGACGGTCAATTTTCTGGGCATATCTCTCTCGCATCAGTTTGGGCGTATCGGGTTGGCGTTACTGACGCGGCTTTAACGCGGCTGGCGTGCCTTGGTCAAGGCTTACTGCCAATCTTTGTCGCGCCCGCGGATTTCCTGTTCGTCGGCCTGCATCAGGCGCTCAAGCTCCTGTCGGGCCTTGATGGCATAGTCGATGGCTTTTTTCTGGTCGCCCCGGAACTGCATCGCATCCTTCAGCATCTTCTCGTCATACCGGCGGAACTTCCGCGCCACCCGGTGCGCCTGATGGGCACCGAATCCCAGCTCCTTGAGTGCCAGCTCGCCTATTTCAAGCGCGGAGCCAAACGTTTCGCGCCGGGCCAGCGTGACCCCGATTTCAACCAGGTCAGCCACATCGCCCCGCCCTTGTGCCCGCGCCAGAATGGTCAGGTCAGGATAGTGGCGCCGCACCCGTTTTGCGGTCTCCAGCAGCACTTCCTGGTCATCAATTGCGAGGACCAAAATCCGCGCCTTCGCGATGCCCGCCGCTTCCAGAAGGTCAAGCCGCCCCGCGTCGCCATAGAAAACCTTGAAGCCGAATTTCCTCAGCATTTCGATATGGTTGGGGTTGTGATCCAGAACCGTGATGGGAATACCAAGCGACATCAGAAGCCGCCCGACGATCTGCCCGAATCGGCCATATCCGGCAATAATCACCGGGTTGCCTTCGTCGCGCACATCGCTTTCCAGTTCCTGCTCCCGGCACACATGCGGGCAGATGAAGCGGTCGTAGATCAGCAACAGGACAGGCGTGGTGAGCATGGAGAAGGTGGCAACAAGCACAAGAAGCGCGGCAAGTTCAGTGTCCATCAGGCCGGCCTGCGCAGTCATGGAGATCAGGACAAAGGCAAACTCGCCGCCTTGCGACAGCACAAAGGCAAACAGCCAACCGTCTGCGAGCGTCAGTTTGGCTGGGCGCGCGAGCGCCAGAAGAACTAATGTCTTCACCGCCAGAAAGCCGCCCAAAATCATCAGCACACGCAGCGGCTCCGCAATCAGGAGGGAGAAATCCACCGTCATCCCAACAGCGATGAAAAACAGCCCCAACAGCAAGCCCTTGAAAGGTTCGAGGTTAAGCTCAAGTTCGTGGCGATATTCGGATTCCGCCAGAAGCACACCCGCGAGGAAAGTGCCGAGCGCCATGGAGATGCCCACTGCCTGCATCAAAAGCCCGGTGCCAATCACCAGAAACAACGAAAAGGCTGTGAAAACCTCCCTGAGACGGGTTTCTGCAATGTACCGAAAGACGGGCCTAAGGAGATACCGCCCACCCACGATAATCAGCAGAAAAACGGCAAATGGCTTCAGCACTGCCATAAGGTTCGCTTCCTGGGTCAAGGCATGGGTCGCGAACAGGGGCACAACCGCAAGCACAGGGATCACCGCCAGATCCTGGAACAAAAGGACTGAAAATGTCAGGCGGCCCACCGGGTTTTTCGCCAGCCCTCTTTCTTCAAGAGACTGCAGCGCCATGGGCGTGGACGACATGGCAAGCGCGAGCGCAGCCACAAGAGCCACCCCGAGTTCAAGCCCCAGGAGGCTTGCGCAAAGTCCCAGCATGAGCGTGCTCAGGAAAACCTGGGCGCCCCCCATTCCAAACACCGGTTTCCTGAGTTGCCAGAGCGTCGCCGGCTTGAGCTCAAGCCCGATCAGAAACATCAGGAGCACCACACCGAACTCTGAGAATTTGAAAATAGTTCCCACATCGGAAATCAGTTTCAGCCCCCAAGGGCCGATCACCATACCGGCCACCAGATAGCCAAGCACCGCGCCAAGCCCTAGTCGCTTGAAAATGGGCACCGCAATCACGGCGGCTGCCAGGTAGATCATCGCGCTTTCGAGAAATCCTTCACCCATCATGCAGTATTCTCCGTCACAAGCCCCTGAAGCCGCGTGGCATAACGCTCCGCTTCCGCGCTGACATCCGCCTCAGACATGGTGCCAACACCGTGGCAGACGTGAGGTTCCACAAGCCGCATGCCGCAAAAACGTGCAGTCTGTTCAAATGGCTTCAGATAGGCTGACAAAGGTGCCCCGTGTGGCCTGGTTTCGGCGTATGAGGCCGCGTCACCGCCAGTTGTAACCGTCAGCATAAAACGCTTGTCCTTGAGGGCAGTGCCATCAGCGCCAAAGGCAAAGCCTTTCGTCAACACACTGTCCTGCCATTCCTTCAGTATGGCCGGAGCACTGAACCAGTAGATGGGAAACTGAAACACCACCGCGTCAGCCTGCGCCAACGCCGCCTGCTCTTGCGCCACGTCGATATAATGGTCAGGATACATTTCATACAGGTCATGAACCTTTATGTCCTGAAGCCTCTGTGCCGCCAGAATCAGTTGCCTGTTCAAGCGTGAACGCTGGGTGTTGGGGTGCGCAAAAAGCACCAATACGCGGCTCATAAGCTTCCCCGTTTTGTCGGTAGGGCCATTCTTTCAGCATAGGCAAAGCAAAGGATTTTCACCACCTATTCTGTGCAGAATTTCTTTCGGCCAAAACGCACCCTATGGTTTAATGATTGTTAACCGGTACTGTGCATAGTGAGAACGCATTATTGGGGGCCCTTGTGGTTCCTGCTTTCGCCGGAGATCCCGGCGTATCATCGTGAAGGTAACTGGCCATGACGATCCGACTTTCCAGCATAATTCTTGTAGCCTTTTTCCTTGTTTTTTCATCTCCTGCAGTCCTGGCCGACGCCATGACCGACTGGCAACGGGCCGTGGTGGAGAAAGTGCGTGCTAAGCAGGGATATCCCCGGCTGGCTGTGGCAAGGCAGATTGAAGGCCGGGCAAAGGTACGCCTTACTGTGGCTGCCGACGGCACCATCAGCAATTATGAAATCATCGAAGCCACAGGCGAAGATGTGCTGGACAGGGCTATCCCACCCCTTATTGGCAAGCTGAGCCCTCTGCCGCCCCTTCCTGGTGGCCAGTCTGAGATGACTTTCGTGCTGCCACTTAACTGGTCGCTAGACTAGGCTGTCCTATCTTAATTTAAGCGCAAAAAAAAGCGTGGCATTCTTATGCCGCGCTATCCCCTGTTTTGCCGATTTCCTGTTTGACCGATTTCTAGAAATCAAAAACTGCGCCAAGATAAAAGCGTCGTCCAATCGTATCGTAGAATTCGGGGAATGTGTCCTGAACCGACCCACCGGCGATACGTGGAGCGTCCTCGTCGAACAGGTTGCGAATGCCGCCATAGAAAGTGACATTCTTGTTCACCCTCACACGCGCTGCCATATCATTATAAAGAACTGACGGTATCCTTGCTTCAGGCAAATCCCCAAGCGCCTTATTGGTAATGGCTCGCCCCCGAAAACGCACGTCCCAGTCTACCGTAACTTTGCCCATGTCAAAGCTGACACCTGCCTGAAAGCGGTGTTTCGGGTATTTTGGCAGGCTGCGCAAATCTTCGATCAGGCCATCCGCTGAAGCCTGCTGACGGGTATCCAGGTTGCGGGAATAGAGGCCGGTGATCGATACACCATCCAGAAAACCGGCGCTTTCACTTAGATCCAGCATATACTGGAATTCGAGATCATAGCCTTTCAGCCAGAACTGGCCCGCATTGAAGATGGTCCCCGTGACTGCCAGCAAGCTTCCCGTCAATGGGTCGCGCTGGATATAAGGGCGTCCGGTAACCGGGTTGTCACCACAAAACTGGTGGGTAAGTCCCTCGCTCTGGTAGCACACATCCAGAAGCTGATCGGCATTCAGGTTGACGATATAATCCGAAACCTTGATACGGTAGGTGTCTACCGAGAGCCTGAAGCGACCAGGAAAATTATCAAAAAGCCCGTCACTATCAAGCGTCATGCCCCAGGTCAGGTTGGTGGAGCGCTCCTCGCTCAGATTCGGATTACCAAAACTCTGAATATCGACGAAGGTCTGAGTCTGGTTATAACCATCGGGAACACCAAGCAGGCCTTTACTACGGCAGTTTTTGGCCAATGTTGTGGCTTCAAATTCGCGAATTCTGCCACATGGATCCCGAAAGTTGTCAAAGCCGCTAGGCCCGCCCGCAAACAGTTCGGCAATATTCGGCGCTCGCCGACCACTCTGATATGACAGCCGCACGGACAAGCCACCACCTGGCGCCCAGTAACCGCCAGCATGCCAATTGATGATCCCACTGGTGGTGGAAAAATCCGAAAGGCGCAAGCCTAACGTGGCTGTAAGCTCTTCGGCGAACCTCTCGTCTTTCAGAAGTGGTGCCGTGAGATCGAAAAAGCCTTCAATGGCATCGAAGCTGCCACTGGAGCCCGGAAATACCAACGATCCGCTTACCGGGCGCGTATCAAGTGCAGGATCAGGTTGATCATCCAGTGCCTCATGGCGATATTCAAGGCCCAAAGTCAACTTGGTATCATCATCTGTGAAACCGTCCAGCGGACCGGAAATCGCAAAGCTGAAAACATTCTGTCGGGTACTGATCTTCCGGTTAGCGTTCGGAGCCTTTAGGAAACCAACCTGATCGGCGTTCAAATGCCCATAGCCGAATGGATTAATCAGGCTGCAGCCGATTGTATTGCTACATAGATCGGGACTGGTTGCGGCCTGATAATTCTTGATATCAAGAAGGCCGTCACGTTCTTCATCAACTTCGTTACGGCCAAACTGGTAATAGACATCATAGGACCAGCCAGGTGCCATCATTCCCTGAAAGCCGATGAGCGACCGGAGCGTGCGGCGCGAAATATAGGTCCGGCGTGGCCCTAATTCGACAATACGCCGCGAGAGAATCAACCCTGCTGCGTCAGACAGGCCTCTCGCCACCAACAATGCCCGCACATCATCCGGGATGTACGGGTTTTCCAGTGGAATGGCAATCGGGCTACCATCTTCACTGTTCAGGCCAGCCCCAACCTGCAGCGGTATTGGCGCCAATTGCGAGACAACATTTGTGTCTGTCAGGCTGTTCTCAAAGATCATTTTGTGGCCGGGCGCGATATCATAATTGAGGTTCAGCGTCGCAAACACCCGATCAATTGGCGTGACCAATGTATGATCTTCCGCAAAATTATAGATCTGATGTTGGCTACCATTGGCCACTTCAATGGCTGTCCCTGTATCATTCAGGTAATAAACGTCGCCAAGTGTCTCGATACTACCGTCTTGCAGGACCACGCTTCGCAGAAGACCTGCCGGAGTGACACTACTGCCGCCGAACCCGCGAGTGAAAACCGCATTTTCATCAGCCGACCGGCGTCCATTGAGCGCGAACCCGCTCGGGTTCGATGTCACTTCGCGGTCAGTCATGAAAAGTCCAGATTGATCATCAATGGTCAGGCTGGCAATCACACTGCCCCGACCTTCTGAAAACTCGTTGCCGAACGTCAATGTCGCGAGAATCTCCTCACGGTCACCGCGCTCGGTAACGCCAGCCTGGACCGCTCCGGTCCAGCCATCCAGGTGATCCTGCAGTGTAAAATTCACCACACCAGAAACGGCTTCGCCGCCATAGGACGTCGCAGCTCCGCCATTAATAATCTCGATCCGCTCAACAAGCGAAGCAGGGATGCTGTTCAGGTCAACGCCATAAAGCGTCAGCGACCCGCCAAACGTAGGAACAAACCGGCGACCATTCACTAGAACAAGCGTACGCTCTGGCCCGATACCTCTAAGATCAGCCATATTCAGGCCTGCGGGTGTACCGAAAACCGTGGTGTTGGCGGATGTGATGTCAGACAGCATGCTGGGAAGTTCAAACAAAAAGTCCGAAACATTCACCTTGCCGCCAAAATGCATTTCTTCGCCGCCCAGTGCCTGGGTTGGCTTGAATTTATAGTATGGTGGGTTGCTTGTGCGGGTGCCTACGATCAACAGTTCATCAATGACTGCAGTTGCACTCAGGGCCAGGTTGGTCGCGTCACCAAGAGGCGAAAGACCACCGCTGCTTCCAAGCGGCCGACTGATGAGTTGCTTGACTGGCACAATCGCCAGCGTGTTGCCACCTACATCAATCACCTGGAGACCACTTTCAGCCAGCAGAAGGTCAAGTGCCACTTTGGCCGAATACTGGCCAGTGATCGCCGGAGCATCCCTGTTGGCGACGAGGCGGCTGTCGAACACAAGGCCAAGGCCTGTCAGGTCTGTGAATTCAAGAAGAGCATCCGACAGTGGTTTACCCACTTGATTGAACTCAACCATAGTGTGGACAGTGGCAGCCTCATTCGTAGCAGCAATTTCAGATGCTGCAACATCGCCCGCGCAAGCGAAAGCCAATGCCAAATAAGATACCGATGTCCAAACGCTGCACTTCATCCCGAGCCCTTAAATGCCTCCCCGCTGGCACGAGTATCGCTTTTAGGACGATCTAATTCTCTTGTCTCGCATAAAGAAGAATTACACCGTCCAATCGCTTGACTGCCACGATTGAAAAGGCCGATTCTAGGGCATCCACAACCACATCCTGGTCAGTAAGGTTAAAGGTACCGGATACTGGGAGGTCGGCAAGATGCGAATCTGCAATTTCCAGTGGCGAATCAAAGTAACGGTTCAAGTCCTTGACCACATCTTTGAGCGGTGTCTCGTGATAGAGAGCCTTGCCGTTTCGCCAAGCCATTACGGAACCTTGATCAAAACCCTCCACAACAGCTTCTTGCCTCATCGTATCATGCTCTGCCTGCTCACCGGCATGAAGACGGGCAACTTCGTGAACATCGTCTTCATCACCTGACCGCTGAGCCACGGACACCAGGCCGGAGAGCACAGACACAACATTCGAAGACGCCCCAAGACGCACGTTGAATTTTGTGCCAAGCACGCGTACCTGGGTCTCGCCGGCATCCACGATGAACGGGCGGCTTTCATCACGCTTGACGCTGAAGAAGGCTTCCCCTTTTTCGATCGAAACATGCCTTTCGTCATCTTCCAGAAGCGCTGTCACCCGTGTGTCAGTATTCAGCTGGAGCACGCTGCCATCGGCAAGTGCAATGGTGGAACGCTGGCCCTTGGCTGTTTGATAGGTCACAGGCTCAGGCGCAGACACCCACATGCTGACGGACATCACAGCCGCCACGACAAATCCAGCCGCCACGGAGGAAATCCCCGCCACCCAGCGCTGACGCTTGCGCTCTGCAGCGGCTTCATGAAGCTCGCGTTCAAATTCTTCCTGAAGCGCTTCCTCACCAACCGCATCTAGATCATTGGTCATAGCCTGCAGTTCGTCATAGGCCCGGGCATTGCACGGGTCTTCGTCCTGCCATACAGCCAAATCAACATTCGCATGCATCCGGTTGTCGCCAGACATCAGGTCCACAGCCCAGCGGGCCGCCTGCTCTTCTATGTCCTGCTTACTGGTCATCGTCATCACTTCAAGGCCTTTCGCCTGCAGTCATCTCTCATCATGCCTTGCCACCCCGGCCCCGCCGCGCCTTGCGGGGCATGGGAAGAATGGCTGCGCCCGGTTTCCGTAGAAGTCGGGTCCGAAGGCGCTTGAGAGCATCCATCATATATTTCTCAACCGTGCTCTCAGACACCCCCATCTCGCCCGCAATCGCGGCATAAGTCTTGTCCTCGAACCGGTTCTTGACGAACGCGGTCCGCGCCTTGTCAGGCAGAGCGCGGATCGCACTCATCATTTCTCCCACTTCCTGTCTGTGCCCTAGAGCCTCTTCGGGCGTCGGGGCGTCGGTCGGCAGGTCGGCTACAGTTTTTGAAACACTGTCATCATCCACCTGCACCTGGCGCCTGAGCACGCGACCGCGGCGCTTCAACTCGTTAATGGCCAGGTTTGCCGCCGTCTTGAACAGGAGAGCCTGGGGGTTCTCAATTACTTCGACACTCGCGAAGCGGTAGACCCTCATATAAACATCCTGCGCGACATCGGATGCGTCATCCGTATTGCCCAGTTTTTTGGTAATCCAGCCCACCAAGAGTCCGTGATTGGCCTTGATGCAGGCTTCGAGCGCACGAATATTCTTGCGGCGTGCGGCGTCCTCCAGAAGTGGCTTTTCGCCACCTCCCTGCGCCTCAACCGGTTCGTCCGTGTCTTTGACCAATTTGATATGCGGCGCTTTTCGCAGCACAAATAATCCTTCGCTTGCCTGACGCAGCCTTCGCTGGGCATCCATCAGAAAAAATGCTGTCCACTCTCCTCCGCCAGCTGATCCGCAAAACCCTAGGGCGCCTGCGGTTTACAAACGGAAAACCGAAACCATTTCCTTGGTCATAGATCGAACGTCCTAGGCCAGCAACAAAAAAAGTTGGAGGGATGTGGCCAAACCCGCTGTCTTAAAGCACGAAGCACAGATGGTGTTTCCTCTCATGTTTAAACTTTCCAAGCGGAGCGGGATACTTTCCCACTCCGCCATTTCTCTTGCAGAAATTAATAAAGCAAACAAATAAATGGTTATATTTATTTTGTTTTATTTGAAATTTTATTTCAAAAAACCTCTACGGCGACTGACCGTTACATAATGGCAACACACTACAGGCAAACGATGGCTTTATCCGCAAAGCCGCCCTCATGCAGGGTCCAAACAGTCGCTTTTCTAAACCTTAGATATAGATCCCAGGCATGGCCCATGTTTATCAGCCAAGTGATTCGCCGTTCCAAAGGGCACTGAACCACATTATAATCCCGGTTATGACCGAACCGCTGACTACATTCATTCTTGCCGGTGGCCGCTCAAGCCGGATGGGCCGAGACAAGGCAACCATCAAGGTCGGGGCGCGAACCATGCTTGAGCATGCCTGTAGCCTTGCCACCGATGTGGGGAGCGACCGCATTCTGGTTTTGGGCCGCCCGGACCATGCACTAGGCGTGGCAGACGACCGACCCTATGAGGGGCCCGCCAAGGCCCTTGCGACCCAGCTGGCACACCTCTCCACCCCAGCGCGAATCCTTGTCTTGCCGGTAGACATGCCTTTCCTGAAACCCTTACATATCAAAGCGTTACTTGCCCAAAAGCATGGTTGCCATTTTGAAGGGCAGTATCTGCCTTTTGCCGCTCGGGTAAAAGAAGGCATCGCCTTTGATGGCAACCGTGTCCGCGACCTTCTGGCCGCCCTTGGCGTCACCAGCATTCAGGGCGATCCGGGCTGGGGTTCGGCGCTCCAAAACATCAACACTCCTGACGCTCTGGGCGGGCTGGACGGGCATTAGAATGCTGCGTCTTTTCGGGCACAGGGGCGCGGAAATGTCATATAAATTTCATTCCGTTACCGCCTGAATCTGCTGGACAGCCGCCCGCGTTAGTATAAGGTGCGTTTTGCATGGATTTGGAATCACTTGACCCAAGTCTGAATGCGGACTGCGACTGATCTGCTTGGTACCGAACTGTTTCCAAAAACGCCGTTGCCACGACTGACTTCGCTACTATTGGAGACCACTAAGATGGCTAACGGTACTGTAAAATGGTTTAATACCACTAAAGGCTTCGGCTTCATTAAGCCTGAAGATGGCGGCAACGATGTATTCGTACACATTTCCGCTCTTGAGCGCGCGGGTCTTTCCGGCCTGGAAGACAACCAACCTGTTTCTTACGAGCTGGTTGAAGACCGCCGCGGTCGTATGTCTGCTGGTGAGCTGAAGCTTCGCTAACAGAATTCATACCGCAAGGTAGGAAAGGGACGGATTTTTCCGTCCCTTTTTTTATGCTCCCACGACAAGTCTCAGGGCAACCGGGCGCGGCGATTGGTCCCACTATGCGACCAGTTGCAATCCGCCTTCAGGCGTGGCAGGAAGATTGCCTATAAAAATAACTGCTTCGGGGGAAGCAGTCCGTCACACGGATATCGGGGATCACAATGAAAAAGACATCCATCGCACTTACGCTCGCCACACTTCTGTCCGGCACGGCGCTGGCCGCAGACATAAGCCCGAACTGGCTGCAGCACGCTGCCATCTCGCCAAACGGCAAAGAGATCGCCTTCAGCTACAAGGGCGATATCTACAAAGTGCCCGCCAAGGGCGGTACGGCAATACCGCTGACTGTCAATGCCGCCTGGGAAGGCCACCCCGTCTGGTCGAAGGACGGCAAGCAGCTTGCCTTCGCCTCTACGCGGAATGGCAATATGGATGTCTATGTTATGCCCGCAAAGGGTGGCGACGCCACGCGGCTGACCTTTCATTCCGCTGACGATATCCCCAGCGACTTTTCCGAAGACGGCACAAGCGTGCTGTTCCAATCCGCGCGGCTGGACGCTGCCGCCAGCAGCCAGTTTCCTGCAGCGGCCTATCCCGAACTCTATCAGGTCAAACTGACGGGCGGCACACCCGCGCAGCTCATAACCACGCCCGGCGTGAACGCCCGCTGGAACACAAGTGGCGACAAGCTGATCTATCAGGAAGAAAAGGGACGAGAAAGCGACCTGAGGAAACATGACCGCTCAGCCTTCGCGCGCGACGTGTGGATGTACGACGCCAGCACAGGTGCTCACACCCAGCTGACAACCGACCCAGCTGGCGACCAGGAACCCGTATGGGGGAAGAAAGACGACACCTTCTATTTCCTCAGCGACCGCAGCGGCACATTCAACGTGTGGTCCGCCAAGGTTGGGGGTGACGCCAGGCAGCTGACAAAGCATGACCTTCACGCTGTGCGCTCGCTTTCCGCCGCCAAAGACGACACGCTCGCCTACCTGTTTTTTGGTGACCTTTATACCGTCAAGCCTGGGAAAAAACCTAAGGCAGTGAAGGTGACCTTCGCAAACGACGGTCACGGCACGGATGAGGAACGCCTGTCGGTCGCGGGCCGCATCGGTGAATTTGCCGTCTCGCCAAACGGCAAGGAAATCGCCTTCGTCTCGCGCGGGGATGTTTTCGTCACGTCCACAGACTTCGCCACCACCACCCGCATCACCGATACACCAGGCATGGAACGCAGCGTCAGCTTCACAAAGGATGGTGACGGGCTTCTGTATGCCGCTGAACGCGATGGCAAGTGGCGCGTAATGGAAGCTGCACGCAAGTATAACGGCGAGAAATATTTCTTTGCAGCCACAGGCTTTGAAGAAACAGAGGCATTCGCAACAGACGAAGACGCCTTCCAGCCGCTGGCATCCCCTGATGGCAAGAAAATCGCCTTCATCGGCACGCGCGACAACATCCGCATTTATGACCGCGACAGCAAAGAGATCACCACGGTGCTGGACGCCACGCACAACTATTCATATGTGGACGGCGACATCACCTTTGACTGGTCACCCGACAGCAAATGGATCACGGCGGACTTTGCCTCAAACGGCCGCCTGTTCTTCACCAATGTCGCCATCGTGCCCGCGGACGGCAGCGAAGGCCCGCATGACATCAGCCTTTCGGGCTATACCGATATTTCGCCCACATGGCATGAAAGCGGCGGAATTGTTTACTGGGCCAGCGCCCGCTTTGGCCAACGCGACCACGGCAGCCACGGCACCCAGTTCGATATTTACGCAAGCTTCCTCAACAAGGATGCGTGGGACAAGTTCAAGGCAAACAAGGAAGAGCTTGAGCTGAAAAAGGAAGCCGAGGCCGAAGCAAAAAAGGCCGAGGAAGCAGCCAAGAATGAAGGCGACAGCAAAGACGGCGACAAGAAAGATGCTGATACGGTAGAGCCGATCACCATCGAATGGGACAAAATCGAGGACCGCCAGGCGCGTCTGACCATCCATTCGTCCAACCTTGGCGGGGCCGTACTGTCGAAAGAAGCAGACAAGCTCTTTTACCTGTCGTCGTTCGAGGGCGGCTATGACCTTTGGGTACATGACTTCCTTGAGGATGAAACCAAGAAGCTGGTGCCGCTGGGGGCAGACCGCGCATCGATGACCCTCTCCAAGGACGGCAAGACCCTGTTCCTGCTGGCAGACGGCGCGCTGAAGAAAGTTGATGCCAAAAGCGGCAAGCCCGAAGGCATCAAAGTGTCGGCCGACCAGACCATCAGCGCATCGGCTGAGCGCCGGTATCTCTTTGAGCACATCTGGCGTCAGGTGAATGATAAATTCTACCGGCCCGGCTTCCACGGTCAGGACTGGAACGCCATGCGCCGCGACTATGCCAAGAAAGTGGACAGCATCAGCAATAACCGCGACTTCGCGCGCCTGATGGAAGAAATGCTGGGTGAACTCAACGGCTCGCACACTGGCGCGTATTATCGGGGCGGCAATGGCGGCGACAGCACGGCGGCACTTGGGCTCTTGTTCGAAGCAGGCAGCTTCCGCGTGGCTGAAGTGCTGGAAGACAGCCCCGTTCTTGAGGCCGACACTGCGGTCACGGCCGGTATGACGCTCGCGGCCATTGACGGCCAAGCCCTGGATGCGGACACCAACATGTACGCGCTTCTCGCCGGCAAGGCAGGTGAGCGCACACGCCTGACGTTCCAGCCAGCTGAAGGGGACGCCTTCGATATCGTCGCGAAGCCCACGAGCCTGCGCGCCGAGGGCGGCATGATGTATGACCGCTGGGTGGAGGGCCGCCGCAAACTGGTGGAGGAACTCTCCGGCGGGCGCCTTGGCTATGTGCATGTGCCGATGATGGCGGACCATGTGTACCGCAGCGTCTACCGCGACATGTTCGGCCGCTATATGAATGCCGAAGCGCTGATTGTGGACACCCGCAACAACCGGGGCGGTGACCTGACAAACGACCTGATCAAACTTCTAAGCGGCAAACAATATATGACCAACATGCCGCGCGGGCGCGAAGCCCAGGGCGAGCCACTGACACAGTGGACCAAGCCGTCCATCGTTCTGATGAACGAGGGCAACTATTCCGACGGCCACTGTTTCCCGGCGGGCTATAGCGCGCTTGAAATGGGCAAGACAGTCGGCATGCCGGTACCCGGCACTTGCTCTTACGTTTGGTGGGAACGCCTGATGACCGGTGACCTTGTGTTCGGCATCCCGCAAATGGGCATCCTGGATATGGAAGGCGACTGGATGGAAAACAAACAGCTTGAGCCCGATGTGAAAGTGAAAAACCTGCCAGGCGACGTGGCCGCAGGCAAAGACGCGCAGCTTGAGGAAGCCGTGCGCGTGATGCTGCAGGATCTCGATGCCGCCCTGAAATCTGAATAAGACCAGCGGCAGCCGAATAAGACAAAAAGAAACCAAGGGGACTTAGTAATGTCTAAAACCGTAATTGGCCTGACCGCAGCGGCAATCGCTCTCGCGGGCGGCTACTATTATATGTCCAGCCAGGGCTTGCCGGAGCCTATGGCGCTACAGGAAAATCAGGCTGCTGAGCACGCCTACGACCTGCAGACCCAGCGTGACAAGATCGCCAAGGTGAAGATGGATGTGGACACCAGCTTCCTGACCGACGAAGAGCGTGCGGTGATCAACAAGCTCAATGAGGCTGCTGAGCTGATGAGCGAGATTTACCTGCGCCAGCGCAGTGAAGACAACCCGGCGATCCGCGCGGAAATCGCGGCCTCAGACGCGCCAAACAGGGAGCTTCTGCTGGACATGTTCGACCTGCATTTTGGCCCATGGGACACGGTGGCGGAATCTCACCCCTTCTATGGCAACACAGAGATGCCTGCTGGCGCGGCCTTCTATCCGGCTGACATGACCAAGGCAGAATTCGAAGCTTGGTTGGAATCCCACCCGGAAGACAGGGAAACCTTCACCAGCCTCTATACAGTGATCCGCCGTGAGGGCGATAAACTGGTGGCCATCCCGTACCGCGAACATTACCGCGAATGGCTGGAGCCAGCCGCGAAACTGATGCGCGAGGCAGCTGAGATCACCACGAACCCAAGCCTTAAAAAATTCCTGACATTGCGCGCGGAAAGCTTCCTGACAGACGATTATTTCGAAAGCGAAATGGCTTGGATGGACCTCAAGGACACGCCAATTGAAGTGGCGATCGGCCCCTATGAGGTCTATACCGACGGCATGTTTGGCTACAAGGCCGCCTATGAGGCCTTCATCACCATCAAGAACCCAGAAGAAAGCGCCGCTCTCGCGCGCTATAAAGACTATCTGCGCGACATGGAAGCTAACCTGCCGGTGGATGAAAGCTACAAGAACTTCAAGCGCGGGTTTGAAAGCCCCATCGCAGCCACTTATCAGATCCATGGCGGCGGCGACAATGTGCCGGGCGTGCAAACCATCGCTTTCAACCTGCCGAATGACGAGCGCGTTCGCGAAGCCAAGGGTGCCAAAAAAGTTCTGTTGAACAACGTTCTGGAAGCCAAGTTCAAACTGATCCTCGCCCCGATGGCGGAGCATATCCTGGCGCCTTTGGACGCTGAGAAGCTGATGGCCAAATATATGGCCAATGAGACGCTGTTCCACGAGCTTTCCCATAGCCTGGGGCCTGGCACCATCACTATTGACGGCGTGGAAACCACGGTGAACGCGCAGCTGAAGGAGCTTTATAGCGCCATTGAAGAAGGCAAGGCAGACGCGATGGGCGTCTATAATATCCTGTTCATGATGGAAAAGGGTGAGCTGCCGAAAGCCGAGCGTGACAACATGCTGGCCACCTATTTCGTTGGCCTCTTTCGCGCCATGCGCTTCGGCACAGACGAAGCCCATGGCCAGGGGGCTGCCTTCCAGTATAGCCTGCTGAAGGAAGACGGCGCCTTCACCACCGACCCTGAGACCGGCCGCTTCAGCCTGGACTATGACAAGATGGAAGCCGCGGTGACAGATATCGTGCGCCGGGTTGTGATGCTGCAAGGCGACGGCAACTATGACGCCGCAAAAGCCTTCCTTGACACATACGGCAAACTGGATGATGCGGCCAAGGCAGCCATTGCCCGCACCGCCGATATCCCAGTGGACATCCAGCCAGAGTATCCAAGCAAAATCTAAGGGCTTGGAACGACAGATATAAAAAAGGCGGGTATTTGCCCGCCTTTTTTGTCCTCACGTCGCCTTGCGGTGCTCCAGCGGCAAGGTGATGGTGAAACGGGTGCCGCCGCCTTCGGCGTCATCCACCCGTATGCTGCCACCGAGCTTGTGATAGACGGTGTTATAGACAATGTTGAGACCAAGGCCGGACCCGCCTGCACCGCGGGCCGTGGTAAAAAAGGGTTCGAAAATCTTTTCGCGGATGTCGCTTGGGATGCCGCGGCCATTATCGATCACTTCAATCTGGACCTCTTTGTCCTGCGCCTGAGCTGTCACCCTGATCTCTTTGTCGGCGCGGTCGGGCCTGTCGGAAAAGCCGTGCAGGGCACCGTTCATGATCAGGTTGGTCAAAATGTGCGATAGGTCCCCCGGCACTGTATTCATGACCAGCCGGGGTTCCGCTTCGGCTACCATCTTGACCCCTTCCCTCCTGAGCGTGGGCACAAGGCTTTCTACAATCTCATCGATATAGTCACCCACATCGATCTCACGCGTGTCGTCGGCTGACTGGTCCACCGCCACCATTTTGAAGCTGCGGATCAGATGCGCCGCGCGCTCAAGGTTCCGGCGCACGACAATTGTGCCCTCGTCCGCGGCTTCCATGAAATTCATGAGGTCGGATTTCTTGATTTTCCCGCTGTCGACTGACCGTTTGAAACCGGTAAACACTTCCGCCATATGGGTGATGCTGGTGAGCGCGACACCGAGCGGTGTGTTGATCTCGTGCGCGACGCCCGCCACAAGGCCACCAAGCGAAGCCATCTTTTCAGACCGCACCAATTCCTCCTGCGCGAGCTGGAGCGTTTCCATGGCGTCCTCAAGATCTTTGGTGCGCTTCTTGACCTGCATCTCCAGCATTTCATTGAAATCGCGCAGGCCTTCTTCAGCCACACGCCTGTCGTGGGCCTCCAACATGCGCAGGATCAGGTCACACAGGTAAGAAACGAACGCCACTTCGCTCTGGCGCCAACGGCGCTGGTGCTTTTCTTCTGCCACCGCGATGGCCCCGACAACCCGCGGGCCGCGCATGATCGGCACGATCAAGATGGATTTGACGTCGCGTTCCCGCCCGTCGCCTGAGCGGGCTCCCTTCAGGAAATCAACAGTCGTCACGTCCGGGACATTGATCGGCTTACCGCTTGCCAGTTTGTCAAACAGGGCCGGGCTGGTTTCCTTCTCGAGCCGCTCAAGCTCCATATGCTCATCCGTCGGCGCCCAATAGCTTTCCTGTGGGTAAAGCGCCGTGCCGTCCACATTCATCAGCCATACGTCAGCGCGCGTGGCCACAAGCGCTTTCGCCGCAACCTCCGTCATGATCAGATAGGCGCGGTCCTTGGTGCCACTGTAGATCGCTTCCTCATTTGCAAGCTCAGAGGTTGCGCGTTCCAGGCGGGCGATACTATCCAGCTGGCGCTTCTTTTCAGACAGGTCGCGGATCAGCGTCAGTGTGCCGCCATCCGGCAGCGGCAGATCATCAAGCGAGCAGAAGCGCCCCTTGCCGAATTCGAAAACGCCATCTTCTGCGCTCAGGACCAGGATTTCATCCAACTGATTGAGGGCATCAACCGCAGCAGGCTCATAAGCACGCAACATGTCCCGCACTTCATCGCGGGTCTTGCCAACCATGTCGTTGGCAACAAAGCCCGGAAACAGTTCGCCGACGCGGTCATTAAATGACATGAGCCGACCATCCGCGCCATACACGATATAGCCCACGGGCGACGGGCTCAGTTCTCCTTCATAGGGGTCCTTGGGCAGCATCAGTCGTTCCCGGTCCCCAGAGGCGTGTCCTGATAGCGGGTATAGATGTCACGGATTTCAGGCAGCTTGCGGAAAAAAGCATCGATCAATTCCGGCTGGAAATGCTTGCCTTTTTCTTCCTGAAGAAGGGCGTGCACTTTGTCTTCCGGCCAGGGCTTTTTATAGCAACGCTCAGACACCAGCGCGTCATAGACATCCGCGAGCGCCGTAATGCGGCCCACAAGCGAGATATCCGTGCCCTTGAGGCCCTGCGGATATCCGCTGCCATCCCATTTTTCATGGTGTTCATAGGCAAGGGAGGCCGCGACCTGCAAAAGCGCACGGTCGGAATGCTTGAGGATGTCATAGCCGAGCTGCGCGTGGGTGCGCATGACATCGAACTCTTCCGCCGTCAGCTTGCCCGGTTTGTTCAGAATGGCATCCGGAATACCGATTTTACCAATATCATGGAGCGGCGAGGCAAGCCGGAATGTTTCCGCGTCATGCTCGTTCATGCCCATCTCGATCCCAAGCAGCTTCGAAAGTTCGGCCACACGCTTCACATGGTTGCCGGTTTCCTTCGACCGGGTTTCCACCGCCTGCGCCAGCCGGTAGACCACCTCGCGCTGGGTATCAAGGAGCGCATTTCGCAAATACAGGTTTTCCACCGCAATCAGCACATTGCGCACGAAAATCTGGATCAGGTGGGTATCGATCATCGCCGGGCGGCCCTCGCCCACCAGATAGAGGATGCTGGCACGGCCCGAATTGCCGACAACCATCCCGACATAGGATCCATCAACCCAAAAACCATATTCGCCGCGGCCACGTTCCCGATGTTCTTCGATGGCGGCGGCAACCCGCGGCGGGAAATGCTCCCACGCCGACTTGCCCACATTACCCGCGAAGCGGCCTGTACCGGCCACCAGGGTCATTTCCTTGCGGTCGTGGGTTGCGGCGGCCGCGTCTTCGAGCGAAAAGGCCACATCGCGCCCACCGGCCACCAAGGACGACACCTGCTTCAGCACGCCGTTTGCGAAATTGTCGAGGAACTGTTCCTTGAACATCTCAGCAGACGAATCGATCACCCGCACAAGGCCGCGCCTACTGGCCTCAATGATATTGATGTCGCGGTAGCTCCTGAGCGTGGCATAAACCAGCGTGAACAGCTTGGTAGCCGACAAGTCGGTCTTTTCTTTATAGTCGTTGATGTCATAGCGCACGATGACGTCGCGTTCGGGTGCCTGTCCCGGCTGCCCGGTCCTGAGCACGATACGCACCATCGTGTTCCCGAGCTCATTCCGGATGAAATCGACCAAGTTCAGGCCAGCGTCATCACTTTCCATCACCACGTCCAGAAGGACTATGGCGATATCATCCACTTCTTCGAGTATCTTTCGGGCGGCGACGCCGGATGTGGCTTCCAGAAACTGGATCGGCATACCGTCGAAGTGAAAACCCTTAAGCGCCAGCTTGGTCGCGACATGTACATCAGGCTCATCGTCCACGATCAGGATTTTCCAGGCTGACTGATCAGTATCCGGGGCAGCCCCGTCGTCATCTTCGATCAGCAGGTCTTCGTCGTCATCTTCTATAACCAAAAAGTCATCGTCCACGCGGTGTCTCCGCTTCTGGTGTTGATGGGGGCCGAGGGGGCTCCCAGGCTGAACGCCTGCTTCTGCTCCTTCGCGAACCGCCTCCCGGGCAACTTTCCCTGAACGACTCCTGACATTTTTTCAGGTCATGCCAGCGTGGCACAATCCCTTTTATTATCGGTTAATCCTATCACAGTCCGGGCGGAATTGCAGCGCCTAGGATGTCAGACTGCGGCTGACAGACACATGGGTGAAGAAACGGTCGATGTCAGCGTTATTTTCCGATAACGGCACATAAAGGACCGATACTCTCAGATGGTTTTTTTCTTCCGACAACGTGAAAGCCTGAACCACTACAGGGCAGCGGCGCTTAAGACCGAACACTGCGCTCTTGAATATGCGGTCTGCGATCAATGAGGATGGATGGCTGAAAACACTTTTGCCCGTCAATTCACCATAGAAACTGACCACATTGGTGCCCATCAACCGAATGACAACATCCTCCAGCAGGCCGTCTGGATCTTTTTCGAGCTCAAGAATGCAGACGTCAGGCAGAAGATCTTTCATGTCGCTTGGGTTGATGTCGGCCCGACAGGCGAGCCGTTTACCACCGGTACGCGCCTCAAAATAACTGAGGATTCGCTCGACCACCGGCATGTCGGCCCTGTGATCTTCAGCGTCCTCAAACGAGAAACCCGGAAGGTTTTCCCGCACGCGGGCCATATCAGCGATATTTTCTTCAAAAGACGAAATAGACCGGCTCCTTCACTCCTCTTATCTTTACCATATCCTAAGGGCATCACTGATTGGTTAATTTCCTGAGCAATGTAAAAAGGTCAGGATTGCAAGACCCGGACGCTGCTGTATAAGTGTCAACAATACGACGTACACTATTCCAGTCTCAGGGGGCCGGTATTCCGGCAAAAAATATGAAAAAACTATTGCTTGCAGCCTTGCTATTACTCCTTGGCGGCTTCCTGCCTGCCGCGGCACAGGACGAGGAAGAACCGGTCCAGATCCAAATGCCCTTCAATGTCGAGATGGGCAAACCCATCAAGGTCAAATTGAAATACACGATGCAACAAGGGCCGGCCAGCATGACCGCCATTGAGACAGTTGAGCTGACACCCTTGAAGGCAGAGGGCGACCAAGTCATCTACCGCGCCAAGTCGGTCGAATCTGACCTTCTGGACCTGCAAGGCATGCCGCCGCTGATCGGCGATGTCGTTATGCAGGTGGCCGAGGCATCAAAGGGGCTCACCTACGAGTATGCTGCGGACGGAACCGGCTACCCTCTTGAGCTGACTGAAACCAAAGAGATCAAGAAGCTGATGAAAAAGGCCCGCAAGGCACTGAAGAAATGGGCCAAGGAATTCTCCAAGGCTAATGATCTGGACAAGCAACAGCGGAAGCAGGTTATCGCACTCACTGAACAATCCCTTCTGGAAGCCTTTCCAGAGGAAGAAGAGGCGTTAAACCGCACGGTGCTTGAATCCGGCCAGCTGGTATTCTATCCCACCGGACGTTGGCTCTACCGCGACTATTATACCGAGATCAAAACTTCTCGATACTTCGAACCCGGTGAAGCCTATTTCCATACCATCGATAGCTGGCAGCTTGTGAGCTATGACGAAGCCAAGGGCGAGGCAGTCGTGCAGTTCGACCAGTATCTGAACGACGACGAATATCAGGGCTTCCTTGGCAGGTATAAAAACATGCTGATGGAACAGTATGGTGAAAGCGAGGAAGACAGCATCAATGAACTGGTAGAAAAATACCGCCAGATGCAGATGACCCGCAAAGGCGAATATGTCATCGACCTGACTTCCGGGCTACCAAAATCCGGTACGGTAAGATCAGAGCAAACCTTCGACGGCAATACCGAGGTTGAAACCATCGAGTTCACAATGGGCTATTAAGGCCATCCCCTGAGGGGCGGAGTATCCGCCCCTCGATACTTCTTTACCCCATTTATCGCTTGAAAACAGCTTTTCACCGGTTTCGCATTGACCAGGGCGAACGACTGCGCCCTAATGCGCCGCAGTTTTGAGTGAGGCACGCAGCTTGGGGGCTGCAAACAATCAAAAACAAGTGCCCAACAAGATATAAAAGGGGAAAGAAATGTCTGAGGGAGAGAAGGACCTCACAACAACATCCGTCAAGGATGTGAAACAACTAGGCACCTTCGCCGCGATTTGCAGCCTATCCTATGTATTCTGGATTTGCGGCGGCATGGAAATGGTCGAACGCCTTGCCTTCTACGGCACACGCCAGGTCGCCGGGCTATACGGAACCGACTCGGTAGCGAACGGCGGGCTTGGACTGGTGGAAGCCCAAGTTGGCATCATCATGACTGTCTGGGTCATTACCCAAACGTTTGTCCCGGTTTTTACCGGCGGCCTGTCTGACCGTATCGGATATAAAGAAACAATCTTCGCTTCCACGATCATCAAAATTGCCGGCTATTTACTGATGGCCGTATTCCCCAGCTTCTGGGGATTCATGGCTGGTGCTGTTGTGCTTGCTTTCGGGACCGGCATCTTCAAGCCTGGGATCCAGGGCACGATTGTGAAGGCAACCAACCGCCAGAACAGTTCCATGGCTTGGGGCATATTCTATCAGACTGTGAACATCGGCGGATTTCTTGGTCCGGTTCTGGCAGCCTATATGCGCCAACTGGAATGGGCCTATGTTTTCTATGCCTGTGCCGCAATTATTTCCCTGAACTTCCTGCTTCTGCTGACCTACAAAGAAGTGGACAAAGAAGAGCGCCTCAAGCACCGCGCCGAAGTCAAAAGTGGGAACGTGAAGGAAGAACCCTTGTGGCTGGACAGCCTGCGGGAATTATCGAACCCCGTTCTGGTCTGGTACATCGTGTTGTTCTCCGGCTTCTGGTTCATGCTCTATATCTTCTGGGATATCGGCCCACTTTACTTCCGCGACTGGGTCGACACCAGTGTTCTGGTCCGCGACATCTGGGGCGAAGAAGGGCCAAGCACCTTCGCCATCCGCTTTTTTGCAATGAATAATGAAGGTACCGCCATCATGCCGGAAGGCGTGGTGAACCTCAATTCCATGCTAATCATGGTGATCTGCTTCTGGGTTGCAGGCATGAGCGCCAAGCTCAAGGCTGCGAACTCCATGGCCATCGGCACCTTCATGGCGTCTGGCGCCCTGATCATCTTTGGTGGTTTCAATTATGCCTGGCTTATTGTTCTGGCTGTCGTGATATTTTCGCTGGGCGAAATGCTGGCCAGCCCGAAATCCAGCGAATATATAGGCAACATCGCGCCACCCCAGAAAAAGGCCATGTATCTGGGTTTCAGCCAGCTGCCGCTGGCAATCGGCTGGATGACGGAAAGCTTTGTTGGCTTTTATCTCTATGGTGAACTGGCCTCCAAGGAACAGATCTCGCGCCGCATGCTCGAATCCGAAGGATGGAGCGCCGAGCAGATCGCTGCCGTACCGAATGGCGAGGCTTTTGAAAAGCTAGTGGCCGTGACCGGTCAGACTGCCGAATCGCTGACAGCCCAACTGTATGCTGCCAACGACATTGGTACTGTCTGGTATATCATGGCAACAGTCGGCATCATTTCGGCCTTTGGCCTGTATCACTATGGCAAATGGACATACAAGATTGCTTCCTTGCGTGAAGAGGACGAAACCAAAACACAGGCCACGCCGGCCGAATAGGCCACTTGGTCAAATATGAAAAAGCCGCAGCAAACGCCGCGGCTTTTTTTTGTGCACACCTTCGGTCAAATCAACCGAGAGGCCAAATAAAAAGGGGACGTGCCACCCCCATCATGGCACGCCCCGCAATAGTTCGCCGATCACCAATCGACTAAGTGTCAAGATGCCCGTTTGCTTGGTAATTGGCTACCTAAAAAAAATTTAGGTGCGGATTCGGGCCTAAACAAGACCCGAGTTTCACCGTTATTTGGCAGCCCGTCAGCCCATGCGGCCGATCGGCTTGTCCAAGCTTTCCGGCGGAACGGTAAACCAAGCCGGGCCGTCTTCGGTCATATAGATGCAGTCCTCAAGGCGAACGCCAAATTCGCCGAAAATATAAAGACCGGGCTCGTTAGAGAAACACATGCCGGGGGCAAGGGGCGTTGTCTCACCATGGACAAAATTCACGCTCTCATGTCCGTCCATGCCGATGCCGTGACCTGTCCGGTGGCTGAGACCCGGTGTCTTATACCCCGGGCCATAGCCAAGACCTTCGTACATCTTCCTGACCGCATCATCCACAGCGCCCGCTGGCGTGCCTATCTGCGCTGTCTCGAATGCGATCTGCTGGCCTTGACGCACGGTATTCCAGACCTCGCGCTGACGTTTCGTTGGCTCACCGAACACAAAAGTGCGGGAGATATCGCTCTGGTAGCCGTGCACCATGCAGCCGCAGTCCATCAGCACAATATCGCCCTCTTTTAGCGTCTGTGGCTGGCCTGAGCCATGCGGATAGGCGCTGGCTTCAGCCAGCAGCGCCATGCCCCAGATGCCCTGCCCGCCCAGTTCCGCCTGCGCCGTACGTATCAATGCGGTGATGTCAGCAGGCGTCATGCCCACTTCGAGTTTGTCCCACACGTGGCCATAGGCTGTCAGCGTCACCTCATTGGCCTTGCGCATCAGCTCAATTTCATGGGCGGATTTATACATGCGGCAACCAAGCGTGACATCAAGTGCTGACGTGATCTCGAAACCGGGAGCGGCGCGCTTCAGCCCTTCAACGACAAAATAGCGCACCGTGTCTTCAAGACCGATCCTGCCACCCGCCAGACCACGGTCCTTCAGAATGCCAGCCACGCGTTCGAACGGGTCTTCATGTTCATTCCATGTACGCACGTCACTGCCGAAGGTCATGCTTTCGCGCACGCTGGGTTCTTCGAAATAAGGGGTCACCACCGCGATCTCGCCCTCACGCGGGATCACAACAGCCGTCAGACGTTCGCTCCGCCACCAGCTGATGCCTGTGAAATAAAGCATGGCCGAACCGGGCTCCAAGAGGATGGCATCAATGCCGTGCTCAGCCATCAGTTTCTGTGCTTTTGCAACGCGCGCCTTGCGCTCGCTGGTGCCGATTGGGGTCACGTCACCGGTGATCGGCTGCAGTGCATTGCTTGCCCGCGCACCAGTGGTGGAAACCCCTGCCAGAAGGGCAGCGCCACCAGCTGCGGCACCCAGTTTGAAAAAGTCCCGTTTGGAAAGTGTCATGGTTCGCTGTCCCGTCCTTATTGTTTGTAGATAACGCCGTCTTTCATCACAAAAGTCACTGCCTCGGTCGTGGTGATGTCTTCAAGCGGGTTGCCTTTCACAGCCACGATGTCCGCCAGATAGCCTTCGCGGATCATGCCCAGGTCGGTTTCGCGCTTCAAAAGTGTTGCCGCATTGATCGTGGCCGCCTGCAGCGCCTGCATCGGTGTCATGCCGAACTTCACCATGCGCGAAAATTGCTTGGCGTTGTCACCGTGTGGGTAGATCGCCGCGTCAGAGCCAAACACCATCTTAACGCCACCCTTTACGGCCTTGGTGAAGCTTTCGCGCTGGCGCACAGACACCTGGCGTTCCTTGTTCAGGTTTTCTTCCGGCACACCGTTTTGCTCGCCATAGGTCAGCGTGTATTCAGTGTTATAGATATCCATGGAAAAATAGGTGCCAAACTGTTTGGCCAGCGCCACGCCTTCATCGTCCAGAAAGCTGACGTGTTCAACTGAATCGACACCGGCAACAATCGCTGCCTTGATGCCGTCCGTACCGTGCGCGTGGGCCGCCACCGTGACGCCGCGGCGGTGCGCCTCATCGACAATGGCTTTCATTTCCTCAAGGCTGTACTGCTGGATGCCCACCTTGGTGCCCTTCGAGAACACACCGCCTGTCGCGCAGAATTTGATGGCGTCGGCACCATATTTGATATTTTCGCGCACTTTTTCCCGAGCGGCCCATGGGCCATCTGCCACACCGCCTGAGCTGGCCTGCATTTCAGGCGCCAGGAAATTATTGTCACAGTGGCCGCCGGTGATCCCCAATGCATGGCCAACCGCATAAACGCGCGGCCCGATGATGTCACCAGCATGGATGCCGTCGCGCACACCGATCACGCTATAGCCGTCCGCCCCGACATCGCGCACGGTGGTAAAGCCCGCCATCAGGGTCGTCCGCGCATTCCTCACCGCCACAACTGTCTGGCGCGGAATGGAATAGCCCATGCTTTCATAAAAAGGCGTTTCCGGATCACCCGTGAGATGCACATGCATGTCCATGAAGCCCGGCAGCAGCGTCTGGCCATCAAGGTTGATGACCCGCGCGTCATCCGGCATCGGCAACCTGCCCTGACGACCGATGGCGACGATACGGTCTTCGCGGATGATCAGCGCCGGCTTTTCGATTCGCTTGCCGTCGGCCACATCGATCATAGCATCTGCTGTCAGATAGATTTCCTGGGCCATCACGCCAAAAGGCGCCACCAGGGTCATGAAAAGGGCCAGAATGAATGCGCGCATGGTTGTCCTCCCCGGCACGTATAAAGTCTTATTGGTTTCTGGCGAGGGAGCCTAAGGGCATGGGCCGGTTTTGTCCACGCATCACAGGCGTAGACAATTTACCGGACAGAACACAAGTTCGTGTTATTCGTTATTCCGAAAGAAGGACCGTCAAGAGACTGTCGAGCGCCTCACCGGAACTGGCCTACTCGGTAGACGGTACGCCGTCTCTGGTAGAGGCGTTCTTCAATGCCCTGTCAATCCGCCCCAGCATCTGTTCTGCCCGCTTTGCTGTGCGCTCGCTGGCACTCCAGTTGGCGATGTTATTCAGAAGCGGACGTGCTTCGTCATATCGCCCTTTCAGGAAAAGGGCTCGGGCATACAGGAAACGCGCCTGATCGTTTTGCGGCACCAGCTTGATGAAAGACCGCAATGCCTTGATGCCGCTCTCAGATGCGTTCGCGCCTTCATAAAGCGATGCGATCCCGAACCGTAGATACGCCTCACTATCGAGCCGGTCGCTGCGCGCCACCTGAAAAGCCAGCTTCTTGGCCTCTTGGACCGCAGTCATGTCAGGCTCATAGGTAACAGTGTCAGGGTCGAAGTTTTCGTCGTTATCGCCACCCTGTGCGGCTTTCACAAGCTCCCACTTCCGTGTACCTTCACGAGACATCAGAAGTTCCGACTTCAGCAGCAGCGCATCCCGATGATCTGGCACTTCTGCCAAGGCCTGGTCGATGATGGCTTCTGCTTCGTCGTAGTCTTGCTCATTGATGGCAACCTTGGCCTGATAGAGCCGCGCCTCAAAAGCGGTTTCGGGGTCCTTGACTTTTTTCTTCAGGAAGCGCTTCAGCCACGGGTCGGCCTCCCAGTCCCGCAGATAGTCCATCCGCAGGCGCATCTTCATCTTCTCCACCTCTACATCATCAAGCTTGTGATGCTCCAAGGTCGGTACATAGTCGATGTTGGAGAAATCCAGTTGCAATACCGGGAACTTCTTGTCATCCCAATAGTCGCGGGCTTCACGGCCAAATTCTTCCTCGGTCATGCCGAAATGTTTCAGGAAAGACTCTTTCTGGTCCATGCCCTTGTTGATGTCGATCAGATAGTCATCAAGCACCTCCATCAGAGTCGGCGTCGAGCGGATCTTGTGGGTATAGAGCCAAGCCTGGGCATAGAAAGCGCCCACATGAAACCCGGCCCGGTCGGTATTCTCGAAACGGGCATTGGCCGCAAACAACATACCGGACGGCATCCATTGATACCGCAACCACCAGAAGCGCTGAAGCGGCGGGTTGCCGATCTGCGCGGTCGTACCGTTGATTCTGAAGGTGGAAAGATATTCTGCAAATCCTTCCTGGTACCATTTCGGGAAATTGAGCGCCCCGAACTCATGCAGGAAATGGTGGGCATATTCATGAAACAGCGTGTTGCGGCCGTCTTCCTTGTAGATGCCCTTCTTGTCTTCCACTTCAGCGATGGTCACAGCACCGCGCGGCGTTACCCAGTAAGCACCAGCAAAAGACGGCCTGTAGCCGAGAAGCTCTTTATAGTCGTCATATTTCGGGATCAGATATACCGTCAGCGGCAAAGGGGACCCTGCCCCATCAGTCCCGGTCAGCACAGACATATAATAGCGGTAATATTCCAGATCGCGCAGAATGCTCTCTGCCCGCTCGCTCTCCACCATGCTGTAGACCTGAAAATGTTCGGACCTGTAATAGTGCCACTCGTCATCCGCATCAGCGCGAAGTGTGTAGAAGAATGCGGTTGAAACCGCAGTCAGAATAAGAAGCCAAAAGCGCATGGTACCCCCAATATCAATCGCTAGTGTCACACATACATATACACCTTTCGTTTAAAGGTCAAAACTCGACGCGGACCACAAAAGAAAACCGGCGACCATTGGGGCCGCCGGTTTCAGTCTTTTGATCTCTGGAAGGTTCAGGCTGCCGCACGGACCGCTTTGTCGAACTCTTCCATCGCGTGACGGAACTGATCGAGTGACTTGTCCACATACATCAGAACCTCGTCCACATAGCCGTCCGTGGAAGCCGACCAGACGCGGTTGATATAGCGCTCGCCCGCCGCAAAGCTGGACATGATGTCCGCATAAGCCTGCAGGCCGAATATATGCTTCATGCTGTCGCGCGCGTCGGCAAAGCGGGTCAGGTCATCCCGGAACAGGCGATCGATTTCAAAGCGCATGTCATAGGTTGGCACCTTGTCCTTGCGGCCGTGAAGCTCTTCTAGGTTCTTGAGAATATTTTCAAGCGCACCCTTCAGTTCGCCTCGGTGATGCTCTAGCTTTTCGGAGCATTTGGCTTCCGCCGCTTCAGCGCGTTTCAGCATCACAACGCCAACAACACCAACCAGCATAACTGGAATAAAGGTGATCCAATCCAGTGTGAGCTTGTCCAGCGACGTCAGAAAAGCGCCTGCGAGGAAAGAAAGCATGACAAGAAGGTAAGCTACTGTTTTCATCTTTTCTCTCCCTGTTACGCTGTGAAGATCATGTAGGCGGCGTACCCGACACCCACAAGCGCTTCACCAACAATCAGACCGGCTGCAACTGGGATACCCTTGTTGTCAGACCAGCCGTGGCCTTTCTTACGGTCAGAAATTTCCCGCAGAAGCGTCCCGATCGAATAGGTCAGCACCACATTGAAAGGCAGGTAGAACCCGAGCCCCACGGTAATGCCCAGACCGGTCTGCACCGCTGACAAAAGGGCACCAAGAATTGCACCGGCGATATATTTCTCAGTCGGTACGTTGCCGCCCGTGATGCCTTCCACCATGGATGCCAGGGCCTGGCCTTGCGGCGCCGGCAACTGGTCGGAGCCAAGGCCCCAGGCTTCATGAAGCAGGAAGATCAGGCCGATAATGACGATCGGGCCAAGCCAAGCGCCAAAGAACTGCCCCATCTGTTGCATACGCGGCGTTGCACCCACCAGATAGCCCGTCTTCATATCCAGCATCAGGTCGGTTGCCTGGCTCATGGCCACACAAGTTGCAGCCCCCACGGTAATCGCAGCAACGATCGCTTGTGTTGTTTCCATGCCGCCAAAGCTCTGGGTAATAACGATCAGAAGCGTCACGGCAATGAGCGTCATGCCCGAAAGTGGTGACCAGTTGGTCCGACCGATGGCTTCCGACAGGATGATGCCTGCCATCCAGATCCAGACAGTACCAAGAAGCCCCATCATAAGGCCTCTGACAATGCCAACCTCCTCTGCTGACGTGATCGCCATGATTGTCAACAAAATGGCCGCACCGATAATACCCACATAAAGCAGCTTGATCGGCATCTCATCACGGCTCATGGCGCTTTCCACCTTGGCGGAAGATTGCATCGACGAGACGGCAGACCGGATGAGCGGAAATGCGAACATCACGCCAATCACCGCACCGCCAATCAGCATGCCAATACCCGTTGGCCGGAACAGGCCAAGGCGCAGGTCGCCCGGGTTACCTACATCAACACCAGCAACAGGCATGTCAAACCAGTTCAGGAGCGGTGCCAGCACAAAGTAACAGACATAGCCGCCAATAATGAAAGCCACCCCGCCCCTGCCGGCAATAAAGCCCACACCGATGGTCATCAGGGATACATAGAAGGTGCCGTTGAAGTAGCCCGGCAGTCCAAGCTGATCAAACAGAGGCCAGTTTTCAAACCCGGTCGACAGGCTGATCACATGAACCGCCCCGGAAACAAGCATGGCGATAAGAAGTAGCTTTGCCTTCTCAATGCCCGCCCCCGGTGACTTGAGGATGGTGGCAACCGCCACTCCGCCTGGGTAGGTCAGGCGCTCGAAGTCGATCATCTGCTTCCGCAGCGGAATGATGAAGGCAATACCAAGGAACGCCCCCGCAATCGCGCCAAACGTCAGCACATAAGGGTTAAATTCTGTGCCGTAGCCCAGAATGAAAATGGCAGGCACGGAGAACATCATGCCCGATGACGCACCATTGACGGCACTTGCGACCGTCTGTGTGACGTTGTTTTCAACGATGGACCGGCGGCGCAGAATGCCGCGCAGGATACCGAAACCAAGGATGGCCGCGAGTTCTGATCCCTCAATGGAAAAACCCAGTTTCAGTGCTGCAAAGCCTATTGAAAGCGCAATGATAACGCCCAGAAAATAGCCTACGAGCACTGCTTGTGGTGAAAGCTCAGGGTATGCGCCGCGCGTTAGCGGCCCCTGGCTCACTGCAGTTTCTTGTGACACCTTAACCTCTCCCCCTCAGGTATTTCCCCTGAGATATTCATTTCTTTTTTGTCAGCTCTGCGCCTTCATTTGCTTGCCAGCCGCGCAAAACCAGCATAGCAGTAGCACAACAAGGGCGTTCAGGCGACCCAAACAATAACGTACAGCGACCAGATATGTCTGAAGTAGACACTACAAATAGCCCAGGGCTTGATCCCCGGTGGCTGCGCGAACGCCTGAAGCGTCACTTCAGCGAACTGGCGCGGCTTGCCTTGCCAGCTGTTGCCATGCGCATCGGTATCTTTGGCTTGGCGATGGTGGACACCGCCATGGTCGGCCACTATGCCACCGAACACCTGGCCTGGCTGAACCTTGCCAACCAGTCGGTCATCATGTTTGCGCTTGTGGTGGGTCTTGGGCTTCTGGGCGGCATCACGGTTTATACGGCCAATGCCATCGGCGCGGACGACAAGCGCGAAGCGGGCCGCGTATGGCGCAGGAATGTGCCATTCACCATTGCTGTTGGTATCGGCCTGATGCTGGCCGTCTGGCCCGCCGAATATTGGCTGACGCTTCTGGGTCAGCCTGACGTGAAAGCGTTTGAAGGCGGCAAGCTGATCCAGATTCTGGCGCTTGGGCTGCCGGCCCATATGCTGTTTGTCTGCTGCACCATGTTCCTGGAAGGCATCAAGCGGGCAGAAGTGGGCTTTTATGTCATGCTCGGCGCCAACCTTGTGAATGTGGCGCTCAACTATGTGCTGATCTTCGGACATGCCGGTTTCCCGGAACTGGGGGCTGCGGGCTCAGCCTGGGCGTCAACCGGCGTGCGCTGGTTCATGGCCTTCGCGGCGTTTGGTTATGTATGGCTGGCGCCCAGTGTGCGCGGCTATGGCCTGAGGAAACCTCACGGCCAAAAATGGCACGAGTGGCGAGACCAGCGCCACATGGGCTATGCATCCGCCGTGTCGTTGGCGGCTGAAGTCCTTGCATTCGGTGCGCTGGCGATCTTTGCCGGCTGGCTTGGTACCGTGCCGCTTGCCGCCCACGGGGTGGTTTTCCAAGTGGTGGGTGTGCCGCTGATGATGTCCATCGGTATCGGCGTGGCCGCCAGTGTGCGGGTGGGCATTGCCTTCTCGCGCGGAGACAAAGCCGACACAGCGCTGGCAGGGCTTTCCGGGGTGCTGCTGAATTTCCTGCTCACCGGCGCTTTCGCCGTTGGCATCTTCTTCTTTATCGAGCCACTTCTGGATATCTTTACCGATGACCAGCGCATCATCGCGCTTCTGGTGCCACCGGTGGTGATCTACTGCATTGCCATGATTTTCGATGCCAGCCAGATGGTGGCTTCCATGATCCTGCGCGGCTACCGGGAGACCTGGTGGCCCACCTATCTGCAGGGTTTCGCCTTCATCGTCGTGATGCTACCTGCCTGCTATATCATGGCCTTCCCCGTCGGCCACGGCTGGGCGGGGCTGATGGAAGGTATGTGCATGGGCGTCGTCACAAGCTGGATTTTGCAAATGGCCCGTTTCCGTTTTCTGGCGCGCACGCGTTTGTGACTGACCCGATATCGCGACAAAACCAAAAAAAATTTCAGCTTTTGTTTGCCATACTTTTACCCTTTTATGGATTCCTAATAAGAGTAAGGCGGAGTTTCAGCGCCAACGCGGGGAGAATTGACTGAAGCGGAGGAAAGTGGGCCATGTCACTGCGGCACCAATGCCGGAAAAGAAAGATCATGTTGTCAGCAAGTCTAGTGACGGCAGTTTTTTGGCTGCCCAATGCGGCACATGCCACTTCCCGAGGCCTAGATCTCGCCGATCGGTTCAACAGCGCAATTGAGGCCGTGCAGCAGGGCATAGACCTTATCTGGCCCGGTGACCTTGATAGTGAACAGATAAATGCTCGCATGGGCGTCGGTTTCGGGTGGGTACCGGACTATATCGGTTCTGACAACTACCGTTTTCGTGCCCTACCGATCCTCGATGTCCGCTATAAGGAACTCTGGCGCCTGAGCGGAAGCAAGATCACCTATACTGCTTTCAAGACAGACGGGCTGGAAGTCGGCCCTCTTGTCAACTTGCATTTCGGCAGGAAGGAAAGCGCCAACAAAGCACTGACCGGCCTTGGGGACATTGGCACCACCCTGGATGTCGGCATATTTGCGCGCTTCAAACATAAGGGCCTGCTCGTTGAAACAGACGTTCGGCGTGGCATCAGCGAAGGCCAGGGCACCCTTGCGCGCCTGACCGCAGCCCACGGGATATACCAGAATGGCAATTTTGGCGCGAGCCTCGCTGTTCGGCTGCAATATTTGTCCCAAAAAGGCATGCAGACCAATTATGGAATCACCCAAAAACAGGCTGACGCGTCCCGTGCTGGCTATGATCCCTTCCGGGCTTCCGCCGGACTTTCAGACATGTCCGTAAACATCATCGGCGCGTACCGGTTGACAGAAAAAGCCCGGCTGATGAGCCTTGTCTCGGTTGGTCACCTTCTAGGCGATGCCGCCAATAGCCCGCTGGTGACAAATGGCACAGGATCACCCTTGCAGGTCATCGCCGGTGTGGGCCTGATGATGCAGTTCTGATAAACCATCATTTTCATCCCTTTCTAATGCTCAGGTGACAATCGCGCTCATCTCGTGCTTATATCGCCTGAACCATAGTAACCAGCGATCAACGGTGGGGTTTATGCGCTTCTCCCAAATCATTCTGTGGCTGTGCCTGATGCTAGCGGCGGCCCCAGCCTTTGGTCAGGCCGTTGTGCTCCGGTCCGAGGATGTCCTGCCGCGCATAAAGGACGTTGCACCGGAGGCCTTCTATATCAACGGGCATGATGTACACGGCATGACTGATGAAATAGCCAATACCTATTATCCGCTGGGAGACGCTGCCAAATTTATGCTCGCACTCGTGGCCCTTCGACTGGCGGATAAGGGCGTCATAAGCCTGGATGAGCCCGTCGCCAAAGCAATGCCGGACCTTCTGGACTTCAACCCGTTTGAAGTGGCCATCACCCCCAGGCACCTCTTGTCGGAAAGCGCCGGGTTTGCGAAGCCGGTCACGGACATGAACGACGCACCACTCAACTATTACCTGATCAAGTCGCGGGGAGCAGGGCAGATTTCACTGCACGATCCCATCGGCTGGCGGCTTCTTTTGGCCTTCCTTGAAAGCAGAACCGGCAAAGGCGGCGGCCAGTTATTCGCGGAAGAGCTTCTTCAGCCTATGGGCATGCCTGACAAGGCCTTGATGCCGATCCGGTCTAGCGTACCCAACTATACCGATGTCCCGTTCACTGATGCAGCCATAAGGGGCGATGCCCTTGCCGCGTTAGCCAGGCTGCTGCTTGTCAATGAAGACGCTTCAGGCGCGTCGTTCCTTGCGCGGGAAACCCACGCTCTTTTGGTATCAGACCCCTTATGGCAGATGCACCCTATGGGGTTTGCAGCACTTGCAGGCACGCGCCGCCTGCAGTCTGGCAGCCAACAGTGGGTTGAAGTGGGCAGTTGCCGAACAGGCTTCGTGGCCATGGCTTTTCCGCAAGCAGGCATTGTCTATGTCCGACCAGAAGCAGTTGAGGGAGCAGACGGAAAACCACACGGCACCTGTAGTGGCAGTCGTTTCCGTGACATTGTACTAGCCAACGCGGCCGCTAACATCCCAATTTTCTGGGACCGCGACAAGGCAACCACGCAGGCAGAATCGCTGATTGAGCCCGAAGTTCTGGGTGGTCGCTACCAGTGCGCCAATGTATCCGCCTGGGTAAAAGAGAGGGTGGAAGGATCTGCCACGTGCAGGTTGAACGCCCGCGTGATCAATGACGGGTCAGTAAAAATAGACCTCAAATGGCCCGCCGGTGCGGGGTTCGAGAGTGGCGCACCCCTGTCACAGAGCTTCAAGCGAGTGGTTCCATACGCCTATCGTGGCAGCACGGCAGAACCAGCGCTGATTTTCAGCCCATACCGCGCGGGCGGATATGCCTATATTGGCGACAAGGCCTATGTGCGAGTAGGCGTGCTGGGATACTTCCGCACCATTGCTGGAAAATATATCCCCTTGATGATCGTTATCCTCCTTACAGGCGCACTGCATATCCGCAGCAAAACCTCCGTGCAGTGGCGGCGCTTTGGCTGTCTCGCGACTGCAGGAGCGTTTCTGGTGGGCTTTGGGCTTTATGCCGAATGGCACTGGTGGCCAACCGTCCTGTATGACATGCAGATGCCGGGGCTTATTACGCTCTGGCGGACGGGGCTTAATGTTGGGCTGATGCTCCTGCTGGCTCTGCCGATGCTGTCCATGACATTCATTCGGCAACAGAATATGCCCGAACGGGGGTTCGCGCTGCTGTTCGCCGGGCCTCACCTGGGGCTGATGTCACTCGCCGCGATTAGCCTCTTTCTGACCACCATTATCTGGGGGATCGCGGGCACCTTCACAGCCTATTGATTTCTCCGTCTGGTCACTATAGGGTCCCGCTCATGACACAAACAGGTGCGTATAAACGAATGTGGCGAATGATCCGCCCGGTTTCCAAGGGAAGCCGGGTCCTTGTCATTTGGTCCAACCACAATTCGTTTACGGGAGTCGCGCACCATGACTGCGCCATTTGAATTAGCTAACAGATTTGATGTCCTTACATGGCGGCAGCCGCACGCGCTCAGCAACGTGCTGTCCCACTTTTCCACCAGCCAAAGCCAGCCGTCACGGGTAAGTACCGTAGCCCACAAGGATGGGACACTTTCGGTCATCATTGTCGTCAAGGAATTGGCCGAAGCGGAAGCCCGTGCTATCCAATCAGACTTGAAAGAAGACAAGCAGGTGCTGCGCGCCATGCTCGAGCATTTTGTGGGATAGATGACCGATTTTATTTTGACAGAGGACGAGATCAGGCGCCGGCTTGATCTGGTGGCCAAGGACTGCCCTCATGTGGCGGCGGCAGTAAAGCTTGTCGGCTATCCGGCAGAACGTCGCGGCACACAGGGTTTCCAGACCTTCATGCAGGTAATTGTGGGCCAGCAGCTTTCCGTCAAGGCAGCCGCCACCATCCGCGGTCGGGTTGAAGCACTGGTGGGAGACCCCTCAAATCCGGACAGCTACGACAAGGTATCAGACGAAGACCTCCGGTCCGCAGGCCTGTCACGGCAGAAAATCTCCTATGCACGGTCATTGGTTGACACGGTGCGTGACGGCACGCTGGATGTGGGCGCACTTCCGCACATGTCGGATGAAGACGCCATCAAGGCGATCACGGCAGTGAAGGGCCTGGGGATCTGGAGCGCACATATGTACCTGATGTTCTCGCTTGGGCGGCCTGACATCTGGCCGATTGGGGACCTTGCGGTGCGTGTGGGCGCGGGTCGGATCTTGGGCCACGCGGAGCGCCCGACGGAAAAAGAAGCCGAAGCAATAGGCAAACGCTGGAAACCACACCGAAGCGCCATTGCGCTTCTGGCATGGCATTACTATTCTAACGCCCCCGCCATTGGTGAATAAGTATCAGGAGACAGACATGAGCGAATTCAAAAAAGTGACGGACACGGTTTCTGTCTCCCCACAAATTAGCAAAGCGGATATTGATGCTGCTGCAGACGCAGGATTTACGCTGATCATCAACAACCGCCCAGACGGCGAGGAGCGCAGCCAACCCGCAAACGCCGATCTGGCGGCTTATGCAGCTGAGAAAGGCCTCAAGTGGGCCAGCATTCCGGTGGTTGGAGGCCAGCTAACCTTTGAATCGATCGAGATGATGTCAATGGCGCTCAAGGACGCCGACGGCCCGGTGCTAGCCTTCTGCCGCTCAGGCACCAGGTCCTGCACGCTATGGTCGCTTGCGCAGGCGCTGACAGGCGCGATGGATACAAAGGATATCCTGGATCATGCCGCCAAAGCCGGCTATGACGTTTCAGGCATGGCGCCCACGCTTGAACACCTCAAGCAACTGCATCACGGCTAGCGGTCTGCGCCCCTGACGGTATCTTCATAAATCTCGGCTCCTGGTCCATAAAGCTCCCAGACTTCGGAGCCTTCGACTACGCTATCCTGTCGGTGTTCCAGGCCAAGCTTGGTCAGGACATTCCGGCTTGCGTCATTACCCCGAAGCACGAAGGCATAAAGATCACGATCCGGCACCTGAAGGTCTTTCTTGCCTTCCTTTATGGCCGCCCGTCCGGCCTCAGTGGCCAGTCCCATGCCCCAAAACTCCTCCCGAAACCAATAGCCAACTTCTACGAAACGGCCGTCTTCGGTTGGTCGAAACAGGACCCAACCCAACATACCCTCTTTCGCGGCCATTGCCGGGTCTTTCCAGGTAACAGCATAGAAGAATTTAAGCCTTAGCCCGGCCCGCAGCCAGCTGATGAATTCGGTTTTTTCAGACTGCTCGTCCGTCGCTGTTTCCCTCGGGATAAAGCGCATCACATTGGGGCTTGAAAGCATCAACCACATGGCGTGGGCATCACCCTCTTCAAAGCGCCTTAAATAAAGCCTCTCTGTTTCAATTGGCTCATGGCTGAGCTTCAACTCGGCCCTGTCGTATGTTCCGGCTTGCGCCATAAATAATTCCCAACCAATCGTTCGGTTAAATAAAATCAAACGCCATCAGAAGGAATGTATATTCCTCTGCAACCTCACGGTAACGCTCGAACCGGCCGGATTTTCCGCCATGCCCTGCACCCATGTTGATTTTCATCATCAGCAGGTTGTCGTCGGTTTTCGTGGCTCGCAGCTTGGCTGTCCATTTGGCAGGTTCCCAATAGGTTACGCGCGGGTCATTCAGCCCGCCGGTTACCAGCATGGGCGGATAATCTTTCGCCTCGATGTTTGTGTAAGGGCAATAGCCTTGGATCGTCTCAAACGCTGCCTTGTCCTTGATCGGGTTGCCCCATTCGGGCCACTCGATGGGTGTCAGCGGCAGGTCAGCGTCCAGCATGGTGTTTAGCACATCCACAAACGGCACATGCAGCACGACGCCCTTAAACAAGTCCGGCGCCTGGTTCACCACCGCGCCCATCAGTTCGCCGCCCGCGCTACCGCCCGAGATGCTGATGCCGCCCTTCGATGCGTACCCTTCAGTTTCCAGGTATCGGGCCACATCGACAAAGTCATTGAAGGTGTTGGTGCGCTTCTCCAACTTGCCGTCTTCGTACCAGCCATAGCCCAGCTCGTCCCCGCCGCGGATATGCGCAATGGCATAGGCAAAGCCGCGATCAAGGAGGCTCAGGCGTGTGGCGGAGAAGCCGGGGCTCATGCCAAGGCCGTAAGCGCCGTAGCCATACAGATGCAGCGGCGCGCCCTTTTTCCAATCTTTCTTGTAAACAAGGCTGACCGGCACCTCAACGCCGTCACGCACCGTTACCATCAGGCGTTCAGACGCATACTGCGATTTGTCGTAACCAGAAGGGATTTCCTGCTCTTTCCGGAGCGCCAGCGTACCTGCATTCAGATCATAGTCGAACACGCTGGGCGGTGTCACCAGGCTTGAGTACCCCAGGCGCACATGCTTCTGGCCAAATTCCGCATTTGTCCCGAGACCCACTTCATAGACCGGTTCCGGCATGCCGATATGGCAGCTGTTGCCGTCCGTGAACAGAAGGCGGATCTGGTCCAGCCCGTCCTGTTTTTCCTCCACCGCCAGGAAACCGTCGAACGCCTGCATGCCGGTAAGATACAGTGATGCGCTGCCCTCAAGCAGAAGTGACCAGTCCGCCGGGGCATCCACGGGCGCCTGATAGATGCTGAAATTCTTCTGCTCGCCATTTGAGCGGATATAGAAATGCCCCGCCCCGTCATGATCGACCGTATAGTCATGGCCCGCTTCCCGAGCGCGAACCAGCGCTGGTGCTGCAGATGGATCATCTAGCGGTACAACAAGGTTCTCAGCCGTAACATGGTCAGCGCTTCTGATCACCAGATGCGATTTTGAGCTGGTGCGGCGGATGTGAACGAAGAAGCTGGTGTCGCTTTCCTCATAGACCTTGCGGTCTTCGCCACCCAGCGCGTGGAAATTCACAAGATAAGGCCGCCATTCCTTCGAGACCTTCACATAGTAAATGCCGCTACTGTCTGCCGCCCAGACAATTTCGCCCGAAGTTTCAACAATCTCGACTGCCAGCATCTCACCAGTCACAAGATCCCGCACGCGCGCCGTGAAACGCTCAGACCCGTTGGTATCGGTTGAGAAAGCCAGATATCGCCCGCAAGGGCTGACGGCCATGCCGCCCAGCTTGAAAAACTCATGCCCTTCGGCTTCCACATTTTCGTCCAGCAGCACATCCCATTCGGTCGCGCCTTTTTCCCGGCGATACCAGACCCGGTACTCGGCGCCCTTGGCAAAGGCCCAGCGATATTCATAAGCGCCATCCGCCCACGGCACGCTTTCGTCATCTTCCTTGATGCGGCCCTTGATTTCTTCGAACAGGGTGTCCGTCAGGCCCGCATGATCTTTCATTACGGTTTCGAAATAATCATTTTCCTGCTTGAGATATCCGAGAATATCCTTGTCCGTCACCTCAGGATATCCCGGGTCCTTGAGCCAGAAATAAGGGTCCTGAAACGTGATGCCGTGATGGCTGGCCTCATAAGGCTTCCGGGCTGCCATTGGCGGCTTCGGTGACGCGGGTGCTTTCAACATGGTTTTTGTCCTGACTGTCATATGAGTTTTCCAATAGGTAGGCTGCCCAAATCCCGCTGTAAAGGCCCACGGCAAAAGGTGCGACTTTCCTTGCAAAATGCCCCCCGCCCTGCCATGTAAAGCGCAGCTTGTTTTCAGTTGAAACTATAGGAGAAGCCGCCCATGTCCGATCATGCTGCCCGTTTGACCGCCCTTAGAGCAGAGCTGAAGGAGCGCGGCCTTGACGGCTTTATCGTGCCGCTGACGGACGAGCATATGAGCGAATATGTTGGCACCTATGCCCAACGGCTTCCGTGGCTGACGAATTTCACAGGCTCTGCTGGCAATGCGGCGGTGCTGCAGGACAAAGCTAGCCTGTTCATTGACGGGCGCTACACCATACAGGCGGCGGCAGAGCTGGACCCGGCGCTTTATGAGCATCATCTGTTTGAAAACTATCCCCTGCTGAAGTGGGTCGCCGACAATGCACCAGAGCATGGCGTGATAGGCTATGACCCCGAACTGACAACTATCGCCTGGGTCGAACAGGCCGAGCCTGCGCTGAAGAAAAAAGGCCTGAAGCTGGAAGCGGTTAACACCAATCCGATCGATGCCATCTGGGAAGACCGCCCCGCTGAGCCGCTGGCACCCGCCCTTGTGCATACAGCAGAGCATGCCGGCAAGTCAGCCGAGGAAAAGCGTGCCGAGATCGGCGAAAAACTGCGCGAGGAAGGCGCGGACGCAGCCGTCATCACCATGCTGGACAGCATCGCCTGGGCTTTCAACATTCGCGGCACAGACGTTTCCAACACGCCCGTTACCCATGCCTGGGCCATCCTGCATGCAGACGGCAGCGCCAATCTTTATATCGCGCCCGAAAAAGTCACCGATGAGCTTCGGGTGCACCTGGGCAATCAGGTTCAGATTGAACCCCGCAACACCTTCTATACTGCGCTCGCAGCCCTTGGTGGGGCGGGCCGCAAGATCCTGGCGGACCGGGACACCAATAACGCCAAGGTGTTCAATACCCTGCAGGTCAGCGGCGCAACCATCGTCGAGGGCCAGGACCCTTGCATCCTGCCAAAGGCCGTGAAGAACCCAACCGAGCAGCAAGGCAGCCGTGATGCCCATATCCGCGACGGCGCAGCCATCGCAGAATTCCTGCACTGGATTGAAACTGAAGCGCCCAAGGGCGGTATTGATGAGTTGATCGCTGTCGACAAGCTTTGGGCCTGCCGCAAGAAGCGTGACCTGCTGCGTGACAAAAGCTTCGATACCATCTCAGGCAGTGGCCCGAACGGCGCCCTCCCGCACTACCGCGTGAATGAAGCATCCAACCGCCCCCTCAAGAATGGCGAGCTTTATCTGGTGGACAGTGGCGGCCAATATCTGGACGGCACGACAGACATCACCCGTACCGTGCCGGTTGGGGACCCGACCGACGAGATGCGCGACCGCTTCACCCGCGTGCTCAAAGGCCATATCGCGCTGGCTACCACGCGCTTCCCGAAGGGCACCAGCGGCATGGCTCTGGACGCCATTGCCCGCCGCCCGATCTGGGAAGCGGGGCTGGATTATGATCACGGCACAGGCCACGGTGTTGGCGCCTTCCTGGGCGTGCATGAAGGCCCGCAACGCATCGCCAAGGGCGGCACCAGCGTGCCGCTGCAGCCGGGTATGATTCTCTCCAACGAGCCAGCTTATTATAAGGAAAACGCCTTCGGCATCCGGATTGAGAACCTCATCCTTGTCAAGCGGGTCGAAGAAGACACCGAGCGCGAGATGTATGAGTTTGAAAACCTCACCTGGGCACCAATTGATCGCCGCCTTGTTGACACCAAAATCATGTCGGACACTGAGCTTGATTGGCTGAACAGGTACCACACGCAGGTGTATGATAAGATTGCAGATCTGGTTGACGCCGACACGCGCGAGTGGCTTAAAGAAGCAACTGCACCAATTGAACGCGCAGCATAAACAGGCGAAATAGACAGATCGAGATCCCAGATGAACGCATCCCACCAGAAAGCCCCGCGCCATATCAGGCTACCGGCCAACATGGCTGGACGGGACTTTTTGCTGGGTGACCTGCACGGCGAATACGACCAGTTCGTCGAGGCCATGATGCGCGTCAAGTTCGACCCGGCGAAAGACCGGGTGATTTCAGTTGGTGACCTAGTAGACCGGGGCCCCAGCTCCTACGATTGCATGATGCTTCTGCACAAGCCCTGGTTCTATGCCACCCGCGGAAACCACGAGACCATGCTGCTGGACGCCCAGTTTGATGGTGCCATGGCCATGTGGATGGCCAACGGCGGCGAATGGTTCCTGGAACTGAGTGAAGACCAGAAAGACGACTGCACGACGCTTGCGCAGCGGATGCCGCTGGCCATCACACTGGAACTTAAGGACGGCCGAACCATCGGCGTCTGTCATGCCGAATGGCCAGGCGAAGACTGGAGCGTTGTTGAAGAGACCGTGTTCGATCTGTATCAGGTTCAGGCCATGCTGTGGGGCCGCCGCGTGCTCAGCAAAGGCAAGCCCCAGAGTGACCGCTCAGCGGTACTGACAGTGCATGGCCACACGCCGATCGACGCCCCCAAGAAGCTTGGGAGCGCGCTTTTCATTGATACGGGCTGTGTCTATGGCGGCACGCTGACGCTGGTGAGCGTCGAGCAGGCGCTGGCAATCACACCAGACGCCAAACCGTCTATCTTCAGTCGGCTTCGCGGACTTCGAAGTCGGTCGTGATCTCGGCCATCGCGCCAAGCTGCACAGACGCCGAACAATATTTGTCTTTCGAAAGCTGAATGGCGCGCTCAACCGCCCGCGGGTCCACATCAATGCCCGTGACAACAAAATGTGCGTGGATTTTGGTAAAGACACGGGGTGGCTCAGCCGCGCGTTCGCTTTCGAGCTCCACCCAGCAATCAGTAACTTTCTGGCGCGATTTCTTCAGCATCATCATCACATCGATGCTGGAACAGCCCCCCATGCCCAGAAGAAGCATCTCCATCGGGCGGATACCATGATCAAGACCACCATCGCCGGAGCCTGAATCCATCACCACGGCATGGCCGGAAGGCGACTCACCAATGAACGTCATGTCACCTGCCCATTTCACCCGTGCTTTTTTTGCTGTCATGATCATGCTCCCGGTATGGATTTAAAAATTTGGTTCTGCCGCTTTTAAACCATGCCGGGGCTGTGCGGCAACGGCTGTTCGGTGCAAATTCCTGTTAACGCTATCTTTATCCCTGAATTCATATAGTTAGACATGGTTAACGGTGGAGGCCAGGTGCCGTGCTGTATCATCTTTTATATATCAGCGAACTGAAGAGCGATGCGTCTCAGGACATGGATACCATTGTCCAGCGCTCCAGGGACTATAACAAGGACCATCATATCACTGGCGCGCTGTGGTTTGACGGCACGGTTTTTGTCCAGATGCTGGAAGGGGACCGGATGGCCCTCTCGGGCGCGCTGGCCCGCATCATGCGGTCCGATGCTCATCATAATTTCGAACTGGTCTTTTTTGAACCAGCCGCAGAACGCATCTTCTCTAATTGGTCGATGGCCTATTATCACGCGTCCAAGGACGAGCAGGACATCGTGAAGAAATTTGCCACAGACAATAGCTTCCGGCCGCGCAAGATGTCAGCCCAGAGCCTGATCACCTTCATGCGTTACCTCGAGATGGCGCGGCATGTAAGCGCCGCCAACAGCATCTAGACCTGTTCAGGAAAATCGGCTTCCGCATCACCCACTTGCCACTGGGGGTACTTTTTCATCACTGATTTGAAAAAGGCGCTTTCGGTGAAAGCCCGAAGCCAGCACCGAAGCGCCGGATAGGGCGCCGCGTCAAACCAGGGTCTGTCCACACCCGAGAACTGACGGATAAAAGGCAGGATGGCATAATCCGCAAGGCTCGCGCGGCTGCCGAACAGCCAGCCATGACCGGCGAGGCGTGTCTCCAGCTTTTCAAGAAAGCTTTCCGCCGCCTGCCGATGCGCAAGCGGGTCCACATCTTCGTACCGGGTAGCATACTTGAACCGGTCCAGATGGTGCTTGAAGTCGCCATCGTTTTCACGGATCAGCGCGAGCATGCCTTCAAGCGTACCCTCTTCGGGCGTCAACCAGCCATCCGGATCATTCTGCTTGAGCGCCCATAGCATCACATCGAGGCTTTCGTCGATCACCGTGCCGTCCTGCAACTGCAGCACTGGCACCGTGCCCTTGGGTGAAATCTCCAGCATGTGCGCTGGCTTGTCCCGGAGCACCACTTCCCGAAGCTTCACGGCTACACCGGCTTGCGCAAGCGCGAGCCGCGCCCGCATGGCATACGGGCAGCGGCGGAAGCTATAGATAATGGGGCGTTCCTCAGGCACTAATCCGCCTCAGCACTTTCGGCCTTGTCGCCCATTTTGTCACGGGGCGGCTTAGTGATGCCCACATGGCGTTCGCCACGTTTTTGCGCCAGCTCAATCTGCTTCTGGCGTTCCTTGAAGCGCTCTTTCTGCTCCGGCGTCGTCTCATCGATACACAGCGGGCAGCTCACGCCTTCCTCATACTCAGGCAGCAGCTTGGCGTCAGGGGACACGGGCCGGCGGCAGGCGCGGCACATGGTATAGTCGCCTTCCGCAAGACCGTGGCGCACAGACACGCGGTCATCAAACACAAAACAGTCACCTTCCCACAGGCTTTCTTCCTCTGGCACTTCCTCAAGATACTTCAGGATGCCGCCTTCAAGATGATAGACCTCCTCGTAGCCCTGCTCTTTCATGTAAGCCGTGGATTTTTCGCAGCGGATGCCGCCGGTGCAGAACATGGCCAGCTTGGGCTTATTCAGAACACTCTTGTTCTCTTCCGCCCATTTGGGGAACTCGCGGAAGGATTTGGTCTTGGGGTCCACCGCGCCCTTGAAGGTGCCGATGGCCACTTCATAGTCATTTCGCGTGTCCACCACCACTGTGTCCGGGTCGGAGATCAGGGCATTCCAGTCAGCGGGTTTCACATAGGTGCCCACAACCTTGTTGGGGTCCACGCCCTCGACACCCAGGGTCACAATCTCTTTCTTCAGGCGCACCTTCATGCGCAGGAAAGGCTCATCCGACGCCCAGCTTTCTTTATGAGTATAGCCGCTGATGGGCGGAATCGAGTGCAGGAAATCCAGCACCTTGCGAACGCCAGCCTCCGGGCCGGCGATCGTGCCATTGATGCCCTCGTTCGCCAGAAGAAGCGTGCCCTTCACATCACCCGCAAGGCACACATCCGTGATTGGCTGCTGCCAATCTTTAAAGTCAGGGAAGGCCGCGAACTTATAGAGCGCAGCCACAAGATAATTCGACATGTCTGTTCCATTCATTTCAGGGGACCGACGCGTAAAGCCGGGACCAAAACTGCGCGCCTTATAGCAAGTTTGACCGCCCCTGTAAAATCAGGAACACTTCGGTCAATTTTACATAAAAAAACCCTTTGTTTTCTTGAGATTAATAACGACTCGCCGTTGTCGATAAGGGTTGGCGGCCTGCCCGGCCCTTGCTATAGTCGCGAGATATTCAGATCCAGTCAGCGGCAAAGGAGGCTCGTCATGAAAGGCGACAGACAAGTCATTCAGCATCTTAATGTGATTCTCAAGAACGAGCTGACAGCCATCAACCAGTATTTCCTGCATTCCCGCATGCTCAAAGACTGGGGCATGAAAAAGCTGGCGGATAAGGAATACGAAGAATCTATCGACGAGATGAAGCATGCCGATGAGCTGATCGAGCGCATCCTGTTCCTTGAGGGCCTGCCGAACCTGCAGGACCTGGGCAAGCTGATGATCGGCGAAGACGTGAAAGAGATGCTTGAGTGTGACCTGAAAATGGAGCACACAGCGCACAAGGACCTGAAGGAAGCGATCGAATATTGCGAAAGCGTGCGCGACTATGTCAGCCGCGAGCTGCTGGAGAGCATTCTCGCATCCGAGGAAGAGCATATCGATTGGCTGGAGACACAAATCGGCCTTATGGACAAAATGGGGCTGCAGAATTACGTGCAGCTTCAAACGCCCGCCGCGGAGGACTAATCCCCGCGTTCAACATGCCGGTTTCAGATACAAAAAAACCGCCAAGGCGCGTGCCCTGGCGGTCCTTTTCCCCGTCGTGCCCGGGCTTTCCGCCCGAAAGCCACTTATTCTGCAGCAAGAAGACGCCGGTTCGGCAGCTCCTCTTCAACCAGGCCAGTCGCACAGTCGCGGCATGCGCCACAGCAAAAGCCGCTCCCCAGCGACATATAAGCTTCTTCAGCGTTGCTTACGCCACCTTCACGCACAGCTGCGCGGATTTCCCGGTCAGTATATCCATTGCAAAGACACACATACATGGTGCGATAAACCTTCTGCAATTGCGAACAATTCTTAGTATTACTATCAACTTACAATTCGCCCGTCAACAAAGAAATCTCCATATCCCATGCTGAGCGGGGGTTACACGCAATCAGGCCGGTGATCCAAACATGAAATTCAGTCGTATTTAATCAACCATAGGTATGTTATCATTGTAAAAACAATGCGGCAGCAGGATAAGCCTCATGAACGAACCATACCAAAGAAAGCCTTTTGATTTCCCCCAGGTGCCTCCCAGGGTTGACCTGAAAATGAAGGACGTTGCCGGGTCCGCCCTGGCAGAGAAGCTCAAGCTGTGGCCTGTATTGTGGCGCGACCTGCTGGATGAGGGCCAAGCCATCCCGGCCAAGTCAGACCTTCGTTTGCCCAAGCTCGCCTCCATCCTGCCAAATATCATCATTTTTGAACGGCTCGAAGATGGTGACTATACCTTGCGCCTTGCAGGCACCGAGGTAGAGGATTGGCTAGGCCGTAAATTGAAGGACACAAATCCCCTTTCACTGGTCCCGGAAATTCAGCGTCCACGCGTTAGGGCGGTGTATGACAATGTCATCGACCAGCCCTGCGGTTTCTATATTTCCGAAGTCCTCATGCTAAGTCGGGGCAAGAAAGCCCAGGTCACCACGCTGAAATTACCGCTGACCGATGACGAAGGCACAATCCGGTACTTTTTGGCCGTCTATCAATTCTCCGACGGCGAATATGTTGAAGGGCAGCCACCAAAGACCGTGGCTGAGCATCAACGCGTAGATCATATCGGCTATATCGATATTGGGTTTGGCGTCCCTAAAATGGCCGGTTAAAAAACACACCCCGCCACTATGGTGCCATTTCCCTGCCGCAATTATCGGTAGAATAAAGCCTGCGGCCTTCTGATGACCTAAAAGCTTCATCAAAGGCCGCTAGGAATTGTCCTGAAGACGGGCCCACCCTGGCCCGAAACTGGTCATTCGGCAGCGCGAAAAACGGTAACGCGCTATGGGATTAACGGACACATGCCATTTGATATTCACAACCTGAAGCCAAAGCGGATTGCCCTCTTTTCCGGCAATTATAATTATGTGATGGACGGCCCGGTACGAGCGCTCAATACCCTTGTCGCCTTTCTTGAAGAGCAGGGCATCGAGGTTTTGGTCTTTGCGCCAACAGCCGCCAAGCCTGCCTTCAAGCACAGTGGTACACTGGTTTCAGTACCGTCTTTTGCGCTGCCCGGCCGCAGTGAATACCGGGTAGCCCTGGGGCTGCCCCGAAGCGTTCGCAAGCAGCTTGAGGCCTTTGACCCACAGCTGATCCATCTTGCCGCGCCAGACCTTTTAGGGTGCGGCGCGCTCAAGTGGGCGCGCAAGCACAATGTGCCTGCCGTCTCGTCTTTTCATACCCGGTTTGATACCTACCCACGCTACTATCACCTTGGCTGGCTGGAACCGCTGGTGCGCGCCTTCATGCGCCGTTTCTACAAACGGTGCGAGCAGGTTTATGTACCGTCGGAATGCATGCGCCAGATTCTGACAGAACAGCATATGGGGGAAGATATCCGCCTGTGGACCCGCGGCGTTGACGCAGACCTGTTTTCACCAACCAAACGTGACATGGCGTGGCGGCGCGACAACGGCATCGCAGACGATGAGGCCGTGATCGCTTTTGTTGGCCGCCTGGTTTTGGAAAAAGGTCTTGGCATTTTTGCCGACACGCTGGATGAACTGAAGAAACGGGGTCTGAAGCACAAGGCCTTGATAGTTGGCGACGGACCCGAGCGCGAACGGTTCGCCAAGCGCCTGCCCGACGCCGTTTTCTGCGGGTATCTGCAGGGCGAAGATCTGGCTCGGGCCTATGCCTCCGCCGACATTTTCTTCAATGCCAGCATCACCGAAACTTTCGGCAACGTAACCCTTGAGGCGATGGCATCAGCCGTGCCTGCCGTGTGTGCAGATGCCTCTGGCAGCCATTTTCTTGTGCGGCCCGGCGAAACAGGCTATCTGGTGCCACCCGGCGATGTATCGGCTTTCGCTGACAGGCTTGAGGACCTGATCGCCGACGAAGGCCTCAGGGCCGGCATGGCAAAAGCGAGCCTCGCGGACAGCCGAAAATTTTCCTGGAACGCAGTGCTGAACGCTCTGCTGGACAATTATGAACAGGCGATTGCCCACTATTGGGCAAAGAAACGCACCAACGCAAAGGTCAGCCGGGGCGCCCGTCTCGCAAAATAGAATATCGTGTCCCAAAGCCCGTTAAAACAGATCGAAAACCTGCTCGCCAGTATCAAGGCCAGGCCAGGCTTCACGCTTGTGCTGAAGGTACTGCAGATGTTAGCAGTCGCTGGCGTGCTTCTGTTCCTGTCCGGCAAACTGGGGCATATCGGGTGGGACAAAGTGATGGCCAGCTTGCCCACCACACCCTGGTTCTATTTCTTCTTCACCATCATGTATCTGGCCTACCCGATCGCCGAGCAACAGGTGTATCGCCGTATCTGGCCCGGTGAGACAGAGCCTGAACTGGGTGTTTTCCTGCGCATGCGCGTCTATAACTTCGCGGTTCTCAGCTATGCCGGGGAAGCCTTTCTCGGCCTTTGGGCACGGAAAAACCTGAAACGCAAAAGTGGCCTGATCTTCTCCAACATCAAGGACAGCAATATCCTCTCGGCGCTGGCATCAAACAGCTTTACCATCTTGCTGCTTCTTGCCTTGTTCTCAAGCGGGCAGCTGCACCTGATTACCGATGCAGATGCCGACTTCCGCTACTATCTTGGCTTGGCCGTGCTTGTGGGCATAATACTGGTCCCCACCGTCATTCATTTCCGCAACCACCTGATTGCACTGGACGGCAGCACCGCCAAAGCCGTTTTCCTGACGCACCTGTCCCGCCAGGTCGTGGTCCTTCTAGCGCAGGTGGCCATGTGGGCCGTGGCTGTGCCTGAGGTGCCGATGAGCGCCTGGCTGCTGCTGTTGACCGCCCAGATGGTACTGACACGCGTGCCTTTTCTGCCAAATACAGACCTGTTATTGGCAGGGCTTGGGATAACACTGATCGGGTACCTGGCGGCCCCTGAAGGCAAGCTCGCAGGCATGTTTTTCGCCGCAGGTGTGCTTTCACAGGCTTCAAATCTAGTGGTTTTTGCACTGGCTTCCCTGCCAAAAACTGCATTGCGCAGGCGCGCGCGTACCGAACAGGCCTAACCCAAGGCTGTTTACCAATTCTTTGAATAAAGTATGATAGCTTCGCGACTCGATTAGAACGAGCGTTTGGATAGGATATACAGTCTTGCTGAAGCTGGATCATAGCATCCTGCCCCCTGGCACGGAATTCGGTGAATTTACAGTTCACGGTGGTGCAGACCTTGCGGGCAAGAACAAGATTGCCGATTTCTTCTATGATTATTGGCTTTCCAAGCATGATGGCGACCATTTGCCATGCCGCGCCGACATCAGGCCCACCGACATGCGCCAACATCTGGATCACCTCGTGATTATGGATGTCGGTCGGGACAGGCAGCCCTTTTCGCTTAATGTGCGGCTGATCGGCACCCATGTTGCCAATTTCTATGGCGAGATTTCCGGCAAGGACATCAATGAGATGACCAACCAGATTGCCGCCGCACGCATCTATCACACCAGCGCCCTGGTGCTGGAGCAAAGCCTGCCACAGCTCTGTATCACGCCAGCCGTTTCACCTGACCGCCAATATCTCGAGGCCTACGCGCTATATCTGCCGCTTTATGACTCGTCCCGTGAAATTGAGAAAATACTCGTCGCCGTCGATGTTGCTTCGAAGCGTACAGGCCGTTCCCTCTCGGTCTGAAAAGGGCTGAATTCTGTTGGAAATCAGCGGCAAAAATGCTTAACTGACCAAAGAGTCAGGATTGTCCGTTTGATCGGGCACCGACCTCCGGTTTATGACACAGTGGAACCCTGCCTGCGGGCGGGGGTTTTTATGTCTGCAACAGGGGATTCAGTCGGGTATTCATATGATCGAAGGTAAGGATCTGGTGTGACAGTTAAAGCGATCAAAGGGGCGATATTTCACCTGCTGGACGACCCGGAAACAATCGGGGCAGACCAGGCGATACAGTATTTCGCCGATGGCATGCTGATCCTTGAGGACGGTTTTGTGCGTGCCTGCGGCAAGTGCGCGGACCTTGAACCCGGGCTGGACGCTGGTACGGAAATTGTGGATCACTGCGGCAGCCTGATCATACCTGGCTTTATCGACACCCACATCCACTTCCCGCAGCTGGATATGATCGCTTCCTTCGGCGAACAGCTACTTGACTGGCTGGAGCGCTACACCTTTCCTGAAGAAGCCAAGTTCGCGGACCCAGCCCATGCCGACGAATGCGCCAAATTTTTCCTTGAAGAACTGCTCCGGAACGGCACCACAAGTGCACTCGTATACGGCACGGTCCACAAAGAATCCGTCGATGCCCTGTTTGGGGCCGCCTATAAGCGCGGCATGCGGATTGTAGCCGGCAAGGCACTGATGGACAGGAATGTACCCGAAGCGGTGCGCGACACGGCCGAAAGCGGGGACCTTGACAGCCGAGAGCTGATCGAACGGTGGCACGGCAAAGGCCGCCTCGGGTATGCTGTGACGCCTCGTTTTGCCCCTGCCTGCTCCGATGACCAGCTGACCCGCGCGGGCAAACTGCTGGCGGAAATCCCGGACCTGTTGATGCATACCCATATGGCGGAAAACACCAGCGAGATGGACTGGGTGAAAACCCTGTACCCAGACGCAAAAGACTATCTGGATGTCTATGCCAAATTCGGCCTGCTGACCAACCGTAGCGTCTTCGCCCACTGCATCCATACGGGGGGCGACGCCTTCCAGCGCATTGCAGAGCATGGCGCCGCCGTCAGCCACTGCCCGACATCGAACCTGTTTCTTGGGAGCGGTCTCTTTAATCTCAGGGAAGCGGAGAAATATGGCGTCAAGGTCGGCCTCGGCACTGACGTGGGCGCAGGGACCAGCTTCTCAATGCTGCAGACGCTCAACGAAGCCTACAAGGTAAGTCACCTGAAAGGCCACGCCCTTGACCCCTATAAGTCTTTCTTCCTTGCCACCCTTGGCGGTGCACGCGCACTGAATATGGCGGACAAGGTGGGAAATTTCGAAGATGGCAAAGAAGCTGATTTCATTGTCCTCGATATGGCCGCCACACCGCTTCTGAAACGGCGGCTCAAAACCTGCACCTCTATCGACGAGACACTTTTTGTCCTGTCGATGCTGGGTGACGACCGCACTATCAGTCACACCTATATCGCGGGCGAGTGCCGCTACTCAAAATAAGTGCCGAAAATAAGTACAAGGCATACATTGCCCCTTTTTCAAGTTACGTTATAGTGAACCTTTGACCACTGCATATGGGCGGGAATATAGTTGTTCACTGCATTTGCCTTACTTTCGACTGTTCTTTTGCAGTCTGCAGACGCACCCCCAACGCTCGAGCTCTATACCGAGCATAACCCGCCCTTTACCTACAAACAGGAAGAAACCGGGGAAATCGGTGGCGCCACTATGGCAGTCGTCAGGGAACTCATGCAGCGCGCAGACGTCCCCTACTCAGTGGAGCTTATCCCCTGGAAACGAGCCTATTCCCAGACTCTTCGCCAGAAGAATGCCTGTGTGTTTGGTATGAACCGCACACCTGAACGCGAGAAGAAGTTCCTTTGGGTCTCGCCGCTGTTTGAAGGCCCCTGGTCCTTTTTCAAGCGGCCCGATGCCGCGATTGAGCTAACGTCCCTTGCCGACGTGGCTGCCTATAAAGTGGTCGCAACAAGTGGCTATGCCTCCGCGCTGGCGCTTCAACAAACCGGACACGAGAAAATCCTGCTGGCAACCAGCAACGAACGCGCGATGCAACTGCTGTTTCATGGCCGCGTGGACCTGATGATGATCGGTGACTTTGAGGCGCCCTATGTGGCAAAAACGGCAGGCCTGCCCACTCCGACAAACGCGATGCAGTTCATGGAGGCCTTTACCGGCATGGGGTGTAATTTGGATACCGATCCATCGATCATTGCCAAGCTGCAAGCCGCAAACGCGGGAATGGCGGACTTTCGCAAGAAAACCTACAGCAATGTAGGCAATTGAATTCCTTTCTCCGTCCGGCGGCGCGGGCACAGGCTGACTGCTTAGCGTCTGGTATCGCAGTCAAAAAAAATGTAAGCTGATAGCTCGGTGGGTCGACAACAGCCGGAGCACTGTGTGTTCTCTGCCTTTGTTTTTTCTGCAATAGTGATCGCTGCTGATCCAGTGGCTGAGCCCCCGCGGCTGACACTTTATACCGAGCATAATCCACCCTTTAATTACAAGTCTACGGACGGCCATAAAATTGAAGGGCTCGTTTTCACCATTGTAGACGAAATGCTGAAACGCGCCAATGTGAACTATCGGATTGAACTGCTGCCCTGGAAGCGTGCCCTGGCCTTGACCCAGCAATCTGCGGACAGTTGCCTGTTTGGTATAGACCGCACGCCAAAGCGCGAGGACAAGTTCCTTTGGGTCTCCCCCCTCTATGAAGGGCGATGGGCCTTCTTCAAACGTCCGGACTCCACCCTGGAGCTTGAGACGCTCGACGATATCGCCCCTTATCAGGTGGCAACGGTTTCCGGATACGCTTCTGCGATTGCACTGAAGGAAACCGGTCATGAAAAAATCCTGAGCGCAGGCACCAATGTGGATGCCTTGAAGCTTCTGTTCCACCGCAGGGTGGATCTTCTGCTAACCGGCACGGTCGAAATTCCCTACATCGCACAGGAAGCAAAAACGCTATTACCAGTAGAGGTCCTCTCCTTCAAGAAAGTGTATACCAGCATGGGCTGCAGCCTGAAGACTGATCCTGAGCTGGTGAAGACGCTTCAACAGATCAATGACGAAATGGCTGACTTCAAGAGACAGGTCATGGGACAGGGCACTCCGGCAGATTAAATCTCCAATGTGACCTGCTCGCTTGCCTTCAGGTGGTGTTCCACGCAGTTGTCATCATCCGCGATCCTGTCGATCACCAGAAAATCACTGACATCCTCAAGCGCGAGCGAGAAATGATGCCAGGTGCCGGCATGATAGTTCACACCTTGATCGCCGCTTGCCAGAAAGGCCCGCATTTCCCCCGCGTCGAACGGCCCTTTTGGTGCCACCACCACCAAATAGGGGCGTGCGGAAAGCGGCACAAACGCCTGTGACGACTTTGGGTGATATTCCATCACCTCAATCATGATCGGCATCGGAAGCGGTGCCGAGCGAAAGATGCTGATGCCAGCCTTCGCACCGTCCGTCGTTACATTGATGGCCGCCAAATCATGAAAGCGCGTGGTGTTGCTGTAATTGATTGTGCGCTTTTCGGCATCATCAGACGCCTCGATTACATCGCCAAAAGGCGCAAAAGCTTCACGTGTCAGCGGTTCGACCTTTAGTTTGCGCATGGCTTACCTTCTCGCTCCGTCCTCGATCCACTTACCAAGAAGCGCGCGTTCCTCGTCCGTCATACCCGTCTCGTTGCCAAGCGGCATGATATCGGACATCACAGCCTGCTCCATGATCTTTGGCGCATATTGCACCACCTGGTCAGCCGTATCGAACATCACCCCGCCCGGTGCTTCCGGGAAGAACTCGTGGCTAGGCGACGCCGCGTGGCACATATTGCAGTGCTTCCCCAGAACCGCCTGAACCTGACCGAACGTCACAGTCTCTTTCACCTCGACGCGACTTGCCTTTTCAGCCTCTGCGGCAAAGAAAGCGATGGCGAGGAAAAGCACCACCGAGGCCACAACAAGCGCCGGGCTTGTCTTGCCCTTGTGGCGCAAGTTGAAGAAATGCCGCACCATCACACCCACAAGGCCAATGGCCGCCACAACCACCCAATTGTAAGGGTTCGAAAAGGTCATTGGATAGTGGTTTGAGATCATCAAAAACAAGACTGGCAGGGTCATATAGTTGTTGTGCAAGGATCGTTGCTTGCCCATCTGGCCAAGTTTTGGGTCCGGCGTCTCTCCCGCCGTCAAGGCGGCTACCACCTTCTGCTGGTTCGGGATAATCACCATGAACACATTGGCCGCCATGGCGGTGCCCACTATGGCACCAATATGGATGAAGGCCGCCCGGTCAGAAAAAATATGCGTCAGCGCATAGGCCGCAGCGGTAAGGGCCGCGAACCAGATGATACCGGTGAGCGTGTTGTTGGCGCCGATGGGTGACCGGCAAAGGCCATTATAAAACACCCAGCCGCCAACAAGGAAAGCCAGGCTGATACCGATTGCCTCAAACTGCGTCAGGTCCATCTTTGATTTGTCGATCAGGAACAGATCAGCGCCCAGATAATAGATCACGGCCAGAAGCGCAAAGCCGGACATCCAGGTGAAATAGGCTTCCCATTTGAACCAGTGCAGGTTTTCGGGCATCTGTTCCGGCGCAACGGCATATTTCTGTTTGTGATAAAAGCCACCGCCATGCACAGACCACAGCTCACCCGACATACCTTTCTTGGGCTCTTTCGGGCTTTCAAGGTGGTTATCCAGCCAGATGAAATAGAAACTGGAGCCAATCCAGGCGATGCCGGTGATGAAATGCAGCCAGCGAATGGCCAGATTAAGCCAAGGAGTAAAATCGAATTCCATCGTCCAGTCTTTCCTTCATACTTTATACTTTCTGGCAAACTACCTGTCGACCGCGCGGGCAGTTACAGATGCTGCAACAGCTGTGCGGCAACGGCGGCGGCGATGATTTCGGGTTCTTTGCCCATGACACCTTCAACCCCAATAGGGCAGATGAGCCTCAGCAAGTCTTCTTCCGCGATCACACGTTCCTTGAGCATGCGGTTTTCAAACCGCGCGCGTTTGGTCTTTGACCCAATCAGCCCGCAATAGCGTGCGTCACCGCGACCCAGTACCGCGGCCGTGATGGCGTAATCCAGCTGGTGGCTGTGGGTGAAAATCAGGAACAGGCTGCCTGGGGCTGCGCTTTCTACCACTTCGACGGGGTCGCGGTCTGTCACCCTTTCTGCATTTTTGGGCATAAAACTTGGGAACTCATGCACGCGCGCGTCCACCCAGGTCACCTGAAACGGCAGCTTGTGGATCGCAGCCATCACGGCCTTGCCCACATGCCCTGCGCCGAACATATAGAGCGGCGTCCGTGCCCGGCGGTCGGTCATCAAAGCCATGCGCTCAGTGAGCGGTTTTTTGGTGAGCCTCAGCGTCACGCTGCCGCCACAGCATTGTTCGAGCAAAGGGCCAAGCGCGTAATTCTGGCTAAGTTCAGTGAGCGCATCATCCGCCAGCAGCTTATGCGCCTGTTCAATAGCGTGATATTCGAGGTTGCCGCCACCGATGGTGCCCTGGATGCCGCGTGCGTCCACCCACATGACCGTACCCGCCTCACGCGGCGCAGAGCCTTTGGTCTCCTCGACAACAATCAGAACGCCATACTCGCTACTCACCGACCTACCCCTTAAGTGCCCGTACCGCCATCAGCACCTCTTCGGGTGTGGCAGGCGCATTGAGCTTTGGCGAAACCTTATAGTCACCCACAGACGCTACCGCATCGCGGATCGCCAGGAACACGCTGTTCGCCAGCATGAACGGCGGTTCGCCCACCGCCTTTGACCGGTGGATCGTGGCTTCCACATTGCGGCCTTTCTTATAGAGCTCGATATTCATCACTTCCGGCCTGTCGCTGCAGGCCGGGATTTTGTAGGTGCTGGGGGCGTGGGTCTTTAAGTAGCCCTGCCCGTCGAACACCAGTTCCTCAGTCGTCAGCCAGCCCATGCCCTGGATGAAGCCACCCTCGATCTGGCCCTTGTCGATCGCCGGATTGAGCGACCGGCCGGTGTCATGCAGGATGTCAACTTGAGTAACCTTATATTCGCCGGTGAGCGTATCAATAGTGACCTCGGATACCGCCGCACCATAGCAGAAATAAAGGAAGGGCCTGCCTTTGTGGGCCGTGCGGTCATAGTGGATCTTGGGCGTTTTATAGAAGCCGGTGGCCGAAAGTGACACCCGGTTCAAATAGGCCGCTTTGGTCAGCTCCTCAAACGCCAGTTCGTTGTTTTCCACGTAAACCTTGTTGTTCCTGAAGGTCACCCGATCAGTCGGGCAGCCGTACTTTTCAGCCGCGAAATCCACAAGCCGTGCCTTGATCTTGCGCGCAGCATCCAAGGCCGCCATGCCGTTAAGATCTGACCCACTTGACGCCGCCGTCGCCGAAGTATTGGGCACCTTCGCGGTCGTCGTGGCGGTGATTTTGATCTTGTCCACGTCGATCTGGAATTCTTCGGCCACCACTTGGGCGACCTTCACAAACAGGCCCTGCCCCATTTCCGTGCCGCCGTGATTGAGGTGCACGCTGCCGTCGGCATAGACATGCACCAGCGCCCCCGCCTGGTTAAGGTGGGTCGTGGTGAAGCTGATGCCGAACTTCACGGGCGTCAACGCCATGCCTTTCTTCAGCACCGGGCTCGCGGCATTGAACTCCCGGATCGCCGTCCGGCGCGCCTTATAGTCGGCGCTTTCTGCTAGCTCAGTGATCAGCTCGCCCGCTATATTGTCCTCAACCGTCATACCGTAAGGCGTGGTGTCCCGGCCTTCGCCGTAAAGGTTCGCAAGCCGGACCTCATTGGGGTCCTTGTCCAGCGCGCGGGCGATATCGTCGATGACATACTCGATGCCAATCATGCCCTGCGGGCCGCCGAAGCCGCGGAAGGCGGTGTTCGACACCGTGTGGGTTTTCAGGCGGTGCGACCTGATCGTGCTGTCCCCAAGGAAATAGCAATTGTCTGCATGGAACATGGCGCGGTCGTTGATGGCAGGCGACAGGTCGGTCGAGCGGCCACAGCGCGAGGCCATCTCAATCTCGACGCCCAGGATAGTACCGTCATCGTCGAAGCCGACGTCATATCCATATTTGAAATCATGGCGCTTGCCTGTCATGACCATGTCGTCGTCACGGTCGAGCCTGAGTTTCGCGGGCCGCCCGGTCTTGACCGCCACAAGCGATGCCATGGCCGCAAACATGGCCGGGTGCGTTTCCTTGCCGCCGAAGCCGCCGCCCATCCTGCGCACTTCAACCGTGACAGCATTCGTCGGGCGCCCCAGCACATGGGCCACCAGATGCTGCACCTCGGATGGGTGCTGGGTGGAGGAGAAGACATGCACGTCGCCGTCTTCCTGGGGCGTCGCGAACGCAATCTGGCCCTCAAGATAGAAATGGTCCTGCCCGCCGATGCGGAAACTGCCCTGAAGCCGGTGGGGCGCGGCCGCGAGCGCCCTTGCCGCATCACCCTGCCCCATGGTCTGCATGGGTTCAATGGTGCTTTCAGCCTCCAGCGCGTCATCGATGGTGATCAGCGCAGGCAGTTCCTCGTAGGTCACATCCACCAGCTTCGCGGCAGCGCGGGAAAGGTCAACGCTTGTGGCGGCTACGGCGAAAATCGGCTGGCCAACATATTCCACAAGGCCTTCCGCGAACAGTGGATCATCGCCCGCGAAGGCGCTGACGTCATTGTGACCGGGAATATCTTCAGCCGAAATCACGCAAGCCACACCTTTGGCCGCCTTCACCGCGCTAAGGTCCATTGCTGTAATGCGGGCGTGGGCCTTCTCGCTCATGGCCACATAAAGATGCAGCAGGTCCTTCGGCTCCGGCAGGTCGTCAATATAGCGCGCCTCGCCAGAAACATGCTTGTGCGCGCTGTCGTGGCGTAGCTCCTTGTGCACGGCACCCTTGATATCCGAAAGCATATCAGACATGCGCAAGTTCCTTATCACCCACCAGCCGCGTCGCGATGTCTGTCGTGGTCTCAAGATAGGCCCGCATCAGCAGGTTCTGGGCCACTTGCATGCGGTATTCGGCACTCGCCCGCATGTCGGAAATCGGCGCATAGTCCTGGCGCATGGCCTTCATGGCGGCTTCAACCGCTTCCCGGCACCATTCCTTGCCCACAAGGGCAGCCTCTGTCGCCGACGCACGCCTGGGGGTCGCAGCCATGCCGCCAAAGGCGATGCGCGCGTCCTCGACGATACCGTCCACGATCGTCAGGCCGAAAGCCCCACACACGGCGGAGATATCCTGATCGAACCGCTTGGAGATTTTGTAGGCCCTGAAGCGATGATTTTCTGACGGTTTCGGCACTTGCAGGCGCGCGACGAACTCGCCCTCTGTCAAATCTTGCTTGCCGTAGTCGACGAAGAAATCCTCAAGCGCGATGGTGCGCTCGATGTCACCCTTCCTCAGGACGAGTTGGGCGCCAACGGCGATCAAGGCAGGCGAACTGTCCCCGATGGGGGACCCGTTGGCGATATTGCCGCCTATGGTGCCGCTGTTCCTGATCTGGACGCTGGCAAAGCGGCGATACAGCTCACCCATGTCCGGGTAATATTTTGCAATGGCGCCCATACCGTCGGTGACGTTGACTGCTGCGCCGATCTCAATACTGTCTTCCGTCTCTACGAGGGATCGAAGCTCAATCACTTCGCCAACATAGATAACAACGTCGAGTTCCTTGTGCTGCTTTGTGACCCACAGGCCTATATCCGTGCCCCCCGCGAGGATCGTGGCGTCGGGGTATTGGGACAAAAGATCAGACAAATCGTCAATCAATACGGGTGCGAAATATTTTTTCTCCCGTCCAGTGACCTTGCTTCTGCTGGTCAACTCCAGTGTCTCGTGCCGCTTGAGCGCCATCAGCCCTTCGACCTTTTCCTTCAGCGCCATATGGTCCATAGGGACACGCGCTTCCTGCGCCCGCATCCCGGCCTCAAGGAGCGGGCCATAGCCGGTGCAACGGCACAGGTTGCCTGCAAGCGTGTCATTAAGCCTCTCGCGCGTTGCGGTAACACCGTCCTCATACATGGCATAAAGGCTCATCACGAAACCCGGCGTACAGAAGCCGCATTGGGAGCCGTGAGTATCCACAATCGCCTGCTGCACAGGATGCAGTGTGCCGTCAGCACGCTTCAGGCTTTCAACTGTAATCAGCTCCTTGCCGTCCAGCGTGGGCAGGAAAAGGATGCAGGCGTTTACCGCCCGGTAGCGCATTTCCTCGTCAACCACTTCACCAAGCACTACCGTACAGGCGCCGCAGTCGCCTTCCGCGCAGCCTTCCTTGGTACCGGTGCGCGCAAGCCGGTAGCGCAGGAACTGGAGCACCGTTTCCGTGGGATCGGGGTTCACAAGCTCATGCAGTTCACCATCCAGAAGAAATCTGACTGTGCCGTACATCAGGCCAATAACCCCCTAACTGCCGCGATAGGTGCTATAGCCAAAGGGCGAGATGAGAAGCGGCACATGATAGTGCGCGCCCGCATCCGCAACACCAAAACGGATCGGCACGACATCAAGGAAAGCCGGATCAGAAAGCCCGGTGCCGCGCGCGCGGAAATAATCCCCCGCTGCGAATTCCAGCAGATATTCACCTTTGGCGAAATCGCCCTCTTCCAGAAGCGGTGCATCCACCCGACCGTCATCATTGGTGACAGCTTCCTTAAGAAGCGTCATGCCATCAGGCTTGAGCGCATAGAGCTTGATATGAATGCCTTCGCCCGGACACCCGTTTGCCGTGTCCAGAACATGGGTGGTAAGCCTTCCCATATTGCCCTCGTGAAGTCAGTTGAAATTCGTCATGCTCAACCCTGACCGAAGAATCAGGATTTGTAAAGTAAATCATCGACACTTTTGACATGAAATTGTTGACAATCTTGGCAAATACGCGACAATCCAAGGGAATTTGGTGCCAAGAAAGCCCCTAAGGCACCGCTGAAGATACCGATAATGGATCACAATATTATGTCAAAGAGCACAGCCTTTACCGAAGAGGATGTCTGCAAAGCCATTCGTGACCGTGTGCTGGAACAGCGCCTGGCGCCCGGCACCAAGCTGACGGAGGATTCGCTTTGCTCCATCTTCGGTGTGGGCCGCACCACCGTCCGTCGCGCCTTTCTTTTGCTGACCCGTGACAACATTATCGAGCTGCAGAAAAACAAGGGCGCCGTTGTCGCAACACCGAGCCCCGAGGACGCCCGGCAGGTGTTCGAGGCACGCATGGTGCTTGAGCGCGCCATGCTGGAAAAGGCGACGGCGAACGCCACCGCCGATGACATCGCTCGCCTGCGTGCCCATCTGGCGGACGAAGAAGAGGCCCTAAAAGGCGCAGACATCGCCCGCTGGATCCGCCTGACAGGCAAATTCCATATCCTGCTATCACAGCTTTCGAAAAATGACCTGATGTGCAATTTCCTGGAGCAGCTGGTATTCCAGACAAGCCTGATCATCGCGCTTTATGGCCGCACAGGCACCGCCCCCAACTGCAAGGGCGGCGACCATGAGCGGCTTGTCGATGCGGTTGAGAACCGCAACGCGGCTGAGGCCGGCACTATCCTGACACGCCACCTGGAATCCATTGAGGCCCAGCTGGTGTTCGAAGCCCGGTCGGGTGATCAGGACCTGCACACAATTTTCGCCACCGCGAACGATTGAGGAAACGGCGATGACCGGCGACTATCCACGCGATCTTGTTGGCTACGGCCAGAATGTACCCCAGGCTTCCTGGCCCGGCGGCGCGCGCATCGCAGTGCAGATGGTATTGAACTATGAGGAAGGCGGCGAAAACTGCGTCCTGCACGGTGACAAAGGCGCGGAAACCTTCCTGTCGGAAATCATTGGCGCGCCAAGCATTGAAGGCGCCCGCCATATGAGCATGGAATCGCTCTATGAATACGGCAGTCGGGCTGGCGTATGGCGGCTTCTGAAACTGTTTGACTACCACGACATCCCGATCACGGTGTTTGCTGTGGCGACCGCGCTTGAACGACACCCGGATGTAGCACGCGCAATTGTTGCAGCAGGCCATGAAGTCTGCAGCCACGGCTATAAATGGATCAATTACCAGGATGTGCCAGAGGATGTGGAGCGCGAGCATATCGCCAAGGCGGTCGATATATTGACCAATCTGACCGGGGAACGCCCGCTTGGTTGGTATACAGGCCGCACCGGCCCCAACACCAGCCGCCTGGTGGGTGAATATGGTGGTTTTCTTTACGATTCCGACGACTATTCAGACGACCTGCCCTTCTGGAAGGAAATCGCGGGCGAGCCACAGCTGATCATTCCCTATACACTGGACGCCAACGACATGCGCTTTGCCAGCCCACAAGGTTTCAACTGTGGCGACCAGTTTTTCACCTATCTCAAGGACACATTCGACACGCTGCATGAGGAAGGCGAAACCCACCCAAAGATGATGTCTGTGGGGTTGCACTGCCGCATTGTCGGGCGCCCCGGACGATTCCAGGCACTGAAGCGCTTCATTGAATACGCCAAAAGTCATGACGCTGTCTGGTTCACCCGCCGGATCGACATCGCGCGCCACTGGCGCAAGGTTCATCCCTACAAAGGAACTGATGAAAGGTCTGGCGCATGACAAACATGAAGCTCAGGGCCAGCCAATGTGACAAAACAACCTTCATGGCGGCTTATGGCCATATCTATGAGCATAGCCTCTGGGTCGCGGAAGCGACGTGGAAAACAAACGATCCGCAAAACCTCGATACACTCGAAGACCTGTCCGCGGCCATGGCAGCCGTGGTGGACGGAGCAGACGAGGCCGCAAAGATGACGCTGATTTGCGCGCACCCGGATCTGGCGGGCAAGGCTGCGCTCAGGGATGAGCTAACAGCGGAATCCCGGTCCGAGCAGGCTGGCGCAGGGCTTGACCAGTGCAGCGCCGAGGAACTTGAAGAATTCACCCGGCTCAATAGCGCCTACAAGTCCAAATTCGGTTTCCCCTTCATTATCGCGGTGAAGGGGCTGGACCGGTATGACATTCTGGCCGCCTTCCGCGCGCGCCTCAATCATGACCGGTCGCAGGAGTATGATGCCGCGCTTGCGCAAATTCACAAGATTGCCCGGCTCCGCCTGGCCGACCTGACATAGTTTTGAGGATCAACCGATGACATGCACGGATTTTACCAAACTCGTTAATCTGGCGCAGCCACGCCTGGGCGCCAAAGTCACCTTTGCGACCGACGATTTCTTCGCCGACAAAGCGCGCTTGATCGACCCGTCGGACCCGGTTTTCATCCCCGGAAAATATGATGATAATGGCAAATGGATGGACGGTTGGGAAAGCCGCCGCAAACGCGGCATGGGCCATGACCATGCCATTGTCCGGCTTGGGCAGGCGGGCATCATCCACGGCGTGGATATCGACACCAGCCATTTCACCGGCAACTTCCCGCCAGCCGCATCCATTGATGCCTGCGTGGCAGAGGGCGATATACCGGGTGATGATGCAGCCTGGACAGAAATTGTACCTGCCACGAACCTCAATGGTGATAGCCACCATATGATCGCGGTCTCATCCGATCAGCCACGGACCCATTTGCGGCTGAACATATTCCCCGACGGCGGCGTGGCGCGCCTGCGCGTATTTGGCATGATGCACAAGGTCTGGGGCCAGGCGGACGCCGACAAATCCATTGATCTTGCAGCACTTGAGAACGGTGGTCGGCCCGTGGTGGCCAACAACGAGCATTTCGGTGTACTGGCGAACATCATGGCACCTGGAAAAGGCATCAATATGGGAGACGGCTGGGAAACCCGCCGCCGCCGCGAGCCTGGCAATGACTGGGCCATCATTGCGCTTGGCCACAAAGGAACCATTGAGAACATTCTGGTGGATACTGCCTTCTTCAAGGGCAACTATCCCAGCCATGTCTCGCTGCAAGCAGCGTTGGTGAGCGGCGGAACGGACGAAAGCCTGACGGTTGAAAGCCAGTTCTGGCCGGAACTGATGTCCAAACAGGACTTGCGGGCAGATGAGGAACACCCCTTCAAGCCAACAGCAGACCTAGGGCCCGTCAGCCATGTACGCATCAATATTTTTCCCGATGGCGGCATCAGCAGGCTTCGCCTGATAGGCAAACCACATCTGGATTAGGTGACCCGGCGTTCACCGCCCCTTCATCTGGACGCCATATCATCAATCTCCTGTTCGTGCGTTGTCATGCGCTTTGCTCAGCGTTATGGTAGCGACTTGACATGGTTAACAGCGTGATGGAGATCCCGGTGATCAGAGCAACCCACTTGTTGTTTGCGGCAGTTATTCTGGCGGCTTTCAGCCTGCCCGCCAGTGGCAGGGAAATCTTTATCACTGACAATAAGCTCGCCGCACATATGAAAGAAGCCAAACCAGGCGATATCTTTATCATCGCGCCGGGCCGCTACAGCATCAAACGCTATATCGAGCTGACAGCAAATGGCACAAAGGCAGAACCCATCACCGTCAAACCCTTTGAAGGCGGCAAGGTAATCATTGAGACCGCCGGCGCGATTGGCTTCAAGATCACCGGATCCAACTGGATCATCGAGGGGCTGGAGTTCAATGGAACCTGCGGCAATCACCAAGCATGTGAGCATGCGCTGCAGATCGCCAGCAAGGCCGATAACACAATTGTTCGTCGCAACAAATTCGTGGACTTCAACGCAGCAATCAAAGGCAATGGCGAAATCATCGATGGTCGCCAATATTTCCCAGACGACGTGCTGATCGAAGACAATGTCATATACAACACCACCCCGCGGAGAACCAAAACACCTGTGACGCCGATTGATGTGGTGGGAGGAAGACGATGGATAGTCAGAGGTAATTTCATCGCAGATTTCGCCAAGGCTGTAGGTTCGCCCGTCAGCTATGCAGCATTCTTGAAAGGCAACTCGGACCACGGCCTATTTGAACGCAACCTTGTCATCTGCGAATGGCGACACAGCGGCGGTGTCAGGCTTGGACTTTCCCTTGGCGGCGGCGGGGTGACTAACCCGGATTATTGCCAGGGCCGGTCCTGCAAGATTGAGCACTATAAGGGCGTGATCCGCGGCAATGTCATCATGAATTGCCCAGCCGATGTGGGTATTTACCTGAACAACGCTGCCAGCACCGAAATCACCAATAACACGCTGGTGAACACCGCGGGTATCGATGTGCGCTTCAACGGCAGCTTTGCCACCATCGTCAACAATGTGATCCAGGGCCGCATCAAGGAACGGGATGGCGGCCGCTTTCGCGAGTTCGGCAATGTCATCGTTGAGGATATCGAAGACATATTCCCGCGCGCTAGGTTTTACGACCTGACACCAGAGGATGCCGATGATCTTGAAGACGCAGCATTCGGTTTTGAAGGCCGGGATTATTGCACCGGAAAGCCGCTCGAAAAATGGGTTGGTGCCTTTGACCAGCCGATGAGCTGCAAGATTGCAGATGTACTCAAGCGCATTGGCGACGAACGATAACGGGCCCGCCCAACCTGTATAAAAAACACTTTCGTCGATTTTCCTGCTTTACCTCTGGAATCGCTCTTTCTAGAGTATCGCCATGATGGGGGAATTTCAAAAAGGCATCAGGAAAAACTGGCCGTGGCTGTCCATCGCAGCCGGCGCGGCCATTGTGCTCTTTGGAGCAGCCTATTGGTGGAATGATGCTCGACATAAGGCGCCCGAGGAAACGGCCTCCACGGAAACCGTAAAACTCAAAGCGCCGCTCCCGGATACAGACCTTGGCCGCCGCATCGACAATATGCTGGATAAAGGCGATTATCAGCGCGACTTGCCGGAAGCACCGAAACCCCAACAACGCCAGAAATCCAGCCCGATGCCCGTCTGGCTTGGCAAAGCCATCCTCTATACGCTGGTGGCGCTGGGTATTTTCGCCATCGCCGTGATGATATGGATTCTCGCCACCGGCAACACCAGCCCGAAAGCCAGAAACACTATGCGGCGAAAGCCCAGCGCAAAGCCACAAGCGCAAGCGACCGGCTCTCACGCCCTAGCGCAGCCCGCCTCTCTTGAAGAGGCTGAGCAAGCTGCGAAGGCGGGCAACTTCGGTGAGGCGGTTCGCATGCTGCTGGCCACTGCATTGATCAGTCTTGCCAAGCGCGAACTGGTGCGCCTGAGACCCTGGATGACCGGTCGCGAAATCGTCCGGGAATCGAAGCTTGCGACAAAGCCAGCCGATGCGCTGCATTGTCTGGTGGCCACTGTTGAAGCCTATGCCTTTGCCGGCCATGCCATTTCACAGCAGACCTATGAAACCTGTTTCCATCATTATCAATTGCTGATCGGGACCGGAAAGGGAGCGGTGTAATGCAGGCGAACACCAACCAGACAGCCCCCTTTTCCAATAGGGCCCTTTTCTGGATCCTGTTCCTGGGGATTCTGGCAACCCTTGGTCTGGCGGTCACATCCGTGTTCCAGGGAGACGGCCAGTATGAAACGTCTAGCGGCGCCAACAGCTTTTCCAAATCGGCAATAGGCCATGCCGCCTTTGCAAGTCTCGCTGAAAGCGAAGGCTGGCACATTTTGAAAAGCCAGAGCAACACCAGCGACAAACTTGGCGCAGACACGACACTCCTTCTTCTGGAACCCCAAGGCAACAACCGGTCGGGGCAAAGAATAGAAGAGTTGATCGATTGGGCCCCGATGCTGGTGGTACTGCCAAAACGGAGAGGCGCACCTCACCCCTTCAAGGCGGGATGGATCGGTGCAGAATTCCTGATGTCCGTGAACAGCCCTCAAAGGGTGGCAGGCTTTCTTGCTGAAGACATCGACGTACTAAAACCTGAAGAGGCCGTCAGTAACTGGCAGCACGGCTTTGACCCGCAGGCCACACCGGACATCGACAACCTTCAGCTTCTGAAATCCGACGCCGTCACGCCCATCATCTGGAACGAGCAAGGCATATTGTTCGGTCGGCTGAACAGGGAAGATGAGGAGGAGCCAGTCTGGATTCTGGCGGACCCCGACCTGATCGCAACACACGGCCTCGCGCGCGGCTGGAATGCCGCTCTGGCACTTGACGTGTTGCGCACGGTTTCAGAAGGACGCCAAGGCCTTGTGGTCGACGAAGTCATCCACGGCTTTCAACGGGATCCAAGCCTGGCGCGCGCCATGTTCAGCCATCCCTTTGTTTACGCCACTGTTGCCGCCCTTCTGGCGCTTATCGTGCTCCTTCTGGCGCTCACACGCAGGTTTGGGGCGCCCTGGCGACGGATGGCTGATGTGAATGACACCAAGGCTGTCTTCATTGAAAATGCTGCCCGTATCCTGCATATCGCGGAAAAAGAACAGGAAGCCCTTGTGCGTCTGGTCGACGACCAGGCGCTTGCTGTTGCGCAACACCTGAATGTACCAACCGACCTGGCCCGCAACCAGCTGGACCGGTGGCTGGACGAACAATCATCCAAGCGCGGGATCAACCCCGGCTTCACCACCATCAAACGGCGAATCCTTCGGGTGCGTGATGACGACGACACCAAAAGAAGCCGCCTTCTTATTCTTGCCAATCAATTTTACACCTGGAAACAGGAGATCATGAATGACACCAAGTGACATCAAGGCCGCCGGCGAAAGCCTGCGCTATAACGTGAAGAAGGTCATTGTCGGCCAGGACGACGCCGTGGACCTTCTGCTGATCAGTCTGCTTTCAGAAGGCCATATCCTGTTCGAAGGCGTGCCCGGTGTGGCAAAGACCCTGCTCGCACAGGCGTTCTCCGCCAGCCTCGACCTGAAGTTCGGCCGTATCCAGTTCACCCCGGACCTGATGCCAGGCGATGTGCTCGGCACCAATATCTACAGGTTCGAGACCAACGAATTCGCGCTCACGAAAGGCCCGATTTTCACGGATCTCCTGCTCGCGGACGAAGTGAACCGGACACCGCCCAAGACCCAGGCGGCGCTCTTGCAGGCCATGCATGAGCGTGAGGTCACAATCGACGGCACGGCCTACAGCCTTGGTGACGGATTCATGGTGATCGCGACCCAGAACCCGATCGAGCAGCAGGGCACCTACCCGCTGCCGGAAGCCCAGCTGGACCGGTTCCTGTTCCAGCATATCCTGGAGTATCCGGACCGCGATGAAGAGCGCCGTATCCTGGGCCTGCATGGCCACCGAGCAACCATGCCGTCGGTATCGGAAATGGATGTGCATCCGGTCCTCAACCTTGAAAGCCTGCAGGCCATGCGCCGCACCATTGCCGGACTGCAGATCGCCGACGAGCTTCTGGACTATATCGTGGATCTGGTGCGCGGCACGCGGGAACATCCGGCTGTGCGTGTCGGCGCCTCACCACGCTGTGGCACCATGATCGCCCGCGCCTCCCGCGCCTCAGCCGCCCTCGACGGCCGTGACTATGTCATCCCGGACGATATCAAGCGCATTGCCTTGCCTGCCCTCAGGCACCGCCTGGTCCTCAGCCCGTCGGCAGAGATTGAAGGCATCCGCGCCGGCGATGTGGTCCAGCAACTTCTGGAGCAGGTGAAGGCACCCCGCTGATGCGCCCTACCCTCAGGACATTCTGGCTGATACTGGCTGCGGTCCCGCTGGCGGTGATCCTGCTTGCAGTCTCGCCGGGCCTTGTGAACCTGACGGGCTATTATCTTGCACTTCTGGCGTCTCTTTTCCTGATCGACTGGCTCTCCTGCCCACGGTCTTCAAAAATCAGCTTCTCGATAGAGGAGCCTGCACAGATCTTTATCGGCGACAGCCGGCCGCTGGTTGTCAGCGCCGAGCGCCATGATGGCACACCGCTGCCGCAAGTGCAGGTGGCCGTTGAGGTGAGCGACATCATCGACCAGAAAGCACAAAAACCAGTGACCATCCCACCCGGCGGCGGCTGGACCGAGGTCAGCCTGACCCCGCTCAGCCGCGGTACAGCAGTGGTCCCCACTGTCTGGTTCCGCTGGTGCGGCCCGCTTGGGCTGGCAGAGCGGCAGATAATGGTAGAGCCGGGCCTGAAAATTCCGGTATTGCCGAACTTCCAGCTGGCAGCCAAGGGCGCGCAGGAACTGATGGGGGCGGCCTCGGAAGATTTCGGGCCCCGCCCTCACCCGCGCCAGGGCGACGGCAGCGAGTTTTCATCGCTTCGGGAATATGTCGCGGGGATGGACCCCAGAACGGTGGACTGGAAACGGTCCGCACGCTATCGCGGGCTTCTGGCTAAGGAATTTGAAGCTGAGCGTAACCACCAGATTATCCTGGCGTTCGACACCGGCCATTTGATGGCGGAACGACTGGGTGGCCTGACCCGGCTTGACCATATGGTAAATGCAGGCCTTGTGCTGGCTCACTCGGCCCTCAAGGGCGGCGACAGGGTCGGCCTCTATTCGTTCGACAGCCAGGTTCGGTCATTCGTCAAGCCACTGTCGGGCATCACATCCTTCGCCCATTTGCAGCATTATATGGCAGCCATGCAGTGCGATGTGAGCGAAACCAATTATACGCTGGCGATGACCCGACTTGCGGAACATCTGACCCGCCGGACACTGGTGATCCTGTTCACGGACTTTGTCGACACCACGACAGCAGAGCTGATGCGCGAAAACCTGAGCCACCTGGCGGTACATCATTTTGTCGTGTTCGTGGCGCTCAAGGACCCTTATCTGGAACGCGTGTCAAACCGGCCGGTCGAGGATGTGAAGGATATTTCCCGCGCGGCCACCGCAGCCGAGCTTCTGAAGGAAAGAAGACTGCTGTTTTCCAATCTCAGGCGCCAAGGCGTGCTGTGCCTGGAGCCGGAGGCCGCCCATCTTGTCGGTGACGTGATTAACCAGTATCGCACAATCATTAATCAGGAGCTGGTCTGATGGCGCTTGAAGGGACCAAAAGCTTCCAGTTCAGGCAGGAGCGTGAAGCCGGGTGGCAACAACTTGAAAGGCTGGTGATGCAGGCCGAAAAAAAAGGCATCCGGTCCTTAAGCGCGGCGGATGTGTTTGAACTGCCGCACCTCTATAAGGGCGCGCTTTCAAGCCTGAGCGTGGCACGGTCGATCTCGCTCGACAAGAATGTGGTCGACTATCTGGAGAACCTGACCACCCGCGCCTACTTCCTTCTGTATGGCCACCAAAGGCCCGCAGGAAAAGCTTTCGCGCGGCTGATGCAATTCTCGGTGCCCGACGCGGTGCGGTCCCTGAAGCAAGAATTTGTTGTAGCCTTCCTGGTGATGTTCCTGGGCGTCATGGCGGGCTTTTTCCTGGTGTTGCAGAACCCCGATTGGTTCTTCACCTTTATGAACAGGGAACTGGCAGGCGGCCGCGTGCCAGGCGCATCGGCGGAAGAGCTAAAGGCCGTCATCTACCCCGCGGAAGACAAGCTGAACAGCCTGGATATTTTCGCCACGCAGCTTTTCACCCACAACTCCCAGGTCGGGCTGCTGGCGTTCGCGCTTGGCTTCGCGCTTGGGCTGCCCACTATCTGGCTTCTGTTCCAGAACGGCACCATGCTGGGCGCCTTCCTGGCGCTCCACTATGAAAAAGACCTGCTGTATGAGCTGGGTGGCTGGCTGATCATCCATGGCTCTACCGAAATACTGGCTATTATCCTGTGTGGCGCCGCTGGGCTTGCCATCGCCCGGCACTATGTATTCCCGGGGAAACTGAGCCGGATGGAATCCCTGGCCATATACGGCAAGAAAGCAGCGCTTGTGGCCTTTGGCTGCATTCTCATGTTCCTGGTTGCCGGGCTTCTGGAAGGCTTTGCCCGGCAGCTCGTCAGCAGTGACACAGGCCGCTACATGATCGGACTTGGATTCCTGTTGATGTGGGCGCTCTATTTCCTGGGCGTGGGCCGCAACGCGCCCGAAGATGCATCTGACGACATCGGGGGAGAAGCCTCATGAGCAGGAAACAGCGCAGCTACCGCCCGGCCAGAAAATCGCGCCGCATCCTGACCCCGGAGGGCGTGGCCCTGAATGTGGAACTGGCCGAACGCGGTGACCGGGCAGGCGCCGTGGTGATCGACCTTTTGATCTTGTTCGGCATCATGATTTTGGGGTCGATAGCAATCGCCATCACCACCGGCTGGGCCAACCTGGGGCGGTTCGGAATCATCATGTTCCTGTTGTTCATTTTTGCGCTGAGGAACTTCTATTTCATGTTCTTTGAGCTGAAATGGCAGGGCCAGACACCGGGGAAAAGGCGTCTGGGCATCAAGGTGATCGACCGGTTCGGCAGGCCGCTCTCATCAGAGGCCATTTTCGCCCGCAACATGATGCGCGAAATCGAAATTTTCCTGCCGATGGGCATTGTCTTCTCAGGTGGCGCAACGGGGGTGTCCGGCCTGATGCAGCTTTTTGCCTTCATCTGGGCCATGCTGCTGGTTTTCCTGCCCATGATGAACAAAGACAACCTGCGTGCGGGCGACCTGATCGCCGGCACAATTGTTGTGCGCGAACCCAAAGTGCTGCTGGCCGCCGACATGCTGGATGCAGACGCAAAAATGGCAAGCGCCAAGGAAGCCTACAGCTTCACCACCGCGCAACTGAACGCTTACGGCATCTTTGAACTTCAAACGCTTGAGGAGCTATTGAGGAACCAGTCGGCAGGGGCATCTGAGAAGCTTAAGACCGCGGGGGAGACCATCATCAAGAAGATTGGCTGGGAAGACCCCGTGCTGCCACACCAGATGGACGCTTTCCTATCAGCCTATTATCACGCGCTTCGGAAACACCTTGAAGGCAAGCTTCTGATGGGCAACCGCAAGAAAGACAAGTTCGACACCGGCAAAAAACCAACAGGCCGCAGGTGACGCTGGCAACATCACGAGCACAGGTCCTCCGCCTGGGCTAGGAAACCTGTGCTCATGTTCGTTCCCCCGCCTTAGGCAAACACTTTGGCGATCTCTTCCGAAGACACACCCTCTTTCACCCGCCGCAAGCCGGTGTAGATAGAAGCGCCACAAGAGGCATAAATGGCATAGCTGACTGCGCCAAGAATAGCGGATACCAACAAGGAAATGCTCCAGATCGATTCCTCTGTGGCAGCCCCTAAGGACATAAGGCTCAGTGGGATGTTCAATAGGCTCACAGCAATTTGTGTCACGATGTAAACAACAATCAAAGCACCGAACACCGGCCACTTGTATCCAGACGTCAGTTCGGCGCTGCGCTTCATGGCATCAATCGGCCCTTTGCCTTCTGCGACAATCACTTGCGTAGTCACGGACAGCATGACCATGACAATGATGCCCGGAACAACCAGTAGCACCAGCCCAAGCATATACAGAACTGTGGTCAGGACCATTGCCGCGATCACAGGAATGAAATTTTTCAGTCCCACCACCAGCATGTCGCCAAAAGTAGCCCTGCTACCTGCCTGATCCTCAATGGCTCCATAGCTGATTGCTGCCATCATCACAGCCAGCGATAGCATTGAAACAATGGATGTCGCGATAATAGTGATCACCAAAACAGACGGATCTGCGGCCGCGAAGGCTTCCGGGTTGGTAATGTCAAACCCAAAAATTGCTACCATTGCCAACACAATCGGCAGATAGACAAGAACCGCAATCGACGAAAAAGAAAACCAGTTCTTAAAAAATGTCGCAAAGGTATCTGACACTATGGTTCCCACGCCAAAGTGCTCACCTGCCTGTGCAGTGACCTCCGTTTGATGCTCTTGTTGGTGTTCAGCAGTGTCAGTCAAATCCGACCGTTTTACTTTTTTCATATCTTCCCCCTAATTGAAAACCTGTGCAATTTCATCAACGGACGTGCCTTCCTTGGCCGCCCGCAAATTGGTGTAGACAGCCGCAACAGCCGACCCCATCAAGCCGTAGACCAGGCTACCCATGGCGATAGAAACAATCATGATAACTACCGCCAGTACTGAACCGCCACTGCCCCCAGCAGAGACCGTCGTACCTAACCCAATCAGGAGCATGCCCAAGAAAATCTGGAACAGCCAAATGGCAATCATCACCACAACAAAGGCGCCAAAAACCTGCCATTTGAAGCCGGTTGTCAGATCCTGACTGCGCTTCAGGCCATCAGCCATGCCAAGTTTCTCAGACACGATGGCCGGCACGGTTACCGACAGCATCAGCCAGATAATGATACCAGGGACCAGCAGGAAGACAGATCCAATAGCCACAAGGATCGACATCACCACGGTGGCAAGGACCACCGGGATTACCGACCGGACGCCAGCCTTCATCATGCCCACTACGGAAGCAGTCCGACCGGCCTGATGCTCGACCGCACCAAAGGTGATGCTGGCCTGAATAACCGCTGCCGCAATCATCATGAGAAGAAAGTTCAGGAAAAACTGACCGGGAGCAACAAGTGGATTAGCGGCCGCTGATTGGCTGATCATGAGGCCGCTTCCGGTGATCAGCCCTACGCCGCCGATGATAACCACATATCCGATAAAGCTTACGGCCAGAAACTTGAAGAAGTTGCCAAAATAGGTGCCGAATGTTTGCGAGAGGACCTCGCCAACACGAAATTCCGGTTTTACAGACTCGATTGAAACGGAGTCGGCCATCGTCTTGTCTCCCCCATGCGACAGAAGACGAATTATCCCCCTCGCCTTCGTGTATATTCGACATACCGGAGGGAAGCTTAGGCAGATGCCACAGCAATGGCAAGCGCCTTTCTAGGCTATACAGCCTTCACAGTCTCTCGCTTAAACAGAAAAAGCGTCAGCGGCACTGGCGACAGGTTAAAACGGGACCATTTTCCTAGAACAGATAAAGCCACGCCATCCATGCCCCAAGACAGAGGAAAGGCCCGAAGGGTATTTTTGATGTGGCAACGGGTTGCTTGCTGGCCAACGCGAGGCCACCGCCATACACAAGGCCGGCAATGGAAGCCATCAGCAGGACAGGAGGCAACAAGGCCCAGCCCAGCCACATGCCGATACCCGCCAGCAGCTTGGCGTCACCAATGCCTATGCCATCCCGGCCACGCACCAATTTGTAGATAGCATTGACCGCCGGAAAAAACACCAGCCCGACAGCCGCGCCAATGACATGATCCCAGATAAAAAGGCTTGGGCTGGTCGCCACATACATAGCGCCAGTTATGAAAAGGGTCAGTGTCAGAAGGTTCGGCAGGCGGAAGCTTGTCAGATCGTAGCACGCCAGAACCCAGAGATTGAAAAACAAAAGAAGCGACGGCAGCGTAGGTGCCCCTGCATGAAAAAACAGCAATCCCGGCAGCAGGCATATGAGGCCTCGAAAGATTAGGGCGACACCTCTAGGTCTTTCTTCTGTCATGGATGTTCCCTGCGTGACCAGTAAGCCTTGATTGCGAGCTTAGACGCTACAAGGAAATATTAAAACCCCAAGATCTGAGCCTGAACGCGTGTGTTTATTTCGACTATCACGCGCTGGAAATTCTTGGTCATGGCAAAGTGCCACCGTACAGGTTTATCGGCCTCAGCCATGGAAGGGTATTGCCATCCAAATGCCTATTCAGGCAGCGCGGCCTCAATGATTCTGAGAGCCGCGCGCCGGGCATCATTCGCAACCTCGCCTGGGTCAAACAAGTGCGCTAGCACAATCGCGCCCTCTTTGACGACAAGAAGCTCGCGAGCGAGCGGTTCCGGGTCCTTTGCTCCGGCGTTCCGGGCAAGCTCTGTAAAATATATCAGCAACAACCGTTTATGCTCAGCCGATGTTGCGTGGATAGGGTGAGAGCGGTCCTGATACTCAGAAGACGCTTTAACGAACATGCAGCTCCTGAAGTCGGCTTCTTCAAACCATTCGCCCAATGCATCGAATACGGCAATTAACTGTGCCCTTGGCTCAGACGCCAGCGCTCCCACCCGGCGCATCAACCAGTTCCGGAACTGCTCATCCCTAAGTCGCAATGTCGCAAGGATCAAATCCTCTTTCGTACGAAAGTGTTTATAGATTGCCGTTTTTGAAACGCCAGTCTCTTTCGCCAGCTTGTCCATGCCAATGGCGTGAAAGCCGCCTTGGTAGAAAGTCTTCAAGGCCCTTTGAACCAACTCATCACGCTTCGACGCACTCATCGCCTGCCGTTCCCTTCAGAAAAACTCATTACATTAACCATTCTGTTAATTCTAACAACATGACATCAACGGATCAAGTCCTTTAAAAACAAGCATAAAAATAATTATTTTAGAAAACAATATCACCCTATCCATTTCATTTTCATTTTTACATTGACAGATCGGTACACCTTACATATATAACATTTACCGATCTGTTAATGTAGAGCGGATCAATAACAAAACGCCGTGGCGATTAAGCCTCCTGATGACTTGAAGAAGGTGGGCTTTGAACCAGGTGAAATGACCTCGAACGGCGGCGACACACTTAAACAAAAATCGCCTCGGGAGCCCCGAAACGCACCCCGAGTCACACAGGAGAATAGACAATGAAAAAAATGACGACACGCTCAGTGATCGCGGCAGCAGGACTTGCGCTTGCCGCCACGACAATGACAATCAGCGCACCAACCTACGCGGTGGTCGAGACCTCGACATCCGAAGTTAACGCAGACATCCAGGGCCTGGCTATGCAGGGCTATGATCCGGTTGCCTACTTCACGTCCGAAGGCCCCCAGAAGGGCAAGAAAAAGTACGCCGTTCGGCACACAGGCGGGACTTACTATTTTGCCAACGCCAGCAATAAAGAAGCCTTCATGGCGAACCCTGATCGCTACTTGCCACAGTATGGTGGTTTCTGCGCCATGGGCGTCGCTCTTGGCAAGAAACTGGATGGCGATCCAACGGTTTGGAAGATCGTCAACGACAAACTCTACCTGAATGTCAACAAGGACGTATCCGTTGCGTGGAACCGCGACGTTCCAGGCAACCTATACAAGGCCAACGAATACTGGCCGGAAATCAAATATCGCACGCCAGAGTCTTTGAACTAGGCGTCAGTATCCAACTGCCGGGCGGCCGATGAACGGCTGCCCAGCGCCCCATTCTTCAGCGAAAGGATACCTCAATGGACATCAAGAAGTCGGCATATGTTTCAGCGGCAGTGGCCACCGTGGTGGCAAACATGATGATTGCCGTACCGTCTGAAGCGCGCGAGCCACAGGAAAAGTGCTACGGCATTTCAAAGGCGGGCTATAATGATTGCGCCGCCGGGCCGGGAACCTCCTGCGCGGGCAGCTCCAAGCGAGACTTTCAAGGTAACGCCTGGAAGCTTGTCCCCAAAGGCACTTGCAAGACAATTGAATCTCCCTCCTCCCCAACCGGCTTCGGCCAGCTTGAAGCCTACGAAGAAGCGAGAAGCTAACAATGGTGGGCAAGCTTGATATAGCCGAACTCCCTTCCCTATCCCCCCCTGCCCGGCTCGAGCTTACCGCCAGTGTTGGGGTTGGCCTGAAGCCACAATATGTCAGTGCGCTGATGGCCGACCCCACGAAGGTCGATTTTGCTGAAGTTCACGCAGAAAACTACATGATACCTGGTCCCAGAAGTGACCTTCTGGTTGACATGTCCCGGAACTGGCCCGTCTCCATACATGGTGTAGCCTTGTCGCTGGGTGGCGAAGACCCGCTGGACAGGATACACCTTTCCCGGCTTAAACGGCTTGTCGATACGGTGAACCCCGCGCTCTTTTCCGAGCATGTCGCTTGGTCGCGCCATGGCGACACTTATTTCAACGACCTCCTGCCAGTTCCGTACAATCGGCAATCCCTCACCCGCCTGTGTGATCGCGTCCATGAGGTCCAGCAATATCTCGGCAGGCAGATACTGCTTGAAAACCCATCGAGCTACGTTCGCTTTCAAAGCGACACAATGCATGAAGCCGATTTCCTCGCGGAACTGGTCCATCGTACAGGCTGTGGCGTTCTTCTGGACATCAACAATCTGTTTGTTTCGGCACAGAACCACGGGTGGACCGCAGACGACTGGTTGTCCCGCATCCAGCTTGATGCTGTCGGAGAAATCCACCTGGCTGGCCATGAAGAAACGTCTGACGACAGTGGCAACCGTGTCCTTATCGACACGCATGGGGAAGAAGTGTCTGAACCTGTATGGTTCCTCTATAGCGAGTTTCTCGCACTCGCTGGACCGCGCCCCACCCTGATTGAGCGCGACAACAATATCCCGCCCCTTAAAGACATACTGCAGGAAGTAGAGCTTGCGAAATTCCTGATGCAAACTGAAGCCGATGAAGTGGCATGAACACTGAATTTGCATACGCGCTGATCAGAACAGCCCCGACAGTGCCTGCGGATGTCATCAACACCGGCAACCGCTTCAATATATATCGAAACAATTATCTTACGGGACTGATAGGTACGCTCAGTGCAAAATTTCCCGTTACCTGCCAATTAGTTGGCTCTGAATATTTCGAAGCTGTCGCGCACTCATATGTCACCGAGGCGTCGCCATCTTCTCCCCTTCTGGACCATTATGGTGAAGACTTCGCAAATTTCCTTGAAACAACGGCACTGCTGGCTCCGCCAGCGTATCTCCCAGATGTTGCGAGAGTTGAATGGGCGCGATCCGTTGCCCCCATCGCGGCACAGAGACCGACCATGCAGATTACAAACCGGGAGGACCTCGAACGGGCCTTTGAAATGCAGTTTCAGTTGGCGCCGGGCGGGACACTCATCACGTCCGCCTATCCAGTCGGCACCATCTGGGATCACCATCAAACCGCGCCCGTGAAACCTATCCCGGAATGGAAGGCAGAGACTGTGGCCGTCTGGTGGTCATGCGGGCATATCCAACAGAAAACGATCCCACCAAACATCAGCCCCATTCTAAGGGGCCTGGAAGCTGGCATTCCTTTGCTGAATTTCCTGAACGATGCCACCAGCGAAGAGCAGGCCATTCAGCTAATCAGCACATTCACATCCTTGGTGCACCAAGGGCTGCTCATCCCCGGCCAAGAAAACACGGAGAAACACGATCATGAGTTTTAGTTCAAGCATGGGCCATGCCACGGCACTTGCCTCACAGCAGCTGGCACGAATTCCGACAGACTTTGTTCAATTGGCAATGCGCCTTGGCCTTGCCGGCATCTTTTGGGCGTCGGCACGCACCAAGGTAACCAGCGGATTGACCATAAGCGACAGCACCTATTTCCTGTTTGAAGAGGAATATCAGCTTCCCTTCCTGCCGGTCGACATTGCAGTGCCATTGACAACATACGCTGAACACCTGCTGCCGATTATGCTGTTTCTGGGCCTTGCCGCCCGGCTTTCGGCACTCGGGATTTTTGTCATGACCCTGGTCATTCAGATATTCGTCTACCCATCGGCATTCATGTCCACTCACCTTGGCTGGTTTGCGATGGCGCTTGGCGTCATGAGTTTCGGCCCTGGGCGATGGTCGCTGGACCATCTGATTGCCAAATATTCCGCCAGCTTCACCACACGTTAAGGAGTTCATTAATGCCCCGCCCCCCACTACCTCCCTTCACAGCAACCTCAGCCAAGGAAAAAGTAAGACTAGCCGAAGACGCCTGGAACAGTCGCGACCCCGCAGGTGTCGCCCAAGCCTACTCGCCTGACAGCAAATGGCGAAACCGGGCAGACTTCATTACCGGGCGCGCTGAAATCGAGGCCTTCCTGACGCGCAAGTGGAGCCGCGAGCTTGACTACCGGCTCGTCAAAGAGCTGTGGGCCTACACTGAAAACAGGATTGCAGTCAGGTTTGCCTACGAATATCGCGACGACAGCGGCAACTGGTATCGCGCGTACGGCAACGAAAACTGGGAGTTCACCGAAGAGGGCCTGATGCAAAAGCGCGTTGCCAGCATCAACGAACATACCATCAATGAGAAGGACAGGAAGTTCCGGTGGAGCCTAGGGCGCAGGCCCGACGACCACCCCGAACTAAGCGAGCTGGGCTTTTAGCCATGCAGCTGGATAGCAGCACCGCCAGATATCATGATCAAGCCGGAAGGATTCATGTACTGCTTTCTGCTTCAAGTTTCGATGCTGGGCTAATTGACGCCCAGCATGTCCGGCGCCGTCTGGCTGAGCCAGAAAGTGGTGTCCAGCCATATCAATCATCAGAGCCAAAGCCCCCGTCGACGATATTTCCCTTCAATTTGCATTGCAGAAAAGCGGACGCCTACAGCAGAGAAAATAGGCAACAAAGCCGCTATTCTAGGGAAAAATGGCGCACCCGAGAGGATTCGAACCTCTGGCCTCTGCCTTCGGAGGGCGTTATCTAAGACTATACTTTTCCTATGTTTTTCACTTAACCAATTGAATTAAATATACTTATTCCTCTCATGCGGTCTCAGAAAAACCAGAAAAATCGCTATAAATCTCACATAGAGTGTCCCAAATTTGTCCCAAGATTTACCTATACTTTTATTCCAGAATAGGTGTGTTTGGGCCGTCATGCATTCGTACGATTATCAATTGATTCGGCAAGATTTGGTCTGAAATCATGGGTACAAGCTGAAAACGGATAGATTTGAACGAAAAAAAGTGATGTCCCAATCAGATGATTTGACAGATGAAACTATCTCAATGAGATAACTGGTTTCTAGAGAAAACCAACAATTATGACCATTTTCGATATCTGACTGGGATGTTTCAAAAATCGAAAATATCCCAACCAGATATCGCCTTTTATCCTTTAAAAACAAATACTTCACAACACTCCCTCGAACTGATCCAATAATCCCAACCTCTTCAAGAAGGGATGAAAAAATGGATCGAAAAACGAAATTAATTGAGCGAGCTAGAGTTGCTTCAGAATACCCGCCACTAACGCCTCGTTGTTTATCCAACCTTGCACATCGAGGAAAGGGACCAAGCTACATAATGATCGGACGAAAGGCATATTACCGCCCGGAAGAAATAGAAAAGTGGCTTGCCGATAACACCGTTCGGCCAACTCTGAAAAAAAGAAGCGCAAAACCCGCCGGCCGCCCCAAAAAGGTGCGAACAAAGAGAGGGAATGATTAATGTCTGCCTTGAGTTTGGACGCCAGCCATCCCCCGCTTCGCGATCTTTGGCGAACGATGGTCTTGCCCTATTTTGCAGTCGAGAACAGGCGCACAGAGAAGATCGTGTTCAAAAGCAAAGGGATATACCTTGAGGTAATCCCAGGCGAGGGCGAAGGCGTCCCCACAATACATGACTTGGACTTTCTTATAGTAATTGTCAGTATGCTCAATGAGCAGGACAACAGATACGGTCAAATGCACCGCTGCCTAGAATTTAGCCCGGCGGCAGTTTTAAGGAACATGCGCCGCCACACATCTGGAAGTGATTACCAACGGTTAGCCCGAACGATCCGACGCCTCCGAACCGCGACAATAATCACAAATGTGTTTGATGAATTGGGGGACGGCTGGCAGCGTCCATTCGGTTGGGTTTCAGATTACAAGGTTCCCATTACACACCTTGGATTAGAATCTGACAGCTTCGGCACCACGCACGCGGATGGGAATAGAAAGTGGAGCGTTACCATTAGTGAAAATCTGATTCAGAGCATATCAACTAAGACAGAATTGTTGGCAATCCACCCACGTTATTTCGATTTGAGAAGCGGCATTGAACGCGCCCTGTATAGAATTGCTCGAAAGAGTGTCGGCGATAAGCAGGGCCAATGGAGATGGACAGTGCATTCACTTCACAAAATTTGTGCATTGAAGTCCCCGATCCATAAGTTCCGGTATAAACTCAAGCTAATTGAGCAGACACAATGCCTACCTGAGTACGATCTCAATTTTGCAGTGGGATCAGGTGACAATTTGATAGTTTTCACCCGGAATTTGGAAAAGCCTTTGCGTCCAAAGATGGGGTTTATCGATCAATGAACCCAAAGTGTGATGTGCAAACAATCCGGCCTTTCGATCCTAGCAAATGTGCAAATAATCTCGATATCGGTGCCTACATTCCTTTGTGACCCTTAAATATTAATAAAAACCAAATACTTAACTCACGTAAGCCAACTAGAAACTCTGAAACCCTTATACATATATTTGGAAACAGGGAGGCTTGTGGATAACTCTCTTGCTATCTAATGCAGCACTAGACCTCAAAGTGAGCGACTCTAGCGCTAGTGAAGCCGCCACTCGGTTGTAAGCAGTTTCACCAATCTTTCTTGCCGCCGTTTCAAAACGTCCAAAGTCCATTCGGTTTCGATTAACACCTGAGATGTCATTGCAAAGGTAGATACGCCCTTTCGTTGAAAGTACTCGGTTTTCTTTCGTTCAAATTCATAATTCTGCGCCTGGCTGTTCTTCTGACGAGACAACAGAACCAAATTCGCGAGTTTATGCGTCCAGCCTTCTCTCACTTCGTCTTCTGGAAACCAAGACAGCCAAGTCGAGCCAGAAGCGGGATTCTGCGGCAAAACGTGTTCTATGCTGATCACCTTGTGCTCATAACTGGCTCCATTATCAGCTAGCAAATCGTCAATCCTTAGCAGCAAAGGCATGCGCACACGGGTCTGAAGATATATTGGGCCATCGAGAGCAGTACGAACGTTCGCTTTTTCTATGTCTGCAAGCTGAAGCGGAGATTCATTTGAGAAAAGATCTCCGCCATCTTCAATCGTTCGCAAAACACTAGCGTAACGCTTAATACGTTCATTGATATTGGCGCGCGTAATGAACAAAGCGTATGCCAGGCGTTCCAAGTCTCGAATAAAGTGGATTAGGTGGGCCTCTTCGTCTCGGAACCTCTTAAAAAAATCAATCGCGGCAGGAGCCCAATCATAGTTATCAAGTCGATTAAGATGGCGGAGATAAATGTTTACCTGCTCGGCATCTCCTGTGCTTTCATGGGCCGCTCGAGAAACCGTCCCATATGCTTCGGCATATGGTTTCAGTACATTTTCGATGAACTCTCTACCATTGATTTTGCTTAATACACCGTCCCGGAACTCCAAATTTAGGGTCCCTCGCTGTTTGCTTTTCGCATAGATCATACGGATATGTGCAAACAGGTCCTTGAATTCTTCGCGCCCCAGCTCTTCTTCGATGTCTTCCCACTGCTCTGTGTATTGACTGCGAATTGACTCTGGCATGGCTCCGACGATGTCAGCCTTTAGGATATCTGTCGGCGAAAGGTCTAGGCCACGATCGTTCATAACCGAAAATATTCGGTATGCTGAGTTTTGATCTGATGCCGAGACCACGACC
>Ga0209273_10000147_pt1 | contig 131506 bp, 128 predicted proteins | sample tdAd471_FD_187126 | JGI IMG/M metagenome (GOLD analysis project Ga0209273, IMG submission 187126) | Marine sediment microbial communities from the Atlantic coast under amendment with organic carbon and nitrate - tdAd47.1 (SPAdes)... | ecosystem: Environmental > Aquatic > Marine > Coastal >... | reverse complement strand
AATAATATTCCGGGAGCTTTCATGTCTGGTGCGCATTGTTTTTCATTCCAGTCTGGAAGCGCTTTCTGATCGGCGCCCGGATTGTCCCAGGTCACCTTCAAACCCCCGAATTCCCATGCAGGCTGCACCTTCCACGATGACAGACGAAAGCACGGATTTCCTGCCCATCAATGGCACCGACTATGTCGAGTTCTATGTGGGCAACGCCAAGCAGGCGGCACATTTCTATCGTTCGGCCTTCGGCTTCCAACCGGTGGCCTATTCCGGTCTGGAAACCGGTAATAGGGAACGGACCAGCTTCGTCCTCCAACAGGACAAGATCCGTTTCGTGCTTACGTCCTCCCTCGTGGAGAATTCCGAAGTCTCCGATCACGTCAAGAAGCATGGTGACGGGGTCCGGGATCTGGCCCTCTGGGTGGACGATGCCCGGTCAGCGTTCGAGGAGACCACAAAGCGTGGTGCGGAGCCCGTCCACGGTCCTCGTGTCATTGAGGATGAAAGCGGTCATGTCGTGGTGGCCGCCATCCGCACGTACGGCGATACGATCCACACCTTCGTGGAACGGAAGAACTATTCCGGGATTTTCTTGCCGGGATTCGAAGCGTGGAGTGATGAGGATTTCAAGACGGATGACGTTGGGCTTCGGTATGTGGACCATTGCGTCGGGAATGTCCACTTGGGAGACATGAACAAGTACGCGGACTTCTATTCCGACGTGATGGGCTTCCGCAATCTCCTGACCTTCGATGACAAGGACATCTCCACCGAGTACTCAGCCCTCATGTCGAAGGTAATGGCCAATGGAAACGATCGGATCAAATTCCCGATCAACGAACCGGCCGCTGGCAAGAAAAAGAGCCAGATCGAGGAGTATCTGGATTTCTATGGAGGTCCCGGTGTACAGCACGTGGCCATGGCCACCAACAACATCATCGAAACGGTATCCGCGTTGCGCAAGCGAGGTGTGCAATTCCTGCACATCCCGGACACCTACTACGAGACGCTGCTCGACCGCGTGGGAGAAATTGACGAGGACCTGAAGCCGCTCAAGGAACTCGGCATCCTGGTCGACCGTGACGACGAAGGGTACCTCTTGCAGATCTTTACCAAGCCCGTCCAGGATCGCCCGACCGTTTTTTACGAGATCATCCAGCGCAAAGGGGCCAAGTCCTTCGGAAAAGGAAATTTCAAGGCGCTTTTCGAATCGATTGAGCGCGAACAGGAGCGCCGCGGCAATCTCTGATTCCTCCTGCCGACCCATTGTAATTCCAGATCACCAGAATCGTCTGACGCATGCCTCATTACGTTCGCATGGGCGATGTGCCCCATAAACGCCACACCCAGTTCCGGCGTCCCGATGGTAACCTGTACTCCGAGGAAGTCATCGGGGCCGAAGGGTTCAGTGGCATTTCCTCGATTGCCTACCACGTCCACCCTCCGACCGTGGTGGACAAAGTGGCCGACCCCATCCCGTACGGCATCGAGTATGCCGACCTCGACTTCCTGCGTCACCGGCACGTGCGTGGCTTCAACGTGGATTCGGAAGGCGCGTGGCTGGAGTCCAGGCGGTACGTCATGGGCAACGACGACGTTCGTCTGGCGGTATCCTCTCCCACCGAGGAGATGGACTACTTCTACCGCAATGCCGTGGCCGACGAGATGATCTATGTCCACGATGGTGAGGGCGTGCTCGAAAGTCCATTCGGCAATGTCCCCTTCCGAAAGGGAGACTACGTCCATGTCCCCCGGACGATCACCCATCGCTGGCGCTTCAATGACGGTCCACGTCGTCTGCTGGTCATCGAGTCATTCTCGGAGATCCACTTCCCGAAGCGGTACATGAACAACTCGGGACAGCTCCTGGAGCATTCCCCGTTCTGTGAACGTGACATCCGCCCGCCCTCGGAATTGATCACCCACGACGAGGAAGGTGCCTTCGAAGTACGGATTGCCAAGCACGGATATCTGCACCCGGTCACGTTCCGGTACCACCCCTTCGACTTTGTTGGATGGGACGGCTACATGTACCCGTATGCCACGTCCATCCACGACTTCGAGCCCATCACGGGCCGGGTCCACCAGCCGCCTCCGGTCCACCAGCACTTCACGGGTCACAACTTCGTGATCTGCTCGTTCGTGCCGCGCCTCTTCGACTACCATCCGCAAGGCATTCCGGCGCCGTACAACCACTCCAACATCGATTCGGATGAAGTCCTCTACTATGCCGAGGGGGACTTCATGAGTCGCCGTGGTATTGACCGGGGGTCCTTCACGCTGCATCCGGGCGGCATCGCCCACGGCCCGCATCCGGGCACGGTAGAGGCTTCCATCGGCAAGGAGCGCACCGAGGAACTGGCTGTCATGGTGGACACATTCCGCCCATTGAAGCTGACAAAAACGGCCCTGGGTGCCGAGGACGCGGACTACATGCTGTCCTGGCGACCCGAACTCTACGACAAGAAGGACAGCGGTTTCGAAGGAGAAACCGGCCACTGATCCGTCGGGACCGGAAAGCGAAAGGGGGCCGGGCCATCAGGCCCGGCCCCCTTCGTCATTTCAGTTCGGCGCGGCTGTACCTCGGGCGGTACTTCCTAGGACTCGCCGCGATTGCGGGTCAGAATGGGTTCTGCGTTGGCATGCACCAAGCACCACAATTCGCGACCGTGGGTCTCGTCCGCCGCCGAGTAGCATACCTTATCCCCGACGATGGCAAAATCGTTGGGAGTGGAGCCGAACGAGCCTTCCCAGGTGTCACGCAGCATCTGCGTTGTCGTGCCATTGCTGCGCCAGAGTTCCACGCCAAAGCGCTGCGTGCGCGCGGCGAAGTACACCCACTCATTGTCGAAACTGATGATGGCATGCGGGTCCGAGCCCATGCTGCCTTCGTCAATGTCGGCAACCATGCCCGCACCGGCGGATTCCGTCCAGCTCCACAGCTCCAGGCCATGTTCTCCATCTTCCGCAGCAAAGTAGAGGACATCGCCATGCGAGTGCATCTCCTGTGGATTGCCGTCCCGCTCACCCGGACGCAGGTCGCGGACCAATTCCGGCTCCTGCCCTGGCTGGACCGAGAACAACTCGATCCCATGATCGGGATGATTGGCTGCAAAGAACAGCCGACCGGCATGCTCGGTCAGTGACCGTGGCGAAGAACTGTCCGTGCCGGGACGCAGGTCAGCTACCAACGCCGCCTCGTTTCCATCCCACGACCAGAGTTCGATGCCATTTTCAGGCGTGTAAGCGCTGAAGTAGACCAGATCGCCCACGGCCACCAGTTCAGTGGGACGCGACCCGGACGGCCCCGGATTCAGTTCGGCAGCCATGGTCACGCTGACGCCGTCGAAGGTGAAGAGCTCCGTGCCGTGTCCACTGCGTTCAGCAGAAAAAACGATCTCATCCCCATGTACCGTGTACCACGCCGGATTGGCACTGCCCGCGCCTTCGTTGATGTCGGCGGTCATCTCCACGGTCTGGCCGTCCCACTGCCACATCTCATAGCCGGACACATCATCGTTGGCCGTGAAATACACGACGCCGCCGAATTCCGTGAATCCGACGGGAGACGAACTGTTCGGGCTCTCCCCGATGTCCTTGATCAACCGGTCCCTGCCTCCGTCGAGCACGAAGAGCTCGCGACCATACGGCTCTTTGAGCGCCGTGAAATGCAACTGATCGTCGTAGAGGAAGAACCGAGCAGGCGCGGCGTTTCCTTCACCCGGCTCGATGTCGGTGACGCGTTCCAGGCCCGAGTCTTTGAGGCGCCAGATCTCCGAACCGAACGTCATGTCGTTCAACTGCAAGTACAGCTCCCCGTCCCAGACCAGCATCTGGTTCGGATTGCCTGCATCCGGGCCGGGAATGGCATCCAGGACGAGACCATCCAGATCGGGTCGGGTTGAACAGCCGCTGATGACGAGCGCAATGAACAAACCAAGAGAAGTCAGACGGGTCATGGAAAAGGGAGGCTCATTTCAGGTTAATTAGCGCCGTAAACGACCTGAGGACCATAAGGTTTTTTGATTCGTCCATAGATTCGGTTCAATTTTCCGTGACCTTCCCATCTCCTTCACGACATCATCCAGGACATGCACGCACCTGCCAACGGTTTCCCTTTTGATCAGCATATCGTCTGGACGCCCGATCCGGAGGACTCGCGGAATACCAACCTCATGCGATTCATCCGGACCCATGGCATGGCTTCGCTCGACGAATTGAAGGCCCGGGCCACGGAGGATGCGGGATGGTTCTGGGACGCCGTCCTCAAGGACCTGGACATCCGCTTCCGCGCGCCGTACACGAACATTCTCAGCATGCCTAACGGCCCGGCCTTTCCTCAGTGGTGTGTGGATGGAAGGATGAACATCGTGGACAACCTCCTCGACAAATGGCTTGAGGATCCGGTGACCGCCTCGCGCATCGCGCTCCGGTATGAATCGGAAGAAGGCGATATCCTGACCTTCACCTACAGCGACCTGGCCCGGCAGACAGCGCGCGTTGCGGAGGCACTCCGCGAGGATGGATTCGGCCCCGGCGATGCCATCGGCCTGTTCATGCCCATGACGCCGGAACTCCTCTTTGCCTTTCTGGCCATCATCAAAATCGGTGGCGTCATCCTTCCCCTCTTTTCGGGATATGGCCCGAGCGCCGTCGCAACACGACTGAAGGATGCTGATGCCGTGGGCCTTTTCACCTCCAATGCGTTTCCTCGCCGGGGACGTCCGGTAGGCCTCAAGCAGATAGCCGACGAAGCGCTCAACCAGTGCCCCACCGTCCGACGCGTCATCGTCCACGCGCGACTTTCCGAGGCTTTCGTTCCCATGGTTCCCGGTCGGGATGTGACCTACGACGACTACGTGAAAGGCAAGCCGGAGACCTCACCGACCCATGACACGTCGGCCGAGGACCCGATGATGATCATCTACACGTCAGGAACCACTGGGCGCCCGAAAGGGGCTGTCCACACACACTGCGGGTTTCCGGTCAAAGGCGCTCAGGACATGTATCACGCCATGGATGTGCGTCCGGAAGATACCATGTACTGGATGAGCGACATGGGCTGGATGATGGGACCCTGGCTGGTGTTCGGTACAATGGCCATCGGGGCAACCATGGTGTTTTCCGACGGGGCTCCCGACTATCCGGACCCGGGACGCCTGTGGCGCATGGTGGAAGCCCACGGCGTCACACACCTCGGCCTGTCTCCCGTCCTGATCCGGGCCCTCATGTCCCACGGTCCCGAACCCGTGAAAGCCGCCGACCTGACGGCCCTGCGGGCCATTGGATCGACCGGCAGCCCCTGGGACCCCGCTTCATGGAACTGGGCCTTCGAGCACATCCTGGATCGATCCCGTCCGATCCTCAACTACTGTGGCGGCACGGAGATTTCCGGTGGGTATGTGTGCGGCAACTTCCTTCAACCGCTCAAACCATGTTCGTTCAGCGGAACGGTTCCGGGTATGGACACGGATGTCGTGAACGAGGAAGGGGAGCCCATTCGCGAAGCCGTCGGTGAAGTGGTCATCCGCAAGCCTTGGATCGGCATGACACGCGGCTTCTGGAAGGATCCCGACCGCTACCTGGAAAGCTACTGGAATCGGTTTCCCGGTGTCTGGGTACACGGAGATTTTGCGGCCATCGACAAGGATGGCTGCTGGTTCATCCTGGGCCGCAGTGACGACACGATAAAGGTTGCCGGCAAGCGCCTCGGACCGGCAGAGGTGGAAGCCCTGGTCAACGCCGACCAGGCCGTCGTGGAGTCTGCCGCCATCGGTATTCCCCACCCCATCAAAGGACAGGAAGTCGGACTGTTCGTGGTACCCGACGCTTCCTTTCCGTGGGATGCCCCGGCGGAAACGGCGGAGCACACCATCGAAGCATTCCGCGACCGGTTGGCGGCGGCTGTCATGGCCGAACTGGGCAAACCCCTGAAGCCTTCGTTCATCCGGTTTGCCCGTCAACTGCCCAAGACCCGGAACGCCAAGGTCATGCGTCGTCTGATCCAGGCGGTCCATCTCGACAGGGACCTCGGCGATACGTCCAGCCTCGAAGACCCCGGAGCACTCGATGCCATCCGGGACGCTCGCTGATGGTGGGCAGCCGACGGATCGTCCGACCTCAATCGAAGTCATGGGTTGATGTCTGGACTGCACACCATGGCACATTCGGGCGGCCTGCCATGCCGGCCATGCCGTCCGTATGGCAGCTGAGGCTGTTTTCTGTCGATGCCGCCCCTTCAGGACCGAAATTTGCTCTGCACCTGACATCGTGCGTTCCTTCCCCATCGTGCCCCTTCCCATGAGACAGATCATCCGCACCGGACTACTGAGCCTGACGCTCATCCTGATGTCAGCCTTCCCAGCGCAAGCCCGACAGGCGGTGCGCGTCACGCTGAGCGGTCAGGTGACGGATGCCGAAACGGGCACGCCGTTGACGGGCGCCCACGTGTTCATTGCCTCCTCCATGACCGGGACCACGACGGACCGGGATGGCAACTACGTATTGACGGGCGTGCCGCTCGGGGCACACCGACTGTACGTGTCCATGCTGGGCTTCGAGGACGATTTCCTGGATATCCTGCTTCGCTCCGATGAGTCGCAGCGTTTCAATTTTGAACTCCAGCCAGCCGTCATGGAGGTGGGCGAAATCGTTGTTGAAGCGGAACGGGACCGGCGCTGGGAACGCCGTCTCAGACGGTTCACACGCGAGTTCATCGGCGAGACACCGAATGCAGAACTGACGACCATCCTGAATCCTGAAGTGCTGGATTTCGAAGATACGCGCGGCACCTTCAAGGCCATGGCATCGGCCCCTCTCCTGATTGAAAATCGGGCCCTGGGGTATCGTATCCAGTATTTCCTCAGCGATTTCGAGAGCACGCCCGGGCGTGTGCGCTACGACGGCGAAGGACTCTACGAAGAATTGGAGCCGGAGCATGCTGAAGAAGCGCGGCAATGGGAAATCAAGCGACGGGAAGCCTTCATCGGATCCTTCCGGCATTTCATGCTGGCGCTGATTGCGGGGCGGAGTGAAGCCCAGGGCTTCCAGACCTTCGCGCGCCCAAGCGCAGGCTCCAAGCGCGGTGATGCCTTTGCGGCCTCCTCCACGATTGCCAACCAGCGCTTCCCGATTGAACCGGAAACCCTGCTCTCCCCCGGTGAGGTCGAAGGGGAATACATTCTTGACTTCGATGGACACCTGGAGATCGTGTTCATGGGTGAACAGGAAGACCCGGCATACCTCGACTGGTCGTTGCGACCCGAAGGATCCAATCCTCGATTCCAGACGTCCTGGACCTTCCTGGACCACGGGCCTGCCATCGTCGATTACAAAGGGGACACGCTCGATCCGTATGCCGTCGTGTTCATGGGCTACTGGGCGTTTGAACGGGTGGCCGACGATCCGCCACGCGAGTACCGTCCTGGCAATGCCTCCCCGCGCTGACGGGCACATCAGGCAATGAAGGCATCTTCCAGATGCTCGATGTCCAGTGATGAACCGCTGCCTTCGATGGCAACCACGTCAAACCGGCACGGTGTTCCCTCCAGGTTCCGCTCATGAAGGAAGGCCTCTGCGGCCAACACAAGATGTCGACGCTTGGCCGCATCCACGGCTGATTCCGGCGAGGCAAACGCTCTGTTCTGCCGCCATTTCACCTCTATAAACACAAGATCCGCTCCGCATTTTCCGTCGGCATTGCGATCGAAGGCGATCAGGTCCACCTCGGCTTTCCTGAAGCGGTAGTTCCGTTCCAGGATGGTGTACCCCTTCTCCTCGAGATGACGGGCTGCGATGGATTCCCCGGCGGCTCCTTTCCGTTGCTTCGGTGATGGCATGGTTGAAGGCTGTGCGTGGTGTGGTGATTCGCGCAAGGTCTTGCCCCGCTGACTGGAATTGATCTCCTTTCCGGGCGATGGATTGCATACGAAGTGCACACACTTGTTGGTATCTTGCGTCCTCTTCAAGACCCACGACCATCTCACCCGCAACTCCGTGTTTGCAACCAACGGCATCCTGACCCTGACCACGGATTTCGGTACACAGGATGGCTATGTGGCGGCCATGAAAGGTGTCATGCTCGGCATCAACCCGGACCTGAAGCTGGTGGACGTGGCTCACGAAGTGGCCGCCCATGACATCATGGAGGGCGCATTCATCCTGCGGAACGTCGCTGATTCGTTTCCCTCAGGTACCGTCCACCTGGCCGTAGTGGATCCTGGTGTCGGCTCCGATCGGAAACCGATTGCCATGAAATACAGGAATCAGCTGTTCGTTGGCCCGGACAACGGGTTGTTCTCCCTGGTACTGGCCGGCCAGGCCGCCGATCAGGTGGTCGTACTCGATCAGCCCCGTTTCTGGAGACAGGAGGCGATCAGTGCCACCTTCCACGGCCGGGACATTTTCGCTCCCATCGCCGCCCGCCTGGCCTCCGGCCTGTCCCTTTCCTCCGCGGGGTCGCCCGTCGAAAGCATGCAATCCCTGCATTGGGCCCTGCCCATCTCTGACGATCAGGGTATCCAGGGCTGGGTCGTGCATATCGACCGTTTCGGGAACTGCATCACCAACATCCAGCGGGATCACTTCGATTCACAGCGGCGGGAGCGCGATTTCAAATGTTACGCCGGTACATCGATCATTGCAGAGAACAGCGGAACGTACTCCGACGTTGACCCCGGCGAAGCCACGGTCCTGTTCAACAGTCAGGATCATCTGGAGATAGCCATCCATCAGGGATCGGCGGCCAGTCTGCTGGGTATCCGGAAGGGCGCCCCCGTAAACATCCTGTTCATGGACGACAAATCGTGAAGTCGCTTCCCCACTCCGACATAGAAGATCTGTACCTGTTCGCCCAGTTGGTCGCCGACGACGCGGAAGAAGCCTCTGCGCTGCTGTCCGTGGCGCTTGCTGAACGGGAACGGGGCAATCGCAGCGAGGCGGACGTCCTGATCAAGGAAGTCTGGAGCCGTCAGACGCCTTCGCGCATGACCCATCAGGACGGCGCGTGGCTGGCCCGTCGACAGGTTCCAGCCGCGCTGGAAGATATGCTGCCCCGCCTGATGGCCCGGCTTCGTCCTTCGCGGCGAATGGCCATCGTAAAGGCCTTCCGGACGGAAGGACCGGCGGCATCAGACCGTTCCGTATTCCTCATTTCTGTGAAGCGGGCCCTGGAATCCGATGGGCTGCATAGTGTTGCAGATCGGTTGACGCTGGAGGCGCTGGAAGAATCCATGCGCCGCTATCTGGATTCCCAGATGGCGCCGGTTCCGGACTCACTGCTGGAAGCCTGGGAGCAGAAACGTCTTCCCGCCTCCTCCCGTCCTGCCCGTCGCTCCAGCAGATTCCCGCTTTCGGCCCGGGTGGCTCTCGGCGTATTGATCATCCTCCTTTCTGCGGCCATCGGCTCCTGGATCACATCGCCCTCGGCCAACGCTCCCGCCGTCCAATCAGAATTGTTTGACGAACTGTCCGGGCTTTCCATGGATGATCCGGAGTTCCGGGCTTCCAACCCGGACCAGGTGGAGCGTTTCCTGGACGACAGACTGGGCTGGAGACTGGCCGTTCCGCGCCTTCGGGAAGGGTCCATTGAAGGCGTCTCCATCGCCCGACTGGGTCCGGACCTCCAGTTTCCGGCCATCCATTACACGGACCAGGCCAATGAGTCCGACTTGATGGTCTTCGTGCTCGATTACCGCTTTCTGGAGAGTGCCCGCAGCACGTTCCTGATCGATGATCGGATTCTCGACCAGATCGCCGATTCGGGCGGTATCGACATCAGGAACGCACCGGAGTACTTCCGGGTGACCTGGCGTTTCCGGGACGACATCTACGTAGCCATGGCTCCCGCAACGGATACAGAACTGCGGGACCGGTTCCAGTTCGACTGATCCGCGAGGACCCCGCTCCGGAGCATCAATGCAGCGGGATTTCGATACGGAACGTGGTGCCTTCGCCGGGACGTGAGGCGGCGAGCGTCAGCGAGCCGCCGTGATAGTCCTCGATGACCCGCTTGGCCAGGCTCAGGCCCAATCCCCAACCACGCTTCTTGGTAGAGTAACCGGGGCGGAATACGTTCTTCCACTGTCTCCTGTCGATCCCCTTGCCGGTATCGGCCACGTCAATCCGGATCCGGTCACTGACCCGCAACGCTTCGATGCGGATGCTCCCCCTGCCCTCTTCCATGGCATCAAGGGCATTCTTCAGCAGGTTCTCGATGACCCATTCGAACAGGTCGGCGTTGAGGGGGGCTGTCAGATCAGCTTCGGCGTCGACATCGATCCGGATGAATGCACCGCGCTGCGGAAGCCGGCGACGCATGTAGTCTGCCGTCGTTTCGAGGACTGGCGCCACGGGTTGACGATCCAGCTTTGGCAGGCTTCCGATGTCGGAAAAACGCGACGTGACACGCTCCAGCCGGTCGATATCCTTCTCGATCTCCAGGAACGCTTCCGCATCTGCCTCGGGTGATGCCTGTTCGCTCCGATTGAGCCGCAGCATTTCGACCCATCCCATGAGACTGGAAATCGGGGTACCCAACTGGTGGGCCGCCTCCTTGGCCATTCCGACCCAGAGACTGCTCTGTTCACTGCGACGGATATAGGAAAAGCCGAAATACCCCACGAGCACGAACAGGCCCACGAACAGGAGCTGGATGTACGGAAACCACCTCAGTCGCGCTACCAGATCCGACTCACCGTAATACAGGATCTGCACGAACCGGGTGGCCGGAAAGAAATCCGTTTCCGGAAAATTGACGACGATGGGAATGGGCTCGTTGACCAGCGCCAACTGCTCTGCTTGGGACAGAAGCCGCTCTGTGTACAGATCCCGGTCGTCCTGGGAAAGACCTTCCAGCGTTTCCACGGGGATGTCGACATTGCGCCAGAATCCGGGCAGGCCCGAGGCTGAATCCACAACGATGGCTGGAATGCCGGTCTGGAGCCCCGTGTTCGAGAAGATGGCATCCTGGATGAACGTGATACCCTGATCCACCTGACCGGCACGTGCCCACTCGAGGGCCGTCCGATAACGCTCCACATCCTCGTTCGTGAGGCCGGCCACGCCACGGACGGCATCCAGCAGCTGTTCCAGGGCCTCATAATCCGCGGGAGGCGGCTGCATGGCCGCTTGCTGCTGCGCCAGGGGCACCTGTTCAAGGGCGGCTGCCCACAACTCGATGACGGCCGTTTCACGTTCCTTGAGCTGCCCTACCAGACGGGTCGTGTACCAAAGCGAGGCAATGGCAATCAGCCCGGCAAAGGCGATCAGCCCCAGCTTCAGGTTCGTGGATAATCGGTAGGCGCGCATCCGCCTCTAACACACGATGGTCTGCTCCCGTTTCGGACCGGAGGAGACAATGCTGGCCGGCACCTTCAAGTAGTCGGAGATGAAGTCGAGGTAATCCCTTGCCTCCGAGGGCAGTTCATCCATGGACGTAACGCCCGTAATATCCTTCTGCCAACCCGGAAGCGTCTCGTATTCAGGCTCGATGCGCTCCAGCGTCCGGATATCATTCGGGAAGCGGCGGGTGCTCTTTCCGTCGATCCGGTACCCGGTACACACCTTGATCTCGGCAAGATCAGAAAGGACATCCAGTTTGGTGATGGCCAGGTCCGTGAATCCGTTGATCATGGTAGTGTAGCGCAGTGCCACGAGGTCGAGCCAGCCGCAGCGGCGGGGACGGCCTGTGGTGGCGCCGAACTCGGCACCCACCTTGCGCAGGTGCTCGCCGGTGTCGTCCATCAGTTCCGTCGGAAAAGGACCGTTGCCCACGCGCGTCAGGTAGGCCTTCACGATGCCGATGACCCGGTTGACGGCAGTTGGAGGCACGCCGAGGCCCGTACAGCATCCTCCGACCGTCGGGTGCGAGGATGTCACGAAGGGGTACGTGCCGAAGTCGACATCCAGTAGGGACCCCTGAGCGCCTTCTGCCAAAACGTTTTTGCCGGCAGCCAGGGCGTTACCCAGGAGTTCGGTCGTATCGGTCACGAACGGGTCAATGACCTTGTCGAACTCGATGTATTCGTCGATGATGGCATCCACATCCAGCTCGTCTGCTCCATAGACCTTCTGCAGGATGGCATTTTTCTCCTCGATCGAGATGAGGAGTTTCTCGCGGAGAACATCCCGATCCAGCAGATCAACCACGCGGATACCCGTCCGGGCAAACTTGTCCACGTACGACGGACCGATGCCTCGGCCCGTGGATCCGATGGCGCCTGCATCGCGCCAACGCTCGCGAGCCTCTTCTACCCGCTTGTGGTACGGCAGGATGAGATGGGCATTGTGGGAGATGTGCAGTCGGCCTTCGACCTCGTAGCCCAGATCCCGGATCATCTGGATTTCCTTCATTACGGCCACCGGGTCGATGACGACGCCGTTGCCGATCACGCACTGCACTCCTTCCTGGAAAATGCCGCTCGGTACGAGGTGGAGAACGAATTCCTTGTCCTCCCAGCAGATCGTATGACCCGCATTGGCGCCGCCCTGGTAGCGGGCTACAATATCAATGTCCTTGGCAATCAGGTCGACGATCTTGCCTTTTCCTTCGTCGCCCCACTGGCTTCCGATGACTACCGTTACTGGCATGTTGGGAATGGGATGGAATGAGTGCGCCACCGCGCACGAATCAAGAGTTTCAGTCGCTCAACCGACGGGATTCCGGACCCTGGAACGTTCCGAATGCCCGAACAAAGGCGGCCGTACAAACGCGAATGAGGCGGCGGACCTTGGTCCGCCGCCTCTGGAATCGCTTGGTCAGGCTTTCCGGTGCGTATCCGCTACGACCGGAAGCCGTCCTTACTCTCCTTCCTCGAAGCTCTTGGCTGCAGCTTCCACGGAATCGAAGTGTTTGAACACGGTGATGAGCTTGGTGATCACCAGCAGGGACTGGATGCGATCAGCCACGTTGGCCAGACGCAGGTCGCCACCCGCATTGCGCATCGTCGTCATGGCACTGATGAGCATGCCGAGCCCACTCGAGTTCATGAACTTGACCTTGGACAGGTCACAGACCACGTTGGTCTTGCCTGCTTCCTGCAGTTCATGAAGCGAATCGTGCAGCTTCGAACCGTCCGGTCCGCCCATCACATTGCCTTTCAGCGTGATGACTACACAATTGTACCGTTCATCTACATTGTAATTCATTGTATCTCCTGGGGTGTGGGATCAGTGGTTTGTCGGAGTGCGTCCCGACTCGATCACCGGGTGGCTACGGCTCGCTTGCGCAGTTCAAGAACAACGGGCGAAGCCACGAAAACAGAGGAATACGTTCCGATCAGAATTCCGACGATCAGGGCGAAGGCGAATCCGCGCAACACCTCTCCGCCGAATATAAAGAGGACCGTTACCACGAACAAGGTGGTGCCGGAGGTCACCAACGTACGGCTGAGCGTGTTGTTGATGGACTTGTTGACGATGTCCTCGTACTTCTCGGACTTGAAGATGCCGGTATACTCCCTGATGCGGTCAAACACGACCACGGTATCGTTCAGGGAGTACCCGACGATGGTGAGGAAGGCGGCAATGATCGTCTGATCGATCTGAAGCGAGAACGGCACGAATCCATGGAAGATGGAAAAGATGCCGAGCGTGATGGTCACGTCGTGGAAGAGCGCAGCCACCGCGCCGACTCCGAAGCGCCATTCGAAACGCAGCAGGATGTAGACGAAGATGACCAGCAACGAGCCCAGGATCGAGTAGATGGCTCCCCGCTTGAGATCGTCGGCAAACCGGGGGCTGACCGCGTAGGTCCCCTCGACGGTCGGCTCCGATCCCGGGAAGTCCCGCTCGATGGCACTGATGATGGTGTTCTGCACCACGGTGACATCCTCGTCACCGACCGCACGCACGAGGAGCATGTCCTCGCCATAGGACTTCACTTCCGGCTCGGCGCCGAGGGCATCCGTCAGAGTGGAACGGACGGCCGTTACGTCCAGGAGCTCCGCAGAGTCGATGACGAATTCGCGGCCGCCACGGAAATCGATACCGACCTCCAGGCCATGTATGCCCAATGAGACGAGCGAAGCCAGAATCAGGATGGCCGAGATGATGTACCCCCTGCGGCGTGACGCCGTGAACTGGAAATTCGAGTTTTCTAGAATACGCATGATTGTCGTGTGTTCAGGGCCAGTCGGCCCGTTGAATGCTGTTGTTCTCCGCTTGGGTCAGATCAACCGAAGTTGACTGCCAGCTTGCGCTCGATCACCACGTAATCCATGATGATGCGCGAGAAGACGATGGCGGTGAACATGGAGGAAAGGATACCGGCCATGAGCGTGACGGCGAATCCCTGGATGGGACCGACGCCGAACGAGTACAGGATGACGCCCACGAAGAACGTGGTGATGTTGGCATCAAAAATGGCCGAGAGGGCCTTGGCATATCCTCCATCAATGGAAGCCTTGAGGGTCTTGCCCGTGGACATCTCTTCACGCACGCGCTCGAAGATCAGCACGTTGGCGTCCACCGCCATACCGATGGTGAGCACGATACCGGCAATACCCGGAAGCGTGAGCGTGGCCTGGAAACCGGCCAGGATGCCCAAGATGAACACGATGTTCAGGATCAGGGCCAGGTCGGCAATCATGCCGGCCGAGCGGTAGTACACGATCATGAACAGGGCAACGAGCAGGAGACCGAACATGACCGAGTTGAGTCCGGCCTTGATCGAAGCGGCACCGAGGCTCGGTCCGACCGTGGACTCTTCCACGATCTCGACCGGGGCCGGGAGGGCACCTGACTTCAGGACGGTCACGATGTCCTGTGCCTCTTCCTGCGAGTCCAGGTTGGTGATGTTCGAGCGGCCACCCGTGATGCGCTGCAGCACGTTCGGCCAGGAGTACACAACTCCATCCAGCACGATGGCCACGTTCTTGCCAACGTTGGCGCCCGTCACGCGGGCCCAGGTGCGGGCACCCTCGGAGTTCATCGTCATGCTGACTTCCGGCACGTTGGTGAACTGTTCGAAGTCAACGCGGGCATCCGTGATGACATCACCCGTCAGTTCGATCTCCGTACGAACGCCCAGGAGACGGTAGAGCTCGAGGCCGTCGGTTGTCGTTCCGATCGGAGCGGACGTGTACATGTACTTGATGCCGCGGGGCAGCAGATCCTGGACGGCAGGATCCGAAAGCAGCTGGTTGACTGCAGCCGTGTCTTCTTCGGCAACGATACCGAACTCGACATTCTGTCCGGTAGGCTGCATGACATCCAGAAGCCGGTTTCCGGAGCCGCCTTCCTCGGACGAAAGCAGTTCGTTGACATCAAACGTGGTGTCGGCGTCTGCCACTTCGGTGGAGTCCGTCGTTTCCTCGTAGAAGTCGATCAGACGCTGCAGGGCACGGACGTTCTCTGCCGGGTCCACCATGAGGCGGAATTCCAGTCGGGCGGTACCACGGAGCAGGCCTCGGATACGCTCGGGATCGTCAATTCCAGGAAGCTCAACGATGATGCGACGGCTGCCCTGCTGCTGGATGGACGGCTCGGTCACACCGTAGCGGTCCACACGGTCGCGGATGATGGACATGGCGCGGGACACAGCCTCGCCCGCTTCCGTCTGCAGGTAGGAGGCCACTTCTGCATTCGTCGAGCGGCGGGTGATGCCGGCCGCCTCGTTGCGGAAGTAACGGGACAGTCGTGCGTCGGCATCGCGCGATTCGAACTCATCCACGAAGACCTGGATGAAGTCCCCGTCAGTTGATGCACGGGACTGTTCCGAGGCAGCAGCGAGAACCTGTTCAAAGGCCTCATCCACGTCGGTGGCCAGTTCCCGTACGAGAGCATCGACACGGACTTCGAGGGCGACGTGCATGCCACCCAGCAGGTCGAGTCCGAGGTTGAGCGCTTTCTCATCAATCGTACGAATACGTACGACGTTGTCATTTTTAAACGCCTGCCGCTCTTCGGCGGTCATGGCTTCCATTTCCTGATTGAGGAAGTACTTCTGGGCCGACGGGTACAGGTAGTATCCGGAGAGGACCAGGAAGAACGCCGTCAGGAAAATCTTGAATCCGTTTCCTTGCATGGTGTTGTATGGAGTGAGGTCGATAAGGGAAGGAGCCGTTCGTGAGGCAGGAATGAAGCGAACACAACGGCATGACGGGATGCCATCGCAAGGTGACATCCCGTGAAAGAGGTGTGGAAAACCGGCCGCGCTGGCCTAGGGAGCGCGGGGGCTGACAGGGCTGATCCTGGAAAAACCGGTCAGCAGCGCCATGTGCTTCAGCGAACGATCTGCTGCCAGAACGGCGCTGACCGTGGCTGCCATGGATTCAACCACGCCGGCGAGCGTGAGAAGAATGGGTTGGCGCTCGGAAGAGGTACGAAGTTGATCCTTCGAGGATGGAGACGTTGGAGCCACATTGGCAGCTCTGAGCATGGCGTCCTCAAGGACCCCGTTCAGGAAGTCCTGCACATCCGAGGAAAGTCCCTCCTGTCCTGCCGCGTGCTGGATATCCGTCCTGGACATGGCCACCGCACCTGGAGCAAGCACACCCAGTAGCACACTTCCCAGGAGGAGTGCGGCACAGATACGATTGAACGGTTGGGATCGGGACATCGGAACGGCCAGACGACAGTTGGTTGTCGGGGGCATACCTGCCGGGACCAGACAGTCAGCAGGAGGACACGCGCAGTACAAGCACACAAGATACGGGTTCCGCAGTCAGGGAACGAAATAACGCTTGAGTCGGCCTGTTCCGGGAATCTATTCGTCGTCTTTTGACAGGATTCCGGAATATCGATGACAACCTGCTGCCTGCGGCAGCGTTGTTTTCGTCTCCCCCTTTCTGTCACCCACCCGTTGCACCCCGTGAACGGACCCAACCGTCACCTACGTCGCTTCACGCTGGCCACGTTCACCGTCGCCATCGGCCTCCTCTCCTGGGGAGCTTTCGTGACATCCATTGATGCCGGTCTGGCGGTACCCGATTGGCCGACCTCGTTCGACTCCTACGATCCGTTCAATCCGTGGCCCGAATGGTGGACCATCACCCCTGTCCTGGCAGAACACGGTCACCGTCTGCTCGGCGCACTGGTCGGCCTGCTGACCATGATCCTGGCGTTCTGGACCTGGCGCTCCGACTCGAGGACCTGGATGCGACGCCTTGGCTTCGGCGCGCTCATCCTGGTCATTCTCCAAGGCCTGCTCGGCGGTCTGCGAGTGGTGTGGGTGTCCCTCGACCTGGCCGTCATCCACGCCTGCGTAGCACAACTGTTCTTTGCGCTGCTGGCATCGATGGCCCTGTTCCAGTCCGAATCATGGGCCCGACCCATGCCCATGGCCCGTAAAGTGGCCGTCAAACACATCCTCTGGGTGGCTCCCCTGGCCGTGTACATCCAGATCATCTTCGGCGCACTGCTCCGTCATCCGGGCACCGGCATCGACACCTTGCTTGTCGCCATCCATCTGGGATGGGCCTTCGTGGCCACCGCCATGATTGCCGTCATGGTTGCACGCATCCGGACCACCATGCCGATGGGTGGCCTGCTGGGCAAACTCTCCGGCAGCGTGGTCGTGATTCTTTCCTTGCAGGTAGCTCTCGGTCTCTTCGCTTATTTTGTTCTGCTTGATGAAACGGGGCGTATCCAGCCAAGCAACATCCAGGTCATCGCCAACACCGCACACATGGTGGTCGGAGCCCTGCTCTTTGCCTCCACTGTCGTAACAGCCGTGCTGGCTGCACGTGTCCGCTCCCTCCCGGTAGAAACCACCGCATGAATCCTTCCCGGACCAGATCCCTTGCCACTCCCGTAGCGTCTGCCACGTGGAAAGACTGGCTGACACTGACCAAACCGGAGATCACTTTTCTGGTCACCATCTCTTCCCTGGCCGGATTCGTTCTGGCTTCCACGGGGGGTGTGGATGGATGGACATTGTTCTGGGCGATGGTGGGCATCCCGCTGACTTCCGCCGGTGGCTGCGCCCTGAACCAGGTACTGGAGGTCGATCTCGATGCCGGCATGAAGCGGACGGCCAATCGTCCCCTGCCGGCCGGAAGAATCGATGTGAATCACGCAAAGTGGTTTGCCCTGGCCCTGATTGCTGCGGGCGTAGGCATCCTGTGCCCGCTCACCAATCCCCTGACAGGCGTGATGGCGGCCATGACGGTGGCGCTCTATATCTGGGTCTATACTCCCCTCAAACGGAAGAGCACCTGGAATACGCTGGTCGGGACCATCCCGGGCGCCCTTCCGGTGCTCGGCGGATGGACCGCTGCCTCGGGTGAGTTCGGCGCCGGTGGCTGGGCCCTCTTCGGCGTGCTGCTCTGCTGGCAGATGCCCCACTTCTTTGCCCTGGCCTGGATGTACCGCAAGGATTATGGTGAGAGTCCTTTCCTCATGTTGCCCTCGGGTGATGCGAAAGGCGACCAGACCGCATTCCAGATGATCCTGTTTTCCGTCCTGATGATCGGATTCTCCGTTGCGCCGGTTGTGCTCGGATTGTCCGGCGTGGCCTACCTGATCGGCGCCCTCGCCTTCGGGATCTGGTTCATGACGCATGTGGGCCGCTTCTGGTACACCCGCTCCGTACAGCACGCGCGTGCCGTACTGAAAGCATCCGTGCTGTACATCCCCCTCCTGCTCGCGGCCATCATCCTCGACCGACTCCTGTTCGTCATCTGACGCACTCCGGTCCGGTCAGTTTTCAGGCTTCCTGTATCGACGGTCTCCATGGACGCACCCATCGACATCCTTTCCCTCGACCGAGATTCCCTCAAGGAGTGGGTATCCCGAACGGAATCAGGATTCCGGGGTGACCAGTTGTGGCGTTGGCTGTGGAAGCATGGAGAGCGCGATCTGGAGGCCATGACCAATCTGCCCGCCAGCCTTCGGGATCGATTGACCAACGAGGCCACCATCAACCGGTTGACTCCGGCAGGCCAGCAGACGGCAAGCGACGGCACCATCAAGTTCCTGTTCGCACTGGCCTCGGGACGGCACGTGGAAACGGTCCTCATTCCCGATTTCGATGACGCTGGTCAACCAACCCGCATGACCGTCTGTGTCAGCAGCCAGGTCGGGTGCGCCATGGGATGCTCCTTCTGCGCCACCGGCCTCATGGGATTCCAGCAGAACCTCACGTCGGGCGAAATTGCCGAACAGGTGCTGTTGGCCAACGCGGCGGCAGAGGCCACCTATGCATCACGCGTCTCGAACGTGGTGTTCATGGGAATGGGCGAGCCGCTCCTGAACCTGGAAGGCGTACTGGGCGCTGTGGACAAGTTGACGGCCGAGGATGGTTTCGGCCTCGGCGCACGAAGGATTACGGTGTCCACCGTGGGACTTGCGACGCGCATCCGTGAACTGGCCGATCTGGAGGTCCGATTCGGCCTGGCAGTGTCGCTGCACGCCCCGTTCAATTCGAAGCGCAGTTCGATCATGCCCGTCAACCGGAAGGCCAAGACGGATCTGGATTCACTGATGGCTTCCATCGCCTATTTCACCGAGAAAACGGGCCGCCGCATCACGTACGAGTACTGCATGTTCTCGGGCTTCAACGACACCGTCGAGGACGCGCGCGAACTGGCCAAACTGGTACGAAGGGCTCCGAGCAAGGTGAACCTGATCATGTATAACCCGGTAGAAGGATTGGGATTTCACCGTTCCGACGAAGCGACACTTGACCGCTTCATCATGGAACTGGTGAATGCCGATGTTACGGTTACCGTTCGCCGCAGCCGCGGTCAGGATATCGATGCGGCGTGCGGACAGTTGGCCATCAACCAGTAGGAATCCACATATGTCTGACGACACCGCCAAATCCACCGGCACCAAGGTCACCCTCAAGATGCCATCGGACGACTTTTCGCGTTCGGTCATCGGTTTCCTTGCCGCACTCATCGTTGGAGCACTGGTCCCCCGGACCATCGGATATCTGGTTCGACGTGTGCTGGTCCGATCCTTCCGGGAAATATTCATCCTTGCCCTGGCAGGATGGGCAGCGGATTTTCTGGCCTCCCTCCTGACGGGGTCGTCCGACCAACGCAAACAGCATTCCTGATTCACCACCCCATCAATCCTCATTCCCCCCATGGATATTGCAGCGCTTGAAACTCTTGTAACCGATCTGATTACCGGATTCCTGCCGAAAGTGGTGGGCGTCATCGTCCTGTTGATCGTCTCCTGGATGGTGGCCAAATGGGCCGGTAAACGGGTCACGAAGTCAGCTGAGAAGAAGCTGGATCTGACCATCGCCCGCTTCATGGGCAGCCTGACCCGGTATGGCATCCTGATCATGGCGCTCCTCAGCTGCCTGAACATCTTCGGGTTCCAGACCACCAGCTTCGCCGCCGTCATCGGTGCTGCAGGTCTGGCCATCGGTCTGGCCATGCAGGGCACGCTGAGCAATTTCTCTGCGGGCCTCATGCTGCTCATCTTCCGTCCTTTCAAGGTCAATGATGTCGTATCCACCGGCGGTGTGACGGGCAAGGTGGTCAACCTGAGCCTCTTCACCACAGAAATCGATACGCCGGACAACCGTCGCTTCATTGTGCCGAATGGTTCGATCTTCGGCTCTACGATCGAAAACGTGACCTTCCACGAGACGCGCCGCGTCGAGGTGGTTGTCGGTACGGACTACCCGGCCAACATCGAGCAGACGCGCCAGGTGCTGCTCAATGCTGTCAAGGACCTGGAAGGAGTTCACGCAGACCCGGCACCGGTAGCGTACCTGACCGGACTGGGTGGATCTTCCATCGACTGGTCTGTTCGCGTCTGGACCAACACACCCGACTTCTGGGCCGTGAAAGAACGGGCTACCCAGGCTGTCAAGAACGCCCTGGACGAAGCCGGTATCGGCATCCCGTACCCACAGATGGATGTTCATCTGGACGGTGCACTGGCCTCGAACGGCCAGTAGGTCACTCCACCCGATATGGGAAGGGCGGGCCGGATCATCGATCCGGCCCGCCCTTTTTCGTTTCCGCAGTCGTCATTTCTCCTCTTACATCCGGCCGGCCTCGGACTTCCGGATGGCGCTCTGTTCTTCCTCCTTGTTTCGCAGGAGGAACGAGAGGGAAAGCACGACGAGCGTGATCACCACGATCATCATGAAGGCGTTGCTGTAGCCCTCGAGTGGAGAGGCGGCGGAGGCCGCGATGGCACCTACCGCGGCCGCCGAGAACAGTTGCCCGATGGAAATGTTCAGGGAAATCAACCCCTGCGAGATCGACTTCTCCTGCTTGCGCGCCTCGTGGATCAGAATGTAGTTCAGCGAGGAACCCAGCAGGCCCGCCATGCCCAGACCGATCAGCGAAGAGCCTACATAGAATACGGCCGTCGATGACGGACTCGTGGCCACGCCAAGCATTCCCATGACGAGGAGTACGTTGCTGCTCAGCACAATGAACTTCGAGCCTGTCCTGTCCAGCAGACGGCCGGCCAGCGGAGAACCCAGCGCTACGGCCACCATCATGGGAAGCAGCATGAATGCTGCCTCGGAAGTGGTCACCCCATGGGCAAGCACGACAATGGTCGGAAAGAAAATGAAAGCCGCCTCGTTGATGCCCGCCCCGATGGCGTTGACCGATGCAAGGGCCACCTGCCGGTTGCGGAACAGATCCAGCCTGAGGACCGGATCTTCTGCCTGCTTTTCAACCTTGACGAAAACGGGAATCAGCCCGGCAGCCACAATCAGCGCCGACAGGACCCGCCAGGATGTCAGGCTCCCGGCAACATCGGATGTGTCGAACACCGAAAGGGCGTAGGCCATGCTCAGCAGGATCCCTCCCAGGCTCACCAGCCCTCGCCAGTCAAGCGGGGCAAAATTGTCCGCGCGTGTTCGGGGCAGGATCCGGAAACCCATCACCAGGATGAGCAGCGCCAACGGCACATTGAAAAGGTAGAGCCATCGCCAACCGAACGACAGCATGATGCCCGCCAGGATCGGCCCGATGATGAATGCGATTCCGAAAACCGATCCGATCAGGCCGAAAGCCCTTCCCCTGCGCTCCACCGGAATGACTGCGCCAATGACGGACGCTGCCACAGGAAAAATGCCGGCTGCCGCCATGCCCTGCATGACCCTGCCCACCAGGAGGATTTCAAACGACGGGGACAAGGCAACGATCAGGCTGCCCGAACCGAACAGGGCAATGTCCAGCAGATACATGCGCTTCCGACCGAAGCGGTCCGCCAGTTTGGTCATGACCGGGACGCTGACCAGGTTGGCCAGTACCCAGGCCGAGAACATCCAGGACACCAGCCGATCATCCAGTTCGAAGGCATCCCTGATGGCAGGAATGGCCGGCCCCAGGATGGCAATGTCCATTGCGCCCATCAGCACGCCAAAAAACAGCACTACCAATACCGAGCGGCTTGGCCGATTCGTTTCGCCTGTCAACGGGCTTCTCTGTAGATTGGAAGGGTGAAGAGCGGCAGCGCACCACAGGCGCCGCCCTAAAAAACTGATCAATTCTATACAGTGCTCGCGCCTGAGTTGCATGCCGAACCGTTCCGAATCCGTCTTAACCGACAATTCTGATTTGAGTCAGCGCCCTGAAAGGGTTGCGTCCCTCCTGGTCGGGGTCCTGTTGATGGGGTTCCTGCTGTTGTCGGCTTGCAACCAGCCTCCCGCTTCCAGCCCTTCCGAAGCACGGACAACCTGGGCTGATTCCGTTTTCCAGACCCTGACCCTCGAGTCAAAGGTCGGCCAGATGCTGATGGTTGATCTGACCCGGACCGGCTCACTGTCCGATGCAAACATCCGGAACGGCATCCGGGAACGGATGGATCGATTGCAGCCGGGCGGTGTCATCCTGTTCGCTGGCGATCCGATGGAATCCGGCATCATGGTCTCCTGGGCCCAGCATGTCTCCAACCTTCCCCTGTTCGTCGCCCTGGACGCTGAATGGGGTGCGGGTTACCGGCTTTCAGGCCTCAGTCGCCTGCCGGATGCCATGGCCATCAGCGCAACGGGCAATACGGACAACGCGAAGTTCAGCGGCCGGGTGACAGCCCGGGAGGCCGCTGCGGTCGGCATCAATGTCCTTTTCGCCCCGACCGTGGACGTCAACACCAACCCTGCCAACCCCGTGATCGGAACACGGTCCTGGTCGGATGATCCCGATTCGGTTTCGGCTTACGCTGGCGCATTCATCCAGGGTGTTTTGGAAAATGGACTGCTTCCCGTGTTGAAGCATTTTCCCGGCCACGGCAGCACCTCCCGGGATTCCCATACCGATCTGCCCGTTGCCCATGCTTCACAGGCAGCATTTGATGGCATCCATCTGGCTCCCTACCGCTCCCTGATGAGGGACTCCCTTGCCGCCATCATGAGTGCCCACATCATCCCGGAAGGACACCTGTTTTCCGATACGGCTGCAGCCACCTTCAGCCCCCGCATTCTGACCGACCTGCTGCGGGATTCCCTGGATTTCCGAGGCCTGATCTTCACGGATGCCCTGAACATGGCCGGTGCCGCTTCAGCCGGATCTCCCGCTGAACGGAGCATTCGGGCCATCCTTGCCGGTGCCGATGTCCTCCTCATGCCTCCGGATGAACTCGAAACCAAACTGGCCATCATCGAAGCCGTCCGTCAAGGCCGTATCCCGGCAGAGCGGATAGACTCATCCGTACGCCGCATCCTCAAAGAGAAGGAGCGATTGAAACTGGATACGGCATCGCTGGCCATGGATGCCGAGCACCTTTTCCGGGCGCAAGAAGACAGGAAAACGGAAGACGCCATCCGTTTCATGGCCCGCGATGCCGTGACACTCCTGAAGGATGACGCCGTGCTGCCCCTCAAACCTTCCGATCGCTTGGCACTGATTTCCATCGACCATCGCGCGAGGAACCGTGGCCCCGAGGGTCCGGCAGCCCGACTCCGCATGGAACTCGAAGACCGGAGCGGGCAACGTATCAACCATGTGGAGGTCGCTCCGCGTACCTGGACAGGTCAGATCCGAACCGTCCTGCGCAATGCTGAGGAAGCCGATGTCCTGATCGTTGCCGACTACACTGGAAATACGCCCGTATTCGGCTGGAATCAAGTCCAGTTCCTCAGGGATGCATCTTCCGGCTCGGCCAGGGTCGTGTATGTGAGTCTGGACAAGCCCTATGCCCTGCCTGATATGGCCGAGATACCCTCGGTCATCGTTCAGAGCTACGATGCGTCCGACGCCATGGCCTCGGCAACGGCTGACGTCCTTTTCGGACTGACGGCCACGAAAGGGCGCTTGCCGGTACACGTTAGTCCGGACTGGCCGCGTGGCAGCGGCCTGGCCCTTCCCGCCCGTTTCGCAGCCCCCGGTCCTGCCGAAGCCGCCTCCCTCGACCCCTCCGTTCTGGACAATCTCGATCCGTTCCTCGATCGGGCCGTGGCCGACAGCGCGTTTCCGACAGCGGCCATTGCCATCGGGCGGGACCTGACGGTAGCCCATCAAGGCCTGCACGGATATCACACGTTCGATCGCGAACGCGCCCTGCAGGAACAGGATCTCTTCGACCTGGCCTCGCTCACGAAGGTTATTTCCACGACAACCGCCATCATGCTCCTGGTGGAGGACGGCCTGGTAGACCTGGATCGCCCGGTAGCCGACTACCTCCCGGCATTCGGTGAGAACGGCAAAGGCATGGTCACCGTCCGTGACCTGTTGTCCCATGTGGGCGGATTGATCCCGTTCGTACCGTTCCACATGCGGGGGGTGCGCAGTGCATCCGAAGTGCGTAGTCGCATCCTGTCGGATACCCTGGCTTACGAACCCGGGAGCCGGTCACGATATTCCGATTTCGGACCCATTACCCTGGCCTGGATGACGGAAGCCATTACGGGTGAATCGTTCAATTCCTTCGTTTCGCGTCGGGTTTTCGAGCCGTTGACCATGGTGGATACGGGCTACCTGAGCAACCGCAACCGGAATCTGGAAAACGCTGTACCGACCGAAATTGACGATTATTTCCGTCGCCGGACGCTACAAGGCGAAGTGCATGACGAAACGGCCTGGCTGCTGGGTGGAACGGCTGGACACGCCGGTCTCTTTTCGACCATCAGGGACCTCACCCGGTTTGCAGGCATGCTTTCCCGGGACGGACGCGTCGGGGATACGGTATTCCTGAAACCGGAAACGCTGCGCCATTTCACCACGCGTACGGATCCAGAGGGGCGTCATACCAGGGCGCTCGGATGGGATACCAAGAGCATGACGGGGTACTCATCGGCCGGGTCCCGCTTCGGGCCCCGCTCATTCGGTCACACCGGTTTCACGGGGACCTCGTTCTGGTACGATCCGGATTCCCACCTCTTCGTCGTTCTCCTGACCAACAGGGTCTATCCAACCCGGGACAACAGAAAGCATGTTCCGATACGTCCGGCTGTTGCAAACACGGCGTTCGACGCCCTGGAGAAAGGACTCCTTGTCCGCACCGCTCCGGCGGAGTGAACAAGGGAGGATCCCCTTGAATCGTCTGTGAGGTTGCCTGGCTGTGAGGAACCGGCCTGAGCATGACGGCTTCAACGCCCGCCGATCATCCAACCCCTGCGGATCATGCCTACCTACGAATACAAGCGCGAAGACGGGACCGTGTTCGAAATCGAACAACGCATCACCGACAAACCGCTTACCGAATGTCCCACAACAGGTCAGAAGGTGAAACGATTGATCTCCGGTGGCGCCGGCCTGGTGTTCAAGGGAAGCGGATTCTACCTGACGGATTACGCCCGGAAGTCTTCCAGCCCTGCCGCGAGCGGTTCAACGGACAGCGGTTCGTCTTCCGGAAGCAAGGACTCTTCCTCCACCTCCGACGACTGATTCACGCCCTTCGCGGGACCCTGCAGGTCGCTAGCGTCTCGCTGCGTCCACAATGGCCAGGAAGTCCTCCGCCTTGAGGGCGGCGCCGCCAATCAGGCCGCCGTCGACGTCTGCCTGGGCAAACAACTCCTCTGCGTTGCCGGGTTTGACGCTGCCTCCGTACAGGATGGGGATGCCCGATCCCATCTCCCGACCGAACAGATGTACCAGCAACCGGCGGATGTGCCCGTGCATGGACGCAACCTGATCCGGGGTGGCCGTTTTGCCCGTACCGATGGCCCATACGGGTTCGTAGGCAACCACGAGTTCGGAGGCATTGGAAATCTCGACCCCGTTCAGGCTTTCCTGCACCTGCTTCTCGACGATCGCCTCGTGGGATCCGGCTTCGCGCTGCGGCAGGGACTCTCCAACACAGACGATGGGCACCAGGTTGTGCTGACGCGCCTTGCGTGCTTTGCGGCTGACGCTCTCATCTGTTTCGCCGAAATACTGCCGGCGCTCTGAGTGTCCAAGGATGACATAGTGGCAACCGACTGCCCGGAGCATGGGCGCGGAGACTTCACCCGTGAAAGCCCCACTGTCCTCGTGATGCATGTTCTGTGCCCCGAGGCGGATGCCCGTCCCGTGTAGGATGCCGTACACGGCGTCCAGATCCACGAATGGTGGGCAGATACCGACATCCACGGTGTCCACGTTTCCCACGGACGAGGCAATGGCTGAGGTCAACTGACGGGCTGCCGCCAGGTCAAGGTTCATTTTCCAGTTTCCGACTACAAGCATGACAGGCTCCTTCCGTGGGATTATGGCTGGCGGGACAACTGTTCTGCCAGTTGGTTGAATGAGTTGATGATGATGATGAGGTCACTCTCCAGATCATCGATGGCCGGTCCGGTGTACTTGGCCACGATACGACCATCCGGGTCGATCAGGAAACGGGTCGGAATGACGTGCACGTTGAAATCCTTCACGATCTGCTGCTCCATTCCCTCTTCTGAAAACACGAAGAATCCGGGCTGATCCACTTCCTCGAACAGGGCTTCGTTGATGGCCTCGTCAGGCTCCACGCTCACCGACACATACTGGAACAGCTGCGGAGGCAACTTGTCCGCCAGATTGTTGCGTGCGGCCATCTCTCGCTGGTAGATGGGTTCGAGCGGATCGAAGAACTCCAGGATAATGAAGTTGCCCGCAAGGTTGGAGGAGGTGATATCACGGCCTTCCCTCTCGACGAGCGCGAACGCCGGGGCATCCATCCCGGGTTGCAGATTTTCCAGATCGTATGTGGCGCGCACGGCCCAATCGGCCCAGGGCGATTCCGGATAGAGCCGACGCAGTTCGCTGGCAACCTCAACGGCCTCTGCTGATGCGTTGGAATCCGCGTGGGCCACGACCATTTCAGCCATGAGGCCTGCTTTCTTGTTGTCCGGCGCGGCTTCCAGCAAGCGCGACAACAGATCGAGGGCCGCCTGTCCCCCTTCGAGTCGGGCCACCGATCGACGGGCAGCACGTGCCACCTCGACCACACTTTCATTGGAGGGATCGATCTCGACGTAACGGGCCACCACGAGGGAATCGTTCCAGCCTTCCATCATGATGACCGATTCGGCTTTGGCCAGATTGCCGCCGATGGTTGCAGAGTACGTGGTCTGGATATTCCAGAGGATGGAACTGGTCTGGGTGATGATCCGCTCCATCATTTCGGCCGTGTAGCCTCCCGCCCCGATCAGTTCCGCCATGGAATGGTTGTGCTGCGCCTTCGCATTGCGGTAGGCCGTCCACGCCGCATTCTCCGTGGAGACGATCCGCAGACGTCGCGCACCCAACGGAAACGTACCCGTCACCCTCACGCTGTCCCCGTCCACGGCGACGAACTCGCCCAACGCGAGTTCCGCACCGCCCCTTTCGACAGAAATGGGATAGATGCCGGGCTCCGGGGCATGGACATCAAACGAAAACGATCCATCGGTGGTCGAGACGGCGGTTCCCAACGTATCCACATCGCCGTCCCGTTGACCCAGGACGGAGACCCGGAAGCCGGCATGGTTGCCCGTGGAATCGATCTCGGCACGAACGGAAAAGGTACCCTCCACGTGGGAGTGCACAGGATAGTCACCCGAACCCGTGCAGGCGGAAAAGAACAGCAGGCCGAATGCGGCAAACAGCAGTGATGGTGTTCTGGAAAGCATGATCAGTCAGATGAGTGATGCGGCGAAAGGACGGTCGATGTGTCTTTGCCGCGTCAGGAATGTCCGGGGCCAAAGAACCCGTTGATCGCCTCCCGGATCCAATCCGGGCAGGAGACAGCGCGTCCGGACCATGGATCAGAAGGTCACGTTGCCCTCGATGGCCTCGTCCAGCCGTGCTTTGGCGGAGTACACGTGGTCTTCGATGGCCTTCGAGAACGCGATGGGCAAATCGGCGCCCCCCACCCTGGTGGGCGGTGCATCCAGGTGATTGAAGGCGAGCTCCGTGATCTCCGAAGCGATCTCGCCACCGAAACCGCCGGTGCGCGAGGCCTCGTGAACGATGATGACACGATTGGTCTTCCGGACAGACGCCAGAACCGTCTCCCGATCCCAAGGCACCAGGGTTCGCAGGTCGATGACCTCGATGTCGACACCTTTCGAAGCCCACCCGTCGGCTGCCTCCAGGGCCCAGTGCACGCCAATTCCCCAACTCACGATGGTGAGGTCTTTTCCCTCCCGCACCACATGGGCCTTGCCGATGGGTACCCGGACCGGGGCATCCGGCACGGGCCCCCTGATGGAACGGTACAGTTTCTTGTGTTCGAAAAACAGGACCGGATTGGGATCGTCCAGGCTGGCCAGGAGCAACCCCTTGGCATCGGCCGGTGTCGAGGGAATGACCACCTTCAAACCGGGGACGTGGCAAAACCAGGCCTCCATGGACTGGGAATGGAACGGACCGGCACCGATGCCTCCGCCGAACGGAGCGCGGATGGTGACACCGACCGGCGCCCCCCATCGATAGAACGTGGTGGCCAGGTTGTTCACGATCTGGTTGAATCCGCAAGAAATGAAGTCCGCATACTGGATCTCCAGCACCGGTTTCAGGCCCGCCAGAGCCAGTCCCATGGCAGCGCCGACGGCCGCACTTTCGATGATCGGGGTATTGCGGACACGGTCCCGACCGAATTCCTCGACGAATCCCTCCGTCACCTTGAATACACCGCCGTATTCGGCAATGTCCTGCCCCATGACAACCGAGTCAGGTTCCTCACGCATCCAGGAACGGAGACCGTCCGAGATGGCGTCGATGAAGCGTTGCTCGGATGCATGGCCATTGCCGTTCCCTTCTTCGACAGTGGACACGGCCGCAAACACATCCGCGTACTCCTTGTCAGACGTGCTCGTCACTTCGGGTTGTTCGAGGGCCCATTCGGCAAGTTGGTCGATGCGGGCTACCAATTCCTCGCGGATGGCGATGCACGCATCCTTCCCGAGCTTCTGTTCGGCAAATGGCAGGAATCGCTCGATCGGATCCAGCGTTGCCCATTTGTCCTGCAGTTCCTTGGGCACATACTTGGTACCCGAAGCCTCTTCATGGCCACGCATCCGGAAGGTTTTCATTTCCAGAAGTGTCGGTCCATCTCCTTTCAGCGCCCGCTTGCGTGCATTTCGCACCGCTTCGATGACGGCCATCACATTGTTGCCATCCACCACAACGGAGGCCATTCCGTAACCGGAACCCGCATCGGCCAGATTCTCCACCGGCACAGCGTCCGATGTCGGCGTGGAAAGACCGTAGCCATTGTTTTCGACCACGAAAAGGACGGGCAATTTCCAGACGGAGGCCAGGTTCAAGGCTTCGTGGAAGTCTCCTTCCCGGGTGGCACCTTCGCCCACGAAGGCCGCTGCCACCCGCTTTTCATTTCTGAGTTGCGCCGCGAGTGCAAGGCCGTCAGCCACGGGAAGCATGGCCGCCAGGTGGGATATCATCCCGACGATGTTCTTTTCCGGCAGTCCGAAATGGAAGGTCCGGTCTCTTCCCTTCGTGAATCCGCCCTCTTTTCCCATGAGTTGGCAAAAGAGGCGATCCAGATCAACGCCTCGCGTGGTCCATACTCCGAGATTACGGTGCATGGGGAGCAGATAGTCCTGTTCCTCCAGGGCCCACGTCACTCCGACGGCAATGGCCTCCTGTCCGAATCCACTGAACCACTTCGAGAGGCGTCCCTGTCGGATCAGCCTCAGTTTCTTCTCTTCAATGACGCGCGGAAGCATCAGGGCGCGGTAAACGGCTTCCGTGTCTTTCTTCGTTCTGATTGCCATGCGTTCGCCGTCGTGGCGTACGGGTAGTGGACGGGGTGTTGGGCGAAGCCTGCCTGTCAGTCGACAACAGGATCAGGCCGGATGATGAGCCGCCCAAGATAAGACTTGGGGCATCAACGACCACTCCCCCGGAGGGCGGTGTAGACGGTCCGGAAGAGAATCTGAAGGTCCCGTCTGAGGCTCATGTTCTCAATGTAGAACAGGTCATATTTGACCTTCTGCTGCACATCCTCCAGGCTGCTGTCATACTTCCACTTGACCTGTGCCCAGCCCGTGATACCGGGCTTGACGCGATGCCTGCGAGAATAAAGCGGAATCTCTTTTGCCAGCTTGTCAACGAAGAAGGGACGCTCGGGACGGGGGCCTACGAGGGACATGTTGCCCACGAGCACATTGAAAAACTGCGGGACTTCGTCCAGGCGCGTCTTGCGCAGCCAACGACCTACCGCCGTGTACCGAGGATCGTCTTCCGTGGCCCAGACGGGTCCCGTGTCCGCTTCGGCATCCTTCCGCATCGTGCGGAATTTGTACATGGTGAACTCCTTCCCTTTTTGCCCGATGCGGCGCTGACGATAGATGGCCGGACCGTGACTCGTGAGACGGATGATCAAACCAAGGAGGAGCCAGAGCGGCAATCCGACCACGAGTACGACGAGGGAGACGACGAAATCCATGAGTCGCTTGAGACTCTGCTCCCATGCCTGCATGGGCTCGGGCAGGACTTCGATGAGGGGCAACCCGTACATGTGCTCCGTTCGGGCCATACCGCCAATGATCGAATAGAAGTCCGGTACGAGCTTCAGCGTGACCGGCTTCCCATCGGTCAGGCGCAAGACTTCCATGAGCTGATCCCCGTCGTTCGGACCCAGGGCAATCAGTACGTCCTGAACATCCAGTTCGTCGATCAGCCGCGGCAGGTCTTCAACCCGGTGATCGTTTGCAGACGTCAACGTTCCCTGCTCATCCCGCTTGAGTCGCACCGCTCCCACGATGGAAAGACCCGCCTCGGGATATCTCGCCACTTCGTCATACAACGAGTCCAACACATCCGACCAGCCTACGATCAATGCCCTGTGAAGGCCTTTGCCCCTGAGAATGAGGAGTTTCTGGATGGAGCGGACAACGATGCGCCCGAGCGCCACGAATACGATGATGGCCCCCCAGTAGACCAGAATCAGCGAACGCGCAGAATGCGGATCGAGCGTCTCCACGAACAGGACAAGAAAAAGCACCAGGATGCCGACCGTCACCACCTTGACTACTGTCACGAGTTCATCGAATCGGGACGACGCATACCGCTCGCGATACAAACCGAAGAACGTGAACACGACCAGCCAGAAGGTGGTCAGGAGCACGATCATGAGATTGGTGACCGCCGGGTCCGGAATCAGAACCGGTTCAGGCAACCATCCCCATTCGAATCGGGCCAGATACCACATTCGGTTGGCAACCAGGGTGGCCAACGCATCCATCAGGACGAGTACGATGAGCTCGACTTTGCGGGTCAAGGAGGGCAGAAGATTCAGCTCCGGGGATTCAGCGCGTGCATACCCATGAAACTGTGGTAAGGTTCGCATAGTTTGCCCGTCCACCGGGACAACGACTGCATGCTTAATCGCGCCTTCATACCGACCCTCATCTTCCTCGCCGGGCTGATTCAGCCTGCCGAGGCACGTCAGGCGCCGTACATCCCGGTCGATGATCCCCTTCGGCCCTTCATCAGCACACTGCTCCTGGAAGGCATGGCCCCGGGGGCCAATCCGACCGCCTGGCCTCTGTCCCAGTCTGAATTGCGTGATTGGCTCCGGGAAACATCGTCTTCCTCAGCCTGGGGGTCCTCGACCGCCGAGCGGCTTTGGGAACGACTGCCGGGGCCATCGGCGTCAGGCCGGCTCCACACCGATCTGCGGACCGGGATCCGACTTGCCACCCAGGACAGGCGGGATCTCCTCCGATTCCAGGACGTGGATGACCTGTCCTGGCAACCCATGGTGTTGTCTCGCACCTGGATCCAGGAAGGTGCCTGGACGGCGTCCCTCGGCGTTCGGGTGGATCGATACTATGAAGTCGATCCCGATGGCATGGACACCGCTCATCGCTGGCTCAGCCGGTCCGAAGATTCCTATGTCGCCCGGGATGGACGCTTTGTGGGCTTTTTCCTGGGACGGATGGGGCGACACTGGGGTGCTGAAGGTTCGCCGGGGTTGATGCTCTCGGACAACCCCCGGCCCATGGACCAGTTGGCCTGGCGCCTCGGCACTGAAAGGCTTCGCGTGGAAAGCGTTCTCGCCGAGCTGGACAGTTTTACGGGCGATGGTCGCATGACCGGTACGGCCGGTGCTGATTCGGTCCGTTCGGGTAGTACCCGTCGCATGCTGGCTGCGCATCGGCTCGTCTTTTCGGCTTCCCCGGCCTGGACCGTTGGATTGTCCCACGCAGCGCTGTACTCGGGACCGGGAAGCGGCTTTTCGCTGAAGTTTGCCAATCCCTTCAACGTGGCGCTCTGGGAAATCGACAACCGCCCGAAGAATGACGAGAACAACGGCATGGTGGGTGGATTTTTCTCGTATCGCGGCGCTCGCACCATGGCCAACGGAGAGCTGCTCCTCGACGATGCGGATATTCTCAACAATACGGAACCGGCCTCCCTTTCCGCCCATCTTGGGATGTCCCGGCAAGGCATTCTTCCAGGAATGAACTTCGGCCTTTCGGCCACGCTGGTTACTTCCCGGGCCTACAATTCAGAACAGGCCGAAGGACGGTATGTCTACCTCGGGCGAGGAATCGCAACCCAGCATTCAGACTTCGGACACATCCGGGGACACGTGGACTGGCTGCGCATCCCGGGCTGGCTGATCCGTGCAGGCGTCGACATCCTGCGTGAAGGCGAGGCCGATTTCAGAACCGCCCTCCCTCCGCTGGAGGCAGAAACCGTGTTCACGGGTATGCCAACAACCACCATCCGGCCATTCGTGAACGTTTTCGGCATGATGGCGAGAGGCCTGGATGTGGCCCTGGAGGCCGGATGGAACCGGATGACGGACGCCGGCCACATGGCAGGGTCCTCCGACAGTCGTTTCACGGCGGCCCTTTCCGTGCACTACAGACTGTCCGGCTCACGGGATCTGTAATGCCCATTACGCGCCCTCCAAGGTCATCCTTGGCCAGGTCCCTCAGTCGACCCGTGCGGAAGGTGGTTCTGACCATCCTGACCTTGATCCTCATGGCCTCGGCGACCGATTCCAGGGCTCAAACGGCCCCGCGCGAAGAAGCCTTCTCCACCCTCAGACTGGGTCTCGGGAGCGGTGCTGTTTTCAGGCAGCGTGGCATGCAGGGATGGACTCCGGGTGTCGAGACTCGCCTGACCGTGGACACGCCGTACGCGGGTGGTCGACTGCGATTCGACGGGGCCTATCGCGCATGGACGGGTGACGATGCGGCTACCGGAATCACTGGTCGGGATGGAACGGTATCGACGGCGGACTTGCCGGATGTCCGTACGGTCGACGTACTGGCCGGCTGGGGTCTTTCGAATGCAACGAATGCTCCCATCTCCCTGGACGGCGGGCTGCTCCTGGGCAATCGCTTCATGCTCTTCGACTTGCCGACGGGAACGCCTGCCCGCTTTGAATCCGAAATGCTTGTCGGCCCTTGGGTGCGTGTTGGACGCGCCATTGGACCGATGCGCGTCTTTGCCGAGGCAAGGGCGCTCAGGGTGTTGACCCGCCCCCGCTGGGAGACCGTCGGACTGACCGGCGGCATCGCCCTGGAGGCCGACTCGCCTCGCTGGATCCGCTGGGTGCTGCGATGACAGGGCATGGAAAGCATACAGACCGTGTGCGGTTGCGGACCGCCCTGCTCACCTACGCCTTCTTTCTGGGTGTGATGACCGCCTTCCCTGCGACGGGTCAGGAGTCGCCCGCGGAACAGGCCTCGTGGACACCATGGGCCATGAATGCATCCGAGATCCAGTCCACCGGTGCCGTACGACTCTCGGAACTGTTCCGGATGATGCCTGCCGTGGAAACGTGGAGCCCGGACCGGTACACGCAGCGATTCCTTGGTACAGGAATCGGTGGCATGCACCCCGCAGGACCCGCCGTGTATCTCGACGGCGTCGCCCTTCCGGCCCTTTTCCTCGATCGGGTCCTGACTGAAAGCCTTCCTGTCTCTCCGGGCGATCTGGAAGCCGTGGCCTGGCTGCCCGGCGTGCATGTCATGCCCGGAGGCCGCCTGTCAGAGGGACGGATGATGCTTCGGACACCCATGCTGCGTGGGTGGGAGGCTTCGGGTGCCATGGCCGTCATCAACGAAACCGGTGATCCCGGGCCAGCCAAACACACCGATGCCAGGCTGGAGAATGTCGACCGGAGTGGACCTGCCAGCTGGCTGCGTGCAGGCTGGGGCAACGGTCGCTGGATGGTGCAGGCGGGCCTTCAGACCGATCTGCATCACCTCACGGATGATCGCATCTCCGGTCGTGTCCGGCGCACGTATGCGGAAATCGCACAACCGGTGGTCACCCAGTTTTCTCCCTTCGTGCGCATCCGCTACGAAGGCCATCGATGGCAAGGGCACCTCCTTTCAGGTCACTCCCGCCGGAAAGGATTCACCTTCCATGAATCGGCTGGATGGGAGTGGCCTTCCCGATTGCGTCGTTCCTGGGCCGCTGGTCGACTGGCAGGCCGACTGGATCCGGTCCGGGTGGTTCTGGACATCGATGCTTCCCGACTGGAAACCGGCGTCCGACCAGCATTCATCGATCTGCCCCCGACCATATCCACGCAGGAAGCGTCAGGAAAAGTGTCCGTGGAGGCGGATGCGGGATGGCTGGAAGTCCGTGCCGGGGTGGGCGTGCGAACCAGCGAACTTTCCCAGGCCGGCCTTGAACTGACCCGCACCATGCCGTCGGCGCATCTCAGACTGGGGCGTGCATCACCGCGGTGGAGAACCCATCTGTCGGTGGAGATCCTTCATGTTCCGGGAGTCCGCGGGCGGGACGCCTCATTGAGCAGCCATTCCGAGTGGGTCCTGGCCCACGATGGTCCGGATGGCGGCTTCCATCTGGATCTGGGATACCTGCAAGGGCCGTTTCCTGAACCCGGGCTGTTGACCGAGTGGGCGCAGGCCGGGCTCGACATGGCCGGTTGGATGTCCCTGCCTGCGCTGGATGAACAGCTTTCCTCTCCCCGTTCTCTGGATTTGGGAGTAACAGGATACCGAGCCTTCACGGGCAACTGGACAGGGTGGGTTGAAGGACGCCTGCGGTGGATGGACGGCCAACTATTTCCCGACAGAACCATCAACCAACCCTTCGGCATCGGTCCGATGCTCCCCGTGTGGGAGTGGTCCTCCCCGCACTCCGGATGGTTGTTCTCCCGTTCCCTGGGTGTGCAACGATTGGATCCGGAAGCCATCGTGTGGCGTGCGTTCCTGCAGTTCCACCATGTTTCTTCCGAAGGAGATGACGTTTTTTTCCGACATCAGACCGGCTTTCCGCGGCATCGCCTGTGGATTTCAGCCAGCGAGGAGCGGGACGGCGGGGTGAGTTGGACGGTTCGTGCCGGGTACCTGTCGGAATGGACCTGGCCGGAATACCTGGAACCCGCACGCAGAAGCGTCCCCGCGGACATCGTACTTGATGCCACTGTCGGCAAGTCACTGTTCTCCGGATACATCAAGACGTTCGTATCGCTTCTGAACCTGCCCGATCGGGCTCTTGGTGTACATCCTGCGGGCGTTGAGGAGCAGTTGGCCATCCGGCTGACCCTTTCCTTTTCGTCGGAACGCCGGTTCTCGTCGTCGCATTCGGCGGGTCGAACTGAGCACCAGACACCATGAGCGGCCGATTCGAACGGTATGAGGGGCTGGTCGATGATGTCCAGGCCTTCCATGATGCATGCGCTTCCCCACTGCCGGATACATGCTGGATGCCGCCGGAATATGGCGACGCGGCGGATGCGCTGCCCATCCATGGGTTGGAACGACTTTCATGGACCGGAGAGGGACACCGGATTCTTTCGAAGGACATCCGATTCGGTGTGCATTTTCTGCTCGGCGGCTTGATGATCCAGGAAGAGGCTGCCATGATGGCGGTTCGCGCCCTTGGTCTGCACCCGGGAGAGCGTGTTCTGGACCTGTGCGCGGCGCCGGGAAACAAGACCGTTCAGCTGGCGACAGCGGTCGGCCCGCAGGGCTGCGTGGTCGCAAACGATGTGTCGGCCTCCCGACTGCAGGTCTTGCGTGGGTTGGTCGATCGGTTCCGGTTGCCCCAGGTTCACCTTACAGTGCATGATGGTGCCTCCTTGCCGGACTACCCTTTTTCCGATGAATCCGGTCCGGTTCGATTCGACGCTGTTCTGGCCGACGTCCCCTGCTCGTGCGAAGGAACGTCCAGGAAGAACCCATCCGTATTCACTTCGGGTTCGGCAAAGCGGAAAGCTGCGTTGCCAGACCTTCAGGAGTCTCTTTTGCGTCGAGCCATCCAGTTCACGCGGCCCGGCGGGCGCGTGCTGTACGCCACCTGCACGTTCGCCCCGGAAGAGAACGAGATGGTCGTTGATCGGGTGCTCTCCCAGCCGGGCCGCGAAGGTGCAGTCCGGGTCGAACCGTTCGACATCCCGGGCGCCGTACTGGATTCGGGTATTGATCACTGGGAAGGAAATGCTCTCCATCCCTCGCTGACTGGAACGCGACGCCTCTGGCCTCACAGGAACGACACGGGCGGGTTCTATCTGGCGCTGCTGAGAAAGGAAGGTTCATCGGATCCGGCCCCCTGGCCAACGTCCGCGGACGCTCGCAAGCCCGATCCACACTCCTTGCCCTGGAGTGCGTACGGTCTGGACCCGGTGTTTTTCGAAACGTACCGCACCCTGGCAACCCGTGGCAAGAATGGACGATTGGTCACCGCTGCGCGCCCGGACCTTCCCTTCAACGTCGTCTCCAGAGGAATGAGCGGAGTGAATCCCAAGTCCCGGGAGCCACGTCCTTCTTCCTCTTTGGCTCCCCTGCTGGTACGTCACGCTCATGCAGGCACGGCGGAGTTGGGCGCCGATCAGATTCCGGCATTCCTGAAGCGACAAACGGTCAAGCCATTGCAACTGGTTCCCCCTGCTGACCGAACCCGGTTCGTACTGGTGCAGTGTGGTCCCCTCCCGCTCGGTCTTGGGCATGTTGACCGGCAAGGCCATGTTGAATCACACTTTCCCGCCCACATGGCAGGATTGCCTGTCGCTGAATGGCTGACCAAGCTGGATGCGAACCGGTAGCCGGACTGGAGGATAACCGGTGTCAGCGACGCGTGAAAACGAACGTGATCAGGCCCTGTTGCGCCTCCTGGGGTGCATTCGGTGGAAGCGGATTGAACCGCCACCCACGGACCACCCGGAGAACTTCCCGATCCTGAGCCGGGTCACCGCGTCGGACAGGCAGCGCTTGGGTAACGTTGCCAAGCGGGTCTACCGTGATGCGCACGGTTACCCGGACATCGCTGTTCTGGGACAGGAAAGCAGGCAACGGCGTGGTGATCGGGTCCCTGTTGAGACCTTCAATCCGGAACGGAGCCGAGGCTTCCTCCTGATTGGATGTGCCTTCGTCGCCGGAATCCTCACCATCGTCCGGATCCAGGGATCCGCTTCCCAGCGGCTGGACGACTTCCTGCTCAGGTTGGGCTTCCTCATCCACCTGCTCTTCCTCGGTGTTGTTCTCCTCGGGTGCAATGACTTCCGATTCGGGCGCATCGACGACTTCCTCGTCGGGAATGTCCAGTTCGGAATCCGGGAGGTCCACCGGTTTGACATCTTCGGGCGGCGCAACAGGAGGACGTTCCACCTCTTCAGGCTGTTCTTCTTCCGGCTCCGGTTCGGGTTGTTCACGGACCGGTGCCTGCTGCACGGGGCGCCCCTCGGACAGGGGTCCGAACTCCACTTCCAGGAAGCCCATGGGTTGCTCCTCCCTGGCCGAAGCCGTGAGCAACGACAAGACCACGAGGACCACCACGTGGAGCCCGATGCTGAAAATCAGTCCGTTCCTGTCTTCCTTGCGCAGATTCATGCGTGCTGATGGAGAAGTTCGATCCCTACAACCCTTCAAAAGGATTCAGGGTCCATGGGGACGTCTTCACTTTCTGATCGCCAGGATGATCGGATGACGTACCGCGGACGTCCCTTGACCTCGTCATAGACCCGGGCCAGGTAGGACCCGATGACGCCCAGGAAAAACAATTGCACACCCCCGAAGAAGAAGGCCGCAAATATCAATGAGGCCCAACCGGTTATGGCTGTTTCAAAGACATATTTGGTGAACAGGACCCACACCAATCCCAGCACGGATCCGGCTGAAATGAGAAGCCCCAATCGCATGGCGAAACGGAGCGGTTTCCCGGAGAAGGAAGCCAGTCCATCCAGGGCCAGATCAAAGCGACGACGCCACGGATACTTGGTCTTGCCCGCTGCGCGGCCGGGGCGAACGTAGTCGACTGCCGTCTGACGGAATCCCAGCCAGGAAATGAGGCCACGCACGTAGGGTTGTTGCTCACCCAGTTCACCGTAGGCATCCAGAACGGGTCGCGAGATGAGCCGGAAGTCGCCGGTGTCGAGTGGTGCATCCACACCGGTGAAGGAGCGGAAGAATCGGTAGTAGAGGCCGGCCGTCACCCGCTCGAACCAACCGGTCTGCTTCCGTTCAAGGCGTCGACCGTAGACGACATCGAACCCTTCTTTCCAGACGTCGATCATCTGACCAGCCACCTCCGGAGGGTCCTGCAGATCAGCATCCATCACGATGGCTGCATCGGCCTGGCACAGATTGAGCCCGGCCGTGACTGCGACCTGATGCCCGAAATTCCGGGAAAACGATACGATACTGACGTTCTCGAGTCCGCTGCCATCGGATTGGATGCACCTGGCGGAAGCGTCCGTGGAACCGTCGTCCACGAACAGGACCGAAATGCGCTCATTGCGTGATGCCTGGAAAGCGGCCAACGCCTCCATCAGCATGGGGAGCACCTCTTCCTCGTTGTATACGGGGATGATGAGGCAGACGTGGAGAGGATCAGGCGAAGGGATGGACACGCTCAGGATCAGTCGGCAAAGCGGTACTGGGCGGAAATGCGATGGGAATATCCCAAATCGGACACCAGTCCCGCAAAATCGCCGAAGCCGTAGTCGAGGGCGGCTCGCCCCCAACGAAAACCCGTTCCCAGCGAGGGAGTCAGATCGAGCCCCTCGCCTTCGACGAGCTGGATGCGGTTGAAACCGGCCCTGAAGGCCAGCTGCTCGGCCACGATCAATTCAGCTCCGAGCCGGGGATGGACGGCCATCGACCCCACGGAGATGTTGTTGGCGGCGGCTCCATCAAAGGAAAGGTCTGTATCAAGGGCAAGGCGCAGCGTCCCCGGGCGGACATCCATCAGTCGGGATGCTCCCAGGCGAACAACCGGCAATACCAGCTCGGTTCCACCTTCCGGAAGGTCATCGCCGAACACATCACGGATGTTTGCCAACCGACCCGAATCGACAGACCAGGACTGCAACATGGTGGTGATGTCCTGAACGGTGGCGCCGAAGTGCCAGGATGGCGTTGTATACCGGATTCCCACATCCATCGAGTACCCCCACGCCGTTGCAAAATCACCGATGTTGCGGCGGATGATCTTCGAGGTCACACCAAAGGAGAGCGTCTCGGAAACCCGCTTCCCATAGGCCACGAACAGCGCATAATCTGCCGCCGAGAACGTGGTGATGGCGCTTTCGGGGTCCGGAATGGGCTGATCGCGCTCGGCATCCCACGCATCCAGCGTGTTCTTGATATCGTTTACACCGCTGCGGATGAGGGTCACCCCGAGCACACTGCGCTCGGAAAACGGGACAGCAAATCCGGCGTAGTCAAAGGAGACGATGCCGGAGAACCGCTCAGCGTGCATGTACGACACTTCGCGGGACGGCACGTCAGGGAGGCCGGCTGGATTCCAGAACCCCGCATACACGTCGTCGGCAACGGAGATGAATGCTCCTCCCATGCCGAGGGCGCGGGCGCCGACGCCGCCTGCCAGAAAATCGGCTCCGTACTTGGCAACACGTTGTCCATGGGCGGCGCCGGCGCCCGCCATAACGAGTACCAATACCAGCAGGAAACGTGACAAGCGGGACATGGAGACCATCGAATTGGATTGCATGGTACGGTTATGCCGCTTGGCACGGCAGGTTTCGGGGAGCATGTGCTTTGGCCCCTAACCTTTCCGGCGCAGCCGGGCAGCGTACGCGCCATCCATCCCGCTTGATGAAGGCAGGCTCAGATAGTCGCCATCGCCCGTAATCCAGTCTTTGGGGAAGGTGGATGATGCGGTTTCCCTGGTGAATTCCGGATGTGCTTCCAGGAAAACAGCCACCTGCTGCTCGTTCTCTGCCGGCTCGATGGTGCAGGTGCTGTATACCAGCAGCCCGCCTGGACGGACGCAAGAAGCCGCGGCTTCAATGAGCTGCCGTTGCAATGCAACCAGTTCCTCGATAGCCTGAAGATCCCGACGCCAACGCATGTCGGCCCGTTTGGCCAATACGCCCAGACCAGAACACGGAGCATCGAGCAGCACCAGATCGAAGGCATCCTTCCAATCATCCGGAATGTCGCGCGCATCCCTCACCGACAACTCGACATGCTTCAGTCCCAGGCGATCGGCATTCTCCCGGACCAGCCCCAGTCTGTTTTCCTGGATGTCGCAAGCCACAACGGAGCCCGCAGCACCGACGTCCCGGGCGAGTTGCATCGTCTTCCCCCCCGGTGCCGCGCACAGGTCGAGAACCTTCGCGCCTTCGGGCGCATCGGCAAAAGCAGCCACAAGGGCTGCCGCCTCGTCCTGCACCCAGGCCTTTCCGCCGGACAGCCATCCCGCTTTGATGACGGGTTGCAGGCTCCGGAGCCGGACCATGTCCTGCAGCCAGACCGACTCCTCGAACGGCACCTCCGATGCGCGAAGAGCCATCTTCAGGGACGCCGCATCGCCTGCAAGGTGCAGGCCGTACATGGGGCGTTCGTTGTTGTAGGCCAGCAGTTTTTCCGTGGCTTCCTCGCCGTAGAGCTCAATCCATCGCTGGACCATCCAGTCCGGATGCGAATACCGGATTCCCAGCACCTCGGCTGCGTCGCCTTTGGGCTCGGGAAGGGCATCGCGCTTCCGGGTCGCAGCGCGGAGAATACCGTTGGTCAATCCGGCAGCCCCTTGGCGCACATGAATCTTGGCCGCCTCCACCGTTTCATTGAGGACGGCGTGATCCGGCTGCCGGGAAAACAGGAGTCCGTGCAGGCCGATCCTGAGGATGGTCCGCATGCTTTGCTCCAGCGTCGAAGCGTCGCCCCGGTAGAACTGGCTGATCAGGAAGTCCAGATAGCGTTGCCAGCGGATGACGCCCGCCACCGTGTCCCGGATGCTCCGGTCCATGTCGGCGTTGCCCGAGCGGGTGGCCCGCTGCAAACCGATATAGGCATCCTGCTCGATCATGGCATCCAGTTCCCTGGCAGCGAGAAGGCGCATGGATGGAGGGCGATGGGGACGGGACGTCACGGGAATTCGGGAGCAGGTGGCACAGAGTGGCAGACGGGCGGTACCCCCCTGTCCACAGGATGTTCTACGAGGCGTCCAGGGCTTTCTGGAGCTGCCGGGCCGCCACGAAAAGGGCGTCATGCGCCGGTGCCAGTCGCGGCGTGTAGATGTAGTCCACGGCATAGGCGTCCTCAACCGTGGCACCAGCACGAATCAGCGCGGTGACCGTGTTGACCCGCTGGGCAGCCCCCTCTTCGCCCACCAACTGACCTCCTACGATCCTGCGGGTCTTTCGCTCGGCCACAAGTCGGACGTACAGTGGCTTGTTGGGGGCGTTGGACGAGGCGCTTCGGTGCCGGACATCCGCTGCAACCACGTCCATTCCCGCCTCGAGAGCGGTTTCCAATGTCCAACCCGTGTGTGCTACCTCGAGTCCACCTACGGAAACGGCGGCAGCATGAACAACAGGACCCATGCGTTGAGGACGTCCTTTTCCGCCCCTGGCCGCGTTGCGTCCCGCAACGCGGCCCGACCGGAACGCGTTGAGCGCCAGCGGAACGTGTTGGAGTGCTCCTGAGACCAACTCGGTATACCCCACAACATCACCGCAGGCCCATATGGAGGGTTCGGAGGTCTGCATGGTGTCCTTGACGGCGATGCCTCCTTCTTCAAGACACGCCAGGCCCGCCTGACGCGCCAATGCATCGTTCGGACGCGTTCCGGTAGCCACGAGAACCATGTCGCACCCGATGCGCTCCCCTGCATCCGTCCGGACAGCCCGTACCCGACCATCAGGGGAAACATCGAGCCCACTGGCCCGCTCGGACCGGACCGCGATGCCTTGCTCCTGCAGTCTCCGGATGACATGGTCACTCATGCCCTGATCCAGGCCGTGGTGCAACATGCGGCCTCCGGATGCCAACAACGTGACTCGCCAACCTGCTCGGGACAACGCCTCTACTCCGTCCAATCCGACGTATCCCGCGCCAACAATGACCGCGTGACCGACCGGGTCCTTCTCCAGTCGGGCGCGCAGTTGACGAGCATCCTCCAGTCGTCTCAGGGTCATGACCTGGTGCGACGCTGTTGCCAGAGCATCAGGAACCTGCGCCCGCACCCCGGTGGCCAGAACCAGGGCGTCGAACCAGATCTCTTCTGATGTTCCGGAAAGCGCGTCCTCAACCATCACGTATCTGGATTCCGGATCGATGCGTACCACCTCCGTCTGAAGCCGGACATCGGCCTTGAATCGCTCGGAAAATGAGGCGGCATCAAAACGCACGAGACGTTCCGAGGGAACGACCTCCCCCGCAATGTAGATGGGCATTTCGCAGGCACTGTACGAGATGTCCGAGCCTTTCTCGATCAGGATGATCTCGGCGTCGGGATCCGTGCGTCGGGCCTCGGCGGCAGCGGCCGGACCGGCAGCCACTCCTCCCACGATGATGATTCTACGTTTTCGCATCAGGAATTCCGGGGCAGGCTGTCTTCAACATGCTCCGGGTGCCGGGCTGAATGGGCATCTTCATGTTGCTCCGGCTCGAGATGCGCCGTGAAAATGACCCGATCCTTCGGAAACAGGCGATGCAAGGCATCTTCGACACGGTGGGATTCATCGTGGGCATCAGTTATGCTCAAGCCCTCGGAAAACAGCAGGTGGACCTCGATCCAGACCCGGTTGTGGACACGGCGATGTCTCAACTGGTGGTATCCCTGGATGACGTCTTTTTCAAGCGCCTCATCGAGCAGGGAAACGATCATGCGGGTCTCTTCCGGGTCGGCCGTTTCCATCAATCCGTTCCATGAGTCGCGCATCAGTTTGCCCGCGGTCCACATGATGTTGAGCGCAAGGATGATTGCAACGATGGGGTCCAGCAGCACGATATCTGTCAGCTGCACGAGAAAGAGGCCGACAATCACGCCTGCGGAGGTCCACATGTCCGTAAGCACGTGGTGTCCGTTGGCTCGCAGCACAATACTGTTGTGCTTCTTCCCGGTGTGGATAAGGGACCAGCCGAGTACCAGGTTCACCAGCGCCAGGCCGCCCGTGATGAGCAGACCCATCCCGATCTGCTCAACTTCAGGACCCCGGATGATGTCCGCGATGGCCGTGTACATGATGCTGAGCGCGGCGATGGTGATGAGCGCGCCTTCGAATCCCGAAGAGAAATAGGCCACTTTCCCGTGTCCATACGGGTGCTGCTCGTCAGCCGGCTGCGTGGAATACCACAGCGAAAACGCAGCAAATCCGGTGGCAAAAAGGTGCACGACCGACTCCAGGGCATCGGACAGGATGGCTGCAGAACCCGTGATCACCCAGGCGTAGGTCTTCCCCCCCAGCATCAGGAAGGCGATGGCCAGACTGGCCATCATGACCGGTCGCTGGTAGTCTTTTTCTGCAGGTTGGAGATGCATCGGCGTGGGATTTGGAACTGCAAGGTACAGTTGATCGCCCCACGATTCATCCCTAATCTGAGCCGACGATTCCATTGCACACCTCATCCCCTGTATCCGTGACCCTGGAGCATATCGGTATTGCCGTCAGCGACATCGAGGCCAGCCTCAAGCATTTCCGCATTCTCTTCGGCGCGGCGCCGTACAAGACCGAGGAAGTCGCTTCGGAAGGTGTACGTACGCACTTCTTCGATGCCGGGGGGACCAAGATCGAGTTGTTGGAGTCGCTGCATGAGGATTCTCCCATTGCCCGTTTCCTGGAGAAGCGTGGACCAGGGCTGCATCACCTGGCATTCCATTCCGAGGATGCCGATGCAGACTTCATACGACTGCAGGATGCGGGCTATCGTGTTCTGGGAGACGGCCCCAAGCCGGGCGCTGACGACAAACAGATCTTCTTCGTCCACCCCTCCGACACGGCGGGTGTCCTGACGGAATTCTGCATGGCCGCTCGCTGATTGGTCCGGACGGCTATCGCGCGCTGTCGGGAGGCGCCAGCCTGTCTCCGAACCGGTCCACCAGCACATCGCTCAGCAAGCCGTCGTCGTACCCGATCGGAAAAACGGCGATGCCTGCCAGTCCCTCCCGTTCCACGAAGCGATACTTGGCGTCCAGGCTGACATCATCCTCATACCATCCCTGATACCATCCGGTCGAATCGGAAAACACGTACCAGGGGCTGCCGGACATCCTGTCGCGTCGTCGTCCGAATTCAAGGGCGCGTTCGCTCGAGGAAAGTTGCATCTCCGGAACGTTCAGAGTGTCCAGTCTGGCATAGGTCGTCACCTGAGCTGCACCCCGGCTCATCGCACCGATGACTTCGGATTCCACGGGCCACTCGTATCCGTAGTACGGCACCGTGATGAAGAGCCGCTCCCGGTCAATGGCCTGTTCGTCCATGGCATCAAGTATGGATTGCCAGTTGGTGCCCTTCCACCCGCTGATCGGGGAAAGCGGCCCGGCATTCGGACCGGTCTGCCAGTGGATGTCGTAGCCCTGCACCATGATTTCCCCGAACTGCTCCGGAATCCGGTTGATGTCAATCATGCCATCCGGATGGAATGCCGGCACGAACATGGAAAGCTCGGCATCCGGATACTGCTCGCTGACAACGGAAGCCAGCGTGTCGACGTAGGCGTGGAATCCTTCACGCAGCGAGTCCGACGACGGAGCAAACCACTCGAAGTCCAGATGCAGACCCGCACCGCCACTCTCCTCGATGAGTCCGACTGAGGAGTCCAGCAGGCGACTGCGATGATCGGGGTTCAGAAAGAGTGCCTCCAGGGAATCGGCATTGAGCAGGGCCAGTGTCGGGATGACAGGCACTTTGGCACTGTCTGCCTTTGCAATGAGCCCCTGCCAGGCAAACGGGTAGCCATTCCTGTCCAGAATGGAACCGTCCGAGGCAGGCGTCAGGTCGAAGAAGAAGAGCTTGTCGTACAGGCCCAGATTCAGATCAAGCCACAGGGCACGCGTCCACCAGGCATAGTATCCGTACACCTTCTGACGCTCCCTGGTTTGGAAAACGGGAAGGACCTCTCCTTCGTCGGTATGAGGATCAATGGCCTGATCCGCAACGACTGCAGAATCAGCGGTCGCGGGCCCGGATTCCGCGGCCTCGGGAAGGACGACGGGCAGGGTGGCGCAACTGACACCAAGAAGGGACAGCAGCGCCAAGGTGCCGAGGTGAGGGATGGATCGGAGCAAGGTCGGTGGTTTTTCCGGCTCTGGGTACTTCCGGGGATAATCGGGTTCTCGGCACCTCCGACAAATAGTTAAGCGCAAGGGGGTGCCCTGACCGCCATGCTTCATGGTTTCTTCATATAAAGGATTGAAAATCGGGGTGCCGCTCTGCCGATACAAGGGTTGCAGCCGAGTGTCCCCGGTCACACCAATCCGCCGGCCTCACTCCCCTGCCTCTGACATTGTTGCGTGTTGTTCCTGCTCTCAGTTCGGGGCCCGCCCTGGGTCCCCTGTTGCAGGTGCACTTCCTCCGGGAGAACCATCCATTCTACCGGGGTCTTCGGAAGCCTGGATGCGGCGGCGGCCATCGGCCGCCGCCGCCACCGGGTTTATTCCTGTCAATGTCCCGCTTCATTCAGTGCCTTCCCGATCCGGGAGGCACTCCGGTCCGGCACCTCCCCTCAAAGAGGTTCACGGTATCATCCGCCCTTTGTATCATCAGCGGTCCCCTATCCCCATCACCGCTGAACAGAGATGCTGAATTATATCTGGGCTGGTCTGATCATTCTGAGCCTTGTGTTTGGAATGGTCTACGACATCAATGACCTGGCTTCGGACACGTATCGGAATGATCAGGCCTTCGAGGTCCGGGTTGATCCGATCGATCCTGCGTCGGAGACAGGCCGCCGCATTCCCGTCCGGGTCCATGTCGACCCCGCGTCCTATCGTGCCTTTTACGGTGTGGACGCTGCGCCGGACTCCACGTACGAAGGGATCGTGATCCGGAACCAGGAGGGCATGCAACTGCGGTTTGCCCAGGATGCCTCCGTCCCCGAGCCATGGAGCACCATCCGCGCTGAAACCTCGGAACGGGACAATGATCTGCGCGGCACCCTCAGCAATTGGACCGGTCAGGCGGGTACGGCAACGGTTGCATTCCGGCCTGTGCGCTTTGTCAAGATGCGTGCCATTGCCTCGGCTGCACTCAGCATGGCCGAATTGGCCGTCGAGCTGGCGCTCGGACTCATCGGTGTCCTGGCACTCTGGATGGGACTCCTTCAGATTGCCGAAAAGGCTGGCATCATCAACTCCGTCGTCCGCGTCACGCAGCCGGTCCTCCGACCGCTCTTTCCCGACATTCCGAAAGGCCATCCGGCCATGGGCATGATCGTCCTGAATCTGACGGCCAACATGCTCGGCCTTGGCAACGCGGCGACGCCCCTCGGCATCAAGGCCATGGAGGAGCTGCAGACGTTGAACGAGGAGAAAGAAACGGCCACGGATTCCATGGTGATGCTGCTGGCGATGAACACCGCCTCCGTGCAGCTCGTCCCGCCCGTCCTGCTGGTGGCCCTGATGGGGCTTCAGATCAATCAGCTGATCTTTGCCATCATCATCGTGACCGGGATATCGCTGGTGGTGGCCATCGCCACGGCCAAGCTGCTCAGCAAAACCAAACGCTTCCGGATGTCGGCACCGGCAGCAACGACGGAGGGCTGATCCATGGAAACCATTCGCTCCATCATCGAGATCGCGTCCGTATTCGTTCTGCCCCTGCTCATTGTCGGCTTTCCGCTGTACGGTCTCATCAAGAAAGTCCCTGTCTACGAGGAGTTCGTGGAGGGCGCCAAGGGCGGATTCCAGGTGGCGGTGACCATCATACCGTACCTGGTGGCCATCCTGTTTGCCATCGGCATGTTCCGGGCCTCAGGCGCCATGGATTTCATGGTCGACGGCCTGAGGCCTGTCCTGGGCTGGTTCGGTATTCCCCCGGAAGTGCTGCCCATGATGATCATGCGGCCCCTGACGGGCAGCGGTTCGGCCGCCATCGTCCTGGACATGATCAACCAGTTCGGCGAGGATTCCATCCTGGTCAAGATGGTGGCCACCATGTTCGGGTCCACCGAGACCACATTCTATGTGATTGCGGTCTACTTCGGCGCTGTCAACATCAAGAAAACGCGCCACGCCGTGCCGGCTGGACTGATTGCGGATATCGTGGCCATGATCACGGCCGTGTTTGTCGTTCGCTGGCTGTTCGGGTGACGCCGGAAGGGTGATGGCCGGTCCGCAGCCGGTCACGCACTCGCGCCGAGGTACATCCGGATCATGCTTTCGGCCCGATCGGCAAAGATGGGTCGAGGTTCATCCGGGCGGCGCTCGACCGTCACGATGGCATCGCGGTGCATGGTCATCCAGTGATCGAGTACGCGTCTGGCGTCGGCCTCGAAGGGACTGATGCCGGATCCCGGACCAGACCATGCATCCAGTTCGAGCATGGCATCGCGGATGAGGTGTTCGCCGGCCGATCCCCGCTCAGGTGCCTCCAGCGTGTGGATGCGGCCCAGGGCCACGATGACCAGCGTGGGTCGCTCCAGATCGCTCTCCTTCAGGTAGTGGATGGTCTCCGGGCCTGCAACTTCCTGTGCCACAGCGCCTCCCTTTGACAATCGCTTTTCCAGTAGTTCGATCCAGTCCCTGAACTTCGCGGCCTCCTCAAAACGATGGTTTTCCGCGGCTTCGAGCATCGAAGACTCCAGTTGCAGGCACACTTCCTCCACATCACCCGACAGGAACCGCCGTACGCCGTCGATGACATCGGCATACATCTCTTCGTCGACCCCTCCGACGCACGGCGCTCCACACCTTCCGATGTCGGCACGCACGCACCGCCGCCCCCGCTCGAACTCAACGGGCGAACAGTTGCGCAGGGGGAAGCTGGCCTCCAGCAGTTCCAGCAAGGAGTGAGCCTGGGATCTGCTGCGGAAAGGTCCATAGTACTCCGCGCCATCGTTGCGCATGATGACCTGCACCGTGACCCGTGGAAACGGCTCGCGGGCATCCAGCCGCAGGTAAGGCCTCGGGATGTATTTCTTCTGCGCGCGGTTGAAGGATGGGTCCAGTCGCTTGATCTCCCGGCTCTCCTCGACCAGCGCATGCAGCTCCGTAGGATGTTCTTCCCAGCGGATGTCCCGCACCTTTGCGATGAGTTGCCGGATACGCGGTGGATGGGCCTCGATGGCATTGAAATAAGACACCACGCGTTTGGAGAGATCCTTCGCCTTTCCCACGTACAGGACGCTGCCGCGTCCATCCAGCATGTAGTACACGCCCGGTGAGGCCGGCAATTCAGGCAGCCGGTCCCGCTTGATGGCCACAACGTGCTTCGAATGCGGATTGACGCGTGCATACGTGCGCCCCTGCAGTTCGATGAGTTCGTGGATATCGGATACGCCGTGTTCGTCCACGGCCATCTGGCAGAGTCGTTCGAGGACAATGGCTGTGATCTCGACATCCTTGGCCGCGCGATGTCGCCCTTCGGAGGGAATCCTGTAGAACGTGGCCAGACTGCCCAGACTCTTGGAGCGCAGCCCCGGCAATAATCGGCGGGCCAGCTTCAACGAGCACAATCCCCGGTTGGACATGGGAGGCATACCCAACCTGTCAAGCTCTGCATTGATGAAGGACCAATCGAACCGGATGTTGTGTGCCACAAACACCCCGTCTTCCAGAAACTCCAGGAACCGGGGTATGACCTCGTCCGCCGACGGCTTGTCGAACACCATGGCGGACGTGATTCCCGTGATGCGGGTGATGCGTCTGGGAATGCTCAGCCCGGGATTGATGAGTTCGGAAAAATGCGCTGCTTCCCGGCCTCTGGATACGCGCATGCCAGCCACTTCGATCACGCGGTGGGCGTGCGCATGGACGCCCGTTGTTTCCGTGTCGGTGATGACGACACTGTCGTCGTCAGAAAGAATGTCTTGTAGCGCTGACATGGACCGGTGAAAAGAGGAACCGGGTCATGTACGGCGCTGCCTCAGAGTGGATTCCGCCTTGGCGATCGGAAACGCTGTGTGGCTGCGCGTTCGTCAGGCTGCCCGTCGCATGGATCCGCGAGCAGCTACAGGTACGGATAATGTCGCCGTGGTACCGGTTTCCTCTCCATTGCTGCTGAGTTTGATGGTGCCTGATACCTGCCCGAGGGACCGTTTGGCCAGAAAAAGTCCCATCCCCAATCCGGATTGCTCACGGGAAAGACCGTTCGTTCCCTGTTGGAACGGTGCGAACACCGCGACGGAACGTGAGGGCAGCCCCTCGCCATCATCCCTCACCTGGATGGACAGCATACCCGCACGCTCGGATGTCATCACACGGATCGAATGACGGGCGAACTTGAAGGCATTGTCCAGCACATGATTGAGTGCACCGGCAAGCGCATCACCCACATCCGTGGGCAACGAAATGGAGTTGTCCACCTGAACCATCACGCTGACGGTGGTATCCCCATGTCTGCGTTGAACCTTCTGGATCGTGCGACCGATCAGGTGATCGAGTGGAATGCGGGACCCCTCAACGCCATGAGACGGTTGCGCTGCCACGGCTTGCGGCGTTGCAATCGTGCGCGCCTCTTCATACTCGAGGAGTGAATCCACCACGTGCTGCATCCGACCGATGGCGTCACGAATGGGACGGGTCAGATGGCCCAACTCCCTTCCAGCTTCCTCTTCCAGCATCTCGGAATACCCCGAAATGATGGCCAGAGGCGTTCGCAGCTCATGCGAAAGCATGTTCAGCCGGTCTTCAGAGCGCACATCGTCGTGCGATGAGTGTCCCGTCTGAGGCAGCGATGGTGATGTATGGAGCGGTTTCATGGTCGTTCTTGTGGCCCAGGGGCGGCTTGTCACCGTCTGTATCGACGGCAATCCGACCTCCTAAAGGCACAGACCGTACCGCTTGGGGCCTACTTCAAGCCCAGCGCTTCCTGAAGACGCGCTCCGATTTCGGTGTTGTCGAGGGTACCCGTGAAATGCTCTGCACCGGGACCATAACCGAAGATGGGCACATTGACGGCCGTATGACCGCCGGTGGACCAACCCACGCGTGCAGAATCAGAGGTCACGGCCACCAGGAATCGTTGCATGCCCGACATCGCCAGGGCCGCATTCGTGTCCGCAACGGCTAGAATCCCGTTGATTCGGTCTGCATGAACCGATACATCCACATTGAAGGATGACTCAAGGTGCTGACGAATCCAGTCGGCATCGAGCGATCCGTCGGCAAAGGCGGCGCGGGCTCGGTTGCCGAAGGCCTCGATCGAGGAAGACACGGCGGCCAGTTTCGTGGGATCGTAGGCATAACCCGACCCGCCGTTGCCGCCGTATTCCGCTCCCAGGGTCAAGCCTCCCGTTTCATGGTCGGACGTACCCAACACAAGGGTCTTCCCATCAACTGCCGCAAAATCGACAGCGGCTTTCCATGCCGCATCGTAGGCCATCACATCCCACAGGTGGGCTGCCGGATCGTTGCCATGCCCGGCATGATCGATGCGGCCGGCTTCGATCATGATGAAAAACGGCTTGCCGTCTGCAGACAGGAGTTCGAGTGCCTTCGTCGTCATTTCGGCAAGCGACGGTTCCGCGTCCCTGTCTCGATCGATTTCATAGGCCATGTGCGATCGGGTGAAAAGTCCGATCAGAGGCAACGCGTCTGCGTTCAGAAGCTGCGATCGGTCGTCCACGCGGTGGTATCCAAGATCCTGAGCCTCCGCAATCAGGTTGCGTCCATCCGTACGCGCTCCGCCCTGTTCAGTGGGGGTGTAGAATTGGGTGCCGCCCCCCATCACGATCTCCATACCCTTCGTGATCTGCTGTTCAGCAATCTCCGCTTCCATGTTTCGGCTCTCGACGTGGCTTGAAAAAGCCGCCGGGGTGGCGTGCGTGACCCTCGCCGTCGAGATGACGCCTGTGTTGTATCCCGCTTTCTCGGCCTTTTCCAGGATGGTTTCAACGGACTGACGGTCAGCGGTCATCGCGATGCGGCCGTTCAGGGTCTTGATGGCACAGGCATATGCCGTAGCCGAGGCGGCCGAGTCCGTTACGCGCGACCCTTCGGCAAACGTGATGGTGCTGCCCTGTTCATACGGGTCCAGTTGAAGATTGGGGATGCCATCCATGCTGCGCTGGTATTCACGCGCCAGACCGAAACTTGCCGGTCCGCACCCGTCCGAAATGAAGAAGACCACATTCTGCGGCTGGTCCTCCTCGTGCTGCATGGCCGTTGGCGTGGAGGCACAGGAGGTCAGGACCAGGGCGATGAAAACAACGAATACTCGCTTCATGAGAGTCGGGCTGAGATAAAAGGCGGTGGGCAACAGTCTTTGGATACGCTCCATTGTTTCGTCGGTTTTCAGCGCGCATGTCAAATAATCGTTTCCACCGTAAAGCCTGATTTTGCCAAATATTGGCATCGCATTCCAATGTCCTCCACGGCCCGGGACGTAGGTTGGACCTGTTCAATCATTGCGTCTCATAACTATCCGAATTCCCGACATGAAAGTCACCGTCATTGGTGCTGGCAACGTGGGCGCCACCGTCGCCGAATGTGTTGCTCGCAAGGACATGGCTGATGAAGTCGTCCTCATTGATATCGTTGAAGGCCTCCCCCAGGGCAAAGCACTGGACATGGCCGAGGCTGCTCCCATCCACCTGTTTGACACCAAGGTGACGGGAACGAACGACTACGCCGACACGGCCGGGTCCGACATCTGCGTCATCACCGCCGGTCTGGCCCGCAAGCCGGGCATGAGCCGCGACGACCTGCTTGGCAAGAATGCCGCCATCGTCAAGTCGGTGACCCAGCAATTCGTTGCGCACAGCCCGAACGCCATCATCATCGTGGTCTCCAACCCGCTCGATGTGATGACGTATGTGGCCTACGAAGCCAGCGGATTCCCGTCCAACCGGGTCTTCGGTATGGCCGGTGTTCTGGACACCGCCCGCTATCGCGCTTTCATCTCCATGGAACTGGGTGTATCGGTCAAAGACATCCAGGCCCTGCTCATGGGTGGCCACGGTGACACCATGGTCCCGCTGCCCAACTTCACGACGGTTGGCGGCATTGCCCTGCCCGAACTCATGGATGATGAGAAGATCAACGCCATCGTGGAGCGCACGAAATTCGGTGGCGGTGAGATCGTCAAGCTCATGGGTACCTCTGCCTGGTACGCCCCGGGCGCAGCCGCTGCTGAAATGGTGGAAGCCATCATCAAGGATTCCAACCGCGTGCTGCCTTGCGCCGTGTGGATGAAAGGCGAGTATGGCCTCAATGACCTGTTCATCGGCGCACCGTCCCGTCTGGGTCGCAACGGCCTCGAGGAGATCATCGAAGTGTCCCTGACCGATGCGGAGCAGGCACTGCTTGAGGAGTCTGCCCAGCACGTCCGGGACAACCTGGCTGCTCTGGAACGAATCCAGAACAGTTGACGGCCCCATACGAGCCATCCGACCTGTTACGGGCGGGCGCCATCGGCGCCCGCCCGTATCTTTTGAACACCCTCCCTTCTTTCGGGTATCTCCTACCCGAATCCGGGCACGCTCCCCGGACCTGATCCCGTACCGGCCTTTCGGGCCGACAGAATTGAATACGCTACATGATGAAGCGCCTCCAGTACATTTCCCTCGTTTTCTTCCTGGCCATCGGCCTGACCGCGTGTGACTCGGACAGCGGCGAAGATGGCGAGGTGGTCATCACCGACCTGGAAGAGGGTACCGGTACCGAAATCGAGGTCGGACAGACACTCATCACCTCCTACGTCGGTCGTTTTGCAGACGGTACCCAGTTCGACTCCTCGGATGAACTGGGGGAGGACTGGGTTTTCACCCTGGGCGTCGGACAGGTGTTGAAGGGCTGGGATCAAGGTCTGGTCGGCATGCGCGTCGGTGGTACCCGACGCCTCGAGATCCCCTCCCATCTTGCATTCGGTCGCAGTGGGCAGTGTTTCTCCGATGGCACGTGCGCCGTCCCGCCCAACACCGATGTGGTCTACGACGTAACCGTAATCGACATTTTTGACGAAGTCATAGTCGAAGATCTGGTCGAGGGGGACGGCGAAGTCGCCGAGGTAAATGACGTGCTTTTCGTCGAGTACACCGGTCAGTTGCGCAACGGCGATGTCTTCGACTCGACCAATCTGACCGGTACCGTCTTTCAGTTCACCCTTGGACGGGGCAGCGTGATTCCCGGCTGGGATCAGGGCATCCCGGGAATGAAGGAAGGCGGAACGCGCGAACTGGTCATTCCTCCCATTCTGGCCTACGGACCGTACGGTGCGGGATCAGCCGTACCGCCGTTTGCGGTTCTGATCTTCAGGATCGAGCTGGTGGAAGTCGTCAAGGCTCCCGACTGATCCCCGAGAGCGCTTCAGTAGGTTGAACTGCTTTCCGACCACTGCACCGCATGCTGGACAAGTTCGGCCGCATTGTTCAGGTTTAGCTTCATCTTGATGCGGGCCCGATAGGACTCCACCGTCTTGATGGACAGCTCCAGCCGGTCGGCGATCTCCCTTGTCCCCATGCCGCGCCCGGTCATCTCGAACACCTCCAGTTCCCGGGTTGACAGCGCTTCAGCCGGAGACTGATTGAAGGATTGTTGCCCGGCAGCAATGCCCTGGAGCAGCCGCTCATTGATGGCGGCCGATACATGGATACCGCCTGCCAGCACCTTGCGGATGGCCGCAACGAGCGCTCCCGGTGGTTCGCTCTTCATCACGTAGCCGCGGGCTCCGGCACGGATGGCCCGCTCGGCATACAGGATCTCGTCGTGACGGGAAACAACCAGCACAACGCTCCGGGTCCGACCTGAATCCATCTGCCGCAGCATGTCCAGGCCACTGGCACCTGGAAGGGAAATGTCCAGAATGATGATGTCCGGATCGAGTTCGGGAATGATGGCGAGCGCCTCATCTGCCGAACCGGCCTCTCCGCACACAGTGAAGTCGTTCTCGGCTTCCAGCGTCAGTCTGAGTCCTTTCCGGATAAGGGGATGGTCATCCACCAGAAGGATGCGTTTCATCGTCGGTGATTGCATGGCGCTCTCCCGTTTGAGCTGACCCGGATGATGCTCCAGGTCCCGATTGTGTCCTGCTCCAACGTTACGAGGGCATCACACCCGGGCATGAAGGGTCCCCCGCTCTGCGCATGAGGGGCGTATTCCAACCAGCGGGTAGGGGGTTTCCCGCCACGAATCGACGACTTCCCAACGGCCTTTGTAGGGGAAACCCCCCACAACCGTGTCGGTGCATCATTGACTCGTGCGGCAAATCCGGTTTCTTCGCTATCGCTCCACGAATCAATCTCTATTTTCGCACATCTGATCCGCGGACGGACCCCACACTCGAAGGCCGTCTCCTTCCTGAACCCAACCGTTTTTGCGCATGGAATCGACGCAGACCCCTACCCAACCGGGCTCCGCGAATCCCTCACGGCTGACGGTCACATTCGATGACCAGATCACGCGTTATTTCGTGATCGCCACAGCCATCTGGGGATTTGTCGGAATGCTGGTCGGTGCACTCATTGCACTCCAGCTTCCCTTCTGGCAAGCCAACCTGGGTGAGTACCTCTCATTCGGTCGCCTGAGACCGCTGCATACGAACGCCGTCATCTTTGCTTTTGCCGGCAACGCCATCTTTGCAGCCATCTATTACTCCACACAGCGGCTCCTGAAGACCCGGATGTTCTCTGACTCCATGAGTCGGTTCCATTTCTGGGGATGGCAGGCCATCATCGTGTCTGCGGCACTGACCCTGCCGCTCGGAATCACGACCTCCAAAGAGTACGCCGAACTGGAATGGCCCATCGACGTGGCCATTGCCGTGGTCTGGGTCGTGTTCGCCATCAACTTCTTCCTGACGCTGCGTCAGCGCAGGGAAAAGCACATGTATGTGGCCATCTGGTTCTACATCGCCACCATCGTGACCATTGCCGTGCTGCACATCGGCAACTCGCTGGCCATGCCTGCCACGATGTTCAAGTCCTACCCGGTTTTTGCCGGCGTGCAGGACGCCTTCATCCAGTGGTGGTACGGACACAACGCCGTGGCCTTCTTCCTGACCACGCCGTTCCTGGGCCTGATGTACTACTTCCTGCCCAAGGCAGCCGAACGGCCGGTATTCTCCTACCGCCTTTCCATCGTGCACTTCTGGAGCTTGGTCTTCATCTACATCTGGGCCGGACCGCACCACCTGAACTACACGTCCCTCCCGGAATGGGCCGTAACGCTCGGCATGACCTTCTCCGTCATGCTCTGGATGCCCAGTTGGGGCGGCATGATCAACGGTCTGTTCACGCTCCGCGGTGCCTGGCACAAATTGCGTGACAGCGTCGTGCTCAAGATGTTCGTGATCGGCATCACATTCTATGGCATGTCCACCTTCGAAGGACCGATGCTTTCCGTCAAGACCGTGAACGCCCTGTCCCATTACACGGACTGGACGGTGGGCCACGCGCATGCCGGTGCCCTGGGATGGAACGGATTCATGACCTTCGGCATGATTTACTGGCTCCTTCCACGCCTCTACCGCACGGAACTCTGGAGCGGCAAGCTGGCCAATACCCATTTCTGGGTCGGCACGATCGGGATGCTCCTGTACGTCATCGCACTGTACTCGGCCGGCGTAACGCAGGGTCTCATGTGGCGTGCATTCGACGATGCTGGCCGTCTGATCTATCCTGACTTCATGGAGACCGTCATCCAGATCATCCCGATGTACTGGGTCCGCCTCGTCGGCGGCACACTCTACCTCATCGGTATGGTCATGCTGCTGGTCAACCTCTTCATGACCATCAAGACTGCCAAAGACAAGCCGGTGGATGCCTCCATCCAGGTGGCTTCCTGATCCTTCAATCTCCTATTCCAACGCTACCATGAGCAGATTCATCAAAACGAATGGTCGACACCGGACGATTGAAGGCTGGCCCCTTGTCTTTACGGTATTGACCACGCTGTCGATTCTTGTTGGCGGCACAGTGGAATTCCTTCCCCTTGTGCTGGTCGATGAGAATACACCGACCATCGAAACCGTCACGCCCTATACGCCGCTCGAAGTGGCGGGTCGTGACATCTATATCGCCCAGGGCTGTGTAAGCTGTCACTCGCAGCAGGTCCGTCCATTCAGGGATGAGATCGAGCGCTACGGCGAGTACAGCAAACCCGGCGAGGCCATCTACGATCGCCCCTTCCTCTGGGGATCCAAGAGAACCGGTCCGGACCTCGCCCGCGTGGGCGGAAAGTATCCGGACCTGTGGCACGTGCGTCACATGGAAAATCCGCGGTCCACGACGCCGAACTCCATCATGCCGCCCTATGCCTGGCTGCTTCGCAAGTCCCTGGACTTCGAAAGCATTCCCGGCAAGTTGAATGCCCTTCAGAAGCTTGGCACGCCGTACACGGATGCCGAGGTCGAGAACGGAGCAGCGGCAGCACGGACGCAGGCTGAGCAGATTGCCCGCAATGTCGCCGCCAATGGCGGACCTTCCGGTCTCGAAGACAAGGAGATCACGGCCCTGGTGGCTTATCTCCAGCGTCTCGGCGCCGACCTCAAGAAAGCAGGCAACTGATCATCATGTGGAAAGAAGTCGTCCAATCCATGGAAACAGGTGCACTGGCCTACGTCGGTCTGTTCGCCTTCCTCTTTGCATTCACGCTCATCGTCGTCCGGGTTGCCCTGATGAAGAAAAAGGAGCGCACGGATGCCAAGAACATGCCCCTGGACGAAGAACCCGAATTTTTTGCTGACAGCGAGCGGACTCGTTCGACGACGTCGGCCCAACCCAATTGAATCTGAATTCGCATCCGGAAAACATCATGTCACAACAGGATCCCCGGAATACCACTCCCGACGCTGAAGACCAGATCATCAGCGGCCACATGTACGACGGCATCGAGGAATACGACAACCCGATGCCGCCGTGGTGGGTGTGGATTTTCATCATCTCCATCATCTGGACCCCCTTCTACATTCTGGGTGTCCATCAATTCGGCTGGATCAATTCCTACGAGGATGACCTGGCCATGAAACAGGCCGAGATTGCCGACCTGCGCGCCGCGGCAGAGGCCGCCAATCCCGTACAGGAAGTGGACGATGCCTACCTGGCCTCCTTCTTCGGCAATGCCGAGGCGGAATCCGCTGGTGCAGCGACATTCGGAGCCTATTGCGCCGCCTGTCACGGCAACAACGGAGAGGGCCTGATCGGTCCCAACCTGACCGACGATTACTGGATCCACGGCGCCTCCCCGACAGCCATGTTCACCGTGATCACGAACGGTGTGCTGGACAAGGGCATGACGCCGTGGGAATCCGTCCTGACGGTCGACGAACGGGCACAGGTCATTGCGTACATTCAGACCATCCGGGGATCGAACCCACCCAACGCCAAGGAGCCCCAGGGCGAACTGGTCGAGGAGGATGCGATGGAGGCTTCCGCGGACGACGCGACAGCCCCCTGATCTTCCGGCATACCTGATATGAGTCGGGGCGCGCCGGGAGGCGCGCCCCGACAACCCCGAACCTTACAATCACCTCCCCAGCCATTCGACGTCCCCGCCCGGCGAGTGAAATGAGGAAGACGCGAAACAGGCGACATGAGCGATTCAAGCTGGAACAGCGATGCGCAGGAAGCCCCCCGCATCCTTGATTCTCCCGAAGAGGTCCTGACCACCCTGACCAAGGACGGCAAGCGACGCTGGCTGTATCCGGTCGAAAGCAAAGGGCGCTTCCACAGCGCCCGCAAATACCTGGCCTGGTTCCTGATGGTCCTCTTCGTGGCCATCCCCTGGATTCCCGTGAACGGCAACCCGGCCATCATGCTGGACTTCGTGCATCGGGAGTTTGCCATCCTTGGCCTGGTCTTCTACCCCACCGACACCATCCTGCTCATGGCATTCATGATCGGGATCCTGCTGACGGTGGTCCTCCTGACCGCACTCCTGGGTCGCGTCTGGTGTGGATGGGGATGTCCCCAGACCGTGTATCTGGAGTTCCTGTTCCGGCCCATCGAGCGCTGGATCGAGGGTGCCGAGCACGTCAGGAAGCGGCGCAATGAAGGCCCGCGCAACTGGGATTGGTTCTGGCGCAAGGCGTTGAAGATCTCCATCTTCTTCGTCATCTCCCTCATCCTGGCCCACACGTTCGTGGCTTATTTCGTGGGATGGGAAAACCTGCTCATCTGGCTGCGGGGCGACCCGCGCGAACACTGGGGCTTCTTCCTGATCTCTGCCCTTACGACCGGTCTGATCCTGTACGATTTCGGCTATTTCCGGGAGCAGATGTGTACCATCGCGTGCCCCTACGCCCGCATGCAGTCCATCATGCTGGACCGGGATTCCCTGATCGTTTCCTACGACCCGAACCGTGGTGAGCCCCGCGCGCGGCGGTCGAAGAAGGTGCTTGCCCAGGAGATGGCGGGTGAGATTGCCGCCCAAGGGGATTGCATTGACTGCATGGCCTGTGTCCGCACCTGTCCAACCGGAATCGACATCCGGGACGGCCTGCAGATGGAATGTATCGCCTGTACCCAGTGCATCGACGCCTGCGATTCCATCATGGACCGGATTGAGAAGCCCCGCGGCCTCATCCGGTATACGTCCGAGAATGTTCTGGAAGGCGGATCCACCAAGGTCCTCCGGCCACGAACGTTCATCTATTCTGCGCTCATCATCCTGATCTTCTCGGCCTTCACCTTCGTCCTGACCACGCGCGATGCATACGACATCAACATCGGTCGTGTGGTCGGAGAACCGTTCACCGAGCTTCCGGACGAGCGCATCGCCAACCGTTTGCGATTCCGTGTCCGCAACCAGACATCGGAGGCTTCCACGTTCGACATTGCACCCGCGTATCCTGAGCAGATGGAAATGCGGATTGTCGGAGCTTCCCCGATTGCGCTCGAACCAGGCGAAATGAAGCGCGTGGAAACCTGGGTCATCCTGCCCAAGTCGGCGTTTGACGGCACCAACCTTGAAGGTCAGTTTGAACTGACGTTCAGTGACGGCGTCACCGAAGTCCTGCCCTACACCCTGCTCGGACCCAATCAGTAATCCCATGCGCTCCTTCCTGGAAAAAGGCTACGGCTGGCCCCTGTTCGTCATCCTGCTGCTCGTCAGCAGCGTGGCCATGATGGGTCTCGTGGTGATGGCCGCACGCTCGGATGGTGGTGCCCAGGTCATCGATGACTACTATGAGCAGGCGGTTCGATGGGACTCGCTTGCCGAGGCACGCGGCGCTGCGACGGAACTCGGATGGCAGGCCAGTCTTGACCTGGCGGCGTCAGAAGACGGACTGGACGGCGCCATCACCCTGACAGATTCAACGGGTGCGGCCCTGAGCGGCCGCAAGGTGACCGTGAAACTGCGCAGGCCCCAGCTGGCCACCATCGTCGCTGAATTGGCTGCCATCGAGTCCGGAGAGGATGGGACCTACACCTTTTCCACGGATGCCACCGGATCGGGGCTCTGGGATGTCGAAGCCGACATCCTCCCATTGAGTGATACGGACCGGCTGGTCCGACTGGACTGGCGACGGGAAGTACGATGACGGATCCACGACCGGAACCCGCCGGCGCCGGATCCGGGAGTGACGGGTCCGGGAGCGTCCTGTCCCATGGCAACCTCTCCGAATGCATCCATTGCGGTCTTCCCATTCCTGACGACCGGAAACGTGACCGCAATCCGTTCTGCTGCACCGGATGCCAGTCCGTCCATGCCATCCTGCACGAGTCCGGCCTGGACGAAACGTACTACCGGCTCCGGGACGCGAGTGGCAAGCAATCCATGCGCAAGCCTGCCACGACCGGGCATCAACGTGGCCTGCTCGACGAACTCGATTCCGATGTATTCCTCGAAAACCACTCAACCCGGCTTGATGGTGGTACCTATCGCACCAATCTGTACCTCGATGGCGTGCATTGCGCGGCGTGCGTGTGGTTGGTGGAACGCCTTCCCGAAGAACTCGAAGGCGTATCCAATGCCCATCTCAATCTTCCCAGGGCGCGCCTGACGGTCGACTGGAATCCGGAAACACAGGATCTCTCCGGCATAGCCTCGTGGCTGGCCTCCTTCGGATATGCCGTGCAACCCCGTGTGGACGGTGAGGAAGCACCCGAAAGCAGGGAAGAACGTCGTCTGATGATCCGCATGGGTGTGGCTTGGGCGCTTGCGGGCAACATCATGCTTCTGGCGTTTGCGCTCTATTCCGGCCTGGGAGAGGAAAACCCGAACCTGTTCCACGCAGCACGCGCGTTGAGTCTTCTGCTTGCCATCCCGGCGGTCCTCTATGGCGGATCCGTCTTTTTCACCAAGGCCTGGCACTCCATCCGGTTGTCCTGGAAACTCAGGACCATCCGGCATCTGCACATGGACACGCCCATTTCCATCGGAATCCTGACCGGATTCGGGGCCAGCCTGCATGCGACCATCACCGGAACGGGCGACGTCTGGTTTGATTCGGTCGCGGTTCTCATTGCGGCTCTGCTTTCTGCCCGCTGGTTGCAGCTCAGGGCGAGGCGCATGGCCGGCGATTCCACGGAGCGCCTGCTGGCCCTCCTGCCCACCCTGGCCCGACGCAGCGATGGAAAGAGTGTACGGGCGGACGATCTGGAGCCCGGAGATCACATTCTGGTCCGTGCCGGTGAACTGATCCCGGTGGATGGTCGCGTCAAGGAAGGATCGTCCCTCGTGAATTCCTCCATCCTCACCGGAGAATCCGTCCCGCTGCGCATCTCACCGGGCGGTCAGGTCCATGCCGGGACAACCAATGAAACGGGCACCCTCGTCATCGAAGTCGAATCGGCCGGTCATGCCACCCGTATAGGACGACTGCTCTCCCTGGTCAGCAATCCGGACTCCGATTCACCCCGGATCCTCTCCCTGGCCGACCGGATCGGCGGGTTGTTCACCATAACCGTACTGGGCGTAGCCGTCCTGGCCTCTGTGGCGTGGAGCCTCATCAATCCGGACGAGACGGTCATGCATATCGTGGCCTTTCTGGTCATCACCTGCCCGTGCGCTCTCGGCATGGCCACTCCGCTCGCCTTGGCCGTTGGAACCGGACGTGCCGCACGGCGAGGCATCTTCGTCAAATCCGAGTCCGTCGTGGACGGCCTGAACCATGTGGATACCGTCATCCTGGACAAGACCGGAACAGTAACCGAAGGCATCATGTCGGTCACTGCCCTGTCGGGTGACAAGAGCCTCCTCCCTCTCGCGGCAGCCATCGAGCAGGAGTCCAATCATCCCATCGCACGTGCCATCGTCCGGCAGGTCGGAAACGACTCCCTGCCGGTCGCCACGGATGTCACGCACCATGCCGGCAACGGGGTGTCGGGATGGATCTCCGTTCCAGGCCAGCAGGCCAGGGAAATCCGGATCGGTCGCGCCGGGTGGATTTTTGAATCGTTTCAGCCTCCTGTTGACGTGCGGCAGGAGTTGGAAAACGCCATCGCTGAAGTGACGGAACGAGGCGATACTGTGGTGCTCGCAGGCGTTGAAGGCCATTTCCTGATGTTGACACTGACGGATCCCATCCGTTCGTCCAGTGCATCCCTCATCCAATCCCTCCAGCAACGGTCCATCCGGGTCATCCTGTGCTCCGGGGATGATACACGGACAACCCGGAACGTGGCCGCGGCATTGAGCATCGCCCCCGAGGATGCCCTGGGACGGTTTGCTCCCGAAGACAAACAGGCACTCGTCGAGGACCTGCAGTCGCGCGGCCGGTTTGTAGCCATGGTCGGGGATGGTGTCAATGATACGGCCGCACTCAAGGCCGCGGATGTGGGCATTGCCGTGGCCAGCGCGTCCACCGCCTCGCGCGTGGCAGCCGATGCCTACACGACACGTCCGGGACTGGAAGCGGTCGTGGAACTGATCGAAGAGTCCCGGGGGGTGCTTTCGGTCATCCGACGCAATCTGGGCTTCTCACTGTTCTACAATATCGCGGGTGGCGCCGCGGCCCTTGCAGGTATCGTCACGCCACTGTTTGCGGCCGTGGCCATGCCCATCAGTTCCTTCATCGTGGTGTTGTCGTCGATCAGACAAGGAACCTTCAAGGAAAGGGGTACGGCCTCATGAATGTCCTGTATTTCCTGGTCCCCCTCGCCCTGCTGCTGGCGGGCGTGGGCGTGGCGGCATTCATATGGTCGGTGCGCACGGGTCAGTTTGAAGACGTGCAGACGCCCGGCATGCGCGTACTCCTGGAAGATGAACTGGAGGAGCGAAACTCACCCCATGGCATGGCCGCCTCCCATGATGAGCGCCATCAGGCCGGTCCCTCTGAGGATGGTATAGAGACCGAAAAGGACAACCATCCATCCTGAGAGGGATGACAGACGTGCCTTCCAGGTTGGCGGAATGACGGCGGAAATCTGAGCGGCGACCCACAGCGATGGAATGGTGCCCAGACCGAAGACGGTCATGAACAGGGCCGCACCGGAAGGTGAGCCCGTGGAAAGGGACATGGCCAATGCTGCATAGACCAGACCGCAGGGCAGCCAACCATTCAGTAGTCCCATGGCGAGGCGACCATAGACGGAGTCCTTCTTCAGGATCTGCGCGAATCGGGCCACGAACCCGGATGAAGCAGCCGGAGGATTGAGCCACGACAGGCCCGGCCAACCAAGAAGGTGACCGCCGACGATGATCATGGCGATACCTGCCAACCAGGCCAGTACGGATGCCCCTTCTTTGATGGCTCCGATCTGTGCCCCCACGAGCCCGATAATGGCTCCAAGGAGCGCATACGCAATCGTCTTGCCGAGCACATAGGCCGCAAACCGAAGGTTGAATCCAACATGACGGGCTCCGGCATTGGCCAGCACGGCAAACCCGCCACACATTCCCATGCAATGAAGGCTTCCGCCAAGGCTGAGGGCAAGAGCCATTCCGAATGCACCTGCTTCCATGCTGGGTCCCCTTCAGGGGGCATTTGCGATCGTTTCAGGAAGGGCGCGTCGGCTGGTGATACACCCCGGACGGTTGAAGTCCATCAAGGTACAGCGTACCATCGAGCATGACCACGACTCCGTATCCATTCGATGCTGCCGAAGCAGTGGCTTGGCTGTCCGACGCCGATCCCGCCCTGGCTGCCCTCATCCATGCCGTTGGACCCTTCGAGGCCCGCTTACGGCCGGCGCGCAATCCCTTCGAAGCACTGTCGGAATCCATCGCCTATCAGCAACTGTCCGGCAAGGCGGCAGCGACCATCTACGGACGATATACCCGACTTCTCTCGGATCCACTCAACCCCGATCCCGAAGAAGTCCTGGCCCTTCCTGATGACGACATGCGGTCGGCGGGATTGTCCCGCGCCAAGACGGCAGCCATCAAGGATCTGGCTGCGCGCACCCTGGACGGGACCATTCCGACTGCTGACCAACTGCCGGCTCTCCCGGACGATGAGATCATCGAGCGATTCACCATCGTTCGTGGCATCGGTCCCTGGTCGGTGAAGATGTACCTCATGTTCCGCATGGGGCGACCGGATGTCCTGCCCCACACGGATCTCGGGATCCGGAAAGGATTGCAACGCCTTGATGGACTGAAGGAATTGCCCGCACCGAAAGGTGTCATTGAACGTGCCGAGCCCTGGCGCCCCTGGAGGACCCTGGCATCCTGGTATCTGTGGCGATGTCTCGAACTGGAAGATGACCGGTGGCTGCCCGTCTGACAGACCTTCCTGGCTTCATTCAACGGGAACGTTGAACACGACGATGTGCTGCTGGGGAAGGACATCCAGTGTTTCCCGGTATGTCAATCCCGCCGCTTCTCCCTCCCGGATGATCTGCGCTTCACTCATGCGATGCAAGTCGGTGATGGGGATGGTCTCGTCTTCTGCCCGGTACTCTACCAGAACCAGCCGTCCGCCGGGCTTGATGGCCGAAACCAGTCGTTCGAGCATTTCCCGCGGATGGGTGAATTCGTGGTACGACGAGACAATGAGGGCCATGTCCAGCCGATTCTCTGGTAGCGATGGATCATCCACCCGCCCCAGCACGGGGGAAACATTGCGTATCCCCTGTCGCGCTGCCCGGACACGGATGGTGTCGACCAGTGCCTGCTGGACTTCCACGGCATACACCCGGCCCGAAGGCACGAGTTCGGCCAGCCTGAAGGTGAAAAAACCGGTGCCGGAACCGATGTCGGCCACCACATCCGAGGCGTTCAATCGCAGGGCCCTGAGCAGCCGTTGCGGCAACTCCTCTTCGTCCCTTTCCGGACGGTCAAGCCAGAGGGCCCCATGCTCGGACGTCATCACGTCCGCTATCTCCCGCCCCATGTAGGTGCGGCCCGTTCCGTCTTCCGTATCCGAATCAATGGTTCGATACCCGGATTCCTGGCTGCAGCCGGCAGCAACGAGAAGGCCCAGTGCAACCAACAGCGTTGGCAACCGCAGGAAGATCCGGGACTGTATGACGGAAAGCGTCCTCAAGGGGAATTGCTGTTGGGGTTCTGGGACCGTTGGGCAGCGACGCGGACAGCGGGATGTACGCACATTTCGCCGGAGGGTTTTGGATCCTTCAAAGGGACTGCCGGTCCGTGGTCTTGCGCCCTCAGCGGTACGAGCGCCCCCAAACGACACCGGGCGGGCCGCTTTGCGGCCCGCCCGGTGTTCGAAGGGTTCAAAAGGTCCTTTTCGGAATGCATCAGCACCGAAGTGCCAGTGTCAATTGTCCGTCGTGAACTGACCGTATTCGAACCAGACCAGCATGCCTTCCATCGTCTTGCCGAATGGATATCCAGCCTGTCGATAGTCATCCATGGCCGTGCGGCAGAAGCCGGATACGATCTTGCGCATGGATGGTGTGTTGGCACGGCGGGCCTCGGTCTTACGATCGAAATTCAGATCCTTCATGTGAGCGTTCGGGGTAGGAAGATGTTCGGCTGGCGACATTCCCTTTATCGGTCCCTTCCAGTGAACCTGAAATGTCACGTTCTACCTTCCCGGACAAAATGACCCCTCGTCCTGTCCAACCTGATACCCTCGGTCAATCCTTCAGATTGAAGGCTTCCTTGACCGCATTCCAGTCGGTCAGATCGATATCGCGCTTTCCGTACCAGTAGCCGTCGATCACGACCAGTTTCATTTCCCGATCCGGCAGGCCGGCCAGGTCGATGGCATCGGTGGAGGCTTCATAGAACACCTCCAGGAATCCGACCTCGTATCCGAAACCAAGGGAGATGGTATAGTCGACGGCAGGCAGGTCGCTGCTTTCCACGCCGAACGTATACGGCATCGCGGTCCAGGTGCCCTGATCACGGAAGAACATCAGGACGGCACCATCATCGACCACACTGGCCGTCAGATCAGGCACATCATACTGGACGGAGGCTACGGCGCCATTGAAGACGGCATCCGCCATGAAGAAGTCGAATCCGAGCGAGAAGACGTTCGCGTTGCCGGGAGGTCCCTGGGGGCCCTCGGGACCTACGCTGTCCTCGATGATGCAGCCGGGGGCCGAAACCAGCAGGGCAAATACGGCCAGAAGTTGTAGGATTCGTTTCATGACGTTCCTCCAGGTTGGTAGTGAATCAGGTTGGACAGGATTCCTGTACCGGAGCATGACCGGTTCGCGGCATCCCGTGGTTGCCTGTTCCCCTTTCAAATCGTGGACCGTCCTCCGACGTTGATGCCAATCGACCTCCACAGGGTCTGAGGGCCGTTCACTTCGGGCCGGCCTGTATACGATCGTGTACACTCATCGTGCTTTTCGCGCAGTTGCCACTACGCAAGGACCTCGCAGGAGGGGAACCGCCCGGAAACACAACGTTGCCTTCTCCCGAAACCCGGCGAACGATTGACGGTTGTTTCCGCCCGCACTTCCTGCAATCCGGATCCGGAAATCGGTCGGATCCCCAGCTCCCCCACAGATATGATCCATGCTGTCATCATGGCCGGTGGCATCGGCAGCCGGTTCTGGCCTCGAAGCAGACGGACGAACCCCAAGCAGTTCCTGTCCATTGTGGGCCAGTCCACCCTGATCCAGGCCACCGTCGCCAGATTGTCTGGCGTCATCGACAGCGAGAACATCCACGTCGTCACCAACGAGCGATACGTGGAAACCACGCGCTCCCAGTTGCCTGCCTTACCGGCGGAGAACATCCTCGCAGAGCCCATCAGTCGCAACACCGCACCGTGTATTGCCTATGCGGCCTTCCATATCCATCAGAAGGATCCGGATGCGACAATGGTGGTGCTGCCTGCCGATCATGTCATCCAGGACGTCTCCCGCTTCCACGAGACCCTGCGTGTGGGCATCGAGAAGTCCAAGGAGGAGCACAGTCTGGTGACCATCGGGATCGAGCCGACCTATCCCGCCACGGGGTATGGTTACATCCAGTTCGATCCCGAGGATCGTGACCCGGAAGGCAGTTTGCGCGCCTTGTTCGTGCGCACGTTTGCCGAGAAGCCGAACCTGGAAACTGCGGAACGTTTCCTGGATTCGGGAGACTTCCTCTGGAACAGCGGCATGTTCATCTGGCGAACCGATGCCATTCTGCATGCGGTGGAGACCCACCTTCCGGATGTTTATGATTCCTTTTCATGGATGGCCAACGCGGGTGTGGATGTTTCGGATCGGGACAGACTCGAGTCATCCTTCTCGTCCTGTCCGGCCATTTCCATCGACTATGGTGTCATGGAACGGGCAGACAAGGTGTATGTGGTGCCTGGTGCCTTCGACTGGAGCGATGTGGGAGACTGGAAGGCGGTATACGACCTCGCTGAGAAAGGGAAGGCCGGCAATGCGATTGATGGCCAGGCCATCGTCCACGACGCCTCAAGGTGTCTGATCTCCGCACAGGATCGACTCGTCGCGGTGGTTGGCCTGAACGACATAGTGGTGGTGGATACGGAGGACGCCCTGCTCGTCTGTCACAAGGATGCCACCCAGCGTGTCAAGAATGTGGTGGACTATCTCTATACCCACCGTCTGGACGACTACGTCTGAGAGGATTCAACCTCCTTGTAATCTTTCCATGTAACACGCATCCATCCGGGGACACTGACGTACGGGTCGCAAGATGACCCACCAGTCACATGAAGAACGTCCGGTCACAATCAAAGACTGTGACAACGTTCCGATGCCAGACTGCACGTCACATCACCATCTCCGGATACCATGGAAGAGCACTTGGAAACCCTCCCCCGTCGCGAACGGGAGCGCATGGCGCGAAAGGCAGCCATGCTCGAGGCAGCGCAGGAGGTATTTGCGGAAAAGGGGTACAACAGCGCCACGCTAGAAGAAGTGGCTTCACGGGCCGAATACGGCAAGGGTACCCTGTACAACTATTTCCCGGGCGGCAAGCAGGAAATCCTGCTTGCCATCGTCGCGCACTTCCACGACGAACTGTGCGGACTCATCGAGCGCACCTTCGCCGAAACCGTAGATCGCCCCTTCCGGGATTCCCTGGAATCGTTCCTCGAGCACACCTTCGCTTTCTTCCTGAAGCGGACCGAACTGTTCCTGACGCTCCTGCGCGAGGCGCATCGCATCGGACTGAGTGACGATCCGCAGCCGAGAAAGTTTTTCGCAGCGCAACGCGAACGGGCACTTGCGGCGTTGTCCACGCCACTCGAGCGCGCCATGCATCGTGGCGAAATCCGCTCAATGCCTCCCCGCCTCCTGGCCCACATGATCCTGGTGAACCTGAACGGTGCCCAGATGCGAACGTGCATGGCAACCTCCGAATCCGGCTGTGATTTCCCTGAATCATCCGAAGGCATGGCCCGCTTCCTGACCGGAATGATCATGGATGGCCTGCATCTTCCCCAGGAAGCCGCGTCACCTGCTGCCCAATGACATCAACCCGCCCAACGGTCCACACAGACCACATCATGAAAAACAGTCTATCCATACTACTGGCCGGCATCCTGGCATTGATGGCCGGGTATCCCGCTCCGACCCGCGCGCAGGATTCCGATACGGAAATCGCACTGACACTGGATGAAGCCCTGCAGGTTGCCTTGATCCAGAATCTGGCTCTGCAGAATGCGCGTCTGGATGTAGAAAACGGTACAGCCCAGATCCGGGAAGGATGGGCCGAGCTGTTTCCCCAACTGGATGTGAATGCGTCCTACACCCGCAATATCCGGCAGGCCAACCCTTTTGCAGGATCACAGGCAGGTGGCCTTTTCCAATCGCTGGGCTTCCTGGACTGGCTGGCCTACAATGAACAGGCACGCACCGACAGCGATGCAGGTACCGCTCCGATTTCCGCCGAGGAGTTCTTTTTCCGTCAGGCACAGGGACTGCAGGCCGCCGGTGTGACATTCGAAAGCAGCGACAACCCGTTCGCCGTTCCGAGCGTGTACGTCGCTGGTCTGAGCATCAGTCAGAAGATCATTGATGGTCGCGCCATCCTGGGAGCGTACGGGGCTTCCAAGTGGCTGAAACCGTTCAATGAGGCAGGAGCCGACCGTCAGGAGCAGTTGGTGGTACGGGATGTCAAGAATGCGTGGTACGCTGCCCTCCTGGCTGAAGAACAGGTAGCCGTGAGCGGAGCCAGCGTGGAACGCGCCCGCAGGACCCTGACCGAAGTGTCCAGACAGGTGTCACAGGGTGTTGCCCCCAAATTCCAGCGCCTCTCCGCCGAAGTGGAGGTTTCCAACCTGGAGACGGCCTTCCTGCAGGCACAGATCGCCGAGGAAGCTGCAAAAGACAACCTGAAACTGCTCCTCGGCATGCCGGCCAACAGTTCGGTCAGCCTCCGCGGCACACTGGAAGCGGCCATGCGTCCCGACTACCTGGTGGACACGGGTGATGAATCGGCCATCACGGCCCTTTCCCGTCGTCCGGATCTGGAGCAGGCGGAGATCGGCATCGAACTCGAGCGCATCCAGCTCAAAGTGGTCAAGTCCGAGTACATCCCGACCGTGAACGCCTTTGCCAACTTCAACGTGTTGGGCAACATCCCCGACAACCGGTTCACTTACAGTTCCGTTGACGGCAATCCCTTCCAGTTCACCTCAGCCGAACTCGGTTATTTCGACGACGCCTACTGGGACCGCAGCACCAGCGTCGGTCTGAGCCTGACCTGGAACGTATTCAATGGCCTGGCCAGCCACCGCCGCGTCCAGCAACGCAAGATTGCCATCCAGAAAGCGGAAAATGACGTCGAATTCCTGACGCGCTCCATCCGCGTCGAGATCGACCAGAATCTTCGCAATCTGCGCGCTGCACATCGCCGCATGCAGACCCAGCAGCAGAACCTCGAGAATGCCCGTCTGAACTTCGAATATGCCGAGACCCGTCTCCGCGAGGGCGTGGCCACACCCCTTGAGGTCCGCGAGGCCTCCGACCAGCTTGACCAGACCCAATTGAACTACCTGCAGGCCGTCCACGACGTGCTTGTTGCCCAGAGCACGTACGAAGCAGCCATCGGTCAGCCGGTTCGCCCGGTTGATGCCGACTGACCCCAGACCGGAATGAACTTCTATCCCAACTCTCCCATGAACCGATTCTCCACCCTCCTTCCGGCCCTGGTCCTGACCGGACTTCTGTTGTCGGGCTGCTCAGGCACCGATACGCCGGAAAATGGCGAAACCCCGGCCATGCCGGCTGCGGAAGCCACTTCCAATGGCGGAAACGGTGCCGCCTCCGCTGCCCGTACCGTTCGGGTCAGCACGATGGTCCTTGAACCCACGACCTTTCAGGAAATCATCCCCATCACGGGTTCGGTTTCCGCTCCCGAAGATGCGTCCCTGTCCGCCCAGGCGGCCGGAACGTTGACCAGCCTCGTTGAAGTCGGTACCCGGGTAGCCGAAGGCGATGTCGTGGCGCGACTGGACGACCGACTGATTCGTGCAGCGCTTGATCAGGCCCGTGCCAATCTGGAGTCCGTGGAGTCCCAGGCTTCGCTGGCAGAGGAGACCTGGCGCCGACAGGAGCCCCTGTACCGGGACTCCATCATCTCTGCGCTCGAGTTCGAGAATGTGACTACCCAGCGCAATCAGGCCCGTGCGGCCCTCGCACAGGCCAATGCTGCCGTGGCCCAGGCGGAGCAGCAGTTCGAGAACACCTACATCAGGGCTCCCTTCCCCGGGACCGTGGAGGAGCGCTTTGCCAATGCCGGTGAACAGGTCATGCCGGGCTCACCCGTGGCCCGCATCGTGAACACCCGGAATCTGAAGGTGGTGGCCGGGGTCCCGGAAGTGTACGCCGCGGACATCCGCGTCGGTTCTGCCGTCCACCTGTCCTTCCGCGCCTACGGCGATGCCTCCAGAGAAGAGACCATCTCGTTCGTGGGCAGCGTCATCAATCCGCAGAGTCGCACCTTTTCGATCGAAGTGGCCATCGACAACCGGAGTGGCGTCCTCAAACCGGCCATGATTGCCGATCTGAAGATCACCCGACGCGTCCTGGAAGATCAGATCGTCATCCCCCAGACGGCCATTCTCCGTGACGAGAACGGATCGTCCGTCTATCTCACCGTTTCCGGTGATGATGGCAGGATTGCCGAGCGACAGGCCATCGAACCCGGTCCCTCCTATGCAGGCCAGACCGTTGTCCTGCAGGGACTTTCCGTGGGTGACGAAATCATCATCGCCGGCCAGACTTCCGTGGCCGAAGGCGACAAGGTCGAGATTGCCAACCAGTAGTCGACCTGCCCTCGCAGCGTCCTGATCCCCTATTCCTCCCGGCGCCTCCTCGGCGCCCGTGCGCCCGACAGTACCATGATCATTACTGATACCGCCATCAAGTACCGCACGACCATCCTGGTCCTGACTGCGGTGTTGACCTTCGGCGGCATTTACTCCTACATCACGATCCCGAAGGAATCGAACCCTTCCATCGAGATTCCGCAGATCGTGGTGACCACGATCTACCCCGGAGCCTCCCCGGACGACGTTGAGTCTCTGATCACCCAGCACATCGAAGCCGAGGTGCAGGGTATCAACGGTATCAAGGAAGTGCGTTCCACTTCCACGGAGGGGGTTTCCAGCATCGTGGTGGAGTTCGAACCGGACATCTCCATCGACGATGCCTTCACGAAGGTCCGGGACAAGGTGGATACGGCCAAAGCCGACCTGCCAACCGATGTGGAAGAGCCGATCGTATCCGAGATCGACTTCACCCAGTTTCCGATCCTGACCATCAACCTGTCGGCGCCCTATCCCCTGACCCGACTCAAGAGTGTCGCAGAAAACCTTCAGGATGAGCTGGAAAGCATTCCAAGCGTCCTGGGTGTGGATCTCATCGGCGGACTCGACCGGGAGGTCCAAATCAATGTGGACCTGGCCAAACTGCAGGGATACAATTTGACCTACATGGACCTGGTCAACGCTGTGTTCGACGAGAACACGAACGTTCCGGGTGGTTCCATCGATGTGGACGAGCTCAACTATCTGGTCCGCATCGACGGGGAGATCGAGAATCCGGAAGAACTGGAAAACCTTGTCATCAAGAGCCCCGGGGGCGTTCCAGTCTATGTACGGGACGTTGCCCAGGTTGACTTCGGGTTTGCCGAGCGTCGGTCCTATTCGCGGCTGGCCATCCTCAAGGAGACGGACGCCAACGACGAGCTCTATGACCTTCCCGCCGATCAGCAGGGATTCAACTCGGTCATCAGCCTGAACGTCAAGAAGCGCTCGGGAGACAACATCCTGGACACGGTGGATGCTGTCGGGCAGGTGCTCGACGGGTACACCTTCCCGTCCGGAACCCAGCTCATCATCACGGGAGATCAGTCCGTATTTGTCGAAGACCTGATCACGGACCTGGAGAACAACATCATCTCGGGCCTCTTCTTCGTGATCGCCGTTCTGCTGTTCTTCCTGGGTGTGCGCAATGCCACGCTCGTGGGTATCGCCATCCCCCTGTCGATGTTCATATCGTTCATCGTGTTCCAGGCGCTCGGCTACACGCTCAACTTCATCATCCTCTTCTCGATGATCATCGCGCTGGGGATGCTGGTGGACAACGCCGTCGTCATCGTGGAGAACATATACCGATTCAGGGAAGAAGGGTATTCGCGATTCGAAGCGGCACGCAAGGGTACATCGGAAGTGGCGGGAGCGGTCATTGCCTCCACCGCAACGACCGTTGCGGTCTTCGTTCCCATGCTCTTCTGGCCGGGCACCATCGGCGAGTTCATGTCCTGGATGCCGCTCACGCTGATCATCACCCTGGTCTGCTCCCTGTTCGTGGCCATCATCATCAACCCGGTCATCACCGGGATCTTCATCCGACTGGAAGGAGAGGCCTCCCCCAAGCGGCCGCCGCTGGCACGCCGTGTGACCTTCGCGGTCATCTTTGCGCTGGGTCTGGTACTGGGTATCGCCAACTGGAAGACACTCGTGGTCATCCTGGTGGCCACGCCGACCCTGTATTTCCTGCACACCCGTGCCTTCAAACCCATCGGGGACAACTTCGTGCGGACGGGGCTTCCCCGCATCGTGGAGCGGTACCGTTCCTTCCTGACCTGGATGCTGGAACGGGATTACACCGTGAAGCGCGCCATGGCACGCAACACCGCGGCGCTGGGCGCTCTGACCGGAGGCTTCGTGCTGACCGTGCTCAGCCTGCTCGTTTCGAGTGGATTCGGCCAGACGGCATCCCTGGTATTCCTGGTACCCGGTGGCCTCCTGCTGGTACTGGGCATCCTGGGCGTGCTCCTGCACACGTTCGAAGTGACGTTGCGCGGTCAGATGGGCTCTGTCAAGGCAGGAATCGTCTTCTTCCTGGTCTCGGGAGGCTTCCTTGCCTTGATGGCACTCCTGGAGAAGGATGTGGATACGGCCACGGCAACCGAGTTGCTGGTCTTCCCGCTGCTCATCGTGGTAGGCGGCCTGATCGGGCGCTTCGTGGTCAAGCGCTCGCGACTGGTCCTGACCGACAACCGCTCCGTGCTGTTGAATACCGTGCTGGGCTCGCTGTTCATGATCATTTTCATGTTCGTTGCTGCACCGACGGGCGTCGAATTCTTCCCCACGACTTCCCCTCGCCAGATCCTGATCACTGCCGAAGGGCCGCTGGGAATGAACCTCGAAGCCTCCGACGAGATTGCAAACGAGGCCCGACGTCGACTCGAATCCCTGCTGGCAGGCGATGAGAATACACGGGAAAACGTCAAGAACATGATCGTCAACGTCGGTGTCAGCGCCGACGCACAGTTCGGTTCCACGGCTGCCAGTCCGGAACGTTCGAGGATCACCATGAACCTGGTGGACTATCCTGACCGTGCGGAGGACAGCTTCCTGACACTGGAGCGTATCCGGAATCAACTGCAGGGCATCCCGGGCGCCGAAATCAAGATCGACAAGGATCAGGACGGACCAGCAACCGGAGCGCCGGTGAACATCGAGGTCACAGGAGATGACTTCGAGGTCATCACGCGCATTGCCAGGGACGTCAAGCAGATCCTTGTAGAGGCATCCGAGACGCAATCCGTCCCGGGTCTCGTGGATATCCAGGACAACCTGGATGCCGGTCGTCCTGAACTCAGAATCCACGTGGATCGAGAGCGGGCCGGTCGCTTCAACCTGTCCACCCGTCAGATTGCATCCACCGTCCGCTCAGCCGTGAATGGTATCGAAGCGGGCAAATACCGCGAGAACGAGGAGGAGTACGATATCATCGTGCGCCTGCGCGAAGACGACCGGGCCAATCTGGAAAGCATCCGCAGCCTGACCATCATGGACGAAGGCAATCAGGTTCCGATCACGGCCGTGGCGGATCTGGAGGTCACCGGGGGCTTGGGCAGCATCACCCGTCTCGATCAGGAACGAGTGGCCATCGTGACTGGCCAGGCTGCGCCCGGATTCAACAGCGCGGCCATTCTGGGCCAGGTACAGGGAATGCTGGCCTCCTACGAATCGGATATGCCCGCCGGATACTCCCTGGCGTACACCGGAGAGAACGAAGAGCAGGCCGAGTCCTTCGGATTCCTGTCCGTGGTATTGCTTGTGGGTGTCGCCCTGATCTTCATGATCATGATCGCCCAGTTCAACCATGTTTCTTCCCCCTTCATCATCATGGTGGCGGTCGGATTCAGTCTGATCGGGGTACTGTTGGGACTCATCCTCACGCGCACGCCGTTCGGTCTCATGACATTCATCGGGGTGATATCGCTGGCCGGGATTGTCGTCAACAACAATATTGTATTGATCGACTACACCATGCAGCTGAGGGATCGCGGCATGGAAAAGCAGAAAGCCATCATCGAAGCGGGTGCCACCCGTCTTCGTCCGGTGTTGCTCACGGCCATGACGACCGTCCTTGGTCTCGTCCCGCTGACCTTCGGGATCAATATCGATTTCGTGGGTCTCTTGACCGATCTGGATCCCAACTTCCAGTTCGGTTCGGAAAACACCCAGTTCTGGGGTCCGATGGGAACGGCCATCATCGCCGGTCTTACGTTTGCCACGTTCCTGACGCTTGTCATCGTACCCGTCATGTACTCGGTGTTCGATTCGCTGGCCATACGCATGCAGTTTGCATTCCGCAGTCCAGAAGAAGCCGAAGCACATCTCGTCTCCGGACACGGAACGTCGGATGACTGAATGCGTCTTTGAGGCTCCTGCCCCGAACCGCATTCGAAGCACCGCGCATGAAACGACTTGAGGACTTTCCGGACGCCCACCTGAGGATCTTCGACAGACCCCGGGTGGATCCGGATGGGACCATCGATGATGTCTACCTCATCGGCATCTGCGGCACCGGCATGGGCTCACTGGCCGGCCTGTTCCACGAGGCCGGCTACCGGGTACGCGGATCGGACGCGGCCACCTGGCCACCCATGAGTGACCGTCTGGCTGCCATGCAGATTCCGGTCAAGGAAGGCTACGATGCCGCCAACCTTGACCCTCAGCCCGGTGTGACGGTGGTAGGCAACGCCTGTACGCCAACCCACCCCGAAGCCGAACGCGTGCGCGAACAAGGGTGGCCGCAACTGTCCCTCCCGGAAGCAGTCGCCTCCTTTTTCATCAAGGAGCGTCGATCCCTGGTAGTGGCCGGAACACACGGAAAGACGACCACGACCAGTCTCCTGGCCCACGTGTTCCGGTCCGCAGGCAGGGATCCGGGGTTCCTGGTGGGTGGGGTGATGAACAATGGCAACGTCAGTTATGCCGTCGGCTCCGGCCCGCATTTCATCATCGAGGGAGACGAGTACGATACCGCCTACTTCGACAAACGCCCGAAATTCCTGCACTATCGACCGCGCACCGGCATCGTGACCTCGGTCGAATTCGACCACGCCGACATCTACGCATCCATGGAGGACTACCGGGAGGCGTTCGGACACTTTGCCGCGCTCATTCCCGAAGAAGGTCTGCTGGTATTGTGCGCCGACAATCCGGAAGTCGCCGCACTCGCGGGCAAGACGAAGGGTCGCGTGTGCACCTACGGACTGGAGCGATCGGACGTGGATGTGACCGCAGTGCGCATCAGCACGGGCTCTGACGGGCAGCGCTTCGACCTCATGAAGGACGGGGTCGTCCAAGGCCGCATCTGGCTGCCCCTCAGCGGGCGGCACAACCTGCTCAATGCACTCGCGGTAGCCACGGTCGCCCTCGACGAGGGGCTCAGCATGGACGAGATCGTGGCCGGCTTCGGTACCTTCAAGGGGATCCAGCGACGTCAGCAGATCCGGGGCGAGGCCGGTGGCGTAATTGTCGTGGACGACTTCGCACACCACCCGACGGCTGTACGGGCTACCGTGCAGGCCGCCGCCGAACGCTGGCCTTCGCGCCGTGTGGTTGCCGTTTTCGAACCCCGGTCGAATTCCAGTCGGCGCAAGGTATTCGAGGAGGGCTATGCCACCGCGTTCGATCAGGCAGGCGCTGTTTTTCTGAGTCGACCACCCTTCCGCCACAATGACAAGCGGGAAGACTTCATGGATGTCGATGTCGTCATAGACCGCATCCGGCAGCGGGGTATCGTGGCGGACTCAGCCGAAGGTGCCGGCGAACTGCTTCCGCTCATTCTCTCTGAAGTCCGCCCCGGCGATGTGGCCCTGATCATGAGCAACGGCGGATTCGGCGGAATCCACGACAAACTGCTGCTGGCGCTTGAAGCCCGGCCGTAAGCTTTCTTTTCTGGACGGCGGGCAATAAGTCCGGGTACCCGTCGTTTTAGGGTTGATATGTGGCGATGCAGATGACACCGCAGGGTGTCGCTGTCCAGGGCGCGGCGGCGGGATGATCCCGCCGCCGCGCCCTTTTTTTGTACCTGCCGGGCAACCTAACCACGACGCAATCGGCGCACGGTCCGCGCAATGCCATACGGTTGTGATTTCGGGTGGAGGGCGACCGTACAAACTCCTACCTTCCATGGTCGCCCGACCAAACCATGGCATTGCCTGATCCACATATCGCCCCGTCCGCCTACGCCCTGGAGAAGGCCGTCCGTGTTGCCGCCCGCAAACTCGGGCGCGGCGCATCCGCTGAAGCCATCGAACGGGAAGCCTTGAATCTACTCTCAATGGAAGGCTTTCAGCCGCTCAGTTCCCCGATCGGTCCATCCCGAAAAGCAACACCTTCCGGCGGTACGGCCATCGCTCCGCTCCTGCACGTGTCCATTTCCGCTGCCGCTTGCGCAAGCAGACGACCGACAACCCAGAAGGCACGATTGTACGATGTGCTTCGCAAGGGCGCCCTTGAACTCTCCCCCGATACCCGATTGAGGACCCGGATCCATGTCCGGGACACGTCTTCCCTCTTTCTAGGTCATGCTCCGGAGGTGCTCGATGACCTGGTGGAAACGCTGGCGCATGTGGCCAATGACACCTCCATCCCCGGGATGTACGGTCCATTCATCGACGCTGCGTTGACCGAAAACCTCGCCCTGATCGAACGTCTTCCTGACGTGCTCAGCGCCTTCCCGGCCGTTTGCCCCATCATACAGGTCGGTACGCCCGACAATGGCATTTCGGAGTCGGTGGTGGAGGCCCTTGCCTATGCGCTTGCCCTGGTCCCCTCCGGTCAGGCAGCGGGTGGAAGCATCCTGCTGACGACCAATGACTGTGATCGTCGGGCCTTCGGTCATCGCGTTCACGCAGATGCCATCGTGGTGCATCAGCGGAATGCCGTCCCCCAAGAGGAAAACCCGGGTGTATCCCCTTCTTTTCCCGGGTCCTGGCACCGCGTCATGGCTGCCGACCTGCCCTTGATGATCCCGGGAGCAGCAAACGGTGGGGATCACGGTCCGGAACGGATCCATCCCCTGCCCGCAGGAGACGCGGGTGCCGTGTTCCGGCTGCTGGACGATGCGCTCCTGAGTGCCCCCCTGAGCGGCGCTCGCCGGCAACTGGTTCTGACGTACTGATATCCTCCTTCGTTCATGATATCCGTCACGCCACTCCCCCTCCCCTTGCGCCATGCGTTCCGCATCGCCCACGGATCCAGTACCCAGCGGACGAATGCGCTGGTGACCATCGGGGTGGGTCACGGAGAGGCCGCCCTTCCACCATACTACCCGACCACCCTCGATGACGTGCGGGGCTACGTGGATTCCATCCGTCCACGACTCGAAGACCTGCTCGTGCAGGAGATCATCCCGGTGTCTTCGTTCCTGTCCTCGTTGCCTCCCGGCCCTTCTCCGGCGCGCGCCGCCATCGACATGGCCCTGCATGACGTGCTGTGCCAACGCCTCGGCATCCCGCTGTTTGTGCTTCTGGGTGTCGACCCCGCCTTGATGCCGGTTTCGTCGTATGCCCTGCCCATTCCGGAGCATCCTGAGGAACTGGACGCCATGCTGGACGAGGTGGCAGACTTTCCCTTCCTCAAACTGAAGATCGGTTGCGGGGATGAACGCTGGGATGAGGAAATCGTGCGTCAGACCCGGCGTCGGTTCAGTGGAACCCTCTGCGTTGACGTCAATGCGCGCTGGTCCATCGACATCGCTGTGGGCATGCTCGGGAGGCTGGCCGATCTGGATCTGGCGTTTGTGGAGCAGCCCATCCCTTCGGACGATATCGACGACTGGCACCTCCTCAGACGATTGACCCGGAGCAGCACGATTCCACTCATCGCCGACGAGAGTGTCCAGGGACATGCGGATGTTGTCGCGCTGGCCGGAGCGGCCGATGGCATCAACATCAAACTGGCCAAGTGCGGGGGTCTGCAGGCCGCCCGTGAACTCGTCATTCTGGCCAGATCCCTCGACATGACGGTCATGATCGGATGCATGATCGAGAGTTCGGTGGCCATGACGGCGGCCGCCCACCTTGGACCGTTGGCCGACTATCTGGACCTTGATGGTCCGATGCACCTGGCGGCCGACCCGTTCATGGGACTTGCCTTCCACAAGGGAGTCATCACGCTTCCATCTTCTCCCGGTCTTGGCGTAGTGCCGACCGGCAAGTGAACCGCATGCCTGCACCCCTTCAGGAGGACAGCAGGAAGCGGACGGTATCCGATTCCAGGCCTTTCGGCACCAACGTCCGCTCCACGAACTCGATGGGGCCATCCCGCGGGATACACACGAAACTGGTGCATCGGGTGCCGTATTCGGGCGACTCGATGCAACGGGACGACAACAGGCGTTCCTTTTCCAGGCCGATGCCGGTATCGGGCAGTTGGTCGTCTGCCGCTTTCCCTGTGTCCGCCATGATCCTCATCCAGGAAGCAGCTGGCAGGCCCGATGCCATCAGCCCCTGCAGCGCTTCCCGCCCCCCGGCAACCTTCGGCCAAGCCGTATCGAGGAGGGCGTTGCTGAGGCCGTGAACTCCAGCGCGGACCGACTGAGCGCCTTCCCCACTGCGATTCGAGAGATACCCCATCGTCTGGCCATCGAATACCAGGAGATTGAAACCCGCGTAGGCCGCGGCATCGTCCTGCACGGCCGCCAGATATGAGAGCGCTGCCTCATCACCGGTCAGGAACGCCAACGGCAGATCGCCTCTCGAACGACCTCCAGGCTGCATGTCCCGAGGACTGCGGTAGTTGGTGACGGCAGCAAAACGACCCGATGTCGTCACCCCCATCCACGTCCCGCCCTTTTCAAGGTCACGACCGGCGACCAGACGGGGGTGCTCCTTCCAGAAACCAGCCCGGGCCGTCGGCCGGCGATGGAATTCATCCCGGTTGGCCAGCACGATGAGCGGGTATTCCGAAGCAGGATCAAACGAAAAAAGGATCAGACACACGATGGGCTACCCGCGGCTTCGCTGCTTGATGATGAGGATGAAGGGCGGCTTTCCTTCCTGATTGATCCATTCGTGCCGCGCAACCGAGTAGCGTCTGCCGTCCAGACCCATGCTCCACTCGAGGAGGGCATCGGCCTCTTCCTGTCCGCCTTCATGGCCGGTATACACGGTCGAGAACAGCACACCACCGGGCGAAAGACGTTCAACGATCCATCGGTGGGCTTGCAGCGTGCTTTCCGGTCGGGTGATGACGGTCTTGTCGCTGCCGGGCAGATACCCAAGATTGAAAACGGCACAATCGATCAGGATATCATCCGACAGGACTCCGGCCAGGGCACCGTGCGACATGGCAAACAACGTGCACCTGTCCAGCAGGCCTGCATCCTGCAATCGGGCCCTGGTATGCTCGACAGCCTCTGGTTGGATGTCCATGGCCACCACATGTCCGTCAGGCCCCACGCACCGGGCAAGCAGCATCGTATCGTGCCCATTGCCGGCCGTTGCATCCACCACGTAGTGCCCGGGCTCAACGTGGGCTTCCATCCAGTGATGTACGAGTGTCGTGGCCTTCGTGAACATGGGAAACGGTGATCAGGGGCAATGGATGATCGCAGCAGACATGCGTGAATGGCATGAGGATCCCGCAGGATACGTCCGCTGTCTTTGTGTCGCATCGTATCTTGCACGGCAACAGGAGATCCCGATCGAATCATCGCAGTCACGAAGACTGCATCCAGCGCATGCTGCTTCAGGACCGCAGTAAACCACTTTCCGTCACCCTGTCCGGGAAACGATCGTACGACATCGTATTCGATACGCTGGAATCCCTTCCGGCTGCCATGCGAAGGGCATCGGTGCGGCCGGGAAAGGTGCTGGTCATCACCGATACGAATGTTGCCGGCCATTATCGTTCCCGACTGGATGGACTCCTCAAGGAGGATGGATGGGATCCGCTCATCCTGACGCTTCCCGCTGGCGAATCGACGAAGAGTCCGAAGCACCTCCACGCCATTTATGATGCTGCCCTGGCCTGGGAAATCGATCGTCGTACGCCGGTAGTGGCATTCGGAGGCGGAGTCATCGGGGATCTTGCAGGGTTTGCAGCCGCCACGCTGCTTCGGGGAATCCCTTTCGTGCAAGTGCCCACGTCCCTGATTGCCCAGGTGGACAGCGCCATTGGTGGCAAGACAGGCATCAACCATGCAGAAGGCAAGAACCTCGTCGGTGCCTTTCATCAACCCCAGCTCGTATTTGTCGACCCGCAGGTCCTTTTCACGCTCCCGAGAAGAGAGTGGCACAGCGGCCTGGCCGAGGTCTTCAAGCATGCCCTGATCAAGGATGAGGCCTTTTTCGCATGGCTGGAAGCCAACCTATCTAATGTCATCGCGCGCCATCCCAGCGTTGTGGCCGACATGGTGTATCGGGCCGCCTCCGTCAAGACGGGGGTCGTCAGCCGGGACGAACTGGAGCACGGAGAGCGCATGATCCTGAATTTTGGTCATACGTTCGGTCATGCGCTGGAAAAGGCCCTCGGCTACGGTGTCCTCACGCATGGCGAGGCCGTCATCATCGGGATGCGCGCGGCGTTGCGCATGTCACGTCGATTCCACAGGAATCTGGACCAAGCGCGGGTCGAGCGGGTACTTCAACACCTCCCCCTGCCTCCCATCCCGGCATCGCTCACCCTTCCCGCGGTGCGGGAGGCCATGACGACCGACAAGAAGCGCGATCAATCCGTGCTCCGATTCGTTCTGCTTAAACGGATCGGCCAGGCGTACGTGACAAGCGACGTTTCCAACGCCGATATCGATGCCGCCGTCGCCCATGCACTGGGCCGTCCATTCTGAATGCATACCACTCCCATGGCACTGTGAGCCGCTCCATTCTGGGACATATTTCCAGGCGGTCCCTGCACACGATACTTGCCGTGCTGGTTGCGGGGGTGGTCCTGTTTTTTGCGGCCACCCGCACGCAGGTGGGCCGCGATGCGCTGGCCCGACAGCTGGAGTCCCGTTTTCAGGACAGAACCGGTGCGGTTCTGTCCATTGAGAGACTGACGGGAAACATCAGCCAGGACCTTTTCGCTTCGGGCGTCGATGTGCGCTCCCCATCCGGAGTGTTGCTGGCCAGTGCGGACTCGGTTGTCGTTCGACCTCGATGGTCATCCCTGCTGAGGAGAGAGTTCTCCGTGTATGAGGTGCTTCTGGTTCGACCTGTCGTGGACGTCGCCATGCTCGCGGATTCCTTCAAGGTCGTCCGGGGATCAGCACAGGCAGCGACCGACAGGCCGGACAGTCTCTCATCCGACGCGGCTGCCGGTGGATGGGTGTTCAGGAATGCCTCCCTCCGCATTCAGGGCGGACGGATTCTGGGCCTCATCCCTTTGCCGGGCGGTTCGAAGGGCTCGGTGGAATCCATGGACTTGCGCACCATCCTGTCCTGGGAAGATGAAGGCGGTCAGATGGATCTCCTGAATCTGCAGGCCATGATTCCTTCCCTGGATGTTGACATCAGAAGCGCCAGTGCCCAGACCGTCTTCAATGCCGATCTGTGGAGTCTGAATCAGATGCATGTGGAAACAGCACGGTCGGAATGGCACGTACGCGGTTCCATGGCAACCGCGGCAGAAGGGCAACCGTGGTTTGACCGCCCGTTCCAACTCGAGATCGAGCCTTCCGATGTAGACTTCGACGAACTCGGGGCCTTCCTGCCCTCCCTCCCCCTGCAGAGCGACGGACGATTGGCGGCCTATGTCTCCGGCCCCGTTTCCGACCTGACCGTTCCCTGGATCAGGCTGGAGAAGGGGCTGACAAGCATTGCCCTTGAAGGCACCGCGATGGGCTATCCGGGCACAATGGATATCGAACTGTCCCTGACCGATGTCCAACTCCAACCTGCGGATCTGAGGACACTGTTTCCGGACAGTCGCAGAGTCAGGAATCTTCAGACGGTTGTCTCTGACTTCCAGTTTTACTCAAGCGGAACGCTGGATCTGGATGGTGCCGTTGACAATCCGCTCCGCGCTGCCCGTATCGATACGCGCAGCACCTTTGATCTCACCTCCGATGCCGGCTTGCTCTCGGGTACCCTCTCCCTGACCGGATCGCCAGCTGACACGTTGATCCATGCGCTTTCTGTCCGGTTGGAACGGGTCAACGGGTACCCATGGACCAGTCGGGCCCGGTGGATGACTTCCGTGGATGGTTTTCTTTCGCTGGATGGCTTCACGGCGGACTCCTCACGCTTCGAGTCCGAACTGACCGCTCGCCTGACCGAACTCCGCTGGGGACAGCGCAGCGCGGACAGCCTTGTTCTCGCGGTGGATCTCCGACCGGAACGCATTCGCGGAGACCTCACCTTGTACAACGGCTCGGGCGTACTGGACAATGCGTTCAATCTGGCCAGGGATGATGAGGGCCTGTTTGCCATCGAAACCGTTTCCAGAGCCAGCGATCTGGATGTAGGGCCGATCATGGGATTGCCCGGCATCGCTTCCCGGATCAATGCCGAAGTCGATGGGACCGCCCGCCTGCGATGGGACCGGACCTTTGCTGCCAACGTGCAAGCCGCTGTCGACTCCTCGCTCCTGGAACTGGATGGGGTCGCCGCGAACGTGCCCCCACACACCATCGACATATCGGTGGCTCCCCCATCGTCAGGGGCACCTGTCCTTGACTTCAGGTCGGACATGGCCGACGTACGGATCGACAGCGAGCTTTCCCTTCCTACACTTGCGGCCCTTTCCCAGGCCTGGATATCGGCATTTCAGACGGCCATCGACGAGGAGGGCCGGAAGCGTCTGCATGATGCCCCCGAGGACGCTCTCGATCCAGAGCGGACGCTCAATGAATGGTTGACGGCCGATGCCGCCCGCGAACGTTTTCCGGAGGGCCTTTCCTCCGCCTCATCGACTGTTCAGGCACGCCTGCATTCCGGCGCCATGCTCTCGGCGCTTTCACCCGCGTTTCCGGATCTGGAAGGATCCGGCGACATGGAACTCGGCATCATCTGGTCGGCCGACTCCTTGAATGCCGTTGCTTCTGGATCCAGTGACTGGTTCCGATACGGTGCCGTCTCCTTTACCGCCCCTACCGTGGCAGCCCGGACTTCCCTTGTCCGGGGACAGTCGGTCGTGGGCACCCTCGTTTCGTCCGTTTCAGCCTCCGCCGACACGCTGTCAGTGGGCGGATCCACCCTTGCTTCCAACCATCTGGATCTGGAACTGTCAGGGGGGTCCGGTACCCTGAATCTGTCTTCGGCCGGAACGGATCGGCTGGAGGCGGTCCGTTCACGGGCGGAATGGCGGCGGTTGCCCGAATTCAACCTGATCCGGTTGTCTGCATTCGAACTGGATACGGGCGATGGAGCGTGGCTGCTCGATCAGCCCGCTTCGATGGGCCTCTACGGAGATGCCATCACGCTGGACGGACTGCGCATCGCTTACCAGCGTGATGGACAGGAAACCGGTCAGTCCCTGTCGGCCGGCGGAGTTTTTTCCGAGCAGGAGTCCGATTCGCTCATGGTCGGATTCGAGCAACTGGAACTGCTTCCTCTTTCGGCATTCATGGAATGGCGCAGGGAATTGGGCGGTCTTGTCAATGCTGATCTCGTGCTTCGTGGCGGGTATCGTCAGCCCCGTGTAACCGGCGCACTGGCCGTGGATACCCTCTCCCTTGACCATCATATCCTTGGCAACGCCACACTTCAGAGCAATTATGTAGCCTCCCGACCGGAAGTGGCCATGGATCTGCGCCTGAACCCCATCGCTCCAGACGACAGGGCCGTTCTGTATGGAACTGACCGACCGGCCACCATCCTGCAGAACCAGCTGCAGGTGGCCGGCGATGTTCGTCTCCCGGGGAGCGGTATGGACGAGGACGGGATGCTCAACATGGAGGCTGTCATCGATCAGGCAGATCTATTCTGGCTGACCTACCTCTTCCCCGAAGTCGTGGGATCCGTCAGCGGCTATCTGAGTGGCGATGGGCGCATCACCGGATCGTTCGCCTATCCGCTTTTCAACGCCCGGCTCGGCGTGGTGGACGGACGATTCGAGATCCCGTACACCCAGACCACCTATACGGCTTCCGGTACCCTGCGTCTGGACGAAGAAGCCATCCACTTCGACCCTGTCAGGCTCGAAGATGGGACAGGCGGCCGATTGCGGGTGGATGGGCGTTTGCTCTTCAATGAGTACACGAGTTTCACCTTCGACATGGCCGGGGAACTGGAAGAATTCCAGATCATGAATGTGGCCGAATCAGAGGACCTGCCCTTCTACGGATTCATCTGGGCCACGGGCGACATTTCCCTGACCGGCCCCCTCTTCAATGCCCGGCTTGTTTCAACCAACGGGAGAACGACCGCCAACTCCGAACTGTTCGTCCCCATCAACGAGGAGACACGGGAAACGGACCAGGCGTTCATCGTTTTCGAGGACACCCCGGGCGTCATTCCCGACTTCCGGCAGCTGGAATCCCGGACCAACATTCTCCAGAGACGCCCGACGTCGGAACGCCAGTTCCTCGACGGCCTCAACCTGGACCTGAACATCGATGCGCCCCCCGGATCCATCGTCCACCTGGTCATCGACCCGCTCCTCGGCGACGTGATCAACGCCGTTTCAACCGGCAACGTGCAACTGATCCTGGAGAACGACGAGTTCCAGGTCTTCGGACGGCTCGATGTCACCAGCGGGGACTACCAGTTCACGGCCGGAGAGTTGTTCATAAAGACATTCCTGATCAACCCGGGCGGATTCATCGAGTGGAGTGGGGATCCGATCAACGCCACCCTGAACATCCCGGCTTCCTACCGAACGCGTGCCTCCCGCGCCGGTCTGCCGGGTGCCGAAGGAGAACGGCCCGGAGTCATTCCTCTCATCGTGGACCTCCAGATCGGAGGTACCGTCGAATCTCCCGAAGTGGATCTTTCGCTTTCCATTGACCGATCCAATCAGAACGTGCTCGGTGAATACCAGGCGCTGGAAGCGTTGTTGAATCAGCCCGATCGGGCCACGGAATACGCCACCTCGGTCCTGATCCTGAACTCATTCCAGTTGACCACGGAAAACATCACGACCGATTCAGGCGGCCAGTTGGCCTTCAACAGCGTATCCCAGCTTGTAACGGCCCAGTTGAACCGATTCCTGGAGTCTGCGCTGCCCAACGTCGACTTTTCCCTCGGGTTGCAGGGCGAATCTGCCCAGGACCTCGACGTGACCTATGGTGTCGCATTGCGCCTGCTCAATGAGCGATTGATCATCCGCGGCGAAGGGGTATATCAAGGTGCACGATCGACCGAGAGCGTACGCACTTCTGATGGCCTTCAAGGCGAGTTCGTGGTCGAGATCCGGGTTGGTCCCCGTGTTTCCGTTGAGGTGTTCTTCCGACGGGAAAGCGATATTCTTGAGTCCACCCAGTTGACCAATACGGCCGGCGTCGGCCTTTCCTACCAGACCGAGTTCGAGTCGTGGCGCAGTATCGTCCGCTCCGACCGGCCTGGACAATGACATTCATCACTGATCCCTTCCTGCATGAAACCGCTTGCCGAACGCACCGCCGAATTGAAACAGAGCAACATCAGGGCCATCACCCTCATGCTCAAGGATGTGGACGGCATAAACCTTGGGCAGGGCATCTGTGACATGCCCACTCCGGATCCCATCAAAAGGGGTGCTCACGAAGCCATCGACGGGGACAGGTCCATATACTCCTACTACGGTGGCATCCGGCGCCTGCGGGAAGCGTTGCTTGAAAAAGCCCGCACCTACAACCGGATTCCCGCCAGGGGCGTGGATGACATCATGGTGACCGTGGGTTCGACCGGTGCTTTCGTGGCCACCATGTTCACTCTCCTCGACCCCGGCGACGAAGTCATCGTCTTCGAACCCTACTACGGGTATCACTGCAATCTCCTCACTGTCATGGGGGCGCACTTGAAGTTTGTCCGGACGGAAGCACCGGACTGGGCCATCGACTTCGAGAAAGTCGAATCGCTGATAACCGATCGGACCAAGGCCATCATCGTCACCACGCCGAACAATCCGACCGGCAAGGTCTGGCGCCGGGACGAGTTGGAGCGCATGCGGGATCTGATCGTTGAGCATGACCTGTACGCCATCACGGACGAGATCTATGAATACATGCTCTACGATGGTCACGAGCACATCTCACTGGCGTCCATCGAAGGCGCTTACGACAGGACCATCACGCTTTCCGGATTCTCGAAAACGTACAACATGACGGGGTGGCGACTGGGTTATGCCGTCGGGCCGGAAACCATCATCTCGAAAATGGGACTGCTCTCGGACCTCATCTATATCTGCGCCCCCACGCCACTGCAGTATGGCGTGGCCGAGGCCTTCGAAATGAGCGACGACTATTTCACCGAGATGGCTGCCGCGTACGACCGGAAACGGACCCTGATGTGCACGACCCTGGAGGAAATCGGGTTCAACGTGCCGTGGCCGGAGGGTTCATATTACGTCCTGGCCGATTTTTCGCCGCTCAGGGACCGCTTCGATGGATTCGAGGATGACATGACCGCGAGCCGGACGCTCGTTGAGAAGGCCGGAATCGGCACGGTGGCCGGACGCTCCTTTTTTGCCGACGATGCCGATGGGGATTCCTGCCTCCGCTTCTGCTTTGCCAAGGAGTATCCGATTCTGGAGGAAGCCTGCCGCCGACTCAAGGAAGCCTTTCCCCCGGCCTGATGGCTTCAGCCTTCTGGATCCGTGTCGGCTACCGCCCGAAGCAGCTTGCCGTGCAAACGGCCATTGGAAACGAGGATACCCCGATTTTCCGTCAACTGGTAACCGTGGGAAAAATCCAGATCCCTGCCATGGATATCCGTCACTCGGCCCCCGGCCTCTTCGACGACCAGCATGCCGGCAGCATGATCCCAGATGTTCTCGATGAAACGCCGCTTCGACGGCAATCGCATGTAGATGTCCGCATCGCCGCCGGCGACAACCACGTACTTGGCCTGTGAATCAAGCCTCGTGGCAGGCTTGGTCATGCCCAGTATCCGGGAAATGACGGCCGACTGCGAGTGGGACGTGTGGCCTGATTCCACGGACTCGGAGAAACGGGCTTCGGCAGGATCGGAGATGTCCGTGACATGGGCCTCTCCGAGTTCTTCGGTGTCCGAGACCCTGTGGAAATGCGTCCCTCCTCCACGGACGGCCATGGCAATGACGCCCCTGGATTCCGGGTGGGAGCGCAACGTCAGGTTCGGGCATGCCACAGCCGCCACCTGCACGATCCCGTCCTCGATCATTGCAAGAGCAACCGCGTACTGGTCGCCCCGCAGGAATCCCTTCGTGCCATCGATGGGATCCAGGGTCCAATAGCGATCCGTGTGGTCCTTTTGATTCCCATGATCGATCCAATCCAGGATCTGGTCATCGGTAGCGTCCGGCCGCAGGTCCCGGACATACTGGCACACTCCCTTGCGAGTGGACGTGCCTGCTTCGGTCCGCAGCATGGCGGCCGTTTCCTCAGCGATGATGGGATCGTCAGGAAAGGCACTGCGCAGCCGGCTGCAGATCAGCGCCTGACTGCCGAAATCCGCAACGGTGACCGGACTCTGGTCGATTTTCTCGATGGAACGCACCTGCATCTGATCCTGCACGCGTTGGCAGAGTTCGGCCGCTTCGCGAACGGCAGCAAGGGCAATGACACGTTCGGCTGAATGGGACAAGGTGGACAGTGTTCTTTCTGTTTACAGGATCTATCGTTCAGGCCAGGAAGGCAGGTCGTCGAGAAAGTCGATCGAACCGCTTTCCACCCGGGCGCAAAAATGTTCTGAGCCGTTCGTCACAAACAGGAAGGGCGCGCCCAGTACTCGATTGTAATTCGCTGCCTGGTCCAGCGTCTGCTGCGACAAACGTACATCCGGGGCCTTGCATTCAATGACCATCCATGGCTTGCCTCCCCGGTCATGCACCACCACATCCGGCCTTCGGACCTCGCCTTGCACCCGTATGGCTTTCTCCACGGCCATGAGAGCAGTGGGAATACCACGGCCCTCTGACAACATGCGGATCACGGCTTGCCGGACGCGCTCTTCCGGCGTGTCGGCGACATCCTTGCGACGTACAGGGTCTTGCATGGGGTCGGGATTGCCTAGTCCGCGGCGGAGGGCTTGGACCCGGACAGCAGATACAGGACAGCCATCCGCACGGCAACCCCGTTGGTCACCTGATTGAGGATGACGGCGCGCTCGTGATCCACGACCTCAGACGCCAGTTCCACACCGCGGTTGACCGGACCGGGATGCATGACCCTGAGATCCGGATGGCGTTCGAGGTGCTCCAGTTTGATGCCGTATTGCTCGTGGTATTCCCTCGTGCTCGGAAACAGGTTCCTTCCCTGGCGCTCCATCTGGATTCGAAGCGCCATGGCCACATCTGCGCCTTCCAGGGCTTCATCCAGACGATGGGTCACCCGCACTGAACCGTTGGGCGACATGTCCTCCAGATGGAGGGGCAGAAGCGGATTCGGACCGCAAATGGTGACATTGGCTCCCATGGCCAGCAATCCGTGGATACCGGACCGGGCCACCCGACTGTGCAGGATGTCCCCGATGATCGAGACATTCAGGCCTTCCAGCGGCCCGCAATGATCGGTTATGGTGAGCATGTCCAACAGGGCCTGCGTCGGATGCTCATGAGCGCCATCCCCGGCGTTGATGACAACAGCGTCCACACACTGGGTCAGGAAGTGGGGCGCGCCAGGTGATACATGGCGCACGACCACCATGTCGATCTTCATGGCTTCGATGTTCTGGGCGGTGTCCTTGAGCGTTTCTCCCTTTGAAACGGACGATCCCGAAGCCGTGAAGTTTACCGTGTCTGCCGAAAGTCGTTTTTCCGCCAACTCGAACGAAATACGTGTTCGCGTGGAGGGCTCGAAAAACAGATTGACCACCGTCACTCCCCGGAGGGTGGGGACCCGTTTGATGGGGCGATCAAGCACGTCCCTGAACTGGCGGGCGGTCTGAAGGATCAGGGATATCTCATCCGATGAATAGGTCTTCAGGCCCAGGAGATGCCTGTGCACCAGTCCCTGCCGGGTATCCTCTGCCGTGGAAGTCGACGTGGTATCAGGCATCAGTTTCTGTCGTTGGACCATTGCCGGTCGATACATCCCCTTTCGACGCAGTCGAATCGGTCGGGGCTCCTCCGGATGCTGAGCTGTCCTGGTGGTCGACCAGCCACACCCCTTCCCGGCCATCGAGTTCCTGCACGCGAACGCGTACCTCCTCCCCTGGAAGCGTCGGAATTTTCCGCCCCACGAAATCGGCCTTGATGGGCAGTTCCCTGTGCCCCCGATCCACAACCACCAGAAAATGGACGGAAGCAGGCCTGCCCAGATCGGTCAACGCATCGAGACCTGCACGTACGGTGCGACCCGTGAACAGGACATCGTCCACCAGCACGAGATGACGCCCATCCACATTGAAATCGATGCGCGTTTCCTTGACCTCGGGCTGCTTGAGTCGCATCCTGAAATCGTCCCGATACATGGTCACATCCAGGACTCCAAGCGGGACATCGATGCCATCCACTTCCCTGATGATCTGCTGCAGCCGACGTGCAATATGGACACCGCGGGTCTGCATTCCGACCAACCCTAGGGAATCTGCATGGTCCTCATCCAGTTCGAACGTCTCGACCAATTGTCGTGTCATGCGATGGAGCATACGCTCCATGTCATGTGCATCCAGCAATTGTGCCTTGATGGTGTCCTGCGGCTCCATGTCCGAAAAGTACGGCTTTTTGGGACTCTTCCGACACGGACTTCCGGCAGTGTCGTGGAAATCACGTCAATACTACGTTGAGCCTGCCCGGTGGGCACCCACGAACTCGTCCTCGATCTGCTCGAGCGACTTGCCCTTGGTCTCCGGCAGGAACGCGGCCAGCAACACCAGCCCCACCAGCGCAAACAACCCGTAGATCAGGTACGTGAGGCCATTTCCCAGATTGGAGAGTTCCCAGGGAAAGACGAGTTGGACAAACCAACTGACGGCAGAATTGACGAATCCGATGAGGGCGATGGCCAATCCCCTGATTCGATTCGGGAACAGTTCGGACAACATGACCCACATGACGGGACCAAGCGAAAAGGCGAAAGAAGCCACGAATCCGAGGATCCCGACAAGGATCAGACCTGCATTCATGCGAGCAGACGCCTCGATGATGGCGGACTCGTGCTGTCGATACCTCTCCTCGCCCAACGCGTCACGCACAGAATTCTTGAAGGCCAGATCACTGTCGTACGTCCGATCCGTGACATCGGCCACCATGGACGGGGTAACGCCTTCCAGTTGCAGTGCGTGCTCGACAGGCCACTCGTAGGTGGCCTGATTGAAGCCATGGGACGTGATGCCCATGCTCACGGCCACTCCGAGAAGGCCGATAATCAACAGCGGCTTGCGCCCGAGCCGATCGATCAGCAGCATGGCCAGAATGGTGAATACGACATTGATGATTCCCACCCAGACGGCCTGGGCAAAGGACGCATCCGCACCAATGCCGGACTGTTCGAAGATGGTGGTGGCATAGAAATAGATGGCGTTGACGCCCGTTATCTGCTGGAGGACCCCGACCAGAAGTCCAACCAGCAACACGAAGCGCATCCCCCTGGCCAGCAGGGCCTTGTAGTCTTTTGCCTCATCTTCTCCTCGATCCAGCGCATCCCGGATGCCGGCTGCTTCGGCACGCGCGCCCTCCTCACCATGCAGCCAGATGAGTACCTCAAGGGCCTCCTGGGATCGGCCTTTCAACATCAACCAGCGGGGGCTGTACGGGATGACGAATGCCAGGGCACAGTAGATCAGCGCCGGAATGGCTTCGACCCCCAGCATCCAGCGCCAGGCAACAGCCTCGGTCAGCCAGGAAGAACCATCGATGGCTGTCAGAATGAAGTAGTTGCTGAAGTAGGCCGCCGAGAAACCCAGAACGATGTTCAGTTGCTGCACCGACACCAATCGCCCTCGTTGTTTGGCAGGCGATATTTCAGCGATGTACATGGGCGCAAGGATCAACGCGGCTCCGAAGGCCACGCCTCCCAGCATGCGTGCCAGGACCAGTACCCAGGTCGATGGCGCCAGGGCAGACAGGATGGCGGAAACCGCATACAGGAACGCTACGACCGTCAGGACACGCTTCCTGCCGAACCTGTCGGATAACGCCCCGGCGGCCAGCATAGCAAACATGGCCGAAAAGGCGGGAGAGCTGACCACCCATCCCAGTTCAAGGTCCGACAGTCCGAATTCGGGCTTGATGAAGCGTATGACCCCGGAAATGACCGAAGCGTCAAATCCGAACAGGAAGCCCCCCAGGGAGACGGAAAGGGCCGCGGCCAGCGTTCTACGGGAAGATGCAGTCATGACGATGCTCAGCGTTCTGATGGATAGACGAGCCCGACAGCCTCACGGGCCCGGTCCATGATGGCAACGAGGTTCAGAGCGTCCTTGTGCGTCCACAGGGGGCACTCCCGGTCACCCCGTCGAATGGCTTCGTGACAGGCCGCGATTTCATGCCAGAGACCATGCCCCCTCTTGCTGAGGGTCACGCGTCGTCCCTCCCACTGCCCGTTCTCGAGCACGGAATAACTCTCGGACTCGTGCCAGACGGGGTGGATGACGAAGCGGCCCCTCTCGCCACCGATGGTGGCTTCCATCCCGGACTGGGATGCAAACCCGGAATACGCGGTTGCGAGGGCCCTGTCGTAGCCGAGTACGATCGCCATCTGGTCGTCGACCCCGGTCTCATGTCGGACCATGGAGGCCTGAATGCTCTCTGGAATTCCCAGGATGGTGTAGATGAGGAACAATGGGTAGATGCCTACATCCAGCAGGGAACCGCCGCCCTGTGCCGGATCGTGCGTCCGGCTTCCTTCAGCGGCCTCCATCCGGAAGGAGAAGTCTGCCTGCACATGACGGACGGGGCCGATATCACCCTGCCTGACGCGATCAATGACCTCGGACATCACCGGATTGAATCGCGACCAGAGGGCCTCCATGAAAAACCGATCGGCTTCCCGCGCGACCCGGAGGACGGATTCCATCTCGGTGGCATTCATCGCTGCAGGTTTCTCGCACAACACATGCTTGCCGGATGCCAGTGCTGCCGCGCTCAACGCGGCATGTTGATGATGCGGCGTGGCCACGTAGACAACGTCGACATCAGGATGCATCCAAACTGCCTCGTAGGAACCATGCGCTTCCCGGGCACCATGCTCTGCTGCAAATCGCTGCGCGTTGTCGAGTGATCGGGATCCCACGGCCACGAGTTCGGCCTGTTCAAACAGGGCAAGGTCCCGTGCGAACTTGTGGGCGATCCGGCCCAATCCGACTATTCCCCACCGAACCACAGTCTCCATATCCTACGTTCTCCTGGTCATCACGTACCGATTGTGCGGCCGGCGCACCCATTGCCGCGCCTTGCACGTAATGATATCCATTCCTACGCTGTCAGGAAAGCAATCACTCCCCGACCCCGGTTAGTGTTGGATGGGGCCAGTTCCGAATCGGGAATGCCCCGGCAAGAAGGAACGTCAGAACCCTGTGCCACACTCGATCCGGAATTGTCCATCCTCCCCTTACGGTGGAACTCTGTTGAAAGCGACCTCGTAGGTCAGAACCCCAACAAACAGGCACCCTGTGAGCACCGACACCAAGCCCCTCAAGTACCTGGACCCGGCCTTCGTCAGCCAGATCTCCAACATGGAGCTCCGGGCGCGGTTGATTGTGGAGGGATTCATTACCGGACTGCACAAGAGTCCCTACCACGGCTTTTCGGTGGAATTCGCGGAGCATCGCCCCTACAACCCGGGTGATGAATTGCGACATGTCGACTGGAAGGTGTACGGCAAGACCGACCGCCACTACGTCAAACAGTACGAGGAAGAGACCAACCTCCGACACTACGTCGTTCTGGACACCTCCGCCTCGATGCGATACAAGCATTCGGCGTCACTCTCGAAACTCGAATACGGAGCCTACCTGGCCAGTGCACTCCATTTCATCATGGCCCGGCAGCGGGATGCGACAGGGCTGATCGCTTTCGACGAAACCATCCACACGATGCGTCCGCCAAAGAGCACGCAGGGTTACGTCAGGGAACTGCTCGCCACGCTGGAAAGGCTTTCTGCTCCCACTGAAGAGACGGTCCGTACCAGTGCCGCTTCCGTGCTGGACGAGGTAGCCGAACGGATCGGCCGTCGCAGTCTGGTCGTCATCATCACGGACCTGTTCGAGAACATTTCGGAGCACGACCAACTGCTCAACGCCCTCCGTCACCTCCGCTACCGTGGTCACGAAGTACTCGTCTTCCATGTGCTGGAATCCGAGACGGAGCGCCATTTCCGCTTTCCTGATGTCCCGATGCAGTTCGTGGACATGGAGACCGGAGAGGAAATGACCCTGCAGCCTTCCCAGTTGCGTGCCAATTACGCGGAAGCCGTCACAGCATTCACGACCCGTTTCCGCGACAAATGCCGGGAACGCAACATCGACTTCATCGAGCTTGACACGGCAGAGCCGTACAGCACTGCCCTGCTGGCCTATCTGAACAAACGTCAGCGGCTGGCATGAACCCCTTACCCGGAACCCCAACCACAATCACGCCAACAACGTCGCATTCCGATCGACTGACATGAAAGCACTTCTAAAGGCAATGACTCTTTTTCTGTGTGTGCTTCTGGCCCTGCCTGTGGCCGCACAGAACACCGACCAGGCTGATGGCATTGCCGAGCCGGGTGATACCCCAACAACATTCGAGAATCCGGACCTGGTGGCCCGCTACCTGCAGACCATTACCGCGGATGATCTGGCGTCGCACCTGTACTTCTTTGCATCCGACTTCTTTGAAGGACGCGAAACGACGGCACGCGGCCAGAAGATGGCTGCCGAATACCTGGCCGCCCAGTATCGCCGGATGGGTGTTGCTCCCAGGGGCACCTGGAAAACCGACAACCCACGCAGTCCGAAAGCCTATCTGCAGCCTTTTCCGCTGTATGAGTCCAAGTTCGACAAGGCGGAACTGTTCATCGGCTCGTCCGATCAGCCCGCGCATGTTTTCGGTGGTGATGAAACGGATGGCTCGTTCATGACGATGTTCGGTGGCGCCGGGGAAAGTGCTGGCACCATCGTGTTTGCCGGATACGGCATCGGAGATGATGATCTGGGTTACAACGACTTCACGGCCATGGGCAGTGCCGGCATTGATTACACCGGAAAGTGGGTGATGATGCTCGCGGACGAACCCATGGCGGATGCTGAAACGAGCCTGCTTCCCACGGAAGATGGCGCGCTGTCAACCTGGACAACCGGTCGGTTCAACAAACTCCGGGCGTTCTTCGGAAACCAGGAATCCGCTCCTGCCGGCATCCTTATCGTGGGAGACCTTTCTCCTCGGGGCGGCTCCGTGGCCGAGGCGGCCATGATGCAGTCCTCTGGCTCGGACGATGACATCGGCAATCTTTCGCTGGATCCGCCCTCGGGCAATGCTCGCAGTCGTTTCCCGACCATCCTGAACATCTCGTCGGAACTGGCATCCACCCTGCTTGCGCGGGATGTGGCCACGGTCAAGGCAGATATTGACGCTGACCTGACCCCGATCGTTTTCGAATCCGACGTCACCCTGCGGGCCAAAGTGTCGAACGAAATCAAGGAGGTGTCCTCTGAAAACGTGGTGGCCTTCATCGAAGGGTCCGACCCCGTCCTTAAGGATGAGTATGTAGTCATCTCATCCCACTACGACCACGTAGGCATGCAACCCTCTGACGAGGACGGCATTTTCAACGGTGCGGACGATGATGGTTCGGGCACGGTGACGGTCCTGGAAATTGCCGAAGCTTTCGCCCGGGCAAAGGCGGATGGATACGGCCCGCGCCGCAGCATCGTCTTCCTGAATGTCTCCGGGGAAGAGAAAGGACTCCTGGGTTCCGCGTACTACACAGACAGAGAACCTGTTGTGCCGCTTGAGAAAACGGTCACGAACCTGAACATCGACATGATCGGGCGCATTGACCCGACCCACCCGGACGAGAACACGGACTACGTCTACATCATTGGTTCGAACCTGGTCTCGCAGGAGTTGCACGACATCAACCTGCGCGCCAACGAGACCTTCGGCTCCAAGGTGCAGCTGCACGAGCGGTTCAACTCCAAGGACGATCCGAACCAGTTCTACCGCCGCAGTGACCACTGGAACTTCGGCAAGAACAACATCCCGTTCATCTTCTTCTTCACCGGCACGCACGACGACTATCACGGCGTGGATGACGAACCTGAAAAGATTGAATACGAGCGGATGGCCAAGATTGCACACGTCATTTTTGCCACGGCATGGCAGGTAGCCAATCAGGACACGCCGCCAGCCGTAACCGGCGAAGGCTTCAACTAGGCCCTCTTCTGCCCAAAGAGTGAAAGCAAAGCGGGGCGGCGCCATCAGGCGCCGCCCCGCTCCCATTTCCAGCCGTCCCGAGGTTCGGTCAATCAGACGTTGACCGCTTCGACACGCGTGATCTGTGGTACACTCCGTTTGACGGCCTGCTCGATCCCGGCACGCAGCGTCATCGATGACATCGGGCAGGTTTCGCACGCGCCCAACAGTTCCAGTTCTACTACGCCTTCCGACGTAATGTCCACGAGGCGGACCGATCCGCCGTCTGCCTCGAGGTAGGGACGCATCGTGTCGAGGGCTTCCTCAACCTGTCGCTGAATTTCAGGGCGATCCTGAAGGCTCATGGTGCACTCTTCAGATGAATGGATTCCTGGATTCCGGCGGTGGTGCGAAAACATCCACGTGCCGGATGAAGGGGTGGCGTTGGTACTCGGATTCCGCTGCCAGGTTCGCGCTCAGTTTCCGCTGAGGATATCAATTTTCCGGGTGGCAGGACGCACCGCGTTGCGCTCTTCCACCGATCGGACCAATCCTTCGGCAATATCAGAGAACACAGCTCCGACAGGCGACGACGTGTCCGTGACAATGGGCGTTCCGTCGTCTGCGTTTTCCCGGATGGCCTGCACCAGCGGGACTTCGCCCAGGAACGGTACGTCCAATTCACCAGCCAGGGCCTTGGCGCCCCCCTGTCCGAACAGGTAATACTTGTTCTCAGGCAGCTCGGCCGGGGTGAAATAGGCCATGTTCTCCACGATGCCGAGCACAGGGACGTTCACCTGTTCGAACATCGCCACGCCCTTGCGAGCATCTGCCAGAGCCACCCGCTGCGGGGTGGATACTATCACCGCTCCGTTGATGGGCACGGTCTGGACGATGGTCAACTGGATATCGCCCGTTCCCGGGGGCAGGTCCATGATCAGGAAATCCAGTTTGCCCCATTCCGTGTCTCCCAGGAACTGACGCACAGCGCTGGTAACCATGGGTCCGCGCCAGATGACGGCCTTGTCCTGGTCTACCAGGAATCCCATGGAAAGCAGTTTCACTCCATACTGCTGGACCGGAAGGATGCGACGGTGTTCGTTGACCCGGGGCTTGGCATTTTCCAGGCCGAACATCGTGGGAATGGACGGACCGTAAATGTCCACGTCCACCAGGCCGACATCGTAGCCCTGCTGCGCCAGGGATACCGCAAGATTCGAAGCCACCGTGCTCTTGCCCACGCCTCCCTTTCCGGATGCCACGGCAATGATGTTGGTAATGCCGTCACCCGGAGCCGATCCTGCATCCTGACCGTCGATCGACAGGTCATCGCCGAGTCCGATCATTTCCGAATCCGAGGAGATGTCGAGAGTGATGTCCTCGCCGAAAGCCTGTTTCAATGCCTGGCGACAGGCATCCGGGGCCTCGGAAGCGAATACGTGGGTGGGATCGTCCATCCAGAGGGTAAACCGCACAGTGCGATCCTCAACAGACAACTCACGAATCCACCCGGATCGGACCAGATCCTTTCCACTTACTGGGTCGATTACGGTTCTGAGGGCGTCAAGGACGGCGGAAAGGGTAAGCGCGGACATCTGCTGGGTCTCCGATGAATGATGACTCCCCCTCAAAAAGCCGGAGACCGAACCTGTTCCTCCGGCCGGGGATCTCAACCGGATTTTCGGAAATGCCGGATGGCCACGCCCTGTCGGACACCATACGGTGACACGAACAGTGTGTCCGCACCGAATCGATCCATGGCCTCATCCAGAATGAGGACGCCCGTAGGAAATACGTCCTCCCTTCCTTTCCCATGATGCGGGATAAGCGCGAGGACCTCTTCTGCGGTCATGTGCAACAAGCGGTCTTTCCATTCCCGGACTGCTTCCCGTGACAAATGGCTACCATTCGGCATGTCCCGCATGCTGTCGGCTCCGTGATGTACCAGGGAAAGAATGACGGCCGTACCCGATGCCCCGACACACACACGACTCGAACCGGCTCCGGAAAGGTCCCGCTCCATCATGCCCGAAATATCGCTCGATGCCGCCTCCTGTTCTTCGGCTGAAGGAGGCTGCGACGAAAAGTGCCGTTCCATCATGCGCACACTGCCCATGTTAAGGCTTTTTGCAAAAGCCGGACGATGCGCACCCTTTCCACCCTGAACGAATTCGGTCGACCCACCTCCCACATCAATGACCGTGACCGGCGTTCCCTCTGCGAGTCGATCCCATGCCTGATCGAACCCGTCCAGGCCCGCCATGGCGCCTTCGAACGTGGTAGCTGCCTCCTCATCACCACTCAGGATGATGAGCTCGGTACCGGTAATGCACCGAACCACGTCCCGAATCTCATCTGCGTTGGCCGCATCCCGGGAAGCGCTCGTTCCCGTTACGATGATCTCTTCCACCTGCCAGGGCGCCATCTCCTGCATGTGATGGGTCAAAACGGACTCCAGTCGCCCCAGGGCGGCCGTTCCAACCCGACCTGAAGCATCCATTCCTTCTCCCAGGCGAACAAAACCGGAAGCGCCGTGCAAGTCGTTCATCCGCCCGTCTTTCCAGCCAGCGACGAACAGCAGTGCCGTGTTCGTTCCGATATCGATGGTCGCAATCCTGCGTTCAGACATCATGACTCCTCTGTCCCCAGACGCTCCACCAACTTCCTTCCTCATTCTCTTCGACGATGTCCAAACCCAGAGCGGCCAACTCCTCCCGCATGATGGCGGCGTCTGTCGTCAAGAGCCCGGCCAACCCCAGAAAACCTTCCTGTTTCAACCGGGCGGCCAGAGCCGGCAGCATGGACCTGAGTACTTCCCGATTGATGTTGGCCGTTATCACTTCGTAGCGGCGATCCCCGATGGACGCATCGAGCGTCGTGCCATCGTCCTGAAACACGTGAAAACGTTCTGTCAGATTGTTCAGATCAGCATTTTCGGTGGCGTTCTCAATGCAGAGAGGATCGTAATCAAAAGCATCGGCACGCTCAGCGCCCAGAAGCAGGGCGGCAAAAGCCAGGACCCCCGTACCCGTTCCAGCATCCAGGATTCCCGATCCCTTGGTCACTTTGCCCGGAAGACGGGACAGGAGCAGGCGCGTACTCTCATGGTGTCCGGTTCCAAAAGACATCTTGGGATCGATCAGGATGTCCGAAATACCCTCCGGTGGCGTGGACGCCTCCCAGGTAGGACGAACGCGAAAGGGCCCAGCCGTGATGGGCGTGATCGAACGTTCCCATTCGGCATTCCAGTTCCGGTCGGCAATGGTCTCCTCCGAGACGGGGCCTTCAACCAGGCCCTCTGGCGCGCCGGAAAGCAATTCCCGCACCCGATCTGCCCCGGCAACGTCCGCATACACGGTTACCGATTCCTCGTCCTGAAGGATACCGGATACATCCTCTTCATCCAGCCAGGCTACCAGTTCGTCCTGCCTGTCCGACGGACTGGTCAGTTGGAATGCAATCGTGGGCATGGAGAGGGGCCGTTGGGAAAATCACTGAAGGGCCGTGAATATAGCGATTCCCCAATCATCGGGATTCTCCGGAGCATCGGATCCATATCCTTCGCTGGAAATGCTTCCGTCCGTCTGGAATCGGGCTTCATAGGTACCGGGGGGCAATGTGCGTTCTTCCCGTGCGCGACGGTACGTATCGTCTCCACCCGCCGGGATCGTGTTTTCCCGGGTCATCTCCCACACCACATTTCCCGTCTCCGCATTCTCGAGCCAACCGTAGTCATATCTCGATGAGGAGGAAATCTCGCCAAGCGCCACGATGATCACGGCGGTGGAATCCTCCAGTACGAAACGGGTACGCACATCGGCACTGTTGCCCAGACCGGTTGAGCGTACCAGGAATCGGGAAGGATCAATATCGTCCAGTGCCGAACCCGTGGGAAGAACCGGCTCGACGGGTTCGGGCACCGGAGGGGGCTCGGGCTGCTCGATTTCCTCCACCAGCGAAACTGCTGATGCGGCCTGGTCAGGATCCAGCGGGAAAAGCGCCATCCCCCACCGCTCGGGATGCTCGGGTCGGCTGCGATTGAAACTGCCGTAAGAATGGGATCCGTCCGTCTTGAAATTGACGATGTATGCGCCCGGTTCAAGCCTCAGGATGGCCTTTGCCTGCCTGTTGTCCGAGTCGCCACCTGCCGCGGTGGAGTTGTCCCAGGTCATTTCCCATACGGTTTCAGGACTGTCCTCCCTTTCGATCCAGCCCCAGTCATAGCGCTGGTTGGAGGACGTCATCTCACCGAGCGCGTACAGGATCACGTCGAGGGAGTCATCCAGAACAAGTCTGGTCTGCGCGGTCTGGCTGTTGCCCAGGCCGAGTTGGTCCACGATGGGCTGCCCGAATGCCCAGGGATCCACTGGCCGGATGGCCCCATCTTCGACATCCAACGAAAAAACAAAGTCCGATGGCTGCCACGGCGGATTGGCCGACCATGAACCACGGTGCTGACCTGTATCGAACACGATTTCATAGACGCCGCCATCCAGCCGGATGTTCGTATCCAGCCACTGGTTGATCCGGCTTCCACCTGCAGGTACCGATTCTTCGTCTTCCACCGACCAGACCACAATGCCGGAAGGAATCTCCTTGATCAGGATGCTGTCACAGTCGCCGGCACACCGCGTGAATCCCCCATGCGCCCGCAGGAGGCCGGCCTCCGAGACATGCAGCATCATGCTGGATTCGGAGCGACGGTCGCCGAGAGCAACCTGGAAAAGGGATCCGGATGACCTCGAGGATGCAGATGAAATCCTTGGTCCGGATTCCACCGTGCCATCGGGTGCTCGCAGGTCCAGATACCAGAATTCCTCGTAGTTCGTCCAGTGAGGCTTCAACCCGAACGCGGAACCGCCACGATACGAGCTGGCATCCGGTCCATACGTCGATACATAGGCCGTGTACCCTCCCGCAGCCAATTGAACGGAATCGGATACGGTCGCCCGGACACCCTCCCGTGTCACATTGTCCACGGTCGTCCGCCAGACCACCTGACCGGATTCTTCTGCGAGGATCCAGGCAACAACCGCCAGATCGGATCCAGCCCGGTCATCTTCGAAAGACACTTCTGCGTCCAGTTGCACGGTGACGGGTGAGAACACTTCGAACGACCTGCTTTCCAGTTCCCTTTTGTCCAGGTTGGAAATCGTCACGAAACCGGTCCCGGCTGGTGATGCCGTCATTCGCCATATGATCAACCCCACCACCACGAGGAGCAACATCAATTGAATGCGTCGTAAGCCTTTGTTCTGCATGTCGGGAGTACCTGTAGGGCCTGCATACGTGGACGCAGACGATCGGATGGCGGCTGCCGGTCAACCGGACTCAGGCGTTCTGCCTGTAGGATTCCGGGTACGCGCGGTAGTCGTTGAAGTTACCCAACATGGACGTCTCATTCAGAGGCCATTCATTCTCGGTGCGCGCTGTGTACATTGCATGCACCCGGAAGCACCTGCTGGACGGTTGTAACAAAGCCATCCCGGTCCCGGTAGAACGGCATTTCAGCTCCCCTGTGTCTCCCTCCGGCATGCCTGAAGACAAACCGGACACGATCAACAAACCAGCCAGGAAATCCAGGCTGTCCCTGCGTGGATCCATGATCCTGTCAGGGTTGATGGTCGTCGCTGCCTTCATACTCAGCATGGGCTTCCATTTCCAGGAGTGGACGACGGGAGAGCCTGCTTCCAATACGGTTTTCCTGCTGTTCTCGGCGGTTGCCACGGTCGGTCTTGCAGGTTGGTGGACGCTCATCCGGCGCTTCGAAGGTCTCAAGGACACATCTCCCGCCCGTAAACTCTGGACGCTTCTCGTCAGCGGTGGCATCCTCATGACGGTTGCCGGAGTCATTGCGCGGATCGGCCGAATCTCGGCTCCCGGTCTGGAATTGGGCCCTGGATTCGATATCAATACCGGGATCGCATTGACCTTCCCGACCGTCATCAAGATGGGATTGATTTCCATCGCGATGGCCACCTTCAGTTTCCTCCTGATGCAACGCTTGAGGTCGCTGATCCTGGTCAAACGCTCCCGATCCAGCGAGCGCAACTGGCGACTGCTGCTGGGACTCATGGTGGCATCCTCTTTGACCACCCTGTTCATGGAGCCCGGTGCCAGCCCGAATGATTGGCAGAACGTGGCCATGATCGTCGTGGCCGTGTTCATGATCGTCAATGCATTCCGACTTTCCTGGATCGTGTTCCTCTCGTTCAAGGAGAAACTGGCCGCGCTGGGACTGTGTCTGGTGCTCGGGATCTTTCTGATTTTCTCATTGGGCGCCACCTTCAACTCATCAGTGGCCATCGTACCGGGCGGATTCGATTATCTCGAACACTTTTTCATGCCACTGGCCACCTTCACCCAGCTGGCAGGAGTATTCGGGATGATGTACTGCCTCACGGCGTTCCTCTCCCTGCTGTTCCATCTCCCGACGTCGGGAGATTACGAGCAACGTGCAGGTGAGCGGGCCACCATGCACTCTCTGGCGGCTCTTGTCGGCCAGGTGTTCGACGCGGACCGTCTGTTTGCCACCATTGCCGCTTCACCCGTGGAGGCCGGGTCGGCAGATGCATCGTGGCTCGTCATGCCGGATCCTGACACCGGGTCCCTCCGACAGCACATCGTCGCCAGCCACAACCTGGATCCGGATCGGATTGAACAGTTCATGGACCCCTCGGAATTGGTGGATGCCCTTTCCGATGACGGAACAGGCCTCCTGATCCGGGAAGCCGCAGCCGACCACCGATTGAACGTGGGTAGCGGGGACCGGCTTGGAAGTCTGTTCGTGGTCCCCCTGATGGCCCGGGATGAGCGCATCGGTGCCCTCTTCGCGGCCAAAGGTGTGGTCAACGGCTTCGAGCGCGACGACATCGAGACCATCAGCATTTTTGCGGCGCAGGCCAGCGTTGCCATCGACAATGCCCGCCTGTTCGAACAGCAGGTGGAGAAAGAACGGTTGTCCCGAGAGCTCTCCATTGCCCGGGAGGTCCAACGGAAGCTGCTGCCCCAGGAAGCACCCAAGCTTCGCGGAACGAGCATGGCCGCTTCCAGTGTTCCAGCCCAGGAAGTTGGCGGGGACTACTACGATTTTGTCAAGCTCGGTGATGATCGCTACGGCATCATCATCGCCGACGTTTCGGGAAAGGGTACGTCGGCTGCCTTCTACATGGCTGAAATGCAGGGCATTTTCCAGTCGGTCAGTCGACTGGCCTCCTCCCCTTCAGATTTCCTGCATCACGCCAATCTGGCCCTGGCGCAGAGTCTGGATCGAAACGTCTTCATCTCTGCCATCTATGGCATCCTGGATCTCAAGGATGAGACCTTCACCATTGCGCGGGCTGGTCACTGCCCGGCGGCCACGGTCCGTCTGGACGGTGAAAGCCGCCTGATCAGAACACCCGGTCTCGGCCTAGGCCTCGATCGCGGAGACCTCTTTCAGAAGAGTCTGGTGGAGGAGCACATCCAACTGGCTCCCGGCGATGTTTTCGTTCTCTATACCGATGGCGTCGTGGAAAGCCGTAACCGTCACAACGAGGAGTACGGTTACGACCGGCTTCTCGAAATCGTGGATGAACACCGCCACGAAGACGCGGACGGAATCCACGCAGCCGTTCTACGGGACATGAGACAGTTCCTGGGTGCGGAGGACTATGACGACGATATGACGCTGGTGGTACTCAAGTGGCATGGCTTGCCCCTTGACGTACTTTCAAGCACCGAGACTACACTAAAAGAATCGACCTGACACCCTATCTTTGACGGACTTCTCATCGGAAGACCCCAATCACACGCAACCTTGCCAACATGAGCAACTTTTCCGTCGGATTCCGAAGCAACGGCACCGTGCAGATCCTGGATCTGCAAGGCGAGCTGGATGCCCACACGGCCGCTGAACTGGAAGCAGCCATACAGAAATGCCAGAAGGACAACCGGGTCCACATCCTGGTCAATGGTGCCAACCTGATGTACATCTCCAGCGCCGGTCTGGGCGTCTTCATGGCCTACATCGAAGAGTTACGCGAATCCGGTGGCGACATCAAGATTGCTGCCCTTCAACCCAAGGTTTACAACGTGTTCGATCTGCTCGGCTTCCCGATGCTGTTCGACATCGTTGAAACCGAAGAAGGGGCCGTCTCCAAATTCGAAACGGCTTCCGCCGACTGATACTCCCTCCTTTCGCTCCCTGTGGCCGCAACAACCCACACATTGACCATCCCGAGTTCGACGCGCTTCCTGGAGGATGTGCGCGAGTTCGTGACGACGCATGCTACCGATGCAGGCTTCGACGAGATGGTTGTGGAGCAACTCAAGATGGCGGTCGATGAGGCCTGCACCAACGTCATCGAGCATGCCTATTCCGGGGAAAGCGAACAACCGATCGAAATCGCCATCATACTGAGCCGGGACAAGATGACCATCCGGATCCGGGATAAGGGGCAGCAATTCAATCAGCAGGCCTATCGCGAACCGGACCTGATCGAATACGCCAAAACGCGCAAATCCGGCGGCTTCGGAGTCCACATCATGCGCAAACTCATGGATGAGGTTGCCTACAAGACCACCGGCGGATACAACGAATGCCGGATGGTCAAATATCTGCCGTAAGCGCTTTTCGCTTCTGGAGTCAACGGGTCAGGCTGCCCGGACTCCGACGTACATCGATGCGATACCGAACGTGAGGCGGCGCGCTTTCCTTTTCTCGAATCCGGCATCCCGCATCCATCCCAGGAAGTCCTCCCCTTCGGGAAAGACGGCGATGGACTCCGGTAGATAGGTATACGCTCCGGAATCGCCTGACACCAGTCTTCCGATGAATGGAAGGATGAAGCGTCCGTAGAAGGCATAGAGCTGCTTGATCGGAAAAGCCTTCGGGCGGCTGAACTCCAGGACCACCAATTTCCCTCCCGGTCGGAGCACCCGGTGAATCTGACGCAGTCCCTCTGCAAGGTCCTCGAAATTGCGAACGCCGAAAGCCACCGTAGCCACGTCGAACTGGCGGTCCGAAAAAGGCAGCTTCTCCGCGTCTCCGTTCAACAGTTCCACCCGATCGTCCAGATCGCTGCGCGTAACCTTGCCGCGGCCTACCTCCAGCATTTCGTTGGAGATATCCACCCCAACTACCCTGGGCACGCCCTTGCGGGCTGCCATCAACGCGAGGTCGGCCGTTCCGGTGGCCACGTCCAGCATGCGCTGGGGGTCATTCTCCTGGACCTCTTTCATCACGATGCGACGCCATTGCTGATCGACGCCTCCACTCAGGATGCGGTTCAGGAGATCGTACCGGGGCGCAATGCTGTCGAACATGCGCTCGATGTGGGGCTTCTTGCCTTCTACAATGCCAATGGGTGGGATATCCGACACAGGTTGCTCAGCCTTTTTCAGTTCAGCAGGGTCGTCAGACCCAGCAGTTCAAAGTTGATGCTCTTCTTGCGGGTATAGACGTTGCGCGAGGGAGTGAGGCGGATCTGATTGTCTATCAGTCCCACCATGACGTTGGCGTGTCCGTCCAGCAGGGCTTCCACGGCAGCTACGCCCAGGCGACTGGCCAGCACGCGATCGCGGGCCGTCGGAGATCCACCGCGCTGCGTGTGCCCGAGGATACAGACGCGAAGGTCGATCTCGGCAAACTTTTCGTCCGCACGCAAGGCGTCGGCAATGATCGTTGCTCCGCCCAGTTCATCACCTTCAGCCACCACGACGATCGAGGAACGGTGCTTCTCCGACATCAGGGAGTGGATGTGGTTCTTGATCTTCTTGATGTCGGACAGCGTCTCGGGAATGAGTACCATCTCCGCGCCGCCACCGATGCCCGAGTTCAAGGCGATGAACCCCGCGTCCCGCCCCATCACTTCCACCAGGAACAGGCGGTCGTGCGCGTCGGCCGTATCACGGATCTTGTCGATGTTCTCGATGGCTGTATTCAGGGCCGTGTCGTATCCGATGGTCTCATCCGTGCCAAACAGGTCGTTGTCGATGGTGCCGGGGCAACCCACCAACGGAATCTTGTGCTCGTCGTAGAAGACAGCAGCGCCGGCCAGCGTACCATCGCCCCCGATGGCAATCAGACCGTCGATTCCTTCTTTCTTGAGGTTTTCAGCTGCCTTGGCGCGTCCTTCCACCGTGCGGAATTCTTTCGAGCGGGCACTTTTGAGGACGGTACCCCCCTTCTGGATGATGTTCGAGACCGAAGAATTGGTCAGTTCGACGAAATCACCTTCGATCATCCCCTGGTATCCCCGTCGGATGCCGATCACTTTCTTGCCGGACGTGAGGGCTTTGCGTGTGGCAGCACGCAGGCAAGCGTTCATACCGGGGGCGTCGCCACCCGATGTAAAAATGCCGATGGTCTGGATACTGTCCAAGGGGACCTCCTTTGTTCTGGGTGCGTCGTAAATGCCGCAAGCGCCGTAGCGTTCGTTCCAGCCGTTGAAAATACCACGAAACGCTGTCTTCTATGTCAAGACATGATTTTGAATCGGGCGGATACCATTCCGGGCGTGCCCGTACTTCGTATCTTCGCCCCCCACCCCACCTTCCTTGTCGTCCATGTCCGATACCGACAAACTGCCGCCCTACCTGGTCCGTCTCGAAGATGGCACCCAGATACCCGTGGACCCGGATGCACTGACTGCCGAAGGCACCCGGCTTATGCACATTCGAGGCAATCAGTACGTGCTTATGCGGGACGGGCGAACCGTTCCGGTCATCCTTGACGCGGCAGACCGAAGAAACATTTCGGTCATCCATTCCCTCCACCAATCGGCGGTCGTTGTTTCCGATCATCGTGACCAGTTGTTGGCGGAATTGGGAGCGGATGCTGGCGTTGCCGGCAAGGAAAGCGAGATCCTCGCACCCATGCCCGGACTGGTCCTGCAGGTCCATGTAGGCCCCGGAGACGACGTGAAGCAAGGAGATTCCCTTCTGGTGCTGGAAGCCATGAAGATGGAGAACGACATAAAGGCCCACTTCGATGGCGTCGTGCGTTCCGTTCAGGTAGGAACGGGAGATGCGGTCGGGAAAGGTGCTGTCCTCATCGAATTCGAATGAACCCGTGAAATTCTTCCTGACAGGAGCAACCGGATTCCTCGGTTCCAACATTGCACGGGACCTGCTGGGCAGCGGTCATCAGGTCCGGGCCATTCGGCGCCCCACGTCCGGCATGGATCTCGTTGCCGACTGCGCCGATCGCATCGAGTGGATCGAGGGCGATGTCCTCGTGCCCGAGTCCCTCGTTGGGGGCATGGAAGGGGTCGACGGGGTCGTGCATGCGGCTGCATTCCTCGGTTTCGAGGGAAAGAAGAGCATGGATCAGTTGATGAACGTGAATGTCAACGGCACAGCCAATGTGGTTGATGCGGCGGTGGAAGCGGACGTCTCCCGCATGGTGCACGTATCCAGCATCGCTGCACTCGGCCGAACGGAACACGGTACAGAGTGTCTGGACGAATCCGCCGAATGGAAGGAATCGCCCATGAACACGGGATATGCGGTGTCCAAGTACCGCGCGGAAATGGAGATTCATCGTGGTATTGCCATGGGACTGGACGCGGTCATGGTCAACCCTTCCCTGATCATGGGAGCAGGGCGACCCACGGAGAACACCATGCAGATTGCAGACCGTCTGGCCAAGGGAGGCATTCCCTTCTTGCCGAAGGGAGGCACGAATGTCGTTGACGTTCGCGATGTAGCTGCCGGCTGCCGTCTTGCCTTCGAGAAGGGACACACATCGGAACGATACATTCTGGCGGGTCACAACCTGCTCTGGAGGGACATCCTCAACACGTTGGCCCAGGAACTGGATACAAAAGCGCCTCAGCGAAGCGTGCCCAAGCCCGTCATGATGGCCACCGCAACCGCCATGGAGTGGGGAGCGGCATTGATCGGCAGGCGCAGCGTGCTGACGAGGGAGAACGTTCGACTGTCGATGTCGCTGTCCTGCTATGACAATGCCCGATCCGTGGATGTGCTCGGATGCTCCTATCGACCTTTCGGGGAAACCGCAGCCTGGATTGCCAACGCCTATCGGAAATCCGTTTCATGAGCGCCCTGAAAAGCACATCCGCCCGCCCGGCAACCGGTTGGGTCATGATTGTGGTGATGGTGGCTGCGAGTGCGGCCGGATGCGTTAAAGACCGGACAGGTGAGGCGCCGGCCCCCGGCATCGTTACAAGCTTCAATGCATTGCGTCTCATCGTCCAGCCACTGGCAGGGGACATTCCTGTCTCAAGCCTCTTGCCTGAAGGTGTTTCGCCTCATGCCTATGCACCGCGTCCCTCGGAAACCGTCCGTCTGCATCGGGCTTCCCTGGTCGTCCATGCCCATCCTGTCATCGATGGATGGATTGCGGAAATGACGTCTGCGGCCCATGTCGCGATGTTTGAAGAGGTGTGGGAAGTTCCGTCCGGACACGGCCCCGAAAGCCATCCGGATGATGTACATACAGATGGGGATCCCCATTTCTGGACGGATCCGGTCGCGGTCAGTCGCACCCTGCCGGCATTGGCCGATGGCATGTGCGCCGTTTTTCCCGAAGATTGCGCGCCCATTCGGCGCCGGGCTGCTGTCTTTGCCGGCTCGCTCAGGGCCGCGCAGGACTCCCTGGCCGGCATCGCCTCGACGTGGCAAGCCCTCCACCCCGATGCGTGCTTCATCACAGCCCAGCCATTCGTGGACCATTTCCTGGAGCGGTTCGGTTTCTCATTCGTGGGGCCGATATCTCCGTCTCCTGATGTAGAGGCTTCACCAACCTCGCTCTCACGACTCCTGTCGGGCGCATCGGATCGCGGTTGCAACACGTTGATCGTTCAGGACGCCCTCGAAAACCGCATGGAAAAACGACTCGCCGCAGAACGGGGATGGGCCCTCGTTTCTGTCGATCCGCTCGGCAGTTCGGCTTCTTCGTACACGGCGTATCTTGGGCGACTCATGAGCGCATTGACCGAGGCACCGGCGGCAGCCGGAGCAGCATCCACCTCTCCATGATCAAGGTTTCCAACCTTACTGTCCAGGCTCCCCATCGGGCCATCCTGAACGACATTTCCTTCTCCCTTCCTTCGGGCGCCTTCCTGGCGGTTATTGGACCGAACGGGGGTGGAAAGTCAACGCTTGTCAGGGCCATGCTTGGTTTGCAAATGCACTCAGGTTCGGTGACGTTCGAACCCGGGAGGTCTGCCGTCGGATACGTCCCGCAGATCAAGACGCTGGATCGATCATTCCCCGCTTTGACCGAAGAACTTGTGGCGACGGCACTCAAGAAGCGATGGCCTTGGCGGATTGACAGTGAGTGCCATGCCATCGTCGAGGAAGCCCTGGGGCAAGTGGGTGCCGGACATCTGATGGGACAACCCATCCGGAATCTGTCCGGTGGCGAACTTCAACGCGTATATCTGGCACGAGCCATGATCTCCCGCCCGTCTTTCCTCTTTCTGGACGAACCAGCGGCCGGTGTCGATGTGGCCGGAGCGGCCGACATGCTTGAATGCGTTGAGCGGTTCCGGGGCGAGCACGGAGCCACCGTCGTGATGGTGACCCACGACTGGGATGTGGCGGTCCACCACGCCTCCCACGCGATGGTACTCAATCAGGAGATCATCAATTTCGGAATGGCTGGCGAAGCGGTCAGTGAGGAGGCCATCCGGACGGCTTTCGGCCATGTCGGACATGCGCACGGGGTCTTCGGAGGAGGACATCACCATGATTGATGTCCTCTTGCAACCCTTCATGCTGCGTGCACTCGTGGCAGGCTTGCTGCTGTCCGCCCTGGCAGGCTACTATGGCGTATTCGTCGTTCAGCGGAAGCTTTCCTTCCTGGGTGCCGGCCTGGGCCACGCTGCTTTCGGTGGTATCGCACTGGGGCTCCTGCTGGGCGTCCAACCGCTTTGGATTGCCATTCCCTTCACCCTGATGGTGGGTGTCGGTATCGCGTGGATCCGGGACCATACCCGCCTCGCGGCCGACACGGCCATCGGCATTTTCTTCTCCGTGTCGGTTGCCCTCGGTATCCTGTTCCTGTCGCTCTCGAGTGGCCGCAACGCCGACGCATTCTCCTACCTGTTCGGGTCCCTCCTCTCCGTAACCCCGACCGATCTTTGGGTCAGTGTGCTGTTGGTCGCCGCAGGACTCATCACCCTCCCTCGTTTGTGGGGAGACTGGGCATACGCCACGTTCGACGACGAGGCCGCCCGCGTCAGCGGTACACCCACCCGGCGACAGGATACCCTGCTCATTGCCATGCTGGCAGCAACCATCGTGGTCTCGCTGAAGGTGGTCGGAATACTCCTGGTTGCCGCCTGGGTAGTCGTTCCGGCGGCTTCCGCCCGACTCCTGGCGCACACATTCGGTGGGATGACACGGCTGTCCGTGCTTCTGGCCACGGGGTCGACGCTCCTGGGACTGGTCCTGTCCGTGGCGTTCGACGTTCCTACCGGGGCAATGATCGTCCTCGTCCAGGCCGCGCTCTTCCTCGTCGTCATGCTCGTGGCCAAGCACGACTGAGTCGTGGCTACTCGGCTTCCGGCTCGATCACGCCTTGGTCCTTGGCGAACACCGCGTACTCAGCCTCCGTGCGTCCTTCCTGGATGTCCTGAAGTCGGCGTTTGAGCAGTCTGCGCTTGAAAGCCGTCAGGTGATCGATGAACAGCACGCCGTCCACGTGGTCGTATTCGTGCTGGATGACACGAGCCAGCATGCCTTCAAACGTTTCTTCGTGTTCGTTGAAATTCCGGTCCAGGTAACGCAAGGTCAGGGATTCCGGGCGAACGACGACTTCATGGATATCGGGAATGGAAAGACAACCCTCCTCGAACTCCTCGTCTTCGTCCGACTCCCCGATGACATCGGCATTGAGGAAAACCATGGGTTGCTCCGGCAGCGAAATTCCAGCCTCCTCAAAGTCCTCCTCCATCGGTGACACATCCACGATGAAGAGGCGCTCACTGCGACCGACCTGGGGCGCTGCCAATCCAATCCCCTTGGCAGCATGCATGGTCTCGATCATGTCGTCGATCAACTGCTGCAACTCTGGCGAATCGGCCTCCACATCCTCCGTTTCCTGACGAAGGATATCGGTGCCGAGCAGATAGATGGGAAGAATCATGCGACTGGAAAGCGAGGGCTTCGTGGTGGTCAAACGGACGTGTCAACGGGCTTCGTCGAGATATTCCTGCAGGATGATGCCTGCAGCAGCAACGTCAATGCGCGAACGACCGGTTTTGCGCATCGATGGACGCTCTCCTGTTCGGATCAGTTCCTTGGCGCGTTCGGAGGTAAACCGCTCGTCCCGCCGGACGATCTCGACACCGGGGAACTGCTTGCGGATCCGGTTGATGTACTCGGTGACCAATTTGATCATCTTTCCGTGGGACCCGTCCTCCTCCAGAGGCCACCCGATGACGAAGGTGTGGATGGAGTCCGCCGCATGGATGTCGGACAGGACATCAAGCGCCTCTGTGGGGGAATACGTTCCAACGGGTTGGGCAAACATGCCCAGTGGGTCCGATTTGGCCAGTCCGACCCGTTTCGTACCGTAATCCACTCCGACAATGCGTCCGGATGGGCTCATTGTGTCGACCGCTCCGGTAGTCAGTCCGCGAGGGCCACTTCTTCCGGCTCGTAGTCTGCGCTTCCGTGCGGGACGTCATAATCCAATTCAGAAAGTGGCTTCTGCAGGACCGCCTTGATGCGCTTGCTCGGTTTGAAGTGGGTTTTCCGGCGACTTGGAATGAACACCGTTTCGTTGGTCTTCGGGTTGCGCGCCTTGGGCTTGGCGCGGGTTTTCTTCACCTCGAACACCCCGAAGTCACGCAATTCGATACGCACGTCCGGATCTGCTTCCATCATGAGCTCCCCGATGGAGGAAATGACAGCCCCGACCCAGGGTTCACACTTGTAAATGGGCTCATTCATGAGCTCCGAAACGCGACGGGCGACGTCCTTCTTGGTCAGCGTTTTCGGTTTTCTGGACATGGATCGGCAAAGCTTGAGGTGCGCTGGGAATCGAGCGCGTCAAGTAACGGACAACCCTCCCGAAAATCAAGGTTTTCAAGAGGTTATTGCATCAAGCTTCGTCTCCCTGCTCTTCGAACCGGTAGACCCCGTGTATCCCCTCGATCCGCTTGATCCGGTCGATCAGACGACGCAGGTGATCGAGGTCGTGTACGAAGAGGACAAGGTTGCCTTCGAACACTCCGTCATCCGTCGAAATCGTAATGGAGCGGATGTTCGTTTTCAGGTTCTTGGATACGACCTGTGTCAGATCATTCAGGATTCCGACACGATCCTCACCCATGACGCGAAGGGCTGCAACGAACTGCACATCCTTCTGCCGACTCCACTCCACGGAGATGATGCGGTCTGCCCGATTCAGGATCAGGTTGGGGGCATTGCGACAGCTGACGCGGTGGATCTTTATCGTCCCGGTCCGGGACAGATAGCCGAATACCGAATCCCCGGGAATCGGATTGCAGCACGTTGCGTAATCCGTCGCGATATCCGAGTGCAATTCCCCGTCGATCATCAGCGCCGGCTTGCCCGTCGTCTGGGCACTGTCCAGGAAGGACTCGTACTGAAGACGCAGCGTTTCGTCGTCCGTTCGTGTGGCCTCCTCCTCTTTCTGGGCCGCTTTGACGGACTTGATCAGGTCGTTGACATCAAACAGGCCGGAGCCGATCTCATAGAACAACTGCTCCATGTTGGGAAACTTGAGCCGCGTGGCGACTTTGGCCAGTTCCTGATCCGGAACGGACAGTCCCACCCGGCTTGAGCGCTTCTCCCATACTTCCCGACCATGCGTTTGCGCCTCCCTCCGCTTCTGGTTGATCCAGTGGCGAATTCGGGAACGCGCCTTCTGCGTGACCACGAACTTGATCCAGTCCGGGTTGGGCGTCTGCTTCTTGGAAGTGATGATCTCGACCTGATCACCACTTTTCAGCTGGTAAGACAGAGGTACCATCTTGCCGTTGACCTTGGCGCCGATGCAGTGGAAGCCCACCTGGGTATGGACCAGATAGGCAAAATCGACCGGTGTGGCTCCGGAAGGCAGCGTGAACAGGTCACCCTTGGGTGTGAAGATGTAAATCTCCTCGTCGTACAGATTGAGCCGGAAATCCCGGACAAATTCTGTCGCGTTCTCGGATTCGGGGTCCTCGAGAAGATCCCTTACCCAGGCCAGCAGCTCGTCCATTTCCTGGTCATCGGACTCAACTCCCTCCTTGTACTTCCAGTGGGCTGCAACCCCTTTCTCGGCAATGGCATGCATCTCCTGGGTCCGGATCTGGATTTCCACACGACGCCCCTCCGGGCCGAAAACCGTCGTATGGAGACTCTGATATCCGTTGGACTTGGGCACGGAGATGAAATCTCGGAATCGTTCCGGGATGGGCTTGAACAGGTCCGTGATGATGGAATAGACGCGCCAGCAATCCTCCTTTCCCTTCGACCCCTCCCCGTCGAGCACGATCCGGATGGCAAAGATGTCATAGATCTCCTTGAGCGGCTTGTCCTGCCGCTTCATCTTCCGGTAGATCGAATAGAGATTTTTCGATCGGCCGTAGATGTCGAACGTGAACCCGTCCTCTTTCAGGCGATCCTTCAACGGCCCGATGAATCGGGAGATGTACACCTCCCGTTCGCTCTGACTGTTGCGCAACCCGGTAGTGATTTCCTCGAACTCGTCCGGATGGATATAGGCCAGACACAGATCTTCGAGCTGGTTCTTGAGCGAATGGAAACCAAAACGATGCGCCAGCGGCGCAAACAGGTTGAGGGTTTCGCTTGCTATTCGGAACTGCTTGTGCGGAGGCAGTGAACCCAGCGTCTGCATGTTGTGCAGACGATCCGCAAACTTGACGAAGATGACCCGAATGTCCGATGCCATGGACAGCATCAGCTTCCGGACATTTTCGGCCTTGGTCACATCCCGCGTTTCGAAGGCGCCGGACATCTTGGTAAGGCCGTCAATGATCTGGGCCAACTTCTCCCCGAATGCCTCGCTGATGAAGTCCAGGGAGATTTCAGTGTCCTCCACCACATCGTGGAGGAGGGCTGCAGCCACACCCACATCATCGAAACCGATCTGCTCGACGTAGATACGTGCAACGGCCAGCGGGTGGGCAATGTAGAGTTCTCCCGAAGCGCGTCGATCGTTTCGATGGGCCCAATAGCTGACCCGGAACGCTTTGCGGATGAACTCCTCGTCCACGGAAGGCAGGTTGGCACGGCACAGCGTCAGCAGTTCTTCCAGGAGAACCGAGTACTGGGTTTCGACCTTGAGGTCGCTCCCTTTCAATATGGCGGAGGCTTCAATCATGATGGAAAGGCTTTATACCCCCGGTGCCTCGGCAGTTCCTGCCGGCACCGCCCGGATGGCCGCTCCGCAGCACTAGCAACCACGTGGATCTCCCGGCTTCCGTTTCCTCAGCGCGCACAATGGACCAACGAAAAAGGGGCGGGCGCCTGCGGCGCCCGCCCCTCGAATCGGATCAGGATGTTGGAGCCGATCAGGCGTCCTTGTCCTTCTTTTCGTCGTCTTCGTCCGAAGCTTCTTCAGCATCATCGTCCGAATCGCCGGTAACCGCTTCCTTGGCGGCTTCAACAGCGTCTTCCACCTTGTCCTCAACGGCCTCGGCGGCATCTTCCACTGCATCAGCTACATCCTCAGCCATCTCTTTGGCGGCTTCGACTGCATCTTCCGCAGCGTCTTTCACCTTTTCGACGACTTCTTCAACGGCGTCTTCTGCTTTCTCAAGCAGGGACTCTTCTTCGGCGGCAGCTTCTTCGGCCGGTGCCTCGTCAGCAACGGCTGCTTCTTCTGCGGCATCCACTACTGCTTCAGCGGCCTCTTCAACCACCGGGGCTGCAGCGGCTGCGCTCGCAGCACCACCACGGCGGCGACCGGCACGACGCGTCTTCTTGCTCGATCCGCTGCTGGAGCCGAACGGCTTGACATCGTTGTAGTCAACGAACTCGACAACAGCCATTTCAGCCGAGTCGCCGGCACGCTGGCCCAACTTGATAATGCGCAGGTAACCACCGGGACGATCAGCAATCTTGCCACCAATCTCGGTGAAGAGCTCGGTTACGGCATGCTTGTCCTGCAAGTGACGGAAAGCTTCACGACGGTTGTGCGTCGTGTCTTCCTTGGCACGGTTGATGATCGGCTCGGCGTACTGACGCAGGGCTTTTGCCTTGGTCAGCGTCGTGGTGATCCGCTTGTGTCGGACGAGCGCGGTAGTCATCGAGGACAGAGTTGCCTTACGATGCGAAGCCGTGCGCCCGAGCTTGAATCCTTTTTTCTGGTGTCTCATGGTATTGAATCAATTGTCGTCCACCAGGGACGCTTGGCTTATCCTTTGACGTCTTCCAGGAATCGATCGACGTCCATGCCGAACGAAAGATTGCGCTCTTCGATGACCGCCATCAGTTCCTGGAGGGACTTGCGACCGAAGTTGCGGAATTTCAACATCTCGGACTCTTCGCGACGAACGAGATCGCCGATGGTCTTGATGTTGGCCGCCTTCAGGCAGTTGTGGGCACGAACCGACAGATCCAGTTCGTCAACCGACTGGTTCAGCAGTTCGCGAACACGCTGCACTTCGGCGTCGACTTCCTTTTCCTCTTCGGTAGGCTGCGGCTCCTGATCCATCTTGATGAACAGGTTGACGTGGTCACGCATGATCTGCGCAGCCGCGGCCAGAGCATCTTCCGGAAGGATCGAACCATCCGTGGTCACTTCCATGGTGAGGGCTTCGAAGTCGATCTTCTCACCGACACGGGTCTGGTTGACCGTGTAGCGGACGTTCTTGATCGGGGTGAAGATGGCATCCATGGCCACGACACCGATCGGATCGTCAGCGCGCTTGTTTTCGTCACCGGGAACGTATCCACGTCCACGCTCCATGCGGAGTTCAACGGAGAAGCTGGTACCTTCCGATACCGTGGCGACGTGGTGGTCCGGGTTCAGGACTTCGTAGTCGCTCGTTGCGTCGGCAATGCTCTTGGCCGTCCAGGCGCCAGGGCCTTTCACGATGAAGCTGATGTTGCCATCGGCACCTTCGTTGGAACGGAAGCGGACTCCCTTGAGGTTGAGGATGATGTCAGCAACGTCTTCCGTCACGCCCTCGAGCGTGGAGAACTCGTGCTGTACACCGTCGATCTTTACAGCCGTGATGGCAATCCCCTGCAGCGAGGAGAGCAGCACACGACGAAGGGCGTTACCAATCGTTACCCCGAAACCGCGCTCCAGCGGCTGGATGACAAAGCGTCCATACGTTTCGGTCGTCTCTTCCAGTTCGACACCGTCGGGCATCTGGATCGAGTAAGTGCTCATAGCAGATTGATCTCTGATAAGTGATCTGAATGCGACATGCCGTGCCAATGATGCGGCTCCGGCAAATCGCCCGTAGGAGAATCAGGGAGAATTACTTGGAGTAGAGCTCGACGATGAGCTGCTCCTTGATGTTCTCCGGGATGTCCTCACGGTTGGGGTAATCGAGGAACTTGCCCTGCAGAAGCTTCTGATCCACTTCAAGCCAGGGGAAGACCTTGCGCGTGCGCTCCATCGCATCGGAAACGAGCGACAGATTGCGGCTCTTCGGACGCATCGCGATGATGTCGCCGCTGCGGAGCTGTGCCGACGGAATGTTTACCACACGACCGTTGACCATGATGTGGCCATGGTTGACCAACTGGCGGGCCTGACGGCGGGTGCGAGCAAAACCGAGACGGAAGACCGTGTTGTCGAGACGCGCCTCAAGAAACTTCAGCAGGTTCTCACCCGTGACGCCTTTCTTGCTGGCTGCTTTTTCGAAGGTCTTGCGGAATTGACGCTCAAGGACACCGTAGGTGTATTTAGCTTTCTGCTTTTCCTTGAGCTGGACGGCGTAATCGCTTTCTTTGCGGCGGCGGTTACGACCGTGCTGCCCCGGGGGATGGGGTTTGCGCTCGAGCGCTTTGGAAGGGCCGAAAATCGGCTCCTTGAAGCGGCGCGCGATTTTCTGCTTGGGGCCTCTGTAACGGGCCATATGTTTCTACCTCTCGTTTAGGGAGTTACCTGAACGTATGGGCGCTTTTCCGCTGCCCATAGCCGGGCTTAATCCCGAACCACTGCTCCCGAAGAAGCAGATCGTGCCATTCGCGTCAGACGCGGCGGCGTTTCGGGGGCCGGCAGCCATTGTGGGGAACAGGAGTGACGTCGCGGATCGTGGCGATCTCAAGGCCTACAGCCGAGAGGGCACGAACAGCGGACTCACGACCGGATCCGGGACCTTTTACGAATACTTCCACGCGACGCAGACCGAGGTCGTGGGCTTCTTTGCCGGCGGCCGAAGCGGCTACCTGTGCAGCGTAAGGGGTGTTCTTACGGCTGCCTTTGAAACCCATCTTGCCCGAGCTGGCCCAGGAAATCGTATTCCCGTACTGATCCGTGAGCGTGATTTGCACGTTGTTGAACGTAGCCTTGATGTGAGCCTGTCCATTGGACTCAACAACCACGTTTTTCTTGCGTGCGCGTCCTCCGCCCCGTTGTCTTTTAGCCATGGTGTTTTGGGATGGTTGAACTGTCCTGCCTTATGGCAGGGATGAACATTACTTGCGCGGTGCGGCCTTCTTGCCGGCTACCGTCTTCTTCTTGCCCTTGCGGGTACGTGCGTTGGTCTGCGTGCGCTGACCACGAACAGGAAGTCCGCGACGATGGCGCAGGCCGCGATAGCAGCCGATGTCCATCAGACGCTTGATATTCAGCTGGACCTCAGTGCGCAGGTTACCCTCGACGACGTATTCGTCTTCGATGAGCTTGCGGATGGCTTTCGTCTGGTCTTCCGTCCAGTTCTCCGGACGTTCGTCCGGGTCGACATCACAGCGCGTGAGAATCTCGATGGCGCGGGGGCGACCGACTCCGAAGATGGCGGTCAGGGCGATTTCACCCCGCTTCTTGACGTTAAGGTCTTGTCCTGCAATTCGTGGCATGGGTCCAACGATAGAGCGCGGAAGTAAGCGTTACGCTTATCCCTGACGCTGTTTGTGTTTCGGGTTCTTCTTGTTGATCACGTAAACGCGGCCTTTACGACGCACGATCTTGTCGTCGGAGCTGCGTTTTTTGACACTTGCACGCACTTTCATGTCGATCGGGGGTGTTTTGGCCGCGCCATCAGGCGCAAGTCCATTTTTGGTTGTAGCCGATGTATTACGCGCCGATAACCTGTCGGTTCACAGCGCGTTTGTGAAGCTTTATTGCAGCGAGGCGCCTACTTGTAGCGGTAGACGATCCGCCCTTTGGACAGGTCGTACGGTGAGAGTTCAACTTTCACGCGGTCGCCGGGCAGGATCTTGATGAAGTACATCCGCATCTTGCCGGAAAGGAGACCCAGGATTTCGTGTCCGTTTTCGAGGCGTACACGGAACTGGGCGTTGGGAAGTGCTTCAATCACTTCGCCATCCTGTTCAATGGGCTTCTGCTTAGCCATATGCTGCTGTGGAGGTCTGTTCGTAGGGTAGCTCATCGAGGGCTTCCTCGATGTACCGGAAAGTGGTCAGGATCTCGGCTTCGCCGGGGCGCACCGCAATCATGTGTTCGTAATGCGCTGAAGGCAGCGAGTCCGCTGTCTTCACCGTCCATCCATCCCCTTCCGTGCGAACGGATGCCGTTCCGCGGTTGATCATGGGCTCGATGCACATGGTCAATCCGGTTTTGAGTTTTCTGCCGCTGCCGGGTCGTCCGAAATTCGGGACCTGCGGGTCTTCGTGGAGATTGCGGCCAATACCGTGGCCGACCAGGTCCTTGACCACGCCGTAGCCGCGCGCTTCGCAGTGGCTCTGGACGGCCGCACCGATGTCGCCCAGACGTTTGCCCGTCGTTGCCTGACCGATGGCCAGCATCAGGGACTCGTACGTCGTGGTCAGGAGCGCCCGCGTGTCGTTGGAAATCGGCCCCACCGCAAAGGTGTAGGCGCTGTCGCCGTAAAACCCGTCCATGAATACGCCGCAATCGGCGGACAGGATGTCTCCTTCCTTGAGGGGCTCATCCGTCGGGATGCCGTGCACGACCTGGTCGTTGACCGATGTACACAACGTGGCCGGAAAGACCAGGCTGCCCACCTTGTAGCCCTTGAAGGCCGGCTCGGCGCCGTGGTCACGGATATACTCTTCAGCAATCCGGTCCAATTCTCTGGTGGTCACCCCCGGAGCAATGCGGGAAGCCACCTCACCCAGCGTCCTTCCGACCAGGTCGGCGGACGCTTTCAGGCGGGCAATATCCTTGTCGCTTTTGAGGTGGACCATGGATTCAGACTATCGACGTCCCCGGACACGACCGGACTTCATGAAGCCGTCGTAGTGACGCATGAGGAGGTGACTCTCAACCTGCTGCAGCGTGTCGAGGGTGACACCCACGAGAATGAGCAGTGAGGTACCACCGAAGAACTGCGCGAAGCCGTAGGTCACACCGAACTGGATGGCGAAGGCCGGGAAGATGGCCACGAGACCGAGGAAAATCGATCCCGGCAGCGTGATGCGTGTCAGGATGTTGTCGATGAACTCGGAAGTCTGCTTGCCCGGACGGATACCCGGAACGAAGCCACCCTGGCGTTTCATCGTGTCCGCCATCTCCTTCGGGTTCACGGCGATGGCCGTGTAGAAGTAGGTGAAGAACACACAGATGACGAAGAAGATGGACGAATATCCCCAGGAGGAGATGTCCGTAAAGAAGACGCCCATCTGCTGCATGAAGGCCGACTCGGGGAACATGGTCGCAAACGTGGCGGGCACGAACATGATCGACTGGGCGAAGATGATCGGCATCACACCGGCTGCGTTGACTTTGAGCGGCAGGTACTGCGTGGAACCGCCGTACACCTTGCGACCGACAACGCGCTTGGCGTACTGCACCGGAACGCGTCGGGTACCCTGCGTGACGAGCACGACACCTGCCGTGACGAGGCACAGTACACCGATTTCGAGCAGGAAGATGAACAGGTTGTTCGAGAGTTCGAACTCATTGAGGAGTGAGGTCGGCAGGAAGGCCACGATACCGATCATGATGATCAGCGAAATACCGTTTCCAATGCCGTTCTCCGTGATGCGCTCACCAAGCCACATGACGAACATCGTACCCGAGGTCAGGACGATGACGGTCGAGATCATGAAGAACGTCTCTCCGATCACGATGGCCTGCCCGGTTGCCCCATACTGGAGGTTGATGGCAAAACCGATGGACTGCAGGGCCGTTACCATGATCGTGCCGTAGCGGGTCAGCTGGGTGATCTTGCGACGTCCCTCCTCTCCTTCACGCTGCAGCTTCTGGAAATAGGGAACGACCGCACCCATGAGCTGGATGACAATCGAGGCCGTGATGTACGGCATGATTCCCAGCGCGAAGATACCGGCGGCACTGAAAGCACCACCCACGAACAGGTCCAGAAGACCCAACAGGTTGTTGGGGTCTGCATTCGCGTTGATTTCTGCCAGTACACTGGCATCCACCCCGGGCAGAGTGACAAAGGCGCCGAGGCGGTAGATGATCAGCAGGCCAACCGTATACAGGATGCGGCGACGAAGCTCCTCAATCTTCCAGATGTTGCGGATGCTTTCGGTAAATCCAGCCATGATGGTGTTGCGTCAGGCCCTCTTGGCGGGCCGGGTTCGGGTTACCAGTGGAATCGATGCGAAGGACAGCGTCCTAGAGGACGTCTGCCGTACCTCCTGCTTTCTCGATTTTCTCCTTTGCCGTCTTGCTGTAGGCGTGTGCCTTCACTTTCAGGGCGACTTCAAGGTCGCCTCCACCCAGCACTTTGACGAGCTCGCCTTTGGCGATAAGGCCCTTGGCGCGAAGGACGTCCGGAGTGATCTCCTCAGACGCCTCAACAGCACCCGATGCCACGAGATCGGCCAGCTTGGAGACGTTGACCGCGTGGTACTCGGTGCGGAACGGGTTCTTGAAACCGTACTTGGGTACACGGCGCTGCAGGGGCATCTGTCCCCCTTCGAACCATACAGGGATGCTTCCGCCGCTACGGGCCTTCTGTCCCTTGTTACCTTTGGTGGCGGTGTGACCACCGTAGCCGGAACCCTGTCCACGGCCGATGCGCTTACGCGACTTGGTTGCCCCTTTGGCGGGCTTCAGATTGGAAAGATCCATGGTATTGCTACAATCGCCCTGCCTCAGGCAGGACTCGCTTGTTCAAGGAATGTCGATGACGCCCGCAGGCGGGCGCCGGTCGGTCAGGCCTTTTCGACCTTGACCAGGTGGCTCACTTTGTCCAGCATGCCGCGAATCCGCGGGCTGTCATCGTGTTCCACCGTCTGGTTCAGACGACGAAGACCGAGAGCGGCGACAACTTTCTTCTGTTGTCCCGTGCGCCCGATGGCGCTTCGTACCTGTGTAATCTTGAGCTTGGCCATTGCTTTCTGCGTTCAAATGGGTTGAGCAGCTTCCCGGAAGCCACCGCAAGGCGGAGTCTTCCGATGAAGAGGCTGTTATCCCTCGAATACTCGGTTGAGGGGAATCTGACGGCGTTTGGCGACTTCCATCGGATCCTCCAGGTTGCGAAGAGCATCCATGGTGGCACCCACCTGGTTGTGCGGGTTACTGGAGCCGAGGGACTTCGACAGGATATCCGTGAAGCCGGCGCATTCCAGGACGGCACGCACACCACCACCGGCAATGACGCCGGTACCGTGGGATGCAGGCTTTAGGAGCACCTGGCCGGCATCGTGCTTGCCGACTACCGGATGGGGCACCGTGCCTTTGCGCATCGGAACACGCACAAGGTTCTTCTTGGCATCTTCCGTGCCCTTGGCGATGGCGCTGGACACTTCATTTGCCTTGCCCAGTCCCGTGCCGACCGACCCGTTTCCGTCACCAACGACGACAACAGCGTTGAAAGAGAAACGACGTCCCCCTTTCACCACCTTGGCGACACGTTTGACGGATACCAGTCGCTCTACCCACTCAATCTGGGAATCACTGGTGCGGTCGCGATTTTGACGATTTCTTCCTTTGGCCATGATTCGATTTGTTCGATGGTTTCCGGCTTACCGGATCAGAATGTGAGTCCGCCTTCACGGGCACCCTCGGCGAGGGCTTTGACCCGTCCATGGTACTGGTAGCCGTTACGGTCGAAAACAACCGTTTCGATACCAGCTCCCTTGGCGGCTTCTGCCAGGGCTTTCCCAACAGCGGCGGCGGTCTCTACCGGCTTGCCGGAGGAAGCGCCGTTCTGCAGGCTGTTGGCAGCCGCCAGCGTCTGACCGTTCAGGTCGTCCACCAGCTGGGCATAGATGTTCTTGTTGGAACGGAATACGGTCAGCCGAGGACGCTCGGGCGTGCCGGTAATCTTCTTGCGGATCCCCCGCTTGACACGGGTCCGACGCTGAAGCTTTGTAATAGGCATGGTGTTTCTCGTTTACCGGAAGATTTCCGACCCTCCGGTGTGCATGCTGAATGGCTGGATTATCGGGCTGCGGTCTTACCGGCCTTGCGGCGGACGTACTCGTCAACGTAGCGGACACCCTTGCCTTTGTACGGCTCGGGCGGACGCAGCGAGCGGATCTTGGCGGCAACCTGGCCGACCATCTGCTTGCTGGCTCCTTCGATGATGACGAAGGTGTTCTTGCTGCCCGGACGCTTGGTGTCGACTTCGATCGAAATGCCTTCCGGCGGAACGAAGTAAATGGGGTGCGAGAAGCCAAGAGCCAGTTCAAGGACGCCGTTGGTTACCGCTGCACGGAAACCGACACCGATGATTTCGAGCTCTTTCTTGTAGCCTTCAGACACGCCGATGACCATGTTGTCCAGCAGGGAGCGGTACAGGCCGTGCATGGCCCGATGGCGCTTCTGGTTGGTCGGTCGGGATACTGTCAGCTCACCTTCGTCCAGTTTCAGGTTGATGTCCGGATCCACCTGCAGGGAAAGCTCCCCCTTGGGACCGGATACCGTCACCAGGTTGTTCGATGCGATATCGACCTTAACGGCGTCGGAAACCGCGATCGGTGCGTTACCCACTCGTGACATTGTTTCTCTCGATGCGTTTCGAAAAAGTGTGATCAGGGCGGCCGTCTAGTAGACGTAGGCCAGGACTTCGCCGCCGATGTTGTTGGCGCGCGCTTCTTTGTCCGTCATGACGCCGCGGGACGTCGAGATGATGGCGACTCCGAGTCCACCGCGAACGCGCGGCAGGGTGTCGGCACCGGTGTAGTAGCGAAGACCCGGCTTGGAAGCACGTTTCAGGGACCGGATGACCGGCGTACCGTCCTTCTCATATTTCAGGTAGACGCGGATGAGGCCTTGCTTGCCATCATCAACGTTGATGAAACGACGCACATACCCTTTGTCAAGAAGGATCTGCGTCATGGCACGCTTCAGTTTGGATGCCGGAATATCGACATGCCGGTGAGCGGCCTGCTGCGCGTTGCGGATACGCGTCAGGTAATCTGCTACTGGGTCTACTACGTTCATCGTATGTATTCTCGTTTTGCTACCGGTTCGCCTGCCGTCTGCAGACGCCTGTCAGCGTGAACGATTGTGGTGGTCCGGCCGAATGCCGAAACCTACCAGGAGGATTTGCGGACGCCGGGAATGTGTCCGGCACGTGCCAGGTCGCGGAAGGCGATACGGCACAGACCGAAGGTGCGAAGGTAACCGCGGGAGCGACCGGTCAGTTGACACCGGTTGCGCATGCGAACAGGGCTCGCATCGCGCGGAAGCTTCTGCAGACCTTCCCAGTCTCCTTCTGCCTTCATGGCTGCGCGACGCTTGGCGTACTTCTCCACCATGCGTTTGCGCTTACGCTCACGGGCAATCCAGCTTTTCTTGGCCATTGTTCAGTTGGTCTCTGTGTTCAAAAGTCGCGGATCAAGCAGCGTCGCGGCGTACGAAAGGCATACCGAATGCCTTGAGCAGCGCCAGCGCTTCTTCGTCCGTTTCAGCAGTCGTCACAAACGTGACGTCCAGACCGGAAATGCGGCCGACCGAGTCGACGTTAATTTCCGGAAATACGATCTGCTCCTTGATGCCGAGCGTGTAGTTGCCACGGCCGTCGAACGAGCGGTCAGGAATGCCACGGAAGTCACGAACACGCGGCAGCGCCAGCGTGATCAGACGATCCAGGAATTCGTACATCCGCTCGCCACGCAGCGTGACGGAGGCGCCGATCGGCATGCCTTCGCGGATCTTGAAGTTCGAAACGGCTTTGCGGGCCTTGCGGACAACCGGGTGCTGACCCGTGATGGTGCGCAGTTCCTCTACGGCCTCGTCAAGCACCTTCTTGTTGATGGCGGCTTCGCCGACACCCTTGTTGATGCTGATTTTGACGAGGCGAGGCACCTGCATCACGTTCGCATATTCGAACTGCTTCGTGAGCTCAGGCACGATCTCTTCCTGATACTTCGCCTTGAGTCTTGGTACGTAACCGTCCATGATTCTGATTGATTGCTACGCTGGTTGCGCTTGAATGGGGTGACGGGATCAGCTGTCGAGCTCTTCGCCCGTCGTAGCTGCCACTCGGACCCACCGGGAACGACCGGTATCCGAGTCTTCGATTTTCTTGCGGCCGATACGGGTCGGCTCTCCGTTGCTGTCCAGGGGCATCACGTTGGATGCGTGGATGGCCATCTCCTGCTGGATACGACCGCCCTGCGGGTAGAGCTGGTTCGGACGCGTGTGACGGATGCGAACATTCACACCTTCGATGATGACACGCTCCTTCTCAGGGAAGACGCGGAGGACTTTCCCTTCCTTGCCCTTGTCATTACCTGACAGGACGCGGACCATGTCGCCTTTGCGGATGTGCAGCTTGTTCTGCTTGTTATGCTTCCGTGGCATGGGTTTCTCTGTTCATGACACCCTCAGTCGGGGTGCCGTCATGGGACAATTGGTGATCGGCTCGGGTCAGAGGACCTCGGGTGCGAGGGACACGATGCGCATGAACTGCTTCTCGCGAAGCTCACGGGCAACGGGGCCGAAAATGCGCGTGCCGCGAGGCTCGCCCTGCGCGTTGAGCAGGACCGCTGCATTCTCGTCGAAGCGGATGTAGGATCCGTCTGGACGACGGTACTCCTTGCGGGTGCGCACGACAACCGCCTGGGATACTTCCCCTTTCTTTACGTTTCCACCCGGAATGGCCGATTTGACCGAAACGACGATTTTGTCGCCCACGCGGGCGTACCGACGCTTGGAGCCGCCGAGTACACGGATGCAGAGGACTTCCTTCGCACCGCTGTTGTCGGCAACTTTGAGTCTGGATTCTTGCTGGATCATGGCTTTGCTCGATTGGCGTTGTCAGCTGATGGACTGACCTGGAGTGTTCAGGCTCGTAGCCGGTGGGTTACTTGGCGCGTTCGACGACTTCAACCAGTCTCCAGCGCTTGTTCTTGCTGATCGGACGGGTTTCCATGATGCGGACCGTATCGCCTTCGCCCGCGTCATTGTTTTCGTCATGCGCCATCAGCTTGGTCGTCTGCTTGACAAACTTGCCGTACATCGGGTGCTTCATCCGACGTTCGATGGCGACCGTAATGCTCTTGTCCATCTTGCTGCTGACAACAAGACCGACTCGTTCCTTACGTGCGTTTCTGGTGGTGTTTGCTTCCATTGTCGTATTGGGCTTGGTGAGCCGTTTACCGTTTCCTCACCAACTACCTTTAAGTGTTTATCAGGCGGTTTCTTCGGTCAGGAGACGCTCCTTCAGGATGGTCTCAAGACGTGCGATGAACCGGCGTTTGTCACGGAGAATCATGGGATTCTGCAAATCCGCGATGGCATGCTGGAACTGGAGGTTGTGAATCTGCTCCTTTTCCTCTGCAATCTGGGACTTGATCTCTTCCGTGCTGAGATCTCTGATTTCCTTGGCCTTCATGTCGTTATTCCTCAGGCTTTGTAGTCGGGTCGAACGACGACCTTGGTTGCGATCGGGAGTTTCTGCTGCGCGCGACGCATGGCTTCCTTGGCCAGTTCGAGGTCGATACCACCACCGACTTCAAACAGGATGCGACCCGGCTTGACCACGGCTACCCAGTACTCGGGTACCCCCTTACCTTTACCCATGCGGGTTTCGGCAGGCTTCTTGGTGATCGGCTTGTCCGGGAAAATGCGGATCCAGACTTTACCGGCACGCTTGAGGTGACGCGTCATCGCAATACGGGACGCTTCGATCTGGCGACTCGTGATGCGACCGGGCTCCAGGGCTTTGATACCGAAGTCGCCGAAGCTGACTTTGGCACCACGGGTGGCCGTGCCCTTGATTCTCCCCTTCTGTACGCGGCGGCGCTTGACGCGCTTTGGCATTAACATGGTGTTTCCTCTCTCTTCTGTGCCGGAAGGCTCCGGCTTTCAGACTGAAATCGTTTGATTAGCGGTTGGAGCGTCCGCGGCCGCCGTCGCGACCACCACGGCCACCATCACGTCCGCCACGTCCACCGCGACCCCGGTTGTCATCGCGACGTCCACGACGTCCACGACCACGATCGGACTCCATCTGCTGCATCTGCTGACGCTGTGCGGCAACGTTCGGGCTCAGATCCGGCTTGCCGAGGATCTCGCCACGGTAGATCCAGACCTTGACACCCGTCGTGCCGTAAATCGTGAATGCAGTAGCCGTTGCATAATCGATGTCGGCGCGAATCGTGTGCAGCGGCACACGCCCCTCGAGATACTGCTCCGTACGACCCATCTCAGCACCACCGAGACGTCCGCCAACCTTGATACGGATACCTTCGGCACCCATGCGCATGGAAGCCGTGATGGCCTGCTTCATGGCGCGACGGAAGGACACGCGGCCCTCCAGCTGCTGGGCGATGTTCTGGGCAACCAACGAGGCATCCAGCTCAGGACGCTTGATCTCGTTGATATTGATCTGGATATCCTTGCTCGTGAGCTTCTTGATCTCCTCGCGAAGCTTCTCGACCTCTGCTCCACCACGACCGATGACAACGCCCGGACGGGAGGTGTGAAGCGTCAGGATGACACGCTTGGGCGTGCGCTCGATGACGACACGGGAGAGGCCTGCACGTTTGAGACGGGCAGCCAGGTAGTTGCGGATTTCATCATCCTCAACCAGCTTCTCGGCGTAGTCCTTGCCGGCGAACCAGTTGGAATCCCATCCCCGGATTACTCCGAGGCGAAAGCCGATTGGATGTGTTTTCTGACCCATTGGGGTGTGCTCTGATTTATCAGGTGTTGTTGGGCGCTCGCTTATGCGTCGTCTTCTTCGACCGCTACCTCGACGTCAGTCGTCTCGGCGACTGCGTCTGCAGCATTCGGGTCGGACACGACCACCGTCAGGTGGCACGTGCGCTTCAGGATCGGGTGGGCCCGACCACGGGAGACCGGACGGTACCGCTTGAAGGCGGGACCCTCGTCCACCCGGATTTCGCTGATGACCAGCTCCTCTTCGTCGATGCGCTCGTCCTTGTTCTGGTCGATCAGGTTGTGCACCGCCGACAGGATGGTCAGCTTTACGATTCGGGTGACTTTCTGCGGCAGAAAGTTCAGGGTGTCCAGCGCTTCAGCGACACGCTTGCCGCGGACAACGTTGACCACGGTCCGCATCTTGCGCGGTGAACTCCGGATGTGTTTGCGAACAGCTCTTGCTTCCATGTTCTCAGGTGGATTGGCCGTCAGTCGTCAAAGACTGTCGGTTGATAATTACCGTCCTCTACTGTCCTTGGACGTACCGGCATGACCACGATAGAAACGCGTGGGAGCGAACTCACCAAGGCGATGACCTACCATGTTCTCCGTGACGTAGACCGGGACGAACTGTTTGCCGTTGTGCACAGCAAAGGTCAGTCCGACGAATTCCGGCGTGATCATGGACGCGCGGCTCCAGGTTTTGATGACCTTCTTCTTGCCGGACTGATTCAGCTCATCCACTTTCTTCTGGAGCTTGTAGTGGATGAAAGGTCCTTTTTTGAGTGACCGAGCCATGTTTACTTCTTCTTGCGACGGCGTACGATGTACTTGTCGGACTGATTTTTCTTCTTGCGAGTCTTGAATCCCTTGGCCATGACGCCCGTCGGGGATTTCGGGTGACCACCGGAGGACTTTCCTTCACCACCACCCATCGGGTGATCGATCGGGTTCATGGCCACACCACGGGTCTTCGGCCGGACACCGAGCCAGCGCTTGCGCCCGGCTTTACCGATGTCAATGTTCATGTGGTCCGGGTTGGACGTCGTACCGATGGTAGCGTAGCAGCCGACCGGCACTTTGCGCGTCTCGCCCGAAGGCAACTTCAGAACAGCGTACTTGCCTTCCCGGGCCGTGAGCTGGGCGTAGGTGCCGGCGCTGCGAGCCAGCTGGGCGCCTTTGCCCGGCTTCATTTCGATGGCATGCACCATCGAACCCATCGGGATGTTGGCCAGCGGCAGGCAGTTTCCAGCATCCGGGGACGCGTCGGGACCGTTTTCCACGGTCTGGCCTACCGTCAGCTCATTGGGGGCAATGATGTAGCGCTTCTCGCCGTCGGCGTAGACCAGCAGGGCGATACGGGCCGAGCGGTTCGGATCGTATTCGATCGAGGCAACCTTGGCAGGAATGCCAATCTTGTTGCGCTTGAAGTCGATGATCCGGTAGCGGCGCTTGTGGCCTCCACCCTGGTGACGCACCATGATCCGACCCGTGTTGTTGCGGCCGGCCTTGTGCTTCAGCGGAGCGAGAAGACTCTTCTCAGGCTCGGACTTCGTTATCGTGTCGAAGGCCGATACCGAGCGGAATCGCTGTCCCGGTGTATTTGGTTTGAGTTTCTTGATAGCCATGGATCTGGTGATTTGGCTTCAGGGCCGAACCCCGAGGGGCCGACTAGATTTCTTCGAAGAAGTCGATCTGTTCACTGTCGGGCGTCAGGGTGACGATGGCTTTCTTGTAAGCCGGACGCCGTCCTTCCACACGACCGCGACGCGTCATCTGCGTGCGACGCTTGCCACGGACCACCATGGTCCGGACTTCCTTGATCTTGATGCCGGGGTAGCGGGCTTCAACCGCGTTGCGGATCTCGACCTTGTTGGCACCCTTGGCGACCTGGAAGCAGTAGTGACCGTTCTCCATGAGGGCAGTCAGCTTCTCGGTAACCAGCGGGCGGATGAGGATGTCGTTGCTCATTGTCTTGCAGTTTGCTTGATGCCTGGGAATCAGCCTTCGCCGTTGCCCAGCTGGCTTACGAGGTTGTCCACGGCCGCTTCCTGCATGACGACGACCTGCGCCTTCATGATGTCCAGCGTCGAACACTCGGTTGCGTTTCGAACGGTCATCTTGGGAACGTTGCGACCACTGTGGTAGACATTGCCGTTGTGGCTGCCTGTCAGCAGAAGGACGCTTTTGCCGGTGAGTTCCATGCTGTTGAGCATGCCCTTCAGCGTGCTCGTGCTCGGAGTCTCCATGTCGAAGTTCTCGACAACGTGGATGGCCTTGTCCTTGGCCTTGTAGGCCAGGGCGCTGCGACGGGCCACGTGCTGCGTCTTGCGGTTCACTTTGATGCCGTAGTTGCGCGGCTTGGGACCGAAGATGGTACCACCCGATTTGCGGATCGGGCTCTTGGCACTACCTGCACGAGCATTACCGGTACCTTTCTGGCGGTACAGTTTGCGCGTGCTTCCGGCTACCTCGTTGCGCTCCTTGGCCTTGTGCGTACCCTGACGACCGTTGGCCTGGATACGGCGGACATCGAGCCAGATGGCATGGTCGTTCGGCTCTACACCGAATACCTTCTCATCCAGCGTGACGGACTTCGAAGAAGCCGTGCCGTCCTGCTTGTAGATCTTGACTTTCATTGCCTGATACGCGGCTTACTGTTTCTTTTTCAGTTCAACGAGGCCGTTTTTGGGCCCGGGGATCGCACCACTGATCAGAATGGCGTTCTGATCGTCCATGATGCGCAGTACCTGCAGGTTCTTGATCGTGACACGATCATTTCCCGTGCGACCAGCCATGCGCATTCCCTTGAAAACGCGGGACGGGTCAGAGCCGGCACCAATCGATCCCGGAGCACGCTGACGGTTGTGCTGACCGTGGGTGGCGTCGTTGACACCACGGAAGCCATGGCGCTTTACAACACCCTGGAATCCTTTACCCTTGCTCGTGCCCGTCACATTGATGATCTCGCCTTCTTCGAAAATGTCGGAGAGTTTGATCTCATCACCGGCAGAAAGCTCGACGCCTTCGCCGATCGGGAATTCCCGGATGTGACGCTTCGGGGAGACACCGGACGTCTCGAAATGTCCGCGCATCGCTTTGGAGGTGCGCTTCTCTTTCTTGTCGCCGATGGCAACCTGGACAGCTGTGTAGCCATCCTTCTCTTCGGTGCGAATCTGGGTGACGACATTCGGCTCCACTTCGACGACCGTGCAGGGGTACTGTCCCCCGCTGGCCTCGTCAAAGATGGAGGTCATGCCGACCTTGATTCCGAGTAATCCTTTGCTCATTGCAATCCTTGTTTTTGTCGGCCGGTTCAACGCGGCCGGATTGGTAAGCTGATCTGGTTCAACCAACCTTCGTGAAGGTGAACAGAACCGGGTCTGCGTACTGGGTCTGGAACAGGACGCCGAGCAGGATGGTCGTGCTCGGGACCGGCGTCAGGCGCAGCGTGTTGTCGTCAGCAAACTCGTAGCCGAAGGAAAGCGGCGTGGGCTGACCCAGCACTTCCAGGGTGGCTGTCATCGAGTTTTCGCTTTCGTTGACCGTGTAGGTACCGGTTGCCGTAAGGCTTGCTTCAGGCACTTTGGCGTCCACGGCCATGGTCACGCCACCATTGGCGGTCAGCGTGATGAGAACCGAGTTGTAGGACTCAACGAGGCCGGCCGAGCGGTCGCCGGAGGCGTCCGTGAGGCCGGCAACGGCCCAGGTGCCGACCAGCATTTCGGAGTCCGAGCTGCTGTCGTCGCCGTTGCTGTCGCTGTCACAGGCCGTCATGACGAGAAGGCCAAAAATCATCAGGAAAGGAAAAAGCTTACGCATCGTACCTAGGTATTTGGTTGTGTGCTTCTGCGAGGAGCAGGCGCAGGGCCTGATCAGACCTTGATCTCGACGTCGACGCCGCTGGGAAGCTCGAGCTTCATCAGGGCATCCACGGTCTTGCTGCTCGTGGACAGGATGTCGATCAGGCGCTTGTGGGAACGCGTCTCGAATTGCTCACGGCTCTTCTTGTTGACGTGAGGGCTCCGAAGTACGGTGTACACCGACTTGCGCGTCGGCAGCGGAATGGGACCGCTGACTACTGCACCCGTCGACTTGACGGTCTTGATGATCTTCTCAGAGCTCTTGTCGATCAGCGTGTGATCGAAAGACTTGAGCTTGATTCGGATTTTCTGACTTGCTGCCATATCTGTCTACTCAGCAAAAGCTGGATAACTGTTGATTCGTTGGCCGGGATCAGTCGAGGATTTTCGACACGACGCCAGCACCTACCGTGCGACCGCCTTCGCGGATGGCAAAGCGCAGGCCCTGCTCCATGGCAACCGGCACGATCAGCTTCACCTTGAACTGCGTGTTGTCGCCAGG
>Ga0209273_10000145_pt1 | contig 136324 bp, 125 predicted proteins | sample tdAd471_FD_187126 | JGI IMG/M metagenome (GOLD analysis project Ga0209273, IMG submission 187126) | Marine sediment microbial communities from the Atlantic coast under amendment with organic carbon and nitrate - tdAd47.1 (SPAdes)... | ecosystem: Environmental > Aquatic > Marine > Coastal >... | reverse complement strand
ATCCCCTGCCGGGCGAGACGGGCACGGTGACGTTTGATTACACCATCACCGATGGAGATGGCGACGAATCAACCGCCACGGTGACGATCAACCTTCTGGCGGACTCAACGCCCACGGCCCAAGACACGAATGCCCAAGTTGACGAAGACGGCCTTACGGACGGCAATGCCGACACAGGCCCGCTTGTTGAACTCAACGGCGGCGGTTCGAACTCGGGTACAGGCACGATCACCATTGATTACGGCAATGACGTGCCGGCCGATCTTGATGCGGCCTTGGTCCTGAATGACCTTGCGGGCTACGACACGCAGCTCGACTCCGATGGCCAGAGCGTTGTGTTTGTTATCGAAGGCGGTACCGGCGATCTGGTCGGCACGGTCGATGGCGGCGCGACGGAAGTGATCCGCATTCACATTGAAGACACCCCGACCGACAATGGCGGCGGCGAGTATGAGTACACCTACACGGTAACGCTCAGCGAGCCGATTGAGCATCCTTCCAATGATCTGGAAGATATTCTCAGCCTGACGGGCATCAGCTACACGGCAACCGATAGCGACACCGACACCATCTCGGGCACGGTGGATGTTGCGATTTATGACGATGTGCCGATTGAATTGGATGGTGCGACGTTGACCATCACCAACACGGTGCCATCGACGGCGTCGGCGACGCTGACCTTCGACGAAGGCGCTGATGGGTTGGGTGAAGTTGTCTTTGTCGGAACAGACAACACAACCTTCACCGATACCAATGGCAATCAGATCTTCTCGGGTGGCGAGGAAGTCTTTTTGACCGGCTTTGGTACGGATTCCTTGACCGGCTATGTCGATGTGGATAACAGCGGCACTTTCAATGCCGGGGACTTAATTGTCATGACGGTCGACCTTGATCCGTCTACGGATTCTTGGGATGCCCAGATCAACCTGCAACTTGACAATGGTACAGGCACGGAATTCGATCTTGTGAACGGCATTTCGGGCGGCAACAACGGCATTCAAGTGGTCGGCGCCGATGATGCGGTCAACAATGACGATAACATTGACCTTCTCCTCGATGGTAATCCCGGAACCGTGAACACCTCAAATGGCCGGATCGGCATTGGTGGCGGACAATCGTTTGTCGCTGGCGAAGGCGTGAAGATCGAGTTTGTCAACAATGCCGTTACCGATGGCGGGACGGCTTCTGGTTTCGATTGGGACTCGGTATTTTCGACAACAGTTTACTCGCAAGACATTCCGCGGATTACGGGTGGGCCAACACCAACGGCCAGCTTCACGGTCTCGGCCTGGGTCACTGATGGGGACCATGATATCTTTGGTGACGCCAGCGATGGTGACGGCGTGACGCCGGGCGATCCGGTGGATATCACGCGTGTTCAACTGTTCGACGAAAATGGCGTTAACATCTATGACAGCGACACTGTGAACCCGCTTCCGGCAGGTGTCACGGTGACGATCAATGCGGATGGAAGCGTATCGTTTACGGGACTAGAGGAAGATTGGACCTACCAGATCCATACGGATGTGAACGATCCGTTCTCGGGGGTTTCTATTGTTGCTGATCTTGGAACGGACAACTTTACCCTGGGCGCTTTGACGCTTGGGGAGGGTGGTACGTCTGAAGAATTCGATTTGGAATTTGACATTTCTGGTTCGGACAGCGATGGCGATACGCTGACGGACACGATCACTCTGAATGTTGAGCCTCCGGTAGAGGCAGCGGCGGCAGGACCAGCACCGGCTACAGCCAGCTTTGAAGGCGGGACTGAAGGCGGCGGTGGCGGCGGAACCGACACCTCCGGCTTCTTCGATGGCGGCACGGGCGGTGAAGGTCCGAACGGTTTTGCCGAGAGTTTCTTCGGTGAAAGCGCTTCAACGGAATTCAACCTGGTGGACAATTTTGGCCAATTCAGCCAGAACGCGTTCGACAGCCAGTTCACAAACGCCATTGACGGCGGGTTCGATAAGGCGGGCGCCTTGGTGATCAATGACCCGCAAATCGTTAACGGCTTAGAGTTAAGTCCTACTGGCGATACTTTCGGCGGCGAGCTCGGCTTGGCGGCGGATCACGGATTGGGAGGCGTTAACGAATTTAACGCCTCGGCAACCGGCGATCTCAGCTTGGCTGACATGGTTGACCAACATGACTTTGATCTTAGTAATTTGCTTGGTCAGGGCCCCGATTTGGGCGGGTTAAACACTGTGCCCGTAGAATCGGTGGAAATTGGCCTTTCCGGCGGGATTGCAGGATTGCAGATTGCGGATGAAATGACATATGATCACACCTAATAGACGTGGTTAAGCGCGTTGGTTAGGAATGGTGGAATTGAGAGAGGGAAGCTTATGTCGCGCGTTCTACTGACCATTATGGGCGCCTTAGTGGGTGCCATGGGGCTCGTTGCTACGGCGACGGCAGCGCCGCTTGTTTGTACCGGGGAGCCGTCTGAGCTTCTGGGCCTCGACAATCGCGCTCTGATGGCCGAACTGAGGGATCGTTTGGACCGCAATGCGGTGCTGGCGGAAACTCATGACGTTGTCTACTCGACGACGCCGACCTATACAGCCGCATCCGAAGCCGCGGCACATTGTTCCATTGCGGTGGGGTACATGCGCAGCCGGACGCGGGATGCCGAAACCATCAATCGTTGCGATTGCTTGGATCAACTGGCGTCCTATCAGCCGATGGATCAAACCTGCCCGGCGCAGCTCGACGTTTCGATCTATTTCCAAACCGCACGGTGGGAGTTGAGCGAAGTGGACCAAGCGACGCTTGATAATGCCGCTGGCGAAGCGAACCGCTGTGGTCTGGAACATGCCGTTGTCGACGGTCACACTGACCGCGTAGGCAGCGATGCGGCGAACCAGCTTTTGTCTGAACGGCGCGCAAATCAAGTTGCCGACTATCTGGTGGATTCTGGTCTCGACCAGACCCGGATTGAAACGCATGCCTATGGTGAAACTCAACTGGCAGAGCCGACCGAAGATAATGTTCCGGAACAACGGAACCGCCGGACGGAACTGCAGATCAGGTTTATGTCGCAAGACGCGGGATCTTGATCTCGAGTCATGAAGGTAGATACGCAAGGGAATTGTTTTTTGGGCGGCACTAAATTTTTGTTCTTGAAAAGAACCGGAATGCCGCAGAATGAAATCGTTGACGGGGTAGAAAAATGAACATTCGGACTCTCACGGCGGCTGTAGCCCTTGTCGCCTTTGGCACGGTGGGCTCAGCATTGGCGGACGAGCCAATGACGCTGACGGACGCTGCGAATTTGGCGCTCAACACCAATCCGGAGATTATGCAAGCCATTCAGAACCGCGAAGCTGTCGCTTTTGAACAGCGTCAGGCACGTGGGCTGTTCCTTCCGCGTTTTTGGGCAGAAGCATCAGCGGGCGCGCGGCAACTGGATAACCGGTCGCGCCGCATCGCCGGCCTCGATGATCATACGCTCTATCCGATGGAATTCTCGCTCAATGGCGAATATGTCCTGTTCGACAGCTTTGGCCGTCAGGGCGAACTTGAACGGCAGGCTGGGCGCCTTGATGGGGCCAGCTTCCGGGTTCGGGAACGTTCGGAATACATCGCCCTTGAGGTTTCTCGGGAATATATCAATTACGGTCTGCAATCGCGTTTGGTTGATCTCGCCCGTCAAAATGCGACCTTCCACCGCGACATCGTTAGCCGCCTGCAACGGGGCGTTTCGGGCCGCGGGGTCAGCGAAACCGACCTCCAGCAAGCGCGCGAACGTCAGGCCGCGGCGGAACGTCGCCTAACTGAAGCTGAACGGGAACGGACCCGCTCGGTCATTTCGTTCCGGCGCCTGGTTGGCATTCCAGTGACATCTTATCTGGATCCGGCAGCCTATCTCGAAAACCTGCCCAGCAATCTGGACGATGCGATCGGCATGGCACGTATCAATAATCCAGAAGTTCACATCGCTCAGGCGGCTATTTCCGCTGCTGAAGGGCAAGTGAGAACGGCTCGTTCGGAATATATGCCCACGGTTTCCATCGAAGGCCGCGCGCGGACCGGCGAGGACCTTGATACCATCGACGGTGAAACCAACGATTTCCAAATCCGGGCCGTGGTGCGGTGGGAGCTCTATAATGGCGGCATTTACAGCGCCGCCGAGCAGGAGCAACTGCGCCGGGTCAGCGAAGAACGCTTCCGTCTGCACCAGATTTCCCGTGAAGTGGAAGAGGACGTGCGGATCTCATGGGACCGTTTGGAAAGTGAGCAGTCGCTGCTTCAGGTGCTGGCTGATCAAACCGAACTTTCGGGGGAAGTAGTGGGAGGTTATACCCGTCAATTTGATGGCGGCCGCCGGTCACTGCTCGACCTCTTGGACGCCCAAAACACAAATATCAATGTCCAGGAAGCCCTCGCAACCTCGCAACATTCTTACCTTTTTGCCCAATATCGGCTTTTGGCAAGCATGGGTGAGCTTCTGAACGCCTTGAACCTGACACCGCCATCGGCGGCCGAGGCTAACGCTCGTGATATCGTCGGTAATCCCGACATTGGCCCGGGTGAGGAAGATTACCGCCGTTACCCGTAAGACTTGACGGACGACGCAATAGGACTCACAAAGTAATATGGGGTCAGCGCAGAGGTGCCCGAGAGGTACCGCGCTGGCCCCATCTCTTTTCTGTCCAGCAGAAAAGGGCGTGGCGCCGGTGTCTATGGGGAGAAAGAACGATTGGATAAGGGGCGCACGATTTCAGAATCGGTCCGAGGGTGGAAAGACCGCCTCGCCGACTTACTGAGCGGGTCGGAGCCTGGGGAAGGCGCCGCTGAAATTGGGCCAGAGGGAGAGGTGCCCACGGAGGCACCAACCACGCCGGGGCTTGATCTTCAATCGGCCTATCTGATGCTGGCGCGGGATCTTGCCCCCTTTAGCGATGCCAAATCCATTGCAGCGATCCAAGGCGCTTCTGATCATTGGACCATCGAAACTTTTGTGACCGCCTGTGAAAATAGCGGCTTGGTGGCGCGCCCGGTTTTTGGCCGCCTCACAACGGTTCTCAAAGGGTCCAATTGGACGTTGGTTGAGTTTACATCCGGCGACTGGCGCATCGTGCGCCGCCTAGGTGGTCGCGAGGTTGTCGTGGTGCCCGGGCGATATGGCGACGGCGCCGAAACCGTTACCGTAAGCGTGCTTGAAGCTCTGGCAACGGGCCGCGCCGCGCGCGTCAACCTCGCCGAAGATACTGGCGATGAAACGCCACAAAAATCCCTTTGGCCTCTTGGGCACGAATGGTTCTGGAGCACAGTCGCTGAGTATCGGGGAAGCTTTGCCTATATCATCGGCGCCAGTTTCTTTGTGAACTTGCTCGGCCTCGCCATCCCGCTTTTCGTGATGAACGTTTATGACCGGGTCTTTCCCAATCAAGCATTTTCCACGCTTTGGGTTCTTGCGGTGGGCGTTCTTGCCGCGATCGCTTTTGATTTCAGTCTGCGGATCACGCGCGCGGGGCTTACTGATGCTATTGGCAAGCGCGTCGATTACCGGCTCTCAACACGGCTCTTTCAAAAAATTATCAACGCGCCTTTGACTGCGCGGCGTGAACCCACGGGCGCCTATATCAGCCGGTTCAACGAATTTGATTTTGTGCGGGACTTCTTTACGTCCGCCACCATGGGCGCGGTGGTGGATCTTTGCTTTGTATTTATCTTCTTTATCGTCATCGCCCTTGTTGGTGGCTGGTTGGTTTTGATCCCGATTGTTGGGCTGCTTGTCGTTGTCATCATCGGGCTCTTTCTACAAGCCGCTGCAGCTAGAACGATTGCGCGGGTGCGGGCTAACACGGCGGGCCGCCATACATTGCTGTTTGAAGCTGTATCGGCCATCGACGCGATCAAATCGCTTGCGGCGGAACGCACCGTATCGCAGTGGTGGCGGGCCTTATCGCGGGCGAGTGCCGATGCGAGCGAGAAAATGCGCCGCTTTACCACAATTGGTATGACGGTGGCCTCGACGTTCCAGCAGGTTATTACCGTGTCATTGGTCATCGGCGGGGCATATCAATTTGCCGCGGGCAACATGTCCCTTGGAGCGGTCATTGCAACGGTTATGTTGTCGAGCCGGGCCCTTGGCCCCGTCGGCACCATTGCCTTGTTGCTGGCACGCGGCCGCCAAGCCTTTCAATCCTTGCACGCTCTTGATCAGTTGATGGCGTTGCCAGGGGAAAGCGGCGTTAAAACCGTCAGCCGCCGGATCGATAAGGCAGGCATCACGCTAAAGGGCGTCAGTCTCGAGCTAGAAGGCGCGCCGCAGAAAATATTAAGCGACATCTCCGTGCAAATACCGCCGGGAACGAAAGTTGGGCTGATCGGACGCGTGGGTTCGGGCAAAACATCTCTGTGCCGCTTGCTTGCTGCCATCTATCCGGCAAGCGATGGGGTTTACAGCATCGATGGGCTGGACGCGCGGCAATACAATGTGACCGACATTCGCAAAGTTGTTCGGTTAGTGGGTGCGGAATCAGAGCTCTTTTCCGGGACCGTGCGCGACAATTTGATTTTGAGCGACTCAGCGGCCAGCACGGAAGAACTTCTCGAAGCAGCGAAACTCTCAGGGCTTCAGGATTTTCTAACCGATGGCGAAGCTGGATTTGACAGGCACATCGGCGAACGGGGATCGCATTTGTCCAGCGGCCAACGGCGTATTCTTGCCCTCGCGCGCGCACTTGTGACGCCTTACAAGGTTTTGGTTTTGGACGAACCAACAGCGAACCTTGATACTTGGACCGAAGCACGTTTGATCGAACGCCTGGCCAAAGCGGTTCGTCCCGAGCAAACCCTTGTCATTGCGACGCACCGACAACCGGTTCTTGAACTTGTTGACCAGCTCGTGGTGATGGAAGAAGGGCGCATTCTGATGATGGGCCCTAAGGATCAGGTGATTGCCGCGTTGCAGAAGCAACAACAAGGCACGCCGGCCAAGAAAGACTGATCAGCGTTCACGAAGAGCGCGGCCCCAGGCTCGCGTTACCGGTTTCAGCAGATAGTCGAGGATTGATTTCCGCCCGGTTATGATTTCAGCCTGTGCCACCATACCCGGTGAAATGGGAAGCTGTTCGCCGCGCGATTCCAGATAGGCCTGGCCGCCTTCCAGATGCACGACGAAATAGGTCATGTCTCGTTCGGCATCATAGACGCTATCGGGCGAGACGTATGTCACGACCGCATCAAGCCCGCCATAGATAGAAAAGTCATAGGCCGTGACTTTTACATTGGCAGGCTGACCCATGCGAATAAACGCAATATCGTTTGGCTGCACCCGTGCCTCGATAACCAAAGTGTCATCCCGCGGGACAATGGTCAGCAGCGTATCGCCGGGCGCCACATAGGTTCCCAGCGTGGTAATGGCAACCGAGTTGACCGTCCCGCTAACGGGAGAGCGGATTTCTGCGCGCATAACCCGGTCAGTGGCGCCGCGCAAGGTTTCGCCAATCACACCAATTTGCTGGTTGATTTCGTTGAGTTGGCTTAGGCTCTCTTCGCGAAACCTTGACCCAACCTCGCGATATTCAGATTCGGCCTGGGCAACGGCGGCGACAAGGGATGCCGCAGCTTCGCGCGAGGCGGCAAGAAGCCCGCGCTGTTCGGAAACAACACGTTCAGCTTCAAGCAAATCGGTCTGCGGCAGAACAGCATCATTCACCATCGGGCGAATGAGGTTCATTTGGCGTGTGGCGAGCGAGAGACCTTCTTCATAGGTTTGGATACGTGCGTTCGCTTCACCTAGTTGCCGTTCGCGCTGGGTAACTTGTTGGGCGGCGCTTTCCTGCCGGTCCTGCAAGGCGGTCAAACGCGCCTGGGTCAATTGGCCTTCGTTGGCACAGGCTTCCGGCGCGTTTTCCAATACATCGGCGGGGCATACAAAATCTGATGGGGCGCCGCCATCATACTCAAGTTCCAGACGAACCTTTTGCGCGCGGTAGGAATACCATTGGGATTCAAGTTGGCCCAAATCGGAACTGGAAAGGACATCGTCGAGGCGCAGTAGAAGCTCGCCCGCCTCGACGGTTTCACCGACGCGAACCAAAATCTCACTTACGGTTCCCGGCGTGCTCGTATCAATGGTTTGGGTATTTGATGACGGGATGACCCGCCCATCGGCCCGCGTTACCTCGTCAAGCTTGGTAATTCCCGCCCAAAGTAGAAAGAACAAAATCGCACCGCCCAAAACCACGATGACCGTGCGGCCTTCTTTGGGCTGCATGATGTCGTAAAGCTCGTCATCGAACGCGGTTCTGTTCGGCACATCAGGGGTCAGGGCTTCGCTGCTCATGGTGGGGCGTTTGCTTTCCGATTAATGACGTGGTCGTAATCGCATATCGAGGTTAACTTCGGCCTATTTACACCTAATCCATTGATATTAAAAGGAAAAAATATCGCCGTCACAACCTGCTTCATGGCACGGGTGACAGAAAACTATTCCCTTCAAGGAAGCTTCGCGCGGCGTCCGCGGGGCTCAGGCCTTCTTCATCGACCCGGTAGTTAAGCTCGCGCATCGCCTCATTTGAGATCGCGCCGGCCACAAGCTCAAGCGCCTCGGCGACCTCTGGGTGGGCGTCCAGCAAGGCGCGGCGCACTACGGGCGAGGGGTAATAGGGTGGGAAAAAGCCGCGGTCATCTTCCAGCGTTACCAGGTCGAAGGCGTCAATCCGCCCGTCGGTGGAAAAGGCGGCGATGACATCGACCTCGCCGCGCGCAACCGCCGAATACATAATCGATGGATCAACGTCCTGAATGCTGACGAAGTTGAGATTGGGATAGGCGCGCAAAAGACCCGGCAAGCCATCGGGGCGGTCGGCGAATTCCGGGCCAAACCCGGCGCGAAGGCCTGCGTCCGATGTCATATCGCTAACGCGTTCCCAGCCAAATTCTTCCACGTCAGCGCGGCGCATGCACAAGGCAAATGTGTTGGTAAAGCCAAAGGGCGCCAGCCAGACGAGATCGAACTGTTCCTCATAGGCCGCTTTGACAATTTCAAACGCCTGATCGGGGTTTGACACCACAGGCTGGTTCAGGATCGCGGTCAGGGCGGTTCCTGAATATTCCGCATAGATATCAATACCGCCGCGCACCAACGCCTGGTGCACAATCATGGTGCCGCCCAGTCCCTCGCGCCGCTCTACGGTCAAGTCCGTATGCGCCTCAATGAGCTGCGCCATCATTTCAGCCAGGATCAACTGTTCAGTGAAGTTTTTTGAGCTGACACGCACGAGGTCGGACGCGCCGCGACTGCCGCCGACACCCGGGTTGGCGAAGGTAAAACTGACAAGGCCAGCGGCAAGAAGAAGAACGGGCGCCGCCATGGCCGCGCCGCGTAATACGGGAAAAAAGGAAGCGGCCCCGCGCGCATTTCGGCGTTTTAATCCCCAAGCAAGCGCCATAATGGATCCATCCACGATCAGCGCCAATAGAGCCGCCGGGATGGCGCCCAGCAAAATCAATTCGGTACTGAGCAAGGCAAGGCCGCGATTTATAAACTGGCCTAGCCCGCCCGCGCCAATGAAAGCAGAAAGGGTTGCAATCCCCACGCCGATGACCGCGGCGGTGCGCACGCCTGCAATGATGACGTCTTTCGCCAGGGGTAATTCCACAAGGACCAATCGCTGCCTTGGCGTCATGCCAATGCCATTCGCCGCTTCGATGGCTTCGGCCGGAACCCCATCAAGGCCGGTCACAGTATTTCTTACGATCGGCAGGAGTGCATAGAGCGTTAGCGCAACGACGGCAGGAACGGCTCCAATCTGCCCGATGAGCACCAGAAGGAACGCCAGCATGGCAAGGCTTGGGATGGTTTGAAGAATCCCGACGACGCCAAGAACGGGACCCTTTAGGTATAACACGCGCGTTGCCAAAATTCCCAAGGGGATTGCGATGATAATAGCGGTAAGAGTGGCGGCACCGGTCAGCAGGATGTGTTCGCCAGTGCGGAGCCAAAGTTCGGGAAGGTAACGGACAACGGTTTCCATGGGGCCTTACGCTCCTTCCAGCAGCGCACGAAAATCGCGCAACTGCGCTTTGGGCGCGTCAAAAAGGCCAGAGACATATTCGCTTGCTGGCGATCTGATAAGGTCGGCGCCCGTTCCCACTTGCTCCAACCGTCCACGGTTTAAGACGGCGATCCGGTCGCCCAGCGAAAGCGCCTCGAAGATATCGTGGGTCACAAAGACAATGGTTTTGCCGAGCTGTTTTTTAAGGCGCAGCATTTCATCTTGCAACGCGGTGCGCGTTACCGTGTCCAGCGCGCCGAAGGGTTCGTCCATCAACAGATATTGCGGGTCGGCGGCAAGGGCGCGCGCCACGCCCACACGCTGGCTTTGTCCGCCCGATAACTCGTCAGGAAATCTCGGCCCGTAAATGTCGGGGTCAAGTTCGACGAGTGATAAGAGCTCGCGCGCGCGTTCAGCGCAGGCCTCTTTGCTCCACTTGAGCAGCTTGGGCACAATGGCAATGTTTTCGGCAACGCTCATATGCGGGAACAGGCCAACCCCTTGGAACACATACCCAATGCGCCGGCGCAATTCCACGGGGTCCATCTGCGCAATGTCATCGCCTTCAATCTCGATGCATCCCGAAAATCCGTCGATCAGCCGGTTGGTCATTTTAAGCAAGGTTGTCTTGCCGCAGCCGGATGGGCCGAGCAGGATCATGGTCTCCCCGTCTTCAATGGTCAGCGAAAGGTCCCGCACCGCCGGCGTTGTTTCCGCGCTGTAGGTCTTGCTGACGTTGTTATATCGGATCATAGGGCGTAGGGGCTTTAGTGTTGGCGTGGGGCGCAGCCTAACGCGTCAACAAATCGTTGTCTGCAAGCCGGGGTCAAATAGAAAAGGAAAATGGCGCACCGGACTGGATGGACACGAGCCCTTGCCATTTGTGTGATGGGGCTGGCTTGAAATACGAATTCCCCCGTCTTGTTTAGAATTTGTGTGTTGTGTAGATTAGGGTACAAAGATGGCGAGTTGATCCCCTTTGTTTTCGCAGTCGTCAGCTACCGAATTCCAATAGTTGTACAAGAGTATACCCCCGTACTCTTTTTGCGTCTTAGTCCAGTTTCAAAATTGCGTTTCCTCACATCATAAGTATTTCTTGATGGCATGTGAGTGGTACGTTTATAGAGCTCCGCTTTGTGGAGACATTATGGAGGGTAGAATGACAAGAGTATTAGGTATTGCAACCCCGATTGCCGTGGCTGCGGGGTTCATGATTGCGAGCCTTTCGGCGGCCAATGCAGATGGCACCATACATGCGGTGCAAGGCGAAATTTCCGCCGGGGTTTCCTCAATCGAGGAGACGGGTATATCGGAATTGGATGACGATACGTATCCGATTATTGAAGGCGCTGCGCGCTGGAATATTCCGGTTCCGAACAACTTTGCGTTTCAACTCGATATGGATGGCCTTGCAACCTTTACAGACCGGGAACACGGCGAAGACGATCTCCAAACTGCATTTACTGGGGGCGTGCACTTAGCTCATCGCCGTCCAGGATCCCATGCGCTCGGCATCTTCGGCGCTATTGGTTCTTCAAATGGCGGGGAAGATGAAAATGCCACCTTCGGCCTTATTGGTGTTGAAGGACAATATAGTGCCAACGGTATGACCGTCATTGGTCAAGCGGGATATTTCACCGCTGACGATGAAACCGAAAATGATGTGATGACCGACGCTTGGTTGCTTCGCGGTGTCGCCCGTTATTTCATGTCACCTGATCAACGTCTTCAGGCTGAGCTGACCTATGCTTCAGGCGAAGAAAGCGATAGCTCATGCTGCGATATTGACGCATGGGATTGGGGCGTGCGTTACGATCAACGTTTCAGTGGTTCACCCGCTGGCTGGGGTATCGGTTATCGTGGCACTCAGGTTGAAAACGACAATTCTGGCTCTAGCAAGAAACTGACTGAGCACACAGTGTTCCTGGCGTTGACCTTCACGTTCGGTTATGAGCGTGGCTTGACACTCCAGCAAAATAACGACATCGGCGCGACATGGGATCTGCCCGCCGTTGATCGGTTCACCGGCTATACTACCGAACTTGCCGATTAATTGGTCTCTGGGTCAATTGCGAGAGGGAGCGACCTATGGTCGTTCCCTCTTGGATCAAGCGAACAACGGGCATCTCCGCGCCCGGGACGCGATCCCCGAACCCCATCACCTCATATGTATTGAATTATGGCGCGCCCGGGAAGATTCGAACTCCCGACCCCTAGATTCGTAGTCTAGTGCTCTATCCAACTGAGCTACGGGCGCAAGCCGTCTGTACGGCGAGGGCCGGAATAAAGCGGAAACGCGGGGCAAATGCAAGCGCCCGGTTTTTGAGGACGGGCGGGGTGCCTGAACCCCCGAGCAAGCGCAGGCGGAGAGCGACATCGCCCCGACCTAAAGCCCAAAGACCTCGCGGTAACTGCGCGTCCCGCCCAGGGTTTCAGCTTCATAAACACCGCGTGCCACGGCGCGGGCCATACAATCTGCCGCGATGAGGCCCAGCCGCGAGATCATAAGCGCGCGGGGGTCGGGCAATTCCTTCATCGCCGTTGCAAGGGCAAAGACTGTGTCGCCATCGAATAACGTATGGATGGGTCTAATGGCGCGCGCGTAACCGTCCTGCGCCATCATGGCGATCCGTTTGGCTTCTGCCGGGGTGAGGCGCGCATTTGTGGCGACAACTCCGATGGTTGTATTGCCGCCTTTCGCGGGCGGTGGTCCGCCGCCCATTTTTGTGTCGGCGGGAAAGTCCATGGGCGGGGGCGTCCATCCATCAGGTGGTCGTCGCCCGCCAAATTCTTTTGCCTGTTCGGCGGTCCACGCCCACAAGGCATCGCTGCCCGGCATGACGGGAGAGCCGAAGGGGTTGACCGCAACAAGTGCCCCCACTTGCAAGCCGTCTTCAGTGATGGCCGATGCCGAGCCCAGGCCGCCTTTGTAGGCGCCCGCTTGCGCGCCATAGCCAGCGCCAATGTTGCCCAATGCAAAATCAGTTGTGGCACTGACCGCCGCCGCACGGCCTAATTTTCGGTAAGGGGGATCTTCGCCCCATGACTTATCGCCGCCATTGGTCAGATCAAACAATATGGCCCCCGGGACGATGGGCGAGGGGGTTTCGCCCGCCATGGTAAAGCCGCGTCCCTGCGCGCCCAGCCATGCCGCCACCCCGGAATGGGCCTCAAGGCCATAGACCGAGCCGCCCGAAAGGGTGATGGCGTCGATCTCGTCCACCAGATTGTGAGGTTCAAGTGCGTCGGTTTCCCGCGTGCCTGGCCCGCCCCCACGCACGTCGCAGGCAGCAACACAGCGCGATTGAGGCAGCACCACGGTCACGCCTGAGCGGGCGACCTCATCATGCGCGTTGCCGACAACAATGCCGTCTACATCGCTAATCAGATTGCGGGGTCCGGGCTTGGTCATAATCCAAAGCCTAGCTGCCTCGCGGAAATGTGCCAAGCAGCACTTGGGATCACGCGAGCCTCCCGTTAAGCTTCGCCCCATGATCAAAATGCAGCGCTTTTTGATAGTATTGAGTTTTGCCTTCCTTGCGACAGCTTGCGATCAGGCGCAATCCGACGTCGCGTCAAATGAAGGCGACGCCCCTCATATGATGGTGGCCGTTGCCAATCCGTTGGCGGCCGAAGCAGGGATGGAGGTCTTGCGCGCGGGCGGCTCCGCCATCGATGCGGCGATTACGGTGCAGGCGGTCCTTGGCCTGGTGGAACCTCAATCCTCCGGTCCTGGCGGCGGCGCATTCTTACTTTATTTCGATGCGGAGACCGGCGAGGTCCAAGCCTATGACGGACGTGAGATGGCGCCCCGTGCCACGCGCCCTGATCATTTTCTTGGGCCCGATGGCACCCCTCGCGGGTTTGCCGAAGTTGTGGCCGGCGGGCAATCAGTGGGCGTACCGGGCGTCATGGCTATGCTTGAGATGGTGCACGACCGCCATGGCACCCTTCCGTGGGCGGATCTTTTCGGGCAAGCGGCCATGCTGGCCGACGAAGGTTTTGCGATCAGCCCGCGCCTTCGATATTTCATGGACTTGACGCCTTGGACGCGGGCCATGCCCGACCCGCAGGCCTATTTCTCTGACGAAGACGACAATCTGCTGAACGTGGGCGATACCTTGCGCAATCCCGCTTATGGGCAAACCATGCGCCTGTTGGCGCAGGAAGGCGCGGGGGTCCTGTATGATGGCGTGCTTGCCGAAGCCATTATCGATGCGGTTCAAAATGCGCCGGTCAATCAGGGCGCGATGACACTGGATGATCTGGCGGCATATGAAGCGCTGGAACGTGAAGTTATCTGCCGCCCTTATCGTACCTATCAGGTTTGCGGGATGCCGCCGCCCACATCGGGAGGCGTTACAATTCTTCAGATCTTAAGCTTGCTTGAGCCTTATGACTTGGCAACTGTGGGGCCCGGGTCCACTGAGGCAGTGCATTTGATAACCGAGGCCAGCCGTCTCGCTTTTGCGGATCGGGATATGTTCATCGCTGATGCTGATTTTGTTGCGGTGCCGACCGAGGGTCTTTTGAGTACCAACTATTTGCAAGTGCGCGCGGCCTTGATTGACCCCGCACAAGCCATGGGGTCAGCCGACGCGGGCAATCCCTGGCCTGACAATATCCCGCCCCGCGCGCCGGATCTGACCCCGGATGTGCCGGGGACAAGCCATGTCGCCATTGTTGACGCGGCGGGAAATGCGCTGACCATGACCACCACGGTGGAAAGCATCTTTGGCAGTAACGTCATGGTGGGCGGGTTTTTCTTGAATAATCAGCTCACGGATTTTTCTTTCGAGCCCCAGCGCGGCGGCTATCCAGTTGCCAATGCGCCCGCACCGGGCAAACGTCCACGTAGCGCCATGGCGCCAACAATGATCTTTGATGAGGAAGGCACGCTCTTTGCAATAATCGGGTCAGGCGGCGGTTCTCGAATACCCCTTTATGTAGTACAATCTATTATCGCGATCATTGATTGGGATATGACGATGCAAGATGCGCTCAACCTGCCGCATCACACAAACCGCAACGGCGCGACAGAACTTGAGGCAGGTACAGAGCTTGAGGCCCTGACGCCGGCACTTGAGGCCATGGGGCATGAGGTGCGCACAGCGAGGATGAACAGTGGGACGCAGGGCATCCGTATTGTTGACGGGGTGATGGACGGGGGTGCCGATCCGCGCCGCGAAGGCGTCGTCTTAACCGAGTAAACGCCGCGCTTCTTCAAGGCAACCCATCAGGGCAAGGTCTTTGCGCCCGACCAAGTAGGTGGGGATGGGATCAAGAAATTCCCCGAAGCGGCCTTTGGCGTTAAAACGGCGGCGGAATAGGCCGCGGTCGAAAAGATTGCCCCAATGGGGCAAGATCCCCCCTGCAATAAAGACGCCGCCGCGCGCGCCCAGGGTTAAGGCAAGGTCGCCCGCCACTGCACCCAACCATCCACAAAACAGCTTTATGACTTCGCTCGCTTGCGCCTCGCCGCGTCGGGCGGCGCTTGCTATGTCAACAGCGGCAAGCGGCGAAGTACCCGACCCGTCAAGCGCGGTGAGCGTTTCATATAGCGTCTCAAGACCCGGCCCCGAAAGAACGCGCTCGGGTGAGGCATGGCCGAATGTGCGTAAGAGGTGAAAGACAATGGCGATTTCCCTATCATTATGGGGCGCCAGATCGACATGCCCCCCTTCACCGGAAAGCGCGGTCCAACCGCCGCCTGCACAAGGGATCAGGCCTGAAACCCCCAAGCCCGTTCCCGGCGCGAGAATGGCCATCGGCGTGTTCGGCACTGGCTCACCGCCGCCGAGTTTTTCCGTGTCTTTGGGCGCAAGCCGTAACAGACCCAACGCAGCCGCAGTCATGTCATTCAGTACACATACATTCTTGAAGTCATGCGCCGCGCCAATTGCCGTCGGGTCGATGGTCCACGGGCAGTTGGTCATATGAATTGATCCATCGGCTCGGATGGGCCCCGCCGCGGCGATGACGGCGGCATCAATATCGCTCGCGGAAACACCTTTGGACTTGAGAAAGCGGGAAAGCGCTTCTTCCAACGTGGCGATCCCCGCAACCATCATCGTTTCTGGCGCAATATGACGGGCGTCCAGCTCAGTTACGGCGAAGCGTGCGTGCGTTGCGCCAATATCTGCTGCAAGGACTGTCACTTCACCGCCACCATGAAGAGCCGCGTGAAGGGAAACAGGGTCTTGCCGTCATCAGATTTTGGATAGGCCTTTCTAAGTCGGGCCTTATAGGCCTCACAAAAGGCATCACGTTCCGCGCCTTCTTCCAGTTTGGGAAGATAGGCAGTGAGCGCGGAACCGGAAACCCAATTGAAGACAGCGTCTTCGCCCTCGAGAACCTGATAGTACGTCGTCTCCCACATATCGAAGTGACGCACATGTGGCGCGATGCGGTCATAATAGGCGCTTGCGGGATCCATCGGCGCAAAGGGCTTGAGATCGCCCACCTTACCTGCCCACGGGCCATCCTTGGCCGTTTCAAACAACAACATATGCGAGGGCGCGATGAAATTGCGCGGCATCTGCACCGCCAGCGCGCCACCCGCGTTCAAAGCATTCAGCAACCGTGCGAAGAGTTCGTCATGGCCGGGGACCCAGTGAAGCGCCGCATTGGAGAGGATCAGATCAAACACCTGAGGCGCGTTCCATTCCGAGATGTCGGCTAGGATCCAGGTTGCGGAGGGAAGGTCTTTCTTCGCCTTGGCCAGCATCTGGGGCGAATTATCCACCCCCGTCAGAGCCGCGCTGGGAAACCGTTTGGCGATGGCGGCGGTGGAATTCCCCGTGCCGCAGCCAAGGTCCACCGCGCGGGCGACTTCAATAGGTGGGATGCGGTTCACTAGTTCAGCGATAGGCCGTTCGCGATAGTCTGCAAACGCGAGGTAGGTTTCGGGGTTCCAAGTCACGAGGCGGCACTTTCGTCGATGGGGTGTGGAATGAAAATCAAGAACTCCGTGCCCGTCTCATCAGTGCGCACAAGGTCCAGCTTACCGCCATGGGCACGCGCGAGTTCCGCCGAGATGGCAAGGCCCAGCCCCGAGCCGCCGGGTCCAGAGCTGACGAAGGCTTGAAAGATCGATTCGCGAATGCGCTCAGGGATGCCAGGGCCATTGTCGGAAACCGTGATCTCCCACCCAGATGCAGATTGGCGCACGGCAACCTCAATGCGCTTCTCACCCGAGGTTTCAAGCGGCGCCAGCGCGTTGGCTGAATTGCGAATTAAATTCATCAGAATACGGAAAAGGTGGTCAGAATCGGCGTTCACGAGAAGGCCGGGCGGCACATTATTTGTAAGCGTAACGTCACTTGTTTCATCCAGGTCCAGCCCCGCCGCCACGTCGCCCAATACCGCGTGGAGATCAATGTCTCGCCGTTCGGGCGCTGTCTCTTCGGCCTTGCCGTATTTAAGAACATTTGTGGAGAGCCCCACGGCCCGGTCGATGGCGGCCACAAGCCTGGGTGCTGCATTTTGCACCGCAGGGTCCTCGCTCATGGCAATGCGATCGGTAAGAAGTTGGGCGCTAGCCAGCATGTTGCGCAGATCGTGATTAATCTTGGCGACCGCTTCACCCAATGCCGCCAAGCGGGATTTTTGCCGCAAGGACACGCGCACATCATGCTGCAGGTCTGCCAGGGCGTGTTCGGCCTCGGCCAATTCGCCAATGTGGTGGGTCTGTCGCAAAACGCGGCTTGCGTCCTCAGGGGCCTGGCGGAAGCTCACCATGTTGCGCGTAATGCGCCGCATAGGCCGCACCAATAAGCGGAATATCGTGGCGAACAATAATACGCCGGTGACGATGGAAATGATCCCCGCCACAAACCAGATTGTGCGCGATTGCTGCAGCATGGCGGCGCGCAAAGGTGCTTCTTCCACGGCGTATTCAACCGCGAACCCGGTTTCGTCGGGTTTGTCGATCACATTGATGATGCGGTTGCTATCGCTAAACAGCGTCCCATAGGCGTCACCAATCAAAGTGAAGATGTCATCGTTGGAAAGGTTTACCGAATAATCGACCCGCAACGATGGTGGGCCGCGTAACACCAATTGCCGGATTGCATTTTGCCGGACCGCCACGAAACGGATGCCGGCAGTGTCCAAAATGCGGTCCTTGATGGTATCGGCCACGTCACCTTCAAGCCGGGTCAAAAAGACCACGTCCTCGATATTCTGATCGGCCAGGCGATCTGTGTATTCGCTGATACCTTCACGGGCGAGAGCAGCAAGAAGCGCGCTGTCCGCACGCTGGCTCAGCCACTCATAGCGGTAAAGGGCGATGGTCGGCACGTAGATGATGAACTGGGCGGCGAGCACATAGGCGATGGCAAGCACGACAAGTCGCCCCGACAGGGACTGAAGTCCCGCCAAGGTCCGCTGTGCCGCCGTTGCCATTGGATTCAGCGCCATTCCCAACCCGTGCCTAATTCACGCATCCGTGAAGAATTGAGGAAGTATGACATGTTCGCGGCAGAAATGCGTCCGCGTGCGTAGATTAGACGTGGCTAAATCTCAGGGAAGTTTCAGCAATGTTTGAACGATAAAGCGGTTCCGCGCGCCATAAAGGAACGGTGTGTAAAAAGCACCTGCAGCGCGCTTGGAAATCTCGCCCAAAGTTGGGTAGGGCGCGATCATTCCAGCGAAGGCGGATATCTTGAGCTTTGCGGACAGGGCCAATATCCATGGCTGGATCAATTCGCCCGCACCTTCGCCGACAATGGATGCGCCCAGAATCTCGCCGTTGGTTTTTGAAATGACTTTGATCAGTCCCTCGGTTTTTCGCTCAGTCTGAGCGCGATCGTTCTCAGCATAGAGCGATCGCAGCACGCGGATTTTTTCTGAACCGTAGGTGTTCTCCGCCTCGGCCTGGGTAAGTCCCACATGGGCAAGCTCCGGGTCCGTATAGGTAACGTGAGGAACGGCGGAAAGATTGGCCTTCGCCGGGATGCGGTACAGCATGTTCCGAATGGCGATCCCTGCATGATATCCCGCCACATGGGTGAACTGAGGCCCGCCCGCAACATCGCCAATGGCAAAGATACGCTTGTTCGTGGTGCGCAGACGGGCATCCACTTCAATGCCTTTGGGCGAATAAGCGATGCCTGCCTTCTCAAGGTCAAGACCACCTACCGTTGGCGTGCGCCCAACCGCAACCAGCAAGTGGCTGCCGCTAACCGACCGGGTTTGACCATCTTGTTCAAAGGCAACGCTGACCTCGCTTGGCGGTTGAGAAGAAACGCCTGTCACCATTGCGCCTTCCAAGATAGTGACGCCCTCACCGGTCAGACGTTGGCGAACCACGCTCACGAGCTCCGGATCATCCCGGCCCATGAATGTTGCCCCTTCGATCAAGGTTACCTCGGCACCAAGCCGGCGATGGGCCTGGGCCATCTCCGCGCCAATGGGGCCGCCGCCAATGATCACCAGATGTTGCGGCAAGGCCGCGTTGTCGAAAAGGGTCTCATTGGTGAAGTAAGGAACGGTATCGAGCCCCGGGATCGGCGGCGTTGCAGGCTTTGAGCCCGTTGCAATGACAAAGAATTTGGCGCGAACCGTCTCTCCATTCACTTCAAGGGTGCGCGGGCCAGTAAATTGCGCAGTGCCCTCAATGACATTGACCCCAAGGTCAGTGAAACGGGTAACGGAATCCACCGGCGCGATGGCGCCAATCACCTCATGGACGTGATCATGAACTTTTTCAAAATCGATATGGGGGGGCGCAGGCGCGATACCGAAGGCTGCGTCTTGCCCCATGCCATAGGCCTGTTTCGCAGCAGCAAGAAGGGCCTTTGAGGGAACGCATCCGGTGTGCAAGCAATCGCCGCCCATGAATCCATAGCGCATGTGCTGTTCAATCAACACAGCCTTTGCCCCCATTTGCGCAGCGCCAGCGGCAACGGATAGCCCCGCCGCGCCTGCGCCAATAATACAAATGTCGGTTTTGATCTCAGCCATGGTTCAAAGCCTACGCATTTCTCGCCGCCTGGCGAGATGGCGCAGGACCGTCGGCATCAGCGCAAGAAAACCCAAAGCCACAAGAGCAATAACAATCTCAATGGTGACGATGTCCAGGATGCCGATATCAAAGGCGCAAGAGCCGGTCTCGCGCAAACCGGACATTTCCTCGGCCAGGCAGGATTGAAAGGCGGGTTGATTACGTGCCGTTTCAAATACGCTTTCAAGGCTACTGCCAGCGTATGAAAAGGCAAAAGTTCCAGGGATAATTCCGATAAAGGTCGCGAGGACGAATGTTCGCAAGGGAATACCCAAAAAGGCGGGGGCAATGTTTACGAGCCAAAAAGGAAAAGCGGGAACCAGTCTTAAGAACAAGAGGTAGTTGAATGCATCCTGTTCAAATCCATGGGCGATACCATCAAGAAAGGGTCCGGCACGCGCACGCAAGATATCGCCCAGCGCGGTCTTTGCGACGAAAAAGATGATGCTAGCGCCGATGGTTGCCGAAATGACCGTGATCGGACCTGCGATCATCCAACCAAAGACGAATGCGCCCAAAAGGGTGAGGAACGTTGCGCCGGGAAGTGAAAGAGCGACAACAACAACATAGGTGACGACATATGCACACACGAAATAGAGAAAGTGCATCTCGGCCCGCATCTGCAGATCATCGATTTGATCGGCAATGCTGCGAGCCGTGTAGTCTTCATGCCAACCTTGGCTATAGCCATACACAAATGCCGCTATCAGAAGTGCAAGCGGGATAAGGCGCCAAACATTAAAACGCGGCATGAAATCTTTGGATGACATAAGTTTCTTACCTAATCCGGTGGGGCTGTATCGTTAAGGGTCCAATCATACCGGCTGGCAGAAATCCGATCGATCCCATCAAGGTGTTCCAACAACTCGGCCTCCGCGTACTGACGAAGATGGCTGATTACCCTAGCGTCGTCACCCCCAAAATCCTGTTCGAACCAAACATAGATTGAGGAGACAGTGAGTCGGCTGCCTTCGACCGCCGCCGCTCTCGGGTGGTTAACAAAATCCCGTGCCGCTTGGTTCAATTGCTCATCAATAAGGTCAGCATTATAGGCCTCGGCGCGAAGATTAGGGCAGCCAAGGGACGCACAGTTGATGGAATAATGAATCCGCGGGTCGTCAAAGACCGGGCGCAGGATTTGGTTCTCGATATCGTCTAGGCTCAGCTCAAAACCTTCAACAGAAATGAGCTCTCGCCCCCAGGGACCAAAAGCAAAGAAACGGCCATATTTGATCCGGCGGATGGACCGCACCGGATAATGGTCCAGGATCACTTTCACAGTCAGGGCATTGTAAAGATTGATCCAATAGGCCAGCTGCTCGTTGCGGCTGAGGGCTGAAGGGCGCGTGGCGGCGAGGTGCGCCAGATAGTCATCCAGCGCCAGGTAATCGGCGGCGGCTACAGTGCCATAGGCAAAGCGAGCGATGCCGTCTTCCGGCAAGCTGACATATCTTTCAAGCAGGGCATTCCATGCCCCGTGATTGACGGTTTCACCGGAATTTTCGGCGGCTGAGGCAAAATGGCGGGAAATGGCTGAATTTCCTTGGGCGGCAAGATCCTGAGGAGAAGCCAAAAGCGCCATGAATAGGGCCAAAATGGCGGTCTTTGGGATCGTCAGTATGTGCATTGAAATGATTGGTCCTTTCAGCTTGTGGCCCTAGGATGCAGGCCATTGGAGCGCAGTTACCGACGGGGAGTTTCGCGTCCCCAATCGGGATTTGACTTCCCCCTCTCAAGCCCTTATAGACGGCGATCTTGCGGGCGGCCCGCGATGCGAATTGGCCCCCAAAACCTAAAGATTTGAGGGTGAGACCCCATGAAGCGCACATATCAACCGAGCAAGCTGGTCCGGAAACGCCGTCACGGCTTTCGCTCACGTATGGCGACCAAAGCAGGCCGTCAGATAATCGCGCGCCGCCGGTCGAGAGGCCGCAAGCGGCTTTCGGCCTAAACGCCTTAGCGTCTGAGCCCTTGGCTCAGGTTCCGCGGGCCCCGCGGAGGCCATCAACGGCCATGACCTTAAAAACTCTTGAAACCCTGCGAAAACGTGCGGATTTCTTGCGCCTCAACCGGGGCCGCAGGTCGGCGGTGCATGGTCTTATGTTGCAGGCAGCCCTAACCCCAGATGCCGCAAGCCCCCAGGATGATAATGTCCCCATGCGCCTTGGCCTTACGGTGACGAAGAAAATTGGCAACGCCGTGGTGCGAAACAAGGTCCGCCGGCGTCTGCGGGCCGCAGCCCGGGCCGTTTTGCCCGTTGCGGGGTGTGCTGGGTATGACTATGTGCTGATAGCCCGTCAGGGCACCCTTGGCCGTTCTTTCACGGACCTCAAGAGTGATCTGGAGCGGGCCTTAAAGGCTGTGCATAGCCCAAAACCCGGCGGCAAGGCAGGACCAAAAACATGAAAGCGCGCGATATTCCGGCGTTTCTGCTGCGCCAGCCCATCCATTTCTATCGCTATGTGATCTCGCCATTGCTGCCGCCCAGCTGCCGTTATCAGCCCACCTGTTCGGCTTATGCGCTTGAGGCGATCAGGCGGCACGGGGCATTTCGGGGCGGCTGGCTTGCGGCGCGGCGCATCCTGCGCTGCCACCCCATCCGCTGGCTTGGCGGGGGATCGGGGCATGATCCGGTGCCCCCGACAAAGAACCGCACAAAAAACAATGCGAGCACGGGTTACGTGCGCGATCACGAGTGATAAAAGGACCGCGCGCTGGGCCAAGGAGCCCGCGCCATTAGCGCATCCATAAAGGTTTGAAGGTCAGGGGACCCATGCAGAACGAACAGCGTAATATGTTTTTGGCCATCGGCTTGTCGCTGGCGGTGGTGATGCTTTGGCAGTTCCTGACCATGCCGTCTGCTGACGAACGGGCAGCGGTGGAAGCTGAGCGCGCGGCGGCCGAACAATTGGTGGCGGATGAGGGCCTTCCCGCCCCTGCCGGCAGCGTGCCGCAATCGCTTGATGGGTCCGAAGCACTTGTGGTCGACCGCGATGCGGCCTTGCGCTTAACGCCGCGCATTCCGATCGACACCCCTGCCGTGGACGGATCAATTTCACTTGCCGGCGCGCGCATCGATGATTTGCACTTGCGCCGTTATCGCGAAACCATTGATCCCGAAAGTCCCGAAATTACACTGATGTCGCCTTCCGCCTCGTTGGAAGCGCGATACGCGGAATTGGGTTGGCGTCCCGCGCGCGGCACAAATTCAGCCGTACCAACAAGCACAACGATTTGGACCCCGATCAACCCTGACGCCGCGCTAACACCAGAAACACCGGTGACACTGATCTGGTCAAATGGCGAAGGGCTTTCTTTTTCGCGCACCATTTCGGTTGATGAAAATTACATGTTCATGGTCACACAGTCGGTGACCAATTCAACAAACCAGCCGGTATCTTTGCATCCCTATGGTCTTGTCGCGCGGCGCGGCGAACCAGAAGGTCAGCGCTTCTGGATTTCTTATGAAGGCCCCTTTGGCTATCTCGACAGCAGTCGCCGCGACGCCAGCTACAAGGATTTGCGCGACGAAGGCGCCCGTGATTTCACCTCTACTGATGGCTGGCTTGGGATCACAGACAAATATTGGATGACGGTGTTGGTGCCGCCCCAGAATAGCGAATACGTGGGCCGCTTCACCTATCGTGATGCGCCCGGCGGCGAGATTTTTCAAGCCGATTACATCATGAACGCCGAGGTCATCCCCCCGGGCGGCAGCGTGGAAGTGTCATCCTATCTTTTCGCCGGAGCCAAAGTCGTCAGTCTGATTGACGAATACCGGGATGAATTGGGCATTCAGCGCTTTGACTTGGCCATGGACTGGGGTTGGTTTTTCTTTCTGACCAAACCCTTCTTTTGGGCACTTAGTCATCTGGGAAATTGGGCTGGCAACTTTGGCGTCGCCATCCTGATTTTTACGGTGCTCATCAAGCTTGCCTTCTTCCCGCTTGCGAACAAGTCCTACGAATCCATGTCGAAGATGCGCAAAGTGCAGCCCGAGATGGAGAAGCTGCGCGAGCGTCACAAAGACGATAAAATGAAGCAGCAGCAAGAGCTGATGGAGCTCTATAAGCGCGAAAAGTTAAACCCGCTCGCTGGCTGTTTGCCCATGCTCATTCAAATTCCGGTTTTCTTTGCGCTCTACCAAACGTTGTTCGTGACCATTGAAATGCGCCACGCCCCATTCTTTGGTTGGATCCGCGACCTTTCCGCGCCGGACCCAACGACCATTTTCAATTTGTTTGGTCTTATGCCCTGGACGAGCGGCGATCTTGCTGCAATTCCGCTAATAGGCGCGTTTCTGACCATCGGGGTTTGGCCACTGGTGATGGGTTTTTCCATGTGGTTCCAGATGCAGCTAAACCCGCCGCCGCCTGATCCCATCCAGCGGCGTATGTTCCAGTTGATGCCGATCTTTTTCATGTTCCTGCTCGCTAATTTTGCGGCGGGGCTGGTGATCTACTGGGCGTGGAACAATGTGCTTTCGATCCTTCAACAGACAGTGATTATGAAGCGCATGGGCACATTCGAAAATCCGCTGGGCCGGATCGGGCTACCGGCATTTGTCCGTAACGCCTTGCCAGAAGGATTTGGCACCAGCGCAAGCAGTGAAACAGTAATCGTTCCCACCGATACGGAAGACGATGAAGCTGATGCCGCAAGCGATCCATTCTTGGGCGAAGAAGGCGAGGTTCTGACCGCGCGCGACGATAACCCCGACGATGAATCCGATGACGAGGCCGACGCAGACGTCAGTCCAAAGAACGAAAGCGATTAAGTTTGTGGCCGCCAATAAGAACGATGAGCTTTTAGAAGCGGCCCGCAAATTCTTTCTCGGGCCTTGCGATTTTGTGCGCGGCGTTGTTGCCCTAGATGGCCTTCCGCCTACGGATTACCCCGAAGTGGCGTTTGCCGGGCGCTCCAATGTGGGCAAGTCATCGCTCATCAATGCCTTGACGGGACGCAAGACCCTTGCACGGACGTCAAACACGCCGGGGCGGACACAGGAGATCAATTACTTCCTGCTCGCTGAGATGCTCTATCTCGTCGATTTGCCGGGATATGGCTATGCCAAAGTTTCCAAGACCCAGAAGGCGGAATGGACTGAGCTTGTTTTTGATTACTTGCAGGGACGACCAAATTTGCGCCGGGTTCTATTGCTTGTGGATGGCCGCCACGGGATTAAGGAAAATGACCACGAGGTCATGCAGATGCTCGACGTGGCCGCCGTTTCCTATCAAGTCGTTCTGACCAAATGCGACAAGCTAAAAGCGGACGAGCGCGAAAAACGGATCGACGAGGTTGAGGCAGATTTGCGCAAGCACGTTGCAGCTCATCCCCGCCTTGTGCTTACGTCATCCCTAAAGAACCAAGGCATTGCCGATCTGCGCCTTGAAATTTGGGCGCTTGCAAATGATATCGAGCTACCGCAGGAACGGCTATCCAGGCCATGAGCAAGAACGACACCAGTAAAGACATCAATGCACGGCGTAAGGCGTGGCTCGAAACGGCACATACGCTAACCGAAGCCTTGCCCAATATCTTGCGCTATGACGGTCAGACGGTGGTTATCAAATTTGGTGGCCATGCCATGGGCGATGAGGAACTCGCGCGCCAGTTTGCCCGCGATGTTGTGTTGCTCAAACAGATCGGCATCCATCCGGTCATCGTTCATGGCGGCGGCCCTCAAATCGGCGCCATGCTGGATCGGCTCAAAATTCAAAGCGAATTCGTTCAAGGCCTTCGGGTCACGGACCGGGCAACCGTTGACGTGGTCGAGATGGTTCTGGCGGGGCATATCAACAAAGGCATCGTCACCTCGATCAATCAGGCTGGTGGCCGCGCCGTGGGAATTTCGGGCAAGGATGGCGGGCTTTTAAAAGCGCGCAAAATTCACCGCACTGTGCGCGACCCTGAAAGCCAGATTGAAAAAGTGCTCGATCTTGGATTTGTGGGCGAACCCGCTGAGGTGCACCCCGCCATAATTGAGACCATCGCGGATAGCGATTTGATCCCGGTCATCGCGCCCATCGGTGTGGGCGAGGGCGGTGAGACTTACAATATTAATGCCGATACGGCCGCAGGAGCGATTGCCGCTGCGCTGGGCGCAAAGCGATTGTTGCTTTTGACCGATGTGGCCGGTGTCATGGATGATAGGGGCGCGGTGATGCCTGAGCTTTCGGCGGAAAAAGCAGGCGCTCTCAAGAACGCCGGAACCATCCAGGGCGGTATGATCCCCAAGGTGGAGACCTGCCTTTCAGCCATTTCCGATGGGGTTGAGGCGGCGGTTATCCTTGATGGACGGGTGCCCCACGCTGTGCTTTTGGAGCTTTTTACCGACCATGGGGCAGGGACGTTAATTGGGTCGCCAGGATGAGGGCCAACCGGCTCAAGCCTTGCTTAGACCATAGTTGATGTCCCAATCTGGACGGGGACGGCCCCAACCCTCTATGATCGGGGCCGGAAAACAAGGTTAAGAGTGATTGTGACCATATCCATGCGGCGGATTGGCGGAAGCCTTCTTTTTGCAGTCTTGGCGGTGGGCTTCGTAATGACGGCCCCGACCCCGGCGCGTGCCGAATTTGAATATTGCAATCAGACCAGCTTTTATCTTTTCACTGCCTTGGGACACGAAGCGCGCAACGGCAATATCCGTACCGAAGGGTGGTGGCTGGTCCGGCCCGGGGAATGCCGCGTTGTGGAACCCGAACCGCTGGAAGGCGGCACATATTTCACTTATGCCGAATCACATCCCGCCCACCTTGGCGGTATCCGCACATGGGGCGGGCGCGCGCGGCTTTGTACAAATCGGGGGCTCTTTACTATTGATCGGCAGGCGGACTGCTTTGCCCAAAGCTTCGAGCCCCGTGCCTTTTCCCGCATTGATGTGGGCGAGGAAACGACCTGGACAACTAATCTGACTGAATCTGCGAATTATCAGCCAGAAGCCGCCCGGCACGCGGCGGCGCAACGACTGCTTAATGACGCTGGCTATGAAGCAGGAACCGTCGATGGCTATCTGGGCCGTCGCACGCGCAGCGCCATCAATCAGTTCAAGGACGATTTGGGCGTTGAAGACGACACCATTGTTTCAAACAACTTGCTCGACGCGCTCGTCGCCCAGGCCGCTGAACACCAGGAACTCGCGGGCTATCAGTTCTGCAATCGCACAAACATCCCGCTCTATGCCGCCATGGGCTACACCGAAGATGACGCCTGGCGCACCGAGGGCTGGTGGGCACTGGCACCAGGGACCTGCACCAAGGCCATCAATGACAATCTGCCGTCAGAACAGATCTACACCTATGCCGTCGGGTACACGAATGAAGGCGATTCAGTGGAATTTGGCGGCGATTATCCGCTTTGCACCGGAGATCAAGCCTTTGAAATCGTTGGCAACGCTGATTGTGAATCGCGCGGCTACGTCACCGTTGGCTTTGAGCGCGTGGAAACCGAAGGCCGCACCGGATGGGTTCAGGAATTTGTTCTGGATACCGGGAACCAGCGCCCTATAAACCGGCGCTAAGCCTCACCCATATCATCCCTGCCCGTTGACAGACCGATGAGCTTCTCCCACCCTCCGCCGCGCTTCTTCGACCCGGGAACCCTCAAAAATGACCGACAAATCCACGATTGAAACCCTGTGGGATCTCCGCGACACCCTTTCTACGGACACCGGCGGGGATGACCGCGCGGTCGTTGCCGCTGTGCTCGACCGCCTTGACCAAGGTGAAATTCGTGTGGCCGAGCGCGGCCCCGATGGGACCTGGGTGGTCAACGAATGGATCAAAAAGGCGGTGCTTTTGTTCTTCCGCCTCAATCCCATGGAAACGATTGCGGGGGGCCCGGGCAAGGATACGCCCTGGTTTGATAAGCTGCCCTCGAAGTTCGAAGGTTGGACCGACAAGGACTTTCAAAAAGCGGGCTTCCGTGCGGTGCCATCATGTGTGGTGCGCCATTCCGCCTATATCGGGCCCAAGGTGGTACTGATGCCATCCTTTGTAAATCTGGGCGCCTATGTGGGTGCAGGAACCATGGTCGATACCTGGGCCACGGTGGGGTCTTGCGCGCAAATTGGCGAGAATTGCCATATCTCAGGCGGCGCGGGGATTGGCGGGGTGCTGGAACCTCTGCAAGCAACGCCTGTGATCATCGAGGACAATTGCTTCATCGGTGCGCGCTCGGAAGTCGCTGAAGGGGTGATCGTGCGCGAAGGCGCAGTGCTCTCCATGGGTGTCTACATCGGGGCTTCCACCAAAATCGTTGACCGCTATACGGGTGAGATTGTTCAAGGCGAGGTGCCAGCCTATTCGGTGGTGGTGCCCGGGTCCTTGGGCGGCAAGGATGGTTTGCCTGGAACCTATTGCGCCGTCATCATGAAACGTGTGGACGAACGCACGCGCTCAAAAGTTTCAATCAACGAGCTCTTGCGCGATTGACGGCTCATCCGTTCCGCTAGTTTGACCGCATCAGCGTCACCCCCTAAATGTGAACCATGACCAAGCTAATTGACCCTCTTGTGCTGGCCACTGATCTTATCCGCTGCCCTTCGGTGACGCCAAAAGACGAAGGCGCGCTGGACGTGCTGCAAGGGGCGCTGGAAGGGCTCGGCTTTGCCTGCACGCGGCTGCCCTTTCATGCGGACGATACCGCCGATGTGGACAACCTTTATGCGCGGCTCGGTACCAAAGGCCCCAATTTTTGTTATGCGGGGCACACGGATGTGGTGCCTGTGGGCGATCAACAAGATTGGAGCGCCGACCCATTTAAAGCGGAAGTGAAAGATGGCGAGCTGATCGGTCGCGGCGCTGTTGATATGAAGGGCTCGATCGCGGCCTTTGTTGCCGCAGCTTCTCACTATCTTGATGGGGCGGGCGCACCATATGGATCCATCAGCCTACTGATTACCGGCGATGAAGAAGGCCCGGCAATTAACGGAACCAGAAAAGTGCTCGCTTGGCTCAAGGATCAGGGCGAAGTGATTGACCATTGCCTGGTGGGGGAACCCACGAGCCGCGAAACCCTGGGCGATACCATCAAGATCGGCCGCCGCGCCTCGCTTTCCGCATGGATTGAGGTGACAGGGGTGCAAGGGCATGTGGCCTATCCCGATCGGGCCAAAAATCCCGTGCCCGCGCTTCTTGAAGTTTTGCACCGCCTCAAAGCGCGCCATCTGGATGACGGGACCGATGTGTTTCAACCATCCAATCTAGAGGTTACGGATATTGAGGTGGGCAATCACGCGGTAAATGTGATCCCCGCGAAGGCGACGGGGCGCATCAATATCCGCTTCAACGATCTGCAGTCCTCTGATGAATTGCGCAAATGGGTTACCGACACTTCAAGCGAGGTTGGCAGAGAGATGGACCGAGAGGTCATTGTGCGCTTTGCCGGGCAGGGCGATGCATTCTTTTTTGAACCCGGAAAATTTGCAGGGCTGATCGCCGATGCGGTGAAGGAAGTGACTGGGCAAGTGCCAGAGTTTTCCACAAGCGGCGGCACTTCGGACGCGCGTTTTATCAAGGACGTTTGCCCGGTGGCGGAATTTGGTCTCATAGGGCAGACCATGCACAAGATTGATGAGCGCGTGCCCCTCGCTGACCTCAATGCGCTTCGCCAAATTTTTCTCGGCGTTCTCAACCGTTATTTTGCTAAAGCATGACGCTTACAGATTATTTCATCCGCCACCTTCACGGGGCCTGGCGCCTTTTGCGCGGCGACGAGGCCGGGCTTTCTGAGCTCGACCTCAGCACCGATGGGTTTTACCGATCGTTCTGGGCCATGGCGGCGGCTTTCTTGCTGGCGGTACCGGGTATTGTCGCCGATCACCGGGCGGGGCTGGCTTTTGCCGCTCAAACGCCAGATGTCAATTTTGCCATGCCGCTGTCTGTCTATGTGGTGACAGAGATCGCTGTCTTTTTGATCGGTTGGGGCGTTTTTCTTTGGTTGATGATGACGGTGGCGCGAAGGTTTGGTGCTGCGGACCGTTATGGTGCTTATGTCATCGTCTATAATTGGGCGAGCCTGCTGATGGTTTGTATCGGCTTGCCTTTGGCCCTTGCCCAACTCGGCGGCTTGATCACGTGGGACCTTGCGCTCGCGCTTCAGATCATCCTTGGGCTGATTTTTCTGACCTATAGTTGGTTCATCGCCGTTAAGGCGCTGCAGATAAATGGCTGGGATGCGGGCGCAGTGGTGGCGCTGGAAATCCTGCTCTATATTATCTTGGCGATGCCGGTTGAGCGGATCTACGCGGTTTTTCCCGCGACCGGTCTTCAGTAATCCACTTTTGCAAGATACAGCCCATGCGCCGGTGCGACGGGGCCGCACCTGGTGCGGTCGGCGGCCTCAAGCGCGTCCTTTAGGTCAGTTGCTGACCACTTGCCATCGCCCACAAGTTTGAGCGATCCCACAAGGGAACGTACCTGATTGTGCAGAAACGACCGCGCCACCGTTGTGATGCGCACCTCGTCCTCGCGTTCAATGACGCTAATCTCATCGAGGTTTTTGACCGGGCTATCGGCTTGGCACTGGGTTGCGCGAAAGGTTGTAAAATCGTGCCTGCCGACAAAGACCTGCGCTGCGTCATGCATCGCCGCCACATCAAGGGGGCGATAGACTTGCCAGGCGCGGTTTCCTTCCAGCGCCAATGGCGCACGCCGTTGGATGATGCGGTAAAGATAGTGCCGCCGCTTTGCAGAAAAGCGTGCGTGAAACGCTTCGTTTGCTTCTTCAGCGCTTAGGATTGAAATCGGGTGCGGCCGCAAATGCTGGTTCAAGGCATCGCGAATGGTGTCAAGCGGATGCTCGGTTTCCGTATCGAAATGAGCCACCTGCCCCAGGGCATGAACGCCTGCGTCCGTGCGCCCTGCTGTGAACAGCTTTGCCTTTTCGCCGCAGAAATCTGTAATCGCCTTCTCAATGGATCCCTGAACCGAGACGCCGTTGTCCTGCCGCTGCCAACCCACATAGGGACCGCCGTCATATTCGATGGTGAGCTTGATGCGCCTCATGGGAGCTTCGTGCCCACCGGCAGGTCCGTGCCGCGCAAGAACGCTTCCGCGCTCATGGGCGCTTTACCGGCGCGCTGCAATTCGGTGATGCGCAATGCGCCCTTGCCGCAGGCAACGATCAGTCCTGGGCCAATGACCGTTCCGGGCTCGCCTGTGGCCTCAATCGGGTCCACGCGCAAGACCTTTATGCGGGTGTTACCAAGTTCAAAAAAGGCACCGGGGAAAGGCGTCAGCCCGCGGATAATCCGGTCAAGCTCGCTCGCCGGTTTTCCCCAATCAATGCGGCCTTCGGACTTCTCGATTTTTTTGGCGTAGGTCACCCCGTCTTCGGATTGCGGCGTGGCGTCCAACCCACCGCGCGATAGAGCAGCAAGCGCGCGCCCCATCAGGCTTGCGCCTATTTGGGCAAGGCGGTCGTGAACTTCGCCTGCGGTCTCACGGCCACCGATGGGGGTTTGTTCGGCCAACAACACAGGTCCGGTGTCGAGGCCTTCTTCCATTTGCATGACCATGACCCCGGTTTCCATGTCGCCCGCCATGATTGCGCGCTGAATGGGGGCCGCCCCGCGCCAGCGCGGCAAAAGCGAGCCATGCAAGTTCAAGCATCCAAGCCGCGGCGCCTCAAGGATGGCTTTGGGCAGGATCAGCCCATAGGCGACCACCACTGCCACATCAATGTCGAGGGCTTTGAAATCATTTTGCGCCGCATCGTCTTTGAGCGATGTAGGGGTGCGCACCTCAAATCCCTGTTGTTCGGCGAAGAGATGCACTGGCGTTTTGCGTTCGGCTTTGCCCCTGCCTGCGGGGCGCGGCGGCTGCGAATAGACGCATGCCACGTAATGGCCCTGGGCGATGATCTCAGCAAGGGTCGGCACTGCAAAATCCGGCGTTCCCATAAAGGCGAGGCGAAGCGCGCTCATGGCCTTAAACGCTCTCTTCGATGCGTTTTTGTTTCTGAAGCTTGCGCAGGATTATCGACCGCTTGAGCTTCGATAAGTGATCCACAAACAAGATGCCTTCTAGGTGGTCCATCTCGTGCTGCAGGCAGGTGGCGAGGAGGTCATCCGCTTTGATCTCGCGAATCTCGCCGTCATAATCGAGATAGCGCACGCGCACATGGGCCGGGCGCTCCACGTCTTCATAGTATTCCGGCAACGAAAGGCAGCCTTCGCTATAGGTCGCCAAATCGTCCGAGGCCTCCAGGATTTCAGGATTGACGAAATAATGGGGCTGAGGTTTTTCGTCGTCTTTCGCCAGATCCATCACAATCACGCGCAGAGGTTCGCCCACCTGTATGGCGGCAAGGCCGATGCCGGGGGCCGCGTACATTGTCTCAAGCATGTCGTCCATCAGCTTGCGCAGGTCGTCGGTAACGGCCTCAACGGGCTTGGATTTCTGCTTGAGGCGCGGGTCAGGCGCGATGATGATTTCTCTTAGAGCCATGGCCGGGAAGATGGTCAGTCCGGACCCCAAGGTCAAGGTTTTGGGCCGGTTTTTGAGCGGCTTTCGCTAGGGCCCCCCGAATCGGGGTTTCCTGCGCGCAAATTGGGATAGGATGGCAGCCATGGACTTTGCACTCATCGGCGCGGCGATTGTGATCGCCGCGGCCCTCATCGCGGTGGCTTTGATCCTTCGGCGCGGCACGGCGGCGGAGGAAGCGGGTAGCGTCGGCCTTCTTCAGGGCGAGATTGCCAAGGTCAATGCGGCACAGGCCGGGCTCGTGGGGCAGTTAAGCCAGCTTACAGAGGCCCAGACCCGCGCGCAGGCGACCATCAACGAACGCATCGACCAGTTCTCAACGCGGGTCACCCATTCCCTGACCGAGCAGACGGCGAAGACCCACGAAAATCTCACCAAGCTTCAGGAGCGGCTTGCGGTTATCGACACGGCGCAAAAGAACATCACCGAATTGTCAGGCCAGGTGGTGGGATTGCAGGACGTGCTCGCTAACAAACAGGCGCGCGGTGCCTTTGGGGAAATTCAGCTTGAAGACATTGTGCGCGATGCCCTGCCGCCCAAGGCCTATACCTTTCAGGCGACCCTTTCCAATGCCAAGCGTGCGGACTGTCTGATCCATATGCCTAACGGGCAAGGCGCGCTGGTAATCGACGCCAAATTTCCTCTTGAAGGTTACCGCGCCTTGCGGAACGCCAAGACGAATGAGGAAGTCACGCATGCGCAGCGGTTCTTTGTGCAATCGGTAAAGAAGCATCTCAACGATATCGCCGATCGCTACATCATCGATGGCGAGACCTCCAACTCCGCGCTGATGTTCTTGCCTTCGGAAGCTGTGTACGGAGAAATTCATGCAAACTTTGATGTGCTGGTGCAGGAAAGCATGGGAAAGCGCGTTTATATCGTCTCGCCCAACACGCTCATGGCAACGCTTCTAACTGTGCGCTCGGTTTTGCGCGATGTGGAAATGCGCGAACAGGCGCACTTGATCCAGGCGGAAGTCGGCAAGATGGTCGAAGACGTACGCCGCCTCAACAAACGGGTTGAGAACCTGACAGTTCATTTTGGTTCGGCGGAAAAAGATATTCGTGAAATCACCACCTCGGCTGACAAGATCGTCCGGCGCGCGGTAGCGATTACCGAAGTGCAGCTCGAAGAACCCGAATCACCCAAGGCCCTTTCAAGCGGCGAATAGTGCTCATCCGGGCCTATAAATGCCTTTGCTCACTCAAGTGTTATGAACGGCAATATCTGTGACTTATCCGCACTTGAGGGTGGGGGCGCGGTTTTTATTGAGCCATTACAGGGTCTTATAAGCAGTGCCACGGTCAATGGCGCTGTTGCACACCTGCATCGCGGCGGCGTTTCCGCCCGCGCGGCGATTGCGCTGAAACAAGGCAGGTCTACCTTTCATCCTAAGTGGCAGTGATGCGTTGCGTTGGTGGGACACACCCAAACGAACGGAGCCAAGGGATGATGAACCGATACAGACCAAGCCGCTCGACCGAGCGCGTTGCGATCAGTTGGGTCGTGGCGGGCTTGGCCTTGCTGACTTTGGTGGGGCTTTCGTTTTCCATTGAGGACCCTGTCATAGGCGGCACACAGGAAATTCCGGTCTATGCCATTGACGAAGATCTGGTGCCGGTGCAATCCGGCGCGCTTGAAATGCAAGATCAGTATGCGGCGTTCGTTGTGCCCGCATCGTTTGAGCCCGAACAATTTAGAACGGGCGTCGCGCCTTAAGCGCTGCGGCCAAGGTGCCCTCATCAAGATAATCAAGCTCGCCCCCCACCGGCACCCCGTGGGCCAGGTGACTGATGATGACGTTCGCGCCTTCGAGCTGATCTGTGAGGTAATGCGCGGTCGCTTGGCCATCCACAGTGGCATCAACCGCAAGGATAACCTCCTTTACCGTCTCCGATGATGCGCGTTCGATCAACGGCGCGATATTGAGGTCGGCGGGGCCCACCCCTTCGAGGGCTGACAATGTTCCGCCCAACACGTGATAGGTGCCTTTGAAAACTGTGGCGCGTTCCAGGGCCCAAAGATCACCGACCTCTTCCACAACGCAAATGGCTGTGGGGTCGCGGCGGCCATTTGCACAAATCGCACAAGGGTCTTGGGTGTCGAGATTACCGCAGGTCGAGCACGTGCGCATGGCGTCAGCGGCTTCTTCCAAGGCGCGCGCAAGCGGACGCATGACCGTGTCCTTGCGCTTAACAAGATAAAGCGCGACCCGGCGGGCCGAGCGCGGGCCAAGCCCCGGCAGCTTCGCCAGAAGATCAATGACACGTTGAAACTCAGGACTAACGGGGGACATGGGCGCGCCTTAAAATGGAAGTTTGAAACCGGGGGGGAGCCCCATACCGCCCGTCATTTTTTGCGCCAGTTCTGCGGCGCGTTGTTCCACTTTGTTTTTGGCGTCATTGTGCGCGGCGACCAGCAGGTCTTCCAGCACTTCTGCTTCCTCGGGGGTTAAAAGCGAAGGATCAATACTGACCCGCCGCATAATGCCTTTGCCGTTCAATGTGACGGTGACAAGCCCGCCACCTGATTGACCAAGAACTTCAAGGGTCTCAAGCTCCTTTTGGAACTCGTCGAGTTTTCCCTGGAGCTCTTGCGCCTTTTCGAGCATATCGCCGAGGTCTTTCATACGGCCCTCCGCCTAAAGATCATCGTCATCATCATCACCCAGCACAAATTCCACGCCGCCTGGCAAGGCCGACTTAAATTCGTCTTGCGCTTCAAAGATGTCGACAACGGTTGCGTCGGGAAAAGCTTTGAATGCGGCGGCGACAAGCGGGTCTTGTTTTGCCGTGGCGACGGCCTTGGCCCATTCATCCTCGCGGGTCTCGCGAATTGTAGGTGCGCCGCCTTCCTTGGCGATTGAGATCGCCCATCTGGCGCCGGTCCATTCTTCAAGTTGGCTGCCAAGCCGCCCGGCAAGATTGCTGGGTGCGCGCGGGGAGGGGCGAAACTCAATGCGGCCCATCTCAAACGAGATAAGGTGCACGTAATCTTCAAGTTCGGTTTTTAGCCGCACATCGCGATGTGCTTCAGCCAGGGCAACCACTTCATCGAAGGTGCGTAACAAAACCGCGCTTTGGGCGTGGGCCACAGGTTGCGGTTTTGCCGCCGCCCGCGCCGAACCGCTGCGCGTTGCGCTACCGCCGCTTGAGGGGGATCCGCCGCCGGTGCCGCCGCCTGTCCCGCCTGATGGCGGGTCGGGCAAGGGATTGCCGGCATCGGCTTCCAACATGCGGATAACTTCATCCGGCGTTTTTAGCTTGGCGGCATAGGCCAGGCGGATAATGCCCATTTCCGCCGCCGCCAGGGGGCGCGGGGCATCTCTCGCTTCTTTGAGGGTCTTAAGCAGCATCTGCCAGGTGCGCGTCAGCACATTGATGGGTAGGCGTTCGGCCATATCCTTGCCGCGCTGAATTTCTTCGGGCGGCAACGTCGCATCATCATCCGCATCCGGAACGATTTTCAGTCGCGTCAGCCAATGAGCAAGATCGAGCAGATCGTTCAATACAACAATTGGGTCGGCACCGCGTTCATATTGATCTGAAAGCTCAGCCAAGGCGGCGGCGGTATCGCCTTCCATCACCATGTTGAGCAAATCGAGCACGCGGGCGCGGTCAGCCAGGCCCAACATGTCGCGCACTTCGTCTTCCCCGACCAACGTGGTGCCATCATCGCCCTTGGTGCCGTGCGCCAGCGCCTGATCAAGAAGCGAGAGCGCGTCGCGCGCAGACCCTTCGGCGGCGCGGGCAATAAGCCTAAGCGCGCTACGTTCAGGAGCGGCCCCTTCTTTTTCTGCAATGCCTTGCAGATACGCGATCAGGGTTTCCGCTTCGATGCGTTTAAGATCAAAGCGCTGACAGCGCGAAAGCACCGTTACCGGCACTTTGCGAATTTCCGTGGTGGCAAAGATGAACTTCACATGGGCTGGCGGTTCTTCCAGCGTTTTCAAGAGCCCGTTGAAGGCCGCTTTGGAAAGCATGTGCACTTCGTCGATGATGTAGATCTTATAGCGCGCGGACACGGGCGTATAACGCGAGCCGTCAATGATCTCACGAATGTCGTCAATACCGGTGCGTGAGGCGGCGTCCATTTCCAAAACGTCGACGGAGCGGCTTTCGGCGATGGAAGTGCAGTGTTCGCACACGCCGCAAGGCGAAATCGTGGCGCCGCCCTTGCCATCGGGGCCAACGCAGTTCAGCCCGCGGGCAACAATCCGCGCCGTTGTGGTTTTGCCGATGCCGCGCACCCCGGTCAGCATAAAGGCGTGGGCAATGCGCCCGGCCTCAAAGGCATTGCGCAAGGTGCGCACCATGGCTCCTTGGCCGATGAGGTCGTCAAAAGTTTGCGGGCGGTATTTCCGCGCCAGCACGCGGTAGGCGCCCTCGTCTTTCATGGACCCGCCGTCCAGCGCAAATCCCGGTTCTTCAGCGGGATCAGGCGTGGAAGTTTTGTCGCTCATGAAAGGTCCTTGATCGCGCAGGCGGGCAGAGAAAATGGGTGAGAGGCTGAACCGACCCGAACCGGTCTCGTTACGGCTGCTTCCTTCCGGACCTGACCGGGTTGGCGAGTAGTCCGTCCAGCCAACCTCTCGGGCGGCAGTATATCCCGAAGGGGCGGGGCCGATGCAAGGGGCGCAGACCCCTGATTGGCAATTGTTTTCCCGGCTGTTTTCAAGTGGCGCTATGGCGCAACAACCTTAGGGCGCTAAGGGGTCGCGCTCGGGATGGAGCGGATACATCAGGTCAAAGACCTCGGGCCGCACCTCCGTTGCCTCATAGGCGCTGGGGATCGATTTGGCGAGATCGCTGTCGCGGAAGGCCAGCAGGGCCTCGCGGTTCTCAAAGAAGTAGATGCCGCCCACATGCCCGCTTACCGGGTCATGGACATAGTATTTCTGGGAAAGTCCCGGCACTTCTTTGAACTCGGGCTTACGCACCTCGGCACGGGCCGAGAGTTCCTCGAACGACAGATCCGATGTGATGCGGACAAACAGGATGGCGGTCATGAAATTTCCTTCTTGTGTTCCAGAAAGTGCAACACAGGTTCTGCCCCCTGTCGAGTGCGCTCCGTGCGCGCCCTTCATGGACTTGGGGCCGCCCCCGCGTTAGAAATGCGCCCTTGTTTCAGGAGTACGCGCCGCATGACCCGCCTCAACCCCAATACCTTCGCGAACAATCCGCTGGACCGCATGTCGGAAAAGCGGGTGGACGATGATTGGGTCGCAGCGCAGCTCAAAGATACCAGCACCTTGATCGTGCCGTTCTGGCGGCTGCAGCCGTTTGTGATGGAAACCCGCAACGCGGATAATCCCCTTGATGTGGGTTGGCTTCGTGCTGGCGCGCTGGAAGGGCTGATGAGCCCCCGGGCGGTGAAAATATTCCTTGGCCGGGATAACAGCGCCAGCTATTTCGCCGTGGATCTCGACAAAGCACAAGACCCCGAAAATGAAGGCCCGCTTCAAGGCTTGGGCAAATTCATGGACTTGCGCGCGGCGGCGGCGGGGCTTGACCATCGCGAGGCCGCGATCCTTGCCCAGGGCAAATCCATGATCGATTGGCATCACCGCCACGGGTTTTGTTCGGTCTGCGGCGCCGCGTCAGAATTTGCCGATGGCGGCTACAAACGCGATTGCCCTAAATGCAACGCAGAACATTTCCCCCGCACCGACCCGGTTGTAATCAGCCTGGTGGTCAAGGACGATGAATGCCTCATGGGGCGTGGCCCGCAGTGGCCCAAGGGCATGTTCTCCGCGCTCGCAGGGTTTCTTGAGCCCGGCGAAACCATCGAAGAAGCCGTGCGGCGGGAAATCGCCGAAGAAACCACCGTCAAAGTCCGCGATGTCAAATACATCCACAGCCAGCCTTGGCCGTTTCCATCAAGCCTGATGATCGGCTGTATCGCCGAAGCGGAAACCACGGATGTCACCGTGGACGGAAAAGAGATTGCCGAGGCGCGCTGGTTTAAACGAGCAGACATCAAGGCAGCGCTGAAAGGCGAGGGTGATAAGTCCTTCATGATCCCGCCGCCGCTTGCCATCGCCCATCAACTTCTCCGCGCCTGGGTTTTTGAAACCAAATTGGATGGGGTCTAACCGATCACATATCTTCCCGAAACGGATCGGCGGGATATGTGCCAAGGATGTGCACGTATGATGTGAAGAACGCCAGTTCTTCCATGGCGAGCTGCACCAGGTGGTCGTCCGGGTGGCCCTCGATATCCGCATAGAACTGCGTGGCGTTAAAGCTGCCTTCGATCTGATAACTTTCCAGCTTGGTCATATTCACGCCATTGGTGGCAAACCCGCCCATGGCCTTGTAAAGCGCCGCGGGAACATTCCGCACACGGAAGACAAAGCTGGTGACAACCTTGCCATCTTTCGCGGGCGCCATAATGTGTTCTGGCGACATGACCACAAAGCGCGTGGTGTTGTGGGCTGCATCCTCAATGTCGGATTTCAGCGTGTCGAGATTGTAAATCTCCCCCGCCAATGACGAGGCGATGGCGGCGACGGTCTTGTCACCTGCTTCGGCCACTTCCCGCGCCGCGCCTGCTGTGTCGGCGGCAATCTCGGGCTTAAAGCCATATTGGCGGATCAGCGCGCGGCATTGGCCCAGTGCCATCACATGGCTGCGCACAGTTTTTATGTCTTCTATCTTGGCGTCTTTGGGGGCCAGCAATTGGTGGCGCACGCGCAGGAAACGCTCGCCAATTATATAGAGCTCGCTTTCAGGTAGCAGGTGGTGAATGTCAGCAACGCGCCCCGCCACGGAATTTTCAATGGGGATCATCCCCAGCGCGGCCTCGCCGGATTTCACCGCCGCAAAGGCGTCCTCGAACGAAGCGCAGGGCAGGGCCTCCATATCGGGGAAGTGCTCAGCGCAGGCCATGTGTGAATTGGCGCCGGCCTCACCCTGAAAGGCGATTTTTGTCATTGCTTTACCCCCAAGGCGGCGCGCGCTTTTTCAAGATCTTCCGGTGTATCAACGCCCAGGGGCACGGTCTCCACCACCGCCACATCAATGCGCATGCCTGCTTCAAGCGCGCGGAGTTGTTCGAGGCGTTCGCGCAGCTCAAGAGGTGAAGGCGGCAATGCAACAAATTGCTCCAGTGCCTCGCGGCGATAGGCGTAAATCCCGATGTGATGGAAAAGCGGCCCCTCGCCCGAAGGGGCAGTGGCCCGTGTGAAATAAAGCGCCCGACCGTGGCTCATGCCATCGGCCATGGAGATAACGGCCTTGGTCACATTGGGGTTGGTGCGTTCGGCCGGATCGGTGATCGCGGCGGCCAGGGTGGTAATGTCCGCCGCGCCTTGGGCAAGCAAGTTCACGCAATCCCGAATTAATTGAGGTTCCAGTGTGGGCAAGTCCCCTTGCAGGTTGACCACAGCCGGGGACTTTCCATCGGGATCAACCGCTTGCACAGCTTCCCATACCCGGTCCGAACCGGATGGGTGATCGGGATTTGTCAGCACCGCTTCCCCGCCAGCGGCCTTTACGGCGTCGGCTATTTCGGGCTCAGCAGCGGCTACCACCACGCGGCCAGCCTTGGCCTCCACCGCGCGGCGCCAGACCTGGACGATCATGGGCGCATCGCCGATCAGCGCCAGCGGCTTGCCGGGCAGGCGGGAGGAGGCCATGCGGGCCGGGATGACAATCAAAGGTTCCATAGTGGCTAGTTAGCCGGGGAGGGCGCCCCCGCGCAAGTGCTTGACCTGTAAGGGGTTAAGGGGATTGCGGCCTATGGCGCCCCGCGACCGAATGCCCCTTGATTTCCCCTTGGAAGCAGCCGCTCCCGCCCCCTATGATCTGGGCTTCAATTCAAGGGCTTGCAGGCTTGCGCCATCAGGGGCGGCTCGCATAGTCTCCGCGCCATCAAGAATCAAGCCGTACCGCCAAGGAGTTCAGGGGATGAGTGGGTTTACCTTCAACAAAATCGCGGGTGCCGTTCTGGCAACCCTGCTCTTTGGATTTGTTATCATTGAGGTGAGCCACCGGCTTTACCCCAATCCGCGCGAGACGGAACACGCCGAACACATGGGCTATCCCGTGCCCGGCATGGAAAATGGCCATGGCGGCGGCGATACCACGGTCGAGGTTCCCGAAGTTAGTCTTCCCACACTGCTCGCCAGCGCCGATGCGGCAGCGGGCGCCGCCCAGTTCCGCGCCTGCGCGAGTTGCCATAATGATGCGCCGGGTGCAGCAAACAAGGTTGGTCCGAACCTTTGGGGTATTGTGGGCAGCCCAATCGGCGGCGGGGAAGGCTTTAACTATTCTGGCGCCATGGGCAATCATGGCGGCAGCTGGACGTTCGAAAACCTCTTTGCCTTCCTGGAAGCCCCCAGCGCTTTTGTTCCTGGCACGGCCATGAGCTATCGCGGTATGCGCCGCGAAGGCGACCGCGCCAATCTGATTGCCTATTTGAACCAGCAAAGCGATAGCCCGCTTGCACTTCCCGCCATTACCGAAGCGGTCGGCTCCGCCGAAGAAGCAGTGACCGAGGCGGCGGAAGATGCAGCGGAAGCAATGGCGGATACTGTTGGCGAGGCCACGGATGCAGCGGATGCCATGGAAGACACCGCGGAAGATGCAGCCGAAGCAATGGTGGACGAGGTTCCTGCCGAAGAAGGGGCCACCGACCCAGAAGAAGGTGACGGCGGGCACTAAATCGCGCTCTCGACCTTGGCCGCCGGGTCAGACACACTTCAGCCTGACTTTGCCTCTACCCCGGTGAGCTAATGGCTGCCTACATTTTCCGCCGACTTCTCCTCATGATCCCAACCGTTTTCGGGATCCTCCTGATTAGTTTCACCATTGTTCAATTCGCGCCCGGTGGCCCCGTCGAACGCATGATTGCGCAATTCACCGGCCTTGATGATGGCGACGCCACGGCGCGCGTTTCCGGCGCGGGGGGCGATTTATCCGGCGGTGATGAATTTTTGTCGCGCGGGATTGAAGCGGGTAACAGCTCCTCGCGCTATCGCGGGGCGCAAGGGCTTGATCCCGCCTTCATCGCCGAACTTGAAGCTCAGTTCGGTCTCGACAAACCCGCCCACGAACGCTTTTTCATCATGATTGGCGATTATCTCCGCTTCGATTTGGGCGAAAGTTTCTATCGCGATAAATCGGTGATCGGGCTCATTTTGGAAAAGATGCCGGTTTCCATTTCGCTGGGCCTATGGACGACAATCCTCATTTATCTCATTTCCATTCCCCTCGGCATTACCAAGGCCGTGCGCGACGGCCAGGCCTTTGACGTATGGACCAGCGCGGTGGTTGTCATCGGCTACGCGGTGCCGGGATTTTTGTTTGCGGTTCTACTGATTGTTTTATTCGCAGGCGGAACGTTTCTCGATCTGTTTCCGTTGCGAGGGATTGTATCGGAAAATTGGGAAGACCTATCCTGGCCCGCGCGGATCGTCGATTATTTTTGGCATATCACATTGCCCGTTGCGGCCATGGTGATCAGCGGCTTTGCCACTGTGACGCTGCTCATGAAAAATTCGTTCCTTGACGAGATCCGTAAACAATATGTAACCACCGCGCGCGCCAAGGGGCTTAGCGAACGGCAAGTGCTTTACGGTCACGTATTCCGCAACGCGATTATTCTAATCGTCTCAGGTTTTCCCGGCGCGTTTATGCATATCTTTTTTACCGGGTCGATTCTTATCGAGACCATATTTTCGCTCGATGGCCTGGGGCTTTTGTCGTTTCAATCCATCGTTAATCGCGACTACCCGGTGGTCTTTGGCTCGCTTTATGTATTCTCACTGATCGGGCTACTGGTTCATCTCTTTGCAGACGTTGCCTATACGTGGGTTGATCCGCGCATTGATTTTGAAGCGCGCGAGGCGTGAAGCGATGGGTGTGACGGAAAATCTTTCGCCCATCAACAAGCGCCGCCTTGCTAACTTCAAGGCGAACAAGCGCGGGCTTTACGCGTTGGTGATATTCCTTGTGCTTTTCGGGCTTTCGCTTTTTGCAGAATTGCTTGCCAATGATCGGCCCGTTCTCGCCTGGTACGAGGGCGAGCTTCTGGCACCGGTGCTCATCAGTTATCCCGAAACTAAGTTCGGCGGCTTTTTTGAGACAGAAGCCGATTACACCGATCCCTTTGTGCAAGACCTGATCAGTGAAAACGGCTGGCTGATCTGGCCGCCTATCCGCTATCGCTTTGACACCATCATTCGCGACAAGACGGTGCCTGCCCCCGCGCCGCCCGATAGGGAAAACTGGCTCGGGACAGATGATCAGCAACGAGACGTTCTGGCCCGTGCCATCTATGGTTTTCGTCTGTCAGTCTTGTTCGGCCTCACGCTCACTATTGCTTCTGCCTTTATCGGGGTCAGTGCTGGTGCGGTGCAGGGTTATTTCGGCGGTTGGATCGACTTGATTTTCCAGCGCTTTATCGAGATATGGACGGCGATCCCCTCGCTCTACGTTATCATCATCGTCTCGTCTGTCCTGATCCCCAGTTTCTTTATTCTGCTTGGTATCCTCCTGCTCTTTTCGTGGGTGGCACTGGTGGGTGTGGTGCGTGCTGAATTTTTGCGCGGACGGAACTTTGAATATGTAAAGGCGGCGCGCGCGCTCGGCATGGGCCATGTGCGCGTTATGGTGCGCCACGTGCTTCCTAATGCCATGGTGGCGACACTGACGTTTATGCCGTTTATTCTCAACGGTTCCATTGCGACACTCACGTCGCTCGATTTTTTGGGGTTTGGCCTGCCGCCCGGCGCGCCATCCTTGGGGGAGCTGTTGCAGCAGGGCAAAAACAACCTGCAAGCACCGTGGCTGGGCATTACGGCCTTCTTTGTGATTGCGACGATGCTCAGCTTGCTGATCTTTATCGGGGAAGCGGTGCGCGATGCATTTGATCCGCGCAAGATGCCGGGAGGTGAAGCATGAGTACCGCGCCTCTCTTAAGTATTGATGACCTCGCCATTGCGTTCCAGGTAGATGGCAAGCGCGAGACCGTGGTCGACGGGGCTTCTTTCAACCTTGAGAAAGGGGAAACTCTGGCGCTAGTAGGGGAAAGCGGTTCGGGCAAGTCAACGACGGCGCTTTCCATCCTACAACTTCTGCCCTATCCGGCGGCAAGCCATCCGGCGGGCTCCATTACCTTTCAAGGTCAGGAACTTCTGGGTGCGGACGAGAACGTCTTGCGCAAGGTGCGCGGCAATCGTATTTCCATGATTTTTCAAGAACCCATGAGCTCCCTAAACCCACTCCACACAATTGAGTATCAAGTAAGCGAGATATTGGAGTTGCATCAGGGTCTTTCAAAATCCGCAGCGCGGACTCGCACGCTGGAATTACTGGATAAGGTAGGGCTGCAAGACGCGGAAAGCCGCCTGAAGGCCTATCCCCATCAACTATCGGGCGGGCAGCGCCAGCGCGTAATGATCGCCATGGCACTGGCGAACGAACCCGACATCCTGATCGCGGATGAACCGACAACAGCACTTGACGTGACGATCCAGGCGCAAATCCTGAAACTGCTTGGTGATCTGCAAGCCGAAATGGGAATGGCCATGCTGTTGATCACCCACGACCTTGGCGTTGTGCGCAAAATGGCGCCGCAAGTATGCGTCATGAAGGATGGGGCCATTGTTGAACGTGGCGCCACTGCGGATGTGCTTTCCAAGCCCGCCCATGAATACACCAAGCACCTCATCGGGGCGGAACCCAAGGGTAAGCCCGAACCGAAGAACAATGATGCACCCGTGGTGATGGCGACCGACGATCTTAAGGTCTGGTTCCCCATCCGTGCAGGACTGATGCGGCGAACGGTGGGTCATGTCAAAGCGGTCGATGGTATTTCGCTTGAGTTAAAAGCGGGACACACATTGGGCATTGTGGGCGAAAGCGGTTCGGGGAAAACCACATTGGGTCAGGCGTTGCTGCGGCTTACGTCTTCTGTGGGCGCCATCCGCTTTCGTGGCCAGGCAATTGATCAGTTGCACTCTTCTGATCTACGCCCTTTGCGGCGCAAGATGCAGGTTGTCTTTCAAGATCCCTTTGGCTCGCTTTCCCCCCGCATGTCCGTGGGCGACATTGTTGCTGAGGGTCTGGACGTTCATGGCTTGGCGCCGGCGAAAGACGAACGTCGCGCCTTGATCGCGGACGCACTTGTGGAAGTGGGCCTTGAACCCCACATGGCGGACCGGTATCCGCATGAGTTTTCCGGCGGCCAACGGCAACGCATCGCCATCGCGCGGGCCATGATCCTAAAGCCCGAGTTTGTCATGTTGGATGAACCCACCAGCGCGCTTGATATGTCCGTGCAAGCGCAGATCGTCGATTTGTTGCGCGATTTGCAAGCGCGCCACGGGCTTGCCTATCTCTTTATCAGTCACGATCTCAAAGTTGTGCGTGCGCTCGCCGACGATGTGATTGTCATGAAAGAGGGCCATGTGGTGGAAACGGGCGCGGCTGACGCAATTTTTGACGCGCCGAAAACTGAGTATACAAAAGCATTGATGGCGGCGGCATTTGCCCTTGAAGCCGCGGGCGATGGCGTGGTGGCGAGCTAACCCGCCGTTTTCAAAAGTGACAGGCGGGGCTCCCCACCCAGGCGCGCCGCAGCGCCGGTAATTTCGTCCGAAAGCTCACTCAAATACATGGACCCCTTGACCGTGCGCTGGATCAGCACGTTGCGTTTGTCCGAGGGGTCACGCTTGCGTTTGATCAACCCCATAATGGAAAGCGTATCAAGCGCGCGCGTAACAGCAGGTTTGGAAATATTGAGTCGGCTTGCAATGCCGCGCACCGTATGAGGCGGCGGCGTTAAGTAAACCATCAGCAAAAGGGCGAGTTGGCGCTGGGAAAGATCGTGACCGTCCTTGCGCACCAGATTTGTGACCACATCGGACCAAAGGGCCAGGGCCTCAAGCGATTGCAGTTTCATCTTTCCACCTCCTCATTCGCCTCTATACTTCTGCTCCGAAATTTCCGCCCTTACTTTTTCCGCCGCCTCGTGGACTTGGCTTTCGGTTTGGGCGCCACTGTCTCGGCAATGCCGTAGCGGGCTTTTAGCACGTGATAGAGGCCCCGAATGGCGCAAGCCTCAGCCCCCACTTGCCGCGCGGGGCGCGCCTTGCTGTTCCACGCAAAGATGTCCAAATGCGCATAGGCCTTTGCCTTTTCCACAAATCGCGAAAGGAACAAGGCCGCTGTAATGGCGCCGCCATGAGAGCCTGACGAGATGTGGTTGATATCGGCGATGTCACTGTTGAGATCGCGCATATATCCTTTCCACAAGGGCATGCGCCAAACCGGGTCATGGTTCGCCGTGGCCGCAGCAATGGTTTCAGCCGCAAAATCGTCGTTGTCTGTAAAGAATGCCGGCAATTCAGCGCCCAGTGCCACGCGCGCCGCCCCGGTAAGGGTGGCCATGTCGATTAAAAGCTCGGGCGTTTCTTCATCAGCCAGTGCCAATGCGTCTGCCAAGACCAAGCGTCCCTCGGCGTCTGTGTTGCCGATCTCCACGGTCAGCCCTTTATAGCTTTGCAAGACGTCGCCTGGGCGGAAGGCGTTGCCATCAACGGAATTTTCCACGGCGGGGATCAGCACGCGCAGGCGAACATTGATCCCGGCGTCCATAATCATGCGCGCAAGACCCAAGACATTGGCCGAACCACCCATGTCTTTTTTCATCATCGCCATGGAGCTTCCGGGCTTGAGATTGAGCCCGCCCGTATCAAAGCAAACGCCTTTTCCGACAAGGGTGACCTTGGGAGCACTGGGCTTGCCCCAAGTCATATCGATCAAGCGCGGCGCCCGCACCGAAGCGCGACCAACGGCGTGGATTAATGGATAACTTGTTTCCAGTGCATTGCCTTTGGTCACGGAAATTTTGGCGCCATAGGTTTTGGCAAGGTCGCGCGCGGCGGCTTCAAGTTCATCCGGGCCCATATCATTGGCAGGCGTATTGATGAGATCGCGGGTGAAGCCGACCGCCCCGGCCATGCGCGATGCTTCTTCGGCAACTTCCGGGCTGGACACCACAAGCTTGGTGCGCACAGCCTTTTTGTTTTTGTAGCGATCAAAGCGGTACCCGCCCATCAGCCATGCAAATGCAGAATCGGTTTCCGTCGCCGCTGGTATAGGGCCGGTCAGCCAATAGGTACCATTGGGCAATTTTTCGGCAAGCGTCGCCACGGCAAAGGGTTCGATGCCTTTGCCGAGGCCGAACAAATACCCGCCCACTTCGCCCTTGCTGCGCGGCAAGGCCAACACTTCGCCAGCCCGCGCTTTGAACCCATTGGTTTTTGCCCAGCTCGCGTGATTCGCAGGCAGCGCTTTCAGCGTTTTGGCAAGATCTTTGACAAGAACGGGGCGCACAGCAGTGGCAGTTTTACCCGGGCGCGTGGTCAGGCGGTCGTTCACGGCACTTGTCCTTTCGGCGGCTTGATTAAGCCGATCCTTTCGGTTGCGGAATGAACCCTATCAAAACCCGATTCGTTCGCTCACGCGACTCGAATCGAAGCGTCATTCGCCGGTGAACAAGCCAACCTCCAAATAATACTGCTCTGCCCCCGGATGAAACGGGATCGGTACCCCTTCAATTGCGTCGCGGGGGCTCAAGATGCGTGCTTGCTCTGGCCCCGCTTCAAGCATGGCGCGATTGGCAGGATTCCATAGGGCGCGGGTAATTCTGTAGACCAGCTCGAAAGGCGCATCGTCGCGCACGATCCAGATGGCGGTAACGCCAATCGTTCGCACTTCGGGGATGTCCAAGTACACGCCCTCCGGGATGAGGGCGGCCGTCAAATAGGGCTCGCGCGCCACCAGGGCATTGATCTCGGGCCCATCGATAGGAACGAGATCGACAAGGTTGAGGTTGGTGAGGTCTTGAACAACGCGCACAGGCGGCCCGGCCACATAAAAGAAGCCATCGATTTCCCCGGCCAATAACATTTCAGCGGAACGTTCCGAGCGCTCAAAGACCAATTCAGTATTGGCGGCGGAAAGACCCAAGGCCGTAAGGACGCGGGTTGCGACGCCAAATGTCCCTGATCCGCGGCGGTCCACGGAAATGCGCCGCCCTCGTAAATCGGCAATGGATTGAATGTCCGAGCCACGCATCACGATGAGATGCAGCGACTCGCCATAAAGACCGGAAATGGCGCGCAAGTCGGTGTAGGGGGTCTCAAAAGGCGGTTCGCCATTATAGGCCAGGCTCACCACATCGGCTTGGGTAAAGGCGCTTGCGGACAGGCCATCATGGACAGCCTCGATGTTGCTCACTGATCCTTCCGCCGCCTGCACCGCCGGGGTCAGGCCTGGCGGGCCGCAGCGGGCTTCATCTGCGCAACGTACTGAGCCTGCTGGGTTGGCGATGACAGAGGCGACCACACTGCCAAGCGGATAATATGTGCCGGTAACCGAGCCAGTAGCGATCTCAAAAAAGATGCCCTCGACCACCTCAACGGGTTCTTCGCTGGGGCTGGACGTCATCCAGACCATCCCGACCAGAACGGCGGCAGCGATTACGGCCAGGCCGCCAAAAACCACCACAAGCCCCCCAGGGCCTTGTATCCAGGCGCGAAGGGCCCGGGTCAGGGTCTTCATTCGGTTCATTGCGCCGTCTGGGTGGGGTTCCATGGCCTGACTATACTCCTTGCGCGGCCCCTGAGAAGTGGCGAAAGCAACGCAAACACAAGGCAGGCCTTTGAATAATGCGGTTAATAATTTCTTGAGGCCACATTGTGAGAATGACCACTGGATCCATTCATGACTGATGAGAGGGAATGGCTCGCCATGTCCGCCACTTCTTTCAAACGAACTGTTTCTGTATTTGCTCTGCTGAGCGCGGTTGCGCTAGCGGGGTGTGAGACCACTGACGCGGATAATCCCGCCATTTCTGAGCGGACTGCCGCGGCGGTTGAATTGCCCGATGCACCGCTTGGCGAAGATGCGCTGTCACAAGCCACCTATTGGGGCGCGCGCTATGAGCAAGACCCGACGAACGGGGCTATGGCGGTTCAGTTCTCAACCGCCCTGCGCAATCTTGGATCGCTCGATGAAGCGGCATCCCTTATGCGGCGCACGGCGATGGAACATCCGCAAGACCCGGCTGTTTTGGGCGAATACTCAAAATCGCTGATCACGTTGCGCCGCGGCAATGATGCGCTCCAACCTCTGGCGCAAGCCATTGCCCGCGATCCCGAAAATTGGGAGCTCTACTCGCTGGAAGGGGTCGCTCACGATCAGGTTGGCAACTTTGATAGCGCCACTCAATCTTATGAGCATGCGCTGAGCGTTTCACCGAACAATCCCAATGTGCTCAATAACTATGGATTATCGCGAGCCCAAGCGGGCGATCTTGACGGGGCGGAAGCGATCCTTCGTGCTGCTGTTGGCGAACCCGGTGCGACGGCGCAGATGCGGCAAAACCTGGCGCTTGTTTTGGGACTGCAAGGGCGCTTTGACGAAGCCGAGCGCTTCGCGCGAGCCGATTTGCCCCCCGAGGCGGTTGAAAACAATGTCGCTTATTACCGGGCAATGCTAACACAGTCAGCGACTTGGAGCGACTTGGAAGCCTCGGGCGACAGCGACTAAGCAATCAGACATCAATCAAATGAAAAAGGGCGCCCATCCGGAGCGCCCTTTTTTGTATCTCGCGATACTGATTTTTACTGGGTATCGAAAAAGCGGATCGCCGCCGGGCCCAAGATGACCATAAACAGCACCGGCAGGAAGAACACGATCATCGGTACCGTCAGCTGAGCGGGAAGGGCGGCTGCTTTCTTTTCTGCTGCCTGCATCCGCATGGACCGGTTTTCTTCGGCCATCACCCGCAGCGCCGTGCCAACAGGCGTCCCGTAGCGTTCAGCCTGAATAAGCGAGGTCGTCACCGCTTTCACGCCCGGAAGGTTCGTACGGATCGCCAAATTCTCATAGGCCAGCGAGCGGTCGGGCAAAAAGGACAGCTCCGCCGTCGTCAGCGCCATTTCTTCGGCGAGCTCAGGTGACTGTGTGCCAACTTCTGCGGCAACGCGGCTAAAGCCCGCTTCAATCGACTGGCCTGATTCGACACAGATCAGAAGAAGGTCAAGCGCATCGGGGAACGCGCGCACAATTGACTGTTGGCGCCGTTCGATAATATTGCGCAGCAAAATGGTCGGAAGGTAATACCCTGTGGCAAAGGCACCCAGAGGAATGGCGAACTTCATAACTGGCGCCATTTGTGTTTGCACCAGAACGAAGGCGTAAAGGGCGCCAAGGGCACCAAGAATAAAGGGCCCGAGCAGACGCACGAACATATAGGTAAGGTAAGGCCCTTGGCCCCGTAGGCCGGCCATAGCCAGGGTATTGCGCGTGCCCGGAGCATCCATCAATTTTTCCAAATTGATGCGCTGGGCAATGTCGTCCATCAGACCTTTGTTGTTGTTTTTACGGATGCCCTTTTTGCTTTCCGCTGCGATCATCGCTTCGCGGCTTTTCAATCGAAGCTCTTCGCGGCGTGATGCAACGGACTTCAGGCGAGCATTGAGCTTGTCCCCCTGAAGCATAGGCAAGGTAAAGGTCAGGATCGTACCGAACACGGCTGCTGCGGTTAGAACCACCGCATAAAATTCCGGGTTCGTCAGAAGTTGAATAATGCCATACATAACTCGTACGCCCCCGGGCTCTAGAAGTTGAAGTTGATCATTTTTTTCATCACCAAAACGCCCAGCGCCATCCAACAGGCACCCGCGATCAAGATGATGTTCCCGACCTGATCGGAAAAAAGTATTTGGATGTAAGACGGCGTTGATACGTAAATCAGGCCCATCACACCAGGTGGCAGCGACCCAATAATACCGGCAGAAGCTTTGGCTTCCGAAGACATCGCCTGGATCTTGCCGCGCATCAGTTTCCGGCTCCGCAAAACACCGGAAAGATTACCCAGCGCCTCGGACAAGTTACCGCCCGATTTTTGCTGAATGGAAAGCACAATCACAAAGAAGTTCACTTCCGGGACCGGCATGCGTTCGTACATGCGGGTCAGGCCTTCTTCCAGCGTTACGCCGACACGAGCCCCTTCGACCACGCGGCGAAATTCACCGCCCACGGGATCGGGGCTTTCGCGAGCCACAATGTTGAGGCATTCGGACAAAGGTAAGCCGGCCTTCACGCCGCGCACGATAACATCCAGCGCGTTCGCAAACTCAAGCAGGAAGACCTTTTGGCGACGGGCCTTGAGGTAACCAAGAAGCCACCGTGGCAAGCCCAGTCCAGCCGCCACACCGGCAGCGATTGCAACCGACCAGTGCACACCACTTGTAGCGAGCAGCATGTAGCCGCCAAGAGCACAGCCAACCGAGATCAACCAGAACACCAGTGGCGAGAATTTGAGACCGGCCTGTTCAATACGTGTGGAAAGCGAGATCCGCGCTTTTTCTTCTTTCTGGCGATCTTCAAGCTCTTTCAGTGTTTTTTGGACGGTCTTGCGTCGATCGCGTTCTTTTTGGAGCGCTTTGTTCTGGCCCGTTGAAACCGCGGTGCCTTGCTTGATGCTTTGAAGGCGTTTTTTGGCAGCAGCATTGCCTTGGTTCGGACCAACAAAAACATAGCCAACGCCAGCGACAGTTAGAAGCGCAAGCACCGGCAACAGGATCATAATCATGGTTGCGGACATGAGGTCAGATCTCCCCGTTTAGTTGGTCAAGCGCATGAGCGAGCTTGCCGTGTAAATTGAAATACCGCGCGCGGTCCCAAAATGCCGGGCGAGCAATGCCGGTGCCGCGGTGGCGACCGACAATCTTGCCTGCTTCTTCCCCTTCGATGTCATAGAGAAGAAGATCCTGCGTGATGATGACGTCGCCTTCTTGGCCAAGAACCTCGGTTACATGCGTGATGCGGCGCGAACCGTCACGCAGGCGTTCGGCCTGGATGATGACGTCAATGGACCCGCAAATCATTTCACGGATGGTTTTGGAGGGCAGGCTAAAACCGCCCATAGTGATCATGCTTTCAAGCCGCGACATGGCTTCGCGCGGGGAGTTGGCGTGCAACGTCCCCATTGAGCCGTCGTGGCCGGTGTTCATGGCTTGCAAAAGGTCAAAGGCCTCAGGCCCCCGCACTTCGCCCACAACGATGCGTTCAGGACGCATCCGCAGACAGTTTTTTACAAGATCACGCATGGTGATCTCGCCGCTGCCTTCGATATTGGGCGGGCGCGTTTCGAGGCGCACCACATGGGGTTGTTGCAACTGCAGCTCGGCGGCATCTTCGCAGGTGATGATCCGCTCGGTGATATCGATAAAGCCAGTCATACAGTTCAGAAGGGTTGTCTTACCTGAACCCGTACCGCCGGAGATTAGAATGTTACAGCGCGAGGCGCCGATAATACCTAGAAGTTCGGCACCGGCTTCGTTGATCGAGCCGAACTTCACAAAATCATTCAGGGTCAGTTTGTCTTTTTTAAACTTCCGAATGGTCAGTGACGGCCCATCAATTGAAAGAGGGGGCGCAATCACGTTAACCCGGCTGCCGTCCAGTAAGCGCGCGTCACAGATCGGACTTGATTCATCAACGCGGCGGCCAACCTGGCTCACAATCCGTTGGCAAATATTCATAAGCTGCGTGTTGTCGCGGAAGCGGATGGGGGTCAATTCGACCTTGCCTTCCACTTCGATAAACACGCGGCCCGCGCCATTGACCATGATGTCCGCAATATCATCGCGGGCAAGCAGGGGTTCCAGCGGGCCATAGCCCAGTACGTCGTTACAAATATCCTCGAGTAGGTTTTCCTGCTCGGACACAGACATCACTACATTTTTCAGGGTGATGATTTCCGTGACGATGTCGCGGATTTCATCCCGTGCGCTATCTTGATCGAGCTGTGCGAGTTGGCCAAGATCAATGGTATCGATCAGTGCCGCAAAGATTGACTGCTTGACAGCATAGTAATCCTCAGACCGGGGCGAGGCGGAACCGTCCTTGACAGTGACCTTTGCCCCTTGGCCTGGAATTGCTTGCTGCACCTCTTTCTTTGGAGGCGGTGCTTTGGACGCAGATGGGCGTGCCGCCGGTGCCGGCTTTTTCTTGCCGACGTCGACGGTCACGGGTTGCGCCGCACCAGGTTCTCGCTTTCCAAACACTTTAGTCCTTTCGGCCCACGAGCTTTGACAGCACGCTGGACTTTTGCTTGGCAGGAACCTTGCGGCCCGTCAGCATCTGCGCCAGCTCGCGCATCTCTTCGGTGGGTTTAGAGTCAGACTTCAGTTCGCCGACCATCTGGCCGTTGTTTGCGGCTGTGCCAAACAGCATGGCGTCGAACGGCACCGCAGCTGCGATGTCCCGACCCACGGCTTCGGCAAAGTCCTTGGCAAGAATCTCAGGGCGCTTAGGCAGACCGCACTGATTCAGTACGATACGCGGCGGCGCATCATTGGGCCGTGCCAGCACAAGCAGGTCGGCAAGGTTCTTTGTATTGCGAAGGCCCGCAAGATCGGGAGAGGTGACAAGCACCACTTCATCGGCGGCGACCAGCACTTGCTTGGCCCAAGCGGACCAAACATGCGGCAGATCGACAATGACGACCGGGCAGGTTTGGCGAACCACGTCAAGCACCGATTCATAGGTGCCCGGATCGAGTTCAGTGTCCCGGTCGAGCGCGGCGGGCGCCGCAAGTACATTCAAGTGATCCGTACATTTGGCAAGAAGGCGTTCGAGAAGAACATCATCAAGCCGTTCCGGAGCGGCAAGCGCATCGGAAACCCCTTGCGGAGGTTCTTGATTGAAATCCAAACCGGCCGTACCAAACGCAACGTCAAAATCGACGATGGTGACGTCTTCTTCGATTTCTTCTGAGATCAACCAGCCCACGTTGTGAGCAATTGTGCTGGATCCGGCACCGCCTTTGGTGCCAGCGAAAACAATAACCTTGCCAATGGGGGCCGCACTCGGATCCACATAAAGCGAAGAAATTGAATCGATGATCTGGAGCGGCGACAAGGGCGCGATCAGATAATCGCTGACCCCGGCACGCATCAGTTCACGATAGAGCGCGATATCATTATACGCACCGATTACAATCACCTTGGTGGAGGCATCGCAACGCTCAGCAAGCTTTGCCAGACCATCAAGGATGTTGGTTTCCGGATCGCGTGTTTCCACGACAACCAGATTTGGCGTTGCGCGCGTATCGTAATGATCAATCGCCGCATCAATGCCGCCCATATAAATTGTGGTATGGGCACGCGAAAGCCTGCGGTCCTCGGACGCGCGCTGGATTGTAGCGCCCGTATCAGGATTGTCACAGAAGCAATCGATGCTGATCCGCGGAACGGGCCGGACTTGCGTCGTGCTCGGGCGCGGCTCCACAGGGGCCGCCGCAGGGACAGCGGTTTCACCGGTCAAGGACGCAGCTTCATCAGCCGCACTGCCTTCATCACTGAAGACTTCTTCCTCTTCGGGTATCGGGTTTTCAGCTTGCTCGGCCATCTTCGGCTCTCCTCTGACTACTGAACGTCGGTTGCTACAGATGCAGCATCCGCGTCTGTGCGCAGTGTATTGGTGTCACGTCCATTGGTGTAACGATTCAGCATGTCGGTACGCTGGGCCGCGACGGCAGGCGTCATGTTCCGCGGGGTTACGAGATCGGCAGGTTCCGAAATCATGGCCGCGAGATTATTTTGCGTTGCGCAACCCCAATTCGGTGTGGGGTTTCCGTTGAAGCGCTGGCTATAGCTTTCGCTCCAATCACCGCACGGCGATGCTTCGGTTTCGTAACGCGTGTAGCTGACAACCAGCGGCGCCCACGAAGGGTTCTCACTGGTGTGATAGGGCCGTGAGGCGACATCATCAGGATGCAGACCTTCTTCGGTCAGAACCGCATGAACATCGGCAAGCACTTGCGTGGCAGCCATAGAGTTCGGCGTTTCTGACGGCACCATGATCACCATCGGGCCATGGCCACGTGTGCGATATGACGCCGCAAAGGCGCGCAGCCGCGTTTCATCGACCCGCAAAAGGGCGACTGACTGCGGATTGACCAAAATCTGCATTTCGGCCTGGGTTGCCTGAACGGTGATCGGGTGACTTTCCTGATACTGCATAGGCAGGTTCGGATTGGTCGTGCCCGGGAAGGAACCGCAGCCCGCCAGAGCGGCGAAGGCGATACCAGATGCGGCGAATGCAAGTTGTTTCATCATTGTCATGGCCTTACTCCACAATGTATCCAACGGGACCCTGAAGGCGACGGCCCTCGGCGCCTTCACCCACCGCGTAGGTGGCGTTCAGACGGCCCAGCAACGTGCTGTCAACAGGGTTGGCCGGGACAAAGCCCAGATCTGGCGTTGCCAGTTCACTGAGCGAGGTCGGGTCGACCAGATAGGGTGTCACGATGATCACCAATTCGGTTTCTTCGTTCTGGTAATCTTCAGAGCGGAACAAAGCACCAAGCACCGGCGTATCTTTTACCCAGGGCACACCGTCGATGTTGCGCCGGGTTGAGTCTTGCAACAGACCCGCGATCACCAGGCTGCCGCCCGAAGGCAGTTCAACCGTTGTTTCTGCGCGGCGCACGGTCAGACCAGGAATGGTTGCCCCGTCGCTGGTTGTAATCTGACCCTCGCTCGAAAGATCCGACACCTCGGTATTGATGTGCAGTGAGATGCGGCCTTCATCCAGAACCACCGGTGTAAAGCCAAGGCCCACACCAAAGGGCTTGAACTCGATCGTCGAGTTGCCTTCGGAGTCGCGGCCTGTGGGTACCGGGAACTCACCACCAGCTAGGAAGCTTGCGCTTTCACCGGAAATGGCGGTCAGATTTGGTTCCGCAAGGGTGCGAACCAGGCCGTTGCGTTCAAAGGCGCGCAACGAGCCGTCGAGATATTCGGCAGGCGTATCGCCATCGAACGTCCAACTGAACGTCTGGTCGCCCGAAGAATGGCTCAGGCCCCCAAGCGCGGAACCCGCAACTGAGAAGGGGTTTGAAGTCAAAGGTGAGAACGCGATGTTGCCGCCGGTAAAGGCCGCAGCAAGATCAACACCCAGCTGGCGAGCCAGCGTGCGTTGCATTTCAACGACCCGCACTTGCAGTTGAACCTGCTCGTTCGCTTCGATGCTGAGCATGCTCAAAATCGAATCCGGGTTACCGATGAAACGGCCCGCAAGGTCGCGCGCCTGATCGGCAGCAACCACGTTGGGCACGAACCCGGTAAGCACCAGGTTGTCGTTGATGGCATTCACGTCGATGCGCGAGGTCGGCAGCAACTGGGCATAGAGTTCGGTCAACGGACTAACGTCGCGTTCGACGCGGATCTCAAGGTCCAGCAATTGCCGTCCACGGGAATCAAAGAAGAAGGCATTGGTCTGCCCGACACTGTTTCCCATAAGGTAGGTGCGACGCGGCGTCCGCACGATGGCGTCGACGATATCCGGGTTGGTCACCAAAATGTCTGATGCATCCACCGGAAGTTCTACAATCACGGACTTGTTGTGTGGGATCGTAATCGACCGCGCCATATGGCCCGAACCCGCTTCGTGGATCGTCACGAACATAGGGTTGTTCAAAGTGGTTTGCGCCATGGCGGGGCTGCCAATGCAAAGCCCAAGGGCAATGCCGGCGGCCAGCGCCTTAGCTGTGTTTTTCATGTTAAGCCGGCTCATCGTCCGCCCCCTTCGACCCGTACGCGGGTCTCTAGTCCATTTCGTACGACAGTGATTTGGCCGCCGCGCGGGTCAGAAGTGACTGACGCCAGAACTTCGGCTACTGGTCCACTGTCATCTTCGGGCGTTGCAGAGTCGGCAAAACTGCGCAGGGCGAGAGAGACATCGCCAACAACTTGTGCCAAGGCCAACGTTTCGGACTGTGATGGCGAAACCTCTACGGTGATCGTGTCACCCACCATCGAGCCGCCTGAGACGTCTTCGGAGAAGACTTGGTCAATCGCCAGAACGCGCACGTTGAAAAGGACCGTCTCGCTGATGAATGAGCGGCTTCCACGTTCCTGAGTGACCTCACGGGTGACAACAATGTCGACCCGGTCGCCGGGAAGGATGAACCCACCGGCAGAGTTATCGTCTGAAACTGAAACAGCCATGGCGCGCATGCCTGGCGAAACCAGTGCGGCCATCAGGCCTGCCTCGCCGGGTTGGACCATTGATCCCGGCACAATCGGTTCGCCGGAACCAAAAGCCCGGCGCGCGATGCTGCCTTGGTAATCGGTGCGCGCGTTGGGTTGAGCTGTCTGCGTGACCTGGCCTTCGGCAACAGCCGTTACGGGCCATGCTTGCCAGCGTAGGTCGCCACCGCGAACCGTTTCGCCGGGGGTGATCAACCGACCAGCGACGAGAACGCCAACTGTCTCAATTGCCTGGGCGTCTGCGTTTGCAGACTGCCGGTCATTTTCCAGCACAAGACCGCGTACGAGAAATGCTGCAGCGCCTGCAGCTACCAACGCGAGTGCCAAAACTGAAATGCGTACTACGTTCATCGGGTCGTCTCCCCCTAAAATGCCACCGATCCCCGGTCGCCCGTGAGATCAGCATGCACAAAGTGAATCAAATTAGTCTTAACGACGAGGTTCGCCGCCCGGTTTAATCCGAGCGGCGTTCTGTAATTCGTTAGCATTTTGTTAATCCGTGTACGTCGAGCCCTGGTAATCACATAGTGAGTGCTTGACTCAGGGTCATGAAGGGAAGGGCGTAAATCGCCCCTGCGGCTAAGGCCGCGCCATAAGGGATGCCGGCTTCATGGTCATGAAGGCGGGCAATCCAGCTCTGCGCGGCGAATTTGGGGGGTAACGGCAACTTGCGGAAGAAAAGCAGCCCCAGCGTCAGCGCGCCCCCGGCAAGGGCAGCAGCCAATGCGAAAATCCAGACACCGGTGGGGCCGGCCCAAAGGGCGGCCGCGGCGATCAGCTTGGCGTCTCCGCCACCAAGCCAGCCAAGGGCGAAAAACATCATGCCCATGCCCAGCGCAAAAATGCCGACACCGATGTGAACGAGAATAACGAGTGGGGGGATCCCGGCCCAAAGGGCGACAAGGGGAAATGCCAGCGCAATAGCGCCGGTTAGCCAATTAGGGATCGTATACCGGGTGATGTCGGTAAAGGCCGCGACCAGAAAGGCGGCAGGCAATATCCAAAAGACAGCAAGCTCAGCCATCGGTCATCCATCCCCCGAAGTGACCCCAAAAACGATTGCTTAGACCCCAGCACACAATGATTGCCGGGTCGTTAGCAGCCAAACCCGAGGGCCGTTGCCCCGGCCCTGGACGCAATGCCAAGGCCGGGGAACGGCGCCACGAGTAAGAAGGCGTGTTAGGCCATTTCGGTGGCGACCGAGTTGAACGTCCCGGTCAGGTTTGTGCCGAGTGTGGTCAGCACGCCGATAATGGCAACAGCGATACCGGCAGCAATGAGGCCATATTCAATAGCCGTCGCACCGGATTCATCTTTTACAAAACGAGAAACAAAAGTCATGGTGTGTACTCCCATAGTTTTACTCTTCAGCACCTGCCCACTGCGGAACAACAAGGTCCCTCAGCGGATGAGGTGACTATCCATGAGATATCTTACGAACAGGTTAAATGGAGTGATTTTTCAGGTACTTATCGAATATATACTTACTTAAAATAAGTATAGAATTTGACTTAACCTCAAATCTAATTTGATTCAAATTGTACCTGTTTTGGGGGCCGCCAGTGCAGACCTGTGACGCCTATATAATAATGTGCACGCGACGCCTGGGACGTAGGTTTTGGCCTCAATGAATCTCACGCATCACGATTTTTCTCATCATTTCTCAAAAATGAGCCGTTTCGTTGAGAGGGCATTTACACATTTCCAGCAAGATGGCTTGGAATGAAACCCGCTTTCTTCGGGGGAGAAGACTATGAAACTGAAATTCCTGGGTCTTGGCGCTCTTTTGGCCATGTTTGCGATGCCGGCTTTTGCGGCGCAACTTAACGTTCCGATGAACGAATCAAGTGTTGTTCATCTGGAAGGGGACGCGACGACCGTTATCGTCGGCAATCCTATGGTTGCGGATGTCACGGTGATTGAAGGCAATGGCCTTGTAGTCCATGGGCGCGTGTTCGGTAATACGGACGTGACCGTGCTTGATGGCGCAGGTCAGGAGATTTTGAGCCTTAGCGTCAGTGTTACCGATCGCTGGCGTGGCGGCGTTGCCCTTCACACGGGCGGCACGCAGCCGAGCCAACGAGCCAGTTCAGTCAACTATGTCTGCAATCCCGATTGCGTTCGCGCGCTTCATCCGGGTGATCAGCCAGAAGCGGCCGAAGATTTCGCCAACCAAACTGGCGCCTGGCAGGATTTGACCCAGCGCGGCATGGGCCTGGGCGAAGAGTAAACGCCAAAACCGTTACTCAAATCGGTTAACCAATTTAAGGGGTCCGGCTTCATGCCGTGGCCCCTTTTTCCTTTTTTGGTACAGATAATACCTCTCCCTGGTCCGTTAACCCGCCAATTCACATAACAAAGCAACAAGCGCCCCTATGGCACGAACGATGCAGCTGCAAAGCCGCTAGTTCCATTTGTATCGACATTGCAAAGCCCGGGATCAACAAAACTCCCACTTCGCGGCCCGATACAAACCTGTGCCGACTTGGAGGGCCGAACAAATGTTGCCAATGAAAAACCTGAAAAATGCCTTTTTGGGGACCAAAAAATTCGCGCGCGATACCGCGGGCGCAACCGCAGTCTTGTTCTCGCTCGGAACCGTGGTGGTCATGGGGTCCATTGCATTTGGCGTCGATGCAGCAAACTGGTTTCAGACCGACCGCCGACTGCAAACGGGCGCGGACCTCGCTGCTATTGCGGCGGCGTCCAACAAAGCGCTCAACGGTGCCTTTGGATATGCTGGTCAGGATATGATCACGACTGTCACCGAAGAGTTTGAGCGCGACGGTGTTGATACATCACGACTCTCGAGCCTGGCAGTTAACTCGCCGCCGCTTAGTGGCGCCTTTGCAGGCGATACCAACGCGGTCGAAGTCATTGTCTCTCAGGACGTGCAAATTTTCTTTGCCGGCATGTTTGTTGATGACACGCCGCAAGCTGTTGCCCGCGCCGTTGCGCGCACGTCGGGCAGCGGCGATTTCTGTATTCTGACCCTTCATCCCACAGAGTCGGGTGCGGTGACATTTACAGGTTCGACAACGGCACTTCTGGGGTGCGGTGTCGCAACAAATTCCAATGCGCCAGATGCTGTTCTCGCCACCGGATCATCGATTGTTCGCGCTACCGTTGTTACGGCAGTTGGCGGAATTGATGACAATGGCAATATCGAAACGCCTGTTACGTTTCACGAGTATGCCAATCCGATCATTGATCCCTTTGATGGGATGACGGTGCCCGCGTCCGCGCCGTGCGACCATAACAATGTAATGGCGTCGGGAACACAAACACTGACCCCCGGTGTTTATTGCGGGGATTTGCGTGTGAACGGAGACATCACTTTTGCGCCGGGCACCTACGTGCTTGACGGCGGGAGCTTTGTCATCAATGCCGGCGCGGATACCTTTGGCGACGACGTGACCTTCATTTTCACAGATTCACCCAATGCGAATAACGTTGGACGCACGCGCTTTAACGGCACGGCGACAATCAATTTTAGTGCACCGGACACCGGGCCCTATGCGGGTATCCTGTTTATGCAGGATCCGGACGCCCCTGTGGATGTCGGCAACAACTCCGGCACCTGGTTCTTTAACGGGACAGCTGATTCCTCCTATCGCGGCGCCTTCTATATCCCCTCTAGCGAGGTGGAGTTTTCAGGCAACGCGGTTTTTGCAAATGGTTGCATCCGGCTAGTATCCGGCGCGGCGACGTTTATCGGGAATTTTGATGTTTCCCAAACGTGCAATGATCCGACCATCCCGGACATCGAGGCGATTATCGTGACCCTGGTGGAGTGATCCGCAAGTGGCGGCACCACGCATGTTTGCCACTTGTTAACTGTGATTGGAAATTTTGCGGCGTAGTGCTCATCACTTGGTTGGTACATCGCTGCCACAAAACAGCAGTCATTAAAACCGCATCTATTCCGTTAAGTGCGGGTGAAGAGTGGCCAGCTATTATGTGGGATCGAAATTAATCGATCCGGAGGACCATCGAATGTTGCCTGGAAAGACATGGAAAGCTGCATTCTCTGGGGGGAAGAAATTCGCACGTGATACAGCTGGCGCAACCGCCATTCTGTTTTCATTGGGATCAGTTGTCGTTATGGGATCGATTGCCTTTGGCGTCGACGCTGCGAACTGGTTTCAAACTGACCGCCGCTTGCAGACGGGCACCGACCTTGCTGCCGTCGCGGGGGCGTCGGACAAAATTCTCAACAATGTTTTTGGCTTTGGGACAAGCGTTGACTTAACGGCTATCGCAAGCGCCGAACTTGACCGTGACGGGGTCGACATCTCACGACTGAATATCCTGGAAGTGAACTCACCGCCATCGAGTGGTGCGTTTGCCGGTGATACGAATGCGGTCGAGGTGATCACATCTCAGGATGTGCAAATCTTTTTTGCTGGTATGTTTTTGGATGCGACACCGCAAGCACAGGCGCGGGCCGTGGCGCGCACATCAGCAACCGGCAACTACTGCATTCTGACACTTGACCCAACACAATCCGGTGCGGTGACTTTTTCCGGTTCATCCTCATCGCTTTTGGGTTGCGGCATCGCGTCAAATTCCAATGCACCAAACTCGGTGCTTGCGAATGGGGCTGCCACGGTGCAGACCACCGTTGTGACGGCCGTTGGCGGAATCGATGACAACGGCGCCATTCAGACGCCGGTTTACTTTCAAGAATATGCCAATCCCATCGTCGACCCCTATGATGACTTGGTGGCACCACCGTCTGCGGCTTGCGATAATAACAATGTTCGCGCCTCAGGCACCACTGTTCTCTCGCCTGGTGTCTATTGCGGAGATCTGCGGGTCAATGATGATGCAGAGTTTTTGCCGGGTACCTATGTGTTGGATGGCGGCGATTTTATCATCAATGCCGGCGCGCATGCTTACGGCGATGATGTAACTTTTGTTTTCACAGACTCGCCGAACGCTACCAATGTTGGGCGCGCCCGGTTCAATGGGACGGCGACAATTGAATTCAGCGCGTCCACAAGCGGTGATTATGCGGGCATCCTATTCATGCAGGATCCGGATGCGCCATCGACCGTTGGTAACCACTCACAAACCTGGCAGATCAATGGGAATGCAGGTTCTTCGTTTGAAGGCGTATTTTATGTCCCGTCCAGTGAGATCGAACTATCGGGCAGCGCCACGTTTAACAATGGATGTATTCAGATCGTATCAGGCGCGGTGACTATTAGCGGAAACTTTAGCATTACCCAGCAATGTAACGACCCAAATCAGCGGGCGATTGAATCCATCACCGTAACTTTGGTGGAGTAGGGATATGTCAATTTTCAAGATCTTTAAGAGGCGGATGCGCAACGAGGACGGCAATGCCGTCGTCGAGTTTGCGCTGATTGTGCCAGTGCTGCTGATCATGGTCCTGGGTCTAGTGGATGCCGGCCGGGCCATTGGTGCGAATGCGCGTTTGGGCAACGGTGTGACCGCGGGCCTGCGGTATGCACTGTCGGACTCTTATGCCTCAACCGAGATTGCCGCCGCGGCCATGGCGGGCAGCCGTTATGCCGATGGCGAGGCAACCATTAACGTTCTGCGCTTTTGCGAGTGTCCCGATGGCACGTCAATTGCTTGTTCAGGAACATGTACGGCGGGTTTTAAGCGGATTTTTGTTCAGGTCGATATGACCAGGACGCAAGCGACCGTATTTAGTTACCCCATTATCGGGGACGCGGTGACTGTATCGCGCACGGGCTCCCTACAGGTGCCCTAGGGCGAAGGAGAAGATGAGATGTTTCGCAAATTGATGGGAAAATCTGGGGCGCGCCGCTTTGGCCGGTCGGACGATGGCGCCGTGGCGGTAGAATTCGCCTTGGTGATTGTGCCGTTCCTGATCATGATTTTCGGCATTTTCGAAACCGGGCAGATTCTCTGGGCCTCTTCGCAAATCGACTTCAACGTGGACCGCGTGGTGCGCGAAGCGGCGGTGGATGCCAGCGTTTCGGTGGGCGAGATCCGGACCTCGATCCTGACCTCCCTTGATGATCTTAATGCCGATATGTTGGCGGTCGACGTCCGCCGCGCAGGCGGGACCCCCAATATTCTGACGGTCAGCGTGACCTATACCCACATGCCGGTGACACCGTTCCTGTTTGCGGACGGCGTAGCGCTCGATCACACCAGTTCCTACCCGATGATCGACAATTAGTGGGCGCCTGCCGCTCGCGGCAGGGCCTTTCCTCTTTACCATCATTAACAAGTCCTTAACCCGAAGCGCAGACCGTTGGCCTACGCAAGAACGCCCTGTTTTCTGCGGGCTCCGGCCAGGCGGTGAGCGGGCGTGACCGCTGTTTCACGTCTTCGTCTCTCGCTCGGGTGGGTAATTGCTATGCCGAAGAAAAAGGTAACGTCCTTTACAATCACAGGCCGCTTTTTAGTCGCAAGCGCAGTGTTCTTGTTTGCGCTTCTTGTAGCCGCCGCCGCGGTGACCAACACCATGGGCCTTGATGCGCGCAACCGCCTAACCGCTGCGACCGCTCAATCAGACACGCGCGCCGCTTCGGCAGCTGCCATTGACGGGCTCTTGGGCCGTGCAGGATTTACCGGTCAATTGCTCGGTTATGCCGCGAGCGCTGCCTCTGGTGATCTGGGGGCAATGGAATTGGTTCTGGACGATGCCGCAGCTGAGGCTGATCGGTTCCTTGCCTTTGGATCGGAGCCTTTTGCGAGAGAGTTTCTGGACATCACCCGCGGGCGGATTGCGCAAGGCCGGCTCGCCCTAACAACCCTTTCGGCAGGTGAAAGGAACGCGGCCACCATTGCTGTGGATTTTGCTGCTGACCTTTCATCATTTGACGTTGCCTATAATGAATTTAGCGCCGCCGAACAGCGCTTGCAGACGCGCGATGCCCTTCAAGTCCTCACCCTTCAGCGTTGGATTACCAGTCTCGCCTTGGGGGCCGCAGTCTTTATCATGGGGCTTGGGGCGCTGCTTTTGCATCTCAATGTGCGGCGCCCACTGCGCAAATTGGCCGAAAGCCTGGAAGAGCTTTTGACCGACGAAGAAGAATGCACGCTGTCTGAAACGGACCGCGATGATGAGATCGGCATGGTCGCACGGGTGGCAGAAGATCTGCGGCGAACCCAACTTCAAGCGGGGCGTCTTCTCACCCTTGGCGCCGATGGTGCGCTGCGCTTGCGCCTTGAAGGGGAAGGGGCAGAGGCCGTTGATGCGGCGCTCAAGGATATCTCTATTGCCGTTGACGATTTGCGCGGGTCCGCGCGGACCTTGTCAGAGTCTGGTGAGGGCATTGCCGGGGAAAACCGTGAAGTTATGGCCCGCGTCGAAAACGCCCTTGATGAAACGGTTGCTGAAACCGCGGGCCGGCTTGGCACCCTTGCCGAAGCGGGCGAGGAAGTCTTGCGCCTGGCAGGCGATCTCGAAGGCACACGGCGCAGCCTTGCAGGAACTGAATCTGATTGGCGGCTTGAAATGTCGGAGCTTGCTGAAACAATGCGGGCCGAACTTGAAAGATTACGGGCAACTTCGGAACATCTTTCCGAATCCACCGCTACGGCTGGCGCCCGCGTATCTCACGTTTCGGGCGAATTGACGGACATCGCATCGTCTTGGCGCGCTGAGCAGCATGCGCTGAATACATCCAGTGAACGCACGCGCGAAGAACTTGGCGAACGCCTTACTGCGCTTGATGGTCAGATCAATAACCTGGATGGAGCATTGGGTGCGCTTCAAGCCCTTACGACACGGGCCGCACCGCCCATTGAAAATGCCGCCGGCGCGATTAGCAAAGCCGCAGGTGATCTTGGTGAAGCAGGTAAAGTTGCCAGCCAGGCGACCTTGCTTATTGCCAAGGAAGCCCAGGCCGCGCGCAACGCCCGCCTGTCTGTGATGTCCGAAGCGGAGGCCGATCGTGCCCATTGGCAAACCGAACGGGGCGCGCTGCGCAAGCAAGCCGGAGAAATGATTGCTGAGCTTTCCAGCACAGCGGCCCGGGTCGACGAATTAGCGCGGGAACTGAATGGTGGCGCAGACGGTATTCCGGGCAAGCTCGATCGCGCAAGCCAGGAGATTACAACCCTCAGTGCACAGATCAAAGCCTTTGAACGAGCGGGCGGCCAGGTTGCGGGTCAATTGGGCGATCGGCTTTCTGCGGTTCAAAACGTTCTTGGCGACGCGCAGGCCGCCTTCGTTGACGAAGCAAATGTCATGCGCTCGGTAACGGCCGATCTTTCCGACATGCACCTGGGCTTTGAAAAGGAACGCCGGGCGGTTTCCGATCAAGTGGGAAGCCTTGCAGAAACGCTTGAGCGGCTGGATAGCCAACTCCAAACGATCAATGAACGCGTTGAATCGCCGTTAGACCTTTCACCGGTGCTAGGCGCATTGCGGAATGAGATGGGGCAAGCGGTCACGCACTTGACGCGGGCGGTAGAAGATCAAACCCTTGCCGGGCAGCGAACGCTTTCCAATGCGGTCTATCAGATTGGACAAAAGATCGAGGGCCAAAGCGGATCCTTTGAGCATCTCATTGCAACCGGTCTGCTCGATCTCTCCGACCGCCTCAATAGAAAGATCACAGCGCAAAATGAAGCTGCTGGCAAGCTCGCCGACATACTTGGTGATCTGCAATCGCGCCTGACCCATTTGCCCGATCTTGCCATCGAAGGAGATGCGCGCATCGTATCGCAGGCCGATGTGTCAGCGCTGGTTGATCCGCGCATTGACCGTCTGGACGAAACCGCGCGCGAGATGGTGTTTGAACTACGTGCCCTTGCCAAGACTGTATCGGAACAGCGCAACGTGCGTGTGCCGCAGAGCCTTGAAGAGCAAATGGTCCGCATCGAGTCCCTGCAGGGAAACCTAGGCGAGGCGCAACAGGCGATTGCATTGGCATTGCGCGATGGACTGAAAAACATTGCCCACCGTCTCAGGGGTGCCGACGTCAGCGGTGTGCGGCACCAGATCGACGAGGTAATGGAAACCCTCGTGCGTCATCAGGACCGCCTCTCGGGCATCATGCGTGACATGTCGTCTGACATGAAAACGCGTATCGATGGACTGTCGGGGCAGATTGTGCGCGGCGGGAAACTACCTCCGCCCCGCAAAGGCATTTTTAATCGGCCTTCAAAAGCGAGTTTACCCGAACAGGCATCAACTGAAGTGCGCGTCTCGCAAACGCCGCCGCCGGAAGAAAACGAACTCTCTGCCATCCACGATGCCTTGCGTGGACTGACAGAAGAGCTCAAAGGACTTTCAGCGGATGATGGCTCGTCATCTGCCGAGTCTGCCCTCACCCAAAGGGACGTGGGCTAGCACCTTATTCTTTGTTTGGCCTTGCCCCGCGCCACTTTGTGCGTCGCGTCATAACTGCAACCGTGACGTGGAATACATTCCATACTAAACTCAATTTGCGCGCTTGGTCGGGAACCAAATTGCCCTGCCTCCAAGACTATTAGAATTGAGGGTCGCCATGAAGACGGATCAAAATGCCACGAAACACAATCTTCACGGTGCGATGCTTTGTGGCGCAGTCGTACTTCTGCTTGGGGTTTCTGGTTGCGGGCAAGGCAATGATGATCAATTTACAGATGATGTTGCTGTTGAAGCCGCCACGGAGACGGAAACCGAGGATGCGAATGGCGCGGACGCTGAGGCGGTAGAAACCGATGTTGATGACGTCACAACATCTGGCGTGGTCAATTTAGATGAATCCGAACCCGCCGATAATGATAACCAAGTGATGCGTATTTACGATGCGCCAGAGGGTGTCACCCTCGAAGACATCGAGCTTGATGGACACGACTTGATTATCACTATGCCTACCGGTGATGTTTTGAGAATTGAGGATGGCGCCATCAATTTCGATTCCCTCGAAGTAGATGGCGTAGTTTTCGAGATTGCCGATCCTGATTTTATGCCTTGTCGTTTGCCACAGGGCATGGAGGGTTACTCTTGTGTTAGTCCGAACTCCCGCATCTATGAAGCTCCAGACGGCGTCACCCTCAATGACATCGCGCTTGATGGACGCGACCTACTTATCACTATGCCTACCGGTGAGATTTTGAGAATTGAGGATGCTCAGGAAAGCTTTGACGCGATTATGATTGACAGCATTGCCTTTCCGATTTTCGATGATGCTGTCATCGAATAGACAGCGCGCATCAAATCGAAGCACAGGTTTGATTGATAGAATACATGCGAACCAGCAGGTTTTAGAGTTTGAAAGATAGCTCAAACTGGTTCACGTGGTTTTCCCATCCCAGGGACCGAAAAAGCGCCAGTGACGCATTGGCTGTATCGGGAATGTTCAACGTGCCCATCACCTCATTGCCGAAAGTTTTCGCCCAGGATGCGATAATAGCGCTCGCAATCCCCTGGCGGCGATAATCTGGGTGAACCGCGATCTGGACAACCTGGCCGTACGCGGTGTGGAATATCCCATAGGCGATGGGTTTATCTCCGTCATAGACAACGCTTGCCGCCATTGTGTTAGTAAGATTGCGCACCGCGGGGTCCGCGTTTTGCCATGTGGGCGCCCACTCGCGGAAATTTTTACCGATTGCCAGGGCGACCTCGATCCTTACCTGCTCAATCCGGTAGGGGTTTTTGGTCTCAATAGGGGCCGGGCCTTTAAAGCAGGAGACGCGCCGCGCTTTGCTAAATCCAAGGCGCTCATAAAGCGCGACCGCGCGGTCATTGCTCTCAATGACTTCAAGAACATGTTCGCTATATCCCGCAGCTTTCAGCGCGGCGCTCGCGCGCTGCCAAAGGGTCATAGATAAACCCCGGCGGCGAAAGCGGGGACGGGTGCCCACGGAAAGGCCATAGCTCAAGTTTGGCTGTGCCTCCGGTTCGGTCCCCACAAACCAATAGGCCGCCAGTGTGTCGCCTTCGCGCGCAACCCAGGAAAGCGCGGGGTCAAACCCCCGTTGCAGCAACATGTCATCAAAGGCTGCTTGCGGCATGGGCGGCGCGGGCAGCACATAATCGCTGAAGGCGTCGTTGGCCAATTCCCGCAAGGCAGCGCGGGTCACATTTTCGGTGGTCTCTAAAATCATTGTGGGGTGAGTTTTAGGGACTTTGCCGCTTCAAGGGAATTGTGGCACGGTCGAATTTATCGAAACTCCCTGAAAAGTGAGAGGATGTGAGCATGGCGCGGTTCGGCAAGGTGACCAATGTGATGGGCTTTCGCCCCCTGGCCAAACGGGCTCTTCCGGCGCCGTTGTTTCATTATATCGATGGTGGCGGGGACGACGAATGGACCTTGCGACGTAACACTAAAGCCTTCGAAGACTATGAGCTCATGCCGCGCTATCTAATTGATGTGGCGGACGTCGATCTTAAGACCAAGATTTTCGGCACCGAGATCTCCATGCCGATCTTTCTTTCGCCCACCGGGATGTCGCGTCTTTTTCACCATGAAAAAGAACTAGGCGCGGCGCGCGCGGCGGCGAGCTTTGACACCATGTATTCCCTTTCCACCGTGGGTACGACCAGCATCGAGGATGTTGGTGCGGCAACCGATGGGCCAAAGATGTTCCAAATCTATGTGTTTCGAGACAAGGGACTTACGCGTGATTTTATTAGGCGATGCAAAGCCGCAGGTTTTACATCGCTTTGTTTAACCGTGGACTTGCCCATCGCCGGAAACCGCGAGCGCGACATTCACTGGGGCATGTCCATGCCGCCCAAACTTTCGCCGCGCAGTCTTGCAAGCTTTGCCTATCATATGGGATGGACCATGAACTTGGCCAAAAACCCCGGCTTCGAGCTCGCCAATGTGGCGGACCGTACCGAGGCATTGAAAGGCCAGGACATCAGCCTGATGGAATATGTGAACCAACAGCTGACCCCATCGGTGACTTGGGACGATGTTGGATGGATGATTGAAGAATGGGGCGGCCCTTTCGCGATCAAAGGCATTCAGTCCACGGATGATGCCAAGCGTGCCGTGGAAGTGGGCGCGAGCTCGATCATGATTTCCAATCATGGTGGACGCCAGCTCGACGGGGTTCCCGCACCCATTGATTGTGTGGCGCCCATTCGCGACGCCGTTGGCGACCGCTTGGAACTCATCGTTGACGGCGGTGTGCGGCGGGGAACCCATGTGTTGAAGGCTTTGGCGCTGGGGGCAGATGCTTGCTCCTTTGGCCGGCCTTATCTTTATGGCCTTGCTGCCGGCGGGCAGGCGGGCGTTGAACATGTGCTGCGGCTCATGCGCGCTGAATTAAAGCGCGATATGATGATGATGGGCTGGCGTTCCATTGATGAGGTGCAAAAATCGGGTGTGCAGTCTCGATTGATGCGCTAGCGTGCGAGCTCCACGGCCAGATTCACAACCGGGTCTTCGCCCTCCCGAACGTCTGCGCCACTTGGCCAGATCAAGTAGTCAGGGAAGAATGCCGGGCGATGATCATCGGCACTGAAGCCGTCGATATGCATCCGTGCACTGATGCTTCCTTCAATTCCGCTGTAGGGTAGGCGGAACCCTCGTTCTGTTGAATAGAAACTCGGTCTTCCGCCGGAGGGTCGCCCGATTTGAATGGGGTCGAAGTACTGCTCAAGTGCTCCGATTAGATACATGGTTGCGGAATAGCTGCGCGGACCGGTCAGTACGAGCAAAGAGCCTCGTTCAACCAGTGGAGGGTAATTCATCAGGCTACGGACGAATGGTTGTGCCAAATTGGCATTGCCACCGTTGTTGTGACGCAAATCGAGGATGAGTGTTTGGGCTTCGGTTTCTCGCAGTTGGGCCAAGAGTTGCTCACCAAACTCTGCGAGACTGCGACCTTCATCATCAGCGATCTGATTTACCTGAGCATAGATAATGCCGGGAGACATTTCTGTTTTGAAATGAGTATGATTTCGCTCCCTGAGCCAAAGACTATCACCGTTGCTTACGCCGTACATATTGGCCCAGTTCTCAGGCGCATTCCGATCATTCGGATTACGGTCGATTGCTGTTGGTGAGAGGCGATAGGGCGAAACAGCGCCGTCTTGAGTTTCAAGTCTCAAAATGACATCACCACCGTCGTCCAAAGCCCCGGCCAGCACATAGAATTCATAGGTTTGCAACAACAGTCCAGCCAACCAATCAGCGGTATAATGATTGTCAGCGGGAAGATGATTACGCGCGAAGGTCATTAGCTCAGCCATGCTAAGATCACCTGCTCCAACAATACGTGCACCAAGGATGTCGGCGTGCTCATTTGGTGCGGAGAGAACGTACCAACCATCAGCAAGTTGGATGGGGTAAATCGGCACGAGAGACCATGCCCCTTCGCCCTGGATTGGAAAGTAGGTCGAGGTGTGTCCATCTCCGATCATGGAGGCCAGGTGCATGAGGCCTGATACAATTTCATTGTCGGTCAGGTCTGGCACCTGCGCGCGCAATTCGGAGAGCTCACGCAACCATTCTTCTTCACGAGCGGTGTGAAAGGGATTGGGGTGAGTTTCAATCACGAGCCTGCCGTAGTAGTCGATGTCAGCCTGCCAGCGGGATGTGCGATCGGTGGCATCGATCCACCCGGCCAACTCACGAAATGCGGGGGTCTGCGCGAGTGCGGAGAATGCTTCGTCTTCGGCAATGCTTGCAAAGTCGTCAAACCCCCAATTTCGCCATGCCTGATCGACGGACGCGATGGCCGCATCATCAAGGCCAAGGATCGCCTCACACTTCGCGCGACCCAACACAGCGCGACGCATTCCGTTTCGGCCCGCATTGGCACCGAGCTCCAATGCCTGGTCAAAATGGGGAATGGCGTTGTGACACTCGCCCAAGCTGTCAAATGAGACCGCTAGGTAATAGTGCGCCATCCCGTCATTGGGATTGGCCTCTAAAACATCGCTCAGGATCAGTTCCGCTGCTGCCCAATCGCCTTCTGTGATCGCAGGCAGGCTATCGGCAGTTGTGGGCGGGGCTGCATGCACAACACTCACGGCAAGAGCAACCTGCAAGAGGGTGATGACCAACATAAAACGCATTGTTCTAATCCTGTTTTTTGATTTTTTGAGGGCTACTTGAAAGCAGCTTGCAGAAGGCTCGATATCTGCCGCTTCAGCCCAGTTTTGTTTTTGTAGACCGCACGCGCCATTGGGGCGTCGGGAAAAATGAGAATTTCCCGTGCAATGGTCAAAGCCGCGTGTACGGCGAAGACCAGATCGGCTTCGGCGACAGATGAAGCTTCCTTGCAGTGGTGAAAGCATTTGAGGATAGCTTCGACAAGGTTGCTGTGGTCGCGCGCACCATGCGCCGGGTTGCGTTGTTTGCCGCGCAAGTAGATGATTACGGTGCGCAGCAACCAAGGCTTGGTTTGGTGCAGTCGAATGATCCTATCTGCAACCAAGTCAGAAGTTTGTGCCGGGTCCAATGTTGTCCAATCATGCTTGGCAAACCAAATTGGCACCTCCTGATCCACCCAATCGAGATAGCGCACATACAGGTGTGGAAGCAGGTCGTCTTTCGACTTGAACCGACCATAGATCGCACCTGTAGTGAGCCCGGCTTCCTGGGCGATTGCCGTCGTTGTTATTTGATCAAAGGGCCGGTCGTGAAGAAGCGCTTCAACTGCATCAAGGACGGCCGAATGGGTCTGTTGGCTGCGCTCCTGAACGGGCGCTTTGGCAAGTATTTCTTGTCTCGTTTTTGTCATACAAGAACAGTATTATCATTATAGTATTAGGCAAGTTACAAACTTGTAAGGGAGTGAAGAGGAAAGAAAGCGTTCCTAAATTTATAGGCTAAGCCGCCCAGGTTGGCGCGCGCTTTTGCGCCCAGGGGCGGGCACGCTCTAGCTGCCCGGCAAGTTGAAACAGCGTCGCCTCATCGCCAAAGCGCCCTGTGAACATGGTGCCGATGGGAAGCCCGCGCTCTGTCCAATAAAGCGGAACCGACATGGAAGGCTGCCCCGTCATATTGAACATGCCCGTGTACGGACAATAGCTACGCAGGAGCGTTGTATAGGCCGTGGTGTCTTCGCTCATCATGTCGATGGCGCCAAGGGGTAGGGGCGGCATGCCAAGGGTCGGAGTCAAATAAACGTCGTAGGTTTCATGCAAGGCGGCGAATTTTCGGCCCAGCTGGTGCATGAAAAGGGTCGCCCTTACATAATCGGGCCCGCTGATGGCGCGTCCGATCTCGGCCATCGCCCGTGTCGCAACCTCAAGGTCACCTTGCTGCAATTCGCGGCCAAGGGCGGCAAGGCGGGTGTCCACAGTAAGCGCAATGTTGGCGGCGATCAGGCTGATCTGCGCGCGGCCCATATCTGTGGGGTCGATATCAACAGTGGCTTCTTCCACATGGTGGCCAAGTTTTTCGCAAAGGTGGGCGGCGTCTTCCACCGACTTTACAACCTCGGGGTCGGGATCTGTGCCGTCCGCCCGTTTGGTCCACTTGGCGATGCGCAAGGGTTTGGGGTCATGGGCAGCGTCCTCAGCAAAGGGCCGCGCGGGCGGGGCCACCTCGTATGGGTCACCAGGCGCGGTCCCCGAAGTTGCATCCAGCATGGCCGCATTGTCGCGAACAGAGCGAGAGATTGCATGGCTGATGGATTGACCGGCCCAGCCTTCGCCCCGGTCAGGGCCCATCGGGGTCCGACCCCGTGTGGGTTTCATACCAAAAGTTCCCGTTGTCGCCGCGGGAATGCGGATCGAGCCGCCCCCGTCCGACGCATTGGCAATGGGCAGGATACCAGCGGCAACCGCAGCAGACGCGCCGCCAGATGATCCGCCGGGGCTGTGATCGAGGTTCCAAGGATTTCGTGTCGGACCAAATAGTCGCGGCTCGGTCGTAACGGTCAGCCCAAACTCGGGCGTATTGGTTTTACCAAAGATTACTAGCCCCGCCGCCTTGTAGCGTTCGGTCAGGGTTGCGTCATGATCGGCTTTGAAGTTTTCAAACAACGCACAGCCGTATGTGGTGACGGTTCCGGCGAGCAGCAGGTGCAGGTCCTTAAGCAAAAACGGCACGCCCTTAAACGGGCCATCAGGCAGACCTGCATCGATGGCCGCGCGCGCTTCGTCGTAATGCTTGTGCGTTACCGCGTTGATCTTGGGGTTGATGCGCTCGGTTCGTGCGATGGCTTCATCAAGCAATTCCCCGGCGCTTACTTCATTTTTGGCAACCAGCTCGGCCAAACCAATGGCGTCGTAATCGTCATATTCCTTGAAGCCAGTCATACCCATTCCTTCCATCATTCTGGCTTGCATATTGAGAGCAAGCGAGGGCAAGGTCCAGCAAGGAAAGGTTCACGCAAGGGAAGCCAAAAAGGGAAGCCGCCGCATGGCTATGGGAAGTCACGACTACGAAGATGATCCGAGAAATGCGGACATTCTTATCTACGTAAACGGGGAATTGAAGCCGCGCGGGGAAGCCACGGTTTCGGTCTTCGATTCTGGCTTTGTGCTGGGCGATGGTGTTTGGGAAGGCCTGCGGGTGCACAATGGTCAGATCGCGTTTTTGCGCGAGCATTTGGACCGCATCTATGAAGGGGCCAAGACCCTCGACATGGACCTGGGTCTTAGTCGCGATGAGCTGACGGCGGCGCTCAAGGAAACGCTCGCCGCCAATAAGATGACAGACAATGTGCACATCCGCCTGATGGCGACCCGGGGGCTGAAGGCAACGCCTTACCAGGATCCGCGCATGACCATTGGCCCGGCCACCCTTGTCATTGTGCCTGAATACAAAAAGCCCGACCCCGCCTCGCGCACCAAAGGGCTGTCGCTGTTTACAGTCCACGTGCGGCGCGGCTATCCCGATGTGCAGGACCCCAAGCTCAACAGCCATTCAAAGCTCAATTGCATCATGGCCTGTATTCAAGCGGCAAAGGCGGGGGCCGATGAAGCGCTGATGCTTGATCCGCACGGGTTTGTGGCCACGTGCAATTCCACGCACTTTTTCATCGTGCGGCGGGGCGAGGTTTGGACGTCCTCCGGCGATTACTGCCTGGGCGGTATCACGCGCGGCAAGGTAATTGACCTCTGTGGTGCGCTCGACATTCCTGTGAGAGAAAAAAACTTCTCCCTCACGGATGTCTATGGTGCTGAGGAAGCATTTGTTACCGGCACGTTTGCGGGGCTCGTGCCTGTGCGCGAAGTGGACGGGCGCATAATTGGCGATGGGGAACGGGGACCTCGCACCAAGGCGCTGCAAGATACCTATATCCAAATGATCAATAAAGCGTGCGCCTAGTGAGCGGCATGCGCATCGCCATGTGGTCGGGGCCGCGCAATATCTCCACCGCCATGATGCGCGCGTGGGGCAATCGCGGTGATACGGCCTGTTGGGACGAACCGTTCTATGCCTGGTACTTAAAAGAGACCGGAATTCAGCAACCGGGATGGGACGAGATCATTCAAGTCCACGAGACGGACTTGCGCAAAGTGATGGCGCACATCGAAGGGCCCGTACCGGGCGGTAAAGACATCCATTTCCTCAAGTGCATGACCCATCACATGTTGCCGGACGTGGGGCGGGAGTGGTTTGCCCACGCGCGACATTTCTTTCTCATTCGCGATCCAGAAATGATGCTCAGGTCCTATGCCGCAGCGCGGGACGGGGCTGCCTTTGTAATGGAAGAGTTGGGCCTAACCCTCCAGCGAGAGCTATATGAGCATGTAACCCGCGTTTTGGGGAAAGCACCCCCTGTTGTGGCGAGCGAAGACATTATGGCCAATCCGCGCGGCACACTCTCTAAGCTGTGCGATGCTTTGGGTGTTCCGTTCACCGATAAAATGCTGTCCTGGCCGGCTGGGCCCCGGCCCGAAGATGGGGTGTGGGCCAAGCATTGGTATGGGTCGGTTGAAAAATCAACGGGCTTTGATCGCCCTCGCGAGAGTATGCATCCCTTGCCCGATCAACTTATGCCTATGCTTGAAGGCCTTTATGAAGATTACAACGCGCTGGCGGTCTATAAGATTTAGTCGGCGGCGGCGGCACGGCGCCTTTTCAATTCCACTGTGCGTTCCCCGTGATCATCCCGCTTGATTTTATAGAGGGACATCAATCCCACCGACACGAAATAGATCAGCATGATCGTCGGCACATAAACAACAGCAAAGTTCGTCATAATGTTTGGATCAACATCGGCGGGATCGGCGCCCCTTGGGATGCCGACAATGGCGACAATATTGGCAGCGATAAAAACACCAATGCCATGGACGACTTTGCCGGCAAAGCTGCGGGCCGAAAAGAAGAGCCCCTCTGACCGGCGGCCGGTGTCCATCTCACTACTTTCCACAACGTCCGCGACCATTGAGCTGATGATGATGGAGATCATGATGATGATGGTGCCCTCTGTTACACCATGCATAAACAAGGTGGGCACGAGTAACTCATGATCGTTCGGCCAAAACCATCCATTCAGGCGCAGGATCATTGGCAGCGGCAAATAGCAGATCGATATGATCGAGAGGATCACCGCAACATTCCGCTTGTTACGCCCTTTGGTAATGATCGGGGCAAGAATTAGGGCGAAGAAAGCTGCAATGAAGTAGCTCAGCGTAATTATTAGAATTTCGATGGGCGCGAGTTGCCAAAAGAAGTTGTTAAAATAGATACTGAGCGACGTGATGACGCCCTGGGCCATTGCGGCAACGACTGCGGCAAAGAAGAGCGCTAGAAACGGTCGGTGAAGAAGTGTTTCCCGCAACTCTCTTAGGGTTCGACTAAACGAAAATGGTTGCGGCGGCGGCGGCTTGTGCAAGTTGGGGATATGTCTGTGTGTGCCCAGCGATGAGATCAAAATGAAACTCATCATGATCAGCGCGGCAACCAAACCATATCCGCGGTAACCCTCAGCATTCATTAGTCCGTTGGTAATTCCGGCCGCAGGGTCGGCCACAAGAAAAAATCCATAGGCAATGACAGCAATGGTCAGACCGCCCCACCAGCCGAAAAAATACCTGAAGCTGAGCATGGACGTGCGTTGGTCGTAATCATCTGTCAGCTCCGCCACCATGGACGTGCTCGGCACCTCAAAGAAGGTGATACAGGTGCGCACAAGGACCGCCATTCCGAACATGTAGAAAAAGAGCGCACTTTGACCGAGCCCTTGCGGCGGGTTCCACATGAGAAAATATGAGATCCCTACAGGAATGATCGAGGCATACATGAAGGGATGCCGCCGCCCCCATTTTGAATGAAGTTGGTCGGAAAAATGACCCACAAGCGGATCGGAGAACGCGTCGAAAACAAGGGCAAGCAGAATGGCGAGCCCTGCCAGTTGAGGCGCAAGTCCCAGAACGTTGCTATAATAGAAGAGAAGGAAATAGGCGAAGCCTGAGTCCTTCACCCCATAGGCAACCGAGCCGCTGCCGTAAAACAGCTTTGTCGAAAGTTTAGGCTTGTCGCCGGGTCCAACCATAAAATACGCCGCCTTTGAAAAGAGTGTCTTAGAACGTCACAACGCTGCGGATCGATTTACCATCATGCATTAGTTCAAAAGCAGTGTTGATTTCATCCAGCGGCATCACATGAGTGATGAGATCGTCGATGTTGATTTTGCCGTCCATGTACCAATCGACGATCTTGGGCACGTCCGTGCGCCCCCGCGCGCCGCCAAAGGCCGTGCCTTTCCAGGTCCGGCCGGTCACCAATTGGAAGGGGCGGGTTGATATCTCCTGCCCGGCGCCGGCAACGCCAATGATGATCGATTGGCCCCACCCGCGATGGGAACACTCAAGCGCTTGGCGCATGACATTGACGTTCCCGGTGCAGTCAAAGGAATAATCAGCGCCGCCGCCGGTAAGATCAACCACGGCCTCGACAACCTTGTCTGCGCCCACCTCTGTAGCATTAACAAAATCGGTCATGCCAAATTTCTGCGCCATGGCGCGCCGGGCGGGATTGATGTCTACACCGATAATTTTGTTTGCGCCCACCATGCGGGCGCCTTGAATGACGTTAAGGCCAATGCCGCCAAGGCCAAAGACCGCGATGTTAGCGCCGGGCTCCACCTTGGCCGTGTTGATCACTGCACCGATCCCTGTCGTCACACCGCAGCCGATGTAGCAAATTTTGTCGAAGGGGGCGTCTTGGCGAACCTTGGCAACCGCGATTTCTGGCATCACTGTGAAGTTCGAAAAGGTCGAACACCCCATATAATGCTTGAGCTCATTACCATCCATACTGAACCGGCTTGTCCCGTCGGGCATAACCCCATCACCCTGCGTGCCGCGAATAGAGGTGCAGAGATTTGTTTTCTGGCTCAGGCAAGATGGGCACACCCGGCACTCAGGAATATAGAGGGGGATCACATGATCACCTGGCTGAAGCGAAGTAACGCCCGCGCCCACCTCACGTACAATCCCAGCGCCCTCATGACCCAGGATTGAAGGAAAAAGGCCTTCGGGGTCATTTCCAGAGAGGGTGTAGGCATCAGTATGGCAAATACCCGTGGCCATAACTTCTACCAGAACCTCTCCAGCGCGGGGTCCTTCCAATTCGACAGTTTCAATGGTCAGTGGCTCACCTGCTTTCCAGGCAACAGCAGCACGTGTTTGCATCAAGATTGTTCCCGTAGTTGACGAAGTGGGCTCAAGCGGCGAATTCATATTTTTCTGGTTCGACCTGGCGCGTGCGTTTCATGTACTCCGTGGTGCGGCCCACCCAATTGTTGGTAACGCGCCCATCGCGCAAATACCAACTGTCTGCGACCGCAGTCCAGATCATGTCCTTCATCCGCTCGCCCAGCCATTCGTTGTAAGTCTTTTGAGCTTCTGCCTTGAGGTCGAGCCATTTGGCGTGGCGGCTGTCGAGGGCATCGAAACACGACATGATATAGCGGGTCTGCGCCTCGATCATAAGAATGATTGAGTTATGACCCAGATTGGTGTTCGGGCCATACATCATAAAGAAGTTTGGAAAGCCCGCGTGGGTTATGCCGAGATAGGCCTCAGCGCCCGTCGCCTTCCAAATATCGTTCAGCACTTGCCCCCCGCGCCCCGACACGCGCATGGGGGTGAGAAAATCCGTCGTCGCAAACCCGGTGCTGTAAATGATGGCATCAGAGGGGTAGCTTGCGCCGCTCTTGGTTTCGACGCCGGTTTCGGTGATACGGGCAATGGGGTCGGTGACCACGTTCACATTGTCGCGGGCGAGGGCTTGATAATAATTGTCCGAAAACAAAATGCGTTTCGCGCCGATGGGATAATCCGGGATCAGCTTTTCGCGCAGTGCGGGGTCGCTGATGTTTTCCTCAAGGTAGGCAATCGCCTGTTTGCGCGCGCTATCGCGTAACCATTTTGGGGTGCCTTGCTTCATAAGCGGATAGACCATGCCCTCGCCGCGCAACCAAATGAGGAAGCGATAGAACTTTGTCGTCGCCGGCACCTTTGAGCCGAGCCATTTTTCAAAGGATGAATATTCGCGGTCTTCCTTTGGTACGACCCAATTGGCACTTCGCTGAAAGACATTGAGCGTTTTGGTGTCAGGCGCAATTTCGGGAATGAATTGCAGAGCGCTTGCGGCATTGCCGATCACAGAAACCGTCTTGCCCGTAAGGCTGTAGTCGTGATCCCAGTGCGCTGAGTGAAAGGTCTTGCCCCTGAAACTGTCTGCCCCTTCGATCGCAGGGATATTGGGGTTGTGCAATTGCCCCACAGCGGAAATCACAACGTCGAATTCTTCGTTTTCACCGTCAGCCGTGGTGAGGCGCCAGACCCCCGTGCTTTCATCAAAAGCGAGGCCGGTAACTTTCTTGCCGAATTTGATATGAGGACGCAGGCCGAACTTGTCACAGCAATGTTCCATATAGCCGAGAATTTCTGGCTGCTCGGACCATTTATGGGTCCAGCGCGGATTGCGTTCGAAAGAGAATGAATAGAGCGCGGAAGGGATGTCGCATTCCGCACCGGGGTAGGTGTTCTCACGCCAGGTGCCGCCGATGCGGTCTGCCTTCTCAAACAACGTGAAGCTTTCGATGCCGCGCCTTTTTAAGTGATAGCCCAGACACAGGCCCGAAAAACCGGTCCCGATAACCGCAATACGGCGTTCGCGTGAAGGTATCATCGAAGGGGCGCTCCCAAGCACGAATGAATGGCTTCTTTGGTCAGTGAAGCCCAAATCGGGAGGGCGCGCAAACCCTTAGGCGCCAGGATCAAAGCTCTGCCTAGCAATAGTCTTTCTGAAGCTCTGCAAGCGCCTTGGATCCCGGAGCAAGCTTTTCGTATGGCAGCCGGTTGAGAGGCGCTTCGGGTAGCTTGTTACGGCCGTTCATGTCGAGCGTTTCGTCATCAACGAACAAGAGCCCGGTGACGATTTCATTTTTCGCCTCATGGCGGGATAGATAGGCCAGCACTTCACCTCGGTCGCGAGGATCAAGGTCTTCATCAACCTTTCTCAGGACAATCTTGCTGCCGTCGTGCAACTCAACTTCCATGGCCTCGCCCGTCTCGTATTCCGCGCGGATCTCTTGGGAGGGTTCGACATAATCCGTGTGGATCGCGGGATGGTAGAACTCATAGGTATGAGCGTAACTTTTGGTGGAGCCGGGATGATCATTGAAGGTAACGCACGGCGAGATCACATCAATCAGAGCGAAGCCCTTGTGCATTACCGCGGCCTTGATCAACGGCACCAGTTGCGCCTTGTCCCCAGAAAACGAGCGCGCCACAAAAGTCGCGCCCAATGTCAGGGCAAGTTTCACCGGGTCGATGGGCGTATAGGGGTTGGGTTCGCCGCGCTTTGATTTTGAACCAAAGTCCGCCGCCGCGGAAAATTGGCCTTTTGTCAGGCCATAAACACCGTTGTTTTCCACCACATAAAGCATATCCACATTACGGCGAATGGCATGGCAGAACTGCCCAAGGCCAATAGAAAGCGAATCCCCATCGCCGCTGACACCAATGTAATGGAGCTTGCCGTTCGCCGCCGCCGCGCCGGTCGCAACCGACGGCATCCGTCCGTGTACGGCATTAACCCCGTGGCTTTGACCCAGGAAATAGGCTGTGGTTTTGGACGAACAACCAATGCCGCTGACTTTCGCTGCCGTATGGGGCTCCAAATTGAGTTCAAAAAAAGCGCGCACCATAGCGGCGGTTACCGAATCGTGGCCACACCCCGCGCACAGGGTGGACATGCCCCCTTCATAATCGCGCAAGGTCAGGCCCAACTTGTTGCGCAACAGGTGTTTTTCAATTCTTGGCTTGGCGATCGACGTCATTTGTTTTCTTCCTCGGCGATATGGGCCTTGATGCCGTTGACCACAAAGCGGCAATCGGGAATTTTACCGTTGTACCAAAGCACGGATTTAAGTTTTGCTTTTTCCGCGCTGGTTTCATTCAGGATCAGGCTGCGCAGCTGGGCGTCTCGGTTTTGTTCCACAATGAAGACCGCGTCATGTTGAGCAATAAAGTCGTCAACTTCCTGGGCAAAGGGGAAGCCTCTTATACGCATGTAATCCACAGGAATGTCTTCTGCGGCCAGTCGGTCGAGGGCTTCAACAGTGGCGCCATCGCTGCTGCCCACGGAGATAACACCCCAGCGGGTTTTCTTTGAAGCTTTTCTGAAAACCGGCGCGGGAACGCGGGTCTTGGCGCTTTCCACTTTTGTCGCGATGCGGTCGAGCACTTCCTGATATTTGTCAGAGTTTTCCGTATAAAGACCGAATTTGTCATGTCCGGACCCGCGCGTGAAATACGCCCCTTTGGGGTGTTCGCCGGGCAGTGTGCGATAAGGCACACCATCTCCGTCCACATCGAGATAACGATAGAACTTGTCGATGTTTTCAAGTTGCTCGGCGTCCAAAACTTTGCCGCGATTGGGTTTCCAATTGTCGTCCCACTCAAGCTTGGGCACCATCCAATCGTTCATGCCGATATCGATATCGGAAACCACAAAGACCGGGGTCTGGAACCATTCGGCCAATTCAAAAGCCTCCACCGCCATTTCAAAGCATTCTTTGGGATCGGCGGGGAATAAAACAATATGTTTGGTGTCGCCGTGAGAGGCATAAGCGCAAAGCAATATGTCTGATTGCTGGGTGCGGGTGGGCAGGCCTGTGGAAGGTCCCGTGCGTTGGACGTCAAACAATACCGCCGGCACTTCGCCGTAATAGGCAAAGCCGATAAACTCGGACATGAGCGAGATGCCGGGGCCGCTGGTGGGTGTAAAGGCGCGCGCGCCGTTCCAGGCGGCGCCGATGACCATGCCGATGGAGGCAAGTTCGTCTTCGGCTTGAATGATGCAGAAATTGTGCTCGCCCGTTTCAGGGTCCACGCGATAGCGCTCGCAGAACATTTTATAGCCGTCCATCAGCGAAGTTGATGGTGTGATTGGGTACCACGCGCCAAATGTCGCGCCAGCATAAACGCAACCCAAACCCGCTGCGGTGTTGCCATCCATCATGATGTAACCATCGGTCTTGTCCATGTGCTCAACCCGAATGGGCAGCGGGCAAGTGAAGTTATCGAGAACGTAGCGATAGCCAAGATCGATGGCATCCATATTGGCATCGATCAGGTGTTGTTTTGAACTGAAGGTTTCCGTTACCAGCGCGCGGATTATATCCATATCCAGTTCGATCAGCGCCGCCACGGCGCCGACATAGGCCATGTTCTTCATCAATACGCGTGTGCGGGCTTTGTCGAAACGCTCGTTGATCATCGAGGACAAAGGCACGCCGATGACATTTACATCATCGCGCGTCAGAAGCTCTGGCCGTGGCCATGAGTTATCATAAAGCAGATATCCGCCCGGCGCCGTCTTCGCCAGATCCTGATCATAAGTGTCCGCGTTCATGGCAACGGCAAGGTCCACTGCGCCGGTCCGCGCTTGGTAACCATCCTTGGTCACGCGGATTTCGTACCAGGTGGGCAGACCTTGAATGTTTGAGGGGAACAGGTTTTTGCCCACCACCGGCACGCCCATGCGGAACACGGTTTTCATCAAAAGCGTGTTTGCGCTGGCAGATCCGGTTCCGTTCACCGTTCCAATTTTGATGACGAAATCATTGACGCGCGTGCCCGCCACGGTATCGGTGACGACGTTCATTCCGCTGCTACTCCTAAGGGGTCTTCGGCGGCGTAGGCCTTGACGAGATCAAACAATTGCATGTCCCAGGCGGCGGTTGGGCACCGTTCTGCACAAAGCCCACAATGAAGGCAGACGTCTTCGTCCTTCACCATGACGCGGCCGGTATCCTTTAGCGGTGCTGAGACATATAGGTCTTGTTCTTGGTTGTTAGCGGGGTATTTGAGCTTTGGCCGCAGGGCGTCTTCGTCGTCATTCTGCGTTATGGTCAGGCAGTCGACGGGGCAAATATCAATGCAAGCATCGCACTCGATGCAAAGCGGCGTTTCAAATGTGGTTTGTACATCGCAGTTAAGGCAGCGCTGCACTTCCGTCGCGATCTGTTCCGGTGTGAAGCCGAGTTCAACTTCTGTTTCGAGAGTCTTAAAACGTTCTTTGAGTTCCACATGTTGCATCTGGCGACGGTCCGACGCATCGAAGCCATTTGAGTAGCGCCATTCGTTCATGCCCATCTTTGTGGGCTCAAGCGTCTGCGCATCGGGTGTGCGGTCCGTGAGGGCCTTGCCTTGGCAGTGATTGTGAACGGAAATTGCGGCCTGATGACCATGTTCCACCGCCCAGATAATGTTGAGCGGGCCAAACGCCGCGTCGCCGCCGAAAAAGACGCCGGGCCGGGTTGATTGGAATGTGGTCTTGTCGACCGTCGGCACGTCCCACTTGTCGAACTCAAGGCCGATGTCCCGTTCGATCCAGGGAAATGCATTTTCCTGACCAATGGCCAGGATCACGTCGTCGCAAGGGATGGTCACTTCGCCTGTGATTTTTTGATCGGTGATCTTGCCCTTGTCGTCGACCACATATTCCATGGTTTCAAACACCATGCCGGTCAGCTTGCCCTTTTCGGTGACAAAGCTTTTTGGTGAATGATTGACAACGATCTCGATGTTTTCTTCTTCTGCGTCTTCCAGCTCCCAAGGGCTGGCCTTGAAGAAATTGCGCGGCTTGCGCGCCATGACTTTTACGTCGCCCGCGCCCAGCCGCAGCGAGGTCCGGCAACAATCCATTGCCGTATTACCCACGCCGATGATCAAGACGCGCTTGCCGATCTTGTCGATGTGATCAAACGCGACAGACTCGAGCCAGTCGATGCCGATGTGGATGTTGTCGGCGGCTTCGTCACGGCCGGGAAGGTTTAGGTCTTTGCCCTTCGGCGCGCCAGACCCAATGAAGACTGCGTCAAAGTCATCGCTCAGAAGTTTTTTCAGGCTATCGATGCGGGTGTTGGTTTTTAACTCAACCCCCATGTCCAAAATATAGCCGATCTCTTCGTCCAGCACCTGCTCAGGCAGACGGAACGAAGGAATATTGGAAATCATCAATCCGCCGGGGCGGTCAAAGGCCTCAAAGATTGTGCATTCATATCCCAGCGGCGCGAGATCGTTCGCCACCGTCAACGAGGCAGGACCTGCACCAATGAGCGCGACTTTCTTGCCATTGGAATTGGATGGCTTTTTGGGAAGCAATTCGGTGACGTCTTCGCGGTGATCAGCGGCGACACGTTTTAGCCGGCAAATGGCAACAGGTTCTTCGTCGATACGCCCGCGGCGGCATGCAGGCTCGCACGGCCGGTCGCATACACGGCCCAGGATACCGGGAAAAACATTGGATTCCCGGTTGAGCATGTAAGCATCGGTATAACGGCCTTGCGCGATGAGCCGAATATATTCGGGCACCGGCGTATGGGCGGGGCACGCCCACTGGCAATCGACGACCTTGTGGAAGTAATTGGGATCGTTGGTATCAGTCGGCTTCATCGGCTCTTTGTCCATGCGAACTGGCGCACGCGGGGACCTGGTCGCCGACAGCAATTATTCTGCATCAGAATCAGAAAAGTCCCACGTTGAAACCGGGTCAAGACGCATGTTCCCCCGGTCTTGCCATTCCCCGCTAAGTAACGCCTGTTTCGGAGAAAATCACGATATTCGCGGATGTGCAACGGGTGAAGACGATTGCGGCCCGGGGATCGTCAATCGTGACTAATGGGCGCCGCTCAAGTTGTAGGGCGCGGGCCGCTCGTGTTGCAGAAACATGATGACGGTCGGGTGGGCAATTTCTTCCGCAAACAAATAGGGGTCTTTGCCCCTGCCATAGGGTGGGCAATTGCTGTCTGTCCTCAGGGAAGGATCGAAAGAGCCGTGTGTCTCTTGAATCGAAGGCGTTAGATCAATATCATACAAGCTATGACACGCGAAAAACTGCAGTTTTCTCCCACGAAACCGGCGATCACCATGGCGGTGAGCCCCCGGTTCGAGATTTTTCATGGAATGAGGCTGGTGCTGGCTCCCCCATCCGGCGTCGACGAACGGTGGCGCCAAAACGCCCGATCCAGATTGCCGGAAAACTTTTATACGAGAGTCGAGCGGCTCTGCGCCAATCCAATCGTTTGGCCCAACATCGGTGACGCCGTGGAACATGCCGCCATGGACGGCTCGTTCTTTCAGGTGCTCAAGGCCTATGCCGAAATCGACCCCGCCCGCTTTCAGTATGTGGTGACCGAGGGGATGCTTCACCGGGCCGATGTGGCGCGGGACGCCATTGCCGGGCGTATAACGCTGAAGCAGGCGCTCGAGACCTTTCCGGAGGACCGTCAGGCCTGGCTCGCCTTTCTGGGTCTTTTCCCCTTTGACAGCGACGCCCCGATGGCCAAGTTTCTCACCCGTCTTTTCAATGATCCCGAGACCATCCGTGATGAGATTGTCCGCCTGCTGAGCGAGTTTTGGGATTGCGTATTTGAAGATACGTGGAGCTCGCTTGCCCCCTCGATGGCCAAATCACTCACAACGCTGGAGCGCACGATACCCACATGCACTATGTCCGAAATTGCCGACCGCACACTTTTAAGCGTTGAGGTTGATGAGGGGCGGCAGGAAATTCGGGCAAACAGCGGCAATTACACTTTGCCGTTTGATAAGATCGACCGCATTCATTTCTTGCCTTCAGCGCTCAACACAAACCGCCTTTGGATGGCATTTGAAACTCCAGAAACCGGGCTCACAACTTTGGTGTTCCCCTATTTCGACCCCCTTATCCAAATGGAAGAACAAGGCGGTAGATCACGCCCCGCCAGTAAGGACGTATACGAACCACCGATGATTTTCAGGGCGCTGGGCGATACCACGCGATTTGCCATAGTGAATATGCTTGCCAAAGAACCCATGAGCGCCGCGGAACTTTCGCGCCGCATGGATTTGACCAAAGCAACCATGTCCCATCACGTGCGTATTTTGCGTTTGGCAGGTCTTATCAATGAAGAATGGGCGGCAGGATCGGTCACTCTATCCGTGCGCCGGGAAACCCTGGAAACGCTTTCGGACCGGACGGTTGGTCAATTGTTCGATGCGAATTAAGTGACTTTGGACCGCGTTTGAAAACGCGGCTCGCGCCAAAGTTCTGTTTTTAGGATGGCTTCTAAAGCCGCCGCCGCGTCAACAATATCCTGATAGCGTAAGTAAAGCGGTGTAAAGCCGAAGCGCATGGTATCGGGCGCGCGGAAATCGCCAATAATGCCTTTATGGATCAACGCCTGCATGACGGCATAACCGTTCTCACATTGAAACGAAACCTGACTGCCGCGCGAGATTGCATCGCGCGGGGAGGCGAGGGTTAAGTCGTAGGCAGAACAGCGCGCCTCAACTTCTTCAATAAACAGATCCCCCAACGCCATGGATTTCGCGCGGACATCTTCCATGGAAACCCCGTCCCAAACGTCAAGCGCGGCATCAAGGGCAGAAAGGCCAAGAATGGGCGGCGTGCCGACAGTCATGCGTTCGGTGCCAGGGGCGGGACGATACTCCAAATCAAAGGCAAAGGGCGCTTCGTGCCCCATCCACCCCGAAAGGAACGGCTCAACATGGGGTAGATGATCAGGCCGAACATAAAGGAAGGCAGGCGCCCCCGGTCCGCCGTTCAAATACTTGTAAGTGCAACCAATGGCGAAGTCAGCGTTTGCGCCCGCCAAATCAACCGGCAGGGCGCCCGCGGAATGAGCAAGATCCCATTGAGCGATGGCGCCTGCTTTGTGGGCTTTGGCGGTAAGGGCTGCCATGTCATGGCGGCGGCCAGAGCGATAATCGACTTCAGTCAGCATCATCACGGCGACGGTGTCATCAATGGCGGCGTCCACATCTTCGGGGGCGACGAGTTTTAGCTCATGACCTTTGCCGAGGGCGCGGATCAAGCCTTGCGCCATATAAAGATCGGCGGGAAAATTTCCGGTGTCTGAAAGAATAACCTTGCGGCCTTCGCGCATCTGAAGGCCGGCTGACAGCACCTTGACCAGATTGATGGAAGTTGAATCGGCGGCAATTACCGTGCCTGGCGCTGCGCCAATCAATTTGGCCAGGCGGTCACCAAGCTGCGCTGGCATGTCAATCCAGCCCGCATCATTCCAGCCCCGAATGAGACTTTCCCCCCACTCGCGGGAAACAACGTCAGCTAGCCGCGCGCCGACCGCCTTTGGCAGGCAGCCAAGGGAGTTCCCATCAAGATAGATGACGCCTTCGGGGATGAAAAACTCATCCCGCTTGGCGGCAAGGGGGTCGGCTCTATCGAGCGCAGCGGCGTCGGTCACAGATGGGCATCCTCTTATTGTTTGGCGGACTTTCGGTCATCACCAAGCCCCGTGCAAGGGTTGCCTTGCCCCACTGTGCCTCTCCATAGCAGGATGAGCCATGGACTGGGACGATGCCTATTCAAACGCTGCCTATATCCCGAACGCTGAGCGCTTTGTGGCGAAGTGGGCACGGGATGCGGCGGCGTTTCGCGCCCTCTCACGCCATGATCTCGATATCCCTTATGGCGCGGGGATGCGGGAGAAATACGACCTGTTCTTTCCTGAGGGCGATGCAAAGGGGCTCTTTGTGTTTATCCACGGGGGGTATTGGCTCGAGTTTGACAAATCAAGTTGGTCACACCTAGCAGGTGCCGCAACTGAGCACGGTTGGACTGCGATGTTGCCGTCTTACGATCTGTGCCCGGACGTTTCCATTTCAGAGATCACCAAGCAAATCGGTTCCGCCATCACCCACGCCGCAAGGCGCGAGACGGGCCCCATTGTTATTGCGGGCCATTCGGCGGGCGCGCATCTTGCCGCGCGCATGATGTGCGCAGATGCCCCGTTGGCGCCGGATATCGCCCAGCGAGTCCGGCGTGCCCTTGGCATGAGCGGGCTTTATGACCTGCGTCCCCTTCAGAAGACAGGCATGAATGAACGGCTGAACATATCGGACGCGGAAGCCAATACCGAAAGTCCGGCTTTGTTGAAACCGCGGGCTGGCGCCAACATTATTGCCTGGGTGGGGGCAGATGAGCGGCCAGAGTTCATCCGTCAATCAAAAGAATTTGCTGCGGCTTGGAGCGGGGAAGGTGCTAGCGTTGATTATGTAGAAGCGCCTGGGCGGCACCATTTCGATGTGATCGATGGACTTGCTGACCCGCGCAGCGACATGATCGCACTCGCGTTGATGGACTAAGCTTCGCGCTCAGCCTTCGCACTCAATCTTCGCCGAGGCCTTTGTCTTTGGTAAAAGCGTTGAAACAGATCACAGTTTCAGTGTCGACGATCCCTGGAATGGGGTGAACCTGCTCGTTGACGAAGCGCCCAATATCCTGATCCCCCGCCAGATTATATTGAGCGATCAGGTCATAGCGGCCCGAAATGGAATGAACCATGGGCGCGATTTCCGTGTCGTCGACAAGCCGCGCCGCCACATCATAAGTGTGCCCGAGCTGGCATTTGATCATAATATAAAAGGTCCGCATGTGATGGCGCTCCCGCGTGGAATTTGCGCCAGTCTAGACCGATCCGCCGTTGCGTGAAAACAGCACTTCCGCGCCTCTTCGATTCTGGCCATGATCGGGTATGACAAAGGTCCGCATTTTGCCAAAGGACGAAGGCCCCGCCGGATGGGCGGCGATCTTGCCGCCGCGCACGCCCAAGCCTGCCCTCGACGGAGACATTCGTGCGGAATGGGCGGTGCTGGGCGTAGGGTTTACCGGGCTTGCCGCGGCCCGGGCGCTCGGCCAAGCCCGACCCAATGATAAAATAGTTGTCCTTGATGCGCTTGCGGTGGGTGAGGGTGCTTCGGGCCGAAACTCGGGCTTTGCCATTGATCATGCCCACACCCTTGGCGGCGGCGCGGCGGCGGAAGCCAGCGCCCTTGGGCAAAAGCGGCTTTATTCTGCTGCGATCAATCATCTGCATGATCTTGTAGTGAAACATGACATCGAATGTGATTGGCGCGCTTGCGGAAAATTTCACGCCGCAGCGTCAAAGCGCGGCGTTGAAAAATATCTAAAGCCTTTGCTCGATGAACTTGATCACATTGGCGAAGCCTATGAATGGCTTGACGCAAGCGCCCTGCGCAAAGAGGTGGGGACGGCGCACTATGAAGCAGGCATTTTCACCCCCGGCACGGTTCTTCTAAACCCCGCAGCCCTGGTGCGCGGTTTGGCCGATAGCTTGCCTGAAAATGTCGAGCTGTTTGAAAAAACAACGGTTACGGAAATTGCAGCAGGGGCGCCAGTCACGCTGACAACAGCGCACGGACAAGTGAGGGCGACAAAACTGATCGTGGCTGCCAATGCTCACCTGCCGGCACTCGGGCTTGCGGCAAACCGTCTGATGCCATTTGTGGCTTACGCCACGCTGACTGCCCCCATGAGCGAATTTGAGCAGGCCGCGCTTGGCGGGCAACCCACGTGGGGAATCACGCCTGCTAATGCCTTTGTGGCACCAACAATCCAGCGCACGGGCGATCACCGCATCCTTTATCGGGACGGCATCCATTACCGGCCGGGGCTATCTTTTAGCGACAGAGAGCTAGCCCGCGTTCGGGCACGTCATGCTCGGCGCTTTCGTAAACGCTTTCCCATGTTGCCGGACCTTGCCCTTGATCACACTTGGGGCGGTTATCTTTGCCTTAGCCGCAATCAGGATTCGATCTTTGGCGCGCTGGACGAAAATATCTGGGGCGCCGCGGGGTTTCAGGGCATCGGCGTTACGCGCGGCACCATCGCGGGGCTATTGGTCGCAGACTTGGCATTGGGCCGAGACAATCCGCTGACGGAGGATATGATGCGTATCGCACACCCGCCGGCCAATCCGCCACGACTCCTTTTTGATTTGGGTGTTGCGGCACGAACCACGTGGGAAGCATGGGCCGAACGCGACGAAGCATAATGGGATGAAGCATAAGGAAAGCACCATGATCGAATTTCTGGGAGACCCCATCAAGATGCCGGATGGAAGTACGGTGCCATTCAGCCAAGTGGTAAAGGCCAATGGATTTTTGTTCGTAGCCGGACAAATGGGGGTGGATAGTTCCGTAAAGCTCGCGGGCGATGATATCGCGTCTCAAACCGCAATGGCGCTCGACAATATGGAACGGGTCTTGGGAACCGCCGGTGCCACTTTAAAGGATGTGGTGAAGGTCAATGCCTGGATCACCGATGCCGCCGATTTTGCCGGGTTCAACAAGGTCTATGCGGCCAAATTCGGGGGGCCCTTTCCGGCCCGCGCAACGGTGATATCGGGGCTCTTGATCCCCGGCGCGAAAGTTGAAATTGAAGCCATCGCGGTGGCCCCATGACCAGCCCGACCAAAATAGCCAAGACCCATTTCGCCGCTGCTATGGCGGAGACAGCGGAGAGGGGGCAAGGCGAAGATGCGGTTGCCCGGGCCTTTATCAATCTGGCGTTTGAGACATATTTGAAGACGCGCACTGTTGAAGACGTGCGGCAGGAACTGCAGAACTTGGCCGAAAATCTCGACCCAGACACGGATTACGTCTTCATGCGGCCTTGAGTTTAAGACTCCGCCAGCGAAACTGACAATTTGTCGGGCGGGTGATTTCACATTATACTGCGGGCGCAAGCAGAGTTCAGATGTAAGGACCAATGCCCCATGAGTGTCGCCGAAACCCTGGATCAAGCAACCGATCACGCCTGGTCCATGCCGCTGGATAAAATTGACGTCAGCAATCCCGAACTCTTCCGCTCAAATACCCTTTGGCCCTATTTCGAGCGGCTTCGGAAAGAGGACCCGGTCCATTATTGCGAAGACAGCCGCTATGGCCCCTATTGGGCGATCACCAAATACAAAGACATCATGGCAGTGGACACCAACCACCAAGTGTTCTCATCCGAGGCAGAGTTAGGCGGAATTACCATCCGCGAACCGGCCAAGGATTTTATCCTGCCCATGTTCATTGCTATGGACCCGCCCAAGCATGACGTGCAACGCAAAACCGTCAGCCCCATTGTAGCGCCGGACAATCTTGCCAAACTCGAACCCGTAATTCGCGAACGGGTGTGCAAAATTCTTGATGGGCTGCCGCGCAACGAAGAGTTTGACTGGGTCGAGAATGTTTCGATCGAGCTCACGACGCAGATGCTCGCAACGCTGTTTGATTTCCCGTGGGATGACCGGCGTCTTCTAACGCATTGGTCTGACACCATAACGTCCGAAAGCGAAGTGGTGACGGATGAAACTATCGAGTATCGCCGCGGCGAAATTCGCAAATGCGGGGAATATTTCATTGGGCTCTGGAACGAACGCATCAATGCTGAGCCCAAGGGCGATCTCATTTCCATGTTGGCTCATGGCAAAGCCACCAAGGAAATGGAGTATATGGAGTATCTCGGCAATGTCATTTTGCTAATCGTTGGCGGCAATGACACCACTCGCAATTCCATTACCGGTGGGCTTTTGGCGCTGAACGAAAATCCTGATCAATATGCCAAGTTGCGCGGCAACCACGACCTTATTTCTTCGATGGTGCCGGAAATAATTCGTTGGCAGACGCCGCTGGCGCATATGCGCCGCACTGCCGTTGAAGATGCTGAGCTTGGCGGCAAGACGATCAAAAAAGGCGAGAAAGTCGTCATGTGGTATGTCTCGGGCAATCGTGACGACGAGGTAATTGAAAACGCCGACAGCTTTATTATCGATCGCGCCCGGCCCCGGCAGCACTTATCCTTTGGCTTTGGCATCCACCGCTGCGTAGGCAATCGCCTGGGCGAGATGCAGTTGCGCATCGTCTGGGAAGAAGTGCTGAAGCGCTTTGACAAAATTGAAGTGATGGACGAACCCGAACGGGTGTTCTCAAGCTTTGTGAAGGGCTATTCTAAGATGATGGTCCGCATCCCGAGCTGAAACCCCAATACCGGAGCCCCCCTGCATGACTGATACAGTATCGACAGATTTCCTCGTCCGCCGCGACGCACCGGGGGAGACAAAGTTTGTCCAGACCAAGCTATCCGCACCAGGCGCGGACCAAGTGCTGTTTAAAGTCGATCGCTTTGGCTTCTCCGCCAATAACATCACCTATGCGGTGATGGGCGATATGATGTCCTATTGGAATTTCTTCCCCGCGGAGGATGCCAGCAAGGATCAATGGGGCCGTGTGCCCGTATGGGGATTTGGCGAGGTCATCTCCTCAAGCGTCGAAGGCATCGAGGAAGGGGAGCGGTTCTATGGCTATTGGCCCATGTCCACATTCTATCTGGCCCAAGTTGGCAAAGTGGACGAGGGCGGTTTCACCGAGGTCTCGCCGCACCGTGTGCCATTGCCCGGCGCCTATAACCGCTATGTGAGGGTGAGCGTGGACCCCGGCTATCGCGCGGAAAAAGAAGCCGAGCACATGTTGCTTCAACCGCTTTTTATGACTTCGTTCTTGATTGACGATTTTTTGAGTGAAGAAAAATACTTTGGCTCGACCGCCATTCTGATCGGGAGCGCCTCCAGCAAAACCGCAATCGCTTTGGCATACCTGCTGGCGCGGCACAAAGGGCTTGTGGTTGTTGGCCTGACCTCGACAAAGAACAAAGCCTTTGTTGAAAGCCTGGGAACCTACACGGACGTTGTGACTTATGATCAGATCGCCAGCCTTTCGAAGGATGAACTTGTGACCTACGTCGATATGTCCGGCGACGGCGGGATAAGGGCGGCGATCCATGATCACTATAAGGACAATCTTAAGTACGACTGCGCCGTAGGGCTAACCCACTATGACAAGATGACCAGCCCCGAGGGCCTGCCCGGTCCTGCGCCGCAACTCTTTTTCGCACCGGATCAAGCCAAAAAGCGCGTGGGCGCGTGGGGCGCCATGGGCCTGCAATCCCGTGTGGGAGAAGCTTGGCTTGCCTTCATAGATGGCGCGTCAGATTGGATGGATGTGCATGACGCAAGCGGCAAGGATGCGGTCAAAAGCGTCTATCTTGAAACGCTCGGCGGCAAGGCCGATCCGCGCGCGGGATTTACAATCAGCCTTTACGACTGATCCGCAAATAAACCGTGTGGATCGTTAAAGCACAGCATTGAATCGGAGCGGGCAAGCGCGATTAGCGTCAGGTCCGTGCGCTTTGCGTAGTCTACAGCCAAGGTTGTTGGGGCAGAGATTGCCACCACCATGGGCGCTCCCAACATTACCGCCTTCTGCACCAACTCGTGACTGCACCGGCTTGTTAGCAAGATAAAACCCTCGTTGCCCGGCAGGCCCGTGCGGGTGATATGCCCCACAAGTTTGTCCAGCGCATTGTGCCGTCCGATATCTTCGCGGATCGCCAGAATAGTGCCCGCGTTATCTGCAAGCGCTGCGGCGTGTGCGGCGCCCGTGTCGCGATTAAGGTCTTGCTGGCCGCGAATACTCTCGATGGCCCGGAAGATGGCGCTTTGATCAGCTTGCGGTTTGGATGTCACCGGCGGCAGATCGCGCACCGCATGCTCAAGCTCCACTACACCGCAGATGCCGCATCCGGTTTGCCCCACCATATTGCGGCGACCTTCAAGCAGGTGGTGGTGGAGCTCTTTCGGAATTTCCGTTTGGATCAGGATACCGCCGTCGATGGGCCGCACATTGATGTTGTGGAGTTGGTCCGGCGTTTCGATGATTTGCTCGGCGAGTGCGAAACCCAAGGCGAAATCTTCCAGATCGCGCGGCGTCATCATCATCACCACATGGGCGACGCCATTAAAAGTTAACGAGACCGGCACCTCGGCGGCGAGCCCTCGCGTGGCCTCTGTCGCCCCTTGGTGCGTCAGCTTGGTCAGAATGTGATCTTCAATGGCTTTCATGCGACCCAGTCTACACTGCAAATATCAAGCTTTCACCTTTGAGATCAGCGGCGCAAAGGCTTATGCTCCAGATCAAAGGGAGCGCCCAGAATGACAGCGAATGCTGCAGATGTGGAAACCATTTGCGGGTCCTATGGCAACCGGCCGGACGCGCTCATCGAGATTTTGCATGATGTGCAGGCGCAAGCTGGCTACATTACCCCTAACGCTATGATGGTTATCGCCGGTGCCCTCAATATTTCGCGAGCTGATGTTTACGGCACACTTTCCTTTTATGACGATTTCCGCCTTGAAGCTGCGGCCAAAGGCATTGTGAAACTATGTCGTGCCGAAGCTTGTCAGGCGGTGGGGGCGGACGAACTTGCCGCGCGCTGTGACGCCAACGGCATTGAGCACCAACACGTCTATTGCCTTGGCAACTGCGCACTTGGCCCGGCCGCCATGGTGGAGGACCGGCTAATCGGGCGCGCCGATGCGGACAGGCTTGCCGCCGCTGTTCGTCAAGCGAGGGGGGAGGGTTAGATGACCACCCGCGTCTTTATCTCTCGCGATGCGGCGGCGCTATCGGTTGGCGCTGAAGAGGTCGCCACCACGCTAGCCAATTGTATTGCGCAGCGTGATCTTGATGTGGAGATCGTGCGCACAGGCTCGCGCGGTGCCATGTTCTTAGAACCACTGCTTGAAGTTGAAGTTGCCGGTAAGCGCCTGGGCTATGGCCCGGTGCACGCCAGTGACGTTCCGGCGCTTCTTGATGCGGGACTACTGGAAGGCGGCGCGCACGATCTTGCTTTGGGCGAGGTCGAAGCACTTTCCTTCTTTGCAAAACAACAACGGCTGACTTTTGCCCGCTGCGGCGTAAACGATCCGCTTGATCTTGCCGCCTTTGAAGCAAGCGGCGGCCTTGACGGGTTACGCGCCGCGCAATCGCTTTCGCCTGACGCCATTGTGGAAGCGGTCACAGAATCCGGCCTACGCGGGCGAGGCGGCGCGGGCTTTCCCGCGGGGATCAAGTGGAAGACGGTGCTCGAGGCGCCGGGGACAGAGAAGTACATTTGCTGCAACGCCGATGAAGGCGATAGCGGTACCTTTGCTGACCGTATGCTGATGGAAGGCGATCCTTTTGTTTTGCTGGAAGGCATGGCCATTGCCGGGCTGGCGGTGGGCGCCACCAAGGGGCTCATCTATATTCGTTCCGAATACCCCCACGCGATTAGGGCAATGGTCAAGGCCGTAGCGCTTTGGTCGAAGGCAAAGCTGACACCTGAGTTTGAATTTGAAATTCGCCGGGGCGCGGGCGCTTATATCTGCGGTGAAGAAACCTCCATGCTCGAAAGCCTAGAAGGCAAGCGCGGTCAGGTTCGCCCCAAGCCGCCCATTCCGGCGCTCGAAGGACTTTTCGGCAAACCCACCGTCGTCAACAATGTGCTGACCCTCGCGGCGGTGCCGTGGATCATGGCAAATGGGGCAGCTGCCTATCGCGACTTTGGCATGGGCCGATCGCGCGGCACGCAGGCGTTTCAACTTGGCGGTAATATCAAACAGGGCGGTTTGGTCGAGACAGCATTTGGCCTGACCTTGCGCGCGCTCATCGAAGATTTTGGCGGCGGCACACGCTCGACACGTCCCTTGCGGGCAGTGCAGGTTGGTGGACCGCTGGGCGCTTACCTGCCGGCAAATCAACTCGATACAAAGCTGGACTATGAGGCAATGGCGGAAATTGGCGCGATGCTGGGCCATGGCGGTGTTGTGGTTTTCGATGATACTGTGGACATGGCGCGGCAAGCTCAATTCGCCATGGAATTCTGTGCCATGGAATCCTGCGGCAAGTGCACACCGTGCCGCATCGGTTCCACAAGAGGGGCCGAGGTGCTGGAACGCATTCGCGAGGGGCAGGACGTGGACGCAAATCTGGCGCTGGTGCGCGATCTTTGCGAGGTACTTGAAGACGGCTCGCTCTGCGCCATGGGCGGGCTCACACCGCAACCGGTGCTTTCGGCCATTAATCAGTTCCCGGAAGACTTCGCGGTGAGAGGCAATGCATGACCCTAAAGCGTGAACAGGACTTTGGAACACCCAAAAGGGCGAGTGATACTTATATTTCGCTGAAGGTCGATGGTCACGACGTGCGTGTGCCCGAAGGAAGTTCCGTCATGCGCGCGGCCGAGGAGGTGGGCATTTCAATTCCAAAGCTCTGTTCCACCGACAAACTTGAAGCCTTCGGCTCTTGCCGCCTGTGTCTTGTCGAGGTTGAAGGCCAGAGAGGAACGCCGTCGTCTTGCACCACGCCAGTGCGCCAAGGAATGACAGTCCACACGCAGACGGAAAAATTGAAACGCTTGCGGCGCGGCGTGATGGAACTTTATATCTCTGATCATCCGCTTGAATGTCTCACCTGCAGCGCCAATGGCGATTGCGAGCTGCAAGACGCGGCGGGCGAAGTGGGCTTACGCGAAGTGCGCTATGGATATGATGGCGCCTATCACCCGGGAACGGAGGTAGATGCGAGCAATCCCTACTTCCAGTATGACCCCACGAAATGCATCGTTTGTTCGCGCTGCGTGCGCGCCTGCGCCGAAGTGCAGGGAACCTTTGCGCTGACCATTGGTGCGCGCGGTTTTGAAAGCAAAGTCACTGCGGGCATGGATGAAGATTTCATGTCATCGGAATGCGTGTCGTGTGGTGCCTGCGTTCAGGCCTGCCCCACGGCGACGTTGATGGAAAAATCCATCGTCGAGATGGGCCAGCCCAGCCGCGTTGTTGAAACCACTTGCGCCTATTGCGGCGTGGGGTGTTCCTTCCGGGCCGAGTTGCAAGGCGACGAAGTGGTGCGCATGGTCCCCTCAAAGGAAGGCGGTGCAAACGAAGGACACTCGTGTGTTAAAGGCCGATTTGCCTGGGGTTATGCCACCCACAAAGACCGCGTAACCTCGCCCCTGATCCGGGATCGAGTTACAGATCCTTGGCGCGAAGTTTCATGGGACGAAGCCATTGCCTTCACCGTGGACCGGTTCAAGGAAATCCAAGCCGAACACGGTAAAGGCGCCATTGGCGCCGTCACCTCATCCCGCTGCACCAACGAAGAAGTCTGGGTGGTGCAAAAGATGGTGCGTGCCGCCTTTGGCAATAATAATGTGGATACCTGCGCGCGGGTTTGCCATTCACCGACCGGGTACGGCTTGAAGCAGACGTTTGGCACCTCGGCGGGGACACAGGATTTTCGTTCCGTAGAACAGGCCGATGCAGTGATGGTCATTGGGGCGAACCCCACCGACGCCCATCCCGTCTTTGCTTCGCGATTGAAGAAACGTTTGCGTGAGGGCGCGAAGTTGATCGTCGCCGACCCGCGCCGCATTGACCTTGTAAAAACGCCTTATGTGCGCGCCGCCCATCACTTGCAACTCAAGCCGGGCACCAATGTGGCGGTGATCAACGCGCTGGCCCATGTGGTGGTGACCGAAGGATTGGTGGACGAGACCTTCGTTGCCGATCGTTGTGAGGCAGAGAGTTTTGCGCGCTGGAAGGCTTTTATTGCGCAGGAAATGAACTCGCCCGAAACGCTGGAAAAAGCGAGCGGCGTTCCGGCGGATGAAGTTCGGGCCGCCGCACGCGTCTATGCCACGGCGGGGAACGCCGCCATCTATTACGGGCTTGGGGTGACCGAACACAGTCAGGGCTCCACCATGGTGATGGGGCTTGCAAACCTTGCCATGGCGACGGGTAATCTGGGCCGCGACGGGGTCGGGGTGAACCCGCTCCGGGGGCAGAACAATGTGCAGGGGGCCTGCGACATGGGTTCCTTCCCGCACGAATATCCTGGCTATCGGCACGTTTCGGACGATGCCGTGCGCACAAGTTTTGAAAACGCCTGGGGTGTTGATCTTTATGGTGAGCCGGGATTGCGTATCCCGAATATGTTTGCCGCGGCCCTGGATGGGTCATTCAAGGGGATGTTTATCCAGGGCGAAGACTTCGCGCAATCGGACCCGGACGTGCAAAACGTTGAGGCAGCGCTTGAGGCCATGGATTGCGTTGTGGTGCAGGACATCTTCCTCAGTGAGACCACCAAGTTCGCTCATGTGGTCCTTCCCGGCACGACCTTCCTGGAAAAAGATGGCACCTTCACCAATGCTGAACGCCGCATCAACCGGGTTCGTCCGGTGATGGAGCCCAAAGCAGGACTGTCGGAATGGGAAACCGTGGCCCGCGTTGCCCAAGGGCTCGGCTATGACATGCATTATGAGAACGCAGCGGAAATCATGGATGAGATCGCGCGCCTGACCCCGACCTTTAAGGGGGTTAGTTTCGCCCTGCTTGATCGTGAAGGTTCGGTGCAATGGCCATGTAACGATGCCGCCCCCGAGGGCACGCCCATCATGCATATGGACAAATTTGTGCGCGGCAAAGGGCAGTTCATGCTGACCCAATATGTGGCAACGGGCGAACGCACAAATCGCAAATTTCCCCTATTGCTCACCACCGGGCGGATCCTTTCGCAATACAATGTGGGAACGCAGACGCGGCGAACCAAGAATTCTGAATGGCACGCAGAGGACGTGTTGGAAATTCATCCTCATGATGCTGACGTGCGCGGGATCAGCGATGGCGATCTTGTCTCCTTGGCAAGCCGCAAAGGCGAGGTGTCACTGCACGCGAAAATCACTGCCCGTGTACCGCAAGGTGTTACCTATACGACGTTTCATTTTCCCCAAACGGGCGCAAATGTGGTGACAACAGAGCTATCGGATTGGGCCACCAATTGCCCCGAATACAAGGTGACGGCGGTGCAAGTGGGGCTGACCAACCGCGAATCGGATTGGCAGGAACGTTTCCACGTCCGCGCGTTAACGACCGCTGGTGAGTAAGTCATGAAAGATAAAGACCTGATCCGCATGGCCAACCAGATCGCATCTTTTTTTACGCCTTACACGGATGAAGAGGCGGTGGCGGGTATTGCCGATCACATCGCGAAATTCTGGGAGCCGCGCATGCGCAAGCAGTTGCTTGCCATCGGCGTGGGGGCCAAGGATCTCGATCCGCTTGTTTTGCGTGCACTGAATGATCCAGCGATATCGGCTTAGCGGGGCTCTTGCCGCGCCAGAAGAAACAACTGAAATATAGTCGGCAGTAACATCACCACGACAGCGCCAATGACCATGCCGTTGACCGCGGCAAGGAGTGGGCTTTCAGGGGCGATGGCGTCTTGAAACTTCGACAGCGCTTCAAAAAGGGCGAGCACACCTACAACACCAAGGACTGAAGCGACCACGGGCCGCCACCATCCCGGCCCGGGCGCATAGCGAATTAAATTTGCGTCAAACGCCGCGCCCCCATACCAGGCAAGGAAGAAACCAACCACGGCAGCGGCACTGCCAATGCCGCCAGGCCAGATTATGGCCAGTGCCAACAAGATGGCGGCAAGTGCTACAAAGCGCACAATAAAGGGAAGGCCGCGCCACCAGTCAAAATGCGCCGTAAACGTCCAGCGATAGGCAAACAGGGTTGCAAAACCGATGATCGCGCCACCTAGAACATCTTCCACGTCGTGAACGCCGAGGTAGAGGCGAGAGAAGGCAATTCCGCCTGCCACAATCGCCGCCACCACCCAGGCCCAGGCCTTTCGAATCTCATAGGCAAGCCAGAACCACATGACAATGCCCACTTGTGTATGCCCGCTGGGCAGGCCGTAGGAATCATCCATTTGCGGATCAACCCAAATCAAAGAATCAGGGCGCGGGTTTTGCCATAGGTCTTTCAAAAACGCATTGAGGACCGCCGAGGCAAGTACGATTAGGGCGACGCGCGTTATCTTGTCTTTGTTCCAGGCCCAATACCCAATCGGCAACGCAATCAGGAAAAACGTGGTGTAGCCAAGCCAGGTAAAGCCCAAAAAGATCGGCGTTAGCGTGTCGTGACGCAGGGCGACGGCCCAGCCCATGTCGTGCAGAAAACTTTCCATCCTGCCTGCCTCCCTCGTGGGTCATTTTGCATTTGTGGGGAACTATGACGTGATTTGCGTGACGGTGTCTTGGTTTCGATCAAAAAGATAAAAGGCGGGGCCGCTTTCGATGATCCAAATCTGGTTGTCTAAGGATTGGGAAACGACGCGGGGCGCCGCGCCATTGATGTCGTTCAATTGAGTAATGTCAGTTGCGTAAGCTTGATCAAGGGCGTGCCAGACAAGGCCATCTGTTTCAACTGCATATGCGAAAATGTCGAAGCTCACAGGGTCACGCAGCACTTCTGCAACGTCGCCGTTTTCCGCTGCAGCGATGATGCGGCGCTCTCCCGTCCCTAAGTCAATGCTAGAAAGTGCAATGGTTTCCCGGTTCTCATCATCAAGCACGTACATTTGGTTGCCGCCCTCACTGAGAAACAAAACACCGGCCCTGTCCCCAAGGTCTCTTTTGACAAATAGAACCTCTTCCCACCCCGTATCACGGCGCGCGTGGATCGTGATCCCTCTGGGGTCAAAGGTGCGTCCAGCAAGTACCGTGAAATTTTGATCGGCATAGTATTCATCCACCGCGCCGCGCGTCTCAACCAATTGCAATTCTCCCGTCAAAACATTTGCGCGATAAAGGTCGAGCTCATTTCCTGGCGAGGGCCCCATGCGCACCAGCATTTCATTTGGATGGGAAGGGCTAAGGGTTACCTCGCCGACTACGGTATCTGCCAACGCATTCAAAGGCGCGATCTGTGCCGCCTCAACATCCACAACATAGATTTGCGTGGCGACGTTAAAGGGGCGGCGAAACAGAATGCGCGTGCCTTCAAGCGCCCACTGAAAAGATAAAACGCCCTGCTCCTCGGCAAGGCCCAGGGCGTGCGCGTCGCTGGCGCTATCGCGCGGCGCAATCCAGATATCACGCCGAAATCGCTGGCCGCGCAGGAATGCCAACCATTCTCCATCAGGACTGATCTGAATGTTATCGCCGTCAAAAGCGCGGACCATACTGCCGACGTCTTCCTGATCTGCATACTGACGAGGCGCAGTGTCTCTGCGCCCTTGGTAAAGCGCAAACAAAGCGGACAGCATTACAAGAAGAACCAGCAGCTGAAGAACTGCGGTCACATTCGGGCCGGATCGTTGGTTGTCTTCCTCGCTCATACCTAAAGGTTACTGCAGAGCAAAGGGAGGGTCTAGCCAGATGTAATGCGGCTAGTTTTCAAGGCTGGAAAGCCAGTTTCTTAGCTCTAATCGGTCAAAGGCAGATGGCGCCTGCGCAATCTTCTTCCGCATTTGATCCGCCGCTGCAAGGCTTTCAAATGTGCCTTCGTCGATCAGTAGCTTGCCGAGATAACTGAATATGCGTGTCATTTCCGCGTTGTCGAACTCGGGGTGATATTGGACACCCCAGAACCGACCCCCGCTGGTTTCAATACTTGCGGCTTGAACATCACTCATTTCATTACGCGCAAGAACGATACTTCCTGGCGCGGGCTCTTCCACCTCGTCCAGGTGCACGGTGAAACACTCAAAAGAATTCGCCTTGTCTGCATACATGGGGTGAGCACGACCCATTTCATTCAGCTGAAGGTTTTGGGCGATGCCAACCTCGCGGCCATTGGGGTTTTTGCGAATGCGGCCACCCAACGCCCGTGTCATGACCTGCAATCCCCAACAGCTGCCAAAAACCGGAACGCCAGATGCGTAGAGTAGCTCTGCGAAACGAAGCTGGTTCAATACAGCAGGATCGTCCCCATTAATGTGAAGGGGTGAGCCGGTCCAAACTGCGCCGTCGAAATCCGCAAACGCTGTTCCCTTGGGTAAGGCGTGGATCCCGTCTTCACAGGGTTGGGCAATTTCGCAATCAATGCCTTTGTCCAATTCGTTCAGAACCTCAGCATAATTGCGCGAAAGGGCGCGCCTGCCATGGCGGGCAATTTCTTTGATCCCTTCGGCGGTGTTACCTTCTACCACTAGCAAGCGCTTCACTGGAGGATTCCTTCTGATGTTTTTGCTGTCTTGTAGCTGAGTTTGCGGGCAGCGCCAATCGATGCCTTGTTCTTCGATCTTTGTGGTGTAGCCTTGGGCGACTTGGAATTGGGACTGGGAGGCCGCCCATGCTTACTCGCGTTGATCGTCTTCAATTGGCAGTGCCGGATGTGCGCGTCGCCGCGCAAAAATGGCAAGATGTGCTGGGTGCGGAAGTGGCAGGCGAAGACAGGGTCGCGTGCCTTGGCGCAAAACGCGTCTCCTCCCGCATTGGCAAGGGCTGGGTGGAATTTCTTGAACCCGATGGCACGGGGGCGGTGGCGGATGCGCTTGATCGGCGCGGCGGGGCACACCTTTATGCTGGTGGTGCAGCCTGCAGCGATATTGATACACTTCTGGCGCACCTAACCTCGATTGATGCCAAGCCCGCGACGGAAGGGGGTCAAATCTTTCTCGACCCCAGGAACACAGGGCCCGGTACGCCGCGCACGGTGATCAGTCCGGACGAAGAATTGGACCGGGTGGGCGACCTTGATTGGTTCTATGAGGTAACGCTTTTGGTGCCGGATGAAGAAAAGGCGTCGGAACGTTACGCCAGGCTTTTTGATCTTGACCCGGACAATTTTGTGCCCATCGCCTCGGAACACTATGGTTATCGCGGTATACTGACTTTATTTCAGCGCGATTTGTTAGGTCGGTTCGAAGTTATTACGCCCTATGATTTGACCAAGACCATGGGGCGGTATTTTACGAAGTTTGGTGAAGAGTTTTACATGGCATACGGCGAATCGGCGAAGGTTTTGGAAATTGAAGAGCGTGTAAAAGAGCGCGGCCTCGGCCACACGGTGACCCCCGAAGGCAAGCCCGATGATCGCCCATCCGATACCCTGTTTCTGCATCCGCAGACCCTTGGCGGTATGATGCTGGGTATCTCAAGACCAACTATGGGCTGGCAATGGTCTGGCCATCCTGAACGTGTGGAGGCAATCTAACTATGGCGACGGAACAACCAATTGAAGTGACGAACCGCGGCCGCGTGCGTGTGGTTACCTTGAACCGGCCCGATCAACTCAACGCGTTCAACGATGCGCAATATGATGGGTTTCGACATGCCCTCGATGATGCGGCGGCGGATAAGGGCGTTGCGGTTGTGGTTATCACAGGCAAGGGGCGTGCATTTTGCGCGGGCCAAGACCTCAGTGAAATGGCGGTTGAGAAAAACTACGCCGACGGTGACCGCCACGGGTTTGAACCTTTTATCGAAACCCTGGAAGCGTTTCCGAAACCGATCATTACTGCCGTTAATGGGTTGGGTGTGGGGATCGGGCTGACTATGCTGCCCCATTGCGATATTGTTCTGATGGCGGATGATGCACGGCTGCGTGCGCCTTTTGCGTCTCTCGGTATTGTAGTTGAAGCAGGAAATTCGGCATTGCTGCCGCAAACGGTTGGCTTCGCGAACGCCGCTCACATGCTTTATACGTCCGATTGGCTGCCTGCAGAAACCTGCAAAGAGATTGGGCTCGTTTGGAAAGTCGTCCCGTCAGCCGAGCTGATGGATGAAACCTTTCAGCTTGCGGACAAAATTGCCGCGCAACCCGTTGCGACACTTATGGCGAACAAGCAATTGATTATGGCGGGGCGTCTCAAAGCATCCAATGCGGCAAGGGGCAGGGAGCGTCAGCATCTGGCCCATCTCGTCGGTGGCCCTGCAAATCTCGAAGCGATCGCGGCATTTGAGGAAAAGCGCGCACCCGACTTTGCCAAGCTCGGCCAGTAGGGGCCGCGCTTCGCAATTCGCCTTGAAAATCGCCCTGCGGCAATCTGACAATAAAGTTTCGTATAAATGTCAGTTGCGTCACTTTTAACCGAATGTTAGGGTTGCACCGCAATATTCGTTCTCACCCAGCCAAATTGGCCGGATGAGGACGGTTTTGCGCCCGCGTCGTTTGGACGTAAAAATAGGTAAGGACGACCCTGAAGTGGCCTTTGAGCTGACCAACCAAGTGATTGAAAACGAAGTGGTTTCCGCCGCTTCGCGCGCGCTTGCGCGGACACTCGGCCTTCTCCTCGTACTCGTACTTATTATCGTCCCCAGAGGAGCGGCGCCCGAACCTGTGTAACTGAAAAATACAGGCCTTCGAAAAAAGCCCCGCTCCCTGAAAAGGAGTGGGGCTTTTTCGTTGCCTGCATGGAGTAACGAAAAGTGCCCGGCATAAACGAGCATAAACGCAGTGATGCGATCACGAAGGGTGCGGCCCGCGCGCCTGCCCGTGCCATGTTGCGTGCGACGGGGCTTGATGATGCGGCCATGGCCGCACCTATGATCGCCGTGGTCAACACTTGGTCCAACGTGACCCCGTGCAACATGCATTTGGACAAATTGGCTGAACCCGTGCGCCGGGGTGTTCGTGAAGCGGGCGGCACGCCAATTGATTTCAACACAATTGTCGTCTCCGACGGCATCTCTATGGGAACGGAGGGGATGCGTGCCTCCCTGATCAGCCGTGAAACCATAGCCGATTCCATTGAGCTGGCGGTTCGCGGTCACTCTCTGGATGGCGTGGTTGTTCTGGTGGGGTGCGACAAGACAATCCCTGCTGCGGCCATGGCACTGGCGCGCATGGATGTGCCCGGCGTTATCTTATACGGGGGCTCCATTGCCCCTGGTCGGTTTGATGATCATGACGTGACCATTCAGGACGTGTTTGAGGCGGTTGGCGCCCATAGCGCGGGCGATATGTCCGATGAGGAACTGCGCCTGCTTGAATGTGCGGCGTGCCCCGGTGCGGGCGCGTGTGGCGGTCAGTTCACCGCCAACACCATGGCCATGGCGCTCAGTGTCTTGGGCCTCAGCCCCATGGGCGCGAACGATGTACCCGCCACCAATGCCGCCAAAGACGAAGCCGCCGCCCGTTGCGGGCGCCTGGCCGTGACATTGGTGAAAAAGGACGTGACGCCGCGTACGTTTTTGACGCGCGAAGCTTTCATCAACGCTGCGCGCGCGGTTTCGGCAAGTGGCGGCTCCACCAACGCTGTTTTGCATTTGCTCGCCATTGCCAATGAAGCGGGCGCCGAGTTTTCCTTGGAGGATTTCGATCAGGCCTCGGCCACCACGCCCGTCATCGCCGATCTAAAGCCTGGCGGTCGCTATATGGCTCATGACTTGTTCGAAGCTGGCGGCACGGCGCTCATTTGTCGCCGCCTTCTGGAAGCGGACCGGCTAACCGTTGCCCCGACGGTTACCGGCCGCACTCTTTTTGATGAAGCCATGGATGCGCCGCATACAGAGGGCCAAGACGTGGTGCTTCCGGTTGATGCGCCGCTAAAAGCTCATGGCGGCTTTCGCATTCTCTATGGCGATCTCGCCCCCGAAGGCGCGGTGGTAAAATTGTCCGGGCACGACCGCACAACCTTTGAAGGTCCTGCGCGCGTGTTTGGTTCGGAAGAAGATGCCTTCGCCGCCATCGACGCGCAGAAGATCAAACCCGGCGATGTTGTTGTGATCCGCTTTGAAGGCCCCAAAGGCGGCCCCGGCATGCGCGAGATGTTGGCCGTCACGGCCGCGTTGGTGGGCCAAGGCCTATCGGACCAAGTGGCGCTCATCACCGATGGACGTTTTTCAGGCGCAAGCTATGGCCTCGTTATCGGTCATGTGGCGCCGGAAGCCGCCGCCGGTGGCCCCATCGGCAAGATCGAGGAAGGCGACAGGGTCTCCATCGATATTCCCAACCGCCGCATCGATGTTGCGGCGGACTTGGAGGCAAGAACGCCTGCGCCCCCGCCAGCTCCCAAAGAGCAAGCTTCAAGTGTGTTTTCGAAGTATGCGGCTCTCGTCTCAAGCGCGTCCACGGGCGCGGTGACGCGCGGCCATTGAAATTGAAAGAAGAAAGGTCAGTCCAATGAAAGTTTACACCGATCAGGATGCGAGCCCCGAATCCCTGCGCAAAGGCACCATGGCGGTCATCGGCTATGGCAGCCAGGGCCGCGCCCACGCCTGCAACCTTCGCGACTCGGGCTGCTCCGTTGTTGTCGGCGTAAGGCAGGGCGGCAAAGGTTGGCGGCGCGCCAGTGAAGATGGTTTCGAGGTGGTTGAACCGGCAGAGGCGGCGGCGCGCGGCACTATGGTTTGCTTCCTCACCCCGGACATGAGCCACGAAAAGATCTTCGAGGAACATGTGCGCCAAAACCTCTCGCCCGGCGACACGGTGATGTTCGCGCATGGCTTTACCATCCATTATGGCCGCGTGACGCCGCCGGAAAACGTCAATGTCATTTTGGTGGCACCCAAAGGTCCAGGCGATCTTGTGCGCCGCGAATATGAGCTTGGGCGCGGTGTGCCTTGTCTCTTTGCTGTGCATCAAAATGCAGACGGCAGGGCGCGCGACGTGGCGCTTGATTATGCCGCGGCGATCGGCGGCACCACCGGCGGCGCCATTGAAACAACTTTTGCCGAAGAAACCGAAACTGATTTGTTCGGCGAACAGGCGGTGCTATGTGGCGGTGCGACGGAGTTAATCCTCGCGGGCTACGAGACACTGGTGGATGCAGGCTACAAGCCAGAGGTCGCCTATTTCGAATGCCTGCATGAGCTCAAATTAATCGTCGATCTGCTGCACGAAGGCGGATTGGCGAAGATGCATGAGTTCGTTTCCGAGACCGCAAAATATGGCGATCTTGTTTCGGGTCCGCGCGTGGTCAATGGCGAGGTCCGCACGCAGATGAAGGAAGTGCTGAAGGACATTCAGAACGGCACCTTTGCGCGCGAGTGGGTATTGGAAAATCAGGCTGGCCTACCGCGCTACAACGCCATGCTCAAAAAAGATCTCGAGCATCCGATTGAAGAAGTGGGCCGCCGTTTGCGGGAACGCATGCCCTGGCTGCGTCCCGGTTCAAACACTGGTTCCCCTGCCGCCCATACTGGACAAAGCGATGATGATCGAACAAGCCGAACAAATTAGTGCCGGTGCCAAGCCCGCGCCTGAACGTTCTGGCGCGCAGCTGGTCATCGCGGCGGTGGAGGCCGAAGGGACGGAGTATATCTTCGGCTATCCCGGCGGCGCGATCATGCCAATCTATGATGCGCTGTTTGATTCGCACCTAAAGCACATCCTCGCCCGTCACGAACAAGGCGCAATCTTTTCTGCTGATGCCTATGCGCGCGTCAGCGGCAAAGTGGGCGTGTGCATGGCAACGTCCGGCCCGGGCGCGACGAACCTGATCACCGGTCTTGCCAATGCCTTTATGGATTCGGTGCCTCTGGTGGCGATCACTGGGCAGGTCGCGACCCACCTGATGGGGACCGATGCGTTTCAAGAAGTCGACATCTTTGGCATGACCCTGCCGGTGGTGAAGCATTCCTTCATCGTGCGCCGCGTCGAAGACATTCCACGTATAATTGCCGAAGCCTTCCACATTGCGCGGTCAGGGCGCCCTGGTCCGGTGCTGGTGGACATCCCAAAGGATGTCACCCAAGCCAAGACCTTTGATCCCAAACGCTTTATTGCCGATGATCCCAATCCCCCGCGCCCGGCCAATGGCAACAAGGCGGCGGCGGAATGGATGATTGCCCATGCCAAACGGCCACTGCTCTATGTGGGCGGCGGCGTGGTGTTGGGCAATGCGGTGGAGGCTTTGCGCGCTTTTGTCGAGCGCACCTGTATTCCCAGTGTTGCGACACTCAAGGGGCTGGGCGCTCTGCCTACAGACCATCCCTTAACTTTGGGCATGCTGGGGATGCACGGCACCAAGGCCGCGAACATGGCGGTGCATGATTGCGATGTGTTGATCGCCATCGGCGCGCGCTTTGATGACCGTGCCACCGGGCAGCTTGAAAGTTTTGCTCCCAACGCCAAGATCATTCACATGGACCGCGATCCGGCGGAGGTGGGCAAGCTGCGACGTCCGGACGTGGCCTTGGTGGGTGAACTTTCCAAGATGCTGACCAGTTTGCGCCCCGCCGCACCGGATATGGAACGCTGGCAGGAATACCTTGGCATTCTGAAAATGCGTCACGGCTTTCGCTATGACGCGCCGGGGGATGGCATCTATGCCCCGGCAATGCTGAAAGAGCTGAGCGAAAAAGCAGGCGATGATTTCATTGCCGCTTGTGATGTGGGTCAGCATCAGATGTGGGTGGCGCAACATTGCCGCTTTGCCCGCCCGCAAGCGCATCTGACCAGTGGTGGATTGGGCGCCATGGGATACGGGTTGCCCGCAGGCATCGGCGCGATACTGGCTGAACCCAATGCAACGGTGGTGACCGTTTCGGGCGATGGCTCTTTCATGATGAATGTGCAGGAGCTTGCCACCGTGCAGCGCTACAAGCTGCCTTTGAAGATTTTGCTGCTCGACAATGCCTCCCTGGGATTGGTTCGTCAGTGGCAGGAACTTTTCTTCGATCAAAGATTTAGCGAGGTTGACCTTAGCTGCAACCCCGACTTTGCGGAGGTGGCGGATTCGTTTGGCATCGAAGCGTTCACCGTGACTAAGCGCGATGAGCAATCAGCGGCGATTGACCGCCTACTGAATGCCAAGGGCCCGATCCTTGCCCACGTGAAGATCGATCCCAAAGCAAATGTGTGGCCCTTGGTGCCGCCTGGAAAATCAAACATAGAAATGTTGGAGGGCTAAAATGGCTCAAGAAACGATTTGCATTGAAATCACCCGTTCTGAAGGTGCGATTCAAAGGCTCTTCGGCTTGATTGAGCGCCGTGGGTTTGAACTCACCAGCTTCAACATGCCCGAAGTTCACCCAATGGGTGCGAATGACGCCTATCACGTCACGGTTGGGATCACGCCCCGCGATGCGTCGCGTTCAGTGGATGTGCTGAGCCGTCAGATTGGCCGCTTGCACGGTATTCGCCGAATTGCGCGCGCCTTTGTGGCGCCGGATATGAGCCAGACCCAAGAACGTAATGTCGGGGGGGGAGTATCATGACCACCGAAGAGAACGACGACGTACCAGTAGATCAGACCCATGTAAATGTTTTTGACACGACCTTGCGCGATGGCGAGCAGGCGCCGGGCTTTACTATGAACGTGGATCAGAAGCTGCACATGGCCGCGGCTTTGCGCGATTTAAATGTCGATGTGATCGAGGCGGGCTTTGCGGCTGCGTCCCCAGGGGATGAAGCTGCGGTCCACCGCGTGGCGAGCGAGATTGAAGGGCCAACGATCTGTTCGCTCTCCCGTTCGGGGCGCGAAGATATTGATGCCGCGGCGCGGGCCTTAAAGCCGGCGAAGAGATCGCGCATACACATCTTCCTTGGGACGAGCCCCATTCACCGAAAGGCGAAAATGAACTGGACCTGTGAGCAGGTGCTGGATGCCATCCAGCGCTCGGTGTCCTATGCGCGGGAGTTCTTTGATGAAGTTGAGTTCTCCCCGGAAGATGCGATCCGCACGGAACGCGAGTTTCTGGTGGCCGCATGCGAGGTCGCCATCGATGCGGGGGCGACAACGATCAATGTTCCAGACACTGTGGGCTATACCACGCCAGATGAGATCTATGATCTTTTCACGCACCTGCGCGAGACGACGAAGGGCATGAAAGACGTGGTCTTGTCTGCCCACTGCCACGATGATTTGGGCATGGCGGTCGCAAATTCCATTTCTGCCCTGCGCGCTGGCGCCCGGCAGGTGGAAGTGGCTGTGAACGGCATCGGCGAAAGGGCAGGGAATTGTTCTTTGGAAGAAGTTGTCATGGCAATCCGTACGCGGAGGGACACGCTGGGGCTGGATACCGGCGTTAACACCCAAGGGCTTTACCCAACAAGCCAGCTTTTGGCGGCGCTAACGGGGAACCCGGTGCCGCGTAACAAGGCCATCGTCGGCCGCAACGCCTTCGCCCATGAAGCCGGCATTCACCAGCACGGTATGATCAATGACCGTAATACCTATGAGATCATGCGGCCCGAGGATGTGGGTTCGCCCGGCAGTCAGCTTGTCCTGGGCAAGCACTCCGGCAAGCACGCTCTTAAAAAGCGTGCGGAAATGCTGGGTGCGCGTCTGGAAGGCAACGTATTGCCGGAAGTCTTTTTCGCGTTCAAACGCTTGGCGGATGAATGCGGCGAAGTGACGGACAATCAGCTGCTCGAACTGATCCATGAATACGCGGCCATCAGCGCATAAGTTGCCCGTCAAAAAGGAGTATTGAGGGTGGCAAGCACACTCTTTGACAAATTGTGGAGTGCTCACGAGGTTGTTCCGGAAACGGATGATACCCCTGGCGTTCTCTATGTTGATTTGCATTTGGTGCATGAGGTGACCTCGCCCCAGGCCTTTACCGTTTTGCGCGAGAAGGGCGCGCAAGTGCGTCGTCCCGACCGCACATTCGCAACCATGGATCATTCAACGCCGACCCTGCCGCCAAATGAAAAGGGCGAGATTCCCTATTTCACGGAGCAGGCGATGAAGCAGGTCGAATTCCTGCGGGCAAATTGCGCGGAATACGCAATCCCACTACTAGATATTGCAGGCCAGGAAAACGGTGTGGTCCATGTGGTGGCGCCCGAAGCCGGTCTTACTCGCCCTGGCATGACCATTGTCTGTGGTGACAGCCATACCAGTACCCATGGCGCTTTTGGGGCGCTTGCCTTTGGGATTGGCACCACGGAGGTGGGCCATGTACTGGCGACGCAATGCCTTTTGCAGCGCAAGCCTAAGACCATGCGGGTGATCGTCGATGGTAACGTGCCGCCGGGTGTTTCCGCCAAGGACATCATCCTCACTATTATTGCCGAGATCGGCATCGACGGCGGCACCGGTTCGGTCATTGAATATGCAGGGTCCGCCATCGGTGCTCTTTCCATGGAAGAACGCATGACCGTTTGCAATATGTCTATCGAAGCGGGTGCGCGGGCTGGGATCATTGCCCCGGATGATGTGACCTTTGATTGGCTGCGCCCGCGCATTAAAGCATGCGAGGATGAATGGACCCAGATGGTTGCCAGTTGGCGGCAGTTCAAAACCGACAACGGCGCCAGCTTCGACCGGGAAGTGCGCATCGATGCGTCAACGCTTAAGCCCATGGTGACTTATGGCACGGCACCGGATGCCGGGGTCGCGGTGGACGGCAATGTTCCTGACCCTCGCACGGCGGCCGAGCGACACGCGCTTGATTACATGAGATTTCAGGCCGGTGCGCCGGTGCGCGGCACCGTTGTCAACAATGTCTTTGTTGGCAGCTGCACCAATGGACGGCTATCGGATCTGCAATCCGCCGCGCGCGTTCTTAAGGGTCGCAAGGTAAAAGACGGCGTGCGTATGCTTGTGGTGCCGGGGTCATGGGATGTGCGCAAAGCGGCCGAGGCGGCGGGGCTCGACAAGGTCTTCACCGACGCCGGCGCGGAATGGCGCTTGCCGGGATGTTCCATGTGTATCGCCATGAACGGAGATTTCACAGCGCCGGGGGAGCTGACCGTTTCCACCTCGAACCGCAATTTCGAAGGGCGCCAGGGCAAGGACGCCCGCACGGTGCTGGCCAGCCCGGCCACGGCGGCGGCCTCTGCCGTGGAAGGCATGATTGCCGACCCGCGCCCCTATCTGGAGAATTGAGATGGAACCGTTCCGTACACTGACATCAAAAACAATTGTTCTTGTAAATGAGAACATCGATACGGATCAGATCATTCCCGCGCGCTTTTTAACGACCACCAGTCGCGAGGGGCTCGGCGCCCAAGCGTTCTATGATTGGCGCTACAATGCCAATGGTTCCCCCAAGTCTGGTGCAAAGCTAAACAGCGTGGATACCGCCACCCATCAGGTGCTTGTGGCCGGGCGCAACTTTGGCTGCGGCTCGTCCCGCGAGCATGCGCCCTGGGCGCTTACGGATTTCGGCTTCCGTGCGGTGATCAGTTCCGAGATTGCCGATATCTTCCGCAGTAATAGCTTGAAGAGTGGATTTTTGCCCCTCGTCATTGATGAGGAAGGTCACGCCTGGCTTATGGAAAACCCCGGCGCGGAAGTAAACATCGATCTTGAAAAACAAGCCGTACGCTTTGGCAATCACCACTACCCATTCACGGTTGAACCTTTTGCCCGGCGATGCTTGCTTGACGGTGTGGACCAACTGGGATTTCTTGAATCGAAATTGCCCGACATAAAATCGTATGAGGCGGCCCGCGCATGACCTGCAAAATTGTTCTTCTACCGGGCGACGGTATTGGCCCCGAAGTGACACGCGCGGCGATGAATGCGCTCAAACGGGTGTCGGATGTGTTCGGCATTACCGCCCAATTCGAGACCCATCATCTTGGCGGCATTGCCATTGATAAGACCGGTAATCCTGCACCGGACGAAATGATCGCTGCTTGCAAAAAGGCCGACGCCGTGTTTCTGGGCGCAGTGGGCGGGCCCAAATGGGATAATGCACCGGTACGGCCCGAAGCAGGGCTTTTAAAGATCCGCAAGGAGCTGGGGCTCTTTGCCAATCTCCGCCCCACGGTAGTTCACCCCAGTCTTGTTGAACAATCACCATTGCGGCCCGAGCTGGTGGCGGGGGTTGATTTTCTGATTGTCCGTGAGCTGACGGGCGGGATCTATTTCGGCGAAAAGACACGCGACGCCGACAAAGCCTCTGATCTTTGTACCTATTCGGTGCCGGAGATTGAGCGCGTGGCACGGGTTGCCTTCAAAGCGGCGCAGAAGCGTAAAGGGCGGCTGACGTCAATCGACAAAGCAAATGTCTTGGAAACCAGCCACCTGTGGCGAGAAACAGTTACCCGCCTTGGCGCAGATGAGTATCCGGATGTTGAGCTTGATCATTTGCTTGTGGACGCCGCGGCGATGCATTTAATCCAACGGCCCAAGAGCTTTGATGTGATTGTCACGGAAAACCTGTTCGGCGATATCTTAAGTGATGAGGCCTCTGTGTTGTCCGGCTCCATCGGCGCCATGGGCTCAGCGTCTTTGGGCGGCGAGAGTCCCGGCCTGTTTGAACCCATTCACGGCTCGGCCCCTGATATCGCCGGAATGGACAAAGCCAATCCCATTGGCGCGATCGCCAGTGTTTCAATGCTGTTGCGGCACGGCTTGGGACTGGGTGCGCCTGCTGACGCCGTGGACGCGGCGATCTCTCAAGCTATTGAAAGTGGGCAAACCACCGGCGATTTAGGTGGCAAGCTTTCGGGCAGCGCTGCGGCAGACGCCATTGTGGGCTTGATTGGCGTGCCTGTCCCGGCTTGATCCTGGAGACCCTTCGGCGCAAAGTTGGGGAGGTCCCAATCACGCATGGACGTTTATGCCATCCTCACCGCACAAGATTCGCATTCGTGTCGATAGACGCTCGAGTGTTCCAGCCTATCGTCAGATAGCGGAAGATTTGCGTTACCGGATTGCGACGGGTTCAATTTCCATTGGGGAAAAGCTGCCCACCCTTGCAGAAGGGGCCAAGCTTTGGGCGGTCAATCTTCATACTGTTCGCCGCGCTTATGGCGAACTGGCCGCGGCGGGTCTGACTGAACTCAGCCGAGGCCGGGGCAGCATCGTTACGGCAAAAGATCCCACATCGATTGCGGGCGCGCGCGATGATCTTTCATCTTTTGTAGATTGGGTCGGCGCTCATGCGAAGGCGCGCTTTGGCCTGGAACCCGACGACCTTGCAGCACTGCTGACAATCCCGAAACGAGGTGGCGGTGCAGCGCATGTGTTGCCCGTCCTCGAATGCAGTGAAGAACAAGCCGCGCACCATGCCGATGAGATTGCCGCCGCGTGGGACGTGGAAACCCGTGGTCAATCTTTAGAACGATCAAGCGAGCCGCCGCCTGGACCCTTTGTCGTCACTTACTTTCACTACAATGATATTCGGCTTCGCTGGCCGCACCGGATGAGGGACGCTGTATTTCTTTCCATCGTGCCATCTCATAGCTTAAAGCAGCGCATGCAGCGGCAACGCCGCAGCGCGGGAACGAGCGAAGCCGTCCTTTATGAGCGGGCCGACACTATGGCGAGCAGTATTGCTGCCGACATCAGTGCCATGCTGGGCAAGTCATCGATTCGGCTTGAAACCAAAACCATCCAGACCATGCCGAGCCGCTTATCCTTGGCGGGCGATAGGATGCACTTGTTCCCACCGCGATTATGGGCGCAACTCACCGATGCGCAGCGCAAGGATGGCAACGTCTTTCAGGTCGAGTATGAAATCACCCCTGCGGATCTCGCCGGCTTGGGGCTGCGTTTTGGTTGGGCCCCTCAGCCTTCGCAATAATTAGAAGGCATCGCTGGTTTCATCCTCTGCCGTCCATGGATCTTGAGAGCGGAAGGCGGCACGGATCTGATCATCCGTTAGCTGATCGAATTGCGGCAGTAATGGCGCGTCAACATCGATCCCAATGATCTCATAGCGGTGATCTTCCATCCAGGTCACCACACCTTCCATTAACCGGGCATTTGCGTCCCCATGGGGGGTGCCATCTCCCAGGTTGTGGTTGAGGATTGAGCCCAGCGTCAGGCGTGGCCAATCGCTGAAGATGACTTGCGAGATTTTGGCGCGGAATTCCAGCTCCGCTGAGTTATCGCGCACCCATTCCTCGGCAAATTGTTTGTCTAGCGCGTGGCGCCCCTCGTGAGCAAAAATGGAATAGGCACGAACGGCCTCACCCATCTCGAGATTAAACACCTGACGCGCACCATCGCTGCCGCCCGTTGCGCGCGCTTGGTCATAGATCGCGTTCATGGCCTGCCAACGCAATCGCGCCACCAACCCGGGCAGAAAAACCACGCGTTGATCACCAATGATCTCGGAATCCTGGGCGGTCAGTCGTGCAATTTCGTCTTCCTCTTCGGCACGCTGGACAGGGTCGGTCAAGCGGTTCCAGCGACTTAAAGCATCATCCGCATAGGCGGGGCGGACCTGATGTATGGTGTCATCACTGGCCCAGCCGCCGTGTTGTTGGCGGCCATCCCAAAGCCAGCTCTCATATCCATTCGAAATCATGCGCCCCACAACAACATAGCGAAGATCGGCGGATCGGCCGTATTGGCTTGCGGTGTGGGTGGTGTCGAGAACACGAAATCCGGCGTGAAGGTCATAGACCCCACTGGTGGGGCTCTCGTTGAAATAAAGCGCAAACCTGTCAGATAGGGTGTCAGCCAATGCACGATTGTCAAATTTACCGGCAAGTGCCAGCGCGTCCCAAAGGTTGCGCGCAAGGCGTTCGCGTCCTTGGCGGAACTGGAAGGTCTGCAACGTGGCGAACAGATTAGAGGATGAATTTGCAGCAGCAATGGCCCTGTAATATTCGTCCGTATGCTGTCTGATATTTGTTACAAACTCGCTCATGGCGATAATTGCAGTGCTCTGCGGCTCGCCCTCCAGGGTATTTGAACTCCTCTGGTCCGTAAGAAGCAGCGCGGCTTCCTCAAAGAAGAATGAGCTTGCCAGCGCCTCTGCGATCCTTTGGCGATCAGTGGGCCGCAGGCTTGTTGGGGTCCATCGCCGCAATGTTTCACTGAGCACCTGTGCGGCCTCGTGCTGATCGACCATGGCGGAGATACCCGTGGGACTGTGGTAATAAGACGCCCACGCGCTCCACATGGCAGGTCCATCGTCCAGCCGCGTCGCCACCGCGATGGCAAAGGTGGACGTCTCCAGTAATGCGGGAGGGTTTGAAATAAATGGCGTGAGAGCACTAAGGGCCTCCGCCAGAAATTCGCGATCCTCCACGTCGAGTTGGTCGAGCCGTTTTCCCGCCGATCCAGAAAGGGCGGCACGGGCCAGGGCGTTTGCTGCTTCTGATCGGGCGTTGGGTTCATCGGCACGGGCGATGGCCAGGCGCGCGGCCTCCATCGCCAAAATAGTATCCCCTGCTGCACTGTGGGCGGCACTTAAGGCAACCGTGTTTTCCCATGTACCGGGGCTCGCCTCTTCGGCGGCGCGGGCGTAGGCAACGCCTTCGTCTGTGTTCTGATAAATACGCCAAGACGTGCGCGAGAGCAGGCGATAGGCCTCGGCGCGATCTTCACCGCGCGCGCTTTCATCCAGGCCGACTTGAAGCCATATATCGCTCGCGCCTTCCACATCGCGCTGAATGTAGGCGAGTTGCCCGGCATTGACCGAAGGCGCCTGATCAAGCCAGGCGCTACGGTCCGTCGGTGGGCCGTAGTTAAAGTCCCGTGTTACATAAGAAAATCCAGTCAGGCCCGCCGCGAGGGCAAGCACAACAAGAGCCGCAAGGCTACGCCAAAGCCATTTCTTCATAATACATCCTCACCTTTTTAAAAGGTGGGCCAAGGCTCCCCAACTGCATTCGCCCCTCAAGGGTCTATATGGGCAAAGCAGGGGCGCGGCTCAAGGCACTCTTGCGCGACATTGTTCTATAACAACTTACCGCCCCTTAAGCGTCAAATATCTTACCCCGGTTGAGGATGTTTTGGGGATCAAACATGTGCTTAAGCCGCTTCATCATGGCGATTTCCTCGGGCGTGCGTGACAGGTGCAGATAGTCTTTTTTGTAAAGCCCCACCCCATGTTCCGCTGAAACCGTTCCCGCAACCTCTGGCAGAGGCGCATAAACCAGTTCTTCAATGCGGTGCAGGTCATTGGCATCGTCCGTGCCGGACCCGACGATCACATGAATATTGCTGTCACCCAGATGGCCGAAGATCACGTGGCGACTTTTGGGAAATTCTTTGGCCAGCCCCGCTTCCATATTCTCAAGGTATTGCGGCATCTGGGACAGGGGCACTGAAATATCAAACGCCGCCATGGGATAGAGCTGCAGAACCTGGCCGATATCATCGCGCAAGGCCCAAAGTTTATCGCGCTCGCTTTCGTTCTTGGCGAGCAGGCCATCAACAATCAGCTCTTTCTCGGTGGCCGTTTCGACGAGATTAAGCGCCAGGGATTCTGTCGTCTCGCTGTCCACGCCGCCAATTTCCGCCAATACATAGAAGGGATAGTCTTGGGCAAGGGGCGGCTTGCCCTCCGCAGGCGGCGTTGAGACCAATCGGTAATAGCTGTTCCAGAAAACTTCAAAGGTCGACATGGTTCCGGCGGAGCCGTGGTCGAGATGCCGCAACAAACTGCACACGGCATCATAGGAAGGCAGGGCAAGAAACAGAGTTGAAATGTGGCTAGGACGCTCGCGCAATCGCAGCACCGCGCGGGTTACAACGCCCAAGGTTCCTTCACTGCCGATGAAAAGCTGTTTGAGGTCATAGCCCGCATTATTCTTGAGCACGCGGTTCATTGAGGACAGCACGGTGCCGTCGGCAAGCACGACCTCGAGCCCCAGCACCTGTTCGCGCATCATGCCGTAACGCACCACGCGGTTGCCCCCGGCATTGGTGGAAATCATGCCGCCAATGGTGGCACTTCCGCGCGCGCCGAGATCGGCCTCAAGGGCAAGCCCGTGCTTTTCCACCGCATCATGAACGTCTTGCAATTTCGCGCCCGCTTGGACCACCACCACACGGTCTTCTGTGTTGATCTCCTCAATCCCGCTCATCAGCTCGGTGGAGATAATGAGGTCTTCGGGCTTGGCCAAAGTTGCGCCCACCATATTGGTGAGCCCGCCGCCCACAATCACCGGCTGGTTCGCTTCGTTGCAGTGCTTGATAAGGGCAGCAAGTTCTTGGGTTGAGCGTGGCCGGGCAATGCCCATGGCGGGGCAGGGCTCGTTCACGCCAAAGGAAAGTTGGCGGCTGGCGCTGTCATCGCCGGTCAGAAGCGAAAGATCAGGAAAATCCTGCGCCAGTGCATCTGTAGTGAGCGACATGCTGCGAACCCTTCTCAATCAGCCTATTCCCCTCTTTCCTCGCCCCTTCTTTGATCTGGGTCAAGGCCCGCCTGACATAATGTCAGCAAGCTTTTATCGCGCCCTTTTGGCGCTAGATAGCGGGCTGCGCGCCTAGCGCCCGCGGTGAGGAGGCAGGCAATGACAAATTTTCTTTCCGGGTACTCGATCCAAAAATGGCTTGAATCGTGTCCCCAAGGGTATCTTGAAGACACTGTATACGGTCACGAAGCGGGCGAACGCGAGCCTGGGGAAATCATCGACAATGAGGTTTTGCGCGAAGGCCAGATCCGCTCGACGTGCAATCTGGTTTTGGGCGAGCGCGCCGCGCTGGCGGCAAGTTCGGGTCTTGTAAATTGTGCGCCGGACTATCTCTCGAAGATGTTTTTGGCAACGCAAACACTGGACGAAGCGCGCCATGTGGAAATTTTCACACAGCGGATGTTTGATCTCGGCGTCAGCCCTTCGGACTTGGAATCAACGCTCAACGAGTTTGGTAACCCCCATCTTGTGAAATTTGCGGAAGTCCTTTTGGAAAAAGTCGATAAGGGCGATTTCGTTGCGGGCGTTGTGGGCCAGAACATTGTGCTGGAAGGCATGGCGTTTTCAGTCTTTGAAATGCTGCATGCGGGCGCGCAAATCGATAATCCAAAATTCGCACACACGCTTGCTGGCACCATTGCTGATGAGCGTCGTCACGTGGGCTTTGGCGAGAACCGTATCGGCTCGCTCATCAAGCAATACCCCGAGAAGAAAGCGGAATGCGAGCGCATGCAGGCTGAAATGGCCGGTCACATGCTGGCAACCTTCCATAGTGCCTTCCAGGATAGTGAAGGTGCCAATCAGGAAGCCAAGCGCGTTCATGACGGCGCCGGTCACGGTCAAGCCGCCATGTATCACGGGGTTGACCTTTCCCAGGCTGACACCGCGGAAATGGAAGCAGTCCTTGCCGACACGGTGCTGAAGGAATTCAAGACGCGGCTTGGCCGCATTGGTCTTGATTACCAATCGCCGATCGCCGCGTAAGGATTGATCATGGCGGAGTGGCAAGATCCACATGAGCTGACCGAGGGTGAATTTCTCGATCAGGTCCACTCCTTTGAATTCTGGTTCGGGACCGTAGAGGGCTATCTGCACGAACGCCCCTACGGTTTCGATCCGGAAGTCGAAGAGATTGAAATGGATGACCGCCGTAAGGACGGTCTGATCACGACGCTATGCAACTACTGTGTTGGGGAAACAGCGGCGCTGGAAGCTTCCAGCGGTATGATCTCATTCGCACCCGACAAGGCGTCAAAAATCTTTCTTTCAACCCAGGTTGCTGATGAGGGCCGCCATTTAGAAGTTCTTATTCATCGCCTTTCCATGTTGGGGGTTCGTGACCCGGAAAGAGAGATTGAAGCGCGGGCCAACCGCAGTCTTCTGCGCTTTAAGGAGCGGCTGCTTGATTTCGTAGATAGCCGCGATTGGGAAGCAGCGGTCTTTGCGCAAAACGTGATCCTTGAATGTCTTGAATTCACCGTGTTCCGCAATCACGCCCAAAACGGCGATCCCATCACCAGCCAAATCCTGGGCGGTATCATTATTGATGAACGGCGCCACATGGGATTTGGCGAGAACGATTTGGGGCGGCGGCTCATTTTGGCGCCGCACATGCATGACCGGCTCGATCGCATCAAACGTGAACTCGATTCGCTTGTGCTCACAACCTTCAAACAAACCTTGGGCGAGTTGGGGCTCGAAGGCGATGACGCGCCGGACCTTGCCAGCGACTATATGGGTGCAGTTGCACGACTTGGTTTCTGAGCGCGAGGTGCCCGATCATGAACGATACGCTGATCAATGACCCAAGGGATGAGAACCGCCCGCGCCAGATGTATGCGCTGGAGGAAACGGGCTTTAAGGAAGTGCCTAAGAAGTTCCGCCGCTTCTATCGCAAATGGGGCGGCCCCAGCGACGAGTTGGCGCCCTTTGAGGTTCTGTGTCCCGTGTGCAAAGTTGTGATCCGGTCGCTTCAGGAACTGCGCGCTGGCGACAAGGTTTACTGCATGCCCTGCATGTCGCGACTGATTGTCGAAGAAGAAGACGGCCGCCTGGTCGCCAAAGTGAATTACTAATCATCTTTCAAGAACGCTAGTACTTCATCAAGGAAGCGGGGCCAGGCGGGGTCATGTTCCAGTAGCAGATGGTTGTCACTCTCAAGTGAGATGAACTTTGCGCCGGGGATACCGGCGGCGAGTTCACGGCCACGGCTCATGGCAACACGTTGATCACCGCGATTGTGAATTACAAGGGTCGGTGCGACCACGTCGGCCAAACGGTGTCGGACATCCACATTGCCCAAGGCGTCCATCAGGCGGGCAGCGCTTTTGGGTGATGTCGTCATGCGCTGCAGTTCGTTGAAACTATCGTATTCCTCCGCCGTGCCGCTTGGAATAAAGAGCGAGGTAAACATCTGACGAAAGACGGGATTGTCTTGACCCCAGCCCTGCCGCATCAGCGTTGTCATCGCTTCGCCGCCATCAATAATGCTTTGGGGCGAACCAATACGCCAACCCCGCGCATACCCCCCAAACAAGATCAGCTTGGTGACGCGCTCAGGATGGCGCACGGCAAATTCGACGGAAACCGCGCAACCCTGACTTATGCCAAGCAATGGAAACTTATCCAATCCCGCGGCATCAACCACGGCTTCCAAGTCCGCTACCATAGTGTCGAGGGAAAACTCGTCCGTATCCCAATCACTTAACCCATTGCCACGTGAATCATAACGAACCAGCGTGAACTCATCGGTCAGCGCTTTAAAGACGTGCCGCCAGACGGGGCTTTCCCAATCAAACTCCAAGTGGTTCAGCCAGTTCGCGGTTTTGACCAGCGGTGGGCCCGTTCCGCAGGCGGCATAGGCGATCTGGACGCCATCGGGGGCTTGGCAGAAATGGATGTCTTGCGGCGGCAGATCAGGACGCGGCGCCGGGCGCGGCTCAACTTTTCTGGGTTTGGGCCGCGCTTCCAAGGCGGCTTCAAAGGCATCGATGTCATAGGCATCAATGGAATCCAAAAATGTATGAGCGATCGCCGCGTGCGTTTTAGCCTCGGTAGGTCGGTCATTGCTTATCAGAAACCGGATCAGTGCAAGATGAGTATCAGCGTTGAAGCGATCGATCTCGGTCCACTTCCGCAAGTGGTGCACGGCGCGTTCTGTATCGCTATCCGCCATGCGTTGCGCGAGTTCGCGAAGCACCATGCCCTGCCAATTGCGAATGGTATCGATTTGGGCAAAGCGCCAAGCTTCAAATTCCGGCTGGCCTGAGAGGGTCAATCCCTCCAGTGGCTCACTCACGAATGTTTCCGCGATCGTTTCAAGTTCACCCACAGGAATGAGATTGAGCCCGCGGTTGACCGCATCCTCTAATGCGGCGGCATCGATGATCAGGTGGGTTCGGTCCAGGCGCACATGTTCGCGGTCGGCAACGATGCATTTCGCTTCAGCCTCGTCGCAAATGCCCCTTAGTTTGCTAAGAGACCAGCGCAAAGCGCCACGGGGATCATCGGGAACTTGCCATAACAATTCACACAATCGCTCGCGCCGGTGCTCGCGCGGCTCAAGCACCAGGAAGGCCAGCAGCGCGCGAGTCTTCTTGGACTGGGGCAGGGGCAGAACTTCGCCATTGCGGCGCAGCTCCATCTCACCCAACAAACGAATGTGCAAACCAGGGCTCATGGGGCAAAAGTTTGGACAATCTCGCGCGAAATACAATGGTAAAGCGGCGCCCGGGTCCCGCGCGGGCCGAACAACCTGTCAAATCAACCGAGCGCCATGAGGCGGCGCATGGCGAGGATACCCAGCGCGGGGCCCAGGGCCATGATCGCCAAGACAGGCGGCCAGCCATAGACATTGGCCAATACCGGTGTGAGTTGAACCGTCGCAATGGTCAGCGTAAATCCAAGCGCAACCTGCAGGGTCATAAGACTTCCGGCAAGTTCAGGCGGACCGTTGTCGGCAACCAGGGCCGAGAATTGCGCCGAGTCCGGAATGATTGAAATCCCCCAGACGATGACCACAAGGAAGGTCAGCCAGGCCGGGCCGCCGAAGGTCAGCGCGGCGGCAAGAGCCGCTGTCCCGCTGATCGCCATGGCGATGATTGTCAGTTCCGCTTTGCCAATACGGTCGGCGATGGCGCCTGCCGGAATGCATGCGATGCCGCCAAGGCCGATGGCCAAAAACGCCGTAAGCTTGGAAAGCGGAAGGGCATCTTCCATGGGCATCGATAGGGCATAGGACGCGGCGGTGGCCGCACCCACCCAGGCCCACATGGCATAAAGTTCCCACATGTGACCGAGGTAGCCCAAAAAGGGCAACCGGATGCGCTTGTCGGTCCATACCACCAATATGGCGCGCGGATTGAACCGCTGCGCTTTGGCATGATGGGGCCCAAGCCCCACCAGCAAGATCAATCCGCCACCGATTGCCGCAAGTACTGATGCGACGGTAACGGTTATGCGCCAGTCTGCGCCACCGAAAAAGGCAAGCAGGTGAGGTGCAGCTGATCCAATTGTCAGCGCACCAACTAACAGTCCCACCAAAAGCCCACGATCTGTTGTGCCCCAGCCCACGGCAATTTTCATGCCGACCGGATATACACCCGCAATGAAAAAACCCGTCAAGATGCGAAGGAAAATTGCCTCAGTCCCGCCAATCGGGGCAAGAAGAAGCAAGGCGTTCGATCCTGCCGCAGATATCGCGCAGAGCGCAAAAACACGCCGGGGGTCAAATCGGTCCGCCAGGCCCAAGATCGCTGAAAGCAACGCCCCGACGACAAAGCCCGCCTGCACACCACTTGCCAGAAGCGCTTGGTTCCGGGGGTGGATAGCCGCCTCGCGCAGCATGTCGGGCAACACCGCGCTGGAGGTGAACCACAAACTCAGCACCGCAATCTGCGTCACCACAAGAATGGTAATGGACGACGCCTTGGATTGATAAAGCGTCATGGCGCGATGTCTGTCGCCGTCATAATTTCCGACCCGTTCAGCTGAACAATGCTTGAAGGTTAGCTTAGGGGTGGATGCAGGCAAAGGTGATTTAACCCTTCGTTGTGGTCTGCCCCGCCCCGCGCCAGGCCTCGATGCCGCCTTCCAGGATCAAGATATCACGGCCGGCCCATTGGGCGAGTTTTCCCGCCGCCATTTGAGTGCGCATGCCACTTTTGCAATGGAAAACGGGGGTTGCTTGCTTGGGGCATTTGCATGACGCGAGTTGGCTTAGGGGAATGTTTGCCGCGCCAGGGATCGATTCGGCGGTGTGTTCTTCGGGCTCGCGAATATCGATTAGAATGTGGTCCCCTTCTCGCAACAGCTTGCAAAGGTCCTGGGTGGTGATGTTTTTGTGTTTCATGGGTGCGCTCCTTCAAGCGGGACAATAGTTTTCATAAAGGGCCTGGATCACGGACCGCACCGCCGGATTGGCAAGGCGGTAATGGATAGTCTGGCTTTCGCGGCGGGTGGCGACAAAGCCTTCCGCCCGCAATTTGGCGAGATGCTGGGAAAGGGCCGATTGGCTAAGCCCGGTTATCTGCACCAGCTCGCCCACGGGGTGTTCAGAATCGCAAAGGGCGCAAAGAACCAGCAGGCGACTCTCATGGGACAGGGCCCGCATCAAATTCGCTGCTTCCGCCGAAGCTTTCTTCATGTCATCAACAGTTCCAGCTTTCATTACCGGGCTCATAATTTAAGGTATTGCTAATTTAGTATTATCTAATATATATGTCAAGACCAAACCCGAACCTCACGGAGGAAACCAGAATGAGTGGCGCAAAAGCCCAGGTAAAAACCTTTTTTCATGAAGACACGTTTTCGCTGACCCATATCCTTTCCGACGGGCCGGGCAGCGAAGCGGTGATCATCGACAGTGTGCTCGACTACGATCCCGTGACAGGCAAAATCACCACCACAGCAGCCGACGAGTTGCTTGCCTACGTGCAAGCAAACGATCTTAAGGTTCAATACATTCTCGATACGCACGTTCATGCCGACCACATTACCGCGGGCAAATACCTGAAGGTAAAATTGGGCGCGCCCTACGGTTTGGGCAAACACGCCCCCGCGGTGCAAGAAGAATGGGCGCCGCGTTACAATGAAACCCTTGATGAAACCATCAAAGCCGCCGACATCGATTTAGCACTGGGGGAGGGCGACACCCTATCTCTCAATGGCCGCCCCATTGGCGTCATGGAAACGCCGGGGCATACACCGGCATGCATCGCTTACACCTACGATGACATGGCCTTTGTGGGCGATACATTCTTTATGCCGGACTATGGCACCGCGCGATGCGATTTCCCCGGGGGCAACGCGGAACAACTTTATGCGTCGCTTGAGCGGATCGTCGCGCTGGGCGATGAAACCAAACTTTACATGTGCCACGACTACATGCCGGGCGGGCGGAAGCTCAAATGGATCGCAACTGCCGCCGATCAAAAAGCAGAGAACATCCATTTTTCAAAGTCCGCCAACGCAAAAGAGTTCAAAGCATTTCGTGAAGCGCGGGACAAGGATCTCGCAACGCCGCGGCTCTTGATGCCGGCTCTGCAAGTCAATATCCGTGCGGGCGAGCTTCCAAAAGCTGAAAGCAACGGCAAGCGGTATATCAAAATTCCTATCAATGGCGGGTGGGATTAAATCTCCGCCATGCGTAAAACCTGGGCAAGTTATCTGAAGTTGGAAGCGGGGCAGGACCTGGTCGCAAGCCTTGTGATCACGATCCTGCTGATCCCGCAAAGCCTTGCCTATGCGCAATTGGCGGGCCTGCCACCGGAAACAGGTATCTTTGCCAGTATCCTGCCGCTCGTCGCCTATGCCCTCCTCGGGCGCAGTTCGGTGTTGGCGGTGGGGCCTGTTGCCATCGTTTCATTGATGACCGCAGCGGCACTGGAAAGCGCCGGGATCGAAGGCGCCGCAGCGCAAGTGGCGGCGGCCGGTGTGCTTGCTGGCATGGTTGGGGGTATGCTGATTATTGCGGGGTTCCTGCGCTTGGGATTTCTCGCCAACTATCTCAGCCAACCGGTGGTGCACGGCTTTATCATCAGTTCATCCATTGTCATATTGATTAGCCAGTTACGCCATGTCTTTGGTGTGGCCATCGCGAGCCGTGACCCGCTTTTGCAAATTGGCGCGCTTGTACAATCCATCCCCAGCATCAATCTGGGCGCTCTCATCTTGGGTGTGGCGACCCTTGCCATGCTGTTTGGTCTGCCGCCGCTGTTAAAAGCTGCGATTCCTTCGCGTTTTCGCGACGGCCTTGCGGGGGTTCTATTGCCGCGCGTGGCGCCACTTATTGCGATCCTTGTAACTTCGCTTGCGGCGATGTGGTTTGGCGGCAACGTTGCCCTGACCGGGGAAGTTGCCGTGGGACTGCCGCAAATGCCAAGCGCGGAAGGGGCCGTGGGGATGGTTCAATCCTTGTGGCTTTCCGGGCTTTTGATCGCCCTTATCGCTTTTACCGAAAGCCATGCGGTGGCAAAGTCCTTTGCCGCCAAAAAGCGTGAAGCGATCGGCGCAAACCGCGAACTGGTGGCTATCGGTGCTGCCAATATTGCTTCGGCGGTCAGCGGCGGTTTTCCTGTTGCGGGTGGTTTTGCGCGGACGGCGGTGAGTTATGCCGCGGGTGCGGCAACCCGCGCCGCGGGCGCGTTGACGGCGGGTCTCATTGCCATCTCGCTGGTGCTACTGACGGATCTTTACGCCTATATCCCTAAGGCGACCCTGGCGGTCATTATCATCTTTTCCATCTCCAAGATGATCAATTTCGGGGAGTTTAAGCCGCTTTGGAGCTATTCTCGGCTTGATGCCGTGGCTTATGGGCTGACCGCCTTTGGGGTGATCTTGCTGGGCGTTGAGTTGGGCCTTTTGTTCGGCGTCATTCTTTCCATTGCGGTCTTTTTTGGGCGCGCCAGCCACCCCCACATTGCAGAGGTGGGTCGCATTCCGGGTTCGGAACATTTCCGCAATCGCAATCGTCACCGGGTTGAAGCAAGTGAGACGCTGCTCTTAATCCGCATTGACGAAAGCCTTTATTTCGCCAATGCGCAATACCTTGAAAGTCAGATCATGAAGCGCGCTATCGAACGCCGCGAGGTCAAAGACGTTGTGTTAATCGCAAGTGCGGTGAATGAGATTGACTGGAGCGGGCTTGAAATGTTGCTCCGCATAAATGATGAGCTAAAAGCATTGGACGTGAATTTTCATCTTGCCGAGGTGAAAGGTCCGGTCATGGACCGGCTTGAACATTCGAACTTTCTGGATGAGCTGACCGGCAAAGTATTTCTCAGCACTTCTATCGCGGAAAAAACCCTCGGCCCCAATGGGCGCGGGGCTGCGCCGGAAATGGCGGAAGGCGCCGGCATTTAGGGATGCGATCTAGTTTTTGACCGGGCGAATGGGATTAGTGCCATCCCAGTTTTCAGCCACCTCGCGAATGTGTTTGAAGAACTCTCCTTTGGGACCAGAAACATCGGAAAGTTCAACCACAGTCCCTGCATGGCCCTCGGTCTCAAAGTAGCAAAAGCGGCCGTTCTCGCCAATCTCCCCCTCGTGGCCCACACGAAAGCCCTCGGCGATCAATCGGTCATAATCTGATTGATAGGTGGTGGTCCAATAGGCGAGATGCTGCAGGCCTTCGCCATGGTCGCCTTGAAAATCCAGATACATGGAAGGTGCGTTGTTGCGCTGCTGAATTAACTCGATCTGTAAATCGCCGGAGTTGGCGAGCGCAATGGAAAGCTCCACGTCCGAGGGCTTGCCGTGATAGGCGAAGTTATTCACCGGCACGCGCTCAATATAATAGAACGGCCCCACGCCCAACACTTCAGTCCAGTGGCGCATGGCCGCTTCGATATCGTGCACCACGTAACCATTTTGCCGAACTTTCCCCAAAATACGGCTCATTACGTTTGGTCCTTCTTTAATCCATCCACCACAGCCATGCCCGCGGGCGGGTCGATATCGGTTTGGGTCGCTTCTGTCAGCCGCGCCATCATCATGTAAAACCCGATGGTGAAAATTACCTCGACCATCTCGCGATCAGAAAAATATCTGTGCGCGGCGTCAAAGGTTTCATCTTTCGCGCGCACGTTTTGGATGACTTCTTTTGAAAAGGCGAGAAGCGCCTGTTCTGCGTCGCTGAAAACGTCGCTGGTAATATCAGCCTTGGCGAGAGCATCGATTTGTACACGGGGAACGCCGACACCCATGGCGATGGGGTCGTGCTGGTTCCATTCGTATTCGCCGCCTTCAAGGTTTGCCACCTGAAGGATCAAAAGCTCGCGCTCCTTTGCGCCAAGCTCTTGTTTGGAAAGAATAGCGCCGCCGAGCTTCACCGCCGGTTTAATCATCGTTTCAGCATTGGCCATCATGCGGAAAATGTTGAGGGCGTTGGGCATGTTGTCGAGAACGCGTTTTGCGTCTCCGGTGGCATCAGATGGGTCGATCAGGGGCAAGCGGGCCATGGGGCGGGTCTCCAATCAAATGTGGTTCACACATCATAGACCCAAGCGACCCGTGACAGACAAGCTATGCTGGGTTAGCCTTACTGCCGATAACAACGGCCAGCCCCATTCATGAGTTTTCTGACCCCCTTCGTTCAGGACCAAACCATCCCGACCCGTTCGGAGAACGAGACCTCTGCGTTTGAGACCCTCTTTTCACTGAATGATATCCGCGCGCAGCTCGAGGCGATCTGGCTGTGGATTGATGCCAATATCATCAATGTCTATGTGCTGATTGAGCTCGGCTTTGTGCTGGCGGTCTTTGTGGCGGCTGGGTTTTTCGCGCCCTGGCTGCGCAAACGTATCGACGAACATCTGACACCGAAAGCACCGGTCGGGTTTCTGCGCCGCGCAGTTCATGCCCTTGCGGTTATTGCGGGGCCAATCGCCGCCTGGATCATTCTCAATTTAGTCTCTTTTGGGTTTTCTGTGGCGGGGCAAAGCCATGCCTGGATCGCCGCCGCCATCAGCTTGACCCTTGCCTGGATTTTCATCCGGCTCGTGACACTGGTGATCCGATCCAAGTTTTGGAGCCAGGTTGCCTTTTTTACGGTGTGGCCGCTTGCGGCACTTGATGTTTTTGGCGTGCTCAATGATCTCATTGCCTATCTCGATGCGGCCGCCATTCCGCTTGGCCTGGATGCAAATGGGATACCACGTGATCTGTCTGCCTTTGATGTTGTGCGCGCGGTTATGGCGTTTGCGATATTGTTCTGGCTTGCCAATGTTGTTTCGGGATTTCTTGCCAAGCGCATTGATGAGATCGAGGATCTGTCGCCGTCATTGCGGGCGCTCATTGTCAAAATACTGAATATTTTGTTCCCCGTCCTCGCGTTCTTTTTCGCGCTTCAATATATCGGCGTGAACATTGCCGCCCTTGCGGTTTTTTCTGGCGCACTGGGCCTTGGGGTTGGGCTTGGACTTCAAAGCAGCGTTTCAAATCTGATCGCGGGCTTTACGCTCATTGCAGACAAATCAATTAAGCCCGGCGATGTCGTCACTGTCGGCGACACATTTGGTTGGGTCACCACCATGGGCGCGCGATCGGTTGCCGTGCGCACTCGAGATGGAACCGAACACTTGGTTCCCAACGATGATTTCATTCAGAACGGTGTGATTAATTGGTCCCATGCGGACAAAGTGGTGCGGCTGCATGCGCCCTTTGGCGTCAGTTATGCCACCAAAGACCTGCGCAAAGTGCGCGAGCTTTGCTATGATGCTGTTGAGGGCATTGACCGGGTGGCAAACAACCCACCGCCGCAATGTAACTTGATGGAATGTGGTGATAGCGCGATCGAGTTTGATCTTCGGTTTTGGATTACCGATCCGGAAAACGGCATCGCCAACATTCGCAGCGACGTCTATTTCGCGATCCACGACGCCTTTATTGAAAACGGAATAGAGATTCCCTACCCGCAACGCGATTTGCATTTGCGTTCAATCTCGCCGGACGTGGCAGAAGCGCTCAAAGGTCTTGGTGCGGATTAAGCCTTAGGCAAGGGCCTGCTCAAGATCAGCAATCAAGTCATCGCCGTCTTCAACGCCAACTGACAAACGCACCAAGCCATCATCAATGCCAAGCTCCGCCCGCCGGTCCGGCGGAATTGAGGCATGGGTCATGATGGCGGGGTGTTCAATCAGGCTTTCAACGCCGCCCAGGGATTCAGCAAGGGCAAAGATGCGTACCCGTTCCAGCATTGTACGCGCTGGCGCCAAGCCATCCTTGAGCACGATGGTCACCATGCCGCCAAAAAGGTCCATCTGTTTTTTGGCCAGGTCATGTTGAGGATGGCTTTTTAGGCCGGGGTAATAGACCTTTGCGACCTTGGGGTGGGCTTCCAAATAGACAGCGACTTTGGCTGCGTTTTCGCAATGGCGCTCCATGCGCAGGGCAAGGGTTTTGAGCCCTCGCAGGGCAAGGAAGGAATCAAAGGGCCCTTGAATGCCGCCCACGGAGTTTTGCAAGAACGCAAGCCGCTCGGCGAGCTCTTGGTCCTTCACCGCAACAATGCCGCCGACCATGTCTGAATGGCCGTTCAGATATTTGGTGGCTGAATGAAGCACAATATCCGCGCCATGATCGAGCGGGCGCTGCACGTAGGGGCTGGCGAAGGTATTATCAGTCACCATTAAAATGCCGCGCGCTTTTGCTATTTCGGAAATGGCTGAAAGGTCCACAAGCTTCAGTAACGGATTGGTGGGGGTTTCCACCCAGACCATTTTTGTCTTCTCGGTAATGGCTGCTTCAAATGCGTCCGGGCTGGCAAGATCAACATAGGAATAATCAAGCCCGGCCGAAGCGCGGCGCACCCGTTCAAAAAGACGATAGGTGCCGCCATAGAGGTCATCCATGGCGATGATGTGGCTGCCGGCGTCGATCAATTCGAGTACCGTAGATGTTGCCGCCATGCCTGACGCAAACGCAAATCCGCGCGTGCCGTTCTCAAGATCCGCAAGACACGCTTCATAGGCCTGCCGCGTGGGGTTGTGCCCGCGCGCATAGACAAAACCTTTGTGTTCACCGGGGCTCGATTGCACGTAAGTCGAGGTTTGATAGATCGGCACATTGACGGCGCCAGTGGTGGGATCGGGCTCTTGACCTGCATGAATGGCGCGGGTGGCAAAAGCCTCGCGATTACGCTTGGGCTTGTCAGACATTAGGCTTCTTTCATCTGCCGACGGAGGTAATTGAGCAAGTCGATCCGTGTAATCAACCCCTGGAACTTACCTTCCAGTGTCACGATGGCGACAAAGCCTTCGTTAAACAGCGGGATCAAGCGGCCGATGGGTTGTTTTGCATCGATGGTTTGAAGCCGCGTTGTCATGGCTGTGTTGACGGGATCGCGGAATTTTTCTTCATTGCCAATCACAGAGAAAAGCAAATCTTCCTCGTCGAGCAGGCCGACAACTTCTTCGTGTTCGTCAATGACGGGCAATTGCGAGATGTCATATAGCTTCATCCGGCCATAGGCCATCAAAAGCAGATCATTGGGGCCGACGGTGACGGTGGCGCGATCTTCATGCAGGCGGCCGATGACATCGCGTAGATCGCCATAGGCTTTGCGGTCGAGATACCCCCGGTCCATCATCCAATAGTCATTGAACATTTTCGAAAGGTATTTGTTGCCGCTGTCGCAAACAAACGTAACCACATTTTTTGGTTCGGTCTGTTCGCGGCAATATTGAAGGGCAGCGTGAAGCAGCGTTCCAGAGGATGACCCACACAAAATGCCTTCCTTGGCGAGCAGCTCGCGCGCGGCGTGGAAGCTTTCTTGGTCAGTCACCGTATAGGCGCTTTTCACACGAGAGAGATCGCAAACCCCGGGAAGAAAATCTTCGCCGATGCCTTCCACTTCCCAACTTCCCACGTCATTGGAAAGCTCGCCGGTCTTAATATAATTCGCAAGAATTGAGCCCTTGGGATCGGCGAGGACCATTTCGGTGGCGGGGTTCGCCTTTTCAAAAAAGTGGCTTAGCCCTGCAATGGTGCCGCCCGAGCCAACCCCGCACACCACCGCATCGATGTGGTGTTCCATCTGTTCCCACATTTCCGGGGCGGTCCATGTTTCGTGCGTATACGGATTGGCGTCATTATAGAATTGATTGATGTAGAAGCCGCCCATTTCTTCGGCCAACCTCTCCGCTACATCCTGATAATATTCCGGGTGCCCCTTGGCGACGTCGGAACGCGTCAGCCGCACCTCGGCGCCGAGGGCGCGCAGGTGGAAGATCTTTTCTTGCGCCATTTTGTCCGGCACAACGATGATCAGCTTGTAGCCCTTTTGTGCTGCCACCAATGCAAGACCAAGCCCGGTATTTCCGGCGGTCGCTTCGATGATGGTATCTCCGGGCTTAATGTGACCGTCGGCCTCGGCCTTCTCAATCATGACCTTGCCAATGCGATCTTTGATGGAGCCGCCGGGATTTTGATTTTCGAGTTTCAGAAATAAACGGCATTTGCCGGTATCAAGATGTTTGACCTCAATGATGGGGGTGTTGCCGATGGCTTCAAGGACATTGGAAAAAACCGGCGCGGGCGCGGCCTGAATATTTGACATGATGGCTCCCTAATTTGTCCGCACTCTAAATTTGTGTGGGTGTGATTTTCTTGCGCGGACCATAGTGCTCTGCCCCTCTGGATGCCAAGATTCTTTTGTGATTGGAACAAAGGAAAAGCTATCGGAATGGCTTCCACCTTCAGTTTTTTGGGGGATAGCGAAGTCGGAAGCGGCAAAAACGCAACGATGTTGCAAACATTCCGCCCTGAGCCTTTTGACAAGCACGAATAGAGCGCTTTACCTTGGAAATTGGTCAAAAATCTGCCTGGGCGGGCATGCGGAGGAATTTTACATGAGTGACAAGAAAAAGCTCAGCCGCCGATCGTTCCTACATAACGTTTCGGGGGTCGCGGTGGCATTGGGGGCAATGGGCGCCGTAAACGGTATCCGCTCTGCGCAAGCGGCAACTGATGCTGACAGTGGTGCAAACCGCGATCCGGCCGGACGGGGATCCACCGGTCGGACTGATTCAGATACCGGCTCGAACGCGGACCGTGCCGGTCACGGGCGGGGGTCGAGTGGCATTACTGACAGTGATACAGGTTCCTACGCCGACGCTGCGGGCAACGGCCGCGGCAGCTCAGGGATCACAGATAGCGATTCGGGATCCTATGCGGATCGTGCCGGAAATGGACGGGGCAGCTCCGGGGTTACCGATAACGACTCAGGCTCCAATTCCGATCCAGCTGGGCGTGGGCGTGGCGGGATTACCGATAACGACCTAGGCTCGAATTCCGACCCAGCCGGGCGCGGGCGCGGGGGCATTACCGATAACGACACCGGCTCTAATTCTGATCCGGTTGGGCGCGGCCGCGGCGGAATTACCGATAACGACACAGGCTCCAATTCCGATCCGGTCGGGCGTGGGCGCGGCCGTTCCGGCTATACCGACAGCGATACAGGCTCGTACGCCGATCCCGTGGGCAACGGGCGCCGTTAATTAACATTGATTGACCTCCACGGTTTGGTGTCAATTGAGGGCGTGGGAAATGAGGGTTTCCCGCGCCCTTATTTTTTTACCAAAAATTGTCCGCTGGCTGACGGACGTAAGACCCAAAAGGGGACCCCATGTCTGATTTCGAATGGCTCCGCGATCCGCTGGCCTTTCTTATTGGCCCTGTCAGCAGTGCAGATTTTTTTGAGAATTATTACGAACAAAAGGCACTGCTGGCCCTGCGCAACGAACCGGGCCGGTTCAAGGATCTATTATCGCTCGACCGCATTGATAAATTGATCGCTGGCGTGGATCTGCAAGCCGGGTCGCTCGATATGGCGCGGTCAGAGCCGCGCATCACCAGGGACGATTATACGTTTTCTAACGGTTTCGTCGATCGCGGCGCGGTGGTTCATAATTTTCAGAAAGGCGCGACCATCATCCTGCCGCACCTTCATCAACAAGATGCGGTACTGGCTGACTTTTGCCGTGCCATGGAAAACGTTTTCTGCACTCATTTGCAAACGAACATCTACCTGACACCACCAGGCTATCAAGGTTTCAACATTCACTACGACGATCATGATGTGTTTGTAGTGCAGGTATCGGGCAGCAAGGATTGGCGCTTTTATAATACACCGATCCAAAACCCCTATCGCGGCGAAAGTTTTCGCCCCGATGTCCACAAAGCAGGCGATCCCGTCGAAACATTCACCATGAACGCAGGGGATTGTATCTATATCCCGCGCGGCCTTATGCATGATGCCAGCACCGCCGGCGACGAGCCTTCGTTGCACATCACGGTGGGTCTGATCGTCAAAACTTGGGCGGACTTGATGCTGGAAGCGGTTTCCGAGGTGGCGCTAAGGGTACCGGATTTCCGCCGCAGCTTGCCGCCGGGGTTTGCGCGCGATGACTACGATAAGTCATCGGCCAAGTCTTACTTCAAGGATCTTGTAGGCAAGTTCGCCGAAAATGCGGACTTTGAAGAAGCTTTCGAGTTGTTTGTGGAAAATTTCATACGGTCTCGCTCCACCACAACGCGAGGCGGGCTCCTAAGCGCAACGACGCCGATTGGTGTTGATGACCGTTTCCGCCTTCGCGCGAACACGCCGTTCCGCCTGCGGTCCAACGACGAAGAAGCGTTGATCATTGCTCCCGGCGGCGAAATTCCGATGGATGTCAAAGCCGTAAAGGGTCTTGAGAAAGCGTTGAGCGGGGAAGATTTTGGTCTCGATGTCTTTAAGGATCTAGACGAAGCTGATGCGCAAGCCATTTTGAAAAAAATCATTGCCTTCGGCTTGGTCGAAAAAATTAACGCATAAACAGGAGAGCCGACATGGACGTCTTTACCCATAAGTGGAAGACGCTGGCGGTTGAAAAAATGCCGGGCGCGGCGCTGGTCAAGCTAAACCGGCCCGATCGCCGCAACGCGCTTTCGCTTGAGGCGATGCGAGAACTCACCGAATGCGCACGGGGTCTAAAGCCGCGCACCGATGTGCATGCAGTCGTTCTGACGGGTACGGAGGATTATTTTTCAGCTGGCGCTGACCTTGCCGATGCCGATCGGGGCGACGAATCAACCATGACACTGCTTGAAAAACGTCAGCGCGCGGCCGTTGGTCCTGACATGTGCGATGCGTGGGAAGCACTGGAGCAGGTTACGATTTGCGCCATCGAAGGCTATTGCATAGGTGGCGGCGCGGCGTTGGCGGTGTCGTGCGATTTTCGTATCGCGGGAGAGGGGGCGAGCTTGCGTCTTCCCGAAATAGCGCTTGGCATTAACATGAGCTGGCATTCCTTGCCGCGCATTACCGCGTTAGTGGGTCCGGCGCGCGCCAAGCGCTTTACCATTTTCTGCGAGGCGCTTGATGCCAAGGATGCTCTTGCCTGGGGGATGGTTGATGAGTTTACGCCCAAGGGCAAGGCGCTTGCGCTAGCAAAACAGTGGGCGGCAAGAATCACGACGTTGCCACCAATTCCCGTGCGGATGTCAAAGCAAGCCATCAATGAAGCCGCACTCGCCCATGCGCGCGGCACTATTTTTATGGATCGCGATCAATTCCTTCTGACTTCCACGTCAAATGATTTCAAAGAAGGGGTAGAGGCCTTCCTTGAAAAACGTGATCCCAATTTTAGAGGCGACTAGGCCATTTCGAAGACCGGTGGCGCCTGTGCTAGTCTGTTGGCGCGACCTAGATGAAAGGAAGACCCGGGATGGAAGACGAAGCCACAACGAAGGACCCTCTTCCCGTTGTTCGCCGTATTCCTTTTGGCTTTCCCGATGATATTGCGCCCCATTGGCATCCCGAAAAACCAGAATGGAGCCATATGATAACGGGCGGGTCGTTGACCATGCCCTATCTGGAACCATTTCTGATCGAGACCATGCGCGAAGCCTTGGAACAAATCGACGATCCCGACGCCCGCGCTGAAGGCATTGCCTTTATGGCACAGGAAGGGCAGCACTTTCGTCACCATCGTCAGTATAATGAACTTATGAAGTCGAAAGGGTATCCTGAACTAGCAGAGTTCGAGGCCCAAATGGAACGTGACTACGAAAAACTCCGGTCGCGGTCCCTGCGCCATCGCATGGCCTATACGGCAGGATTTGAAACCATGACGCTCGCCTTTACGCGGTGGTTGGTGCGCGAGCGGGTGTATCTTTTCCAGGGTGCCGACGCGCGGGTCGCATCATTCATTCTTTGGCATATGGTCGAAGAAACCGAGCACAAGCGCGTGGCGCACAAGATTTACCAGATGGCGTGTCCGGGATATTGGTCCCGCGTATGGGGCGTATTTCACGCCGGATGGCACGTCATTCACTACACCCGCAAGACCTATCACCTCATGCTGAAAAAGGATGGGCTGTGGGCCGATCCCCGATCCCGGTGGACGACATTTGGGCTCGCCATGCGTTTTTTGGTCAACGTTGCCCCGCCCATGCTTGCAACGCTTATGCCGGGGCATGACCCGGCGCGGCAAGGCGATCCTGATTGGGTAACGGACTGGATTGAAAATTACAAAGCGAATGCCGACCCCAAATGGGTTCCCCTGCTTGATACAATTTCCGCCGACCTGCCGCCGCCCCAACCACAACACTAAAATTGGAGCCCCTGATGAGCGCGACAACGAAACTCAACCCCTATCAACGCCGTCTTGTGGGTCATGGGGCGCTGGTTCTTTTATGGGGGTGTTTGGCGGGGTTCCCGTTCGTCTTTTTTCTACTTGGCGAAGTAACACTATGGCCCATTCCTGGAAGTTGGGATGTGCAATTGCCCGGCACCTATGACGCGTGGCGGATGGCGCACCTGGAAGGGATCCTGAACGGCTTTGCCCTTTGGATTGCGGCTCTGGTTTTGCCGCTTATCCCGGTAAGCGCCAAGAACGTGTCGCGACTCAGTTGGGGCTTCATCGTCGTGGCATGGACCTTTGCCATTGCGTCACTGATGGATCCCCTATTTGAAAACAGCCGCGGCCTGCATATGGGCGGGCCGATCACCAACGTGATTGCCTTCTTGCTTTTCTATGTTGGCGTGCTTCTGATTATTTGGATCGCCGGTTATATCGCCTGGACCTGTTTGAAACCTCAGGACTGACGCCTAGACCAACCCCAAATCAATCATGCTTTGCGCGGTGGCAAGGGTTGCCTCTTCGGCGCTGCGCGGGTTCCATCCCACCACATTGCGGGCGCTTGTGTTGTCACCCTCGCGCCATTTGTTCAATTCGCGGACACCAGATTTTGGGAATTGTCCGACCATGGCTGCGATATGCAGCATCCAACCCGGCAAGACACGCGTGGGGGTCTTCTTGGTGTGCTCAGGAAAGTTTTCGCGAAGCAACGCCGCAATGTCCTTGAACCAAAGCGTGCCGTTCACACAAATAAAGCGCTTGCCGCTGGCGGCATCAGATTCCATGGCGCGAATGTGAAGGTCCGCAACGTCGCGCACATCCACGATGGGAAAGGCCAAAGGTGGTATGCCCGGCAAAGCGCCTTTCATCATCATTTCGATGACTTGGGCTGACGTGCCGATATCGTTTTCCAGGACCGGGCCGAAGACAGCGCCGGGGTTGACCACGGAAAGGCCAAATCCCGGCTTTTCGGTTTTCATGAAGTTCCATGCGGCTTTTTCAGCGATAGTCTTGCTGCGGGTATAAGGCGAATGGCCGGGGCCGTTGTCGGGTGACCAATCTTCCTCTGTGAACGGACGGTTGATCTCTTTCTTATGGCCATACATGACGGCGGCCATGGAGGACGTAAGAACCACTTTATGCGCGCCGGTATCTTTGGCCGCGCGTAGAAGGCGCAATGCCCCGTCTCGTGCCGGAATGATCAAGTCGTCTTCGTGTTTGGGATTTTCAAGCGGGAAGGGGGAGGCAACGTGCAAAATCAAGGGGCAGCCCTCTGCGGCTTCCTTCCAGCCATCATCCTTTGTGAGATCGGCCTCCGCGAAGGTGAGGTTGCCCGCCTTGTCTGTGTGCTTGCCGATGATGCTACGGATCTCGTCGGCCCGGCCCATGCTGCGCAATGTGCCGCGGACATTATAGCCCTTCTCCAGAAGCTGAATGATGCAATGGGTCGCAATAAACCCTGAGGCTCCGGTTACCAGTACTTGTTCGGTCATGTTTTTGTCCTTCCTCGCGTACGCACGCCCGTGAGGTAGGTGATCGTGAGTTCCTCAATGCGGCGAAACGCTATTTTTTTGGTGTCGGTATGATCGGCAATGCCGATAGACGCGAAAAACAAAGCCTGAGCAGAAATGCGTGCCCCAGGCGTGGTGGCGGGATCTGACTTCAAAACGTGCTCTAACAAGCGCACGATATTGTGGTCCGCTTCCTGAATGCATTTGTTGGTGTATGAAGTTTTGGCACCCATCAACTCGGGCGCGTGAGGCGAAGCATAGATCACGTCAAAAGCAAGTTGCTGCTTGGCACAAAGCCCGGCGGTGATGCGTTCCTCGACCGTGCCGGGGTGTTCCAGCGCCTGGCGAACTTCTTCCACCAACTGGTCGGCGAAAGCTTCGGCAACCGCGGCGAAGACTTCCTGCTTGTTTTTGTATACGCCATAGAGGGTGGCCTTGGCGTAGCCCGCTTCTGCCGCGATCGCCTCCATGGATGTCGCGCGAAGCCCGTCGCGCAGGAAAAGCGCCGTCGCCGCAGAGGCGATGCGTTCCTGTTTTTCAGTTTGACGGGTATCGGTGACAATCTGCATTGAACGTTTTATACGATAATCGTCTAATTCGTTCAACCCGGAATCACGCAAAACCCGCGCCTATGCGCCTAAGCCGTTGCTTTGATTGGTAAAAAACTAGCGGCGCGGCGCGCCAAGCGCGAAAACCACGCCCCCTAATGCGCCTCCCGCGGACATGAGCAGGAGGCCCGCGAACGTCCGTGCGGCGGGGACCGCGGTAATGCCGGAGTTGAAGACG